>Ga0307373_10000035_pt1 | contig 196155 bp, 206 predicted proteins | sample OX2MG_FD_202534 | JGI IMG/M metagenome (GOLD analysis project Ga0307373, IMG submission 202534) | Soil microbial communities from Risofladan, Vaasa, Finland - OX-2 | ecosystem: Environmental > Terrestrial > Soil > Coastal area > Acid sulfate soil | place: Finland: Risofladan, Vaasa...
GCTGCGAGGTCACCCCCGATTCCACCTTCACTTCACGCCGACGCACTCGTCCTGGCTGAACGCTGTCGAGGGATGGTTTTCCAAGCTCACGAACAAGGGCCTGAAGCGGGGGAGCTTCCGAAGTGTTCCCGAGCTTCAGAAGGCGATCCGGGGGTACGTGGAGAGCCACAACTCGGCGTCGATCCCGTTCGTGTGGACCAAGTCCACCGATGAGATCCTACGCAAGATCTCCAAAATACGGCATCTGGCTGTTACAGCCCACTAGGAGGCCCACTTCACATGCCGGGAGGGCGCTCGATCAGGACCAGTTCGTGCTTAGCGAACAACGCACCAAGGCGAGCAGGATCGGGAACGACGCCGGGTTTGGAGAACATCCGGTCGAACTCAATGAAGAACTTCTCCTGCAGGTCCGCCGGGTGGAAGACTATGAACGCCCGCCCCTGCGAATCGCCGACATTCTTGAGACCGTGAGCCCCTCGCGACGCGACGTGGTGCACGTCGCCTGGACCCGCCCGGGCAGCCTCCTTTCCCTTGATGCCCTTGGAATAGAACTCAAACGTACCCTCCCGAATCATGATGGATTCCTGAGCGGGATGAGTGTGGAGGAACTGCGGACCGCCTCCGGGCGGGAAGATGTGCTCCATGATCGAGTACGATCCACCGGTCTCGTCGCCGGCGACTCGTACATACATGGTCACTCCCAGAACGGTCAGCGGACCGCGGCCAACGGGCGCGTGCGGGGACTTAGTACCGGTCGACACGAAACTGCGTACCCCCGGTTGGGAGTATAGACTTTCCGAAGCCCACGCGCCGGACCTCGGTCGGCCGCCCCGGCGCCGAGCCGTAGGCACCCCTAGTTCTTCGGGGCGTGGAACGATCCCGGGGCCTTCGCCTTGCGAGCAGCGTCCTCTTCGGCCACCCAACGGTTCGCCTGGACAATCCGACCGAGCTTCTCGACAAAGCCCTCGAGTTGATCGCCGCGAATGCCCACGACCATCTTGTCGAACCCGAGGTCGGTGTAGATCCGCGACCCGGTGCAGCCGAGGGAGATGGCGACCGGCGCTCCCGCGTTGAGTACCGGCATGATCGAGCACATCGGGCGACTGAGCATGGGCACCTGCTTCGCATCCGACCCCGACTCCGCCGCTTCGGCGACCAACATGGCTGCGGTGGGTGGAGCGAAGAGCAGCACACCCGTCGGAGGAAACGGAAGTGAGCCAAGGGGCCCGTAGGCAACGAAGTGAGGAGCCTCGGCGTTGTGCGGAACGCGGGCTTCCTCTCCCGGGTTCAGGTATCCTTCCTTTTGCATGGACCCGATCGTGCCCATGAGTCGGCTGCCCAGGTCTCCCTTGGGTGGTATCCCCAAGACGAACGCTCCGATCTCGCAATCCTCGTGTAGGGCTATCGGTGCCACGAACGCACGCTGGGTACCGTACGCAAAGAATGTGCAGACCGAAGGCACGCCGCCGGGGTGGATCGGCACTCCCTCCGGGGGCGCGTCCAGGTAGGAGATCTGCACTGGAGGTGTGTCCAGTTCTAGGTAGCGAGCAAGCTCATCGGCCATCGTCTGGAGTTCCTTCGTCATCGGGTGGACCATTCGCGACAGACGGTCGGGGGTCTTGAGCCTGCCCTCGCTCGCGGGCCCCGCGTGCTCGCTCGCGAATCCGGTTCTCGTCCTGAAGCCGTGCCGCTGCCTTCGAAGACCGCCTGGGCGCGGTAGGTAGGAGACATAACGGGGCATGCGTCGTCGAGCTCGTGGGGTACCGACCGAGGGAGTACGACCACATCGTGGTAGGCGCCGGAGCGCTGGGAACTTCCACGGCCTACCATCTCTCCGGCCATGCCGGACGAACGCTCGTTCTAGAGCGATTCTACGAGAATCACGCATTTGGATCGTCACACGGTAGGACCCGGATCCTCCGTACGGCCTATGCCGAAGGGACCGCCTACGTGCCGCTCGTTCTCCGAGCCCGCCGTCTCTGGATGCGTCTCGGCCGAGATACGGAGCAGGAGATCTTCCGCCCGACCGGTGTTCTCCTCGCGGCCCCTTCGAACTCGGCCGCTCTAGCGCGGGCCCGGGCTAGCGCCCGCCGCTACGGTCTTTCCAGCGAGTCGTTCGACCCGGAAGGCGCCCGGGAGCGGTTTCCGGCCTTCCAATTTGTCCGGGGGGACGCGGCGCTCTGGGATCCCGCCGGAGGAGTCCTCTTTCCCGAGCGGGCGATCCGCGCGTATCGTCGGCTCGCCCATGACCGGGGAGTCGCATTCCGGTGGAACTCCCCGGTCACCCGGTGGAGGCGGGCCTCGGGCGGGCGGATCCTCGTGAGCACCAAGACTCGGGAGTACCTCGCCCACTCCCTGGTCTTGACGGCGGGCGCTTGGCTTCCAACGTTGGTTCCCTCCCTCCACCTACCGTTAGAGGTGGAACAGCAGACCGTGTACTGGTTCCGAGCCTGGGATCAACGGGGTGCATCGTTTCGCGCCATGCCCGCGTTCGTCTGGTACAGCCCCGAGGGCGGCTACTACTACGGGACACCGAACGTGGGGGACGGAGTGAAGATCGGGGGCAACGTGGGACAGCGAGTTCGGGATCTCGATCGTCGTCCGCCTCCCTCCTTGCGGGAGCTGCGTTCGGTCCAGAGATTCCTAAGGAGTCGGCTTCCGGGTCTCGCTCCGGAACCCAGACGGGGGGCCCGTTGCCTGTATACGAACACCCCCGACAAGAACTTCATCGTGGACTTCCACCCCGGCGGCTCGAACGTCGTCATCGTGAGTGCCTGCTCCGGCCACGGGTTCAAGTTCGCGAGTGCGATGGGCGAGCTCATCGCGAACGGCGTGAGGCGGGGCTCACTTCCGCGTTTGCTCGCTCCGTTCGGGTTGCCGACCGTCCGCCGGGATTGAGAAGGCCGGCTGGGTGGACCTGAAGCGCAGATCGAAGCCCCGTCGAGTTTGGCCCCGACCGCGGGTCAACTATGCTTGACGGAGCGATTAACGCGCCGCGATGGAATCCGCCCTACGAGGTAGAGCTCATGGGGCACATGCGGGAGAAGCTGAACGAATTCCAGTCGCTGGTCGCAACGTTGCAAAAGGAGTACCCCCAGGAGATCGAGGGGTTCCTGACCTTCATGAAGAAGGCGGAAGGGGGTCCGGCGCTCCCCGCGAAGCAGAAGGAGATCATCAGCGTCGCCCTCGGCGTCGCCGCGCAATGTGAGTGGTGTATCGCCTTCCACGTCTCCGCTGCGGTCTCGCTCGGAGCGACCCGGGGGGAGCTCATGGAGGCCGGGTTCGTCGCAGTGGTCATGCATGGGGGACCTGCCCTCACGTATCTGACGCCCTTGGTCGACGCCGTCAACGAATTCGCTCCGGTACGTCCCAAGGGGTGAGGGGAAGAAAGGGTCGATCGCCTCGTCGTTTTCGGCGAGGAAAACGGAGTCCTTTTCCACGTCCCCGCCTGCTGGGCCGGATACGCGAGGACCACGAACGATGAGGATCGAGGGGATCTCTTGGGCGGGAGACAAGACACACTCCTTCGAGGGGCAGCGGCGATTCGTGGAGCAAATACTCGGTCTCTCGGTTGCCCACGAAGCCTCGGACTTTGTCGTGTTCAAGCTCCCGAACGGCGACACGTTCGAGATTTTCGGCCCTCGCGCCCCAACCCCACCGGAACAGTTCAGCCGAAACGAGATCGTAATCGGGTTTCGCGTGGACGATATCGACCAGGCGCGCGAAGAGCTCAGTTCGGCCGGTATCGAACTGCTAGGACCAATCCAGCAAGACCGCCCTGGTGGCCATGCCTGGCAACACTTCCGCGCGCCGGATGGGAAGGTCTACGAACTCTGTTACGACCCTCCACAGGGGTAGGGTCGAACATCGCTCTTCGCATTAGAGATCCGCCCCCGTTGGGGCCCACCCTCCCTCTACCGAGAGACGGGGCGGGCTTCTCACATGCGATCCGCTAGGATGGGCGGGCCGATGCTTCCGGTGCGCTAGATCCGCGGAGGTTCGCCCCACGCAGCTCGGGTAGAGGCCCGCTCTCCGGAGATCTCCCGAAGGCCGGGAGGAGTTGGACGGGAGATGGAACTTCGCTCGGTGGGTGATATTGCGAGGGAGGTCGTCCGCCGATCCGAACGACCTTCTCTGCCACCGTTGCACAGTAACCGCACTCCTCGCACGACCGCTGTTCGCACCCGGTTGCTGCGATCCGTCGGAGGAAGCCGGGGGGGAAGGCGTCGTTGTCGATGGTCACATCTTCGAACGCGGCGAACGCTTCGCGCAGTGGCTCGACTACGTCCGGAGCCACTCCGCGTTGGGAGAGTGTCGCGAGGGCCCGGGACGGTCCCTTGATCTGGACGGAGCTCAGGAGATCGAGGAGGTTCCCGTGGTACGTTCGATTGGTGTAGGCTCGAGCCGTGGTCGCGAGCCACTCGGTCGACCGATTCCGCCCGGAGATCTTGAAGCGATGGACACCGGCTTCCTCGTAGAACGCGAGATCCTCGGGGCGCACCCAGATCGAAGAGATGAGTTTCGTGGGGTCGCGGACCACCTCGAGGCCGCATTGGAGGATCGGGAACTCGAACCAGATGCGATCCTCCCCCGGCTGCGAGCACAGCGAGCTCGTGTTCAGATGGTGGGCCCGGAACGGGCACTCTCGAATGCAGGTCTGGTTCGTAAGGATCTCGATGCGGGCACCCGTCCGGGCGAGTCCGCGGATGAGGGGGAAGTTTCGATCCTCCTCCTCAAGGATTACGGTGTCCGCGCCGAGCCGTAGGAAGTACTCGGCCTGGCTCACCGACCGAATGCGGGCGAAGGAGGAGACGGAAATGGGAACCTCGGGGTGGGCGCGATGGACCGCCTCGACGAGCGCAGGGATGGCGATCACGAATCCGTCGACCCCCAAGTCGAGGAACTCGGCGACCTCCTTCAGGAAGGCATCGAGGTAGCCCGATCGGTACTCCTTCAGCCCGAGATCGTTGCTGTTCAGGGTCGCGTAGAACTCGCGCCCTCCGCGATGGATGATCTGGAGGTGGCGGCGGAACCCTTCTCGATCGACCTCGGGAAGGATGTACGGGGGGCGCCCCGCTCCCGTCAGAGAGACGGGAAAGCCGCCGAAGAACGTCCGGACGGGCAACTCCGAGACCTGTTCCGGAAGGGCGTCGTCGAAATTGGTTGCCAGTACGAGCTCCATCGGCCCTCGGAAGCCCGCCTATCATGTCAGCGTACCCCCGCACCGGTGCGGCAGAAGTGGCATCCACAGTCGCCGTTTGCTACTCTATCGTGACTCCGAACGACCGCGACCTCGATTCCTTAGATCGCATTCGTCAGCAGATCGAACGCATGGACCGTTCGATCGTCATGATGCTCGCCGCTCGTCTCGCCACCGCCCAGCGGGCACTTCGACTGCGGGCCGGACACGATCGGAGTATCACGGACCGCAAGCAGGAGCGCCGGGTCCTCGCCCGGAGCCGGATGTGGGCCCAGGATCTGGGTGTGCCGCCGGCGCTTGTCGAGGACCTGTTCCGCTCGCTCGTCGAGGAGGGAAAGGCGCGCTTCCAGTCGGCCACCGTCGTTCCGGAACCTCCTGTGGTCACGGTTCTCTTGGTCGATCCGGCGCTGGCGCCGCACGACTTAGAGAGGCCGCCGGAAGTGCAGCTCGTCGCCGTACCGGAGTCCCGCTAGCTTAGCGGTGGCCCGGCGGAGAAGCTCCAGCGTCGTGGAGCGGCTGGTCCCCAGCATGCGGGCCACGTCTCCGAGCGAACCCCGTCGTGGGTAGGCAAAGTATCCTAGGTCGTAGGCGATCCGTAGCGCGCGATCCTGCCGCAGCGTGAGGGTGGTCTTGGATCGGTACGGCCGCAACCGCACGATCGCCGGCGACGGGGCGCTTCCCCGAGGAAGGTCCCGGAGGAAGGCTTTGGTCCGCGCTCCTCGAGGGAGAACCACCCGCCACGGAGCACCCTCCTCCCGGGCCTGGAGAGGGCAGCTCACGCAGAGGCCTCCGGCCCGATACGTCGCCGTACACGCCGCCGGTGCCGGCTCGCTCACCCGTACCAGAACGCGCCTCGGTCCGAGCCGAGCGAGTGCGAGGTGCCGGAGGGGCAGCCGACGGCGGAGCGCGTGAAGGAGATGGTCCATCCGCTCCGGCTCGACGTCAATATCGAGCCAGCGAAGCAGGCGTCGTGGAGTCTGGTCGGTCAAGCGACAGGCGATCAGGTGCGACTCGGCTCCCTCTCGTCGAAGGATCTCGGAAACGGAATGGTCCGTGTGCCGTCGATCGATCCGAATTTCGAGAAGGGAACCCCCGGGGGGGTCTACGTGCGTTCGTGTCGGGCGCCGTGCGCCTCGACCTGGATGGGATTGGATGCGGGCCTCGGGCATGGTCTCGCCGTCACGCTAGGCCGCGGATACGGTATGAACGTACCGTCGAGGCCGGTCATGGGGAATCACCTCCCTTGGCGCACGGCCGAAGAGGGCTCATTGAGCTGTGATCTGGGCGCGTCTCACCCGAGCGGAACCCACGCACGGATCGATACTAAGGCAGAGGCGTACCTCCTCCCGCTCCGGGCTTGAACGGGGGCCTTCCGACTCCACAGAAGTGACCCGAGCTAGGCCTTGTCATCGTGCTCGAGCCGTTTCCCCAGGCCCAGCACACCGTCCGACGTGTAGCAGATGCGGCGATGGAATTCGATCACCGCCGTGTTGTAGGCTCGAATCCAGTACTTGGCAATTGATTCACTGACGTAGGAGCCACTCACGGGGGGCCCTCCTGCAGGGCTCTCAAGCGGTGAGGCAGCCGTCTTCGTCGGACCACCTCGCGTGTCTCGCCCAGCCGGTAGCCGATGGCCCGAGCCAGGTGGTTGAGCAGATCCTCGAACCGTAACAACTCCTCGACGACCACGAACCCCTTGGGTCCTTGACGGCCCTCGCTCGTCCAGAGTAGCTTGAGGATCACCCATTCGTTGTGGAGCAACGCCGCTACGCCCATGTGCAGGAGGCGGAGCGCGGGGCGGCGGCTACTGGTCCGCGCCAGCGCCTGACCGATCATCCGGTACGAGGTCTCAATCCCGAACCTTCGTCGGTAGATCGTATCGGTACCGGCGAGGGGAACATCGCCCAACACTGCGAAGATGAGATACTGACAGCCGTGCTTGCCCCACTTCCGACCTCGCTGGTAACGGACGACCACGTGGATCGTGAGGGGGAGCGGCGCCGCCTCCCCCTTGGGATCACGCAGAGCGTGCTCGGTGACGTAGGCCTTGTTGCCCCTCTCCCACTTCTTCCGCTGCCGGGAGCCGAGGCGCAAGGGAACGATGGCCGTGAGGCCTTTGGCCTTCAGCCAGGAGAGGACCTGAAAGGTGTAGAAGCCGCGGTCGAGCAGGACCCGACGGACCTCTCCTCCGGCCTGCTCGAAGTCGTAGAGGGCGGCCTGGACGACTCCGAGCATGCCGCCGTTGTGGTCCACGTAGCGAACGGAGGCGATGAAACGGAAGTCCGGGAGAAGCACGGAGAGGGTGGCGTAGCGATAGGCACGATGGGTTCCGCGCTCCTCCTTCGTCTTCACGTACTGGGGCCGACGGCGGTCGATGGGTCCCCCGTAGTACGGGCGATCGTGCAAGTCGATCGCCACATCGACGGGGTGGCGCGGGAGATACGGCTGGATCTGACGACGGAGGGTGAGCGTCAGGGCACGCTGGACCTTCCGCCGTTCCAGGTGCTCGAGATGATGGCGAGCGGTCCGATCCGATACGCCTCGGCGGCACTGAACTCGGGCACGGGTGACCGAGATGCCTCGGGCAGCGGCTCGGAGGAGGAGGTCGACCGTCTGGCGAAGGGAGGGGAGGGGGGAAGCTCTGGGAGAGGGAGGCCACGAGCAAGGGGAGAGCCCAGCCGAGGGCCCGCCGACGGATCCCCCGGTCGGTGAGGGCGCGCGGTCTCCTTCGGCTCCGGAGGGGCGGTGAGTATTTCTCTCGGTGACGAGCTCCCTTCGCTGCGGTCGCAAGACCGCCGCCGCGGCGTGTTGGCCTCACACCGATTCGTCCGCGGTGTTCCTCTCATCAACGCCCGTCTCCATCGGAAAGGGATGGAGCCCGGAGCCCCCGACGAATCAGCGGATCACGTCAGTCGGCCGGTTGCCAAGTACTGGAATCTGCAGGTGGACCCATCGGAACATCAGGGAGTGGGCAGGCGCTTTGCGAACGCGCCGGGGTCTAGGGCCTGCCAGGACCGCACCGGTCCGGTCGATGATTCGGCGCGTAGCAGGATCATGGCCTGCTTCGCGCTCAGTGCTTCCTCGAGCGCGACCCGGAGCTCACCCAGATCGGCCGTGTCGTTGGCGTATACGCTCATTTCCAACTCTTTTCCGACCACCACCGAGAGCACGTAGAAGCTCGTCCCTCCCGCGATACTGATCGTTGCCGCATCACCGTCCTCGATGTCGACCGGCAAATGAATCCCCTCCGCGGGCCGCAGGACCCACCGCCCCTATCACGTTCGCGTGTAGATAGGGAATCGTTCCCGATAGGGCGGGCCTCGATCTCTCTGCGCTCTTCGGTCATTATATCGACGGACGGGCTCGACCGAACGATGATCGACCGAGGAAGTGTCCTCGCCCTCTACGACGCCGAGATGCGCCGGGACCCGATCCCCGAGCCGGGGACGCAGGTGGAACGAGTCGGCACGATCGTGCGGGTCGTGGGCACGGACAACTATGTGCTGTTCTCAGACCTTACGGAGGCCGGTGCACGCGCGGTGGTGACCTCCCAGGCCAACTTCTTCCGGGACGCGGGAGTGAAGGTGGAATGGAAGGTCTTCGGGCACGACCTGCCGAAGAACCTCACGGACATCCTCGGTGAGGAGGGGTTCGTTCCGGACGAACCGGAGACGCTCGTCGCTTTCGATCTCCGCAACGAATCGCTCGGCACCCCATCGATATCGGGCCTAGAGATACGCCAGGTCGTCGATGCGACCCAGCTACGCGATGCCCTCCGGGCGAGCGAGGCGGCCTTTGGACCGGATACTCACGGATTCCTGGACCGATACCGAGATCGTCTCACTGATCCAACGATGGCCCTGTTCGTGGCGTACGTCGACGGATCCCCGGCCGCGACGGGGCGGCTCGAAATGCCGCCCGGCAAGTCCTTCGCCGGACTTTGGGGAGGCGGCACCTCGCCCCGATTTCGTCACCGCGGGATCTACCGAAGCCTCGTCGCGGCCCGAGCGGCCCTCGCCCGGCGGCGCGCTTACTCCTTCCTCACGGTAGACGCCGGGACGATGAGTCTCCCGATCCTAGAGGGGCTTGGATTCGTTCCATTGACCACGACTCGAGGGTGGGTCCTTCGTCCGCCGCAGCCTCCTCTCCCCTGAGCGGCCGGAGAGAGTCGAAATAGCCGGTGGGCCTCGGAGTCCCAGTACGCATGGGGGCTCCGGATACTCTCCGCGCTCTGGTCGATACGTTCCTGCCGGCACGCTCCGCGGACCCACGAGGCCCTCCGTATCCCGCGGCGTCGGCGGTCGGACTGGACCAAGAGATCGCCGAGATCGTTACCGGCCTCTCCCGGGGAGAACAGAGAGATTTTGCGAGATTGCTGTCGACACTGGATTCTCCCCTTGCGAACCTGTTGCTCACGGGCCGCCCCGTGCGGCTAGCTCGCCTCGATAGCTCCGCTCGCGAACGCTACCTCCGGGGTTGGGCGACCAGTCGGCTTGCGGCGAAGCGAAAGGGATTCTATGCGATCAAGCGACTCGCCGCCGGACAGTACTATTCCGGGCCCCTCGCTGGCGGGCCCAATCCACTCTGGAGTCGGATCCACTACGACCTACCGAATGCCCCGTCCGTCCTTTCGGATCCCCTCGACGGCCTCTCACCGGTGCGCCCGGACCACGATGTCGAGTCGGAGGTCGATGTCTGCATCATCGGCAGCGGAGCCGGAGGCGGTGTGATCGCGGACCGGCTCGTTCGGGCGGGCTACACCACCGCCGTTCTCGAAGCCGGTGGCTGGTTCGCCCACCGATCGTACCCTCGTGTCGAACGGGATGCACGGAACCAGCTCTTTGCGGGCCGAGGGCTGCTCACGACTCAGAACGGTGCGATCGGCATCCTCGCGGGAGAGACCGTGGGCGGAGGGACCGCGATCAACTGGATGACGTGCCTCCCACCTCGTTCCGAAGCCCGCACGGAGTGGGCCCGAGACGGAGCGATGGAAGGAATCGACGGTCCCGATTTCGATCACCAGCTCCAGATGGTGGCCGATCGAATTCACGTGTCCACGATGGAGAGCGACGTCAACGCCAACAACGATTCCCTTCGTCGAGGGTGCGTCGCGCTGGGCCTCCGCCAGGGGACCGACTGGGACGTGATCCCGCGCAACGCCGTAGGCTGCGAATCGCGCTGTGGCTTCTGCGCCTTTGGTTGTCCGTACGCCGCCCGGCAATCCGGGCCGGTCACGTTCCTTCTGGACGCGCTCCGCGGGGGCACTCGACTGTATTCGTCCACACGGGCGGACTACGTGGAGGTGGAGCAAGGCCGAGCGACCGGGGTCCGAGCGACCTTCCGCGACGGGAAGGTCACTCGCCAAGTACACCTCCACGCCCGCGCCGTGGTCGTAGCGGCCGGAGCGCTGCAGACCCCCGCGTTGCTCCTGCGCTCGGGCATCCGCCACGCCGGCGTGGGAGCGGGGCTCCGGCTCGATCCCACCACGGCCGTGGCCGGAGAGTTCCCCACGCCGGTGCGGACCTGGGTCGGTCCTCCCCAGACGATCGGAGTCTATCGGTTCCAGACGAGCGACGTGGGCGCCCACGGACCCTGGATCGAGGTCGCGCCTGCGCATCCGGGTCTTTCGGCGATCGCCCTCCCGTGGGCGGGAGCCGAAGACTTCCGCCGCCTCATGGAGCGGAGCGAGTACGTTGCCACCCCCATCGTGCTGGTTCGCGACGTGGGCGAAGGTCGTGTCACCATCGACTCGGAAGGGCGACCCCGGTTTGACTACGTTCTCACTCGACGGGATCGACAGAACCTTGTGAGGGGCGTGGTCGAGACCGCCCGGATCCTTCGTGCCGGCGGTGCGACTCGGCTGCTCTCCCTCCAGACCCCCTATGCCGAGGTCGGCGATGGGAGCGGACCTCTCTCGGAAGGAGAGCTGGATCGTTTCATCGCTCAGGTCGAACGGGTCGGCATTCGGGACAATGCGACCGCGCTGTTCTCGGCCCACCCTATCGGAAGCGCACGCGCCGGACGCGATCCCCGCACGTCCGCCGCGAGACCATCGGGGGAGGTCCACGGTGTCGAAGGGCTCTGGATCGGCGATGGGAGCCTCCTGCCATCGGCCCCGGGAGCCAACCCGATGATGTCGATCCTTGCCGTCGCCCAGCGGACCGCCGACCAACTATTGGTTAAGCTCGGTGCGAGTTGAGCCGGTCGGCCACGATCCATGCCCCATCGAACCGGGGGCGCCGTAGGAGTTCCCCTCCGTTGGAATCACCCGGCGACCCGAGATCCTTCACTTTGGGGGAGCGGCTATCCAGCGCGCAAGTCGCGGACCTCGCGCACGCCCCGTCGCCCAGATCCAGCGATCGATGGCGAAGTATCTTCCAGCCCCTCCGATGAAGAGCACCAGATAGATCAGTAGGTAGAGCGGATGTGGGCCCACGTTGGTTCCGCCGGGCGTTTGGAACGTGCTGAAGAACTGGGTCCCCAGGAACACGATGGACGCGGCCGCGCCGACGATGCAAGCGAGCCGTGTCGTGATCCCGAGAAGGAACGCAACCGCGAGGTAGGCCGTAAGAACAGCCGTGATCCATGCAAAAACGAACCAATGAGCCGCCACAAAATCGGCCACGGCCGGACCGCCCAGGCTCGTGGGGGCAAAGGAGAGCGCGACGCTCTGGAAGGTGGGGAAAAATTGATTGGACGGGGCGAGGATGAATATCATGTTCAGGGCCCATACGAGTCCCATCCCGACTCGAAGAAGATCGATGGACACTCCCCGGCGATCGGACTGCCAGGACTCGCGCACGCGGACGAGCCACCCTTGTTCTTGGGACGCATGCGTGGCGATCGGGGGACGGCTCTTGGCCGGGTGGCTCGTCGTCACACCTCCCTGGATTGCGCTGTGAGGGAAAAGCCCTCGGGCGGCCCCTTCTCTTTGGGAGGCGTCCGACTCTCGCAGATCGATCCCAAGAGCGAAGACCCACGCTCGTGACCCGTTCGGCCGGGAGCGGCTCCCGAGTGCGTGAGCGCGCTCCCGTGGCCCGGCCCATCCGGCGCTCGGATGCGCCGGGAGGCGGCGCCGGCCGGGGTCAATTGAAATAGACCGATGCGTTATGGGAGGAACGCCCTCCTCAACCGTTCAACTTCCATGCTCGGAGCCCCCACCGCCAACTCGAACACTGTCCGCGCGTCGCTCGCGATCGAGGTGCTGCGGGTCGGGGTCGGCATCGTCTGGCTGATGAACTTCGTCTTCATTGTCGCGCCCGCGAACAATTACTTTGGCAACTTCGCAGCGATCGTCCTTTCGCTCGGTCCGACATCGATCGGCGGGTCGGGGTTGGAGCAGTTCGTCGCCGCGAACGCGGCGATCTTTGCCTGGCTGGTCGCGATCGTCACGGGGTACCTGGCGTTTGCCTTCATCTTGGGTCTGACAACGCGATGGGCCTGCATCATCGGAGGGATCTTCTCCGCCGTAATCATCGGTGCCCAGCTCGGGAGTATGTTCGCGTTCCCGGGCGGGACGGATGTGGGGGAACACCCCCTCTACCTGGTGATCTACGTAGCCCTGGTTCTCGGAGGAGCGGGCGCGGCCTACTCCTTGGACCACCGGATCGCCGAGGCCGTGGCCCGGCGCCGCGCGTACCGGGCCGCCTTGAACGAGCCGGCGCCGAGAGGGGTGTGGGCGGCCGGCTCGACTTCCCGGTTCTTCCTCACCTACTTCATTGCAGGGATTCTCATCTCCTTCGGAATGGGGATGGGGCTCATGGTAGCCATCCCAGCGAATCCCCCTCCGTCCCCCGCACCGATCCACTACTCGTACGCGAATCTCACGATCTCGATCAACGCGACCACCGGCTGGCCCCAATACACGCCGTCGAACTTCACGGTGAGCAACGGAGAGGTCATCTTCACCATCATCGACCTCGACTCTCCGATGAATTGGTCGCCATGTCCGTGCGTCGTGACCGGTACTAATGCCGGCGTCGAGATCATCAATGGGACTCCGGTCCACGTCATCCCGTCGACGAACGTCGCCCATTCGTTCAGCATCCCCAACCTGGGCCTCTCGGTGTACCTCCCGGGCCTCAGCGTCATCCGGTTCACCGTCGATCTGATCAACCCAGGATCCTTCGGATGGTTCTGCGTCGTACCTTGCGGGGCGGGGGCTAACCCGTACTCTAGCCCGCCGATGGGAGTTCCCGGCTACATGACGGGAACCATGACGATCACCTAACGTCGTTTGGTGTCGGCGGTGAGAACTTGCTCAACCCGCTCGGTCGATCCCGCCGACTCCAGGAGCGCTCCGGCTTCCCGGTTCTTGAACGTAAAGTTCTAGGCTCCCTGTTAATGCCCTAGAGTGTCATCGAGTCCCCTGTCCGTCGAGCCTAGGTACGTTGTCCGTGCGCGCAATGGTCCTCGATGCCGTCGGTTCACCTCTTCGTTTAGATGGGCGAAAGGATGAGCCCCGGCCTGGGCCCCGCCAACTTCTGATCCGGGTCCGCGCATGTGGGGTGTGCCGCACGGACCTCCACATCGTCAACGGCGAGCTCAGGCATCCCAAGCTCCCTCTCATTCCGGGACACGAGATCGTAGGAACCGTCGCCGCCATTGGAGCCGAGCCCTCGCGGTACCGTATCGGAGATCGCGTGGGCGTGCCGTGGCTCGCATGGACCTGCGACGAATGCGCCTTCTGCCGTTCCGGGCGCGAGAACCTTTGCGACCGGGCGAAGTTCACGGGCTACGACCTGGACGGAGGATACGCAGAGTTTGTTACGGCAGACGCACGCTCGGCCCTCCCCATCCCGCCCGGATTGGGGGACGTGGAGGCCGCTCCTCTCCTCTGCGCGGGTTTGATCGGGTACCGCGCCCTACGACTCGCCGGGAACGGCGAGCGTGTGGGTTTCTACGGCTTTGGGGCTTCGGCCCACATCGCGATCCAAGTGGCTCGACATCGACACCAAAAGGTGTACGCCTTCACTCGCCCCGGCGATGACCGGGGTCAGGAGTTCGCGAGAGGTCTTGGGGCGGTCTGGGCCGGGGGCTCCGATCGGCGCCCTCCCGAACCCCTCGACGCGGCGCTCATCTTCGCTCCGGTGGGTGCCCTCGTACCGGTGGCCCTCGCTGCGATCGCAAAAGGAGGCACGGTCGTATGCGCCGGAATCCACATGAGCGACATCCCCAGCTTCCCGTACGAGACCCTCTGGGGAGAGCGGGTCCTTCGATCGGTCGCCAACCTTACCCGGAAGGATGGCGAGGAGTTCTTCGCCGTCGCGGCGGAGGCCGGCGTTCGCACAGTGACCAAGGCCTACCCACTCGAATCCGCGAACGCTGCGTTGGACGATCTGAGGGAGGGCCGTCTCGAAGGTGCCGCAGTGCTCGTCCCCTGATGGGGGCATTGCGGACCCTCCAAACCGCACTTCACCGCGTTCCAGCGCCGTCGAGCGAATCGCTGCATTCCAGACGCCCGTCCGACGTTGGGTCCGGACGGGATCGGGGGCCGTTCACTCGGTCGAGACATCCGAGCGCATGTACGCCCGGACGGCGAGGAAGAGAACGGCTACCGTCTCCGCGCACAGCACCAGGACCTCGTACCCTACGGTCGTCGTGTAGGTTCCGAAGTAGCCCGCACGTACCGCATCGGCGATGTACGTGAGTGGATTGATCGCGAACAGGACCCGGATCGCGGCCGGCAACGCGGAGCTGTACGGATAGAACACGGTGCTCGCGAAGTTCACCAGGAACAGCACCAGGATCTGGATGCTGTTGTACGTGGTGTTGGACTTGATCTTCGCGGCGATGATAAGCATGAGCGAACCGAAGAAGATCGAACCCACGGCGATGACCACCAGCATAACCCCCAGGCCGAGGAGCGAGACCGGCAGCGCCCCCAGGAGGAGGTCCGCGATGCCGAGCATCACGAGCGCTCCAGCGAGCCCAAAGGCCACGGACGTGAGCATGATGCCCAGGAGGTATTGGAGACGCGTGAACGGGCCGACGAGGAGTTGGGCCAGCATGCCCCACCGGCGATCGGCCCAGAGCATGCCGCCCCCTACCGTCCCGGCCATCACGGCCTGGAACCCCATCAGTCCCGGCGTCAAGAAGGAAAGATAGCTGGACCCTCCGCTCGCCGAAGATTCGAGGGACGCGAACCCGAATCCGAAGAAGACGAGGTACATCGCGGGGAGCCCGATGAGGATCGTGAGGCTTCCCGGATCGGTGTTGACCTTGATGTTCCGGTAGATGAGGCGGGTGAGGTTAGGCGCTTCCAAGTGGTTCACCTCCGTGATTGACCGAGCGGAGGAAGACGTCCTCGAGCGTGTTCTTACGCACGCTGATCCACTCGAGTTGAACTCCCATCTTCTGGGAGAACTCGAGAATCTTGGCGAGGGAGTCCTTGGGATCGTCGGTCAGGATCACCATCGAGTCCCCTTCCGGCGTGACGCTCGTACCGGGCCCCAGCCCTTGGGTGAGCGCGGGGATGAAGCGAGCCGCACTGCCCATGTCGACGGTCAGATCGATCGTCTTCTTGCCTCCGTAGAGGCGCTTGAGGTTCTCGACCTCGTCCAGGACCAGCAGCTTTCCCTCGTCGATGACCGCGATCCGATCGCAGACGTAGTCCGCCTCTTCCAGATTGTGCGTGGTGAATACGACCGTGAGCCCGCCCTTCACTTCCTCTCGGATGGAATCGAGAAGCGTGCGGCGCATGATCACGTCCATTCCCACGGTCGGCTCGTCCAGGAATAGAATGTCCATGTCGTGGATGAACTCGCGAGCGACCTGAACCCGGCGCTTCTGACCTCCCGAGATGTCGAACGAGCGCTGACGGCGAATGTCTTCGAGGCCGAACTTCTGGATCAGCGCCTCCCGACGCCGGCGGCGCTCCTCGCGGGGGATTCCCCAGAGCACGCCGTACACGTCGAAGTTTCCTTCCACGGTCGTGAAGTCGAACGACTCGCCCTGCTGAACGACCCCGATCCGGGCCCGTATCTTCTTGCCATCCTTCGCCGGGTCCATCCCGAAGATCCGCAGCGTTCCGGAGCTCGGTCGGATCAACGTGGTCATCGCCTTGATGAGCGTCGACTTTCCAGCGCCGTTCTTTCCCAGAAGTCCGAAGACCTCCCCCTTGCGGACGGTGAAGCTGACGCCGTCGAGCGCGAAGCGCTTGCCATCGTAGGAGTGGCGCAGGTCCTCCGCCTGCACGATAGGATCGGCCATGAGCGGCGATGGCGATGGAGAGGGGCCCTTAAAGGGCACGTCACTCAAGAAACTCTCTGGGAGTGCGTGAACTCCCTAGGGACGGCTGCCGCGAGTAGGCCCGGTTGCGGGCCGGTCGCGGGCGGGCTTCGATCGTCGATGCGCCTGTCCGGCCAGATTCCGGTAGGAGGGGGTTGCGCGCGAAGATGCTCAGACGAACACGCGAACGTTGCCGTTGGCGGATTCTACCGGGAGCGGGATCAGCGGGCGGCACTCGGTTCGTGCGAATACCGGGGCCATCCTCGCCATTGCTTCCAAAAACTCCGGAGGAAGTTTGTCCATCCCGGGCATGGAGAGGATGGGCTGCCCCCGCACCTCGCCGGTCCGGGCGTCGAAGACCGCGCTGTGCTGCGGACACTTCAGCACGCCGCTCTTGAACGTGCCCAGGTCGAGCGGCGCGTTCATGTGGCCGCATCGGTTGATGAAGGCGCGTAGCTCGCCGGAATGGTTGACCACGAGCACGTCCTCGTCTCCGGCTCGTCCGTGGGCCATTTCACCGTGCTTGAGATCCTTCGCTTCGGGGAGGTCATGCCATGCTTGCATCGGGGGTTCCTTGACGCATCAGCTTCCGCGACCACTTAAGCTTTGAATAATAAAGTGTTTAGCCCGTACCGACCTGCCCGTCGGAAAGCCGAATCCGTTCACGGAAGTGGGATCGAGCCCACGTACGTGTGGTCCGGGGGCCGCGTCCTACTTTCCCCGACGGCCTCGATGGGGTCGAGAGCGGCCGGCGTTCCCCTGGCTGCGAGATCCCTTCTTCAGTAGTCCCATCCGACGGGCCAATCGGCGATGGTCGTTCGCATCGACCCACTCGACCTCCAGATACGCGAGAAGCTCTGCCTCCGTCATGCCCAGTCGCTTCCCTTCCTGGATGGTAAATGCGTACGCCTCGATCTCGGTCGGCGTGTCGACGTACTTCTTCTTCCGGTCGAACAGGGCTCGCCCGGCCCGGAACTGCTTGACGTGACAGAGCTCGTGAACGACGTCGAGGTAGAGAGTGCGTAGATCGCTGGTCCTGAGGTGATGGCTGCTGACGATGAGGTGACCGTCCACGTCGCTCGTCCCCATGTACCCGAAGGGAGGCGAGAAGAACTCGACTTTGAGGGCGCGAAGGATCTTTCCCGCGTTCTTCCCGAACAGTTCCCGGATCGGCGGTGTGTTCTCGAACCCTTGGAAGAACTGCTCGAACCGATACAGTCGAATCGGGGCGCTGCGCTGGATCCGAACCCCGCGGTACGATGCGAACACGCCTTCCTCACTCCCCGAACACGTGGACACGCAGGCCGCCGCCGAGCCTTAGCAACTTCCCCGGGCGGTCGTGCCCTTCTCGGGAAACGATTCGGGGGCCTCCTCCCGGGGGCCGGAGACCATATGCCCTGCAGGGCCTGCGAATGGGTAGCCTAGGTGACTGCCCCAATGCAGCCCCTCAACATGTGTATCAATACCCAGACACCGCTCGTGCAGTTCACCGCTGCGCAAGCCCCTCGCCCGGGGCGTCGTACGAGCGCTCCGCTGGATCTCGCGACCCTGACCGAGGGCGTAGATTATCGATACTCGCCGGGAGGCGTCACGCGTATGGTGCTCCCTCTCGTTCGGCACATGCTTCACGATCGGATCCTGGATGAGGCGCACTGGGTCGCCCTCAACCCCAACGCGCCCGCGACGGTTCGCATGTCCGGGATGACGCTTCACTCGGTAACGCTCGGTCCGAAGCGCATGGCGAGTTACGGTATGGTGAAGGAAGCGATCTGGGGAAGGGTCCACGGGATCGACGATACCGACCACCACAACGACCTATTCTGGACGGAGGCGTTCTCGGAGTATGCCTACTACAACCGCATCACGAGCGAACTCATCCGGAAACTGGACAAGAAGCACGACTTTGACGTGTTCTACATCCACGACTTCCAGCAGATCCCGATCGGCCACATGTTGACCACGCTCAAGCCGAAGATCTTCCGCTGGCACATCCCGTTCGATCGCTTGACGATCCCCCCACGCTGGCACGCCCTGCTCGCGACCTACTTGAACAGCTACGATGCCATCGTGGTCAGCTCGCCGCGGTACGCCGACTCGCTGAAGGCGTTCGGCTACACGGGTCGGATCGAGCACATCTATCCATACGTAGATCCCCAAGACTACTCGGATCCCCCCGCGTCCGATGTCGCGTCCGTCTCCGAACGGTTCGGGGTGAGGGAAGGCGACACCGTCGCCCTGGTGGTGGCGAGGATGGACCCGGTGAAGGCCCACGATCGAGCGATCGAGGCGCTCGCCGAGCTCGCCTCGAGCTTCCCTCGACTGAAGCTCGTTCTGGTTGGGAACGGGAGTTTCTCGAGTTCGCGCAGCGGGGTCGGCCTATCGAAGTCCGTTCGCTGGCGCGCCCACCTCGAAGAGATGGTGAAGCGCTCCAAGCTCGAGGGGCGGGTCGTCTTCACCGGCCACCTCTCGCAACACGACCTCGACTGTTTCTACGAGCGCTGCAGCTTCACGATCCTTCCTTCCGTGCGCGAGGGCTTCGGGCTCGTCGTCGTAGAGAGTTGGCTGCACCATCGGCCCGCCATCATCACTTCCCGTGCGGGGATCGCGGATCTCGTCCGGGAGGGGAAGAATGGGCTCCTGTTCGATCCGGATGAGCCGGGCGCCCTGGCCCGGCAGATGGGAAGATTGCTCGCCGGTCACCCCACCGAGCTCTCGAAGGCGTTGATCCGCGGGGGGTCCCTCGCAGCAGAGAAGTGCTCCGTTGAAACCGCGGTCCAGGCCGAGCGCGCCCTCTTGACCGAAGTCGTGGAGGCCTAGATGATCGATCTGTACGCCACGCTTTGGTCCTTCGCGCTCGCCGGCCTGACCCTGCTACTGACCTGGGCGTCCGCGATGCTCGCGAGCTGGCTCATCGGCCGATTCATGCAACAGAGCTCGCCTCAAGTGACGAGCGGCGCCCGTCGTCTGGGCGCGGTCATCGTGTGGCTGATCGGCTCGATCTTGGCCATCCAGGAGCTCGGCGTCAGCCCGCTCATCCTGATCGTGGTGATCGCTCTCGTGGGGATCGCCGCACTGATCGCGGTGCGGGAGCCGCTGGGGAACTATGGGGCGAAGTACTTCACGGATGTCTACACGCCGTTCAAGGTGGGGGACACGATCCGGGTGCAGGGGTACGCCGGGAAGGTCATCGCGATCAACGCGATCACGACCGTGCTCCTCACCGACAATGAGCAACTGATCTCTGTCCCGAACTCGGTGTTCATCACGGATATCGTGGTCAACACCACCCCGCAGGCCTGGAAGGAGGTCACGATCCCCATCTCGATCGGCCCGAGCGTCGATCTGCCGGCGTTCGAGAGCGAGCTCCTGAAGAACCTCTCGAAGCTGAAGCTGCGTCTCGATCGGCAGTTCCCGCCGCTGCTATCGACCAAGTCTCGCACCGCGCAATCCACCGATCTGACGTTGACGGTGATGCTGCGGCGCCCCGAGGAACGGGACGCCGTGACCGTCGAGGTCAACAAGCGCGTTGCCGAAGTGCTGCAGCACACGCGAACGAACCGCCGGTGAGCCCCGCTCGACCGTTCGGCACGCACGGGGACCTACGATCTCGGAGCCGAACGGGGTCCGCTCGGGGCGGAACTCACCCATCGGGCGACGGGCCCTTAGAGGAACTCCTCGACCCCGCGTTCGAACGGTTCGTGTGCGGCATAGCCGACGAGGGACTCCCCGGGCCCGGAGGGAACATCCTGCTCTACTCGTTCGAGCTGGTCGAGTCGCTCGCCAAATCCGGACGGATGGACCGGGCGTTGAAGCATTGGCGCACGCTGCTCGATCTCGCGGACCCCCTGCTCCTGTTCTCGGAGGAGTTCGACCCTGCCTCGAATCGACCCCTCGGTAACTATCCTCAGGCGTTCACGCACATCGGCGTCCTCCGAGCGGCATTCGCCCTCGGACTCGTCGGGTCCGACGACTAGGACCATCGGGTCACCGTCGCGTGACGGGCAGGCCGCCCCATCATCCAAGCGTGGGGTGCTTCTAAGTCGGTCCGTGGTCTCCCGAGGGTTCCGTCATGACAAGCCGTGATACGATCCGCATCCGCCGGATCCGTCCCGAGGACTGGGACGCGCTTCGCATCCTTCGACTCGCGGCGCTGGAGACCGATCCGCTCGCCTTTGGGAGCAACCTGCGCCGAGAACAGGAGTCCGACCCCCAGAAATGGAAGAATTGGGCGACCCGTGGAAGCACCGGAACCCGGGAAGCCATCTACGTCGCGGAGAACGAGCCCGGCCAGCTGGTCGGCATGATCGGCAGCTTCACCGAGGACGGGCAGCCGCACGTCTGGGGGATGTGGGTCCACCCCAAGAGCCGAGGGAAGGGGATCGGCGGCCGACTCTTGGACCAGCTCCTGGGTTGGCTCGCTTCGGCCGCCCCCGTCCGAACCGTCCTCCTCGAGGTCAACCCAAGCCAGGAGGCGGCGAGCTCTCTCTATGCGGGGCGAGGGTTTGTGCGGACGGGGCGAACACGGCCTCTCGGGCACAGCCCTCCCGCGATCGTTGAGGAGATGGACCGGAAACCGACCGTTGCCGGATAATCCCGAGAACCGTGGCGGGCCCTGGGATTACGGGGGAGAGCCGGCCGCTAGGCTCTGCTTCTGGCGCGCACGATGGGTCGCCAATCCGTCGATACTGGTCTCGTTCTTCTCGGTCCGATACTCTTCGAGTCCTTCGGCCCCTTTCACGGCGGCCCATTTCGTGAGCATCGTGCGGTGAGCCTTGAACTCCATGAGCGGAACGGCGTACCCGCAGGAGGTCTGGACCCGTTCCACCCGGACCGTCACGATCTGGCGAGCGCCTTCCAGGTCCGGGAAGAGCGGCCGCAGCTCCTTCCACCGCGGCGATCCCGGGAGGTGCACCGACCCCTGACCATAGATCCGAAGGACGTTCGGCGGCCCTTCGAAGGCGCAGAGCATGATCGTGATGCGGCCGTTCTCGAGGATGTGGGCGCTCGTCTCGTTCCCGCTCCCCGTGAGGTCGAGGTACCCGAGCTCCTGAGACGAGAGGACCTTCAGGGTCTCGAGCCCCTTGGGAGAGACGTTGATGTGGGTGCTGGGACTCAGCGGCGCCGTCGCGACGAAGAAGACGTGCTGGCGGCCCAGGAACGATTGAAGCTCGGAGGGAAGTTGCGAGTGCACTTCTCCCATCGCGGATGGGCCACCCTCTCGGGACACAAACCAGTTGCGTTTCGCGGGAGTCCCCCGTGGCAATCTTTCGATCGACGCGATTCGGAACTCACCCAATGAGTTTCGTGTAGGTCGACTCGAACGGTTCGTCGACCAATCTCTCGACCCGCTCGAGGAACTCTCGCGTGTGGGGGAGCGTGCGATGGAGCACGTGTGCGCTCTCCTCGACCCAGAGCGAGGTGATGACGAATAGCCGGGGATCGTGTACCGCACGAAACGCCTGCACGCTCAGACACTGCGCCTCGCCGCGGACCGGATCGAGGATGCCGAGGACCGCATCGAGGAGGGGCGTCTCGTTCCCGGCTCGAGCATGAAATCGGGTGGAGACCTGCACTACTTTGGTGGAATCCCACCGGGAGTAACACCCACCTGTCCGGAACTCTCGGTCGGGGCTTGTTTCCGCTGGACATCGGGTCTTAAGGCCGGCCTCCGATCGTCCGGGCGGCATGGGCATCGCTCGCCCGCCGCTGAAGAAGAGCCCCAGTCTCTCCCGATTGCAAGCCCACATCCAGCAGATTGGCATCGGAGGCCCGTTCCGAGATACGCCTCGCGAACGGCACCGACGAGCGCTCGCCCTCCAGTACACGCTCGGTCTGCTGCTCCCCGGGGAGCGCAAGAGCATGCAGCCGACCGTCGACCGAGTTCCGGAAGCCCAATACGAGGCGATCCAGAACTTCATCACCGACTCCCCCTGGGATTGGCACGAGACCCAAGACCGCCTCCTCGAGAAGATGACACGAGAGCTGGGCTCCCCGAAGGGCATCCTGATCGTCGATGACGTTCCGCTGGTGAAGAAAGGAGCGAAGAGTCCGGGAGTGTCCCGCCAGTATTGTGGTGTGACGGGTGGGGTGGACAATTGCCAGGCGTTGGTGGACACGTTCTATCTGGCGCCCAGTGAGGGAAGGAATCGGGAGGCGGTAGGGTTCTGCTTCGCCTTGGACCTCTACCTCCCCAAGGCTTGGGCGGAGCACCCGGAGCGCTGTCGGGAGGCCGGGATCCCGACCCCCGTGGCCTTCCGAGAGAAGTGGCGAATCGGCCTCGAGCAAATCGACCGGGCTCGACGGCATGCGCTCCCCCATCGCGCGGTGCTCTCCGATTGTGGCTACGGGGACACGCAGGAGTTTCGGGCGGAGTTACGTCGGCGTGACGAACCGTATGTGATGGAAGTCACGGCGAGCGAAGTTCGCGCGGTCCCCGTCTCGACACCGATCCTGGCTCCCGGGGAGCGACCTCCCGGCGAAACCGGAGGCCGACGGACCACCAAGGCCCATCTCCTTCCGGGGACGGCCACGGCCAGTCCTCAGTCGCTGGCCGAGGGAGTGACGGACTGGGTGACGATTCGATGGGGCGAGGGAACGAAGGGACCGCTGGAGGGGCGGTTCGCTCGACGGAAGGTACGAATCTGTCGGGGCGCGTTTCCGACGGAGGAGGTGGGATGGCTGTTGATGGAGGATCACCCAGAGGGCCTGCGGGCCTGGGTCTGCTGGGGCCTCGAGAAGGCCGACGTGAAGGAATTGGCCGCGATCGCGCACGGTCGGTGGGGCATCGAGCGGTTCCACGAGGAAGCGAAGATGGAACTGGGTCTCGATCACTTCGAGGGGAGACGGTGGCGCGGGCTGAACCATCACCTGACGTTGATGCTGATCACCCACACGTTTCTGGTGCGCGAACAGCTTCGCGCCCAGCCGGAGAGAGTGGAAGGGTCGGAGGAGTTGCCGACCCTCGCGGAGATGCGTCGGCGGGTGGTCTTCGAGGTGGCGTGGGCGCTGGTGTCGCGAGCGGTGTTGTCGAGACGAAAGGCAGAGCGAGTTCGATGGGGGTTGGCGATCGCGCACTACTGGGCCGGAGCGGGATAGCGAGTGGCGCGACCCGAAAGGGTCGGGCATTGAGGCACTGCGTGGGGCGACCCACGCTCGGTCCCGGCACTAACGGCCGGTCCTCTCAGTGATGATGCCCGAAGGACGATTCCACCGTGAATTTGGAAGAAGGAGAAAGTGGAGGATCCCGCCACAGTACTACCGACCACATTCAATTCGCCAAAGTAGTGCCTGGTACTCATCCATAAGGGACCCTCCCGCCACGCATCTTCCCTCCGGCGGATATACTCCCTGCTGGGGCCTGGTCCGAAGCATACCCCCGTTAGGGAAACCTCCGGACTCCGCCACTTTTATCTCGGCGATCGGCTCGAGTGGCTGGATGGTTCGGATCAAGGTCGAATTCGTCTACAGCGGATTGCGCACCCGCAACCTTGCCCGATCGCTCCGATTCTACCAGAAGCTTGGCTTCCGGGTCTACCGACGCGGGCAGATGGGACACGGAGGCCGATGGATCCACCTCTCGTTCCCGGGCGCGGCTCAGCGACTGGAACTCAATTTCTACCCGCGAACGAACCGGTTCTTCGAGCCCATCCGCAAGGGCACCGAGTTCGATCACCTCGGCTTCCGCGTGTCCGACGTAGAGGCCTGGGAAAAGGAGCTACGCCGACGAAAGCTCCCGATCGTGGCTCGGATCCGGGAGAAACACGAAAACCTCGTGTACACTCGGGACCCGGACGGCAACTGGATCGAGTTCTTCGGTCCGGTCCCGGACTAGCTTCAGCGTCCGGAACGGGTACGTGCCGGCGGGAACGATACCAACCGATCGCCGCCGCCAGGGAGCCGGGCCAAGTGCTGTCGGATCGAGAGCGGGCGAAGTGGCCGACCCGCGAGCGCGAGGTCGAGCGCCTCATCGAACGAATGCAACCTCACGTCGACATGTTTGCGGATCTCGTTCTCCCGGCACGTCACCTCGGTGCTCATGCCATCGACCAGGAGTCGGGCCATCGGTGCGGGAACGGTCGTGATGAACCCGACCCAATGGGACGAGAGCCGGGGAGTAAGGAGCGGCGTAGAGATGATCCAGGATGGCGCTCCGAGCCGGTCTCCGATGCGATGGAGCATCTCGTAGTACGGCAGGACATCTGGCCCCCCCGCGTCGAACCCGCGCCCCGAGGTCTGTGGTTCGAACAGGCAACCGACGAGATATTCGACCAGATCGTCCAGCGCGATCGGCTGGCACCGGGTCCGTATCCATTGAGGACAGATCATCGCAGGGAGTCGCTCGACGAGCTGCACCATCATCTCGAACGATGCACCCCCGGCACCGAGAATGATCGCCGCCCGCAAGGTCGTTAGGGAGGGCGAGCCGCTCGCGAGGATCTCCTCCACCTCTTGCCGACTCTCGAGATGCGGCGAGGACTCGATCGATCCTCGTCCTAGTCCACCGACATAGATGATCCGCTCCACGCCGGCACGAGTGGCGGCGCGGACGGTGTTGCGGGCGATCTGCCGATCGAGGTGTGCGAAGTCCACCGATCGGTTGCGACTCGCCATCGAGTGGACGAGATAGTACACGGTCCCGACGCCTTCGAATGCGCCGGTCAATTCGGAGGGATCCAGCAGATCCCCGGTTACGCGTACGAGCCCCGGGGGCGAGGGCCGAGGCGTGCCGTGCGGGCGGACGAGCGCTCGCACGGGATGGCCCCGTTTGAGCAGAACCTCTGTGACCCGGCGTCCCACGAAGCCGGTCGCGCCCAACACGAGGATGGGGTTCGCTCGGGGTTCGGGCACGACCGGACCATTCCCTCGAAGGAGATGGCCTGTCGGGAGCGGGAACGCAGGACGGTTCGAGCGCGCCTGGTCGGCCGAACGCACGGTGAGAACGGGTTGCGAGCGCGACTCTACAGCTTCTTCAGTGCGTCCGAGACGTCGTCGACGAGCGAGTGGATGTCCCTCTTGAGACGGTCGAGGGCTCTCCTCGTGGTACCGGACGGGTCTTTCGCCAGGGCATCGGCGTGCGCGGCTACCTGTTTAGAGAGCTTCGCAGTAGCCTCGGCGAGATCCTTCACCGCCCTCTTGGTCTCTCGGAGGACCTCGTCGACGGGGTCCGAGGAGTTTGATTTCGAACTCCCGGGCATCGACGCGCTCGTGATGTATCCGCAGGAAGGGCAGACGTTCGTTCCTTCGGGAATCTTGGCTCCGCAGTGAGCGCAGTACATAGGATGCTCCAGAAGGTGGTACTGCGTCGCCCCTACTTACGGACAGCGCGAGTCCCGCGAAGCGAGACGCCCCGAGGCGGTACTGGAACGGTGGCCGAGACTTCCAACCTCGAAGACACCGCGACAGCGTTCGAGCCGGTTCTACGGTGCGTGGAGGCTTTCCGTGCTCCGGCCTCGAAATGGTCAAGTTGAGCGCTGGATTCGCCGCAGCCTACCGAGCGACCATGCCTTCCGATCAGATTGCCTTGGAGGCCTTCGATCTTGGATACGCGTACGCTCCGGGGCGGTTCGCCATCCGACATCTCAACATCGACTTGCACCGGGGAGAGGTCTTGGGGCTGCTCGGTCGCAATGGCGCGGGCAAGACCACCACCGTCCGGCTCCTCACGACGCTACTGCCCCCGACCGAAGGAACCGCCGTCGTTCTAGGTCAGGATGTTCGGTACGGTGGGCGAGCCCTCCGCTCACGTCTCGGGGTCGTGCTCCAGGCTGAGTCGCTCGACTTCGTAACGGTCGAACGGAATCTCACGCTCTACGCGTTTCTCTGGGGCGTACCTCGGGAGGTGGCGAAGAGCCGGGCCGAGGAAATGATCGAGCTCTTCGAGCTCGGAGAGGCTCGGCGTCGCAAACCGTGGGCCCTCTCGGGCGGAGAGCGTCGCCGCTTCCAGGTGGCGCGAGAGCTCATGCACGACATGGAGATCCTGTTCCTGGACGAACCGACCGTCGGCTTGGACGCGATCGCACGGCGCCGGATCCTGCGCTACCTGAAGGAGCGGGCCCGGCACGGTCTATCGATCGTGTTCACGACGCACATCCTCCACGAAGCCGACATGCTGTGCGACCGGATCGCGGTGTTCCACCTCGGTCAGCTCCTCGCCCTGGACACTGCCGAGGAGCTCAAGCGCAAGCACGCCGGAGCGCGAGAAGTATCGGTCACGTTCACTGCCCCGCCCGCGCCCGAAGTGCGCACGGAGCTCGCGCGCGAGCTCGAAGCCCGTGGTGCCGTTCTTCTGGAACGGGTAGAGGACCTTACCGCCCCCGAGACGAAGGTCGCGTTCTTGGCACCGCATGCCGAAGAGATGCTGCCATGGCTCAGCCACTGGGCCTAGTCCCACTCACTCGAGCTCGAGCGGATGTCCGTGGAGGAGGCGACGCTCGAGGCCGCCTTCCTAGGGATGATCGGAGACCTCGACGAGCGGACAACGGACGACGCGAAGGACCGCGACCGATCCTCTGGCGCGCTCCCCCCGGGGCGCATTGGGGGACTCACGTGAAACTTCCGCCGGTACTCCGGTTGGTGGTTCGGAACTTTGCGTCGAACCTGGACCCGCTGACCATCATCATTCGCTTCGGCCAACCGGTCATCACGATCGTCGTCCTCGGCACGATGTTCAGTTCGATCATTTCCACCAACGTGACCGGCGGGGGATCATACACGGCGTTCCTGGTCCCCGGGATGATCGCCTTCCAGATGATCACCGGAGGGGTGGTCTCGGGGAACCTGTTCTGGCTCGACCGCCGGTGGGCGATGGTGGAGCAGATCTTCTTGGGGCCCTTCCGTCGCTCCGAGTACCTCGGCGGGCTCGTGCTCACCACGCTCCTCTTCGCGCTCGTGGGAGTCGGCATCATGATGCTGGTCGGGCTTCCGTTCATCGGCATCCCATCGCTCTCCCCGCTGGGCGTAGCCACGGTCCTCCTCACCGTCGCTCTCGGGAGCATCTTCTTCGCGGGGCTCCTGATCGCGCTCGGGACCCGACTGCGCTCGGCGAACGCCTACTTCACCATCCAGTCGTTCCTCCAGCTGTTCGTCATCTTCCTCTCCACCGTCTATTATCCCATCACCTCGAACACCCCGAAGGCCCTCGCGGTGGTCTTCTACGCCAACCCGCTCACCTACGCCGCGAACACGATCCGAGACGCGTTCGGCGGCACGCTCGGAGTGACCGACCTCGAGTCGCTCGGGGTCCTCGGCGCACTGGCCATCGTCGCGTTCGGGGCCGCCATCTGGGGGTTCCGGACCATGGACCTCGGGCCGATCCAATAAGGGCTCGGCGGTCACTTCCGCCGGAAACGGTCCGGCAGGTTCTCGGAGATGTTCAGTTGCCACCGAAGATCTACCATACACTCGCCCACGATTCGCCGGGCTCTAACTCCGGGTCCCGACCGAGCCCAGGCCGGGCTTCTACCAGTCGTACTGCGATCGCAGGTCCTGACCGTGATCCAGGACGGACTTGAGGTTCATCAGGAAGTACATCCATCCTTGGATCGACCCGCCGTAGAGGTCGACCCATCGCTCCTGTTTCGGAAAGCCCGAGTGCGTGAGCTTCACCACGGTTCCGGCGTTCTTGGGCTCAATCTCCAGCTTCAGCCTGGTCACTAGCATATCCTCCTGCCCGGGCCACTGCCAGGTCAGGGTGATCTGTTTCTCGGGGACGAACTCGAGCACTTTGCCTGTGTGGGTCGGGCCGCTATCCCAGGTGAACGAGTAGCGGCCGCCTCGGCGGAGGGATAGGGTTGCGCCGTCCAGCAACCAGCGCTTGAGAAGCTCGGGATCGGAGATCGCCTTGAAGGCGCTCTTGGGGGAGACTCGAGTGAAGATCTGCAGTTGAATCGTTCGCATCTTGGTGAGCGCCATCACAATCGGGAACTTTCCCGGGTGCTAAACGGCCTAGCATGGTCCAGGAACTCCTCGTTGCCCCGCGTCCATGGGTCGATCCAAACGCCGGGTTACACCCTCGGATCATCGGTTTCCTCCGTCCTGCCTCTTGAACCATGGTCGCTTTCCGGATGGTCATACTACCCTCCGCGATCCTTGCGACGGCGGCTCGAGGGTCCTTTGGTCGTTCCCTCGGTTGTAGGATTATCTATGATCCACCATTGTCGCCTCCCTCCCACCTGGGGCCGGCCGTGAATACGATACACGCCCGACCGTCACTCCTCACCCGGCGTTTGGATCGCCGCCGTCCAAAGCTTTCAGTCGAGATAGCTATTGGTGGTGCGCCGGGATGATCGAGGGGACGCGCGAACCAGGAAACGGACCTTCAGTTCGCGCGAGTCATGAAATCTCGGCGGCGGGTCCGACCGAACACTGGTGCCTCACGCGCCGGTTGCCGTGTTGATCTCCTCGCCGCGCGAGTCACTCCTCCTCGTGAAGTCACGACAATGTTACAGTTCCGTTTGAAACAAATGTTTAAGTATCGAGGTGCAAAGTCCTCCTCAGAGCGTATGACGCTCGTCTGACAAACGGTAACGAGGAACCAACGATGAAGTCCATTATTCAGGAAGCGATCGCGAAGCACCAGGAGAACCAGACCCTGGTGGACGACCGACCCAAGCCCGCGAACCCATCGTACGTGAGCGTCGACGATGCGGAGCTCGCGAAGCTCGCGGACACGCTGCGGGTCAACATCCGCATCGTGGGATGCGGCGGCGGCGGGTCCAACACCATCAACCGTTGCACCGAGGAGGGGATTCAGGGCGCCGAGATGTGCGCCATCAATACGGATGCGAAACACCTGTTGACCATCCACTCCCCGCGCAAGATCCTCATCGGCCGCCGGGCCACGAAGGGCCTCGGCGCCGGCGCTCGCCCCGAGATCGGGGAGGAAGCGGCCCGGGAGAACGAGGAGGAGATTCGCCAGTTCCTGCAGGGAGCTCACATCGTCTTCATCACCGCCGGCATGGGCGGTGGTACCGGGACGGGATCCGCGCACCTCGTCGCGCGCCTCGCCAAGGAAGCCGGCGCCCTGACGATGGGTGTGGTCACGCTTCCGTTCCCCGGTGAAGGGACCGCGCGCATGGAGCAGGCCCGCGATGGGCTCGAGCGCCTGCGCCGCGTGTGCGACACCACGATCGTCATCCAGAACGAGAAGCTGCTCGAACTGGTTCCCCGGATGCCGCTCGACGCGGCCTTCAAGCTCGCGGACGCCGTGCTGATGACCGGGATCAAGGGAATCGCCGAGATCGTCACCCGCCCCGGCCTCGTCAACCTCGACTACGCCGACATCCTGACCGTCATGAAGGACGGTGGGGTCGCCCTCATCGGGCTCGGCGAGAGCGAGAGCGCGACCGACCGGGTCACCGAAGCGGTGACGGAGGCACTCACCTCTCCACTGCTCGGCAACGTCGATCTCAAGGACGCCACGGGGGCCCTCGTCCGCGTGATCGGCGGACCCACCATGACCGTCTCCGAGGCCGAGAAGGCCGCGGCACTGGTCGGCGGCAAGATCTCCAAGCGCGCCCGGATCATCTGGGGCTGCACGGTCGAGAACTCTCCCGAGATGGAGAACACCATCAAGGTGCTCCTGATCATCACGGGCGTACGCGCGGCGAGCCTCCTCGGCCAGAAGGGCGGAGGCTATGCCAGCGGACAATCCGAGGAAGTCATCGACCTCGTCCGGTAAGGCGAACCCGTCACGCCCCCGCTACCTCGGTATCGAGGTGGCGGGGACGTCCAATCTCCGGAGCTCGCCGCCTTGGTGGCAGTCGCTCCTCTCGAGCTTCCAGCCCCCGAGCCCCGCTCCCCCTCCGTTCCGCGTCATCCGCTTCGATCGGGACCGCGCCATCGTCGAGGTCGGTCATCGCACCGTACCATCCGCGCGGGTGGCGTGGAACGCGACCGTGTCTGGACCCGATGGTCGAAGGTACTCCGTTCGCACCGTGCGGAGCTGGGGAACGCTCGTCGGTGCGAAGGCCTGGCTGCGGGGGAACGCCCGCCAGCCTCCGCGAACGGTACGCTGACCGCGCCCGCGAAAGTTATCTCCCATCCCCCCTCGCGATGCAGGGTAAGGCTGGTGGCGCCGGAATCCAATCGACAGGTGCGGATCACGCGGGCGTTGCTATCGGTCGACGATAAGGCCGGCCTGGTCGACTTCGCGCGAGCCCTTTCTCTCCATCAAATCGAGCTGTGGGCAACGGGAGGCACCCAGCGCTCGATCTCGTCGGCCGGGATCCCGGTCCGTGCGGCGGAGGAGCTCACGGGCATCGGCTCCTGGTTCGGCGGGCGCGTTAAGACGCTCCATCCCGCCATTCTCGGTGGGGTGCTCGCTCCCCGGACCGAGGAGGGGGCCCGGGAGCTGGCCGATCGCAACCTCCTCCCCTTCGATCTCGTGGTCGTGAACTTCTACCCGTTCGAGCGCCACCTTACCGAGCATCCGGACGCGAAGGATCGCGAGGAGTTCGTGGATATCGGCGGCGTCACGCTCGCTCGAGCCGCCGCCAAGAACCATCAGGACGTGGCGATCGTGGTCGATCCCGCCGACTATCCGGGGATCACTTCCGAACTGGGAACGCGCTCCGGGGCCCTTTCGGACGCGACCCGGCTCCGTCTCGCGTTGAAGGCGTTCGAGCGAACGGCCGCCTACGACGCGGCGATCGCCCGTGGGCTCGGGCCCGCTACCGATCGCTCCTCGGACCCCTTCCCGGCGGAGGTCACCTTCCGTCGCGAACCGCTCAAGCTTCGGTACGGCGAGAACCCGCACCAGCGCGCGTCCGTGTACTCCGCCGTGGGCTTCGGACTCCCGTCCACACCGTTCGCACTAGTGAAAGGGGACTCCCTCTCCTTCACGAACCTTCTGGACCTCGACACCGCGCTCGCCACGGTCGCCGAGTTCCCCGGCCCCAGCGCCGCCGTCGTCAAGCATGCCACCCCGTGCGGGGTCGCTTCGGGAGCCACGGTGAAGGAGGCCCTCGAACGGGCCGTGGCAAGCGACCCGGTCGCCCGATACGGCTGTGCTATCGCCATCAACCGGCCGTTCGGAGCCGGCGATGCGGACGCGCTCGCGGGGATCTTTGTGGATCTTCTCTCCGCTCCATCATTCGATGAAGCGAGCCGAGAGCGCCTCGCCCTTCGACCCAAGATCAAGCTCGTACGGATCGAGCCGCCCTCGCCTCAAGCGGAGCGCTGGGAGGCTCATAGTGGGCTCGGCCGCCTTTTGCTCCAAGAGGTCGATCGGCGTGAGCTCGTTCCACCGGACCTTCGCCTCGTGACCGGCACCGCCGTGACCCCGGAGGAGCTCTGCTCCCTCGATTTTGCCTGGCGGGTCGTCCGGCATGCGAAATCCAACGCGATCGTCCTCGCCCACGGGTCCCGGACCGTGGGAATCGGTTCCGGCCAGCCGACCCGAGCCCGTTCGGTCGAGCTTGCGTGCGCGGTGGCCGGTCCTCGGGCCAAGGGCGCGATCCTCGCTTCGGATGCCTTCTTCCCGTTCGCCGACGGCGTCGAGATCGCCGGCAAGGCCGGCGTCCGCGCGATCATCCAGCCCGGAGGTAGCCTGCGCGACCCGGAAGTGATCGCGATGGCCGACAAGTTCGGGATGTCGATGTACTTCACCGGGTGGCGGGTCTTCCGCCACTAGCGCGCCCTACGCGAATTCGAAGTGCTTCTTCAGGATCGTCCGGAACTCGCCGGGTTCGACGGGTCCGATCTCCCGTCCCTTCTCCTTCCCTTGGTTGAGGAAGAGGTAGGCCGGGATCGAGTGGATCCCGTAGGACTGGGTCACCGCGCTCGACTCGTCCACAATCACCTTCGCGAACTTGACCCGACCGACCCAGTGCTCGCTCAGCTCTCGCATGAGCGGTTCGGTGGCGCGGCAGGGAGCGCACCAATCCGCGTAGAAATCGACGACGACCGGGAGATCCGAGCGGATCACCTCTTGGTCGAAGTTCTCATCGTTGACGATGACGACGGTTCCAGGCACCAGCTTCGGCACGCTGATGCTTCGAACTCCGGGCGGGCTTTAAGCCTGTTCTTCGTGCGGCGAGCCGGGGATCCTGTGAGCGGACGCCGCCGAGCTGCGAAGGCGCCCGATGCGACCACCGCCCGGGCCCTGCTCGCCTGGTTCCGAAGCACCCGCCGCGAACTTCCCTGGAGACGCCGTCGGGACCCGTACCGCGTCTGGGTGGCCGAGGTCCTGCTCCAGCAGACCCGGGTCGACCAGGCGGTTCCCTATTTCGAACGGTTCGTGGCTCGGTTCCCGACCGTTCGCTCGCTCGCCCGGGCGCGCGAAGCGCAGATCCTCAAAGTCTGGGAAGGGGCCGGCTACTATGCTCGGGCCCGCAACCTCGGAGCGGCCGCGCGCGACCTCGTCCGTCGACACCACGGAAGGTTGCCCCGGACCGTTCCCGAGCTCGAAGAGCTTCCCGGGGTCGGACCCTACATCGCCCGGGCCGTGGCCAGCCTCGCATTCGGCGCGCCGACCATCGCTCTGGAGGCGAACGGGAGGCGCGTCGCGGCCCGATGGTGGGTGGAGAGGGGAGACGTGCGGACCACGGCCGTCGCACGCGTGCTCGAGCACCGCCTCACGGAGCTTCTTCCCGAGGACTCTCCGGGCGAGTTCAATGAAGCTCTGATGGAGCTCGGAGAGACCGTCTGCCTCCCAATCTCACCGCAATGCGAGCGATGCCCCGTTTCGATGACCTGTCGGGCCTATGCGATGCTCGAAGCTCCGGGATCCATTCCGGTCCGGTCCCCTCGACGGCGGAAACCGCATTTGCGGGCCTCCGTCCTCGTCGTCCAGGCCGCCGACAGGTTCCTCATCCAGCGGAGGGGACCCGGTGGCCTGCTCGCGGGCCTCTACGAGTTCCCGGGAGGGAAGATCGAACGGGGAGAGTCCCCCGAAGCGGCGGCACGACGGGAGCTCGAGGAGGAGACGGGGCTTCGAGTGCCCGGTCGTATCGAGCCGATCGGGATCGTCCACCACAGTTACAGCCACTTCAGCGTCGATCTGCACGTCTACCGCGCCCGTCTACCTCGAATCCGCCGAGTGAGGGCCGATCACGATCGCCGGTGGGCTTCCCGAGCCCAGATCCAGCGACTCCCATTACCGAAGGCCACCGAGAAGATCCTGCACCTTCTTCGCAGAACCGGCGACGAGAGAGTGCGGAGACGATCGATGCCTCCGAACGCGCGAATTTGAACGCCTCGGGGTGCGCATTTCGCCCCGGGCTATATTGTCCGGCTCTTCGATTCCGGAACCAGATTCGCCCACGCGCTTAGGTGTGATTTTCCCTCCGGAAGAGGTCGAATTTCACCATCCAGCCCTCCTGGAAACTATATAGCTGGTTGAGCGGTTATGTACAATGGCCTCGGGCATCGGCGAACCGGCCCCCTGGTGGCACCGTCCAACAGGCCAGGGGGATGGGGCGCCGGTGCCTTCCCCGTTCCAACGAACACTTCGAGGGCGCACTCGCACGAGAAGGGGGTCCCTAGAACGGGACTTCGGCGCGGACACGTTGGGCGAACGAGCCATCGGCGATCCCCTGGGCGACCCGCTCGATGTCGGCGGCAGGACTTCGATCCTGAGACCAGGGCGCGACCTTCTCCCGGAGCACCCGCAGGGCCGCTTCGCTCCCCCGGCCTCCCGAGAGCGGGCGGCGGAGCTCGAGCGCTTGACCGGCAACGATCCACTCGATCCCGACCACACGTTGGGTGTTGGAAAGGATCCGGCGCAGTTTGGCACCGGCCCAGGGACCCATGCTGACGAAATCCTCCTGATCGGCCGAGGTGGAGATGCTGGTCGCGCTGGCCGGATCGACGAGGGTGGCGTTCTCGTTCACGAGCGCGGCCGCGAGGTACTGGGGGATCATCAGCCCGGAGGTCATTCCCGGCTCCGGGGCCAAGAAAGCCGGCAATCCCCGGTTCAGAGCGGGATGCAGTATGCGGGCGGTTCGACGCTCACTGAACGCGGCGATGTACTGGACGGGCAAGGCGAGCGTATCGAGCGCCAGCGCGAGCGGCTGGCCGTGGAAGTTCCCTCCGCTGATGAACTCGTCCCCCTCGAAGATGAGGGGGTTGTCGGTCACCGCGTTCAGCTCGCCGCGGGCGATCCCTTCCGCGAACTCGATCGCCAGCTCCACCGCGGCGAAGACCTGCGGGATGCAGCGCAGCGTGTAGGGATCCTGACCCTGCCAGGTGGCACGTGGGAGGGCAAGCTTGCTGTAGGCGAGCAGCGCGCGCATCGCGGTGGCCGCCCGCCGTTGGGCCGGGAGGTTCCGCGCCTCCCCCAATCGATCGTCCAACGACTCTGGGTTGCCCTCGAGGGCATCGAACGAGAGGGCCGCTGCGACCTTGGCCGCGTCGTATAACTCGCGCACGTCCGTGACCGCAAGTGCCAGGTAAGAGCCCATCAACGCGGTTCCGTTGATGAGGCCGACCCCCTCTTTCTCCACGAAAGATAGCGGTGCGATACCCTCGGTCTGGAGCACGGTCGGGGCGGCCACCCGACTGCCGGCTCGGTCGATGAACTCGCCTTCGCCCATCATCGCGAGACCGAGATGGGCGAGCGGTGCGAGATCGCCGGAGGCCCCGACCGATCCCTGCTCGGGTATGTACGGCACTAGGCCACGGTTCAGGAGCTCGACGAGGAGGTCGACGAGCTCGCCGCGGACGCCCGAGTGACCTCGCACGAGGGAGTTGAGTCGCAGGAGGATCAATCCTCGGACGATGTCCCGTGGCAAGGCGGGTCCCGCGCCACTCGCATGGCTCCGGATGAGGGAGGTTTGGAGCTCCCGGGCCCGGGCCGGAGGGACGGCGTGGTTCGACATCGCGCCGAAGCCCGTGGTCACCCCGTAGACGGGACGACCGGCGGCGACGGCCCGTTCGACGACCCGGCGGCTCTGGGCCACCGCCTGCCGGGCCTCCGGGGTCAGGGAGACCGCGCACCCGCCCCGGACGACCGCGAGGAACTGTTCGAGGGTGAGGGAGCGACCGTCTAGGGGCAGAGTCTCGGTCATCGGGTGCCGGCGATCGGACTCGTCCGGCGCTATTGAACGATGCGCCCTAGGGAGGCACCGGAACCACGAGCTCGCCGCCCGGCTTCTGGAGCGAAGGCTGGCGCTTGGAGGTCGCTCCCTTCGTCTTCCAGAAAATCTCCGCGAACTCCTGGACCTGCTTCAGCAGCTCCTGGGCGTCCGCGATGTTCGTTCCCTGGCGGGCTTTGGAGGCCTGCTTCAGGATCTTCCAGGTGAGGTCGTGGATCGCCGGGTGCTGCTTCGCGTGATCGGCGGTGAAGTAGTCGCCCCAGATGACCCGGATCTCCTGCTTCAGCCGTTCGGCGTGCTGCTCCTTGACGAGCTGGCAGCGCCCGAGCTTCGCAACGTAGGCGTCGACCTCCTCCGGCTTGCTCGTGGGGGTCGGCCGCGGGAGCTCGGCGATGAGCTGGTCCATGCGGATGATCGTCAAAGCCGCGATCTGGGCCTCGTGCGGGTCATAAATACCGCACGGAATGTCGCAATGGGCGTATACGGGTGCGGGGTCTCGGACAGTGTCTCGGACCGCGTCAATCCACGCACGGATTCTCGAGGGAGCGGACATGGCTCGATATACCGCCCGCGGAGGATAAGGTTGCCGGAACCGGTGCGCTCCGCGTTCGCTCGATTCCACCGGTGGTGGCGGAGCCGGCGCGTGGTGGTGCGAGATCGATCGATGGAGCCAACGCTACGGCCCGGAGATCGCCTGTACGTGGATCCGGCACCCGCCCGTGCGGGTCGACTCCTCCGCGGGGACGTGGTCGTGCTGCGCGACCCCGCTCGTTCGGTCGAGCGCTTGGTCAAGCGCATCACCGGGCTCCCCGGGGATGCGCGACCGCCGAACGAATCCCCGATCCCTCCCGCGCACCTCTACGTCGTGGGCGACGCGGGCGAAGGGAGCCGCGATAGCTCGGAGTTCGGATCGGTCGCCATGAGCGAGGTCGAAGGGGTAGTCTGGTTCCGCTACGCTCCCCCCGAGCGGCGCGGGCCGCTCGGCGACCCAACGCTTAAGTGATGTTGGCATTTCCAACATCGATGCGTCCGGTCGCGCGAAATCTCGCGGTTGTGGGGATGGCCGTCATCGCGATCGGGGCGGGGTTCGTCGGAGGATGGTACGCCCATCCCTCGGGATCGACCTCCGCCGGAGGTACCACCTCCACGCTCGCCGTCCTTGCCGCGGGAACGCTGGGAACGAACCTGCCCTCGTTCGCCTCGAGCTTCGCGAACGAGACCCCCGGAGTGCAGGCTCCGCTCTCGGCGCAGCTCTACGAGGGGAGTCTCGCCGCCGCGACGACCCTGACCGTGCTGGGGCAGCCGTACGATGCGTTCGTCTCGGCGGACTATCGGATCATCCCCCAGCACGTCGAACCGACCGCGGCGAGCTGGGAGGTCGTCTTCGCGGCCGACCCCCTGGTGCTCGCCTACGATCCGAGCGTCCCGGGCCTATCGAGCATCACCACCTCCAACTGGGCGAGCGACATCGTCCAGCCTGGGATCACGCTCGGAACTCCGAACGCGAGCGCGGACCCTCTCGGGTACAACGCGATCTTCACCATCGAGCTCCAGGATTCGCTCGACGGCGCGCGAGGGGCGTTCTACTCCCACTTCTACACGGGAAGCATCGGCGGCTTTGCGGGCCCGGTGACCACGGTGACGAAGATCGTCCCTGAGACGCAGGCGGCCGCCGTCCTCTCCACCGGTACGGTGGACACCTACCTCATCTATCGCTCCTACGCGATCGCGAATCACCTCGCCTACGTCGAACTGTCGCCCCACGTGAATCTCGCTGCGTACGACCCGGCGTCCGTCGCCAACGATACCGCGGCATCGACCACGATCGTCTCGGGAACCTCGACCCGGGTCGTCTCGGGCGCACCCGTGCTCTTCGCCGCCACGGTGCCGAACACGGCCCCGAACGTCCCCCTCGGCATCGCATTCATCGCCTACCTACTGTCGAACCAGACGTCGGCGGCCTGGACCGCCGACGGCTACTCCGTGATCGCGCCGGCATGGACCGACCATCCGAGCGCGATCCCCGCGGCACTCGCCGGCTTCGCACCGGATTCCTTGCCGGTGGTGCCGGCCTACCTCGCCGAGCTCTACTAGCGACCCAGATTCATCCCATGACGAATGACACGGTAGGGGATCGGGGCGCTCCGGCGCGACGCGCGTTGGGCGCCGTCCTGGCCGCGTCCCTGATCGGCCTGTTCATCCTTCCGATCATCGCGCTGTTCCTTTACGCAGGCTACGGCAACATCGCTAGTGCCGCCGGGAGCGTGGAGTTCCGGACGGCCTTGTACTTCACGCTGCTCGCCTCTGGGATCGCGGTGTGCTTCGGGATCCTCCTTGGAGTGCCCCTCGGATACATCCTCGCACGCTACCGCTTTCCCGGCCGATCCATCGTCGAGTCGATCGTGCTGGTTCCCGTGATGATCCCCCATCTCATCGTCGGAATCGCGCTGCTCGTCCTCTTCGCGCCGACCAACCCGTTCGGGGCCTGGGTCGCTGGGCTCGGGATCCCGATCTTCGATGCGATCTGGGGCGTCGTGCTGGTGATGGTCTACGTCGGGGCCTCGTACGTGGTGCTCACGAGCGAGCTCGCCTTCCGCTCGGTCGATGGAGAGGCGATCGAGGCCGCGCGATCGCTCGGGGCGTCGCCGACCGAGGCGTTCGCGACCGTAACGCTGCCCCAGGCGTTCCGCGGCATCGTGACGGGAAGCCTCCTGATGTGGGCCCGCGGGGTCAGCGAGATTGGTGGGTTCCTCATCCTCGCCTACGCGATCTATCCGAGCTTCCCGTATGGGGGCCCCGTGACGAACACGGCCTCCGTCTACATCTACAACCTGTATTCCACGACCGGCGTGCAGGCCGCCGCCGGCGCGTCCGCGCTCCTCGTGCTGGTCGCCCTCGCGGTCTTCGTGGTCGTTCGCCTCTTCGACCGCACGGGCATGGCCTGGACGAAGGTCGGCTGGTTCGCATGACCGACATCCGGCTCTCGGAGGTCGTGGTCGACCGGGATCGCTTCCGCGTCGGCCCGATCGACCTCGAGATCCGCTCCGGCTCCGCGACCGTCCTGCTCGGCCCGTCCGGAGCGGGCAAGACCAGCCTGTTGCGAGGGATCGCCGGATTCCTGCCGCTCCGGCAGGGAGCTGTGCGTGTGGACGGGGTCGCCGTCGAGCGATCGCCTCCGGAGCGCCGGGGATTCGGGTTCGTCCCTCCGGGCCTCGGGCTCTTCCCCCACCGGCGGGTGCGGCAGAACGTGAGCTATCCCCTCGACCTGCGGGGGACGCCGGACGCGCGTGCGCGGGTCCAGAGGTGGATCGATCACTTCGAGCTCTCGGAACTCGCCGAGCGATATCCCGCTCAGTTGAGCTCGGGCCAGCGCCAGCGCGTGGCGATGGCCCGGGCGCTCGCCGGGGAACCGCGCGCGCTCCTCTGGGACGAGCCGCTCGCGGCCCTCGATGTGGAGAGTCGCGACGTCCTGCTCCGGCTCCTGCGCGAGCTCATCGAGTCCGAGGGAATCCCGCTGCTGCTCGTCACGCATGACCCGGCGACCGCGTTCGCGCTCGCTTCGAACGTCGTCGTGCTGGAAGAGGGACGGGTCCGTTTCCAGGGAGCGGTGACCGCGCTTCCGCACGCACCGCTCAATCGGTTCATGGCACGGTTCCTGGGCTTCGAGAACCTCTTTTCGCGGGAGGAACTCCTTGCCGCGGGCGATGGCCCCCTTCCTCGGGCGTTGCTCGGGGACGCCGGCCCGAGTGGGATCGTCGTCCCCGACGATGCCCTGAGCTGGACCGCGGCCTCCTCCGACAGCGATCTCGCCCGCATCACCTCGGTGCGATGGGCCCCGCGGGGCTGGGTCCTGACGCTCCGACAGGGCGCGTTGGCGTTCTACGTGCACTCGCCCTCCGACTCCCTCCGCCTGCGCGTCGGCGACACCGTCCGGCTCGACCTCGATCGAACCCGGCTCCGGCCGCTCACCGCGGAGGGGGCGTCGTAGCGATGATGGAGCGTTGGCTGGCTCCGATGGACGTCCGCTTGCTCGCGCAACTGTCGACCACTCCCAACGTGGTCCGCGCCTCCCGCTCGCTCGGGATCCCCCGAGATCGAGCGGTCTATCGGCTCGCCCGGCTGCGTCGCCTCTATGGAGGCCCCGTCGTGCGCGCGCGCCGCGGGGGTTCGACACCAGGAGAGACCCGGCTCACGGCGCTCGGACGACGACTGCTGCGCGACGCGAGCGACGCGCGGCCCGATTCCCGTATCAACCGGTTCTCCGGGATCTACCGCGGAGGTCGATCTCCGAAGGTCGATCTCGGCCATGGACGGCAGCTCGAGGTTTCCTTCCGAGGGCGCGAAGGAGCGCCCGTGGAGGTCGTTGTGGACCCGGGCTCGATCGTCGTCGCTCTTCGCCCGGTCGAATTGAGCGCTCGCAATGCCCTCCCCGTCACGGTCCAATCCACGAAGTCGCACGGCGCCCAGAACGCGGAGCTCCGAGCCCTCTGGAGAGGGCTCGTCGTGCGGGTAGGGATCACGCCGGGTTCGATCCGCCGGCTCGCGCTGGACCGCGGCGCACGGGTGTACCTCTACGTGAAGGCCGTGTCCGTTCGCCGCGTCGCTACTCGCGGATCCCCTCGCTCGTGAGCGAGTAGACCGCCTCCCCCTCGGGGAGGTTCGGCGAGTCGATGAGGCGCGCGATGCGCTTCGGGGGCTTGGATTTGCGCAGGTAGAGCCGGTAGGTGGAGGCGTGCGCCACGATGTTCCCTCCGATCGGGCGGGTCGGGTCGCCGAAGAGGATGTCGGGGCGCGCCATGACCTGGTTCGTGACCACGACCGCGGCGTTGTACGTGTCGGCGAAGCGCAGGAGCTCATGGAGGTGCTTGTTCAGGAGCTGCTGCCGGGGGGCGAGCTCGCCCCGTCCGGCGTACTCGGACCGGAAGTGCGCGGTGAGGGAGTCGACCACGAGGAGCCGGACCGGCCTCTGCCGTGCGAGCTCCTGGGCTTTCTGGACGAGGAGCATCTGGTGGCTCGAGTTGAACGCCCGGGCGACGTGAATCTTGGTGAGCGCCTCCTGCGGGTCGAGGCCGACGGCCTTCGACATGTCGATGATCCGCTCGGGACGGAACGTGCTCTCGGTGTCGATGTAGACCGTCTCGCCGAGTAGCCCTCCCTGGGCGACGGGTAGTTGGACGTCCACGGCGATCTGGTGGGCTATCTGGGTCTTCCCAGTGCCGAACTCGCCCGCGAACTCCGTGATCGCCTGGGTCTCGACGCCGCCGCCCAGGAGTTCGTCCAGCGCCTTCGCGTTGAGCGTGATCCGCCCCAGTTTCTTGCGTCGCTCGAGGACTTGGGTCCCGAGCTCAAACCCGCCGACGTCGGCCTTCCGGCGCGCCTCGCCGATGATCTTCTGGGCGATGGTCAGTCCGATGTCCGCGGCTTCCGCGATGTCCCCGGGGGAGGCGACCGCCAGCTCCATGAGGTCGGTGTAGCCGGCCTCTCGGAGCTTGTCGGCCGTCGTTGTGCCGACGCCGGGGAGGTCCTCGAGCGCGATCTCGGTCTTCTCGGGAACGGCCGGCTCCGCCGGTGGGGCTGCACGAGCGATCGGTTTCGGCGACACACTCTGATGAGTTGCGCCGGGGGAGATAAGCGTGGGGGAGAGGTCGCGAAACGGCGGAATCTGCCGTCAGGCGGAGGGGGTGAACGGCTGGCCGGTCAGTCGCTGGTACACGGTGGTGTACAGGCGACTGACCTCATCGACCAGGAGCGGAGGCAGCGGCGGGATCTCCGGCTCGGGTCCCCCGGCCTGTCGAGCGGCCATTAGGCGATCGTAGTATCCCGTCGAGCGGTAGTGTTGGCGAACGAACTCCTTGGAGAAATCGACCTGCCGGCCCCGCTCGAACGCGTCTCGGTCCCAGAATCGGTCCTCGTCCGCGGTCCCGAAGGTGTCGACGACCATCAACGCTCCATCCGCGTCGACCCCGAACTCCTTCTTTCCATCGACGTGCAACAGGCCGCGCGGGGCGATCTCCCGCTGCATCGCGCCGTCGATCTTCAGGATCGTCTCCTTCAGTTCGTCCATCTGCCGCCGGTCGAGCGCCGAGAGCTCGAGGGCCTCCTCGATCGTCAAGAGACGATCGATCGGCTCAAGCTTGGTCGTCACCTCGAAGTGGGGCTCGGGGAGCGGGTCGGCGAACTGCAGGTGCTTGCCCGCGGGGAATCCGAGTTCCTCGGGCCTGACCTTGCCGGAGCGCACCCGGTCCCACATCGACCCGGCGATGTAGTACCGTACGATCAGCTCGAGCGGGATGAGGTAGTTCTTCGGGTGCGGTCCGAGCGACCTCGGTTGCGGAACGACCTGGACGCGCTTGACACGCATCGAGGTCGGGCCCGAGAGGCGCAGGAAGTGGTTGGGAATCTTGTGCGTTCGGCAGCTCTCGAACCAGAACGCGGCCGTCCGGTTCAGCGTCTCTCCCTTGTGGGGGATCTCGCTCGGGATGTGCTTGTCGAAGACGGAGATGTCGTTGGTGAAGCGGAACTCGAGCTCGGTGGGGGAGACGGAGTAGACCTCCTTGACCTTGCCTCGACGCAAGTACTGGGGCTCGCCCGACCTCGACGGCGGCGGGCTCTTGGACATACCGCAGCGAGGAGGGTTCCGTTCTTTAAGCTGACCGACCGGGGCGCGTTCGATCGGGCTCACATCATGCGGCCGTGCAGGGTGGTGATCGGGCGGAACCCCTGCTTCGTGTAGAAACGGATCGCGATCTCGTTCTGGACGGGGAACTCCGCCGTGAGCACCCCGGCCCCTTTGGCCTTCAGCGCCGCCGAGAGCTCTTGGAGAAGGTATTCTCCCACCCCCCGGCGTCGGTAGAGCGGGAGGAGGTAGATGTCGAGGATGACGCCCTCCTTCTCCGGGGAGTAGAAAGGCCGATCCCGGACCCGGGCGCGAACGACCCCGACGACCTTGTCCTTGTCCGTTCCGACTCCTTCGGCGGCGAGAACGAGCGCTTCCGGGTCGGAGATGTCGCGCTTCAGGATCTCGATGGCCCGCTCCTCCGCGTCCGGACGCACCTTGAGCAACGGGTCGAACTCCTCGTTCAACCGCTTGAGCCGGAGGATGAGAGGGACGAGCTGCGCGATATCGCTCGCGCGCGCGGGCCGCAAGTGGATCGGAACGCTGGGTCCGGTCGTGGTCGCGTTCGGGTTCGGTCGCTCGGCTTCAGTTTTCCCCTTGGGCGTCGTCATCGTTTCTTTCTCCGTGGGCTCTTTTCATCGGGCATCGGCAGCGTGACCCCCGAGCGCGCCAGTTCGCGGGCGAGTTTTGGGGGGCGCCGCATGATTTCCTGGGCGATCCGGTAGAACTCCGCGCGCGTGCGGGGACGCCCGGCGATCCCGAGACGCACCGCCTCCTCCGCAACCGCGGCGGCCACGTGCGGAGAGAACTCCGTCTCCTCCATCGTGGGAAGGATGTGATCGACCGTGAGGCCCGCATCGTTGGCGTGGCGGGCGAGCTCCTTGGCCGCAGCGAGGACCACCTGGTCGGGAATCGAACGGGCTCGGGCGTCCAGGATGCCTCGGAACACCGCCGGGAAGATGAGCGAATTGTTGACCTGGTTGGGAAAATCGCTGCGGCCCGTAGCGACCACCGCGGCGCCGGCGGCCTTCGCGATGTCCGGCCAGATCTCCGGGTCGGGGTTCGCGAGCGCGAAGACGATCGGCCCGGAGGCCATCGCGCGGATGTGCTCGGGCTTGACAGTGTCCGGAGTGGGCGTCGAGGCCGCGAGCAGCGCATCGGCCCCCTCCACCGCCTCGACGAGGCCGCCTCGACGGTCACCTCCATCGGTTTGCAGGGCGAGCCGGTACTTCCACCGGTTACGGACCATGAGCTCGTCCACGTCCCGACGCTCGGCGTCGAGGATTCCTTTGTGGTCGACCAGCGTCAGACGGTGCGGATCGTGGCCGAAGGCGAGGAGGAGTCGCGCGGTGGCGATGTTCGCCGCGCCGGCCCCGAGGAGCACGGTGCGCATCGAGCGGACGTTGCGGCCGGTCAGCTCGATGGCGTTCAGGAACCCGGCGATCGTGGCCGCGGCCGTTCCTAACTGGTCGTCGTGCCACACGGGGATGGGGAGGCGCTTCTGCAACTCCTCCAGGATGCGGAAGCATTTCGGGGACGCGATGTCCTCCAGATTGATGCCGCCGAACGCCGGTGCGATGCGCTCGACCGTCTCGATGAACGCGGCGTCCGACTCGACGAAGATGGGCAGCGGGATCGCATCGACCCCGCCGAGATACTTGAACAGAAGGGCCTTGCCCTCCATGACCGGAAGGGCGGCGCGCGGACCGATGTCCCCGAGGCCGAGCACGCGGCTCCCGTCCGTCACGATCGCAATGGTGTTCCCGCGGCCCGTCAGGTCGAAGGAGCGGTCCGGATCTGCGGCGATCGCACGGGAGACCGCGGCAATCCCCGGGGTGTACCATAGGGAGAAGTCCGCGAGGGAGCGCACCGGGACGCGCGGGACCGTCTCGATCTTCCCGTGATAGTACTCCGCGAGGCGCAGCGCGCGCGCTCCGAGCGCGTCGGTCCGCTCCGTCGCCGTGCGCTCGATGGCTTCCTCCGAAGCCCGCTTGCGGCTCTTGCGGCCCGTCCCGGGATCAGACGGTGGCATCGCGGCCTGCACCATCGGTCGGGCGCGACCTAGTGGGCTCGTATTAACCCTTTGGATAGACGAAGCGTGGCTTCGGCAATTGACGTATGACCGGGGCTCCCACCGATGGCAGTGAAGCCGGGCCACCGAACAGGTCTTGAGCCGCCTCGCCGTTCGATTCCGTGTGCCCTCTTCCCCCAACCCGCTCCCACATCCGTTCTTCCGGCCCGCGCGGGAAGGTGCGGTTCCCCTCATCGGACCGAAGGAGCTGAGCGATCTGCTCGAAGGGCCCGAGCCTCCCTTGATGCTCGATGTCCGTTCCGATGCCGAGCGTCGGTGGGTCCACCTACCGGACGATCGCCACGTTCCGATCCATCTGCTCCCGAGAGAGGCCACGGCGTTACCCCACGACCGGCCGATCGTGACCTACGACCATTTCGGCCCCGACGCTCGTCGGGCGGCTGAACTTCTTCGATCGAGGGGCTTCGATTCCGCTGCGGCGCTCGAGGGCGGGATCGACGAGTACGCACGCATCGTCGATCCATCGCTCCCCCGGTACCGGGAAGGTGAAGGCGAGCGCGGACTCCTCCTCCAACAGCTACCCCGCCCCGACACCGGGTGCCTCGCGTACTTCCTAGGAGATCCGGTCGCTCGCGAGGCGGTCCTCATCGATCCGGGGGTCGACACGGATCCGTACCTCGAAGCGCTGCGCGGTGGAGCCTGGCACCTCGCCGCGATCGTCGAGACCCACACGCACGCCGATCACCTCGCCGGTCACTCGTCCCTGCATCTCGCGACCGATGCGCCGATCTACGTCAGCCGCCGCTCTCCCGCCCAGTACCCGCACCGCACCCTTTCGGAAGGGGAGGCGATCGACTTCGGTTCGGAGGAGCTCCGGATCCTCGAGACCCCGGGTCACACGCTCGATCATCTCACGCTGAGGGTCCGGGATTCGGCATTCGTGGGCGATACCCTCCTCATCGGCACCTGCGGCCGCACGGACCTAGGCGACGGTTCGCCGGAGATGCTCTGGGACAGCCTCACCGGCAAGCTGATGCGCCTCCCGGACGAAGTCGAGGTGTACCCGGCCCATTTTGGGCCTTGCCACTCGCTCCCCGCGCGTTACGTCTCCACGATCGGGTTCGAGCGCGCGACCAACGAGGCGCTAAACCAGCCCTCGCGGGAGGCGTTCGTTCGGTACATGACCGAAGGATGGCCCCCGAAACCGACCGACTTCGAACAGATCGTTCGTGCGAACCTCGAGGGTTGATCTCGAGGTTGCCTCGCGCGCAACCGCGTTTCCTCGCTCGCATCGCGGCGTTTGCGCGACACTCTTAAGGATGGAACCCGGGTCCATCGTCTCCCATGACCGTTCGGACCGCGCTCTCGGGACCGTTCCCGAGGTCGGAAGCGCTCGTCGCGGCGACGCGGGACCTCGATCGGGGTCGTACGACCCTCGAGGCGGTCGAGGCGCTCTACACCCGCACCGAGAACGAGGTGCTCGCCCTCGAGCATCGGCTCGGAGTCGACGCGCCCACGGCGGGGTACTTGCGCTGGCAGGACATCTATCGCCCGATCTCCGAGTCGTGGTCGGGGTTCTCGGTGGGCCCGGTTACCCGGATGTTCGAAACGAACACGTTCTTTCGCCAGCCGATCCTCCTCGGGCCGCCGGAGCGCGTGCCCGGCGCCATCGCCGCACGGATCCCCCTTCCATTGCGCATGGCGGAGAAGTCCCGGGCGAAGATCGTCCTCCCGGGCCCGTACACCTTGGCGCAGGCGGTGGACAATCGCTCGGGGGATACCACCGAGGGACTGATCCATCGGCTCGGACGCCTCCTCGGCGACGAGCTGCACGAGTTGCACGGCCGCGGGTACTCGATCTTCCAGTTCCAGGAGCCATCCCTCGTCGTGGACCCTCCGACCGGTCCTCGGGCAGAAGCGGTGCTCGCCGCGTACCGGGCGATCGAGGCGCGCTCGAGCGGCTCGACCACGATCGTTTGGACGTACTTCGGGGACGCCGCCCCCGAGCACGCCCTCCTCGACCGGTTGCCCGTATCGGTGATCGGCGTAGATCTTGCGGAGACCGAGTACGAACGCCTTCGCCCGTGGACCGCCTCCAAGGGACTCGGCCTCGGCGTGATCGATCCCCGCACCACGCTGCCCGAGGACCCCGCGGAGGTCGCCGAGATCGTCCACGACCTCGCCGCCCGCCTCCAGCCCCCCGACCTCTGGCTCGGTCCCGGCGGACCGCTCGATCTGCTGCCGGCCGAGGCGGCCGTTCGCAAGCTCCAGCTATTGCCCACGGCTCGGCAAGAGATCGCCGCCCGAGGGGGCGCTCGATGACCTCCCATCCGTTGTTCCCGTCGCAGGAGATCGGGAGCCTGATGAAGCCCTTCTGGCAGTTGCAGGGCGCCCGGGGCGGACCGCTTGACGAGCGCGCGCGGAAGGAGTTCCAGGCGTGGGACGAACGGATCCACTTCACCCGGGGCGCCGAGACCATCGCGAGCGCCCTCCTGAGCGGTTCGCCCGGGAGCGTGACGCCCGAACAGGTCCGGGACCTCGGCGCGCTCTTCGGCCTGCGCTACTTCGAGAGCGCCGGGCTCGATCGGGTCTACGACGCCGAGGCCCGCCGTATCGAGATGTACGAGTACCCCATCCGCCAGATGCGCGGCTTCCAGTTCTTCGGCCACGTGCGCTCCTTCGACAACAAGTACTACCTCAAGGCCGCGAACACCGGCGAGATCCGACTCGAGCGGCCGTACCATACCGAGGAGTTCGAGTTCGTCCGGGCCCATGCGCGGGCGGAACCCAAGATCCCCATCACGGGCCCGTACACCCTCGCGGACTGGTCGTTCAACGAACACTTCCTCGCGCGCCAGAAGGGCTGGAAGGGGCGGGCGAGCCGGCGGGCCGCACAACGCGAGTTCGTGGTGGAGCTCGCCCGCAAAGCGATCCGCCCGACCCTGGCCGCGCTGATCGATTCGGGTTGCCGCGTCATCCAGATCGACGAGCCCGCTGCCGGGACGCACCCCGACGAGGGAGATCTCGTGGCGGAGGGGTTCAACGCCGCGACCGAAGGTCTGGACGCGGAGTTCTCCATGCACATTTGTTTCTCCGATTACCGCAACCTCTTCCCCGCCCTCCTCGAGGCGAAGCGCTGCCGTCAGTGGGCCTGGGAGTTCGCCAACCGCGACCGGGACGGACGCGACGGCTACGAGGTCCTCAACGTGCTGCGGGAGTACGGTGACACCCGGGACGTGGGCCTGGGGGTCCTCGACGTGCATCGCGATGAGATGGAGACCCCGGAGAAGGTCGCGGAGCGGATCGGGCGTGCCGCCAAGATCCTCGGCGATCCGAAACGGATCTGGGTGAACCCGGATTGCGGCCTGCGGACCCGAAGCCTCGACGTCGCCTACGCCAAGCTCGAGGCCATGCACCGCGGAGCGGAGCTCGCGCGCGCGGAACTCTCCAACCCACGAACCTGACCGATGATTCCACCGGTCGCCGATGCTCGAGGGACTTCCCCCTTAGGACCTCTGGCTCCTCGAACGGCTTCGGTTCCGTACCCGCGGGGAGGATGGTTTCGACGGCTCGGCCGGTCGAACCCCGACGAACAGTCCTCGGTCATGGCCGGTGCCGAGCCCCGTGCGGAAGTGGCGGGCCCGCAGCCCCGCACGGCGCATGCGTTCCAAGGTGTCGGGAACGGTGAACAGCCCCATGACGTGCGAATCCCGCAGGTATCGAACCGGTCCTCCCGGCGTCGCGATAAGGAAGTGAAACTCGATGATCGACTCGTTTCCGCGCCGTTCGCCGACGCTCATGCGGGCGAGGCGCAGCTCCGGTGTGTTGTGGGTGATCAGGTGGGAGTGGCCCACCCGGTACTCTTCCGGCGCGAGCCACGGCTCGATGATCACGACCCCGCCGGGCCGCAAGTGGCGGGCAAAGTTCCGCAACGTTGCTTCGAGCGCGGGAAGCGTACGTACGTATCCGATCGCGCTGAACAAGCACGTGATCACATCGAATTCCTTGGCGAGATCGAAGGACTCCATTCGACCCCGCGTGAAGGGAACTCGGGGGAGACGTCGTCGAGCGAGCCGAATCATCGAGGCGCTCGCGTCGATCCCTTGACCGTCGTACCATCGCTGGAAGTACTGGAGGTGACCCCCCGTGCCGCACGCTACGTCGAGCAGCGTTCGGGCACGCGGAGGACCGAACCGTCGGACGATGGCGCGGACCCGGCGCGCCTCGCTCCCGTAGCGAGCTTCCGAGTATATCCGATCGTAGTAGCTCGCGAGCTCGTCGTACATTCGGGTCGACTTCGTCATGACCGGCGGATCGTGTTCCAGCGACCGGGGCTCGAGGGCGCGCTCCTCACTCTCTGAGCTCCGTGAGGACCTCGGCCGAGGTCGGGCCCACCAGCACGGTATGCTCCGCCTGGGAGACCCAGCCGCCCCCACTCTCGACGAACACCGGATACGTCTGGAGGAACCGACGACCTTGGGCGAGGGCGGTGCGCTGCGCCGCATCGGTGACCCAGCGCGCCGTGAACGGGAGCGTTCGGAACCGCTGAAAGAGGGCCGAGAGCTCCGGGTCGCCCGCTCCGGGATCCCGTCGGAAGCGCACGATGTGACCGAACGAGCCGTTCTCGATCGATCCGGCTCCGTTCGTGGCGAACGGCTCGATCGCCACGATCTCCCCCTCCTCGAGCGTCTCACCGGTCGCTCCGCTCACGTTGGGGATCGATTTGCCCGCGTGGAGGAGATATCGCTGGATCGTGTGCCCCGTGAGGTTGGAGACCGGCTTGAACCCCCGCGCGTGGATCGCCGACTCGATCGCACGGCTGATCTCGTCGATCGCGACCCCGGCTCGGACCTGGGCGATCCCGGCGCGCACGGCGTCCTGGGTCGCGCGAACGAGGTTCTCGTACTGATGGGTCCCGCCGACCTCGACGGTCTCCGCCGTGTCCGAGATGGCGCCGTCGAGGTGGGCCCCGACGTCCACCTTCACCAGGTCCCCGGCCTCGAAGGCGAGGTCGTCGTTCGGGCTCGGAGTGTAGTGCGCGGCCTCGAAGTTGCGAGACAGATTCGCGGGGAACGCCGGGAGGGCACCGTCCCCGCGGATCGACGCCTCGATCACCTCGGCGACCTCGCGGCGTGAGCGGCCGGGCCGCAAGGCGCGTACCCCAACGGCGCGGGCACGTGCCGAGATGCGGCCGGCCTCCCGCCACCGATCGACGTCTTCGGGATAGCGGGCCATCCGGCTCACTTCCGTTCGCGGATCGCTGGAACTCCCCGGGTCAGATCGACCAGCGTCGAGGGGGCCCCGGAGGGAGCGGGATCGGAAGGAAGGTACATCGCCACCTCATCGCCAAAGATGCGACGAGCCTCGCTCGCGGTCCGTGCCGGGCGCTCCCCGTGGCGGTTCGCGGACGTCGCCGTGATCGGTCCGGCGTGCTCGGCGAGCGATCGGGCGAGCGGATGGTCCGGGATCCGGATTCCCATCGAGGCTCCCCCGGCGATCGCCGGCGCGAACTCCCGCCGCGCGCGCGCGGAGGGCGGGGCGAGGATGGTGTACGGCCCGGGAAGGTGGGTGCGCACGAACGACCGACCTTCTTCCGAGAGCTCGGAGTACGGCTCGAGCTCCTCGAAGGAGGAGAACGCGACCGAGATCGGCTGACCGGTGGCGCGGCCCTTCGCGCGCACGAGCGACTCGACCGCTGCGAGATTGGTCGCCGGCACCGCGAGGCCGTAGAGGGTGTCGGTCGGGTAGCCGACGATGCCGCCGGCTCGAAGAGCCCGCACGGCCCGTGGGATCGGATCGGTCATCGCCTACTGGTACTCCACGCCGACGCGCTCGTAGCTGAGATAGTCTCTCTCCGTGAAGTACAACGCGAGCTCCCGCGCAGCCGACTCCGGAGAATCGGAGGCATGGATCAAGTTCGACGTCATGGCCAGAGCGAGGTCGCCCCGCACCGTTCCCGGGGCCGCGGTTTGAGGGTTGGTGGCGCCGATGAGCAGGCGGACGGCCCCGATCGCCGAGCGGCCTTCGACCGCCATCGCGAAGACCGGCGCCGAGGTGATGTGGGCCACGAGGCCCGGGAAGAACGGCTTGCCCTTGTGCTCGGCGTAGTGGCGGTCGGCGAGCTCGGGAGTCACTCGCACGAGGCGCGCGGCGATCAACTTTAGTCCCTTGCGTTCGAGCCGACCGACGATCTCCCCCACCAGTCCCCGGCGCACCCCATCGGGCTTCACGAGAACGAGCGTGCGCTCGATCGAACCTTCTGCCATCGAGCCGGCGAGCCCGGCACCCATGAAAAGGTTGCCGCGGACGACGCCGTTATTGCGCGGCATGCTCCCGGTGCGGGCCGGCATGGTGGACGGCAGGATCCCCGATCGACGCACCCACCGCGCGGTCCGCGGCTTCGATCGTTCCGCACCCACGTACGAGCGAGGGCGTCCGGACTATCCTGCCGAGGTGATCGAACTCCTCGCCCGCGTCCTCCACCTTGGGCCGGGACAGACGATCGTCGAGCTCGGGAGCGGGACCGGGAAGTTCACTCGCGCCTTGCGGCCCCTCCGGGCCGCGCTCGTCCCGGTGGAACCTACGCGCGGAATGCGGGAGGAGTTCGCCCGCCGTATCCCGGACCTGCCCGTGTTGGACGGCACCGCCGAGGCAATCCCGGTCCCGGACGGCTTCGCCGACGCGGTCCTCGTCGCCCAGGCGTTCCACTGGTTCCGGGCCCGCGTCGCACTCCGCGAGATCGCGCGGGTTCTGCGGCCCGGAGGCGGCCTCGGTCTGGTCTGGAACATGCGCGATGAGCGCGTGCCGTGGATGCGGGAGTTCACGCAGATCCTAGAAGATTACAACTGGGGCGTTCCCCGCACCCGACAACGGCGCTGGCGTCCGGCCTTCGAGCGGGGTGGGATCCCGTTCGGACCGTTGCACCATCGGACCTTCCACCATATTCAATGGGTCCACATCCCCGGGGTCGTCGCGCGTGCCCTCTCCGTGAGCATGATCGCGGTCCAGCCGGTCGCCGAGCAACGCAAGGTCGCCCGCCGCATCCGCGAACTCCTCGCTTCCGATCCCATGACCCGAGGCCGGCGGCTGATCGACATCCCGTACCGTACCGAGGTGTACTGGTGCCACCGCACCGAAGCCCGTCCCCGGAGTCACGCGGCGCGCACGTCGCACCCGTACCGGTAACGGCACCCGGCACAACGGCGGGGCGATGGGCGCGCTCGACCGTCGTACGGGAGCGCGACCTCGCGTCGCAGCGCGAGGAGCCGCTGCCGTTGGTCCTCTCCCCAATCGATCCGGAACTCTCCTCCGTCGGAGTATCGGAGCACCCCGTACGGCACGGGCACGTCGGTCGTCTCCTCGACCAGGAGGCAGTACGCCCAGACCTGGACGACGTGAGAGAGCGGCGGACCGTTCGGCGGGCTTGTGCGGCTCTTGATCTCGATCGGTACGATCCGACCGTCCCGGGTCCGGCGCAAGGAATCCGGACGCCCGACGAGGCGGTAGCGATGCGAGATCAACGGGGCGTTCCTTCGCCGTCCGTCATCCACCGCGATCAACTCCCCGTGGACCCGATCCCGGGCGCGTCGATGGAGCGAACGGACGCTGGCTACGAGCGCCGTCACCCCGACCACGGCGAGCCCGAGAAGGAGGGTGATCGTCAGCGAAGCGACCATGCCCAAATCCCCACGATCACGAGAAGGAGGAGACCGAGGCCCGCGAGGGCGAGGTAGGTTCCCGCGTGCGAGTCCCGTGTCTCCTCGGAGCGAAGTTCGCGCACGTGGTAGCGTCGGCCGGCCTCCGCCCGATGGCTTGCGCTTCGGGGGATCTCGCCCGGTGGAGGGTGCTCCCGGTACCAGTACGCTCTCGGGCAGTAGGTGTACTCCGCCAGATCGCTCGCGGAGGCCCACGGGATCTCGGGATCCACGAGGCGAACGGTCCGGCGCGGGACTTACCTCTTCTGCTCCACGGGAACGCGCCTGCGCGCGCGAGCATCGCTGAAGGCGGCGTTCCCAGGTCGATTTCATATCGACCGGTTGAGCTCGGGGGCCAGACTCCGGGAGATCGATGGAGGAGATCGTGCGCTTCGAGCGAGTGGCCGGGCACCTCGCCGCAGTGCCCGTTCAGCTGGGCCCGTCGATCGAGACGCGATTCGTCCTCGATACCGGGATCGGCCTCAACCTCATCTCGAGCGCGCTCGCGACTCGCATCGGGGCACGTCGGACCGGTGCGATCCATACGGGCCAGCGGATGTCCGGGCAGGCGGTCTCCGTTCCGCTCGTCACGATCCCCCGACTTTCGATGGGCCCCCACCACCGGGACCATGTCCCGGCAGGGATCCTCGACCTCGCGGGGTTATCCGCGCAGTTCGGGGTGGATGGGTTTCTCTCCTTGCAGTTCTTCGAGAGCACCGCCTTCACGATCGGCGGGCCGGGCCGAACCATCTATCTTCCTCAGCGAACACCGGCCGGCCCGGGAACCGCCGCCTCCTTCGAAGTCCCGATCCGGATCGACCGCGACGGCCCCTCGGTCAGCGCGTTCACGGACCTGCGGTTGCCGAACGGTCGCCGCGCGAGCGTGGAGATCGATAGTGGATCGGACTCCCTCATCCTGAACGCGAGGTTCCTCGCGGACCTCGGCCTACGCGCCGATGCGGAAGGCGTGCGGACGGTGCAAGGAACGGACGAGACGGGCTATGCGTATACCCGACGCTTCGCTCGGATCCCCGATCCCGTAAGCCTCTGGGATGCGCCGAGCATCTCGCAACGCGACCTCGACGTGATGTTCCAGGAGATCATGTACGATGGTCTCCTCGGTGACGCCTTCCTGAGACGGTACGATGTTACCTACGACGTTCCTCGCTCCCGGGTGACCTTCGCCGAAGCCCCGTGAGCGGGGTTGGACCTTCGTCCGATCGATTGCGCACCTAGATTCGCAGAGCCGGTCGTCTACGGCGAGGCGGAATCCGCATCCGCGGCTTCGGCCTTCGGTCGCCGTCGTGTCTTCGGCTTCGTCTCGGGGGCCGGGGTCGCCGGTGCAGGGGTCTCGGGCGCAGCGGGTTCGGGCGCGGGCTCCGCAAGCTCCGGGGCCGGTGCCCCGGGTGCCGGCGCTGTCGGCTCGGGCTTCTGGGCAGCCTTGGCCGCCGCCGCCCGGTTCTGCGCGGCCCGGCCTCCCGTCTGTTCGGTCGCCTTCTTCTGAGCGTGGGCGCGGGTCCACTTGCGGCGGTGGCCGACCCGGCCGAGATGGAGCTGCTGCTTACGGCAGGAACCGGAGCAGAAGTTGTAGACGGTGCCGTCCCGCTTGACGAACATCATGCCCGTGCCGGGCTCGATCTCGTCCGCGCAAAACGAACACTGGCGCTTGACGACCATCGGATCCCCTCCAGTTTCCTTAGCGGATCGAGAGCTTTCGCGCTTCGCGCGCGGTCTCCCGCAGCAACAGCACGTCCCCGAGCCGGATCGGGCCGGCGACGTTGCGCGTGATAATCTTGCCGCGGTCGCGGCCGGCGAGCACGCGGACCTTGACCTGGGTGGCCTCGCCGGCCATGCCGGTGCGGCCGATCAGCTCGACGACTTCCGCCGCGCTTCCCTTGTCATCTGCCATCGCCTGGACCTCGCTCGTTCCGAGTTCGTTACTTCTTCAACGTCGGGAACGCGTTGATGAGTTCTTCGAGCAGGGCCTTCGCGTCGCCGGGTTCGACGATCGCGATGGAGGCGGCGGACTTCGTGAGGCCGGCCGACTGGCCGAGCCGCTGCTTCTTGTTGACATACACGTACGGAATCCGCTTCTCCTCGCAGAGCATCGGGACGTGGACCAGGATCTCGACGGGGTCGACGTCCTCCGCCATCACCACGAGCTTGGCCTCGCCCCGCTCGCTCGATTTGGTGACCTCGTTGGTCCCCACCCGGATCTTCCCGGTCTCGCTCGCCACTTGCACGAGCTGGAGGGCCTTGTCGGCAACGTCGCTCGGGGTCTCGAACCGTACGTAGATTGGTCGCGCCATGTTGTACCTCGCGTCAGCGGAACCCCCGAAGGGAATCCTCGGCTCACGGGTGGGAGCGCGTAGGGGGACCGCTACTTAAGGCTGGCGAGGGAGCGGACGCCGCCGCCTCCGCTGAGGGCAGGTAGCCGGTTTCGGAGCGTACCCGGGCGAGGAATTCGAGGGTGCGCTTCCAGGCGTCGTTCGCGGCCCGATCCTCGTGCCCTTCCCAACCCGGGCGTTGGAACGCGTGACGAACCTGGGGGTACACCTGCACGTCGACCCGTCGCTTGGCATGGTTGAGAGCGGGCAGGAGCGCGGAGAAGGCCCAGCCCGTGACCTTCTCGTCGTCCGAGGCCAGGATCAGGAGGAGCGGCCCCCGGAGTCCGTTGACCTCCTGCGGGTGTTCGATGCGGCCGTAGGAGTCGACGCAGAAATCGAACGGGAGCCGACAGGCCCCGAGGAGCGCGTACCCACCACCCATGCTGAAGCCGATCACGCCGACTCGCGCCCCCGGATCGAGCCGTGCGGCGACCTCCGCCCTCGCCCGGTCGAGCATCGCGAGCACGTGGGCCTCCGTGAGCGCGCCCTGCATCGCGAGCGCTCCTTCCAGGCTCTGGGCCGTTCGGCCGCCGTAGAGATCCACCGCCACGGTGGGGAATCCCTCGTGGGCGAGGGATGCCGCGACCCCCCGGATGATGGGAGTGTAGCCGAAGATCTCGTGGACGAGGACGAGCCCGACCGGCCCGCCGCGACCGAACGCTTCGAATCCCCCGGGCGCGGTCCCTTCGGGCATGGGCGAGGCCTTTCGCAGACCCCAGCCCCCCATGGGGCTCCTACGCTATCTAACTAGGGAAGGCCGAGGAACGAGGTCGGGGAGACCTCGGGGTGGTCGGTGAAGTAGCGGCGGACCGGTTCGATCAACTGGTCGAGCCCGACCACCACCCCCGACTTCAGGTCCTGGGGGTGAAGCTTCCCGGACTCCCACTCGGCCCGGAAGCCGGCCGAATCCTGGAACGTGAGGGGTCCGCCGTACTTCGCGGCCCGAGGGATCTCGATCGACCCGAGCCATGGGAGGATCACGTACTCCACCAGCTCCACGACCGGATTCCCTGCGACCTGCTTCGCGGGGCAGAACGCCCCGGCGATACGCGCGGCGATCTCCTCGGAGGGAGCCGGCAGGGTGATCGCGGTGGCCGGATCCGATTTCGACATCTTGCCCTCGAACGCGCCGCTAGAAGGATCCATCCGACCCCCGCCCTTCAGCGAGGAAAGGAGCGGCGTGTGGATGCCCACCGGAGTGGGCCACCCGCGCTGGTGTGCGACCTCGCGCGCCAGCACGTGGGCCCGTCGCTGGTCCATCCCACCGTAGGCGATGTCGACGGGAAGTTCGAAGATGTCGGCGACCTGCATGGCAGGATAGAACAGCTTGGAGGTGTCCAGCGTCGCCTCCTCCTCGTTGCGGCCCATGATCGACATCGCTCGCTTCGTTCGGGCGAGGGTGGTCGATTTCGCGACCCGAACGACCCGGGCCCAGTAGTCGGCGCGGTCCGTCAGTTCGCTCGCCCATCGGAAGCGGGCGCGGTCCGGGTCGACCCCGAGAGCGGTAAAGCCGGCCTGCATGTAGCGACCCGAGGCCCGGATCCGCTCGAGATCGCCCCCGAGCTTGTCGTTGATCCAGGCGTGCCAGTCGGCGAGGAAGACGGTCACGTCGCACCCCGCCTCCTGCAGATCGCGGATCTTGCGCGTGGTGATGAAGTGGGCGACCGTCAGCATTCCCGACGGCTCGAAGCCGATGTACGCCCGCGGCCGGTCGTTCGTGGCGACGAGGGCGCGTAGCTCCTCCGTGGTGAGCACTTCCTGGGTCCGCCGACCGATGCGCTCGACCCGCTCCTCGGTATCCACGACCCGCGCGAGGGAGGCCACGCTATTTACCTGTCGTTTCGACCGCGCTCGGCGGGCAGGTGCGGGCCGGCGGTTCCCTCCTCCCCGGGACCCATGCTAAATACGGTGACGAGGTTGGTTCCCCGCTAGGCTTGACCGGGGGGTTGGGCGTCCCCTTGTACACCGAAACCGTCCTTAGCGGGGGTGACAGGTAGGAGCGACGTTCGGGGGAGGAGTACGTCTTGCGTTGCTTCGTCGACGCTCTGTTCCACTGGGCCGCGGGCACTGCGATGAACGCTCGGAGGAGCGATCTAGCGGTTATCCATCACGGGCACCGGGTCAGGTCCTGACGGGAGCAGCCTTACCGTGACCCGTCGACGCTGGTGGGGCGACGGGGCTGAGGAGCGCGCAAGATCAACGCACACCTTCTCCGGGCGGCTATCCTATCGGCCTAGCACGCCCACCCTCGCGCGAAGTGCAGCACCCCCACCCCCCTCTTTCCAGTGGAGATTCCCGGCTGGTCCCGCAGAGCGGGGGCCTACCAGCCTTCGCTAGCGGGGTCGACCGCGTGGCGTTCCATCGCGCGCCGGCGATCCTCGGGGATCGCTTTCTTCTCCCCTTTGGCGTAGTCGTAACAGACGACGACCGAACGACCTCGGGCGACGACCTCCTTCCCTCCCTTCCGGGAGAACCGGTACAGAAGAACGAAGCTCGTTCGCCCGAGCGGTCGAGCGACCGTGACCTCTCCGAGGATCTCCTCTCCGTAGAGGACCGGTGCGAAGTATCTGCAGGAGGCTTCTGCGATGATGATGTCGAGTTGAGAGGGATGGAAGTGAGGAGGAGGAGAGTTCGAGAGGAGCGGCAGATAGTACTCGCAACGCAGCGTCTCCATGAAACCGAAGTACGTGGCGTGATTGAGGTGCTCGAGAACGTCGAGGTATCGGTACTCGATGTAGAATCGTCGTTGAGTAGGCCAGGGTACGGTGGGCTCGGGAACGATCGGGGCCGTCATCCGCCCGGGTCCACGGGGTTGGCGAATATATGGGTGGGGGCGTAACGGAAGCGGAACGTGGGGCCCGTGCGCCCCGCGTGGAGCAGCGAAGGCCATGACCGGTTCCAGTGGAAAAGGAGGGGTGGGGGGGACTACCGCGCCGGCTCCGGGAGAGATGGCCGGGGTCGTGCAACAGATCCGGCAGACCGTCCGCCATCACTCCGCCCGCTTCGAGGCGGCGATTCCGCTCATCGCGAGCGAGAACCTGTTGTCACCGTATGCGAAGGAGCTCCTGATCAGCGACTTTCACTCCCGGTACGCGGAAGGACTGCCCGGTGAGCGGTACTACGAGGGGAACGAGGACGTCGACCGGGTCGAGAACGTCTGCCTCGACCTCGCGCGCCGCCTCTTCCGGTGCTCGTTCGCGGACGTCCGCCCCATCTCGGGCACGGTCGCGAACCTCGCGGTTCTGAAGGCACTCGCCGAGCCGGGCGATCTGGTCGGAACGAACCGGCTCGCGAACGGGGCGCACATCTCGAGCGCGTCGTTCGGCGCGTTCGGGCTCCGGGGGGTCAAACCGGTCTACTACGCCTGGGATGAAGAGCGCATGACGATCGACGTCGCGAAGACGCGCGAGATCCTCAAGGCGGTTCGGCCGAAGCTCTGTCTGTTCGGACTCTCGGTGTTCCTGTTCCCGCAGCCGATCGAGGAGCTTCGGAGCACGCTCGAGGAGATCGGCGCGAAGGGCTGGTACGACGCGGCCCACGTACTCGGCCTGATCGCCGGTGGGCAGTTCCAAGACCCGCTCCGCGAGGGGGCCACGGTCATCTCCGCCTCGACCCACAAGACGCTCCCCGGCCCCCAGCACGGGATACTCCTTGGGGAGACCCCCGATGAGGAGACGGTCCGGCGCCTGCAATCCGCCGCGTTCCCCGGCGTCACGAGCAACCACCACCTCCATACCATGGCGGCCCTCGCGGTCAGCCTCGCCGAGCACATCGAGTTCGGCCGCGACTACGCGCGGCAGACGATCGCCAACGCCCAGGCGCTCGCGCAGGCGCTCTACGAGCGGGGCTTCGAGGTCCTCGCTCCGAAGCTCGGGTTCACGCGCTCCCACACGATCGCGGTCCGGGTCGCGCGCGAAGGCGGAGGGGAGACGGTCGCGCATCGGCTCGCGGACGCCGGCATCATCACGAACAAGAATCTGCTTCCGGGCGACGCGAGCCCGAAGCATCCACAGGGGATCCGCCTCGGAACGCCCGAGCTCACGCGCGTGGGAATGACCGAGAAGGAGATGGTCCGTGTGGCCGAACTGTTCGAGATGCTGCTCCACCAGGGCCAGTCGACGGAGGACGTCCGAGAGGCGGCGACCGCGCTCAAATCCCCGTTCACGACCATCCGCTACTGTTTCGGTGCCGGCGAGTCGGCGTACCGGTACTACGACTTAGTCGGCCGAGATCCGAGCTAGAGCCCTTCTCCACTCCCCGCGCCCGGGGGCTCCTCGAGGTACAGCTCCGCGCGACGATCGACCCGCCGTCGAGCTCGCGCGGTGTCGATCGTTACCCGCGGTAGCGGCTCCGTGCTCTCGATGAACACGGCCCGTCCTTCCCGATCCAGCGTCGCGTGCAGGCTGCCGTCGGCGACCATCGATCCCAACCAATCCGCGAGCCGTTCCGGCCCCGGCGAAGGTCGAAGACGATCGCGCAAGGCCGCGAAGTCGAGCGGGCCGTATCGCGCGAGGGCATCGCGGACGGACTGACGGCCCCAGACCAGACGCTCGAGTTCGCGGGCGTGCTGGCCCCGGTGGGGTCGTGCGCGCCAGAGAAGTCCGGTCGCGGCCACGGCGCCCCCTCCGATCAGAGCACCTCCCAGGAGCGGCAGCATGCCGCGTGGGAGGACGATGGGGTCCATCTCCCGGAGCTACAGCGCGGACGATGAAACGTGAGGACCGCGCGGGGGACCGGCCTCAGGCGAGTTCGGAGTGGCTTCCCAACTCCACGCTCGCGATCGTGCGGTGGATGGGCCCGTCTCGAGTGAGCGTGCTTTCCTTGAGTGCGATCGCACGGACGAAAACGGAGAGCGGGCCCGGTCCCCCACCGCCGGCCAACACCTCACGGGCGATTGCGCGTTCGACATCCGAGCGGACCCTGAACCAGGTGAGGTGCGGGACGAACGGACGGTCCTCCGAGGGGAACCCAACCCGAGAGAGGCGACGATCGAGATTGGCGACGAGGTCGATGAGGGCCTCCCGACCATCCGTGATCCCGCGCCACACTACCTTCGGGTCACGCGGGGAGGGGAATGCTCCGATCCCTTCGATCGTGATCGAGAACGGCGCCGACTCTCGGGCTACCTCCGATAAGGCATCGACGACCGCAGGGACCGATGCGGCGGGCAGGTCCGCGAAAAAACGCAACGTGAGGTGATCCGATGGCGGGATCGCCCGCTCGCTCGAGGTGATCGGGGCGGCCGAGGGAAGGTCGATGGCGACGAACGCACGCATCGCCGCTCCCATGGAGCGGAGCCATCTATCGATTGTCGCCCCCCGATCTCACCGCGCAACCGGCCAGGGTCCACACCTGAGCCCGGTCGATCCCCACCCCCTCCTCCCGAAGCACCGCGCGCACCCGCCGCGCCCTGAGGGCATCGGAGACCAGGAACAGCGCGAAGGTGTCGTGGCGAGCCGCCTTGCGAAGACCGTGCCGTATTCGTTCCCGACGGAGCGCACCCGATACTTCCGCCTCCACGTGAACGTTCTTTCCGTGAAAGAATCGCCATGCCCATTCCGTGCGTGCGCGATCGATCGCCACCGCGAGCTCGCTTGGGGGACGACGCTGGAGGGGATCCGCGAGGAGACGAAGGCGCGCGTCCGGCAGCGTCGTGTCGAAACGACCCTGGCGGACGATCTCCAGACGGTGACCCTTGCGTGCGAAGATACGGAACGCCGCGAGGAGGAGGGCGCGGTGCTCCGCGGACTCCCGGACCGCTCCGGTGGGGGCCCCGAGACCGAGGATGCGTTCGCCGCTGGGGGTGAGCCGGCAGCCCTCCTCGGTCCGCTCGATCCACCTCCGCCGCTAGATCTGCGTCCAGCGGTCCAGGAGCCGGGCCGCGTCGGGAGAACTGCCGGGAAGCTCGAGTGCGCGACCGACCGCCTCTTCGGGTGGAAGCGGACGGCCCTGTTCCGACGCCGCGAGGACCGCGAGCAGCAATCGCTCGCTGGCCAGGTCGGGGCCCTGAGGGGTAGCCTCGGTCGTGTCGAAGGCGACGCCGTACGCCCGCTGAGTCCGGCGGACGGTCTCCAACCAGGCCGCCGGGTCCGGCTCGGGCGGGTTCGAGACGAGCAAGGTCGATCCGGCCCGACCGGTCCCGGAGTCGATCGCGATGGCCTCCCCGATCGGAAGTGTCGCGAGCTGCTCCGGAGCGTCGCGTGTCGATAGGCCGAGCCAGCGCGCGGTGCCGACCGCTCCCGAGCGCGGGACCCGGAAGCTCAGGTGCGCTCCGACCGCACCGGTGGCGGCCTCACGCGCCTCCCGACCAAGCCGGGAGGGGAACTGGGTCGAGACGATCGCGCGGACGCCGAACTTGCGACCCTCGGTGAGAACCTCGGCCAGGAGCGGCGGCGAGAACCCCTGGGCTTCGTCCAACAGCAGGAGCACGGGGGCTCCCGTGCCGTCGCCCGGCGATCGGGCGGCGATCCCCAGATAGATTCTCGCGAGCAGGAGGGTGCCGGCGAGGGCCGCGGCCTCGGGGCCGAGTTGGGCGAAGGAGAGCCGAACCAACAACGAACGACGGTCGGCGAGGACGGAGGGGATCGACACCGCATGGTCCGACGGTGCGAGGAGCTCGCGCAATTCGGGCACCAGCGTGATCTTGGAGAGGCGGGTCGCGGCCGACCAGAGAAAGTCCGGCTGTCGCTTGAGCAGAGGACCGAGCTCCTCGAGGAAGCCCGCAAGTTCGGGCCGTTGGGTGGCCAGTCGCGCGGCCTCCCTCCGGTCCGGATTGGACAAGAGGTCGGCGAGGTCGACGAGCGAGCCCGATTGCTCCTGCGCGAGCCGAACGAACGTGTCGAAGATCCGCTCGAGGCGGAACCCCCAGTACATCGCCTCTCCGTCCGGCGTGAGCCGCTTCAGGGCGGCCACTAGGTGGGCCGCAGATCGATCGTCGCCTTCGCGTGGACCGCGTGCGAGAACGTCGATCCCCGGCACGGGACGCTGGGCGACGTCGACGGCAACGACCCGATCCCGCTCGGGGAGGCTGAGGCGGGAGACGATCGCGACCGAAAGGTCCCCATGCAGGTCGAGTGCCACCACCGAGCGACCTCGACGGATCGCCGATGCGGCGACCTCGGCCAAGAAGGTGGTCTTCCCCGCCCCGGAGGCCCCGAAGGCACAGAGGTGACCTCGTTCCCAGGGGAAGGAGCGCGCGCAACGAGCCGGTGGAGGTAGCTCCGGGCTGGGTGCGATCGGGTACGGCGTGCATAGGGTCCACGCGGAACGGGGGAGGGCACCTACGGTTCGCCGTCTCCATTCGCGCCGGGAGCGGAATCGAGAGAGCGCGTGCGGGTGGCAAGGGCGATCGAGGGCGTCGGCCCACTGCCGGGCGAGGGCGAGGCCCGTGGTCCGATACGCCGGCTCGAGGGTGGAGGGGTCCGGAGTCGCGACGCGAAAGCGACGTGCGATCCACAGGGCGCCTTCGGGAGCGCGTAGCCAGTACGTCTGGATTCCCGCCCACGCTCCGTCCGCGGGCTGCAACACGACGGCCCCGGCGGGAACTTCGGGCGGAGGTCGATCTCCCGCCTTGGAACGGGATGGCGACACCCGCAGCACCCCGGAGCGTTCGCACCAGTCCGGCGGCGGATCGAACGGGGCGGGAGCGATCGACTCCCGTGTGGTCGCACGGGCCGCGCCGGTTCCGTACACCAGCGACCGGAGGGAGCTCGGACGGATCGTGATCTGCGGAGGAGCGCCCGCGATCCGCTGTTCGAAGACCGCCCCGGCGGGATCCGAAGCCGTCACGATCGCACGTGCGAGGTTCTGGTAGAGTCGCGCGCGGATCTCTGGGGGCCCGGTGCATCGGAGCGTGACGACCGACCGATCCACGGTCATGGGGACCTCGATCCTCGTGCGACCGGAGGCTCCGCGCGAAGGCGGTCTTGTCGTGTTCGGCTTCGAACGGGTTCGGTGGGAAGTGGTTCTCTGGGCATCCCTATGGGATTCATGGTCTCTCCAAAGCCCGGCGGCGCGCACGAGGGGTTCCGCGGACGCTCGGGCGGACGTCGCGGTGGGAACTGCAATCTCGACGGAGGGTCGCCGTGGATCCGGCCGGGCCGAGGCTCGCCGTAGCCGGATGCGAGTGGTCGATTCGCGCGTTCCGGTTACGTCCGGTCAGGCGAGCGGTCCACGGTAGGCACGGGCGGGTCGGCAAGGCGGTGCCCTGCGGAGCGGCCGGTGCGAAGCGGGGGTCGTCGGATCGATCCACGTCGGCGAGGAGTCGGCTTCCAAGGGGAGGGAGCGGGGACCTGCGTTCGATGGAGGGGATCCGTTCATGCAGCAAAGTGGCGCACGCGCCCGGAGGGGTCGATCGTGCGGTCCTGTAGAACGGTGAACGATGGTCCGACTCCCGGCTAGTGCGCGTAGGGAAGAATGAGGTGGCTGTCCCCGAACTCGTGCCAGAGATAGCCGGAGTCGATGGCGACCCGGTAGGCGCGATGCATCTCCGCGGTGCCCGCGACGGCGCAGAGGAGCGCAAGATGGCTCGATCGAGAATCGTGGAAGCCCGTGAGCAGCCCATCGAACGCGCGAGGTGGACGGCCGGGGTGGACGAAGAGTCGCGTAAAGCCGGCCGCCGCTACAATCCGCTCGCCGTTCCAGGCGGATTCGAGGGCCCGAACCACGGTGGTGCCGACCGCCACGACGCGGCCGCCTCGCTGCCGACATCGCGCGAAGGCGGTTGCGGTCGCGGGAGGAACCTCGAACGGTTCGGGGTACAACGGGGCCGACGCGAGGGTCGGTCCATCCACCTCGAGGCTGGATACCCCGGTGTGCAGCACGATCGGAGCGTGCTCGATACCATGCTCGCGCAGGGCTGCCAGAAGGGAGAAGGAGAACGGTCGACCGGCGCTCGGCATCTCAGCGCTTCCCGGAGAGCGCGCAAACACCGTCTGGTACCGCTCCAGGGGATAGTCCCGATCGAGGTAGCCGTAGCGGATCGGCCGACCCTGCTCATGCATGGTCGGCTCGAGAGCTTCGTCGAAGGTGAGGAAGAGCAGTCGTGGGATCCCGGGGAACGGCGCGACCACGCGGGTCTCGACCCCCGCGACCCTCAGCCTCGCGCCCGGGCGTAATGGGAGGGGGCCCGGACGGGAGGCCGACCAGCGCGGTTCGGCGAGCCAGAGCTGCGGGCCGTACCGGGTGCTCAGGTGAACGACGAACTCGCCGAACTCGGCCACCGCCGGCAGCGCCGCCGGCACGGTCGCGCTTTCGTTGATGACCAGAAGGTCTCCTGAGGCGAGCAACGAGGGGAGGTCGCGGAACCGGTAGTGCTCCTCGGCTCCTCCCCGGCTCAGCAACAGGCGCACGTCGTCCCGAGCGAGGCCGCGTTCCTCGGGCGGTCGCGTCGCCTCGAGATCCTTCGGTCGATCGAAGGTGATCTCCGAGACGTTCATCGCACAACCTCCCAGCGTTCGGCCTGGGCTTGGAAGCGGTGTCCGGACACCTGGGTGGGATCCTGATGCAGGAGCCACGCCCAGAACGGAAGGGTGACGTCCGGGAGAGGCCGGTCGGAGATGTCCCGGCCGGCGTACGCGGCCTGGTGCATCGTCGTTCGCATATCCCCTGGGTCGACACTGACGATCGCGATCCCGCGCTCGCGTAGCTCGTTCGCGAGGGTTCGGCTGACGAGATCGAGAGCGGCCTTGCTCGCCCCATAGCCGCCCCAGCCGGGGTAGCCGCCGAGCGCGGCATCGCTGGAGATGTTGATCACCCAGCCTCGGGCAGATTCGAGAAGGGGTAGAAGTTCCTGGACGAGCCCCACGGGCGCGACCACATTGATCGAGTACACCCGCTCGAGCTGGTCCAGCGGGTACTCCGCTAGGTGCGGCAGAGGGGACGGCCCGAGCTCGCTCGCATTGTTGACCAGCACATCGATGCGACCGCGCTGGGTCGCAACGTTACGCAGGCGAGCACGGTGGAGCGGATCGGCGACATCGCCCGGAAGTGCGACGACCTCGACCCCGAGCTCCCGGACGGAGGCGGCCGTTCGCTCGAGGTCCTCTCGTCCGCGGGCGGTGAGGATCAGTTCGTAGCGTTCTCCGGCAAGGAACCGCGCGATGGTCTCGCCGAGGCCGCGGCTCGCCCCGGTCACGAGGGCGACCTTGCGTGCCGCGTTCGTCATCGGTCCGCCGATGCATCCCGGATCCAGAAGCGGCAGACCGGATCGCCCGCAACGACCCGGTGAGAGACCTCGATGCGCGCGTGCAGCAACGACTCGAACATTCGGCGCTCGGTGTCGCAGGCTTCGGGATACTCCTGCGTGACGGTGAGGATCGGACAGTTGTGCTCGCGCATCTCGATCGCATCCCGACGTCGCGCGCCGAGCTCGGCCATGTAGCCGCCTTCGGTGCGGATCCGAGCGAGTTCGGAGACGCGCGCCCGCAGATCTCCGGACGCGAGGCGCGCGCGGTTCAGGTCGGCCACCTCGCGCGCGCGCTCCTGCAGGAGCTCTACGACCGCCGGGCGGCCGAGCCGTCGCTCGATGAAGGCGAGCGCGCAGCGCGACATCTCTCCGTAGCCCTGCGGGAAGAGTCCGTCGGAACCTTCCGCGAGCCGAAAGCAGACGGCCGGTCGTCCGACCGAGCCGCGCCGGTAGCTACGCTCGATCCAGCGCTCGGTCTCGAGTTCCTGCAGGTGGCCGAGCGCGGCGGCCTTCGAGATATCCGATGCGCGCGCGATCTCTGCGAGCGATGCGTCCGGCGTGCGCTTGAGGTAGAGGAGGATCTCCCGTTTCGCGGAGGAGAATCCGCGAGCTTCTCGGACCGGCGCGGGAGCGGACATGGAGGAAGCATCGGCCTGGTCGTTTATACACTGTTTTATTAACAAAACAAACGAACGCGCACCCCGCGCGCAAGGGTTTGAACGACCCCCTCGCACGCTCGAGACGCGGTGCCGTCTCCTGGGAGCGATGTTGAGGGGGTCGTTCGGGGTGGTTGCACTACCTCCAGGAGGTTCCGGGGTATTTCAAGCGGGAACGAAGGGGGAGCGCAACGCTTCCCCGAGAGACCGTTTCGTCTATCGGGTCCGGTGGCCTTCGGTGTCGGCGAGCACGATCCGCGGGAGCTCGCCCTGGATCGCGGGCGTCCGACGTGGATTCGTTCCCGGCCGGGTCGCCGGTGTCGCACGAGGCACGAGCCAGCGTTCCCCCCAGGCCCGCAGTTCGCGAGCGACCGGGGCCAAGCCCATTCCCATCTCCGTCAGGGAGTACGTCACCGAGAACGGTCGCGTGCTGATCACATGGCGCTGCACGACGCCTTGGTTCTCGAGATACTTCAGGGTCGCGCTGAGGGTCTTCGCGTTGAGGCGGGCGTTGGACTTGAGGATCTCGCTGAACCGCTGAGGTCCCTCGAGCAAGCGGTGGATGATCGCGAGGCGCCACTCGGTCCCGATCACTCCGACCGAGGCCAGCACCGGGCACAGATTGCGCCCCCGCATCGCCGCGGAGTCGCAGGAGGCGTCGGCCGGAGCTTCGGAGCGCGTGGTTCGACGGGAACGATCGGCTTGCATGGAGGTCACTAGAATATCGAGCGCCGGACCGTTCTTATAGTTACCGTATGGAATTAGCTGGCCTCAGGTAATCGAGTGGACGAACGGCACCCATGGGCACCGTCCACCGGCCGGCCTCTCCCGCGCGTACGTTTTGTCCGCGCGCTCCCCTCCGAAGGAGATGGCGCTCAAGCGGAGGGAGATCGAGCTCTCCGTCGAGCAACCGCTGGGTCCCCCCGCCGATGGGACCGTGCGGCTCAGCGTGCGCTTCGAGGTCGGCCCGCAAGAGACCACCACCGATCCCGAGGACCTGGCGACCGCGCTCGCCCATCTTCGAGAGGAGCTCTCCGAACTCGTAGGCTCCCCGGCCGCGGCAACCCACGAGGATCGCGATCTGGCCGAGCTTGTCGAGACGTATCGCCCCCGACAACCGGAGCTCCTCGAGCTCTTGCGTGGAGAGGGCGATCTCTCGCCTCGAGAGTATGAGCTGCTGAAGGCGCACCTCGCAACGGCGCCTCCGAGACCTGCGGCCGCTCCGGCCGCCCGCTCGCGACCGGCGGGTCCGGCGGTCCCGGCGATCCCCGCGACCCCCGTGGGACCCGCGACGCCACGGGACGTACCCGATCTCTTGCGAGAGTACCATATCGAATCGTTGCGGCAAGCCGGAGCCGTGCGGGCCCGGCGCCAGATTTCCTTCGAGGAGTACATGGCCCTCAAGCGCCACTTCGAAGAGGCGCCGGCCGTTGCGCCGAAGCCCGGGCCGACGACCTAGAATCGCAAGCGTCGGATCACGGGCAGCGCCAGCAACCCGGCGGCCCCGACGAGGACCATGAACACGCCGATCGTCGCGCCGACCCACGCGAGGGGCACCGCCGCGATCAGGAACCCGATCACGATCGCTCCTACCGCACGCGAGCTTCCGCGGAAGACGTAGGAATTGGTGATGGTCCGCGCGACGAGCTCGCGCGGGGCCGTCGCTTGAAGGTAGACAAGCCAGGTGGCGAAGAAGATCCCGTCGACCGCGCCCACGGCGAACCAGCCGAACGCGCTTGCGAGCAACTGCGGCGCGGCATAGATCGCGCCGACGAGCAAGAGGCCCTCGGCCACCGGCCCGATCCCGAGCACGATCCCGAGCCACCGACGAGGGTTCGTCTGCCCCAACGCGAGGACCCCGAGCCCACCTCCGATCGCGAAGGCAGTGAACATCACGCCGTAGGCGGCGGCCGGCACCGCGAACCGCTCGCTCGCCAGGACGGGCAAGAGAATCGCCGGCGCCGCCGTGAAGAACGACTGGAAGGCGGAGTACACCGAGAGTTGGAGGAGCGTGCGATGGGGCCCTCCGAAGAGGTATCGCCACCCGGCCCGGAACTCGGTCCCCACCGAACGGATCGCACGGACGACGCGAGGGACGTCCACACCGAGCGCCGAGATCCCCGCCGCGACGTTGAGGGCGGCATACAGGAACGCAGCGTAGGATGGGCCAACGAGGAGGAGCAGGGCCGACCCGGCCGCGTACCCCGCGATCTGGCCGCCGCCAGCTCCGGCGTTCATGACCCCGCTCGCACGGAAGAGCGTCGGGGCGTCGACGAGCTCGGGAGGTACGGCGTTGGAGGCGGTCCAGGTGAAGTCCCAGACGCTCGAGATGAGCACGACAAGCCCGAGGAGGAGCGGGATCGTCAGGACCCCGGCTTCGGCGGCGAACCCGAGAGCCGCCGCTCCAGCCGCCTGCAGCGGGTAGCCGACGATCAGCACGAGCCGGAGATTGTGGACGCGATCGATGTACGGGCCGACGAGGAAGGCGAGGGCGTAGACCCCGAACTCGATGCCGACGACGGCTCCGACGACCGTGACCTGGTGGGTGGTCGTGTAGGCGAGCCACGGGATCGCGACCGCGTATACGGCGTATCCCGCCTCGCCGAAGACGTAGGAGAGGAAGAACGCGAGGAAGCTCCGATCGGCGAATAGGCGGCCGTACGAGGTCGGAGGGTCGCGGGGGACCGCCGAGGTCGCTTCCGTCATCCCGAGCTCTAGGCTGTCGATGGCTTACCGAGAAGCGCGATCGCGAGACAGCCGACGTCCGTGACCCCGGACTGCATGGGGATCGCTCGTGCGCGGCCGACGGGGACCTTGGCCTGTGGATCGGTCGGCCGTCCGATCACGGCTCCGGGCGGATACGCCTCGTCCCCGATCGTCCCGGCCGTCCGCAGGAGAGCGATGCTCATCTCCGGTCGCCGCATCCTCTCCTGCGCTCGGTGGAGAAAGCGAGCGAGAGCCGGGCCCTCGTCGGCCCCTTCGGGAAGTCCGAGCGTCGTCATCGCGAACGCGCCGATCCCCTGGCTGTGATCGAGCTCGAGATCGGCCTCCCGCGCGACGATGGCCTCGAATCGCTCTAGGAACCGGTCGGCGGCGAGCTCGGGAGGGCCCTCGATCTGGAGCATCGCGAGACGGCTGCGCCACTTCTTGTCGAAGATGACGTCCCCGGCAGCGCGAAGCGCATCGTTCGGTCCCGCGACGCGCACGGGGCGATGTCGCGGAGGCTCTCCGGACTGCGCCGGGCCGCCTCCGGGTGCGAGCTCCGCGATCGTGGCCGACGGCAGGGCCCTCTGCAGGTCGAGACGCCGGAGTACCGAGCGCGCCTCCTCGCGTTCGCGCGGAGCGATGGGGTGGGCCGGTCCCCCTCCGAGCAGCGTGGCCCCATCCCCGTGATCGACGATGAACGTTGCGACGTCGGCCTTCTGGACCGCCGCCCCGAGGCGGCCTCCGACGGGACCGCGGGCGAGGACCCGCGCCAGCAGACCGACCTCTCGCCCGCTCGCTCCCCGCTCGTGCGCGTTCGTCAGAAATCGGCCGAACTCCTCGCCGGACATGCCCGGAGGTGGGAGCGCGAGCGCCGCGATCGTCCCGGGCGAGAGGAGCAGGAGGAGCAACTGATGCTCGCCTAGGCTCTCGGCAACCTCGAGCGCTCCACGGGCCGCTTCCTCCGCGCGGGGCGTGCCCGGGCTTCCGAGGGGGAGAGAGATGTGCAGGAACGGAACTTCGGGAGGGATGGGGGTGGGACCGACGGTGAAACCCATCGTGAGGCGGTCGTGGAGGGAATCGAGCGCTGCGATCGCCATCGATCCAGCCGCCGAGCCACAGGCGATGAACGCGATGTCCCGGTAGTACCCGAGGGGAACGAACCGGTTCCCAACCCGCATCGTGTCCCCTTCGATCTGGAGGGCGTCGCGCACGCCGTGGTAGGCGTCGGCCGCCTTCACCGCGGCTTCGTAGGCGAGTGCGGGCAAGGGATCGGGGCCTTTGGGAAGCGGAATCCCATGCGGGAACGGGTCCCAGGGGAACTGACCGATCACACTCGCGCGATGAAGTTCTGACTAAAAGGGTCTCGACCCCGACGAAGGATGTCGCGAGAGGCCCTTCGATGCTCGGAGAAGGCCGGTTTACCCGAGCTGGAGCCGTTCGGTGGGAAGCTCGCGGCCGGATTCGGAGAAGCGCTGGGGGCCGAACAGGTGGGGATCGAGGTCGGAGGGTTCTCCCAGGACGGCGCGGGCGACGCGCTGGGCAGAGGCCGGGGCGAGCATGAACCCGTGCCCCCCGAACCCGTTCGCGTGCACGAATCCGGGAAGGCGCGCATCCGTGCCGATCACGGGGAACCCATCCGGGGTATCGTCGTAGTACCCCGACCATGCGCGGAGGACTCGGAGCGATCGAAACTGCGGGAAGAGTCCGACGAGGCCTCGGGACATCCGCGCAAGGAAGTCAAGCGAGCTCCCCATCCCGGGCCGGGTCGCTAGGGTAGCGGAGGGCGCGATACCTCCGACGATCTCCCCGCGCATCGTTTGGCTGAAGTAGAGTCCGTCCGAGACCCGAACGACCATGGGGTCCAAGAACGGTTTCAACGGTTCGGTAGCGAGGATCTCGTGCCGTGTGGCCACGTTGGGGACATCGAGGCCAGCGCGGCGTGAGAGCTCCCCGGACCAGCCACCGGCGGCGTTGACGCAGTGCTCGGTCGCGATGCGACCGAGGGACGTCTCCACGGCCGCCACACGCCCCCCGAGAGCGTGGATTCCCGTGACTTCGGCCCCCAGGACGACCTCGACGCCAAGAGCGCGGACGGCCTCGTACAGACCCCACAGCGCCGGGAATGGGTACAGGATTCCGTCCGTGCGCAGGTACGTCCCGCCAATGGTCGCATCGGGACGGATACCGGGCACCAGCCGGAGTACCTCCGCGGCGTCGAGGACCCGGGAGACGAGCCCCTCGCCGCGCACGACGGCGTTGACCCGGCGAAGGCGGGCGAGTTGGCCCTCATCCTCGGCCACGAAGACGTAGCCCGATTGCCGGAACCAGATGTTGTACCCGAACTCCCGCCCGAATCGGCGGTATGCGGCGACGGATTCGCGCGCGAGCCGGATCGTGGCCGGGGTCTCCCATTGCTGGCGGACACCGCCGCCGTTTCTTCCGGATGCCCCGCTCGACAGGAACCCTCGATCCAGTACGAGGATCGGTCCGGCACCGGCGTGGGCCAGATGGTACGCGGTGTAGAGCCCGATGATCCCGGCCCCAACGACGACCGTGTGGTAGGAGGATCGGGCCGGGGAGGTGATCACGGCGCCTCCTTCTCATCTGGGGGGCCGGCAAAGGACGCTAGCGCTCCCAAAGATGTCGGCAGGACCGGAGGGCGTTGGGTGATGTAGCCGACCTCGGACGGGCGGCGCTGTTCCAGGATGGAGAGAAGCAGGACGGCGTCGGGGAGGCAATACCGGCCCTGGCAGAGCCCGGTGCCGAGGCCCGTGTAGCGCTTGATCACCTCGATCCCACGATACCCACGCCGCTCGGCGTCCTCCACTTCGTGGAGGAGGACGTCCTCGCATGGACATGCGATCCACTTTCCGGAGCCCCGGGGTTGGCGAAGAAGCTCCCGATAGTATCCTTCGAGCTCCCCAGGGAGATCCATGGAGGGAGGATTGGACGAGGACGGCGCGGAGGAGTCCCGCTGCACGATCGACGTCGCGGCGAGTTGAGCGCACCTGACCGCGGCCGCGGGGTCGAACACCCCAGCCGCCTCGCCCACGGCATAGAGGCCGGGCACGGTCGTCTGCCCGGTTTCCGAAACGATCGGGAAGTAAGCCGCGGCGCGGGAGCGCCACTGCATCAGGGCCCCGGCCTGGAAGAACAGCTGTGGGTGGGGCACACGCCGGTGGGCGAGTATGATCGCATCCGCTCCGAGCCGGAAGGATGGCCCATCCGAGCGGGTCCGAAGCGTCAGCCCTCGAACCCGACGTCGACCGACCGTAGAGAGAACTAGACTCCGGGGGTAGAGGGGGACTCCCTGCTCCGAGGCGAGCCGGGTGAGATCGGGATTGACGTCTCCCGGAGCCGCGATGGCCGAGATCCGGCTGGGAAAGCGTGCGAGTACCTCCCGCGCGCGCTCGCCTCCACCGAAGACGACGGCGCGGTTGAACGGCGGAGGCCCGGGGGCCGAGAGAGCGAATGCCCCTTCCGCCGTGAGCACCCCGGGGCGATCGTTCCCCGAGAACAGCAGGGAGGCATCGTAGCCTCCCGTCGCGACGATGACCGAGCGCGCGCGAACCTCCACGCCCTGGCCCGAGTCGTTGGTTGCGGCGAGGGAGAACGGCTGGGCCGCGGCCGGATCGGGAGGGGGGAGGAATACTGCCGTCGTGCGGCCGAGCATCTCGGCACCCGACAGGGTCGACGCCCGGGCATCGCGATCGAGCACTACGACGGACCCGACGCCCGAGCGCAGGAGGGCGCCGGCCGCGGCGCTTCCGCTGACCCCTCCGCCCACCACCGCGACCTCCACGATCCTACGGATCGAAGCCGGAGGAGGCTGCTGCGTGGCCTCGGTAGGAGGGTCGTCATACCCGCTTAGGCGACGGACGACCCGTTGGTAGAGCGACGTGAACGCCGCGGGGCGCCGGAACCCCCGAAGGGTGTCGATGCCCCGCGGGAACACGACATCGACGATGCCGAGGAGATCGAAGGACGGAGAGGGCCAGGCGTTCGCCGTTGTCTTCATTCCCGGCAGGTCGAACCCCTCCCGGCAGGCCCGAACGTTGGTCCGTCCGTCCACGCGGACGAGGCAGTTCGTGCAGTAGCCGACCCCGCAAAACGGGGCGCGGGGCCGGTGGTAGCGAATCGAACGTTGCAACAGAGGAAGCAGGCCCTTCCGCGACGGCGATCCGACACGGGGAACGCTCGACGGCTCGGGCGAGGAGGCCGAGGGCATGCCCGACATATGGAACGGGCTCGGAACCCGCGCCCGGAGTATTTTAGGGTCCCGGCTCCGGAACCGACCGCGGCGGGTGCCGAATCGTCCTCCGGTGGACACGGACGACACCTGCCGAACGAGCCAACTATATAGACTCCTGATACACCGACGCCCCGATGCGCGCCACCGGAGGATTTCATGGCCGGAAGATCCAGAAGACCGGTGGCTCGACCTACATCATCTCGCTTCCGAAGAACTGGGTCACGAGCCGGGGGCTCCACGCCGGTGACGTCCTGACCTTCGCCCCCCACCCGGACGGCTCGCTGCAGATCCAACCGGAAGAGGGCAGCTCGATGGAGGTCCTGCGCCGGGTAGTCGCGATCTCGAACGACATGGACGAGGAGCACCTGCTCCGCCGGCTGATCGCGGAGTACATCGCGGGCTCGACCTTGCTCGAGATCCGCACGCCGACGCGGATGAGCGCTCGCACCCGCGACATCGTTCGAGGATTCGCTCAGCGCGTGATCGGCCCGGAGATCATCGAGGAGACTGCGGAGTCGGTGATCCTCCAGGACGTCGTGGGCCCGAATCCGCTTCCGCTCCCGTCCGTCATCCGCCGGATGCACCAGATGGCGCGCGCGATGCAGTCCGATGCGATGGCCGCCTTCCACTCCGCGGACGCGTCGATCGCGAAGGACGTGATCGAGCGGGATCGCGAGGTCGACCGGCTCCACTGGTTCATGGAGAAGCAGGTCAACTCCGCCCTGCGGGATGCCCGTGTCCTGACGAGCCTATCGGTCACGCTTCCGGACTGCTCGACGTACCTGCTCGCTTCGCGCCTGATGGAGCGAATCGCCGACCATGCCGTGCGCATCGCGGGAACGATCCCCCTGTTCCAGAAGGAGCGGCCGCCGGCCGCGATGGTCGGCGAGCTCGAGCGGATGTCCGAAGCCGCGGCGAAGGCTCTCACCGAGGCCCTCGAGAGCCTTGAGCACCGGGACATCGAGCGAGCGAATGCGGTCATCGACGCGGCCCACCGCCTGGTCCGCGAGCGGGCCCACCTATTGCAGGAGGTCTCGACCAAGCGCGGCCGGATGGCGGTCGGCCTTGCCTATGTCCTCGAGAGCCTGGAGCGCAGCGCGCTCTACGCCGGAGACCTCGCAGAGATCGCGATCAACCACGCCGTCGAAACACCCACCGCCACGGTCGAACGTTCGGTCGGCGCCCCCGTGCCCAAGGCGTAAAATGGGCCCCCGGGCGAGACCTACATAGCTAGGGCCCAATAGTCGGTCGCCTATGGTGGTCGCGGGCCGTCGGTGCCCGCGACCTGCTCCACCAAGCGGCGGAGCTCCTCCGCCGACGGAACGCGGGGGTTCGCGATGCATGTGGTCGAGTGCAGTGCCCGTTCTACGATCACCGCCCGCTGGGCCCGGATCGCGTCGAGGGGAACCCCTGCCGCAGCCAGGGTCCGCGGGATCTGAAGCTGCTCGCCGAGCGCGCGCAGTCTTTCGGAGAGCGTCGCGTGGCTCTGACCCACCGGTTCGGAGAGCACCGGCCCGAGCGCGAGGTATCGATCGCGTGCCGAGCCGAAGTTGAAATCGACGACGTACGGCAGGACGATGCCGAGGAGCCGACCGTAGCCGAGCCCCGTGTCGGGGAGCATTGCCCGCGTGAGCGCGTGGGCGAGGCCGAGTTGGGCGTTCGATGCAGCGAGCCCGGCGCGCGTAGCGGCATAGAACAGGGCCGTTCGGGCCTCCTCGTCGCGGGGGTGACGGGCGAGACGCGGCAGGGCCGTCAGGGCGGTCACGGCCGCATCGCGCGCCAGCGCGTCCGAGAACGGATTCGCCCACTCCGATGCGAGCGCCTCGAGTGCGTGGGCGACCACCTCCATGCCGGTGTCTACGGCGAGGGCCGGCGGCATCGATCGTCCGAAGGTCGGGTCGACCAGGGCCCAGTCCGGAGTGAGGTCCCGGTGGGAGAGTTCGATCGTGGAGCCGTCCTCCGCGAGAAGGTTGCTCGATCCCGTGGCCTCGCTGCCGCTCCCCCCCGTGGTCGGGATCGCGATGAGCCGGGGTCGCGCCGGCACGGCGAGCTCTGCGAGCGGGGTCAACGTGCGCACATCGAGATCGGGGCGGGCGCGCGTGGCGACGAGCGCCTTCGCGAGATCGATCAGGCTACCTCCGCCGACGGCGAGGAGGGTGTCGAACGATACGTTCTTGGATCGATCGATCAGGAGGGCGAGCGTGCGAAGGGTAGCCGCCGACGGGAGATCGTCCACGACGATCGACGGGGTCTCGCTGCGGGCGAGCTCTCGGATCACCCGACGGGCGGGATCCAACGCCGCGATCGCCGGATCGATGAGAACGAACGCGGACCGGATCCCGAGTCCGCTCAGCTGTTCGATGGCTCCGGGTCCCCACGCGACGCGCGGCGACGTGAAGAACCCGGACATTTCACTGTACGGTTCCGATCAGGGCGATCCGGCGGCGCACCGAGGACAGACTCCGGTGAGCGAGTAGGAGATACCATCCACGGACCAGCTGCGCGGCCGTCGTTCGACGAGAGAGGCTAGGCTCCCGAGATCCTCCGGAGTGAGGGTGAGATGACTGATGCGGCCGCACCGTCGACAGACGATGTGGGTATGGGCGGGCCCGGGGACGGACGTCGCCGACACGGGCGGCGGCGGCGCACGCGGCCGGCGAGCCGTAGAACGCCGACGCGCGGGGCGCGCGCGGCGGGTCCGCCGACGGGCTGCCATCGAGCCGTGGAATCTCCTCCGCGTATTTGATGACGTGGAGACTTCCGGTGGCGACGCCGGGCTCGCCTCGCGGTGCGTCGAGCCGCGCGGGTTCGCCCGTGCATCGCAATCGATGACCTCCGCTCGCCCCGGGAGAATCACCAGCGCCGCGATCACCCTTCGGAAGGAGTAAGGTCGAATCTAGCTCGAGGAGATCCCGTCGAGTGGTCCTACGTTTCACGGGAATTTCCGTCCGCTCCAGGTCAGGAGTGCGCGGAGATGGACGGCCCGATCAGCGTCGGGAAAATTTCGAAGGCTTCGAAATGAAAAGCCGGTTGCCGCTTCCCTTTCGTGAGTCGAGGTCGTCGATCGAGCCCAAGACCTCCAGCGCTCCCTTTCCACGGGCGGTGAGCCGGTATCGCTCTCGAGGCAGGTGGGCGACGAGCCCGCTCTCGGCCAGCTTACGAAGGTGGAAGGCAATCAACGAGGAGTCGTCGAGGTGAGCCGCCTCCATCGCTTGACCGAAGGTGCAGGGACCTTCTGCAAGGCGTCGCAGGACCAGTCGACGCAGAGGGTTCGATAGCGATTCGAGCGTCATGTGCACGTCCGCCGACGCGATTGCGGCTCGAACGGCCAGGGCGCCGGAGGCCGTGATCTTGTCCGGATCGTACCCGATGGCGAGCGGCCCCTTCCCCTGAACGGCCCGTCGCAGCTGCTCGAGGAGCTCGGCGATATCCTCTTCGCGATGACGTGCGAAGAGCGTCTCGATGGCGGCGAGCACCACCGCTGCCCTCTCCCTCGCGGAGGCGAAATCCTCGACCGCGCCACGAATGTGGGATGGATCTCCGGCATCGAGAGGAAGGTGGCTGACCGCAGGGGGTACTATCGGAGGAGGAGGCGGCGTGATGAGGAGAACTTCGTAGCCTCCGTCCTTGGCCAGGGCCTTGGCATACTCGACGGGATCGAGGGGTTTCCCGCCCATCCGTACGAGGGCGAGTTGCTGACCGATAAGGTCCAAGACCCGCTGGACCTGGTCGGCTCGAATGGGCTTTCGGATGTAATCGACAGCACCCAATTGGAGAGCCCGGACCGCGGTTTCGACGGTCGCGTTGGTGGCCAACATGACCACAATCACCCGAGGCCACCGCTCGCGCACCTCTGTAAGGAGCCGCATGCCGCCGCGCCGGCCCAGCTGGAGGTCCGTAAACATCGCATCAAACTCATCCCGTTCAAGGGCCGCGGTGGCATCCGAGGCAGAGGCGACGCCCGTCACGAAGTGGTTACCCTCCTTCAGCTGCGAGATGAGCTCGTCCCGGAATTCCGAATCCCTATCGACGATCAGCACTCGCATTGCTCGGAGAATCACCTCCCCTTCGCATTGTTCTACCGTACTCGGAAAACTAGAATCTACATAATCTATCTGCGCGGACGCACCGTTCGGTGAATCGCTGGTCGATACCTCCGACCCCATCGCAGTGGGGAGCCAGCGGCACGTTCGAGGATAGGTCGATACGACGATCCAAGATGGAGGATTCGCTCGCGAAGATATCGTCCCTGAGCTCGATAGGCGTCGCTGGGTCCGATACGACCGAGGAGTACTGGATCGCGAGTCTGCCGAGACGCGGGCGATCGCGTGGCTACGATCGCCCCTATTCTAGTTAGTCGGCGGCGCTCAATTTCCGATGGTGACTCGGTTGCCGGGCCCCAGTGCGTACCATAGGAGGATCGCCGCTATGACTAGAATGAGCAGCCCCAGCGGGCCGATCACGAACAGCAATACGAGCGCGATCAGAATGATCAACAGAGCGGCTCCGAAACTGATTCTATGGACGGACATACTTGCATCCACCCTCTGGCGAGGGATGACGCTTCGCTTGATTCGGATTGAGCGACCGCTTATGGATGGCACCCGCGATTAATGACCGATGACAGCGAAACCAACGAAACGCAGAGAGACGGTCTCTTTCCTGGAAGGGAAGAAGACGCCGCGACGAATCCGAGTGAAGTTCACCGCGCCGAAATCGGCCGGGGCTAAGCGCGTGTCGTTCCTCGAGGGCAAGAAGTCGCCCCGGAGGACCCGCGTGACGTTCAAGGCGAAGAGATCCGCGAAGGCGCGCAGTCACTAGCGACTCACGTACATCGATCCAGGAGGGAGGGACGCGCGTGCCCTCCCCCACCCTCTGAGAAGAGGGAGGGGCGATTGGGACGGTCCTACCGGGCCGGGTCCGCGGCTCCCGCGCAGGGAGTCCGTCTAGAAGCGCTCGGTTTCCCTCCTCATCGCGCTGTCGGATCTTTCGGGACGTCCCATTGCCCGAGGTCCGCACGGACGGCACGACCGCGATCGGGTTGAGGCGTTGGTGCCCTCACTTCACGTAGTGCGGTTCGTGAACCGGTCGCCGCGGGGAAGACGGTTCATTGAGGTGATGTCACGGTGCCGCCCGATGTATGGCCATCCCACTAGCGCGTTGCCCTGAGGTGCTCGGCTCACTCTTCTCCGCTGGATCGCGACCTCCCTCGGTGACGAGGCGCGCTTTCGAGCAGGCCCGCCACCGGGGCCATGAGGTCGCATCGGTGGCTTGATTTGAATCAAGGGGGGAGCTATCTCATGATCGAGGGATCGAAGGACCGGTCTCAGGACTGCAGGGAATGTCAACATGAAGATCGTATCGAAGCGAGCAGCGACCGTAGCCATGAGCGTACTCGTCGTCACCGGACTGCTGTTTGCAGCATTCGTCGTGATGACTCCGCCCACATCTCCAAGGACCGCGACCTCCGACTCCGCTTCTCCAACGGGCGCTCGCATCGGAGAAGCTAGCGTTCATCTTGCTGCCACCTGCGGCCAGGTTCCGGTTCCGCTCGCCTCCGCTGCGTCCTACGCCGTTCTTGCGAGCAGCACCGTTACGAGTACGGGGGCGACCGCAATCACGGGAGATCTCGGGCTCTCCCCCGGCACTTCGGTGACGGGCTTTCCTCCCGGGACGATCACCGGCCTCAAGAACGTGACAACCCCCTCCGCGGCAGGAGCAAAGGCGAACCTCACCGTCGCCTACAACAATGCCTCGGCGCGATCGAACTGTCCGGTAACCGTCGCCGGCAACATCGGCGGGCAGACGCTGACCCCAGGCCTCTACAAGTCGACGTCCTCTCTCGCAATTTCTTCTGGGGACCTTACCTTGAGCGCTGCCGGTAATCCCAACGGAGTGTTCATCTTCCAGGTGGCATCGGCACTCACCACGACCTCCGGTCGCGCCGTTATCTTGGCGGGCGGTGCTCAGGCCGCGAACGTATTCTGGGTAATCGGAAGCTCGGCCACCCTCGGCACCACGTCGGTCATGAAGGGGACGGTCATGGCGTACGACTCCATTTCGATGTTGACGGGCTCCGTCCTCGACGGGCGAGCGCTGGCGGATACCGGCGAGGTGTCCCTCGCAGGAAGCACCATCGTAGTACCGACCCCCACCTCCCAATCGACGTACCCGGTGACCTTTACGGAGAGCGGGCTGCCCACGGGGACCGCCTGGTCGGTCACTCTGGCCGGAGCCCCGGTGAGCTCCACGTCCCCAACCATCAAGTTCAGTGTAGTGAGCGGAACGTACGCGTACACTACGGCCGTAGCTGGGTACATCGCGACCCCGTCGTCCGGGAGCCTTACGGTGAACGGAGCGGCGGTGGATCAATCGATCGTCTGCACGACCGCCGCCACGGGGACCTTCAACCTTACATTCACGGAGTCCGGGTTGCCCGCGGGGACAGGCTGGTCAATTGCGTTGAACGGAGTGACAACGAGCTCCGTCGCGACGACGATCGGGTTTACCGAGGCGAGCGGAACCTACAGCTACGCGGTGGGTTATCTGTCGAACTACACCTCCAGCCCGGCTTCGGGCAGCGTGACGATAAACGGTGCGGCAACCAGTGTGACGATCGCGTTCTCCTCCACCGGAGGTAACGGCACCACGTCACCCGGCGGCGGATCCCCCGGAATCTCCTCCGGGGAGTGGGCGCTTCTCGCGATTGTCGCGGTTGCGGCCGTGGTCGCAGCTGTCACCGTTGCCGTGGTCTTGCACCGGCGGAAGAGTCCCTAAGGGCCTCACCCGCACGAAGGTGTCGCCTGCCCGAGCGTCGGGAACGCACCGCTGATATCCGCGTCGACCGCTCTCGCCTAAGGGCGGCCGATCACCTCGATGCGCTCGGTGAAGCACCGCTTCAGGGAGTCCCGTGCGGTGGAGGGCAGATCGTCTCGCGCGAGAACTCTCGGAGAGTCCTATACAACCCGCGCGCGCGGCCGAGAGGTGCGGGGAGAGGGATTTGAACCCACGAACTCCTACGAGACCAGACCCTGAATCTGGCGCCTTTGACCAAGCTGGGCGATCCCCGCGGCGTGGGGAGTGGTGTACCGCTTATGAGAATTCCCGAGCCCGGACCCGCGCACGTGTTACGCGACGGTGGCGCGCGAAGGCCGTGCTTTCTCCTGGGTCAGAATGTCCATCGCCTCGCCGACCGTGGCATGCTCATGGACGATCGATCGCAGCGCCTTGAGCATCGCAACGGGATAGTCGGATTGCCATATGTTCCGGCCCATGTCGATTCCCTTCGCGCCGAGCGCGATCGCGTGGTGGGCTAGCTCTAGAGCGGCCTGGTCGCTGTCCAGCCTCGGTCCGCCGGCCACGACGATCGGGACGGGACATCCCTCGACGACCTTCTCGAAGTCATCGCAGTAGTACGTCTTGACCATGTGCGCCCCGAGCTCGGCGGAAACGCGGCAAGCGAGCGCGAGATAGCGCGCATCCCGTTTTTCCAGCTCCTTCCCTACCGCCGTAATCGCAAGCACGGGCATCCCCGCTTCCTCCCCTTGGTCGACCAGCTCGGAGAGGTGAACGAGCGAGGAATGTTCGTGGGGGGAGCCGACGAACACGGAGAGTGCTACGGCACTGACGTTGAGGCGGACCGCATCCTCCATCGAGACCGTGATGTCCTCATCCGAAAGATCCTCCTGAAGGACGGTCACGCCCCCGCTCACCCGAAGGACGATCGGGGTCCGGGTCGAAGGTGGGACGCAGGTGCGCAGGATCCCGCGGGTCAGCGCGAGCGCATCGGCGTGGGGGAGGAGCGGTGCGATCGTCGCGCGCGGGTCCTCCAAACGTCGCGTCGGGCCCATGAAGTATCCGTGGTCGACCGCGAGCATGACCGAGTTCTGGCTCCCGGGGGAGAACATCCGGGCCATCCGATTCGCAAGACCCCAGTCCATGGCGACCTCGCTCTCCGATGGGCCGAGGGCCCTCATAGCCATTGCCCCGGACGCTCCGCGACCGGGCGACCGCTCCCCGCCGGCGAGAAAAGCGGGGCTCGTGGGTACTAGGCGGAATCCGCCCGATCCGCCGGGCGCAGGGACACCGGCACCCGTCGGTCCTCCTTGACCCGGTTGAGGACCACCTGGGTGTTGGTCCGCTCGATGTGGGGGTCTTGGAGAGCGTGTTTGACGAACCGGTCGAGATCCCTCCGATCCCGGAACCGACCGATGACGAGCGCGTCGAACTCTCCCGTGAGATCGTAGATCGCGTAGGCGCGGGGGTTGCGCGCGAGTCGCTCCTCGACCTCCCGGAGCTTCCCTTTCGAGATCCGGATGCCGATCGTGGCCCAGAGGTCCCAACCGAGCTGCTCGTCGTCCAGGATCGGAACGTACCCACGGATGATCCCGCTGGCCTCCAAGCGCGCGATCCGGGTGCTCACGGTTGTGGGGGAGACATCCAGATGGTGGGCGATCGTTCGGTGACTGCGGCGCGCATCTACATTGAGGTCTTCCAAGATGGCTCGATCGAGCTCGTCCACGCTGGATGTACGCACCATGTATAGAGTACAATTCAGGTGAAATTAACAATTTTCGTCGGGGAGTAGGACAAACGTCCAATATTATTGGCCATGCCTTGATGTAGCCGGGGACCCTCGTCTTCGCCGGGGGCTCGAAAATTTGCCACCGCAGACAGGTGCCGGAACCACGCCGGACGGAGCGAAGGTACTACGGGATCTGAAGGAGGCCAAGGTCCGCTGGATCGAGCTGTGCTACACGGACGTGCTGGGGGGATTCAACCAAGTTGACGTCCCGCTGGATACCCTGGACGCCGAGTCGTTCGTTTCCGGAGTACCCAAGCTCGACGGCTCCTCCGTGCGCGGATTCCGCGAGATTTACGAATCCGACATGCTGCTCGTGCCCGATCCGCGGACCGTGGCCATCATCCCATGGCACCCGGACGCCGGCGGGATCGCGCGGTTCATCTGCGACGTGCGCCTGGGTACGATGAGCGAGCCGTACGCCCACGATCCTCGCGGGGTCGCGCGCAAGACCGAGAAGATCCTTGCGGACGCGGGCTACGATCAGTCGTTCTGGGGCCCGGAGATCGAGTTCTTTGTCTTCGATTCGATCGAGCTGATCCCCTCCGCCCAGGGTGTCCGGGATGCCTGGGGAGGTTCGGGATATCTCATCAACAGCGGTGAGACCTCCTGGCAGGAAGGGCCCACGCCCGCCCCGATACGATTCAAGGAAGGGTACCATCGCACCGCGCCGTACGACACCTTGATCGGGATCCGGGCCGAGGCGTCGAACATCCTCGCCGATAACTTCCACGTCAAGATGGACGCGCACCATCACGAGGTGGCCACGGCTGGGCAGAGCGAGCTCAACGTGCACTACGACGAGCTCGTCCCGATGGCCGATCATGTTCAGGATGTTCGGTACGTCCTCAAGAACGTCGCCCACCGGCACGGCAAGATCGCCTCGTTCATGCCGAAGCCGGTCTTCGGGGACAACGGCATTGGGATGCACGTCAACCAGTCCCTATGGACGAAGGGGACGAACACGTTCTTTGATGGCAACGACGCCTACGCCGAGGTCAGCCAGACCTGCCGGTACTACATCGGCGGGCTGCTCGAACACTCCCGGGCGTTGTGCGCGATTACCAACCCCACCACCAACTCCTACCGTCGCCTCGTCCCGGGCTACGAGGCCCCGGTGTTCATTGCCTGGAGCAAGGCAAACCGATCGGCGAACGTCCGGATCCCGTTCTATCATCGCGGGCGCCCCGCCGTGAAGCGAATCGAGTACCGCACGCCGGATTCCGCGGCCAACATCTATCTAACCGAGGCCGCCCTCGCACTCGCGGGTCTCGATGGGATTCGCCGGAAGATCGAGCCGCCGGCCCCGGTCGACCACGACATCTACAAGCTGACGCCCGCGAAGCGCAAGGAGCTCAGCATCCGAGAGCTGCCCGGATCGCTCGGAGAGGCCCTCGACTGCCTCGCGAGCGATCACGAGTTCCTGAAGCCCGCGTTCGCGGACTCGCTTCTCGAGGCGTACACCGACATCAAGCGCGAGGAGCAGCTGCAGCTGAACCTGAGGCCCCACCCGTACGAGTTCTATCGGTACATGGACGTCTGAGGCCGGCACGCGGGCGGTGTCCAACCTTTTCCTCCGCTCGACCCTTCCTGGGATACCCGACGGAAGGGGGAGAGGAGGGGCGCATGGTCGACGCACGTCGATGGATCGGAGGCCGCATCTTCACCGGGAGCGGATACGCCGAGGCGCTCCTGATCGAGGACGGCCGCGTGGTCGTCGCCGGTACCGAGGAAGAGGTTCGCCGCGCCAGCCCCACGGGGGTCGAGACGAATCAGCTCACGGGCCGCCTCGTGATTCCGGGACTCGTAGACTCTCACCTGCATCTCTCCGAGCTTGTTCGCCAACGGGAGGGAGTGGCCCTCGACGGGGCCCGCTCGATTGCCGAGGCGGGGGAGAGGATCGCCGACTGGTCGGTCCGGAACCCGCACGGCCCGATCTTCGGTCGCGGGTGGAACCAGGACGAACTCATCGACGGTCGGTGGCCGGATCGCCGGGACCTCGACCGGTCCGCTCCCGATCGACCGACCGTGCTCTACCGCATCTGCGGGCACGTGGTGTGGACCAACAGCCCGGCGCTCGCGCTCATGGGGATCGAGCGAGAAACGCCCGATCCTCCGGGTGGGGCCATCGGGCGCGACTCGCGCGGAGAGCCGAATGGGCTTCTCTACGAGAGTGCGCTGTCCCTGGCCGAGTCCATCGTCCAGAGCGCGCTCGTCGTGGACGCGTCGAGGTTCGAACCGACCGTGCGATCGGCCGTGCAGATGGGCCTGACCAGCGTCGCCTCGATGCGGGCCGATCTATCCGAGATCGAAGGATTGCGTACGCTGGCGCGTGCGGGTCGGCTTCCCCTCCAGGTGCGGCTGTATGTCGGGATGCGGTACCTCGACGCCGTGGAGCGCGCGGGAGCGATTGACGTATCGGTACCGTCCGGGTCCGTGCGGGTGATCGGGGTCAAGGCCTTCGCGGACGGGTCGTTCGGAGGGCGAACCGCGCTCCTCGATAGCCCCTATCTGGACGCCCCGGAGACCTCGGGTATCGCCGTCGCTTCCCCCGCCCAGCTCGCCGAGGTGGTCACGCGGGCTCGTTCCCGTGGGCTCGCTCCGGGAATCCACGCGATCGGTAACCGGGCGATCGATCGGGCGCTCGATGCGCTCGAGACGGATCGGTTTCCTTCCCCTCCCCCTCGCATCGAACATGCCTCGCTGACTCCGCCGTCGACGATGGATCGGATCGACCGAATCCGGCCAGCCCTGATCGTCCAGCCAGGGTTCCTGGCGAGCGATTACTGGCTCCAAGATCGCCTCGGGTCGGAACGGGTTCGATGGGCGTATGCCTTCCGGACCCTCCTCGAGAAGGGACACTTGCTCGCGGGCTCGAGCGACGCTCCCTTCGATTCGTTCAATCCGTGGGTCGGGATCCGCTGCGCGGTCCGACGGACCGACGACGCCGGACGTTCGGCGAACCCGATCCGCTCCGAGGGACTCGATCCGGAGATGGCCGTGGCCCTGTACACGGTGAACGGCGGTCGCGCGTTGGGAGACGAATCGATCGGGTCGCTGCGAGCGGGGGCACGCGCCGATCTGGTCGTGCTCAACGGCGGTAGCCTCGAGCGGATCCTGGATTGGTCCGTCACGCCCGTGGCCGAGACTTGGAGCGGCGGGGCGCGCGTCGCATGAGCGTGCGCGAGGGTCCCCGAAACGTCTAAACGTCCGCGGGGAGGAGGGCGAAACGTGGGCGCGCCTACCGTTCCCAAGTTCGTCGAGTTCTCTCCCACGATCAAGGTCGACCTGATCGTTTCCGACTGGAGAGCGGAGCTATTGCCCGAGTGGTCCAGCGAAGAGAAGGAACGGCGTCTATACGATCAGGCGTGGCAGGCGTACACCGCCGGTGATTACGGGTTCGGGCTATGGTGCTGGCACGAGTGCGACCGGCTCTCGAACGCGCTCTCCAACAACGTTCGAGAGGTAACGCGCGTGCTCGGCCCCGGCCGATACTTTGGTTTCTCTCAGAAGAAAGCGGTCGCCGAGGCCGTTCCGTTCGATCGGATCTACCGGCCGCGCAAGGGAGACATGAGCCGCCCCCGCCCCGATTCTTACGTGCTCGCGCACTACCAGCTCCTGTGCGTCTACGCGGTCCGCGCGCAGAGCGGGGATCCGAAGGCGAAGGCGCAACTCGAGATCGCGCTCGGGGATGTCGAGAACCAGCGTCGGGCCGACCCCTTCCTGAGGCACTTCGAAACATTCCAGTCGATCCTCGCCCGAGGAGACGCAGAGGCGGCCGGCGCGGCCGCCACCCCGGAGTCCCCGCCGATGACGCCACCTCCACCGAAAGTAGCGACCGGACCCCGATCCCCGGCCACCCTACGGCGCGCAGGAAAGTAGCTCCTCAACGCGTGAGGCAACACGAAGGTCCGATGCGCGCAGTGGTCCTTGGGGGAGGTGGCCTGACCGGCCGGTGCACCGTCCGTGACCTGGCCGCGGGTCACCAGTTCGACTCGATCGTCGTCGCCGATCTCGATGAGGAACTCGCCCGGGAAGCCGCGCGACGTGCCGGAGCCCCGCGGCGGGTCCGCGCCGAACGGGTCGACGTCCGCGACGCCGCGGCCCTCGCCCAGCTCCTGGAGGGCGCCTCGGTCTGCGTCAATGCGGTCCAGTACACGTTCAACCTCGCGGTCATGAACGCCTGCCTCACCGCGAGGGTCCCCTACCTCGACTTCGGCGGACTCTTCCACACCACTCGGAGACAACTGGCCCTGGATCCGAAGTTCCGCGAGGCCCAACTCCTGGCCATCCCCGGCCTTGGCCAGGTTCCGGGCATCTCGAACGTGCTCGCCATGGCGGCGTGCCGGGACCTGGAACGCGTCGAGTCGATCCTCATCCGCGATGGCTGGAAGGACTTCACCGAGAACGGGCCCGAGATCGCGTTCACGTGGTCGCCGAGCACCTTCCTCGATGAAATGATCCAGCCGGCCCTGATCTTCGACAACGGGGAGTACCGGGAACAGCTTGCGATGAGCGGGGCCGAGGAGTACGACTTCCCATCTCCGGTGGGTCGCACCCGCGTGTATCGGACCTTGCACTCGGAGGCCGCCACGCTCCCCGAGAGCTTGCGAGCGAAAGGGCTGCGCCATTGCGAATGGAAGGAAGGGGGTCCCGGGATCGATCTCATGCGAACGATGGCTCTGCTCGGGCTCGGATCCGACCGGCCGGTTCAGGTCGGGGATCGGTCGGTCGTGCCCCGCGAATTCCTCGCCGCTTTGCTGAAGCGAGAGGGCCTGCTCGGGTCCCCGCCCGGAGTGACGATCGAGGATTGGGAGGTCTGCGACATCGAGGTACACGGCACGCTCAGCGGCCGGCCGGCCGAACGTCACGCGGTCGCACGTTTCCCGCCTCGACCGGATTGGCAGCTCAGCGCTACGGAGTACGCGGTCGGAGTCGCCGGCTCGATCGGCGCGGAGATGATCGCGCGCGGAGAGATCACGGGCGTCGGCGTGCTTCCGCCCGAAGTGTGCGTCCCCGCGCCTCGGTTCCGGCACGAGCTCGCGCGACGGGGGATCGAGACGACGATCTCTCCCCCCGAGCGGGAGCTCGCCCCCCTGGACCTCGTCCGCCAACGCTAGAACTACCTCAGGGTGGGGTCCCCCCTCTGCCGAGGAGCACTCTCAGCTCGAAGAGGCGTTCGGGCGATTCGAGAGCGTCGCCTGGATCAGTCGACGGGTCCGGTCCAGCTCCTCCGCGTGGAGCTCGAGTCGCGGAGGGCGCACCCGAGAACTTCCCATCCCCACCTCTTGCTGAACGAGCTTGATCAACTGGACGAACTTCGGATTCGCATCCAGACGGAGCAGCGGCAAGAACCAGCGGTATCGCGCGAGCGCATCGACTTGCCGTCCGGCGCGCGACGCTTCGAACAGTTCGACCGATTCTCGAGGGAGCGCGTTGGCAAGCCCGGCCACCCACCCGGACGCCCCGGCGGCCATCCCCTCCAAGATCTGGTCATCGATCCCGACGAATCGAGCGACGTGGGAACCCAGCCGAAACCCGAGATCGGTGATGCGTCGAACGTCTCCGCTCGACTCCTTGACGGCCACGAGATTGGGGTTGTCGCGCGCCAGTGCCTCGACATCGTCGGGTACCACGTCGGTGCCGTAGGCGATCGGGTTGTTGTACAACATGCACGGGAGCCGCGTTGCACGGAACACCTGAGAGAAGTGGGCGCGCACCTCCCGGGCGTCCCCGTGGTAGACGTACGGCGGGAGCACCATGAGTCCGCTCGCGCCCCACTCCTCAGCCGCACGCGCGAGTCGAGCCGCGTCCGCAGTGGAGTAGGCCGAGATCCCGACGAGCACCGGCATGCGGCCGGCGGTGCGCACCGCGCTCTCGACGATCCGCATCTTCTCCTCCGCGGTGAGCGCGGGAGCCTCTCCGAGTGAGCCGAGCACGACCACACCCGCGCACCCGGAATCGAGCAGCCATCGAACGTGCCGCTCGAGAAAAGGCAGATCGACCTCCAACGACGGATCGAACGGGGTCGTGAGGGCCGGCCAGACACCACTCCACGTCATCGACGCGCTTCTCCTCCCGGGTTCGCCCACGCACCGGGGCCGGCCAGATGGAGGTTTCGGCCCTCGAGGCGTTCGAATCCATCGCCGACCGCGTCCGCGTCGGGTTCCCGAGAGCTCACCCTCGTGGATTCCGGATCAACGGATCGTCGCGGTCGACGAGAAGTTCCGTTTCACCCGTGACATAGGCCGAGCCGCGGATCGCAGGGTAGAGGATCCCGTCGCGGCGCACTAGTCGACCCACGAATCGAGTGCCGAGAACGCTCTCCTGCCGCCAGAGCGCTCCCTCGGCAAGCTTTCCATCGGCGTACAGGCAGGCCATCTTCGCGCTCGTTCCCGTGCCGCATGGGGAGCGATCGTACGCGTCCCCAGGGCATAGCACGAAATTCCGAGCATCCGCGTCGGGCCGTTGCGGCGGTCCGGAGAGCTCGACGTGGTCGATCTCCGCCCCATCGGCCCCGGTGATGCCCTTTCGGTGCAGTTCCCGTCGGATGGCAACGGTCCGGTCCGTGAGGGCGGGTACGTCGGCGAGCCGCAGCTCGATGGTCGGATCGGCGACGAGGAAGAACCAGTTCCCCCCCCATGCGATGTCCCCGTAGACCCGTCCGTACCCAGGGACTTCGAGCTCGACGTCCTTGTGATGGCGGTAGCTCGCAACGTTGGTGAACGTCACCTCGTGAGCGTTGTGCAGCTCGGCAGAAACCACGCCGACCGGCGTCTCGAGCCGGTAGGTTCTCGGGGCCGCGATCCGGCCCAGGTGGTGGAGGGTAACGAGCACTCCGATCGTACCGTGCCCGCACATCCCGAGGTACCCGACATTGTTGAAGAAAACCACACCGGACGCGACCGGAGCGACCGGTGCGCAGAGGAGCGCCCCGACGGCGATGGGCGAGCCCCTAGGTTCGTCTACGATAATCCGACGAAAGTTGTCGTGGAGGGTCCGGAAGCGCTCGACACGGCTCGCGAGCGATCCGCCCCCGAGGTCGGGCCCTCCGGAGAGGACGACGCGGGTCGGCTCCCCTTCAGTGTGGCTGTCGATCACCCGGATGCGCCCGTCAGCGGGTCGTGGATTCCCGTGCGACGCCATGCGACCCAAGGGGGCCCGGCCGCCCCGGGAGGCCATGGCGCCCGCGAACGCATCAACCTTCGGGGCCCCGGAGACCGACCCCCGCGGGGACCCCACTCGGCAGGTGAAGGGTTACCCAACCGTGTCCGAAGTGGATAATTTGGAGAACTTATAGCAGTGTTTTCGAGGGCGAGTTGGCAATATCATCGATATAGAGTCCTTTAACTTAACACGCGTGAAAATGTATTATAACGTACATCTTACGTACCACGGATTCCGTGGGTTCGCTGTCTATATATACGGTCCCCCGGGTCGATGAGACAGTTACGGAGATGAAATTCTCATGGCGGAATCGGAGACCGCCCCAACTCCCCCACCCCGAGCCCCGGGCGACCGTCCGGGCGCGGATGGCCGACCGGTCCGGGAGCTGCCGGCAGGCCTGAAGGCAGAGGGCGCCGCGCAGCCCTCCATCGTCCCTGCCGAGAACGCCGCCGCGGCCGACGCGCGGAAAGAGGAGCTGTCACGAGAGGCCAAGAAGGACCCGACCTCTGCCCCCCTCGTTGTCGAGGTCGAAACCCCTCCGGAACTGCCGATCCCGATCGCACGGCTCGTGCCCAAGCTCAGGAAGAGCGCGAAGCTCTTCGCGGAGGGGAAGCTCTACGTTCCGAACGCATCGAGCTCCTTGATCCGGGTCGCCTCCTACGATCCCTGCCCACCGTTCATCGCTCGCGGGAAGGGCGCCCGCATCTGGGACGAGGACGAGAACGAGTACCTCGACTTCAACCTCGCGTACGGGTGCCTCATCAACGGGCACGCACCCGCGGACCAGGTGCGTGCGATCGCCGAGCAGGCGGAGAAGGGGATCCACTTTGCTGCCCCTACCGAGCTCGAGATCGACGTAGCGAAGCAGTTCCGCCGGCTCGTCCCGAGCGCCGAGCGCGTCGCGTTCTGCTCGAACGGTTCCGACGCCACGATGAACGCTATCCGGATCGCCCGCGCCGTGACCGGCAAGGATGCCATCTTGAAGTTCGAGGGCCACTACCACGGCCAGCACGACTACGCGCTGATCAGCGCCGAGGCTCCGCCGATCGTGGCGGGCCTGGACGAGTATCCTCGCCCGCTCCCGAACTCCGCCGGGATCCCGCCGGGCGTCACGGACTACGTGATGGTCGCGCAGTACAACAGCATCGTCTCCTTCGAGCGGATGGTCAAGCGCTACCGCGATCGGCTCGCCTGCGTGATCCTGGAACCAATCATGGCGAACGCGGGGGTCATTGCGCCGGTCCCGGAGTACCTGAAGCGGATCGTGGAGATCGCCCACCAGAACGAGATCCTAGTCATCTTTGACGAGGTGTTCACGGGATTCCGGGTGGCACCCGGAGGCGCGCAGCAGCTCTACGGGGTAGAGCCCGATCTCTCTTGCTGGGCGAAGGCGCTCGGCGGAGGCGTGCCGATCTCGGCGGTCTCGGGGAAGGCTGAGTACATGGACTCGATCGCGCCGGGCCGGATCTCCTTCGGAGGTACGTACTTCGCGAACAACCTGTCCCTCTCCGGAACGCTCGCGAACCTCAAGCACCTCGCGCGCGGAGGAGAGGAGTTGTACGCGCGCTTTGGGCACCTCACCAACAAGCTCGAGAAAGGCATCGAACAGGCCGCGCGCGACGCCAAGGTGTCCGTCCTGGTGCAGTCGGTCAACGGGATGCTGCAGTACTTCTTCACCCGCCGCAAGAAGATCCAGAACTACCGGGAGGCCCTCCAGATCGACTGGAACCTCTACTTGCGCAACCACCAGCTCCTGCTCGACAAGGGGATCTACACACATCCGGACAACTACGAGCGGATCACCTTCTCGAGCGCGCACACGGACAAGGACGTGGAGCGGTTCATCCAGGCGATCGGAGAGACCTTCACCGAGCTCAAGACGCTCCCGCGCGATTACCTGGCGTGATGGCCGCGTCCCCGGCTGCCCGGATGGTCATCGGCGGGGAGTGGGTCGACCTGCTCGCCCACTACACGGTCCTGAGGAACATCGGTGCCGACTTCGCGGGCCCGGTGCGGAAGGGATGGCATTACACGGTCTACGGCGATCCGTAGGCAGGTCGCATGATCGAGGGAGTGCCGTCGGACGGCCGCGGTCGCCTGTTCATCGCGGGAGAGTGGCGGGCTCCGGCCGGGGGAGGGTACCGACCCGTGGTCGATCCATCGACAGGGAGCACGGTCGGGCAGGCGCCGATCGCTTCTGTGGACGAAGCGCGCGCTGCCGTGGACGCGGCCGCGGCGACCGAAGAGAGCTGGGCGGCGGTCACCGGCCATCAACGAGCGCGCATCCTGCGGGAGATCGCCCAGCGCCTTCGCGCCGATCGGGACCCCCTCGCTCACCTGATCGCCCTCGAGGTGGGCAAGCCGATCACCGAAGCGAGAGTCGAGGTCACCCGGGCGGCGAGCGTCTTCGAGCTCGCGGCCGAGGAGATCCGGCAGCTCGGAGGGGAGAGCTATCCGGCCGACGCCTACGAGTATCCGGTCGGCAACGATCGTCGATTCCTGTTCACCGTCCGGGACCCGATGGGGGTCATCGTCGCGATCGGCCCGTTCAATTTCCCCCTGAACCTCCTCTGCCACAAGATCGCTCCAGCGCTGGCCGCTGGGAACCCCGTGGTTGCCAAGCCGACGAGCAGCGCGCCGTTCACGGCGCTCCGCCTCGCCCAGCACCTCGAAGCGTCGGGGATCCCGCCGGGGGTGTTCAACGTCGTCATCGGCCCGGGCGGCGCGATCGGCAGTGCGCTCGTCGAGCATCCCCGCACGCGCCTCGTGACCTTTACCGGATCGACCGAGGTCGGCAAACAGCTCGCGGAAGCCGCGGGCCGGCACGCGAAACGCGTGATTCTCGAGCTCGGCGGGCTCGATCCGTTCATCGTGCTCGACGACGCGGCCCTCGACGTGGCGGTCGCGGCCGCCGCGCGAGGAGCGTTCGGATATTCGGGCCAGGTCTGCACAGCCTCCAAGCGGTTCCTCGTCCAGGAAGCGGTGGCCGACCGGTTCGGCATCGCGCTCGCGGCGCGGGCCAAAGGGCTCCGCCTGGGACCGGCCAGCGAGGAGACCACCGAGCTCGGCCCGCTCATCGACCGGGCCGCGGTCGATCGGGTCGAGCGAATGGTGGAAGACGCACGTCGTCGGGACGCTACGGTCCTGACGGGCGGCCGGCGCTCGAATGCCTTTCCGGGTGGGAACTTCTTCGAGGCGACAGTGCTCGACTCCGTGCCCGAGGGTGCGGAGGTCGTGCGGCAGGAGCCGTTCGGTCCGATCGCGCCGATCCTCCGCTTCGAGAAGATCGAGGACGCGATTCGGATCGCCAATGCCACTCCGTACGGACTGCAGGCCTCCGTCTACACCCGGGATCTCGCGCGGGCGTTCCGTGTAGCGAAGCGGATCCGAGCCGGCTCGGTCCATCTCAATGACCCGACGAACTTGCGCTGGGACGCGCTTCCCTTCGGTGGGGTGAAGGAGAGCGGGCTCGGCCGTGAAGGGATCCGCGACGCGATGCTCGAGATGACCGAGGTCAAGCTCATCTCGGTGAACTACGCCGACGGTTGATCCGTCGGATCGCGGCACCCGAGGCCGTGGGATGGGGTTGGTACGCGGCCGGACGTCGAGCGTGAGCCGGAGGCGGCGATGGGCTCGATCCGTCGGCGGCGGATGCCGTTGCGGGAGGCTGGCGGTCGAGGTCTCCGATCGCCTGTTCGAAGATCTCGGTCCCACGCTCGAGGAGCTCGTCCTCGATCGTGAGCGGGGCCATGAACCGCAGCACCTGATCGTACGAGCCGGCGGTGTGCATGAGCACCCCGCGGCCGAGCATGCCCGTGCGTACCGATTTCGCACCCTCGGTCCAGGGGGAGCGCGCGCGGGCATCGCGGACGAACTCCGTGCCGATCATGAAGCCGAGACCGCGCACGTCGCCGATTGCGGGGTGGGACGACGAAATGGAGCGGAACCGCTCGAGCAAGCGAGCACCGCGCGTCCGGGTCCGCTCGATCACATCCGTTCCGGCGAGGATGCGGAGGACCTCGGTTCCGACCGCGAGCGCGAGGGGATTCCCTCGATAGGTTCCCAGGTGGAATCCGGGGGGGAGTTCGGGAGCGAGATCCTCGCGGTAGGCGACCAGCGAGAGGGGGATTCCGCCCCCGATGCTCTTCGCGATGCACAGGATGTCCGGGGTCACTCCGGAGTGTTCCACGGCCCAGAAGCGTCCGGTCCGGCCGAGTCCCGTCTGCACTTCGTCGGCGATGAGCAGGATGTGATGGCGGTCGCAGAACTCCCGCAAGGAGGGAAGGAAATCGGCCGGCGGGACCACGTACCCTCCTTCGCCGAGGATGGGCTCGACCAGCACCGAGGAGATCTGATCGATCCCCGAATGCGGGTCCGTGACCAGATGCTCCAGATAGCGGATCGTTCCGGCCGCGCCCGTGTCGGCACCGAGGACCGGGTGGTACGGGTCGGGGTACGGAACTCGAACGATCGAGCCTCCGTGGAAGGACGTGGTGCGATGGTACCGGCGGCCGCTCGTCAGGTTGACCGCTCCGCCGTGGACCCCGTGGTACGCCCCGGAAAAGGCGACGGTGCCGGTGCGGCCCTGAGCAAAATCGGCGAGGCTAACGGCCGTCTCGACCGCATCGCCGCCCGTGACCGTGAAGAGGATCTTCGCATGATTCTTCAACGTTCCCGGTAGATGCGCCTGGAGCTCGCGCAAGAACTCGATCCGTGCCTCGGTCGGGAGTTCGAGGGCGTGCCAGATCTTGCCTGCCTGGGCGTGGAGGGCCGCTTCGAGGCGAGGGTGGCGGTGACCGAGATTGAGGACCGAGATGCCCGCGACCCAGTCGATGAACCGGTTGCCGTCGACGTCCTCGATCGTCGCTCCCTGGGCGGAAGCGATCGCGATCGGAAAGTGGCGGGGGTAGGAAACTGCCTCGGTCTCGAGTCGCGCCTGCTCGGCGAGGAGTTCCCGGGAACGTGGACCCGGAGGGGGATGGAGGATCCGGGGAGCGTCCCGATAGCTCGACCACTCGGCATCGCGGGTCATCGACGTGCTCGCGCGCTCCAGTGCCCTTGCGCATATCACAATGCCCGGAGGGTCGCGCGGCGATGGGCCCTTATTAGGGGAGGCTCGCTCGCCGAGTCGAGAGCGATGGATCCCGAAGCGGAGCGCAAGATCGTACGGGAGACGAACTACGTCACCTGGCGACGCCAAGGCGGATGGGATCCCGTGGTCGTGGTCCGTGCCCAGGGGTCCAAGTTCTGGGACCGGGCCGGCAAGGAGTACCTCGATCTATCGGCCCAGCTGATCGCGACGAACCTCGGCCACGGGAACGAGCGGGTCGCCCAGGCGATCGTCGATCAGGCGCGCACGTTGCCGTACGTCGCCCCCGGCATGTCGACCGAGGTCCGCGCGCAGGTCTCGGCCCGGCTCCTCGAGGTGCTGCCCTCCCCGCTTTCCCGGTTCTTCTTCAGCACGTCGGGGACGGAGGCGAACGAGGCCGCGCTGAAGATCGCACGGGCTGCGACCGGCCGCACGAAGGTGATCTCGCGCTTCCGATCCTATCACGGCGCCACGGCCGCCTCGATCTCCGTGACGGGCGAGCTCCGTCGTCGGGTCATCGAGAAATTCCAGAAGGTCCCGGGAACCGTCTTCGCTCCCGACTGTTACTGCTATCGCTGCCCGTTCGGGCTCACGTACCCCAGCTGCAACGTGGAGTGCGCGGAGTACGTGGACCAGCAGATCACGCGGGAGGGGGACGTCGCGGCGATGATCGTGGAGCCCGTGGTCGGCACGAACGGCGTCATCGTCCCGGTGCCGGAATACCTTCCCCGCATCCGCGAGATCACCCGAAAGCACGAGGTGCTTCTGATCGCGGACGAAGTGATGAGCGGCTGGGGCCGCGTCGGGGAGTGGTTCGCGGTCAACCATTGGAACGTCGTCCCGGACATCCTGACGACCGCGAAAGGGATCACCGGCGCGTACGCGCCTCTCGGATTGACGGCGACGACCCCGGCGATCCACGACATCTTCCAAGAGCGTTACTTCCCGCACGGACACACCTACGAGGCGCACCCGCTCACCCTCGCGCCGGCCGTCGCGGCCATCGAGGAGTATCGCCGTCTCGCCCTCATCGAGAAATCACGACGGGACGGGGAGTATCTATTGGGCCGGCTGCGGGAGATCCAAGCCCGGCACCCATCGGTCGGAGAGGTCCGGGGCCTCGGGCTGTTCGCGGCGGTGGAACTGGTCAAGAACCGCACGACCCGCGCGCCGTTCAACACCGAGGACGACAAGATCGCGGGGAGGCCTCTCGTGGCCGATGCCGTGAGCCAGGCGATGATGAAGGAGGGGGTCTACTGCATCAGTTGGGTGTCGCACCTCGTGATCGGACCTCCCCTCATCATCACCCGAGAGGAACTCGACCACGGCCTCGAGGTGCTCGACCGTGCCCTGGCGGTCGCCGACGCCCGCGTGGATCCCTCAACGGCGTAAGCGCTCAAGAACCACCTCGGGGTTCGGTGGAACACGACGCGCTGGCTAGTCCGCTTCGGATACGATGGTGCCGCGTTCGACGGCTGGGCCCGCCAGCCGGGTCGCCGTACGGTGGAAGGAACGATCCGATCGGGAGTCGTGCGCCTCGGCATCGCTCCGAACGCAGACGCCGCTCGCATCGATGTTGCGAGCCGTACCGACGCCGGGGTCAGCGCGCGCGGGAACGTTCTGACCGCTACGAGCCCGCTCGCGGGCCCCGCCTTCTTGCGGGCGATCAACGGAACCGCCGAGGATATCTTCTTCAACGCGGCCCGTGAGGTCGACGAAACCTTCCGCGTCCGAAGCGCGACGCACCGCGTCTATCGCTACTACTTACCCGGGAACGAGCGCCGGATCCATCACCTGGAGGAGGGCGCTCTCCTTCTCGGCTCGAGCGTCGACGCGCGTACCTTCGGCCGCGGCCTACCGGCCGAGCGGGCAAGCCTCCGGCCGATCGAATCAATCCGGGTGCACGCCGCCGTTCGCGGGATCTGGATCGAGGTGAGAGCTCCCTCGTTCGTGTGGGGGATGGTCCGCAAGATCGTCGGCGGTCTCCTGATGTGGGAGAGCGGCTCGCTGTCCTCGGAGAAGCTTCGGGCGGCTGCCCGCGGCAAGGAGCGGCTCAGCCTACCGCTCGCCCCGCCGGACGCGCTCGTCCTGTGGGAGGTCGGGCACTTGGGACCGTGGGAGTTCAAGTTCGAGCGGGCCCGCCGCCATCAACTCCGGTACCGCCTCGAGTCGGCGCGTCGGGCCGACGCTCGGGTTCATGTGCTCGACGCCCTCAACGCCCCGGAGGCCGGGCGGTCCAGCGAGCCCGACGTGATCGCGGACCCAGCCTCGCCGCTTTCGAGCGCGCGTGCGAAACGACTGGTACGAGACGGATGGGATCAGGTCTCACTTCGATACCGTTCGGATGACGCCGCAGCGGATCCGTTCCGACATACGGCCGCGGAGTATGAACCGTGGTTGGGGCCGATCCTCGATCACGTCGACGCGGGAGCGGAGGTGCTCGACCTCGGGTGTGGGTGCGGCGTCCCGATCGCCCGTCGGCTCGCGCCGAGGTATCGGGTCACGGGCGTGGATATCTCCGACGTTCAGATCGAGCGGGCGCGCGCGCTCGTTCCTTCCGCACGGTTCATCCGCGTAGACATGGCCAAGGTCGCCTTCGCCGAGAACATGTTCGGAGCGGTCGTTGCGCTCTATTCCATGATCCATCTGCCGCTCGCCGAGCAACGCCCGCTCTTCGAGCGGATCTACTCATGGCTCATGCCAGGGGGATTCTTCCTCGCCACCCTGGGAGCCGAGGCGTACACCGGTATCGAGAGAGGGTGGCTCGGATCGGAAGCAACGATGTATTGGAGCCATGCCGACGCCGGGACGTACCAGCAGTGGCTCGGGGAACTCGGGTTCGAGCCGATCGAGCAGGCGTTCGTCCCGGAAGGGGACGGCGGACACACGAGGTTCCTCGTACGCAAGCCAAGGTGACGGACCGAGCCGTCCGCCCCGTTCCAGTGGTTTTGCGCTGCTCGCGTCTCCTCCGAGAGACTTCGAGGGAAACGACCTTGGGAGAGGAGCGCCCTCCTCGGAACGCACCCGCAAGGTGTCCAACGGACCCACCCCCATCTTGGACTCAAGTACAACTAGCCGGGGTCCGCATCGAGGGAGCGGTGAACCTCATGGAGACAAACCCGGCCGTGGTCGCCCACGAGACGATCGTAACGAAAGGCGCGAAGCTGAGCGCGAGCGAAACGGCGCGAGGAACCGCAAGCGCCGGCCCCTCTTCGCCCAGACCCCCACCGACATCGGGAGGATCGACGGGCACAGCGACCCACGCAGGCTCTTCGGCTCACGTCGGGGCGACCGCCCAGCTGGGTGCGCAGGCGCCCGCGGGGACTTCGGCAGGTCCCTCCTCGATCGGAATCCACGTCGTGAACACCGGGACCATCCATGGCGCAACAACGGCGTCCACGTCCACCGGCGTGTCCACAAGCACGATCGCGCATGCCGGAGTGGCGGCCCACGGGATCGCTCAAGGCTCCGCCGGAGCGTCGGCGGGTTCCCCTTCGGTAGGGGCTCACGCCGTGGGTGCAGCCGCAGGCAAGACCTCAATCGACCTCAACGCTGCCGGGGCAGCGGCGGGCAAGACCTCGACCGGCATCCACGCCGCTGGAGGGACCACAATCCACGGTGTTACGCATATCGCTCCGATCACCATCGGCACACATGCCGCGGGACACGGCTCGATCGCGGTCTCGGCCACCGGAGCGCTGTCGAGCGGTGCGAAGTCCATGATGGCAACCTCGGTCAGCAAGATCGGATGGGCCGCGAAAGTGGGCGCGATCGCCGCGAAGGGGAGCTTGGCCGCGAAGGTCGTCGCCGTCGCGAGCGTCGGCGTCGCGGGCCTGGTCATCGCGGCTCATACGGGCGCTGCACCCGGCGTGGAGACCGCGCTCTCCGTGGTGCCGGTCTGGAGTCATGGACATAGCCTGCTCAGCCAGGTACAAGCGGGGATCCAAGGCCGCGCTTCCGGCGGGTTGAACCTATAGCGGAAGGTCCCGGGAGTCCCCAAGAGGCAGGAGGAGCCATGGACGCGGACTTTCTGCCGCGCCGGACCCCTCCCGCCAGCCCGGGAACGCGCTGGCCGCACTGGACCGGCATCGTCCTGGTCCTGGCAGGCGTCGTCGTGGTGGTCGCGGAGACCAGCAGCCTCCTGATGGTGGTCGGGGCACTCTTCGTCGTGGCGGGAGCGTACTCCCTCCTGCGCGGATGGAGCACCAAGTACACCCGAGCTTCGCTGTCGACCGACTAGTCCGCGCGCGATATCGCTCGTCCCGTACCCCGTTCGGTCCGATCCTCCGGCACCGAAGGGAAGGAGTGCTCCCGGCGGGATTCGAACCCGCGTTACGTGGTCGAAGGCCACGAATCCTTGACCGGACTAGACTACGGGAGCGCCTCGGGCGGCCCTCGTTCGCGAGCGCCGGCCCGTCCTATTGAGCTTTCGTGTGGGTCGAGTGCCCCGTCGGACCCGAGCACGGCTCAGCCGACCCGTTCCCATCGCTCGAGCTTCTGAACCTTGGAGAGCGTCGATCCGCGCTGGATCTCCTCCCGGACGCGGTTCTCGTGCTCGAGCACGTCCAGCGATCGGTTCGCGATCTCCTGCGCCCGCTCGCGCGGAACCACGACGATCCCGCTGAGATCGCCCACGATCCAGTCCCCGGGACGGACGCGCTGGCCTCCGACCAGGACCTCGATCCCGATCTCACCGTGGCCCTTCGGCTCTCCGGCGTTCGGGCTCAGGTTCCGGCTGAAGATCGGCAGCCCGATATCGAGGATCGCATCGATGTCCCGGGCCGCGCCGTCGATGACGACCCCCGCGACGCCCCGTCCGCGAGCGCTCCAGCTCGCGAGCTCCCCCCAGACGGCGGTGCTGCTGCCTCCGGCGTCGATCACGATTACGTCCCCGGGGCCGGCCCGGTCGATCGCCTCGACCGGCTTCGCCCAGTCCCCGTCCCGGGTCACGACGGTGACGGCGGGGCCGACCATGCGAACGGTCCGGTCCGTAAGGTGCGGCTGGATACCGTGCATCGCTCCTTGGCGCTGCATCGCGTCGGTGACGTTCGGGCTCGAGACCTTCGAGAACGCCTCCCGGATCTCCGTTCCCGAGTACCGCCGGAAGAGCTCGGTGGAGACCTCTTTCTGCGTATCGATCGCGCGCCGGATCTCGCGGGTCGCTTCCACGATCTTCGGGCTCTTGGTGATCGCGCCCCCGACGATGAGGATCTGCGCGCCGGCGCGGGTCGCGCGCGCGACGCTCTCGCTGTTGAGACCTCCGGCGACCGCCACGGGGATCGGTGAGCCCCTCGCCAACTCCTCGATCATGGCGAACGGCGTCTTTCCCTGCATCTGCATGTCGATCCCGACGTGCCAGCAGACCGCGGCCGCTCCGAGCTCGGCGGCTCGCCGCGCGCGCGCGACGGGATCGGCCACGTTCAACAGATCCACCACGACTTCCGCTCCGTAGAGCTCGCCGCCGCGCACCGCGTCGGCGATCGTGTCGTCGTCCGCGGTTCCGAGGACGGTCACCACGTCGGCGCCGGCCTTGGCCGCGATCTCGACCTCGAAGGCGCCGGTGTCCATGATCTTCATGTCGGCGACGATGCGATGGCTCGGGAACGCCTTCTTCAGCTCCCGGACCGCGTCCAGTCCTTCGCTCTTGATCAGCGGGGTTCCGGCTTCGATCCAATCCGCCCCGCCCTCGACCGCCTCCCGAGCGGCGAGCAGCGCACGAGAGAGGTTCTCGAAGTCCAGCGCGACCTGGAGAACGGGCCGGTCGAGCCTCATCGCTCGATGGAGGCCGGTGGCGGTATTAACCATCGCCTCGCTCTCACGGAGCGGTGGCCGTGATTCGCCCGCTGTTGGTGACGCTCCTCCGCGGCGACGCCCGCTTGCTGCCCGGAGTCGCCGACACGTCCGTCGATCTCGTCGTCACCTCCCCTCCGTATCCGATGATCCCGCAGTGGGACGAGACCTTCCGGCGCCTCGGGGCGTTAGAGTACGACGGGATGCACGCGGCGCTTACCGAAGCGTGGCGAGCGTGCCATCGAGTGCTCGTACCCGGGGGGATCCTCGCGATCAACATCGGGGATGCGCTTCGGTCGACGAACGGACAGTTCCAGCTGTGGCCCAACCACGCCACGGTGCTCGCGAAAGCGAGCGCAATCGGGTTCCGACCGCTCCCGTATCTCCTCTGGAAGAAGCCCACGAACAAGCCGAACGCCTTCCTGGGGTCCGGCTTCCTTCCGCCGAATGCGTACGTCACGCTCGACTGTGAGTTCATCCTCCTGTTCCGCAAGGGAGCCCTCCGGCGGTTCTCCCCGGGGGATCCGCGCCGGCGATCGAGCCGGTACACCCGGCCCGAACGGGATCGCTGGTTCTCCCAGATATGGACCGATGTCCGGGGAGCGCGCCAGAGGGCCGGCATGCAGCGGACCGGCGCGTTCCCTCCTGAGATCCCGCGTCGGCTCGTCCGCATGTTCAGCGTGGTCGGCGACACAGTCCTCGACCCGTTCGCCGGTACGGGGACGACGCTATGGACCGCGGCCGGCCTCGGCCGGAAGGCGATCGGGGTCGAGATCGATCCCGAGATCCACGCGCGTTCGGTCGACGAGGGACGCCGCCAAGGCTTCGAAGTCGCCGTGGAGTAGATGGAGATGGGTTCGATCCGACCCTACTCGGGTGCGGCCGCCGGCGGAGTCCGTTTCGAGCGCGTCCGGTGGACGCGCTCTTCTTCGACCGCGTGGCCGAGGTAGACCAGCGCCGTGTCGCTCAGACGATCCATGTGCAACAAGAGATAGTGCAGATAGAGCCGCTCCGGTCGAGCCAGGGGCCCCGGAGTTCGCCCGGTGTTCGCGGGCGCGTCCGGGCCGGTGCGATGGCGAGCGATGGTCTCCGCGTCGTGCTCGTGGTCCTTACCGTGATACTCGCGCCCGAGCTCGCCGACGAGCGGCGGGTAAATCGCTTCGATCGGATCGGGATCCGCGGCCTCCCGCGCGTCCGCGGCCGGAAGGGACTCGCCCGGCGGGGCGGACTCGGCCACGCCGGCACTCGAACGTGGGGCCGGAGGAGTTGGAAGCGACCGGGGAGGATCCTGAAAGTGCGCAATCGGGTGGCCCGAGACGTTCTCGACGATGGTCCTCAGGCTCCAGTTCGGGCGGCGTCGCGCGGGTGCGGTCGCGGTGGCCCGGTCCTGCGTCGCCACGTCGAGACGGTTCGGGCCCTTTCCTCATAAGCGTGGTGTTGGAGGCGCAGGATGGGGTCCCTTCGACGCGGAGTCGGGGGCCAAGACCCGAACCAAGAAGTCGTATTCCGGGGTCGAGGCGACCAGGGCGATCGGGAGGTGGAGATCTCCGAGGCGCAGCAGGCCTTCGGAGTACCCCGCCTCGCGCGGGAGCCGCGCGCGAGGGATCCACTCTGCCTCCGCGTCGGTCAGCCCGAAGAACGCTCGCACGTCCGGCGCGACGTGGGTGAGCCTCAACAGGAAGGTCGCGCGGAGGTTCCCGAGCAGCGAACGACCACTCGGATGGAGGAGGAAGTCGTCCGGATGCTGGCTGAGCACCACGACGCCTCCCTGGAAGTGCCGCACATGCCGAACGATCCGGTCGAGGAACTCCGCCGTGGCACCGTGCCGCACCAGCAGGTGAGCCTCGTCAACCACGAGGAGCTTCGGGCCGGGGCGATCCCGCAGCCGTCCGTACGCCCAATCGAGAACGTACGCGAGGTGGAACGGCAGGTGATCTTCGGGGATCCCTCGGAAGTCGACGCTGACGACGTTCGTCTCCACGTTGACCGAGGTCGGACCGTTCACGCTTCGCAGCGAACCCGAGCGGAACGGCTCGAGCAGGGCCTCGAGGCGCTCGGTGGCCGGTCCGCGATCCACTTCGGCGAGGAGATCGGAGAACACCGGGATCTCCGGCCCCCGGTCGTACAACCGACTCACCGCCGCGTCCAGCGCCGCGGACTCCTCGTCCCGCAGGCTCGGAAACAGCGTGCGCAGGATGGCGCCGACGCGCCCGGCCTTCTCGGCACGATCCCCGCCCGTGGAGATCGGGTCGAGTGGGTTCAGACGAACTTCGCTCTCCGCACCAAAGGTCAGAACGGTACCTCCGAGCGCCCGCACGAACCCCCCGAACTCGCCGAGAGGATCAAGGAGGACGACGCCCGCTTCCGGGCGGATCCACCGCGTGCGCAGGAGGGTCAGCGCGGTCGCGAAGGTCTTGCCGGACCCGGTCGCTCCGAAGATCCCCCAGGAGTGGCTCGCGTGCGACCAGCGGTCGAGGAAGACCGGGGCGGCATCCTGCAACAGGAGCCCGACCAGCACTCCGCCGGGCTCGAGCACGGTCTCGTCCACGAACGGATAGAACGCCGCGAGACCGTCGGTCTGGAGGGTTTGCCAGTAGCCGACGGGCCGGACCTCCGAGCCGGTCAGTCCCGGAGCGGCCAGCGCTTCGCGTACCGCATAGCGAGGCACGCGCGTGTGGAACCCCAGTGCGGCGAGGCGCCGCTCGAGTCCCGTGCGCGTCCGCTCGGCCTGGCCCTCCGAGCTCGCGACCGCGGCGAATCGAACTCCCACCCTCCAAAGCTCCTGCTCGCGCCGGGCGACCTGATGGCCGAGCTCCTGGGCGCTCTCGCGCTCCGCATGGAGCTGGGCGGATCGGCCGTCTCCGTCGCCGCCGTGGGCGAGTTCCGCTTCGGCGACCGCGCGCGCTCCGTGCAGGAGCTCCAGCGCTCGTCCCGAGCCGATGGGGTGGGCCTCGACGAGGACCTCGAGCGACTCCGAGGTCGGACAGAGGCCACCGAGGAATCCGAACGGAACCTCCCTCGGGAACTCTCGGATCAACAGGGGGGCGACGTAGCGCCCGCGCGTGCGGAGCCACCCCGGCCCTTCGACCGCACTCGCTCGGGTCATGCAAGCCCTCCTCGATCGGCGGTCGGATGACGGGTCGCCCACCACAGGGGCAGAAGGCTCATCGCGAGGATCGGTCCGCGCACCGCGTCGACCGGAATCGGGGCCGCCACGTAGAGAAGAGTCGCTAGGGCCACGATCGATATTCCCGCGAGCTCCTCGCGGGGCACGCGCAGTCCACGAGCGGGGGAGCGCAGATGCACGAGGCGCGCCGCGATCGCGAGCGCGACGAGCGTGAGCGAGAGCGCGCCGAGCTGCGGATCTTCGACCGACGCAAGCGCGGTGGCGATCGCGAGGACGACGGCCATCATGAACGGATCATGGTCAAGCGGTCCGTTCATGGTCGCTCGCTCCCCGGTCGCCTCTCGCCCCATCCAAAGTGGCGGAGCGCTGCCGTGAGCGACCGGTCGCGTAGGCGAGCGGGCTCCGCCCCGAGGGTCGCGAGTCCCTGACGCATCGCCTGGACCCGGTCGCTCAGTCGGGAAGCCCCGTCCGTCCGGAACGCATGCTCCCAGAGGAGCACGTAGACCCGACGCCGGCGACGGCGAGAACAGAGCAGCTGGACCATCTCCGAGTATGCGGCTCGTGCGGCGGCGTCCGGGCGGTCGCCTTCCGTGCTCGATGGGAGCCAGGGCCGGGCGTCGATCGGCGTTCCGACCGAAGCGAGCACGATCCCGCCCTCGCTCCCGCGCAGGAGGTCCCGGTACCCCCGGAAGCGCCGATGGAGTTCCTCCGGAGGAAGGAATGCGACGGGGGATCCCGCGCACTTCAACACGGCGACCCGCACGCCCGAGGCGAGACGAACGGTATCTCCCAACTCCGCGCGGGTCGACGGGCCGCTCACAGCATCGACCTCCCGGTGCGTCCGCAACGTCCAGCGGACGTACGCGGCGATCCGCGCGTCGACGGCCGTTCCTTCGGGGTGCCAGACGGTGACGAGGAACGCCACACCGACGATGGGAAGCCACGTCCACGCGCCGGCCCAGGGGATGACCAGCGCACCCACCGCGGCATACGCCACGCACCGGAGCGCGTCGCGTACGGAGGGGAATGGACCGAATCGCATCCGTCGGTCGATCCGCTCCGGCAGCGGGATCCGCTCGGGCCGGATCTCGCCCAGGGCCATCTCATCCGCCGCCTCCTCGACCCACCGGGGCGAACCGGCGCGTCGAGGTCTCCATCGAGCCACGAATGTGGCGAGCGAGGTGGGCCGCGCTTCGCCCGAACGCATCCGCTACGAGGATCGGAGCCGCTGCCGGCATCGCAGCCCCCGAGAGCGAGCGCGAAGACCCCTGGATCGCGGCCCCCGCGCCTCCACTGCCTCCGCCGCCGCTACTCGAGAACGCCTGCGCCCCCGACGACGGCCCGCGGGACGCCTGGGCGAGACCCCGCTCGACCCCGTTGGAGAGCGTGGAGCCGACGTTCGGGAACCCGAAGGAGGAGAGCTGCGTGCCGGACATCGACAAAAGGAACGGCGAAGCGAGGGCGATCGACAGGTACGCAACGAGCAGTCCCACGTTCGGCGAGCCCACCGCGAGCTCGAGCGGGATGACGAGAACGCACGGTAGGAAGGCGAGCTCGATGAACAATAGCCATCCGCGCTTCGCCCAGATCGAGAACGGGCGGATCGGCCAGACAATCGTGAAGAGCGGCAGGACGACGATCAGCACCGCGAGGAGAGCATCTCGCACGCCGATCGCGAGCGCTAACAGGAGCACGAGGGAGAACTGAACGAAAGCGAGGACGAACGTGAGTGCGCCGTTGCTCCAGGAGAAGCTGAACTCCGCGCTCCCCGCGAGATTCACCCAGTGCTGCCAAGCGCCGCCGTCGTAGCCGGCGATGGTCGGGTACATCGCGCCGGCGACCTCGAGGATCCCGCCGGCGATCGGGACGGTGAAGTTGGCGAGGACGACCGCGACCACGAACCGCGCGATCAGGCCGTCCGCCCATGCCGGCGAGCGCGGCCAGACCGACTTCGCGAGGTAGACGCCGCCGATGCCGATCGCGACGAGCGCGATGAGGGGATCAACGAGGCTCACCAGAGTGAACGAGCTGAAATTCGCCGCCTGGGCGAGATAGCTCGGGCCCCCATGGCTCCCCGGTCCGAGCGGTGGGAACAACTGGCCGACCTGCAGCTCGGGAACGACCAGGTTGTCGTACGTGGGCCCGATGATCGCAGCGAGCGCCGCGGTCAGCGCGGCGAACAGCCCGAAGAGGATTGCCTGGACGATCTGGCCGATGTCGACCATGGGGGCGTTAGACCCCGGTGATGACCCACTGCGCGAGCCCCCAGACGAGGCCCGTGATCGCGGCGGTGAAGACGAGCGTTCCGATCAGCGCGTCGCGCGCGCGGTCCTTCGCTTGCACCTTCTTCGTGATGTCGTTGGAGAACCAGCTGAAGGCGACACGTGCCCACACCAACGCGAGGATCCCACCGCCCGCCACCGCAAGGAGATCGACCAAACGGTTCACCGCCGCGGAGAAGTTTCCGACCGGGCTATTCGCCGACGCCGCCGACGGGGCCGGATGCGGAGCGTGGGGTCCCGCCACGGTTCCAGGAACGACCGCAGTTCCCGCTCCCACGCTGAGGAGGCTCGCGACGAACACCGCGAACGCGGTCGGGCCGAGGCGGGGGTTCACCGTCCCTCCCGACGCTCGATCCAGGTCAGTCGGACCACCCCGTCCTCTCCGCGATCCGATCGGATCCGGCCCGTAGCGCACAATCGATCGATCGTGCGTCGCACGCGCGCCCAGGGCACCCCTTCCTCCTCCGCGAGGAGCTCGACCATCGCCCGCTCCGCCCCATCGCACGGCTCGATGATCCGTCGTAGGACCTCGACCGCGTCCGGGGGCGTCACCGACGGAGGCGGACGCCTCCCCCACAGCCATCCGATCCAGTTCCCGCGCGTCGTTGCCTTCTCTTCGTCGTCCATGCAGCCACCCGTCCGTGCGACGGGAGGTCGGTATTTGCGGCTCGATCGGCCCGCGAACGGTGAACGATGGGGGCTGGGTTTACGACCGAACGAGGAGCGCCGTGTGCTCCCGCGAGAACGGGACGAGCGCCGTCTCCGATAGGACCGTCAAGCCGTCCCGCGAGAGCTCGGATCGAGCCGCGTGGACGATCGCCGGAGCCGGGCGGGTCTGGGTCACCGAGCGGATCTTGAGCATCATGAGCCCCCGCCCGCCGGTGGCGAGGAGACTCCTTGCGTTCTCCGCAAATATCGCTGCCTGCGTTCTCTGGGCGATGTCCTGGTAGAGGAACTCCACCGTCCCGACGTCCGCCGCATAGCGCTCGGGAAGCTGCGCGTCGGCCAGGATCGGGTATAGATTGGTGCGTCGGCGTGCGAGCGCGAGCAGGGGAGCGAAGGAGGTGGGGCTCTTTTCGACCACGAAGATCCGCGCGTCCGGCAGCAGGTCGGACAGGTGGCTCGCGGTGGTCCCGTGCGCTGCCCCGAGATAGAGCACGTTCTTCGCTCCGACCCACGGTGCCTCTTCGGCCCCGCGCAGGAGCCAGGCGGCCAGCTTCGAACGGAATGGATCCCACTGGCGGTACTCGACGCGCGCGGAGACGCGGAGCTCCTCGCCGTAGACCCGCTCGCCGGGCCGCAGGTTGACCGTGTAGAGATCGCGCCCCTCACGAAACACGCCCGGCCAGTTCGTCGGATCCATCGGGCCCCGCTCAATCGATCGCGGCGACGATCTCGACTTCGACCGGTCCGTTCAGGGGGAGCGCGGTGACTCCGACCGATACGCGGGCAGGCCGCGCCGCCTCCCCGAATAGCTGGACGAGGAGATCGGTCGCTCCGTTCCCGACCTCGTGCTGGCGGACGAAGCCGGGAGAGGAGGCGACGAAGACGACGACGCGCACGATCCTCCGAACGCGGTCGAGCGATCCCAGCGCCGCCGTGAGCGCGCTCAGGGCCTGGAGGGTAGCGCGACGCGCGAGGTCCTTCGCGATCTCCGCCGAGACGTCCCGATCCACGAGTCCCGGATGGGCGACCGCTCCTCCCTCCACGACGATCTGGCCGGAGACCCAGGCGATCGGTCCGTCGGCCACGACCGGGGCGTAGGAACCTACCGGCTTCGGCGGCGGGGGAAGCAGAATCCCCAGTTCGCGTAGGCGTTCGGTGACGCTCGGCATGAGGAAGGATATCCGGTCGCAGGGAAAATGCTGCGGGAGGGCGCCCGGAGGGGTCGGAGTGGGGCCCGAAGCGGACCCGTGACCGTTTAGGAGGGAACCGCTTCGGCGCGGCGATGACACCGAACGTTCCGTCCGCGGCGGGGGAATTCGAGGCACTCGAGCGCCAGGTCGTGGACCATTTCTTCGAGCTCTATCCGAACTGGGCGGTCTCGCTCGGGCTGCACGAGTACGATGGCCGGCTGCCCCTGGTCTCCCGCGCCTCGACCGATCGTTGGGTCGGAGGGGCGGAGGCACTGCTTCAGCGGCTGGCGGCCATCGATGTGAGAGACGACGCGAATCGGAACATCGACCGGTTCCTCCTGCAGCTCCTGCTCGAGGGCCCTCGATTCGACCTGAAGGATCTCGGCGAGTTCGACCGCAACCCGATGGTCCACCTCGGCTCGCTCTCCCTCACCTCGTATGTCGCCCGTGACTACGCTCCCATCGCCCAGCGAGTGGAGGGGATCGTCCAGATCTTGGACACGATCCCGGAGCATCTCGCCGAGGCCCACCGGCGCCTCGGAGCGAAGCTTCCGAGGCCGTTTCTCCAACTCGCGGTCTCGATGGGCCGGGGCCTGCCCGCCCACTTCCTCGAGGCCGAGGAGTTCGCCGCGAAGGCCGATCCGCTCCTCGGAGCTCAGGTGGCGAAGGTGCGTCGGCCGGCCGAGGCCGCGATCACCGCGTTCCTCGCGCACATCCAGGACAATCTCCTGCCGCAGTCGACCGAGGATTTTGCACTCGGGCCACCGCGATTCCAGCGACTGCTCTTCGTGCGCGAAGGGCTCGAAACCCCATTCGCGGAGATTGAGAAGGCCGGCTGGGTGGACCTGAAGCGCAACCAAGCCCGATTGGCGGAGATCGCTGCGGCGGAGCACTCGAGCGAGGACACGCTGTTCGAGGGTCTCCGCCAGGACCACACGAGCGCCGCCGATCTGATCCCAACAGCGCAGGCCGAGGTCGAGTTCACTCGACGGTTCGTCCAGGATCGCGAGCTCGTCTCGATCCCGGATCCGGCCAACTGTAAGGTCGAAGAAACGCCGGCCTGGGGCCGAGCACTCTCCACGGCGAGCATGGACTCTCCCGGTCCGTTCGATACCTCGAGCGGGCAAGGGATCTACTACGTCACCCCGGTCGATGCAAAGTGGAGTGCGAAGGAGCAAGAGGAATGGCTACGTTCGCTCAATCGCACCATGCTGCGCAACATCACCGTACACGAAGTGTTCCCGGGGCACTTCCTGCAGTTCCTCCACCTGCGGCAAAGCTCCGGAAGTCTCTCTCGGAAGGTGTACATGTCCCCGTCGTTCGTCGAAGGTTGGGCGCACTACTGCGAACAGCTGGTCATCGAGCAAGGGATGGGAGGGCGCGGAACATCCGACGAGGTGGCGCAGATCCACGACGCCCTACTGCGGGACTGCCGCCTGATCGCGTCGGTCGGGCTCCACACCCGGGGCTTGTCCGTGGCCGACGCGACACGCCTGTTCGAGACGGAGGCCCATTTCGAGCACCTTCCGGCCGAACGCGAGGCGGTCCGGGGAACGTTCAACCCGGAGTACTTCTGCTACACGCTCGGGAAGCTCGCAATCCTCCGGGCCCGGTCGAAGCATCTCGAACCGCGGTTCGGGGGTTCGTTGCTCCGCTTCCACGACACCCTCCTCGGATTCGGGTGCCCACCGATCGGCCTGTTCGATCGGCTGCTGGCGCCGGTGTAAGGAAGGTGCAGCGGATGTCGGAAGCGACGTCGAACGGAGGGGCTGGAACGGAGGTCGTAACGCTCGGCGGAGGGTGCTTCTGGTGCGTGGAAGCGGTCCTCTCGGAATTGCGGGGCGTCCAGAAGGCGGTCTCGGGGTACTCCGGCGGCACGGTGGAGAACCCTTCGTACGAGGAGGTCTGCGGAGGTCGGACCGGTCACGCCGAAGCGGTGGAGGTTTCGTTCGATCCGGCCGTGATCTCCCTGCACGATCTCTTGTCGGTGTTCTTCACGACCCACGACCCGACGACCCGAAACCGCCAGGGAGGGGATGTCGGTCCCCAGTATCGATCGGTGGTCTTCTACCGGAACGCGGCCCAGAAGGCGATGGCGGAACGAGTGTCGGGTGAGATCCACGCCGCGAAGATCTGGCGCGGGCCGATCGTGACCGAGATTGTTCCCTTCGTGAAGTTCTACCCGGCCGAGGAGTACCATCAGGACTACTTCCGGCGGAACCCGGAAAAGGCGTACTGCCAGCTCGTGATCCAGCCGAAGGTCGTGAAGTTCCGACAGCATTTCGCTACCCAGCTCAAGCACTAACGCCCGTCCGCCCGCCGACGACCCGGTGAAACTCTCTTAGGGCGTCACCCCTCACCGAGAGCTATGACGCCGCCCCCCGGTCTACCGCAGTCCGGCATGTCCGCTCCCGGACTCTCTGGGTCGGTCTCTTTCGTGAACTGGCCGATCGCCGCGGCCGGAGCGAAGAAGCGGACGGGGAAACGGCCCTTCTCGCACGTCGCCCTCGAGGTCGATCTGAAACCCTCGAATGCGGAGCTCGCGAAGCACTCGGCGCTCCGTCGCTTCGAGAGGATCCTGAAGGAGCGGAACATCGAGGAGGGCGACGATCTCCTCCGCCTGGTCGGGAGCGCGCTGCATGCGTTTTCCGCGGCCGGGTACGGTCGGGTCAATCACTGGGAGCTGATCCCGGGAGGCTGGCTTCCACTCCCCGGAGACCCCACAGGAACAGGAGTCGAGCCGCTCGGTCGTCTCCTCAAGGCCCTCGACAGCGAGCAGTGGAAGCCGTTCTCGACCGCGCGCGAGTTCTCCGTTCGCCTATCCGGCGAGGGGAATCGCGCCGACCTCACGGTGCGCCGGACCCATCGCGAGCGGCGCCACTCGATGACGGTCGATCTGTACGGTTCCGTGACCTCGGCCGACGTACACGCCCTCGTCGGAAAGCTGCGCGAGCGGCTGCCCGTGGCGAGCTCCGACGTCACCAGGTTCACGTACGCCTGAGCGGTGGGGTCGCTCACGCCCGCGGGGAACGCTGGAAGTTGGTGATCGACTCGCGGGTCACCACTCCCAAGAGGTGGTGCGGATCGTCCGGATCGACAACGAGGATCGCGTCGGCGTTCTCCGCATCCATGCGCCCGAGCGTATCGAGCAGCGTGCTCGCCGGATGGACCACGGGATAGTTTTCGCGCGCGATCCGCTGTACGGTCTCGAGCGCTCGTTCCCGGAGCGGCACGTCGAGCACGTCGGCGAGTCGCACCTCGCCGACCAGACGATCGTGGTCGATGACCGCGACCACGGACACGTCGGATCGACCGAGCGCGCGGTGCGCCTCTTCCACCGACGCCGTGGGTGCCGCGCAGGGAACGTCGGTCCGCATCGCGGCCGAGGAGGGCACGTGCTTGAGGAACTCGGCGAAGTACTCGGTCGTATGGGCGGGGGAGGCGAGCCGGTTCTCGACCTGTTCGGTGTACAGATTGTGGCGCGCGTTGACGTAGTACGCGATGAAGATCGCGATCATCGCCGGGACGATCAGCGACTCCGAACCCGTCATCTCGACGACCATCAAGATCACCGCCACCGGAGCCCTCGATACGCTTCCGAAGAAGGCCATCATCCCGATGATGGCGAACGCGGCCGAATCGCCGGTTACCGCGAACGAAGGAACTAACTGATCGGTGAATCCCGAGACCGAGAACCCGATCAGCGCGCCGATCACGATCCCGGGACCGAAGAGCCCCGCGCTACCCCCGGAACCGACCGTCAGGGAGGTCGCCACGATCTTGACGAAAATGAGGCCCACGAGCAGCACGAGGACCAAGATCGGAAGGGATCCTTGGAACAGGAGCCATTGGACGATGCCGTAGCCGATCCCGATGCCTCCTACCGCCAACAGATGGCTTTCCTGGGGCACCAGATAGTACAGGCCGACGAACAACGCGCCCACGATCGCGACGCCGATCGCCGGACGCGCCCACGTCGGAGCGTTCACTCGATCGAACGCGCGATGGGTCCGGTGGAACGTGACGACGTAGAGGATGCCGAGGAGACCGCAAACGACGCCGAGGATCGCGTAGAGCGGAAGCTGGTCCGGGGACCAACCGAGCCCGGCCGGGGTGGCGAACTCGGGCCCGAACCCCTCGACCGATCCGAAGATCGAATAGGAGATCACCGAGCCGAGGATCGACGGCATGATGACGTCCGGCTCGAAATCGGAAAGGTAGAGGATTTCCGCGGAGAGCAGCGCGGCGCCGAACGGGGCCTTGAAGATCGCTCCGATGCCGGCACCGACGCCGACCATCATCGCAATCCGGCGTTCGCGCGTGGTGAGGCCGAGGGGATGCGCGAGGAAGGTCGCCAAGCCCGAGCCGATCTGGGCGGTCGGACCTTCGCGGCCCCCGCTTCCCCCCGTTCCCAGCGTCAGGACGGAGACGAGGAACTTCATGGGTGGGACCCGGGCCCGCACCGCCCCACGGCCGCGGTGGAAGGCGCGGATCGCTTGATCGGTTCCGTGTCCGCCCGTCTCCGGGGCGAGGTTCGTGACCAGGAGACCGACGGCGAAGCCTCCGGCGATGAGGAGCAGCGGGAGGATGAAGAAGGTCGAAGGGTCCGTGCTCCAACTGAAGGACGTCCCGGGAGCCGACCCGTTCGTCGGCAGATTGATGCCCAGCAGGCCGCCGAGCATGCTGTTGCTCGCGAGCTGGAGCGCGTAGTAGAACGCGAGCGCGACGAATCCCGCGATCACTCCCACCGTGATGCCGATAAGCGCCCACCGGTAGAGCGCCCGCGTGTCGGTGAAGGAGTGGGCCCACGCCTTCCAGCCCTTCGAGGCCGGAGGGTCTTCGGGAGCCAGCGGTTGCGGATCCGTCCCTGCCGAAGTCATCTTCCACTTAAGCCGACGACGGCGAGAGGGGGTCCGGATTCCGCGGCGATCCGAGCCCGCGGCGTTGCCGCGAGGTCGGCCCCGCTGGGAAGGTCCCGTTGGCCACGGCGGAGCCTCTCTGCGGTCGACTCGGCTCTTGTACGAGGGAGAGCCAGCCCGCCCGATTTTATATGGTTCACGTGCTCCCGTGATCGGGCCTCGGGCTCGCGGCGAGCCGGTAGGCTCCTCGATCGGCGTCCCGTCTCCGAACGCATAATGGGCTCGGACCGCGTCCCCTCCTCGTGAGCGACCGGGGACTCGGTTCGTGGTTCTCGCTCCTGCGCCAGGGACTTTCGGTCGAGAGGGAGTTCGGTCGGCATTCGCTGGAGGCGCTCGTCTCGATTGCGGAGACGATCGAGCAGTCCGTCTACGAACGCGGCTCCCTTACACGGACCGCGAACGGGTTCACCTTCTGCCTGAACAATCCCCCGCTGCGTCTCGGCGCCTTTTCCTCGCTCCATCTGATCCTGGACGAAATCCCGATCGCTCCGGAACGGGTGCGCCTCCGTAGTGGCCCCGGCCGCGCTTGGCGTGAACTGACGGACCTCTCGAAGGAGCAACCCCTCGATCTAGGTCCCGGGGCCCGGATCGAGTTCGCGGTGGACGGCCCGCTCCCCAAGGACGCGAAGGACCTGGGAATTCGCCTCGAGTTTCAGTCCATTGCGATCCCGCCCCTCGTCTGGTTCGAGTTCACGGACATCTTGCGTGACGAGGACGCGGCTTGACCGCGAGCGCCCGCCCCGTTCTGCTGACGAGCCTGGCTTCCGCGGCGCTCCTGGACGGGCGCGGAGATCTCGAACTGGTCCGGGAGACACGCGGGGCGCCGGTCGACTGGGGAGGCGTCTATGCGCAGTCGGTCCGCCTCACGGGGCCGTGGCGGCTCTCCCTGCGCGCCGGAGAATCCGCATTCGAACTGCCCGCGACCCTAATCGCTTCCGAATCGTCGAACGGGATCTGGCGGAGCCGCCACCGCCATGGGCCGATCGAGATCGAACAGACCGTCGCCCCGATCGCCGACCCTCCCGGCGTGATCCGTACGTTGCGGACGACCACCTCGGAAGTGGTTCCGGGTCCGTTGATGATCGAGAATCATTGGTCGCCGTATCTCCTTCCCGTCCTGATCGAAGGGATCCGCCCGCTCCTCTTTCACGCCGAGACCCGGGGAGAGGAACTGCGCCTGCGCCAGCGAGAGTTCGGGCTCTCGTTCCGGTCGACCGTTCTCCCGACCCGTCTCTACCTCAACCGCGGATCGTGGATCGGAGGCCGCTACGAGGGGCGGCTGGAGGAGGTCGCCTCCGAGCACGAACTCTTGGTGGCTCCGGGCCGAACGGCCGAGATCACGTTCCTCATCCACGGCGGGCTCGAGCGGGAGATCGGGCGCCGCGACGCAGTCGAACCCGCGCTCGCGGATCCAGAAATGGCAGCGGGGCGGGTCGGGACGGCGGACGCCACCTGGATGGAACGGACCCCAATCCTTCGATTCCCCGATGCGCCCGAGCTCGAACGTGCGTACTCCCTTGCGCGCGCCTCGCTCCGGCGCCTGTATGCCGCGCCGGGAGAGGGACTGAACGGGCTGGTCGCGGGCTACCCCTGGTACTCCGCGATCTGGTGCCGGGACCTCGCCTGGATGCTCCCCGCGGTGCTCTGGCTCGGAGACGTCGACTGGGTCGAACGCTCGCTCTCGTCCGTCTTCCACTACCAGCTGCACGCCGATGTTCCGATTCTCGGAGGACGTCCCGGTGAGCTCCCCATGCAGATCGCCCCGGGCCCCATCTTCCTCTACGGAACGTCCGACACGACGCTGTACTACCCCGGCCTCATCGACCGGTTCATTCGTCATTCGGGGCGGACCGCCACCGCCCCATCGTGGAACGGAGTGCTCGAGCGGATCTTGAGCTGGGGCGAGGCCCGCACCGACCCGAAGACGGGACTTTTCCGCAACGGCGGAGAGGTCCACTCCGTGGGCGCGGTGAAGGATTCGCTGGCCCGCGTGCACTACGGGATCGATGCCGCGGACACGACAATCTGGGACTCCACCGACCGACGAGACCACGCCATCGACATCCAGGTCCTTTGGAACGAAGCGCTCGGGGCGGGGGCTCGATGGACCTCGCGCGGAGCGGACGATCCACGCTCGGCTCGATGGACCGCGATGGCCGACCGGGTTCGGGACACGGTCGGCCGCCGGTATCCGTGGCCCGAGGAAGGGTATCTGTTCGATTCCATGGACGCGGAGGGACCGGTACGAAAGGTGCGACCGAACGCCCTGCGCGCGGTGAGCGCCGGCTGGTTCGATACGGCGTTCGCCCGCTCGGTCGTGCATCGCGCCGCGCGCGATGACCTCACGACGCCGTGGGGCGTGCGCACGCTCTCTCGTCTCCATGCGACGTACGATCCCCAGGCCTACCACGACGGACAGGTCTGGACGATCGCGACCGCGTGGGCGGCGGACGCCGCGCTCGCCGCGGGGGAGCAGGACATCGGCATGGCCTACCTGGAGACCATCGCCCGCCGCATCGTGGAGGAGGGTGGGTACGCGAACGAATGCTATCGAGGCGACCGGCCCGAGCCGTTCAACTCCTGCTTCCTGCTCGGATTCAGCGTAGCGCCGTTCCTCACAGTGGTGTTCGAGCGACTTTGGGGTCTTCGGATCGACGCTCCCCGCGTTCGCCTCACGGTGCGTCCGGTGTTTCCCGTGACGTGGACCTCGGCATCGATCGCCGGGCTTCGTATCGGGGAAGGCTCGGTCGACCTCGATTGGTCCCCGTCGCGGCTCAGCGTCCGATGGTCCGGCCCGAGCGCCCTCACCATCGTCACTCCGAACGGGGAGGGGTCGGTACCGAGCGGCACCCGTCGAGCGTTCGATCTTGCGGCACGAGCGGGATCGAAGTAGGCCCGCGTTCGCCCTCGCGGGGGAATGTCGGAGGGGGATTCTGAACCTCCCCGGGGGTCAAGCGTCGGTAAGCTCCGCGCGTTCCAGCATCCAGTCGCGTCCGATAGGACACCTGCCCCTTACACAACCCCTTCGTTAGAAATCAATTCGCGCGGATGGATCCGGGCCTCCCGTCGCAGAACGTGCCCGTTCTGAGGGAATACTCCCACCCGGTCTCCTCGGCTTGTCCTAGCTGGACACTGAGGGGAATGATCGGAGTACGCCCCCGTCTCCCCCTTGCTGCTCGACATGCCCCCGTAGCGAGGTGCTAGGCGTCCTCGTCGTCCTCGTACCTGGGTCAGGATTCTGGTCTTCTCGAACAGGGATAGACTCTGGAACCTGGCAAACAGATACCCGCCCTCAACCGAATCCTCTACCCCATCCCAAGACTTCAATGTTGAATCGTTCCGCTCGAAGTAGGTTGTGGCCTCAGGAAACCTAGCTTGAACCTTGCTGGCACCCGCCGGCCCTTCGTGAGCGTCGCCGGGAGGAGAGCCACCGATGGTTAGGTTCGGTGGCTGAATACGTCACCCACCCGGCTTCGAGTGGCCCTCCCGAGCGCCCGGTGCGATGGGTCGGGGTCCAGCTCAACTCTGGCCCGACCGCGGGGCTTCAGCTGCCGAGCTGGTCTGTCTCGAGCCGTTCCATCATCCCTCCTTCTCGTTTATGAGGCCGGGAGCGGCTCTCCGGCCGATGAACGATCCGGTCGTAACGAAGACGCTGGAAGTCCGCGGCGGGAAGATTTCCTACGACGTGGGAGGACGGGGTCGGCCAATCGTGTTCCTCCACGAGGGAATCGCGGACCGACGCATGTGGAATCGCGAGGTCCCGCTCTTCGCGCGCGACCATCGCGTGGTGCGCTACGACCTACGGGGGTACGGGGATTCAACACCCGCGACTTCGGAGTATTCTCCCGTCCGCGATCTGGTGGCCCTGCTGGACTGCCTTGGCTTGACGCGGCCCCTGATCGTCGGTCCCAGCGTAGGGGGGAAGATCGCCCTCGACCTGACACTTGCGTACCCCGATAGGGTGGGAGCCCTGTTGCTCATCGCTCCAGGGTATTCGGGTATGGATTACGATCACGTTCCCGGTGGAAAGTCCACTTTCGAGCGCGACGAAAGGCTCTCCAAGGCGGCGGCAGACGCCTGGGCCGCCGGAAGGCTCGAGGAGGCCACAGAGCACCTCAGGCAGCTGTGGGCCTCGTCGCTCACAGGAAGCGCACTGGCGCTCTTCCAGACTATGGTCCGGCATAATGCGAAGGAAATCTTCGAGGAGCGTTCCGGCCGATACGAAACGCGCGAAGGAGAGCCCGCCGCTGCTCGACTGAGGGAGATTCACGTCCCGACCCGGATCCTCGTCGGAGACCGTGACAACCCCGCGATGCCGCACTGCGCGAACTTCCTAGCGCGAGGGATCGGGGGCGCTCAGGTACAGCTCGTTCCCGGAGCGGACCACCTCTTGAACCTCTCCAGGCCGGACGCATTCGACACCGCACTCCGCGGATTCATCGAGAGTCTTCCGAGCGCTGGCGAGTAGACGCGGAGAGCTTCTCCTCGATGACCGGTGACTCGAGAACCTCTCACGGCGCCCCGAAGGTGTCTCCTGCACATCCTCCGGGGCGTGGTCGTCCCTCACGAGCCTGGTGTTTCACCTCAAGACCGCTCTCCGCGGACACATGGCCCGCGTTTGCCCGCCTTGTGGAGAAGCACAACGGAATCTTCGGCGGGTGCTGGTGCATCTCATTTCATCTCGGCCCGGGCGAAGGGAAGCGCACGGCCGTCGAGTACCGAGCCATGAAAGAGGCGCGCGTCCGGGAAGGGCGGGCCCACGCCGCACTCGTCTTCGACGGCCCGGACGCGGTCGGATGGTGTCAGTTCGGTCCTGCCGGAGAACTCCCGAACATCCGGAGCCGGAGGACCTACGAAGAGGGGCTGCGCGAGTTCCCCGATTGGCGCATCACCTGCTTCTTTATTGACCGAGAACGCCGGGGCGAGGGGATCGCGAACTTCGCCCTTCGCGAGGCGCTTTGGGAGATTGCCCGACTGGGAGGGGGAACGGTCGAGGCGTACCCCGAAGAAGTTGCTGGCCGTAAGGTCTCTCGTTCGTTCCTATGTAGCGGGACCCTGGGCATGTTCGAGAAAGCGGGATTCGAGAAGACCCGCAAGATCGCTATGCATCGATGGGTCGTGGCTCGTAGGGTTTCCCCGGATCGGGCGAAGCATTCCGCGAACTGAACCTAGCCGTTCGGTCTCGACCTCACGGCTCTGTAAGGGCGGAAGCCGCGGATCTAGGGGGCAGATTTCGTTCACGGCGGGATCGTAGCCAAGCTATCCCTTTCCGGAGGAGCAACTCACTGGTTCGAACCCCCCACAGGGCCGCGGCCCGTGGGCCTGTCTCCCGATGGGATTTGAATCCCCCGGGGAGATGTCGGAGGGGGGATTTGAACCCCCGGCCCCAGGATATCTCCCGGGACGGTCGATCGTCCCGCTATGAGTCCCGTGCTCTACCGGGCTGAGCCACTCCGACAAGGGTCATGGGCGAGGACGGTCGGTCCATCGCACGGCCGCCTTCTAAGCTTCGGGCGGGGCTTCGCCCGCGGCCACGACCGGCTCCGGCGCCGCCGACGGGATCGCGCTCGCCGCGGACTCCGGAGCCGGGGCCTCGTCGGCGATCGTTCCGAGGACCACCGAGGCGCGGATCTCGATCTTCTTGAGGGGGTAGAGGGACTTCATCCCGTGTGCGAGGAGCTTGACGAGGTCTCCTCCGAGGATCTCGCGAACGAACTCGGCTCCGGATCGGAGCTTTGCCTCTTCGATGAGAATCGAACGCATCTTGTGCCGCAATTCGGCGCGCAGCCGCGTTTGCAGGCGCTCCTCGCCGACAGCCACGGGCTTGAGAATAAACTGGACCCCGTCGCGGGTCGTCACGTCGACCGAGAGCTCGATCTTGGAGCGCTTGCGTCGCGCGAGGCGTCGCACGTAGTCGGAGGTGAGCGCATGGCCGATGAACTTCGTTTCGGCCACTCCGTCGCCGCCGATCCGCTCGATCTGGAACCGGAGCTTGACGTGGGCCTTCGCGACGTCGGCGCCCCCGGTCAGCTCCTCGAGCGTCGTCTCGAGCGTGCGCCCGATGATCTGCTCCGGCTCGGTCGCGGTCGTCTCTCCGAGCTCGGCGTGCTGGAAGAGGCCGGGGGCCCGGACCTTGAACCACTGCTTGGAGCGCCATTTGTCCTTGACCGTACGGGCCAGGGTGGCTTTTCGCGGGGCTTCCTTCTCCGCCATGGGTCGCGGGGCGGCGAGCGGGGTACCCTACTTAACCATGTCGAGACCGATGAGCCCCGTTCTCGGCGAGAAAACGGCCCCGAGTCCCCGATCGATGGCGCGGCGCTGGGTTTGTGACCTTTGTGAACGCTCGGAGTGATGGTCCGGCAGCTCCTGCCGACCCTGGACGACCGCTACCCCTGCGCGCCCGGACCGCCGAGCATCAGGAGATCGGAGCATGGAAGGGACCCGCGAAGCACCGGCCCCACCCGCCGGCTTCCGCACGGTGCTCAAGAACCGACAGTATCTCCTCTTCCTCGCATCGGCCAACTCCTCCGCCGTGGGCTACTCCGTCTATGCGATCTCGATCGTCTGGCTCGCCTATTCCGTTTCGGGCAGCCTACTGGTCGTTGGGGCGACGCTCTTCATCGAGTACGCCGCGTACACTGCGACCTTCCTACTCGCACCGCTGGTCGACCGCGCCCGCAACATGCGCACGATCTTCCTCGTAAGCTACCCGATCCAGGCCGTGGCCGCGGCGGGCATCGGGATCGGCTTCCACGAGGGGGTCCTCTCCGTCGGCTTGCTCCTCGCGCTCGTGGCCCTGATATCGATCCTTTGGGACCTGCCATGGGCGGCGGCGAACGCCGCCCCCGGCGTGCTCCTGCGCCCGGAGGAGCAGTTCGCGGCCCAAGGGGTGGCGGAGGCGGTCGGGGGAGCGAACAGCATCGCGGGGTTCGCCGTCGGTGGGGCCCTGATCCTCGTGGTGGGGCCCCAGGGCGGGATGTACCTGTACGCCGGCCTGCTCGCGGTCGGAGCGCTCCTCGCGATCCCGCTGCACATCCCCGGCCATGGCCAGGAGGGCGAGAGCTTCGGGGAGAGCTTCCGTGACGGGTGGCGCGAGATCTTCTCCGGACCGGGCCGACCCCTCCTCCAGCTGGCGGCGATGGACTCGATCGTCGGCTTCTTCACCTCGGCTCCGGCGCTCCTCATCACGTTGCTCGCGAGCGTGACGTACGCCGCATCGGCCTCGACGGGCTACGCCGTACTGTTCACGGCCGAGGTGGTCGGGGGAGTCGCCGCGGGTCTCGTGCTGGGGCGGCTCAACCCACGCGGACGGATCGGTCGGGTACTGATCGGTTCGCTGTTCGCCGCGGCAGCGTTGATCGTTCTCTCTGTGAACCTGCCGCCGGTCGTGGCGTTGGGCGGGATCGCGTGGTTCGCGATTGGGTTCGCCAGCACCGCCTACCTCAATGCAAAGTACGCCTTCCTGAGAGCCGCGGTCCCGAAGGGCCGGCTCGGCCGCGTCGTCTCGAACATGTACCTGTTTCCGGGAATCGCCGCCTCGATCGGAGCGCTGGTGATCGGCGACGCGGCCGGAAGCGGTGATCCCTGGATGGTCGGGATCCTGATCGCCGCAGGGTTCCTCGCGGCAGGGCTCGTGGGGCTTTGGATGCCTCAGGTCCGGGCCCTGCGCTACTGAACGACGGAGCCGCAGTGCGCTCGAAGCGACAGGCGAAAGTACATATTTCAATCCCAACTCCGCAACTTCGTGTCAGGTTCTCCATCCGACCGGCCCGGCGCCGCGACCCGCGTAGGAGCCCGGAGCACTGCAGCGGAACTGCGCGCCGCTCGCGTAGCGATCCAGAGCCCCGGCGAACGCCTCCGAGCCCGGATCCTAGAGCGGCTACGCGCCTCCGAAGCGAAAGGCGATGATCGCACCACCGCGCTTGCGTCCCTCTTCCCGCACACGGTGCTCCCCGCGTCGACCTACGACGATCTGGTCACGGCGCTCGTTTCGGGCGCCCACGTGCTCTTCTTTGGGCCCTCGGGTGCGGGCAAAACGAGCCTCGCGCGTGACGTCTGGGAGCTGTTCCCGAAGGAGGCATGGGTCGTCGAGGGATGCCCCGTGCTCGATCATCCGCTGAGCCTCGTCGACCCCGCCACCGCGCTCCGGTTCCCTCCGTGCCCGATCTGCGTGCGCCGTTTCTCTCCGTCCGGAGACCCGGGTTCGTTCGATCCTTCGTCGGTCGACGCGGCCAAGGTCCCGGCCGTGTACGGGCACCTAAGGGAAGGATTCGGTTTCGCTCGACTTCAGGGGAGTTCGGAGGTGTTCCCGGACCATCTGACGGGCAACGTGAACTTGCGCAAGCTCGAGGAGATCGGGGACCCCATGAGCCCGCTCGTCATGGAGCCGGGCAAGCTCCTCCAGGCGAATCGCGGGATCCTGCTCGTCGACGAGATCGGCAAGCTTCCCCTCGGTACGCAGAACGTGCTCCTGCAGGCGCTCCAAGAGGGCACGGTCACCCCCTCCAAGTCCCGGGAGACCTTCCCCGCGGCGTTCATCGCGGTCGCGACCTCCAACCTCTCCGACCTCGACAACATCAACGACCCGCTCTCCGATCGCTTGACGAGCCTGCACGTCGGCTACAACCCGCACCATGCCGACAACCGCCGGATTGTCGCAATCGGGCGATCCGAGGCGCTCAAGACCTACGTACCCGAGATCCTCGTCGACGCCGGCATCCGAGTCATCGAATCCTGGCGGCTGCGGTCGAGCGACGACAACCCGGATATCGGTGAGGTCGGATCGAACCGTACGCTCATCGACGTCGGTGCACGGACGTCGGCGATCGCCACGTTGAACGGCCGATCGATCCCAGGGCCGGAGGATCTCAAGGCCGGCCTCCTTCACGCGATGCGCGGACGGATCCGCGCCCGCAGCGGAGAGTCGTTCCAACAGAACGTGCGCCGCATCACCGAGTTCATCGATCAGTACCTCGATCCCGCGATCAAGCGCAGCGCGGGGATCTACTGGTGCCGGTTCTATCGCGGGGTGCTGAAGGAGAGCACCCCGGAGGGAGAGGCCGTGGTCGCGGAAGGGCGTCGGCTCCAGGACGATGCGGAGCTCCAGACCCAGCTCGCCATCACGGCGGGAACCTTTCCGCGGTTCCACCGCTTCCTCGGGTACGTCGCGGATCGCGAAGGAGCGGCCGGTCCACCGGGAAACGTCGAGGCGGCGATCGCGGAGTTCCGGCTGCTCGACCGCTACTCCCTCTTCTCCTGCAAGGAGGAGGCCGACGACGACGCCCCCCTCCGGTGAAGCGGTCGAACTTCCCGACTGCGAACGGTTCGTCGACGACGTCACCTCGGACGACCTCCTCGACGCGGTCGATTCGGACGCCCTCGCCCGCGCGCTCGCCGAGCATGGAGTAGCCGGCGCGCACGACCTCCTTCGACGCTCTGCGGATCGCGAAGGGGAGCTGGCCCGGCGGCTCGCACGCCTGCGAGAGCGCCTGCGCCGGCAGGCGGAGCGTCAGGCTCACCGAGTCTCCGACCAGTATGACCGCCGCCTGGAGGAGCTCCAGCTGGCCGAACACCGGTCGCAGGAGGAGATCGACCGCGAGATCGCCGCTCTCGAGGAGCGGCTGCGCGCGGCGCGGGCGGGCCGCTCGACGTTCACCTTACCGGAGTTCCTCCCCGACGTGACGGCGGCGCTCCTCGTTCCCGACGCTCCATGGAATCAGCCTCCTCCGCGACCGTCGATCTGGGAGCGGATCCGGGCGTGGTTCATCGAGTTCTTCGGACGTCTGTTCGGCCGCCGTGCGAAGGCGGTCCCCAAGAGAGAAGGACGCCGGATCCCCATCGCACGGCTCTCTCCAGACGGGAGAACGCTCGGACCGTCGGAGTTCGCCGAAGCGCTCTCCCAGTTGAGCCCGGAGGAGGGCCACGATCTCGGAGAGCGCGTCGCCGGGCGCCTCCAGCAGCAGGAACGGGACCTCGAACGGACCGCGGAAGCGAAGCGTCGCGACGCCGAATCTCAGCTCCGCCGGCTCGAGGAGGAGCGCCGAGAGGCCATGAAGCGGGCCGACAGCGCGGTCGACCGTACGGTCCGCGAGGCCGAGGAGCGACGGGTCGATCGGGAGCTGCGCGAGCGGGGGTTCGTGGCCGAACGCGGCGGCGAGCTCGTCGTGACGTACGGGCTGATCGAGCGGTTCGCGCGCCTTTTGCTCGAGGAGGAGCGACGTACGGCCCCCACGGACGTGCGATTCGCCCTGCAGGGGGGCGCCCCGACCGGAGTCTACGAGAAGGCTCGACTTCGCCAGTCGGTCGAGGTCGCGCACCTGGACGTATCGAGCTCGCTGCTCGCGGCGCGCCTCGCTGGGCAGAAGCACATCGACGAGAGCACGAGCTACGTCTACCGCGAGGCCACGGGGGAGAGCGTCCACGTCGTTCTCGCCTTCGATCGCTCGGGCAGCATGGCGGAGGGCGGAAAGCTCGAGGCGGCGAAGAAGGCCCTCCTCGCGCTCTACGTGGCGGTCCGTCGCAAGTATCCGGCGGCGACGATCGATGTTCTCGCCTTCGAGAACGAGGTCAAGGTTCTCGATCTGGTCGAGCTGTGGGAGTGCAAGCCCGGTGCGTTCACGAACACGGCCGAGGGCTTGGGGACCGCCTACCGTCTCCTCGCCAACTCGCGCGCGAGCCGGCGCGAGGTCTACTTCATCACCGACGGGCTCCCCGAAGCCTACACCGACGCGCTCGGGGTCGTCCACAGCGGTCGGCTCGACCTCGCCATGGATCAGGCGCTCGCGCGGGCCCGGGAGCTGGGCACGCTCGCCCCCCTGCGATTCTCGATGATCCTATTGAAATCCGACCACCCGGAGTACGAGGCCGCGGCCCGCGCGATTACGCGCACCCTGAACGGGGAATTGATCGTCACGGACCCGCAGCACCTGGGGGTCGAGCTCCTGATCCGCTGGACCCGCGGGACCGAGACCGTCCGGCGGGTGACCACGCCCGTACCGACCGTCGCGTCTCCCCGCACGTCGCCGTCTCCCGGCGCGGGACGCCGCCGCCGCGCCGACCGAAGGATGGGCGGGTAGCCCGCGCCCTCCGGGCGCCGCGACCGCCGGGCGAGGCGCGGGGGTGGCATTCCTGGATCTCCCGCTTCCCCGCGCGGTAAAGATCACGCATTTCCTCCCGCCGTCAATCTTTATCTTCCGAGACGGGCCTACTTCTCGGGGGCAGGGACGATGTCCGACTCTTCCGAGCAATCCCAGTTGCGCGAGCACCTCACCGACATCAAGAAGGCGATCCGCGGCCTGGGCCAGGACATCTCGGTCGAGATCCAGCATCTCGATCGGCGGATCGGCGAACTGAGCCAGCGCACCGGCATGGAGGCCGAACGCGCCGGCGGCGACTTCAAGCGCGACCTCACCAAGTTCGGACAGTCGATCGACGAGGGAGCCTCCCGCATCCCGGGCCAGGTCTCCCACGTCGGGCAGCGGATCGGCACGGGCGCGAAGCAGGTAGCGGATACCACCGCCTCGACGGTGGTCAAGACCGCGCACCGGGCCAAGGAAGGGACGCAGGACGTCTTTGCGAGGGCCGCGGGGGTCAAGCGGACCCCGATGCGGGAGTGGGCCGCTCCTCCGGACGACAAGGACCGTTAGCCGTCCCGGCGAGACGAAGGCGGCCGGACGGGGCGGGCGCGACGCGGGGAGCGGTCGCCGATCGAACGGGGACCCGCGAGTTCTCGACGAGCCCGGTCGCGAGCGACGGCGAGGTACTCCGGATCGATATCGAAGCCCACGAACGGGATTCCGAGCCGCGCGGCGGCCACGGCCGAGGCGCCGATCCCCACGAAGGGATCGACCCAACGCCGAGTTCGCCGCACGCCGTGGAGGCGAACGCACCACTCCGGCAGCTCCGGTGGAAACGTCGCCGGGTGGGGCCGATCCCGCGCGCGTCGCTGGATCGTCGGGTACGGCAGGAACCACGTGCTCCCGCGGCAGCGCATGGGTTCGCGCGGCCGGCGCCACCGCGCGATGTTGCTGGGATCTTGATAGGCGACCCCGATTGCGAGGCGGTCGAGGGGGACGTCGCCGCTCCGAGAGAAGTGAAAGACGTACTCCTGCGCGCTGTGCAGGAAGCGTTCCGAGCCGATCGGTTTGTAATGGCCGAGCGCGAGGTCGCGCTTGACCCCGCTCGTGCGGCTCGTAAACCGGCGATCGATGGCGATCGACTTGATCCAGTGGACGACGTTCTGCAGCGCGAAGCGGTGGCCGACCTCGCGGGCCACATCCCAAGCGAACCACGGATCGCGTGGAGGGCTACCGACGTTCAGGAAGAAGGAGCCTCGGTCGGACAGCACCCGGTCGACCTGAAGGACGAACGCGCGGATCCAGCCGAGGTACTCCGCCCGCGGCAATCGATCGCGATAGCGGCCGTAGCGGATCCCGAGGTTGTACGGCGGCGATGTCGCGATGACGTCGACGGAGCCGGGGGCGAGCCGGCGAGCGAGACCCTCGAGGCAGTCCTCGTTCCACAGGACGATCTCGCCTCGGCGGGGAAGTGGAAGGCGTGCGAACGGGCGGTCTCCCTTCGGGTCGGCCACGGGCCCTCTACGCGGCGGGGCCGAGCGTCGGGTCGACCCGGTCGATCCTCTCTGCCGCGGCGCGTGCATGCGCGAGGGCCCCGATCGGGTCCCGGTAGTACTGCGCGATCGCCTGCCCAAACTCCACGTACGTGAACGGCCGATCGGGCGAAGAACGGGCGGATCGGAGGCCCAAGAGCTCGAGAAGCTCCGCACGTCGGGCGAGCTCTCTCTCGACGTCGGCGAGCGCTTGGTTGCGTTCGCGCGCGATCCGATCGAGGACGTAGGACTGCCCCGTCGAGTGGAACCGGTCGGCGTCCGCATCCCAGACGTACGCCGCGTTCGTGACCAGTTCGCCGGTGTCGGAGTCAAGACCGACGACCTCGGTGATCGCGTGCACCCGCCGGGCGTGGTCCTCACCGAGCTGGATCTGCCGCTGGAGGACCACGAAGCCGAGCGCGCTGAACAGCGCCCGGGGCAGCGAGATCGGAGGATTCTCCATCCGGTGGACCATCGCCTCCACGTCCTCGGCGTGGAAGGTGGTCAGGCAGGTCTTCCCCGTGGCCATCGCTTGGAAGACGATGTACGCCTCGGGCCCGCGCACCTCGCCGACCGTAAGGTACTGGGGGCGCTGGCGCAGCGCGGTCGACAACAGGTCGAACATGTCGACCTCCCCCGGGGACTTTCCCGTGGTCGGGTTCGTACGGCCGACGCCGGAGCGCGTGACGAGCGCGACCCAGTTCTCGTGGGGCAGGTTGATCTCGCGCGTATCCTCGATCGAAACGATCTTCATATCGGGAGGCACGAACGACAGGAGCGCGTTCAGGGTCGTCGTCTTGCCGCTGGCCGTCCCGCCACAGATCATCCCCGATCGGCCGCTCTCGACCGCGAGCCAGAGGTACGCCATCGGCTCCGCCCCCAGGGTCCCGAGGCCGATCAGATCGACTGGGGTGAGCGGCCGTTCGCGGAACCGGCGGATCGTGAACGAGCTCCCGCGGGAGGTCACGAAGGTGCCCAAGGTTGCGTACAGGCGGGCGCCCTCGGGAAGGGCCGCCTCGAGCATGGGAGAGGCAGCGGAGAGGTGTCGCCCCGAGCGCTGGGCGAGCCAGACGACGAACCGGTCGAGCTTGAGCGCCGTCGGGAAGCGAATGGTCGTACGGATCGATCCGTGGGCGCGGTGGTGCACGTAGATCGGGATCCCGGCGCCATCGCACGAGATGTCCTCCACGGCGGGATCGTTCATGGGCACGTCGATCGGTCCGTATCCCAGGGTGTCCCGCTCGAGGTAGTACGCAAGTCGCGCACCCGCCTCCGCGGAAAGTGCCGGGGCCACCGACCGGATGCAGGCGAGAGCCAGGGGGCGGAAGACCCGTCGTCGGGCTTCGGGATGCGGATCGACCCCGGTCGGGAGCTCGTCGATGAGCCGATCGAGTACGCTGCGGAGGGTGGCGGCCTCGGTCTCGGAGAGGACCGGTTCGACCACCTCGTACTCATATTCCTCGGTGGCCGCGCGGTAGGTCACTCTCGCCTCTCCCCACTCGGGTCCGGACGCGAGATGCGCCTGGGGAGTCTCTTGCCCGCTCGGGGGCGCGCGCCCGGTCGCTTCCGACCCCTTCGATGGCGGTTCGATGAGGCTCATGCTAGCTCGTCCCGCCTACGATCGGGACGATGAATCGCATCACGGTCCATCCGATCGCGAGAAGGATCGTCACGTTGAGGAATCCATCCACGAGGCGCCCACGGTACAGGATCCCGGCGACCATCCCATCTCCCACCGCATGAACGATGACCGCGACGAGCAAGGCGAGCGAGAGGGTCGCGACCAACGGGGCGGTAATCCCCAGCCCGCTGTACACGGCCCCGAAGGCCCCCGGGTTGGCCGTCAGCATCTGCGGCAGGAACACCGCCGCGAGCACGTAGATCGTGACGAGGAAGACACCGAATGCGAGGTAGACGACCGCCACGTATGTGAGCATCGACGCTCGGCGACGCTCGACGGCGAGCTGCTCGGTCCGGGTGTCGTGCGCGACGCGCGTGAGCACGTCCCCATAGTTCCCGCCGGCCGCGTGGGCGCGGATCAGGATCGCGACAGCCTTGCGGACGATCGGCGTCGGGACCCGGTGCGCGAAGCGCTCAAGCGCGGTCGAGACCGGGACCCCCCATTCGATCTGGGCCGCCATCTTCCGGATCTCGGGGGTGAGGGGACCGTAGCGACCGGCAGCGGCGACGGTGATCGCCTCGGGCAAGGTCCGGCCGAAGCGTCCGGACTCCGCCACGTCCCGCAGGAAATCCGGGAGGCGACTCTCGAGCCCTTCGACACGATGGAAGCGAATCGCGCTCGCAACGCCGTACGGGCCGAGGAGCGCAAGGAGGCCCAAGACGAAGAAGTCCACGACGGGGTTCCACCGGAGCCCCTCCCCCGGACGCAGCTGGATCGAAAGGATCCCGGCCGCATTGAAGATCGCTACAATCCACATCCCCAAGGCGACCGTGGCGCCGATGTACAGGATGTGCCGATCCCGCACCGCCTCCTCGGCCACAACGTACGGCGTCCCGGAACGGAGCGCACGGCGTCCCGTCCAGGCGAACGGGGCGTCCTCGGCGCTCACAGTCGCTCCGAGAGGGCGTGGGAGATCACTCCGAAGGCGAGCTGGGTGGCCGGGATCAGACCGAGCACGGTCGCCCAGAGGATCAGGATCAGCGCGGGGTTCGTCCCGTCGACCATCGAGAAGACGGCGAGGATTACGATCAGGAACAGCGGGAACGCCACGGCTACGGTCACGAACGCCTCGGCGAAGATCCCCATGCGCTCGAGCCCCTGCTGGCTCGAGATCGCTCCTTCCCGCTCGTACTGTTCGGACTTGTTCAGGAAGTACGGCTTGAGATCGCCGCCGCTCTCGGCCGTGGCCACGACCCCCTGGAGGAACTCCTGGAACCGGCGGGAGGGGCTGCGACGCGCGGCGCGGTGCAGGGCCGTGAGGATGTCGGTCCCCAGAAGATCGGTGTCCCGCGCGATCCAGGTCGCCTCCTCCGCGACCTCTCCGTAGAGCGGCTGCTCTGCGAGCTCGCGGAAGATCTCATCGACGCGGACGTCGGCGCAGCTCATCGCGCTGACGAAGTTCACCGCGGAGGAGAGCTGACGGTCGATCGCTTGCCCCCGCTGCCGGGCGCGGCTCGCCGGTTCGAAGGAGAGGGCGAGATACGTGAGCGCGGTGCCGGCGAAAGCGACGAGGGCGCCGAGGACGATCGCCAGCGAGACCGGCTCGCCGACGGAGAGCCGCCAGAACAGGATCCCGCCGAGGGCGATGCTCGCAGCGGCCCCGACGAGCGTCCCGGCGACTACGAGAGCGAGATGCTCCGGGGCCGTCCGCCCGATGTGAGCTTGCAGAAGCTTCTGATCCAGCGCCTCATTCGGCGGCGCGCGGGCGGCACGACGGCCGAAGACCTTCCAGGCCCAGCGTTCGAACGCGGTGAGCCGTGGCCGTTCGCGCCCTCGAGCCGACGCGATCGGCTCGATCGTCGGATCGGCGATGGCCGGGGTCACGGTCGCTCCCCTCCGGGCGAGGCGCGCTCGATGCGCTCGAGAAGGGCGCTGGGGTCCCGGTAGTATTCCGCGATCGGGTGCCAGAGTTCTCGGTAGTCGGTGATCCGTTGCCCGACGAGGTAGCGGATCACCCGGACCCGTCGCTCGAACTCGGCATGCATCTCCTCCATGGAGCGGTGCGTTGCGACCGCCACTCGATCGAGCAGGTAGGAGTGGCCCTGGAAGTGGAACGAATCCGTCGCCGGGTCCCATTCGTAGACAGGGTTGGTGACGAGCTCGTTGGTCTCGGGTTCGAGGCGGACGATCTCGACGATCTGGAGGAGCCGACGCACGGTCCCGCGACTCGTCTGGACCTGGGCCTCGACCGCGACCTGCCGCAACGAGGACAGGAGCACGCGCGGGACGTGGATGGGGGGATTCTCGAGCCGTGCGACCATGGAGCGCACGCTGTCGGCGTGCATCGTGGCGTACGTGGCGTGCCCGGTCGCCATCGCCTGGAACATCGCGTAGGCCTCGCGACCGCGCACCTCGCCGACCAGGATGTGGCTCGGACGCTGGCGCAGCGCCGCCCGGACGAGATCGAACATGTCGATCTCCCCGAGGCTCTTGCCGTCGGGCCCGCGGTCCCCGATCCCGTCGCGGGTCGCCGTCGCGACCCAGTTCTCGTGCGGGAGATGGAGCTCGCGCACGTCCTCGATCGAGACAATCTTCGCGGAGGGAGCGATGAACACGGCGATCGCGTTGAGCGTGCTGGTCTTCCCGGCGCCGGGCCCTCCGCAGACGATCAGCGACTCGCCATGCTCAGCGCCGAGCCACAGGTAGGCGAGCATCTCCTCGTTCGCGGTGCCCGAGAGGACGAGGTCGACCGGGGTGAACGGTCGGTCGCGGAACCGGCGGATCGTGAAGCTCGCTCCGCGGCTCGTCACCTCCCGGCCGTACGTCGCCTGGACGCGGTGGCCCTCGGGGGTGGTCCCATCGAGGATCGGCCGCGCGACGCTGAGCGATCGCCCGCACCGCTGTCCGAGCAGGAGAACGAAGGAGTCGAGCGCGCGTTCCTCGGGAAAGCGAACGTTCGTGGGGATCGATTCGTAGCGCGCGTGGAAGACGTAGAGGGGGACACCGACGCCGTCGCAGGAGATGTCCTCGACCTCGGGATCGCGCATCATCGCGTCGATCGGCCCGTACCCGAGGGCATCGCGCACGAGGTCATGGACGATCCGTCCCCGAGCGTCGCGCTCGAGCGTGCGGTGGTGGGAGTCGAGATACTCCTCGGCGATCCACCGTACGCGCTCGACCCGCTCGCGCGGTGGCCGAGGGCGGTGCTCACCGGGGAGGATGTGGGGAAGCGCCGCGCGCAGTTCCTCGGCGACGTGCCGTTCCTCCGAGGAGAGCGCCGCCTCGAGCACCTCGTATCGGGGGGTCTCGGTCGCCCGGTCGAGCAGCACCCGGACGGCACTGTAGGGTGGATCGATCGCTGTCCGTTGCAGCTCTCGTTCGCCGGCGGAGGAATCGAGGGCGGACGGCACCAGGATCGTTCGACCCGCTCCGCTCATCGCTTCCCCTATGCGGATCCGGAGCCGACTGCGATGTCGATCTCGGCGAGATAGAGCGTGCAGAAGCTTACGGAGGTGAGGGTCAGGAGCACCGTTCCGGCGCAACCGGCCGTGGGGCCGCTCAAGGTGTAGCCGCCGGGGGCGATTCCCGAGACGGAGAGCGCGTTCGCGAGGTAGGCCTCCCAGGCGCAGGCGTAGACCGAACCGATGCGCAGGGTCACCCCGAAGGACCCGGCCGACCCGTTGGCCCCGAAGAGGCCCTGGGTCGTGATCACCGAGCGGGCGAGAAGGGTGCTGGTCACGGGCTGGGTACCCGGGGCGCTGGTGCTCCGCTGGGCCCCGACCGTGTTGAGGAGGACGAGGGCGAGGGAGGTGTTCCCGGGCACGTGGCGGAGCGAGAACAGCGGAGAGAAGGCGATCGTGGGGCCGGCTCCGCTCGGGACCCGGATGACGGCGTCGTTCTGGAAGGCGAGCGTCTCGGGGCTCGCATAGCGGTTCGGGAGGTTCATCGTGAGGGTCCCGGTCGACACGTTCTGCACGTACGAGACCGAGCCCGCGCCGGCCGAGATTGTCAGATTCGCGTAGGAGGTGCCACCGCCTCCCGTGAAGACGAGCGATCCCTGGGTCGGGCTCGCCAGGACGGGGACCCCCGAGCTGCTCAGCGAGAACGGGACGGAATAGACGGGGGAGGCCCCGAGGGAGTACTGGAGATCGACATCGGCCTTGAACGAGGCCATCGACATTTCGCCGCTGTTGATCCAGGAGGTCTCGTTCTGCCCCATCCAGACGGGGATCGTCTGGGTCAGGAACACTCCGAAGATCGTGAAGAAGATCACGACCACGAGCAACGCCCCGATCACCGTCGCCACGCCGCGCCGGGACCGGCGCAGGTGGCGAAACCGGCGATACCGACGTCTCTCGCGTGCGAGGTTGCTGCCCCCCATGGGGGTGGCCCGGCTCGGACCCTCCGTCCTAGCAAGCGAATCGACCCGATGCCGGTTATAAATACGTAAGGCGGGAGTGGAAGCGCGATTCTGGCCCCAGCGCTAGATTTTTCTTGCCTGCGGGCCTATCCGAACCGTTTCAGATGCCGGTTCAGGAGATCTCGCTCACGCTGCCGAACCGGCCCGGTGCCCTCGCTGGGGTTGCCCGCGTCCTCGCGAAGGAGCGCATCAATCTCGCGGCGATCAGCGTCGACTCCACCCCCAGTCGCGGCCGGGTCCGTCTCATCGTCAGCGACCCGGAGCGAGCCTATCGGCTCCTCTCGGAGGCCGAGTACGAGGTCGAGCTCCGCGAGATGCTCGTGATCCGCCTCGAGGACCGGGCGGGAGTGTTTCTCAAGGTCTTGGAGATCCTCGCGCAGGAGAAGATCAACATCCAGAACGTAGCGATCCTCCTCGCGCGCGACAACGGTCGCGCACTGGTCGCGCTCTCGGCGACCGACCTCGGACGGGCGCGCAAAGTTCTCCAGCAGGCGGGCGTGATCTCCCCGTATGCCGAGCAGCTGGTCAGCAACGCCGACCTGGTCGCCGCGGTACCCACGATCCCCACGGAATCGGTCGGGTTCCTCATGTGAGGACCCTTCCCGCGCAAGCCTCTTGTGCGGGCGCTCTTCCTCGACCGTAGCGCGGTTGTGGTCTAGTGGTTAGGACGGTAGCTTCCCAAGCTACCTACTCGGGTTCAAATCCCGACAACCGCATCCCACCCCGGATCGAACGACCTTCCGGTCCCTCCGGCGAGCGCCCCCTGGAGGGCGCATAGGGTTTGGAGGTCAGTAGGTGGAGATCACAACCAGAACTCCTTGCCGTCACGGAACATCGCGACCCGGCCCCAAGGAAACTTCTCGGGCGGCTGGGGCAATTCGAAGAGCTTCTTCTACCTCCGGCCATGGACGGACAGGGTCGGCTCATTCGGGACGAGCAGGATGCCCGAGTTTCCGAGCTCCGACTTCTTCAGCTTGCGTCCGGGCCCCCTCGCAGAGGTGGAGCTAGAGCCTCCCTCGGGGCATCGGTCGTGGTCATCCAGTGCTCCTTGTCCTCATCCCGGACCCGGAACCCGAGCTTCCCGACGGACCACTTCGCGGCCTTCTTTCGGTCCCGGGCTGCGAGCGACACTGACGTCCGCACGAGCGCCATGCATCCCCTTGGATCGGAGCCGATCCCGAGGAGCTTCGCCGTTCGCCACCGGTCGAAGGGCCCACCGGGCGCGCCCTCCGAGAACCGCACGGGTTCCCGGAGTCCCGGCTGCCTGACTCGAACAGGCGACCTGAGGATGTCCACGGGGGCCGCCGGAATACCGGCAGTCTCACCTACAGTCCCCCGCTCTACCACTGAGCTAAGCCGGGACGGGAACGACGAGCGGGGGTCGGCCTATAAAACTTGGCGTGCTGCCGCGTTCGAGGCGAGCGGAATGCGGATGCTCGAGCATCGACGCCACGGCCAGCGTCTCCCGGGAGGGACGCATCTGAGCGCCGAGGGGGTCCGGAAGGCCCGCATCGTCGGCAATTCGATCGGGCCGTTCTACCGGGTCGTCACGTCGCCTCGGCCGCGCGCGATCGAGACCGCGGTAGCGATGGGCTTCGCGGTCGACTATGAGATCCCCGAGCTCGCCCGCTTCCCGGAGGACCTCGAACCGACCGCGGGGGCCACCGCGGGCGAACAGATCCCCTTCGATGCCTGGGCCCGGGAGATCAAGCACAATCCCCGCCTGAAGGAGTACGCCGAGACGCAGGCATTCCTTTGGCGCTCGGCGTTGGACGACGTGCCCGATGGCGGGCACGTCCTCATGATCTCCCACGGCGGGATCATCGAAGTGGGCGCCCTCGGCGCCGACTTCGAAGGGGCACGCGGTCTGGGAGATGGGTTGCACTACCTCGAAGGCGTCCGCCTCGAGTGGACCGGCACGAAATGGGGCCGGATCGAGCGCGTGCGGAGCGACGACGGGCCTTAGCGGAGGGCCGCGTGCAGTCGCGCGGCGACCTCCGCCGGCGTCCCCGCTGCGTCGATGGGTCGTAGGCGTCCCCGCCGTCGGTAGAAATCGAGCAGAGGGGCGGTCTGCTCCGTGTACACTTTCAGCCGGACGGCCACGGCTTCCGGCCGATCATCGGGCCGCTGAATGAGCTCCGTGCCGTCCCGATCGCATCGTCCCGCGACTCGCGGGGGTTGGGTCTCGAGATTGTACACGGTGGTGCACTTCGGACAGATCCGACGTTGGCTGAGCCGGGCGACGAGGACATGGGACGGGATCTCGAAGGAAACGACGATCTCGCTGGGGGCGATCCCTTCGAGAGCCTCGGCTTGAGGGATGGTACGGGGGAACCCATCGAGGAGATAGCCGGAACGCGCATCGGGTGCGGCGAGCCGCTCGGCCAGCATCTTCAGCACGAGGGCATCGGGGACGAGGCGGCCGGCGTCCATGAAGCCGCGCGCCTCCCTCCCGAGCACGGTTCCCGCGGCGACCGCCGCTCGCAGGATGTCGCCGGTGGATAGGTGGGGGATCCCGAGCTCCTTCGCGAGCGCGGCCGCCTGCGTGCCCTTGCCCGCCCCTGGGGGCCCCAGGAACACGATACGGTGCACGCCCGCGTCCATCGGCTCTCGGCTAAATGCGTTGTGGCCGGGGGAGATCACTCCACCCGGCTTCCGTCGAAGGTCCGGCCTTCGATCGCGCGCTCGAGGTTGGCGAGATCGCGCCCCTGGACGATGGCGAGCGGGATCTTCGCGCGCGCCAGGACGTTGACAGCGAGATGATCGAATGGGAACTGCTGGCCCGCGGCCGAGGACGCCCCGGCGTGGACCATCTCGCGGAACCTCTCCCAAGAGAGCCGTTCCACCCTCTTCGCGGTCGGGTGCGTCCGTGGATCTCGATCGTAGATCCCGTCGACGCTCGTCGCATTGATGATCCGGGCGGCCCGAAGTCTCACGGCGAGCAGCGCGGCCACGCCGTCGGTCGTGTGCCCCGGCTCGGTGCCTCCCATGACCACGAGGGGCCCCCGCTGGATCTCGTGCACCGCCGCGGCGACCGTCGTCGGGGGGTGGGCCGGCGTCGGGGGCCCGATGCGTCCGGCCAACAGGCGTGCGTGCAGACGGGTGACGTCGATACCGATCTCGTCCAGTTCGACCTCCGTCAGTCCGAGCTTTCGCCCCAATTCGATGTACTGGCGAGCCGTCGAACCTCCGCCCGTGGTGACGCCGATCGGTCGGCGCTTGCCCGCACGGCGTAGCAGCGTCGCCAGCCCATCGAGGTAGTGCGCGTCGTCCTCCCCGGTCCAGATCACGGAACCCCCGATCGAAATCACGACCGGTGCGGAGGAAGGGGACCCCATCGCACGGTCGAGCCGTGGCGACACTTTACCGTTGCCGGGAGAGGAGAGATTCAAGAGCGCGGGAGCCGTGGGCGCCGGAGGATGGGCGATTCCGGCGATGCGGCCAAAGCCGCCGCCGCCCGCTCCGCGGTCGCGCGCCTGACCCCGGGACGAGTGGCGTTGGGGACCGGCTCCACCGCGGCCTGGGCGGTGAGGACGATCGCCGAACGGTTCCCCAAGGGACGCGGTTTCGAGTTCGTGTGCTCCTCCCACGCTACCGAGGACCTCGCCCGATCCCTCGGGCTCCCGGTCCGGGGCCTACGCGAGGACGATCGGTTCACCGTCATGGTCGACGGAGCCGACGAGGTCAGCGAAGCGCTCGATCTGACGAAGGGCGGAGGCGGCGCGCTCTTCCGAGAGAAGCTCCTCGCCGTTCTCTCCGAAGAACTGGTCATCATGATCGACCCGAGCAAGCTCGTCACCCGGCTCGGAGAGAAGGCTCCGATCCCTGTGGAAGTGGTCCCGTTTGCGCGCGGAGTGCTCGCCGAACGGTTCCGCAAGCAAGGGTACCAAGTCCAGCTCCGCACGCTCCGCGAGGGAGTGCCGTACGTCACCGACAACGGCAACGAGATCCTCGATCTGCGTCCCCCCCGGCCCCTCGAGGATCCGCGGGCGACCGCGGCCGAACTCCGTGCACTGATCGGAGTGGTTGAGACCGGTCTGTTCCCCGGGATGGCCCACCGGGTCGTGATCGGCCACTCGGACGGCCGGGTGGAGGAGCGGATCGCCTCGGCCGGGGTGCGTCGGCGTTAAACGGACCGGCGTTTCGCGAGGGCACCCATCGAAGGAATCAGAGGTACGGTCATGCAAGGGAAGTTCGTTCGGACCCGGGTCGACAACGGGGTCGGCTACATCGAGATCGCGAAGCCGAAGGCCAACACCTACGACCTCGAGATGATGCACGAGGTCGACGCGGCCCTCGAGGAGCTGCGCTTCGACGACCCCGCAAAGGTGATCGTGCTCACGAGCACCCTCGCGGGATTCTTCAGCGCCGGCGCCGATATCGAGATGCTCAAGAAGAGCCAGCCGGACTTCAAGGCGATGTTCTGCCTCTTCTGCCAGGAGACCCTGAACAAGTTCGCGCAGACCCCGAAGGTCGTCATCGCGGCGCTCCCCGGTCACACGGTCGGCGGCGGCCTCGAGATCGCGCTCGCCTGCGATCTACGCATCATGGCGAAGGACTCCGGGAAGATCGGTCTGCCCGAGGTAAACCTGGGGGTGCTCCCCGGGACAGGTGGAACGCAGCGCCTTCCCCGCCTCATCGGTAGCTCCCGCGCGCTCGATCTGATGATCACAGGCCGGCTCCTTAGCCCAGACGAGGCGCTCGCGATGGGGCTCGTCAACTACGTCTATCCCAAGGAGACGTTCGCCGCGGATGTCCAAGCGTTCGCGAGCGGACTTGCGCACGGTCCCTCCCGCGCGATCAGCCTGATCAAGCGCTCGGTCCAAGAAGGGGTCGAAATGCCCCTGAGCTCCGGTCTCGCCCTGGAGCGGGAGCTGCAGAACCGCCTCTTCGTCACCGAGGACGCCAAGGAAGGGATCGCCGCCTACCTCGAAAAGCGCAAGCCCAACTTTAAGGGGCATTGATCGATTGAGTCGACGCGAGGAGCACGCGATGCACTCACCGACCTCTCCAGGACCGGAGCCGCACGCCGCGGCGCCGGCGGCGAACGTCTCCAAGATCATCCAGGAGGGCGGGACCGTCGAGCCCGTCCGCGAGATCCTCTGGGGCTCGTCCGCGGGAGTTCGCAAGTACGAGACGGGGGAGGAGCTCCCTGGCGACATGCGCAAGCTCGTCATTCGGCTCATGGTGGTGCAGGCCGACACCGAGTTCGCATCGATCCAACAGCACCGCCCCTGGCTCGACTCGGCCCCGACGCTCGAGGATCGCTGGATCGAAGCCCGCATTGTCGCGGACGAAGCGCGCCACGGACTCCAGGCGTGCCGCGTCCTCCGCGACTTCGGTGAGGACGGCCAGAAGGACATCGACGAGCTGTTGACGAAGCGCGAGGGCGAGCACAAGCTCGACGCGTTCAACATGAAGTTCGAGCGCTGGAGCGATGTCGGCGCGTTCACCTGCCTCGTCGACCGGGTCGGCGTCTACCAGCTCCGCTCCTTCCAGGAGTGCTCGTACGGCCCGCTCGCGCGCGCGATGCCCTTGATGCTCTCCGAGGAACAGCTCCACCTCAACTTCGGGTTCAGCGTGCTTCGCCGGATGGCGCAGTACGGACCGAAGTACTCGGGCTCGAAGGACGAGGCCCAGGCCGCGGTCAACAAGTGGTACCCGCGTGCCCTCGACATGTTCGGGCACTCCAATTCCGACACGAGCCGGCGAGCGATCGAGTACGGTCTCAAGCGCTGGACGAACGAGGAAGCGCGCGAACGGTACATCCACGAGGTCACGCCGCTCCTGACCTCGATCGGGCTTCAGGTGCCGGCGGCGGACTTCGACCGCCACATCCACTAGGCGAGACGCCGCCCGCCCGGTCCCGGCCGGAGCAAGAGCATCCGGCGAATGCCGGGGATCCTCGAGAGGCGGCGCCGCACCCGGGGCGCGTCCGGTGCGAGCAGGAAGACGTGCAGGTGGGCGCCCGCATCATGGGTGTACGCGGCCACGGGCCGCCCTTCCTCATGGTTGAGCCCGCGCACCTCGGAGATGATCGCCCGCGAGGAGACCGTAAGGTAGTCGAGCGATGGCACCGTCGTTTCGCAAACGTTGCGGAAGCTATCGCATTCCTCCATCACGAGGGGAAACAGGGTCGGTGCATCTCGATCGTGGATCGCCCGGGTCATTCTTCGGGTCCGAGCCGGCAGCTCGCGTTGACGCTGGGGGAAGTACGGGGAGGTATGTACCGAGGTCTGCATCGCATCGGCCGAGCGCACGGATTTCGTCGGAGCGGCGTCGATGAGCACGACGAGATCGCGAAAGGACGGCCAGTACCGCGGTGGGTGCAGCGTCCGCGCGTAGCAGTCTCGGCCGTCCGAGCGCGTGCCGGCGCGCCACTCCACGAACCCTCCGAAGATTGAGCGCGAGGCACTGCCCGATCCGTAGCGGGCGAGCTGGGAAAGCGCCCGGTCGCTCAGATCGAGACCCGCCGCCGCCGTGCTCGCTCCCGCGAGCGCCGCGAAGCCGCTCGCGCTGCTCGCCATGCCGCTCGCCGTGGGGAAGTTGTTGGTCGAGCGGACGAGCGCGTGCGTCGGCGTGTGTGCGATCGCCCGCACTCGATCGAGAAAGGCGGAGACCGCCGAGAGCGGTCCGCCGCGCTGGAGCGTCCCGTCGAGGACGAACCGATCCTCCGATAGAGCTCGATCGAACACCACCGTCGTGCGGGTCCGGAGCCGATCGAGCGTGACCGAGAGCGACGAATTGTACGGGAGGGCGAGCTCCGGATCCCGGACGCCCCAGTACTTCACGAGGGCGATGTTCGGAGCGGCTTCGTACGTCGCCCGACCCGGGATTTCCCTCGCCATGCGCTCCTCCCCGAGGACGGCGCGCAGTACTTATCCACCACGGCGCCTCCTACGGACGATGGCGCGTCCCCCCGCGACACCGCGGCCCGTGGCGTACCGCTCTCCACGCGATCTCGCGCGTGCGAACCGCCTCGGGGGGTTCCACCAAACGGTGGGATTCCTCATCGACGCCGAACAATCCGGGGTCGGCTACTGCACGGTCGCCGGGACGGTCGACCAGCGGCACCTGAACATCAACGGGGTCGTGCACGGAGGGGTCTATGCCACGATCCTCGACACCGCGATGGGAGGGGCGGTGGTCACTACCCTCGGGGAAGGCGAGACGACTGCGACCACCTCACTCTACGTGGAGTTCCTACGAGGGGCCCGCGAGGACGCCGTGCTCCGGGCCCGAGGCGACGTGCTCCGACGGGGCCGCCACCTTGCGTTCGTCGAGGGCAACCTGTACGACGCAGAGGGGCACCGGCTCAGCCAAGCGCACGGCACTTGGTACATATGGTCGGCGGAGGAGCGGCCGTCCTCGCGCCGGGGCGCCCCTACGCCCGCTTCCCGCCGATCCGGCGGGCGAAGTTCTCGGCGATCGTGAGCATTTCGAGCCCCTTCGCTGCCCCCCGTGCCCCTTCCGGGAACGGGTTCGCGGCGAAGAACGCACGGACCTCCTTATCCCGCCCGAGTCCCAGAACGGGGATGAGCGGGTAGAGGACCTCGGGCATGAACCCGGTCCCCCGGAAGAACTCGTTCAGCTCGGTGACGTGGGCTTGGAGCCACTTCCATGTGATCTCCCGGGACGGGCGGTTGAGGCCGGCGTGGATGATGACGGTCCACACGTGGCCGCGATTGATCTCCCCCCGCAGGGCCCCATCGAGCGTCGCCTCGACGAGCCGGGGGGCGGCGCTCCAGCTCAGCGCGTTCTCGAGTCTCGCCGCCTCGCCCTCGGGCGGGTTCTGCGAGAGCCGTTGGCGGATCTCACGATGCGCGAGGTCCCCTTCGGTGCGCGAGCGCCCGATCGCCACGGCCCCTCGAAGGTCGGGATCGAGCCGCTCCCACTCGACGAACAGCTCGGAAAGTTCCCGGGCGAAGCCCGGATCGAGCATGGCGCGGGAGAGGGAGAGGCTCTCGCGGAGCACCCCGGTGCCGGCGGGCTCCTCGGGCCGAGCGCGCGGACCGATGCGATGGAACTGATCGGCGAGGTAGGATCGGGCGAGGTCGTTGACCTCGACCGCATCGGGAGCGTACAGCCCGAAGGCGCGCAACGCCGAGCTCACCGAAGCGACGACCGGGTAGTCGACGCACGAGGACAGGGCGCGCGCGAACCGTGCGTAGGTCTCGAACGGAACCTCTCCAGAGAGGACGAACGCGTACAGGTCTTCCATGACGATCCACTTCTCGGCCATCGATCGCTCGACGAACGTGGACAGGAGCCGATCGTACAGCGTCGGGTCGTAGAGGACGCGGTAGAATCCCGTGGCCCCCCGATTGAGATGGACGGAGGCCGTTGCGGGCACCGGTAGCATGTGGCGCTCCGAGTCGAGCCGCACGCGTTCGGTCCGACCATCGACCTCGATCACCATGGGGATCATCCAGACGCCGGGCGCGTGCACTCCGTCCAACCGGTACCGGCGCTGACGCAGTTCGAGGCCGCCCGAGACCCCACGCGCCTCCACGACCGGTAGGCCGGCTCGCTCGATCCAGGGCCCGAGGATCTCCGGGATCGGCTGCCGCGACGCTTCGCCGAGGGCCTCCCACAGATCGCTCGTCCGGGCGTTCTGCCACTTGTGGCGAGTCAGGTACTCGATGACCCCACGGCGGAACGTCTCCTCCCCGAGGTAGGCCTCGATCATGCGGAGGACGCTCGCCCCCTTCCCGTAGCTGATCGCGGGATCGAAGACCTGGTTGATCTCGTCCGGCTCGACGACCGGCACGCTCACTGGGACCGTGGAAGTCAGAGAATCGCTGCGCAGCCCGGGTCCCATGAAGATCATGAAGAACTCGTTGATCGCCTGCAGCTCCGGGTCGAGCCGATCGACCATCTTGAGCGCCATCAGAGTCGCGAAGCTCTCGTTCAGCCAGATGTCCGTCCACCACTGCATCGTCACGAGGTTCCCGAACCACTGGTGGGCGAGTTCGTGCGCGATGGTGTCGAAGGTTTGGCGCCGGTCGAGCGTTCCCGAGCGCTCCGTGACCAGGAGCCGCATATCGCGGAAGCTGATCGCTCCCCAGTTCTCCATCGCTCCGAACGGGTGCTCTGGGACCCCGATCAGGTCGAGCTTGGGGAGTGGGTACTCGATCCCGTAGTACTCCTCGAAGGCCCGAAGGAGGCGGCCCGTGACCGAGAGTGCGAAGGCGGCGGCCGGTCCGCTTCCCGGAGCGGTCACGACCGCGATCGCGACGCGCCCGGACTTGTCCTCCGCCCGTTCGAACGTTCCAATCCCCACGAAGAAGAGGTACGTTGCCATCGGCGGAGTAGGGGCGAACTTCCAGAGGCGACGCGCACCATGCGTCGTGACCTTCTCCGGAAACGTGTTCGAGACGACCTCCTGGGCTGCATCGGTCGTGATGCTCGTCCGGAAGCGCGCCTTGCGATCGGGCCGATCGAAGCAGGGGAAGATCTTGCGCGCCCCCGTCGCCTCGCACTGGCTGACGAGCGCGTAGCCGCCCGCGAACTTCGACCGGTAGAGTCCCATCATGTTCGCCGGATCGACGACGCCATCGAACTCGACCCGGACCCGGGCCCGTGGACCCGGCCGAGGAATTGCGATGTGCAGGCTGTTCGTCGCGCGGTCCACATGGTGGGTCGCGGGGAGGCCCTCGACCCACGCCCCACGGATCTCCAGGCGATCGCAATCCAGCGAGATCCGCTCCGGGGCCGGAGCGATGTCGAACTCGATGGTTCCCGTCCAACGCTGATCGGCAAAGTCGACGTCGAGGTGCAGTCGGTACTCGTCCACCTGGGGCGGCTCGGCCTGTCCGATCATCGGTGTTCCGTGTCCCCACCGGACCCCCGGGGCCCGGCGAGTTCTACGGGCGGGTGCAGCGCCGGGGCGGGATGATGATTTCGATGGGCGTCGCTCGCGCTCGGGTCCGCCGCGCGCCGTTCCGTACGTCCCAGGATAGGAACGCGACCACATCGACATCGATTGGGTGAGCGAGACCGTCTCCCGGCGGGCGGCCGGGAAAATCCGGTCGGAAGCGATGATGCACCAACCGGGCCCAGCGCTCGAGGCGGAGAACCCGAAGGCGGTCTACGTTCGGGACCCGGACGGCGTGCGGCTCGAGCTGTTCGAGACCATGGGCGCGCCGGCGAGAATCGACGCGCGACGGTACTGAAGCACCCGACGCACGCCCCGGGCCGCCTTTCCTCCGCGGAGCCCATCCGCTTCCATGAACGTTAAATAGCGTGCCTCGGTGGACCGTTCGGCTGACGGTCAAAGCGGTGGGGAAACACCCGGTCCCATTCCGAACCCGGCAGTTAAGCCCACTGGCGTTCCGCGAGGTACTGAAGTGCGCGAGCCTACGGGAAGCGCGGAAAGCTGTCAGCCTCTCCCCGGGTCCCGGGGATGTACGCTTCTCTAGCCGGTCGGGCATAGAGAGGCCGCGATCGGCTCCTCTACGTAGGAGGATCGAGAGCGCGCGAGAGACGGGATGACCGGGAATCCGGGTGCAACGGCTCCCGCCTCGGAACCATACGACAACTCCCTCAGCCGCCAAGAGCAGAAGGGGCTGCATCGCTTTCGGATGGGTGCGTGGGCCGGCTTCGTCGGAGCGGTAGCTGCGATCGCGCTTCCCGCCGCGTTCCTCTGGCTCGCGGCTTACAACCCCGGGGGCATCTTCACCTTCGACTCCACCTTCCTGCAGTACGCCAACTGGCTCCTGATCGCCGGCGCCCTGCTGTTCCTGTTATCCCTGATGATGTACCGGTGGGGATTCAGCGCGCTGCGCAAGGAGGATTCGCGGTTTGACGTCGCCATCGCCCTGTGCTGGGTCGGGTCGATCGGATTCATCCTGGTAATCGTCGGCGCGTCGTACTTCCTGGGATCTCTGGACTCGATCACCGCATGCATCCGCGGGCAACCCACCCAGGCGCTCTCGTGCCTCAACTCGCAGAGCCCCCTCGGCGCCGCCACGGCGGTGATCGGGTTCTGGCTCGGCTGGGCGGGCAGCGTCGGGGTCGTCGTCGGCCTCTTCATCGGAGGAGGTCGGATCCCCTCCGCGCTCTTGATCGTGGGTGGCGTTCTCTACCTGCTCCTGCTCGTCATCCTGGTGCTTCCCTTTGCGAGCATGCTCACCCACGTTCCGGGTCTGCGATACATCGTGATCCTCGCGCCGCTCTTCGGCATTCTCGCGCCGCTCTTCGTCCTCGGAGGAGCGCACCGTTCAGGCCCCTCCGCGGCCTCCGCTTGATCCAACGACGCCGGGCGAAATTCGACAAACCCTAAGTGCGCCGAGTTCCGTCCCGATCCGTGTACCTCGGCGCGCACATCGGCATCGCCGGTGGACTCGCCAACGCTCCCGTACAGGGCCGGCAGATCGGCTGCGAAGCGATCCAGATCTTCTCCAAGAGCCCGCAGATGTGGGCGGGTCCCCCCATCGCCCCCGAGGCGGCCCTACGGTTCCGCGAGGCCGTGGTCCGGGAGAGGCTCCGGGCCACAGCGGTACATCATGGATATCTTCTCAATCTCGCCAGCCCCAAATCCGCGATGCTCCGGCAGTCCCGGAAGACGTTCCGCGATGAGATCCAGCGCGCGGAGCTCCTCGGGGTCGACGGACTGATCTTCCATCCGGGGGCCCACACTGGATCCGGGGTCGAAGCCGGCATCGCGTCGATCACGGCAAACCTGAACGACGCCTTCCTCGCCACGCCGGGGGTCCGCGTGCGCGCGCTGCTCGAAAACTCGGCGGGACAGGGCACGACGCTCTGCTCCAGCTTCGAGGAGCTCCAGGCAATCCTCGCCGGGCTCGATACCCCGTCTCGCGCCGGCGTCGCCCTCGACACCTGCCACCTCTTCGCGGCGGGGTTCGATTTTCGCACGGCAGAGGACTACGGAGCGCTCATCGATCGCATCCGGGACACGATCGGGATCGAGCAGGTGCATGCGTTCCACCTGAACGATGCCAAATCGGGGCTCGGTTCCCACCTCGATCGCCACGAGAACATAGGACATGGGGAGATCGGGCTCGAAGGGTTCCGCCATCTCGTAAACGACCGGCGCTGGAGGGCGGTCCCCGGGTATCTCGAAACTCCGCTCGACGAGAACGGGTACGCTCGCTACGTGACCGACCTCCATAGCCTGGCCGCACTTCGACCGCGTACGTCCGGCGGATCTATCGTCGAGCAACCGGCCCGCCCCGCTCGAGCACGCCGTTCCTCCACGGCAGGGTAGAACGCCCCAGCTCCAGCGCATGCCGGAGGTCTTGGTCGCAAGCGTGCGCCACCCGGTGCATGTGCTCGAGGCGGCCCGGCTCGGTGCGGACATCGCGACGATGCCGTATGCGGTGATGGAGAAGCTTCCGGTCCATCCCCTCACGGACATCGGGCTCGCCCGGTTCCTCAAGGACTGGGAGAAGGTCCCGAAGTAGGGCCGCGCCCGCGTTATATCGCCGGCCCGCCATCGGTCACCCACCGTGACCGATCGGCCGCTGTACGCGAAGTATCTCGAGCTCACGCGGGAGGCGCTCCAGCGCGTGCGGCCCGCCGCCCCGCGGCGCTCGTTCCTCGCGGGAGCCGCCGATGATTACCTCGCGATGGCCAAGGCGTATCTCACGGACGCCGAGCATTTCGCCGAAAAGGGAGACCTCGAACGGGCGCTTGCCGCCGCGAGCTACGCGCATGCGTGGCTCGACGCGGGTGTGCGTCTTGGGATCCTGGACGGAGGGAACGATGATGCCCGTTTCACGCTCTTCCGGTAGTCCGAAGCGGCGGTTCGCGGGCGTACCGGAACCGGTCGTCGAGAGCATCGAGGCCCATCTCCGAGACCGGGAGCGTCGACGCGAGGACCTGGATGCGCGCGCCCGGCGCCTTCGACGCCATGCCCAGGGTACCATGATCCAGCTGCACGGCGGAGCCGCCTCCGCATCCGACCTCCGCATGCTCCGGGACGAGACGCGTGCGCTCGCCCAGTATCTCGACCGCGGTGCGCGCGTGGACGCCTCCCTCGCTCGCGACGCCTTCCAAGAGGCGAGCGAGGCGCTCCTCCTGGCGGCCATCGTCGGAGGTCGACGGTTGCCATCTCCGGCCGAGGTGGGGGTCGACGTGGAGTCCTATCTGCTCGGCCTCGGCGATGTAGTTGGGGAAGTGCGCCGTCTCGCGCTCGATCGCCTCGCGGCGGACGACCTCGACCGGGCCGAGGCGTACCTCGAGCTCATGGCGAGCCTCTACCATACCTTGATGCGTTTCGACACTACCCGGGCAATCGTGCCGCTCAAACCCAAGCAGGACACCGCGAGATCCTTACTCGAACGGACCCGGGGGGAGGTCGTCATGGCCCGCGTCGGGGCGCGCAACCGACCCCGGGCCATCCCTCGGAAGGAGACGCCATGAACCCCGTCGCGGAGACCCCACCTCGCCGCACGATCGCGGTGATCGGAGGCAGCGGTCTCTCCGGGATATTCGCCGGGGAGAGCAAGATGCACCGGATATCGACGCCCTGGGGGGCCCCATCGGCCCCGATCGAGGAGGGCCAAGTGGGCGGCGTGCGCACCCTGTTCCTCCCGCGCCACGGCGTCGGCCACACCATTCCGCCGCACCGGGTGAACTATCGAGCGAACATCGACGCGCTCCGGGCGCTCGGCGCGGATGCCATCGTGACGGTGAGCTCGGTCGGATCGCTCCGGGAAGAGCTCGCTCCGGGCACGTTCGTGCTGCCTCGTCAGTTCGTCGACTTCACCAAGCAGAGGCCCACCACGTTCCACGACGGAGGTCGGGTCTATCACGTGTCGATGGCCGACCCGTTCTGCCCGGACCTGCTCGCGCAGGCGTCCACGACCGGCCGGGAGCTCTCGAGCCCCTTCGCGGAAGGCTCGACGTACGTCTGCATCGAGGGTCCACGCTTCTCCACACGCGCCGAGTCGAAGTTCTTCCGAGGATTCGCGGACATCATCGGGATGACGTTGGTGCCCGAGGTCACTCTCGCGCGCGAGCGGTGCCTGTGCTATGCCTGCCTGGCCATGGTGACCGACTACGACGTGTGGGCGGAGCACCCGGTCGAGATGCGCGAGATCATCGAGACCATGAACCGTAACGTCGAGCGGATGCGCAAACTCCTCTCTGCGCTGATCCCACGGCTCGCGCGCGCCCCAACGTGCGCGTGCGCGCACGCCCTCGATCAAGCCGGAGTGTGAGCGCCCCCGGGCGCACTACGCGTGCGGCGGGCCGGCGCGGACCGTGATCGGGATGACGTCCGCCGCGAACTCGCGCTCGGCGATTTCGACCGGGTCGATCATGGAGGGCGGAAGCTCGATCAGGATGGGGGCACCGAGCGAGATCTGAAGGGCCCGAGCGCCGAGGATGCGCGCCCGCTCGAAACGGGTGAAATCTGCCGGCCCCTTCGGTGATGCAGGAACACCGGTGGTCACGACAGCATCTCCGAGGGCCGCGACGGGAGTGGCGGCCATCAAGTGCTCATCCACCTGGGCAATCCTACTTAGCATTTGCTAGGACCCGGCAGGCCCCCCGCCGTCCGGGACGTCCCCCCGGGGCACGCGATTTACGGCGATATAGAAAGAGTTACCCCTCGATGGTACTTCGGCGAACGTGGCGAGCGGTCATGTAGGTTTCTACAGCGCATTGCTGCGACGGCTGTGGAAGTTCCTCGCGGCGTACGCGGCGCTCCTCCTCGGCGCCAGCGCCGGGTTCTACCTGCTCGAGGGTGGGGGCGACGACCTAGGCACGTCGTTCTACTGGGCGGTCGTAACGATCGCGACCGTCGGCTACGGGGACGTCGTTCCCACGACGCCGAATGCTCGCTGGTTCACGATCGGTGTCATCCTGGTCGCGGTGTTCCTGACGGCGTACCTCATCTCTATCATCATCGGTGTCGTGAACGACGAGTCCCACAAGCGGAACCTCGGCATGCTCGGAACGGATTTCACCGGCCACGTCGTCGTCATCGGCTACGCCGGAGTGGGCCGCGCAGCGGTCCGCGAGCTCCTCGCCGTCGGCGAGCGCGTTGCGGTCGCGACGGCCGACATCAACGAGCTCCCCAACATCCGGGCGCTCGCGCCGGAACACCGGATCTACGTAAGCTTCTATCCGACAGGAGATTCCGAGGTCCTGAACCGATTGAATGCGGCCGCGGCCAAAGCGGTCGTCATCTGCACCCCGGACGACACGACCAACCTGATCACCGCGCTCGCGGTCCGGCAGATCGCCCCGAACGTACGGATCGTGGTATCGGTCACCCGTGCGGAGCTGCGGCCCACGCTGCGCAGCGCCGGGGTTACGTACGTGGCTTCCCCCAACGACATGGGAGGCCGCCTCGTCGCCAACGCCGCATTCCGGCCCGAGGTCGTCAACGTCTTCGAAGATCTCACGAGTGCCGCCTACGGGGCGGACATCGGCGAATACGTGCTCACTGAGAAGACCCCACTCTCTCGCCAGGCGCTCTCGGAGGCCGAGACGATGGTGCGCGCCGCTTCCGGTTGCATCGTCATCGGGTACGCGCGCCCGCGGGGCCCCGGCGAGTATGTCACGGCGCTCAACCCTCCGGCGTCCTTCCACTTCCAACCCGGCGACGCGCTCCTCGTGATGGGCAGCCTGGAGAACCTGAAGCGGCTCGAAGCGTGGCTCGGCGTACCCCAAGGACGGTAGGCGGGCGCCTCGGTCGAGGTGCGGGCACCGGGATTTGAACCCGAGTTATAGGCTTGGCAAGCCTATGTGATACCAGACTACACTATGCCCGCGTGTCGCCGACTCCTCCTCGGAGCCGTGGCCCCATAAAACGGCGACCGTGCGCGGGCAGATCTACGACTTACGGGCAACGCGAGGCGGAGCTTCAGGGTGGGGGCGGGCGCGGTCCGGACGGTCTCCCTTGCGCTCCTAAGCCCGGGGTATGGTAATGGGCACAGGGCACGATGGGCGAGAGTCGCTGGTCGGAGGGGGATGTCGTGGCCCTGAAGCACCCGGGCACTCCTCCGATCCTCGTTCCGTTGCGGCGGGGCCCCCAGCGGGTCGGCGACGCGGCGGTACTCGATCCGCGTGAGCCTTGGGACGTTCTCGCGTCAGTGCGGGCCGTGCTGTGCGACGGTGGTCGAGTAGTTACCGATACGCCCACGTAGACCCAACAGGAACGGACGGTGCGGTCGCTGAGGGGGATCGAGTTCGATGAGGTCAGGTCCGTGGAGCTCCCCGAGCAGTCCTTGCACGTCGGCGACGGGGGGAGGGCGCTGGCATTCGAGATGCTGGGACACACAGGGGTTCTGACCGTGACACGCAAGGTCGGCCGACGAAGACCGCGACCTCCTGGTCGATCGCGGGACCCTCAGGGTCGTCTTGGCTGGAGGATACCTCTGGTGGGAATCAGGTTGGTTCACAATTCTCAAGGTCGTGAGAGCCGGTGCGACGATTGGCGGATGATGCCCGTGTGCAGCTCGACCAGTTCGTGGGTATCTCGCCCTCGTTACCGTGGCTCCTACGCCTCGCCGGGCACGATCTCCATCGTCCCGACCGTCGTAGGCTTCCTCCGGTCCGCCAATCGCCCTGCGGTTCGATGCTTGGCTTCGTCCGACCCGCCCGATTTATTCGATGCGATTCGTCCCCGTATGCGACATCAGACCCTCGTACCTGTGATCGATGACGGGCCGGAGCCACTGCAGCGATTCCCGAACGATCGTAATGGCGCGTAGGCGATCTTCGAAGAATGCCTGTACGGAGATCTTCCGCCCTAAGGACCGAGAGCGCTCAGTTCCTTGTCCCACAGCGAGAAACGCGAGGAGGACATCGCCGGTGCGTTCCCCATCCACCATCGCCAAGTACGGATACACACCGCACTCTGATACGATCTCTTCCAAGAGTCGTGTCCCGGTAGTCTTGCGGATCAGCCTGCCGTGTACGAACACAAAATCATGAAGGATGCGCCCGCGGAAGCTCGGGAGGCGGCCAAGGTCTGGAAGAACTCTCCATTGGACGAGTCCATCGGCGACGAGTTGTGCTTGATTCCGGGGCAACCCCAGAGGGAATGGAGGCACCGAGCGGCTGAGAAGATGGAAGTCGCGCCGACGCTCGGATGCCGCAACGAGATCGGCGGCGGCCCGGATTCGGTCGGGTGAAACCGGCCGCTCCTCGCCGTTGTCCCCCGGGGCTGGATCGAGCTCCCGGATGCGAAGGGGGTAGGACCTGGGCCGGGCCAGCCCAAACAGAACGGCAAGTGGCCCTGAGGCATCGAAATAGGCTGGGACCCCCTCCGCGGTCGCGGGACACGTAATCCGGAGCGAGCGCGCCTGAGTGCTGCTGGTGAGCGAGTCAGTCGCCGGCGTGCTCTCCGCGGTCAGGCGAACGTAAAAGATGACATTCGGGGAGCTCCAAGCCACGACGGTCTGAGGGTCGCTCTGGAGTCGCTGCAGGTCAGAGGCCCGGCGTGCCGCGAACGGCCAAAGGACTTCGGCCGTGGCGAATCTCACTCCGGTAACGCGGGGATGAGGCACGTAGCGGTCGTGAAGCCACTCTCTCGCGTAGAGGCGGCGGCGAACGTACTGGAACGTGGAACGGGGAAGATGGCACTGCTGGATCAGCGCGCGCTCCGTGACCGGAGGCGCCCCAATCAGTGTCTGGATTACGCACGCCTCCGACTCACTTAGGTTCCGCATGAGCTCGCCAGGCGACGGTGTAGCATCCGGCTCAATTTCCTATCGGGAAATCGAGGCCCGATATAAATAGAGTCACCTGGATTGCAACGACAATGGGACGCGGACGGTTGGGCACGAGAGTAGGCAACGGCGTCGGAGCGATTGGACTGACTGCAATCATGCTTGCACTTGTAGTTTCAGCAATGCCCGGCATGGGGGCATCCCCGGCCACCGGTGCAATCCCGCTGGTCTCGGCGAACGATGGCGAGGCATCGCACTACAACGTGACGTTCGTGGAGACCGGACTCGCGCCGGGGACCTCGTGGACGGTTGAGATGAACGACGTCACACGGAATTCGAGCACCTCCACGATCACGTTCCTCGAGCAGAACGGGACATACAACTTCTCGGTGGGTGACGTAGCGGGTTATACGAGCACGGGAGGATCCGGGACGGTCACGGTGGTCGGTCTCGCGCAGTCGGTCCCAGTGACGTTCAGCACGAAGGCCGTAGGTTCCTTCCCGGTGACGTTCGTGGAAACCGGACTCGCGCCGGGGACCTCGTGGACGATCGAGATGGGCGATGCCACCCAGAACTCGAGCACCTCCACGATCACGTTCCTCGAGCAGAACGGGACATACAACTTCTCGGTGGGTGACGTAGCGGGTTACACGAGCACGGGAGGATCCGGGACGGTCACGGTGGTCGGTCTCGCGCAGTCGGTCCCAGTGACGTTCAGCACGAAGGCCGTAGGTTCCTTCCCGGTGACATTCGTGGAAACCGGACTCGCGCCGGGGACCTCGTGGACGGTTGAGATGAACGACGTCACACGGAATTCGAGCACCTCCACGATCACATTCCTCGAGCAGAACGGGACGTACCGCTTCTCGGTGGGTGACGTTCCGGGCTATGCTAGCTCGACCACTTCTGGGGCCATCATTGTGAACGGAGGGGCGGCCACTGAGACGATCGACTTCACCGCGTTCGCCGAAGACACCTACCTCCAAGTCTCAGTCCTCCCCATCAACGCGTCGGTCACCGTCAACGGGCGATCGACGATTGGCTCCGAGGGAGTGTACGTCTGGACGCTGCTCCCGGGGTCGTACTACGTAAACGTGACCCTCGTGGGTTACACGCCCTACTCGAACCTTGTGATCGTGACGGCGGGAATGGCTACCGAGCTTTCCATAGTGCTTACGGCGCTCTCGACCTACGGGTATCTTGTCGGGACCGTGACGCCCGCCACGGCGACGGTAATCGCGAGCGGGGTGATCGTACCGATCGAGGATGGGGCGTTCAACGTGACCGTGGCCCCGGGAGCTTACTACCTCTCGATAACGGCGTCCGGATACGAAAGTTTGGTACTAGAGGCTAACGTCTTCGCCGGGCAGGCCACGCACGTCACGCTCAACTTGACGACCGCCCCGACGACCGTGACGCTCTCCGGGGAGCTCTCGCCCGCTAACGGCTCGGTGGTAGTGAACGGGTTCATCGCGTACGTGAACGCAACCGGCCACTTCCAGGTCTCGGTCCTGCCCGGAACGTATACCGTGTCCGTCTCCGCTCCGGGATATTTCCCGTTTTCTGAGAATCTGACCATCTTCTCGAGCGTCACCGTGAACTTCACGTTGACAAAGGTGCCGGGATCGACCTCAATGAAGACCACAGGCAACGTGACCGCCACCGGGTACAACATTACGGTGACGGAGCTGACGAACGGCAACGGGAGCATTTCCGTCACGTTCACCTCTCAGGCCAACGGGACGTTGCTGGTCACGATCCCGTACGCGGAGGTCGAGAACGCCACTTTGGCGCAAGTCTTGTCCAGCCACGTCTACGTGAACGGTGTACTGTTCACGGACTTCGCGGTCACGGTCACGGCGAACTACACGGTCATCCTTACGGTACGCGGTCTACCAGCTGATCCGACCCTGTTGTGGACTTTCTCGTCATCTGGCTCACCTTCGGGGCCGGCTTCCGGATTCCTGGGGTTGCCCGGGAACCTCGGGTTCTATCTCCTTACATCTATCGCTCTGGCGGCCATCATCGCGACGGTCCTCGTGTTGGCATTGAAACACAGGGAAGGTCGCCCGCCCTTGCCTCCACCGGGGGATGCCACTAAGGAGACAGAGACCACGGTGGGAAAGCAGCCGGACGTGGAGGATCTCCTCATCGACGTACTCGCCCCCCTGCCTGGGTGAATCCAGCGGATCGAGAAGCCGGATCCGCGATACCATCTCGGACCTCGGACCTCGAACCGGACGGGAGTAACTCCGGACGGTCGAGACTCCCAGTGCCACCTTCGCCCACGAGCGATCGCTCCGCAGGGCGAAGCCGGGCCCGCGGCGGCGGGAGGAAGATGTAGGAGCCGCGAAGATGAATCGAACCGGACCGGAACCTTCCCGCAGTTCGAACAGGTCGATGCGAGCGCGGGGAATCGAACTCGAGTTACAGGCTTGGCAAGCCTATACGACACCAGACTACACCATGCCCGCGTGTCGCCGACTCCTCCTCGGAACCGTGGTCCCGTAAAACGGCGATCGTGCGCGGGTGGATGAACGGCTTCTGGGCATCGTGAGGCGGAGCTGCAGGGTGGTGGGGGTTCGGGCGCGGTTCGGAGGGTCTCCCTTGCTCTCATAAGCCCGGGGTATGGTGATGGGTACAGGGCGCGATGGGCGAGAGTCGCTGGTCGGAGGGGGATGTGGTGGCCCTGAAACACCCGGGTACCCCCCCGATCCTCGTTCCGTTGCGGCGGGGCCCACAGCGGGTCGGCGACGCGGCGGTACTCGACCTGACCGAGCAGATCGGTCGGCCCGTAGGCGGCTCGATCGAGTGGGTGGGCACCCGGTACGCGGTCCTCCGGCCCTCGCTCTCCGATCTCCTCTCGACCATGACGCGCGGAGCCCAGATCATCACGGCGAAGGACGCGGCGTACCTCGTGCTCCTCGCCGGGATCGGCCCGGGGGACCGAGTGGCGGAGGCGGGCAGTGGCAGCGGAGCGCTGACGACCGTGCTCGCGTACGCCGTCGGGCCCGCCGGGCACGTAGCCTCCTTCGATCGACGACCGGAAGCATTGCACCTCGCCCGGCAGAACCTCGAGCGCGGCGGACTCGCCGGTCGGGTATCCTTCCACGAGCGGGATGTCCTGGCGAACGGCATCGAGGGAACGGACTACGACGCCGTGGCGCTCGATCTGCCCGAGCCCTGGGGGGTGCTCCCTTCGGTGCGGGCCGCCCTCTGTAACGGAGGTCGTGTCGTCACCTATTCACCGACCTACAACCAGCTGGAACGGACGGTGCGCTCGCTGAGGGAGCTCCGCTTCGATGAGGTCCGCTCCCTCGAGCTCCTCGAGCGCCCCTTGCATGTCGGCGAAGGGGGCACGCGGCCCGCATTCGAGATGCTCGGCCACACCGGGTTCCTGACCGTGGCGCGCAAGGTCGACTGACGATGGTCGTGCTCTCCCTCACGATCGCGGGGGCGCTCGGGATCGTACTGACCGGAGGATACCTGTGGTGGGAGATGGGTCGGTACACGACCCCGCAGGTCGCCGAAAGCCGCTTCGACGAGCGACGGATGATCTTCGCGTACACTCTCGGTCTGTTCGTCGGGATCCTCCTCTCCCTCCCATGGCTCCTGTACCTTGCGGCGATGACGAACGCCGCTCTGCTCGGCGCCTTCGCACTTCTCGCCGTGCTCGTCCTCTCGATCGAGCTCGCCGAGTGGGCGATCCGGCGGACCCACTATTGGGGAAAGGGTCCGAGCTTCCCGTTCTACGCGGTCGGATTGCGTGCGGGGATCGTCGGGATCCTCGTGCTGGCGCTCGTGGGTCAGTACCTCTCGGCCTCGACGATCACCTGGGACGGGACCTCCGTAGTGGGACTCCAGGCGGTTGCGATCGTGGCGCTCGAGGTAACGGGCGCGCTCCTGTCCCTACCCGCGACTGCGGCCGGAAGCCCGCGACGGGGGGCCGGTGTGCTCTCGGGCGCCCTCATCTCCGGGATCGGCTTGTTCCTCCTTGGGTTCAACGCCTTCGGCGGAGAGATCGTCGGGAGCATTGCGGCGGCGATCGTCCTGATCGGCTCGATCTATCTCTATCGGCGCGCGCGTGTGATCCTCGATCGCGTCCCGCCGCCGTCGCTCGTGGGAGCGCCAGCGCCGGTCTCGCCCGGCGGTCGATACGGGCGCAAGGACCGGGACCCTCCCTCGCGATGAGCCCGACCCGCTACGACGTACTCGAGGCGGTACGGGTCGCTCGGCTCCCCTTCCATAGCTTCTTATCGGAGGGGCGCTCCGGGCCGCGCGATGGGATCGAACACGGACCACGAGAGCTGGGAGTATCGATTCCGAATCGGGCTACGCACCCACCGCGCGATCGTCTCGATCATCGTCTTCGCCGCCGGCCTCGTGCTCACGGTCCTCGCGATCGGGGCGTTCACTCCGCTGGCGAACTCCTGGCCGTTCCAGCAGATCACGGCGAGCACCGACGACAGCGGGAGCGGGGGCTGGAACTGGAACCTCGTGTTCGCGATCGTGGGTCCGATCGTCGTCATCATCGGGGCCTATCTGGTCGGCGCGTACTACACGGCCCACCGCAAGTTCGAGCACCTGATGCGAACGAAGAGCAAGGCGGAGTTCCTGCGGAACATCCCGCTGATCGAAGAGCTCCTGTGGGACCTCACTCCGAACGACGAGGTCCGCTACGCCCAGAAGCGCGAGGAGCTTCGCCTCCCCCGGTGAGGGACGCTCCGTCCTCTTGCGAGCCGGGTTAAGTAATCCCCTCCCGTTCGAAATCCATGGCCACCGGGGCCGGACCGATCGAAGATTTTCGCCTGCGCCGCCTCGACAAACCCGAGGAGTTCCGCCAGGTCGACCAGGTCCACCGGCTTGCCTGGGGCGGAGAGGAGGTCGATCCGGTTCCACCGGTGCTCCAACGAGCCGTCCAGGACAACGGGGGGCTCGTGCTCGGCGCCTTCGCCGACATCTACCTCGCGGGGTTCGCGCTCGGCTTCCTCGGCTTCGACGGAGAGCAGCTCTACCACTACCTTCACCAGCTCGCCGTCCGGCCTGAATACCAAAACCATGGGGTGGGCCATCGACTCATGAACTACTACCGGGATGAGGTCGTCCGCCTCGGCCTCGCCGAGATCCGGTGGGTCTTCGATCCGCTCCAGAGCAAGAACGCGATGCTGTTCGTCCGGCGGCTCGGAGCGCGACCGGATCGCTACCACTCCCACTACTACGGGCAGATGGGCGACGCCGTGAACGCAGGTCTCGAGACGGACCGGGTCCGCGCGGTGTGGCCGCTCACGAATCCGCAGGTCGTGGCCCGTCTCGCAGGAGCGTTCCCGAGCCCGGCGGAGGATCTCCAGCGGTGGACCTCCTCCTCGACGATCCTCGAGACCGAGCCGGGGGAGACCGGAATCCGAGTTCCCACCGCCGTTGCGGAACCCTCGGCGGAGACGTCGCACATCGAGATCCCGTTCGACCTCGATCTCGTCCGGACCCACGAGCGAGCGGCGCTGTGGCGCTGGCGGCATGCGGTGCGTGATGCCTTCCGGTCCGCGTACGATCTGGGCCATCGCGTGGAGGATTTTGCCGTGATCACCGCCGAGCACGAGCGCCGGAGCTTCTACCTATTGCGTCGGCGCGCGCCGGATCCCGGCGCTGCGAGCGAGCCCCCTCCTCCGAGCTAACCTCGGGATCCGACGTCCCGGAGGATGTGGGGGACGCCGTCGACCGTTGCGCAAAGCGGCATATGGAGTGCGGTGCGTACCGGTAGGGATGAGCGCGATCCGCCGTTCCCCTCCGGCGTTTTCGCTCTCCTGGGTGTTGATCCTGGGGATCGCGCTCGCCGTGGGCGGTGCGGCCGCACTCTTGACGGCCTCCGCCACGGCGCCTGCCTCTTCCTCGACCTCTCCCACCCTCCTCGAGCTCTCGGAGACGGCGTTCCAATGGATTCTGGTGGCGGGAGTCCTGGGGGTCGCCGGATTCCTGATCGTCGACCGGCTCCGGCAACGAACCATGCCCTACCCTGCCCGGATCCTCGCCGTGCTGCTCACCGCGATCGTCCTCCTGACGGTCTTCGCGGTGGTGGGTCGGGGCCTCGGGGGTGGAAGCCTGCTGCCACTGAGCCCCGTGGGCCCGGGCTCGAACGACACGTCGGGGGGTGGCAACGCCTCCCCCGGGGCGAACGGTACCGGGTCGGGCACAGGCTTCGCACCACTCCACCTATCCATCCCCCCGTGGGCGCTGTTCGCGTTGGTTGCGGTGGTCGCGCTCGTCGGGACAGCGGTAGCCCTGCGGATGCTCGGGACTCGTGAACGCACGCGAGCCGCACGCCCGATCCCCTCCGACGAGGAGGTTCGCGAGGTGCTCGTGCAGGCTTCCGCTGCACTCGACGCGGACGAGGAGCCCCGGACGGTGCTCGTGCGCCTGTACGGCCTGCTCCTGGACCGCCTGACTCCGATCGTGGGGGACACGGATCGGCAGACCGCCGAGGAGATCCGGCGGGGCCACTTGATGCGTCTCGGGATCCGGCCCGATACCGCGCAAGAGATCACGCACCTCTTCGAGGAGGCCCGCTACTCGCCGCACCTGATCGGACCGGGGGAAGTGGCCCGGGCGAAGTCCGCCATCCAGCGAGCCATCGAGGAGCTGGACGCCAAGGAGGCCCATCGGGCGTGACGGCAGCTCCATCCACGGGCGCGATCGTAGGGATGCTCGCCCTCATCGCGATCGCCATCGCGCTCGCGGTCGCGGTAGGACCCAACCTCGCCCTGGCCGTGCCCGCGGGTGCGGCGGCGGTGATGCTCGCGGCCGCACTCGGCCTGTACGGCGCTCTCGCTAGCCGCGGCGAGGATCGCAGACCCGTGCGCGTTCCAGATAGCCGGCCCTCGCTCCGGGCTCTCCAGGCGTTCGCGGGCGACCGGATCCACCGAGAGGAGCTGGTCCTCCTGCTCGATCACGTCGAGCGCGCCGGACCGAACCCCCGGCTACCCTCTCGCCCCCGGGGCGAGCTCGCCGCGATCGCATCGATGAACGCCGCGGGATTCCGCAGGTACATCGCCACCCGGGTCGAACAGTTGGAGCGGGAATTGTGATCTTCGGCGGGGAGACCGAGCAATCCCGGCTCCAATGGCGGCCCCGATCCTGGCTCTTCTATGGGATCGGAGCCGTCCTTCTCGTGCTCGCGTTGGCGGCGCGGACCCCGGTTCCACTCTTCCTCGCATTGCCGTTCCTGCTCGCCCCCCTCGGGGCGGCTCTCCTCGGTCCTCGACGGGCGAGCGCGGTGCTCGACTGGAGTGTGTACGGCGGCGAAGAGGAGGTCACCATCCGAGGACGGGTCCTACCAAGCGAGCGTGCGCTCCGGCCGCAGGAGCTTCGACTACGGCTGGACCGGCCTCCCGGCCTCCTCGTTCGCGCTCCGCCTCGTTTCGAGTACGCCGAGGGCTCCCTGAACTTCGAGTTCTTCTGGAGGGCCCACGAGCCGTTGATCACCCAGATCGCGGTGCCCGAGGTCCTATGGGTCGACCCGCTCGGTCTGGTCGAGCGATCGATTCGACCGGTCGCCGAGGAGCTCTCGATCGAGCGATATCCTCCCGAGATCGGTCGCATCGGACGTGTCCGGCTCATGCGGACGATCGTCCTTCCTGGGGAGACTCGCTCCCGCGCGCTCGGTTCGAGCGGAGAGTTCTTCGGTCTGAGGATCGCACTTCCATCCGATCCGCCGCGTCAGATCAATTGGGCTGCCACCGCACGTTCGGGGCGTACGTGGGTCAACGAGTTCCATCTCGAGCGTACGGGCGACATCCTGCTCGTCCTCGACCTGCGCCCGACCGGGCTCGGCCCCGAGGTCGACAAGCGAGTCGTGGGCGTCGCGCGCGCGGCGGCCCTGGGGATCGCCGGAGCCTTCCTTCGGGAGAAGGCCCGGGTCGGCGTGGCCACGTACGGGGAGTTCCTGACGGCGGTCCCGCTCGGAGCGGGTCGGGCCCAGCGATTCCGCATCCGCCACGTGCTGATGGACAGCCACGTTGCTACCGTCGCGGGGCCGTCCGAACGATGCGCGATCGCGATGCGACGCTACTTTCCTGCCGGCGTCACCACGATCCTGCTCGCCCCCCTCGCCGATGAGGAGGCCGCCCGTCTCGTTCCCTACCTCCGCCGGCGAGGGTTCCCGACCGTGGTGCTGAGCCCCTCGCCGATCACCGCGGCTTCCGATCCGCCGGGATGGAGCGAGGCGGACCTCGCGCTCATGCACCGGCTGCTGCGCTTAGCCCGCCACGAGCGGATCACCCGGGTCTGGAAAGACGCTCCCGTGATCGATTGGGAGGAGTACTGGTCGCTCGCGGGCTTCCAGGCGATGCTGCGAGCGGGACTTGGCTCGCGGAGGCGTTCGTGACGACAAAACCGACCGCGCCGCCCCGAACCCTGCGCCCTGAGGGCCCGGGCCTGCTCGCGGCCGGAGCGGCGGTCGCGGTAGGGCTCGGGATCTGGGACCCGCACGGAGCTCTGGCGGGAATCGCGATCGCCATCGTGGGATTCGTGGCTGCCGGGGCGCTGCGCGCGTTCGCTGGACGGAGCGTCCGGCCATACGAGTTCCTGCCGGCCGTGGCCTCCCTCGGATACCTCACCCTCGTCGTTCCGACCTCGCTCGTCACCGATCTGTTGGCCGGGGTCTCCGCGCTCGCGCTCTTCGTCTGGCTTGCGGACGACCCGGAGCTGCCGCGCGGCAACCTGCGACGCTCCGGGGATGTGCTCCTCCTGCCGGCGCTCGGCCTCGCGGTGGCCCTTTCGAGCTCGCTGCTCATCCAGCCGGGATACGTCTACGTGGGGGTCGCGGCAGGGCTCCTGGTGGGAGGCCTCCTCGCGGTCGCCTGGGTGCTCAGCCATCCCGAAACGTTCGATGCGCCCGACACGCCAACGATTTAGCCGACGGCCCCTCTCGTGCGATCGGCGCGGCCTCAAGGTCGCGCTCGGGTACCGTCGAAGGGTCCCTCTCGACCCAACGCGGACGGGTCGTCCGCAGGGAGTGAAGTGAGGACAACCCCGGTGTCCGACAGCCCCGGCCTGGGTCAGACCGCGGAGAGGGCATCGGCCTACGGTGATGCGGATCGTTACGGTCGGGGAATAGCGGAGGCGGCCACATATACCGGTCGACGTTCGTGAAGCACGAGGGACGGAGGATGGACGGGGCCGCGACGCGCGTTCGGATGGGCCGGATCCGCGAGGCCGTCCACCGGGCGATCGTAGGTCGGGACGCGGTCCTCGACCAGATTGCGGTGGGCCTCCTCGCGGACGGGCATCTCCTGCTCGAGGATCTTCCGGGCCTCGGCAAGACGCTCATGGCGAAGTCCTTCGCCCAGGCCCTCGGGCTGAAGTTCCAGCGGATCCAGTTCACCTCCGACCTCCTGCCGCACGACATCACCGGCACCGAAATCCTGGAGGTGGATCGACAGATCCGCTTCCGGCCCGGCCCGTTGTTCGCGAACCTGGTGCTGGCCGACGAGATCAATCGCGCTCCCCCCAAGGTGCAGTCGGCTCTGCTCGAGGCGATGCAGGAGTACCAGGTCACCAGCGAACGATCGACGTACCCGCTCGACCGACCGTTCCTTGTCCTCGCCACCGAGAACCCGCTCGAGCTCGAAGGAACCTATCCACTACCGGAAGCCCAGATCGATCGGTTCCTCCTTCGATTGAGGGTGGGGTACCCCACCATCGAGGAGGAGCGAGAGATCCTGAAGCGTCGTCGCGAGCGCAAGCAAGAGACGGTCGAGGTTCCCCCCGTCCTGACCCTCTCGGAGTTCCAGGAGATGCAGCGCTCGGTAGAGGAGGTCGCGGTGGACCCCTCCATCGAGTCCTACATCGTCGATCTCGTCCGCGCGACGCGCGACGACCCGCGTTCGGAGGTCGGCGCCTCCCCCCGGGGCTCGCTCGCGCTCGTCCGCATCGCGCGGGCCCGCGCGCTGGTCGAAGGGCGGGACTACGTGCTCCCCGACGACGTGAAGTCCTACGCCATTCCCGCGCTCGCCCACCGCATCACGGTCAAGGCCGAGCCCTGGATCCGTGGGATCCGCGGTGAGGAGATCGTGCGGGTAGCGCTCGAACGCACGACCGTACCGAAGGTGCCCTAGGTCCAGAGAGAGCGGAAAGGCTTAGCTCCCCACTCGATTCGCCGTGCCGTGCCCGATGTCGCTCGGATCGTAGTGATCGCGGACCCGATCGATCGAGCCGCGGTGGATCGATTGCGCTCGGGACCCTGCACCGTGGTCGATGCCACGGCCGGCGCCGGCGCGCTCCGCGCCGCGCTTCCCACCGCGTGGGCGCTCGTGGTGCGCAGCCGGACGAAGGTGACCGAGGAAGTGCTCCGTAACGCGCCCCACCTGCGTGTCATCGCTCGGGCGGGGGTTGGGGTGGACAACATCGACATGAACGCCGCCGCAGCCCGGTCGATCGACGTCGTCAACGCGCCCAGTGCCGCGACCGCGAGCGTCGCCGAGCTCACGGTGGCGTTCGCCCTGATGCTCGTCCGCCGGATGTGGCCAGGGATCGCATCGACCAAGGCCGGGGGCTGGGAGCGCGGCACCAACGGCGGGGAGATCGCCGGGCGCACGATCGGCTACATCGGGTACGGTCGGATCGCGCGCGAGGTCCAGCGGCGACTGGTGCCGTTCGGCGTCCATGCGATCGCCTACGATCCCTTCCTTCGCGCCCCGGTCGACGCGACCGAGCTTGTGGATCTACCGACCCTGCTCGGCCGAGCGGACATCGTCAGTCTGCATGCGTCCCTCACCCCGGAGAACCACCACCTGATCGACGCCCGCGCGCTCGAACAGATGCGGCCGGGCGCGGTGCTGATCAACGTGGCGCGGGGGCCCCTCGTCGACGAGGCGGCGTTGCTCGCGGCGTTGAAATCCGGACGACTCGCCGGCGCGGCGCTGGACGTCTTCGAAGAGGAACCACCCAAGCTCCGGGAGCTGCTCGAACGGCCCGACGTCATCGCGACCCCGCACATTGGCGCTTCCACTCGGGAAGGCCAGGCGCGTGCCGGGAACCTCGTCGTGGACGAGATCCTGCGCGCGGCCCGCGCAGAGCCTTTGACCGCGCGCGTGCTCCCGCCAAGCGGGGCCTTATGACGTTCGATCCCGAAACCGCCACGTTCCTGATCGCCGGACCGGTCCGCATCCATCCGCGCGTGCTGCGCGCAATGTCGATGCCGTCCCTGAACCATCGGGGTGACTACTTCCACGGGGTGGTGGCCGAGATCCGCGAGCTGTTGCCCGTGCTCTTCGGTACGAAGGGTCACCAGGTCATCCTCACGGGCAGCGGGACCTCCGGTCTCGAGGCGGTCTACTCCAGCCTCGTCCCGAAGGAGGGGCGCACCCTCGTGCTCAGCAACGGGAACTTCGGGCAACGCACGGACGCGATCATGCGCCGCTACTCTTCGCAGGTGACGACGATCAGCGCTCCGTGGGGCCAGAACATCCCTCTCGAGGCGGCTCGGACCGAGCTCGAGAAGGGCGATATCCGCGCGGTCTGCGTCGTGCACAACGAGACGAGCGTCGGGCTCGCGAACGATATCGCTTCGCTCGCCCCCGCGGTACGCAAATCCGGCGCGCTGTTCCTGGTCGATGGGATCAGCGCGGTCGCCGGGATCCCTTGCGATATCGATGCCTGGGGCATCGACGCGCTCGTGGCGGGCCCCCAGAAGGGGCTCGCCGCTCCGGCGGGCCTCGCGATCGTCCATCTTTCCGATCGCGCGGTCCGGGAACTGCACCCCGGAACGTACTATCTCGACCTGAAGGCGCACCTTACGTCGCTCGAGAAGAACGACACCCCGTGGACGCCGGCCGTCCCTCTCTTTCTCGCGCTGCGGGAAGCCCTCGTGCTCCTGCGCGAGGAGACGCTCGAAGGGCGGCTCGCCCGGACCCGCCGGCTCGCGGAGGCCACCCGAGCGGCGACGAGCGCCCTTGGCTTGGAACTCTTCCCCGACCCGCGCTACGCGAGCGACACGGTCACCGCGATCCGCAACCCCAGCGGAATGGAGGATGCTCAGGTCCGCAGGGCCCTCGAGCGCCAGTACAACGTCTTGGTGCAGGGAGGTCAGGGTGAGCTGACGGGCAAGATCTTCCGGATCGGGCACATGGGGATCGCCGACTGGCCCGATCTCTTGGTCGTCTTCGCGGCCCTCGAGCGGATCCTCGGGAAGGCCGGGCGCCTGCCCCGACCGGGCGCCGCGTTGCAAGAGATCGTCCAGCGGATGCCCTGAACCGAACCGTGGGCCCGCCGCTGTTCACTCCTCCGATGGGAGTTCGCTCCGCTCAGATGTCGACGATGACCCGCGCCCGGCCCCGTTCCAGGTCGATCACGAGGTCGTGGAGAGTGATCGCCTTCACCTCGATCCGGAGGTGGTGGCGTGTCGGGTCGTACTTCTCCCCGGAGACGCTCGCGAGGATCCCCGTCGGAGGCCGGCCGATCGGGCGTGCCTCGATCGAACGGACGAGGAAGCCCTCGACGGTCTGGAGCAACAGGAGCTGGTTGAGGTAGGCGACCGTAAGGGAGATCGGGTCGACGCCGGTGGCGCTGAGGGCGCGTTCCTCCCGAGCTTCCACGCGCCGTAGATCGGTCTGAAGGGCGAAGAGTCCGAGCCCGAGGGCCTCGAAGAGCTCGGCCGGCGACCCTCCGGTCGCCCAGATCCCCATGTCGGCCGTGGTGGGAAAACTTCCCCACCGGCGGCGCGGGCGAAGGCCGGAAGCACCCCGCGGCACGAGAGTGCCCAGGAGGACGAGGCGTTTAAGGGGTCGGCGGTCTGCGAGAGGTTCTAATGCGCGCCAGCATGGTCGTCCCGACCCTCAACGAGGCGGGTTCGATCACCACGGTGCTCCGCACCTTCCGGGGGGCCGCGGAACAGGCGAATCGCACGATCTTCCGGGACGATCCGATCGACTGGGAGGTCCTCGTGGTCGACGGGGCCTCGACCGACGGGACGGGAGCTGCGGCCGAAGCCGAGGGTGCCCGCGTGATCGTGGAACGTCGCAAGGGGTACGGACGGGCGTATCGGACGGGCTTTGCCGAGGCGAGCGGAGAGATCGTCGCGACATCCGACGGCGATGGCACGTACCCGGTCGAGGAGATCCCCGCCCTCGTCCGACGCCTGATCGATGAGCGGCTCGATTTCCTCACGGGCGATCGCCTCGCGTATGTCACGCGCGAGGCGATGACAACCGAGCACCGGATCGGGAACTGGGTGCTCAACTTCTCCTTCGAGATCGCCTACCATCGGTACCTGACGGGGCCGACCGGCACTCCGATCCACGACAGCCAGAGCGGACTGTGGGTCTTCCGTCGTTCGATCCTCGACCGGGTCGTTCTCACCCAGGATGGGATGGCGATGAGCGAGGAGCTCAAGATCGAGGCGCTCATCCGCGGGTTCCACGTTCTCGAGGTTCCGATTCGGTACGGGGAGCGGGTCGGCCATCCCAAGCTCTCGAGCTGGCGCGACGGGGTGCGGAACGGCTGGTTCCTGCTGCGCAAGCGCTTCTACCTCGATCGCGAAGAGCGGACCGCGGCGCGCCGCACGGCGGCGCGCTGATCCGTTACTGGGTCTTCCCCGAACGCTCGCGGGACTTGACGCGCAGGCCCTTGTAGCCGCACTTGCGGCACTGGACGGCCTTCGGAGGGTTCCGTGCCGAGCAGCTCATGCAGATCTTCTTGTTGAGCAGTCGCTCGACCGCCTCGGGGAACGGCATAGGTGCGCGGCGGGACCGTGGACCCGTATAAAGCGTGTCCCAACCGCAGGGCCTCGGGAACCGCCTCTTCCCGGTTCGCCTCGGCGTCGTCGACCACAAGCACCTCGGGTCCCGGGAACCGCTATCGCGGGACCGAGCCTCTCGGGAGCATGGTCGCTCTGAGCACGGGGCGGTGGGCCGTGCGTGAGGCGCGCGCGGCGATCGCGGGCTCCCTCGGTCTCCCCGCCCGTCCCATGGGCACACCCCCTCCCGATGCCGAGGAGTCCCGAGGCGTGTTCGTGACCCTGGTCGACCACCCCTCGGGGAGGTTGAGAGGATGCATAGGATACCCCCTGCCCGTCCTGCCGCTCGAACAGGCGATCCGCGGCGCCGCCGTGGCCAGCGCGCACGAGGATCCCCGATTCCCATCCCTCCTCCCGGAGGAGTTCGACCGGATCGTGGTCGAGGTGTCGATCCTCACGCCGCCCCAGCCGATCGCCGCTTCCGACCCCGAGGGCCGGCTCGCTTCGGTCGAGGTCGGGCGGGATGGGCTGATCGTACGCGCTCGGGGCGCGAGCGGGCTGTTGCTCCCGCAGGTCGCTGTCGATCAGGGCTGGGACGCTTCCGAGTTCCTGGATGCGACGTGCGAGAAAGCCGGGCTGCCCTTCGCCGCGTGGCGACAGGCCTCGACCGTCGTCGAGCGGTTCCGGGCCGAGGTCTTTGCGGAGGTCGAGCCGAACGGGCCGGTGGCCCCGCGGAGGGGCGCTCCTTCCGGGAGATCCGCGCCGTAAAGCGGGATCCTTCGACCTCCCAGCTCCGTACCTCGGGTCCGTCCGGGAGCAACGCATCGACGAGATCGAGAGGTTCGGCGAGGAGTTCCCGCGCCACGGTCTCTCGATGCCGCGCGAGGGCGCGGTGGATATAGTCGGTCGCCCCGATGCGGATCGCCACCAGTTCGGTGAACTTCAGCTGCATCTCCTTGCGCGTCTGCTGGAGCCGGCGGAGCACCTCCCGGACCAGCCCCTCCTCGAGCAGCTCCGGGGTTGGCCGTCGGGAGAGCGCCGCTTGGGTGGCCCCCTCCTCTCGCCGAAGCACCCAATCCGCTTCTGGGTAGTCCTTCGGATCCGCCTGGGGCGCGAACGTCACGCGGCGAACGTTGAGCTCGGCGGCGAGGATCTCGTCCCGCTCGCGCCTCCACGGCTCGGTGTCCGCGGGACCGCGTGAGAAGAAGACGAGTTCGGCGAGCGGTATCCGCGACTTGACCTGGGCCCGCTGGCGGAGCTCGCGTCCGATCTCGACCAGCTCGCGGATCCTCTGCATGCCTCGCTCGAGATGTTCGTCGCGTTTGCCGGCCCCTTCGGGCCACGCCCCGAGGTGGACCGAGGACGAGGATTCCGTGAACGGCGCGTCCGAAAGCTCCTGGTGGATCCATTCGGCAGTGAACGGAGCGAACGGGGCCAACAGGCGAGCGGTCACGGAGAGCGTGTAGGAGAGGGTCGCGTGCGCCTCCCGACGCGCCGGATCGTTCGCCTCGGCCCAGAATCGGGGCCGAGAGCGTCGGAGGTACCAGGTCGACAGATCATCCACGAACGAGCGGATCGCCTGGGCGGCGGGCCGGGGATCGAACGACTCGAGCGCGTCGGTCGTAATCTTGCGCGTTGCTTCCAGGCGGGAGAGCAGCCACCGATCGAGCGCGTTCTCCGGTCGGGGCCGCTCCCATACGGTCGCAAGACCGTCCGCCTCGGAGTTCTGCCGATAGAACGCGACGACGTTCGTCAGCGTCCCGAGCGTCCGGGCCCCGGCCTGTCGGATGGTGTCTTCCGCGATGCGCATCCCCTCGGTGAAGTCGACAACGAGAACCGACCACCGGACCATGTCCCCGCCGAACCGCTCGAGAAGCGCGAGCGGCTCGAGCACGTTGCCCTTGGACTTCGACATCTTCTTGCCGGTGGTGTCGAGGCCGTGACCGGTCACGAGGGCCGCACGGTAGGCGGGGCGATCGAACAGCCCGACCGACAGCACCAGGAGCGTGTAGAACCAGCCGCGGGTCTGGTCGATCGCCTCGGAGACGTAGTCGAGGGGCGCCGCGGGCTCGAACGGCCCCGGCTCGAAGGGATAGTGGAACTGAGCGAACGGTGCCGCTCCGCTATCGTACCACACGTCGATCGTGTACGGTTCCCGCACGCTCTTCTCGCCGCATGCGGGGCAGGCGAAGGCGATCCGGTCGACCGTTACTCGGTGGGGGTCGAACTCCGGTGGGAGCCCTTCTCCCGAGCGTTCCTCGAGCTCGGCAAAGCTTCCGATGCAGGTGGGGTGGCCATTCGAGCACATCCAGATCGGCAGCGGGGTCCCCCAGTACCGGCTGCGGGAAAGTGCCCAGTCCTTCGCCTCGGTCAGGAAGTTGCCGAAGCGACCCGCGCGCAGGTGCGCGGGGATCCAGGCGACTCCGGAATTGTGCCGGACGAGCGCCTCCGAGAAGCGCGACGTGCGGACGAACCAGGAATCGATCGCGCGGTACAGGAGTGGAGTTTCGCATCTCCAACAGAACGGGTAGGTGTGGCGCACCGACTCGTTTCTCTCGAGGAGTCCACGATCTGCGAGGTCTTGGATCAGGATCGGATCGGCGGTCTTGAACCACTTTCCCTGGACGAGGGGGACGAGGGAAGTGAAGACGCCGCGCCCATCCAGTGGATCGAACCCACCGACGCCCTCCCGGGCGCCGATCCGCTGATCCTCCGGCCCGAAGTTCGGGGAGCAGTGAACGAGCCCCGTTCCTTCATCGGTCGCGACCATGTCGTCCAGGACCACGCGAAACCGCCCCGGTCCCGGTGGCACGAACGGGAACGGTGGGCGATACTCCCGGCCGGCCAGTTCGCGGCCGGTCAGTCGCGTCACGATATCGGCTCCCGCAGGAAAGTACCGGGGAAGCGCGGCTTCGGCGAGGATCCCTTCGGTACCATCGCTAAGGCGAACGACGACGTAGGTAAGGTCCGCACGCGCGGTGACGAGAAGGTTCGAGACCAGCGTCCACGGGGTTGTCGTCCAGACGAGGAGGGAGCGCGGAGGACCGATCTCTCCGAGCAGCGGGAAGCGGACGGTAATGGACGGATCGGTCGCCTCCTTGTAGCCCTGGGCGACCTCGTGCGAGGAGAGCGTCGTCTCGCATCGCGGGCAGTACGGGAGCACGTAGTGACCCTTCTCGAGGAGACCGCGATCGAAGAGAACCTTGAGCGACCACCAGACGCTCTCGATGTACGAGGGTTGCATCGTGGTGTAAGGATGGGTATAATCGAGCCAGTAGCCGAGGCGCTCGCTCATCTCCTCCCAGATCGCCGCGACCGAGAGCGTGGTCGCGCGGCACTCGTCGCAGAACCGGGCCACTCCGAAGGCCTCGATCTCCTTCCGGGACTTCAGGCCGTGACGCTTCTCGACCTCGATCTCGACCGGAAGACCGTGGCAGTCCCAGCCGGCCATCTCGCTGATGATCCGGTAGCCGCGCATGCGGCGATACCGGAGCTGAAGGTCCTTGGTGGCCCGGGGGAGGATGTGCCCGATGTGGGGTCGCCCGTTCGCAGAGGGAGGGCCCTCGGTGAATCGGAACGTCGGGGCTCCCGGGCGGTCGGCGAGCGCGCGTTCGATCACGCCCGCCCGCTTCCAGTACTCCGATACCCGGGTCTGGATCGCCGTGGGAGAGGGGCTCCCGCTCCCTCCCTCGTCTTCCGCGGGCATGCGTCGTGCGACGGGACAGGGGGAGATAAAAGCGGCCCGCCGGCGGCTCAGCGCGACATTCCCGGTGGGTGCGGGGACCGGGATTCCGGCCCGAGATGGCTCGATGGGTGACAGGAGTCGATCGTTCCGTCGTACCGTACGACGTGGCAGTTGCGCCCGACTACGATCCGGTCGGCCCGGAGGTACTGGACCGTGACGCCTTCGATGTGGACCGTCTCCGCCTCGATCCGGTCGATGTCCAGGGTCGGGCTCTCGAGGATCGAGCGCAGGATCGGCGGCCGGACGGGCAGCGTGAATCGCACGTCGCCGCCCTCGACCGTGCCGATGTGGCTCACTCCCCGGATGGTCGCCTGCACCCGGGGGGCTCGGAGGGTACCTCGGATCTCGAACCGCCCGTCCGCTTGGAAGAATCCAGCGCTGGCGGAGCCCACGACCGCGAGTTGGCCCCGGATCTGGAGGAGGCGGGTGACTCGGAGCGCGCCTCCGATGTGTACGGTGCCATCGAACCCCGCGTCCGTGGCGTCGACATCGGTGAACGTACGGCACTGCCCGCGGACCTCGAGCGTTCCGCGCGTCGTCACGATTCCGACCACTTCGAGCTCTCCGCGAGCCAGCACCCGGTCGGCGCTGAGGGCTCCGACGATGGTCACGAACCCGCGGAGGTCCGCTTGGCCGACGTCCACGTTGCCGAGGACCTTGGCCGTTCCGTCGATCGCCCAGGTCTCGGCGTGGATCGACTCCCGTCGAACGGTCCCTCGGTCGATGACCTGGCCGGTGCGCGGTGGGAGAGGTGCGGCTGCTGGCTTCGGAGGCGCAGGCGGCGCTCCGGGGACCGCAGACGGCGAGGCCGGTACCGGAGAGGGCGATACGGACATGGAACTCCTCCGGACTAGCGTCCGCGTCCTTTGGCCGGAATGCGCAGGCGGCGGTGCTGGGCCATGATGCACAGGTTCTCGTACACGGTCGCGCCGCTCGTCCGGGCCTTTGCGGCCGCCTCGTGATGCTCGACGCCGCTCTGCATCCAGATCGTCGGGGCCTTTCGGGCGATGGCCTCGTCGACGATCGGGGGCACATCCTCGCTCTTTCGGAAGATGTCGACGATGTCGAGATGGATGTCCATCGGTACCGCGGTCAGGGAGGCGTAGGACTTCTCTCCCAGCACCTCGGGAACGGTCGGGTTCACGGGGATCACCCAGTACCCTTGGGACTGGAGGTATCGGGCGACCTCATTGGAGTCTCGCTCGGGTTTGTCGGAGAGTCCGACGATCGCGATCCGGTGTGCTTTCGTTAGGATCTCGCGCATGTGCGCATCGTCGGATGCCGCCATTCCTCCGGCGGGAGGCGGGAGCGGTTCAAGATGCTAACGGAGGGGGTCCGAAGGACCCGACACGGCCCTTCCCGCCGGTCGAGCGGCCCCGACAAGCGCCCCGAGCTCCAGGACGGCGGCTCCCCTCCCACTCCGTACGGCAGTTCTGAGTGCGAGGTCGAGTCGGAGGGCCACCAGCCGGCCGGCGGATCGAAGACCCGGTAGGTCATGCTCAGATACGTCGCGAGAGCGATCGCGAGCCCGATCAGTACCAGTCCGTAATGGAGCACCAAGCCATCGGTTGTCGACACGAGCGTAAGGTACGCTGCGGCGTCGGTCGCCCCGTGTAGGAGGGCGATCACGACGATGTTTCCACCGGAATGGCGCATCGCCGCGGCGAACGCGAAGCCCGTCAGGAAGAGCGTTGGGAAGATCAGCGGGGCTGCGGCTCCGTAGGTGGTCCCGTAGTAGAGGTGGACGGCGGCGAATAGTAGGCTCGTCCAGATCGCGGGCCCGATCCATCCACGCGTCCGGCCGAGCCAGAAGCCAAATATCCACCCACGAAAGATCGTCTCCTCGAACGCCCCGATGACGAAGGAGAACCCGACGAAGAACCAGGGGTTGCCCTGGGCGAGCTCGAGCGCGGGGTTCGGACGGTCGAGCAACGCGAGCGCGGATGGGTCCAGTATCGTGTAGGCGATCGTGAGGATCGCGGTCACCACCAGCGCCACGGCGGCCATCGACCCGTACCAGCGGAATCCCTCCCAGACCGCCGAATGGATCCGGTCGGTCGCATGGCGCAGGGGTCCCGTGCCCACCAGGACCAGGAAGGCGACGATCGGAATCCCATAGACTACGGAGAGGTCGCCCGGCAGGTTGTCGTAGATCGCTTGCAAGGCAGGAACTAGCTGCGGGACGAAATACTGGCTCGCGATGGCAACGACGGTGATCGCGACCGCCACGGCGTAGCGAGCGACCTCCCGTGACACGCCGCCCGGGGGGGAGACCGATAGCGCGGACGTCGCGAGTTCCGCCCGATCCACGTACGCGCCATCGGGGCACGCTACATATCCGTTCGGCGGACCCGCGGTTCCGGGTTAAGTCCCGCGGTGGTTGCTAGAGGAGGGTCGCACGACCATGGACCTCACCGTACTCGTCAAGGCGACGCCCGATCGCGACGCGTTGCGGTTCGATCCGCAGGAGCGAACGGTCGTCCGGGTAGGTGCAACGGCATTCTTCAACCCGTTCGATCAGCGCGCGTTGCGCGTGGCGCTCGATCTTCGGCGACCCGGCGAGAGAGTCCATCTCGTCTCAATGGGACCGCCCGAGATCGCACCCCTTCTTGTGGAGGCGTACGCGATCGGGGTCGATCGGGTCATCCTGATCTCCGACGACGCGCTGATCGGCTCGGACGCGCTCGTGACCGCGCGGGTGCTCGCACGTGCGGTGCAGCGGCTCGGCCGCTCGCTCGTATTGATGGGGGATCGCTCGACGGACGGGGAGAGCGGGATCCTCCCTGGAGCCCTCGCGCCGCTGCTGTGGGCGGCGCCGATCGTGCGGGCCCGATCGATCGCCCGTTCCGAGTCCGGCTTCGAGTTCGATGTCACGGCCGATACCGAGGACGGCTGGGCTCGCTACCGGGTGACCGCGCCCTGCCTCATCGCGGTCGGAGAGAAGATCGCAAAGCCGAGAAAGGGGACGCCCGCGGAGCTCGCCGCAGCGGCGACCCGCCCGATCGAGCGGTGGACGATCTCCGATCTTGGGTTTCGACCGCGGGAGGTCGGTCGGGCGGGTTCGCAAACGACGCTCGTCGAGGTCGCATTGGACGCTCCCCTACGGATCCCACGGACCTATTCGGGTCCAACGCTCGCGGAGGGGATCCGAGAGGGTCGGAAGTGGATCGACGCGCTCGCTGGCCCTACGACGCCCGAAGGCGAGCCGTTCCCAACCCTCGCGACCGATGGATCGTACGATCGCGAAGTACTCGTCCTCGCGAGCGGGCCCGATGGGAGCTCGGATCCGCTCGCCCTCCAGGTCCTTTCGGAGATACGGCGGCGCATCCCGGATCACTGGCCATCCGCCGTCTGGGTCGGCCCTCATCCGAGTTCGGAGGATGCCGAACGGCTGCTGCGCGCGGGCGCGGTCCGAGGGTACGGATTGCACGGGCCGAGCGACCGCATCCTTTCGGTGGTCGCCACGCTCGGGCTGGAGCGGGCGATGGATCGTCGTCCGCACGCGGCCGCCGTGCTCATTCCAAGCACGCTCACCGGGCGCGAGATCGCCGGGCGCCTCGCCGGGCGACGCGCTCTGGGGATCGTGACCGACGTGGAGGACTGTCACTCGGGCCCCGCCGGTCAGCTCGTGTGGACCAAACCATCGTTCGGTGGCGCGCACCGCGCGAGCGTCGTGACCCGGAGCCGACCCAGCATCGTTACCTTCCGCCCCCGGAGGAGCGCGCATATCGGCCCCCTCGCCGGCGTCTCCCTCGACTGGATCGACATCCCGTTCGAGCCGCCCGCCACTCCCATCCAGAAGCTCGACGACGGGATCGAGCGACTTCCCGAGTTCGGTCGACCGGACCTCGCCCGAGTGGTGGTCGGCCTGGGAATGGGGATCGAAGGGCTGAAACAGGTCCGTGCTCTATTGCCGACGCTCGCCGCCCGCGGGATGGCCCTCGTGGCCTCGCGTCGCGTGGTGGATGCCGGATGGGTTCCCCCGCACCTTCAGGTCGGCCTCACGGGTCGGTCGGTCGCTCCACCGCTCGGGATCCTGATCGGGACCTCGGGCAGCGCGAACTTCATGGTCGGCTGGCGTCGCGCGCATCGCCTGATCGCGATCAATCGTGACCCGGGCGCGGCCGTCTTCCGCAGTGTCGACCTCGGGCTCGCCGGACCGTGGGAGGAGATCCTCCCGGCCCTCCTCGGCCCGGGCCCCTAGCGCTTCGTCATCGCGACGGTCTCTTCGGCGGCGTGCAGGCAGGCCAGGAGGTCATCGACGCTCGCTCGCGCGCTCGCGGCGGAGCTCGATCGCACCCGCACGATCAGCTCCGCCCCCTGCGCGAGAACCTCGACGTACTCCGGATTGTCTACGGCGACGGCCTGGGCGATGCGCGTCGCGATGTTGGCCGACGGCCAGGTGCGCCGGATCTCCACGGTCACTTCGACGCGTGGTGCTTCTCGTGCGTCGATGGGCTCCCCCCAGACGCCTTCGCTCCCGGCCCTTGGGAGAGCGCACCCGAGACGATCGGGGCCGTCTTCGTGCGACGCCGGACCTCGCTCTGCGACAGTTCGCGCAGGTGGACGATGATCGAGGGCCAGACCTTCCCATCGTCCCGCAGTTTGTTCTCGAAATTGTTCTCGTTGATGAACTTCGCGAACGCCGCTCGGCTCGTGTCGTCCCAGACCCCATGGGACCGACCGCTGTAATATCCGAGCACGCCGAGGTCGTGTTGGAGAGCCTTCGCGAGGTCCGCGTCGATCGTCTGGAGGGTTGCCGGGTCCTCCCGACTGAGCATCGTGAGATCGTAGAGCTTGAAGATCCGCTTGAGCTCCTCGATCGGCGACGGGTGATCGTCCACCCGGATATCGACCCAGCGATCGGATCCCGCGTCGTACCCGCCGCCTTTGCGAACGATGAGCATCGCCGCCGACTGCATTCCGCGGCGATCGCCCCCCTCCCGCTGCGCGGAGCTCAGGGTCGCGAGCAAGCGCTCCGGGAGGTCTCCCGGGGTCGATTCGAAGGTGCGCGCCATGGCGCGGACGACGCCCGGGCCGAAGAGGATGTTCCCCTGACAGGCAAACCCATCGCCGACCTCGTGGCCGGCCCAGTCCATGCACTTCGCTCCGGTGTAGGCCGCTGCTTCGCCCTTCGAGTCCACCACGCCAAGCTGGCGATGGTCCCTTCCCTCGTCGGCCGAAGTCAGCTTACGAACCACCTCCGAGGCCCGGAGCCCCGACTTCATGAGAGCCAGTCCTTCGGGGCCGTATCGCACGTTCGAGTAGGCTTGCGTCGCGACGGCGCCGACCTCGGCCTCCGCCCATGGAACGACCGAACCGACACTGATGAATCTCGACTGGACCGCCACTCCCCAGAGCTGCCGATCCCGATCGTAGGCGACGATCGAGAAGGTGCCGAACCGCGCGGGTGCCATCGTCGACTCCGAGAGCCGGCCGGTTCAAAACCTAGCGGTCCGCTTCGGAAGCCGGGAACTCCGTGACGGCCCGTTCACCCAGGTCGCCGATCAGATTGTCGACGAGGCGCGAAGCCTGCGGCCGGTCTCCGTCTCGATAGACGCGATCGGCGCTGCGAAGGCGTTCGACGTACGGGGCGACATCGATCCCCCGCGCTCGAAGGACGGCGATGAGGCGAGAAACGAGATGCAGTCGCTGCGCGGTGCGATCCTCGTCCTCGGATGGCACTCCCTCGTCCACCGGCCCGCGGGTGACGTACTCGACGAGGCCCCGCGGCCACTGCGAGACCTCTCCCTCGCCTCGCCGGACCGGTCGGCGACCGGTATCGAGAGAGGACCCGTCCTCGTCCGCGGCCATGTTCCGGGGCGGGGTCTACGCCTCTTTAGGGGGCGTCGGCGCGGCGACGGGGGGTGAGCCCCGTGTGCCCGGGGGTTTCGGCATCGGGACGCGCGCGCGAATCGCCTCCCAGATCGGATCGATCGATTCGTAGAAGGCCGGGTCGACGCCCGGACCGGCGAGCGCAGCCGCGGCTCGCTCGATCGGGGCGGCGAGATCCGCCGTCTCCAGGCTCTTCGCCCGGGCGAACTCGATGGACGAGCGCGCGAGGGCGAGCTGGAGCTCTGCCGTCTTCCGATCGTGCATGGCCTCCCGGTCGGCGGGCGTCATCTGGAGTTCGGGGTTCCATTGGGGAGGTTGCGGGAACGGGATCGCGACGCGCAGCGAGCGGAACGGCTCCGAGATCGTGGGCCACCGGGGTTCGTGCAGGCGCACGGCCAGGGCGTCCAATTGGCTTGTGGCCTCCCGCCAATCGCCCGCGGTGTAGGCGGCTTCCGCGCGCTCGAGCGGGGAGACGAGGTCGGAGCTCGGTGCCCCGCGCCAGATGTCCAGCGATAGGGTCACGCGCGAAGGAGCGAGTCGGCGCAGGACCTTCTTCTCCGGCGGTACCGCTACGGCGGGGACCGGGGGCGGAGGGGGCGTGTTCCCTGGAGGACGGTTGGGGGCGCCGGGCATGGAAGCGATCGTCGCGCGTTCCTTACAGGAACTCTGCGAACTCCTGGGTGATCTCGGGATGCTTGTCGCGCACGGCCTTGAGGATGTTGTGGACGCTGAGCTTCTGCAAGTGGACGGTGGACAGCGCGTCGACGAGCTTGTTGAAGATTTCGTCGGAGAGCGTGCAGAGCTTCTCCTTGGCGAGCCAGTTGCGGTAGAGCTTCTCCTCGAGGCGGGCGCGCCAGCCTCGGTCGTACTTATCGAGAAACGCTTTGGAGAAGTCGCCGGCGTGGACCGACTCGGCGGCGACGGTTCCGCAGATCTTGCCCGCGATGCATCCGTTCGCGATGCCTCCGCCGGTGAGCGGGTCGATCATCCGAGCGGCGTCCCCGACGATCATGATCCCGTCAGCAGCGCTCTGCTTCACGGGCGGGGAGATCGAGACGCCTCCACCGACCATGTCGATCTTCTTTCCCTTCGCGTAGGCCGGGTGCTTCGCGATCCAGTCGTCGAGGTACTTGCGGGCCTCGGCCATCCCCGTGATCTTGCTGAGCTGCACGCCGATCCCGACGTTCGCGAGTCCCTCGTCCTTGGGGAAGATCCAGACGTAGCCCCCCGGGGCGACCTTCCCGAGGTAGAAGTCGCAGTAGCGGGTGTCGCAGTCGACGTTGGTCATCCGGTACTGGAGGCAGGAGTCCATGTCCCGGGTGGAAATGTTGGTCGATAGGCCCGCCCAGCGGCCCACTTGACTCTCGAAACCATCGGCGGCGATCGTCACCTTCGCGCGGATCTCGAACGGCTCCCCAAACTGCTTGATCCGCGCACCTACGACCCGTCCGCCGTCCTTCAGGACCCCGACGGCGGCCGTCTTGAGGAGGAACTCCGCTCCGGCGTTCGCGGCGTCGATGGCGAGCGCTTTATCGAACCCGTCCCGCTCGACGACGTAGCCGACCTCGTTACCGGCGTTCTTCTCGTTGATCTCGAACACCGTCTCGTTGGGAGCGAAGATCCGGGCGCCTTCGACCTCGAGGTTGATCCACTTCCCGGGCTTGATGCCGACCTCGGGAAGCCAGTCCTTGCTCATCCCCTCGCCGCAGCGCACGGGACTGCCGATTTCCTGACGCTTCTCAATCACGAGCACACGGGCGCCCTGCTTGGCCGCCCACTTGGCCGTCATCGAGCCGGCGGGCCCGGCACCGATCACGAGGACATCGGTCTTCAGATCCTGGACCATGATCTTGCTCCCGAGAATCCACGCCTCAGTCGATCTCGATCGCTCCGACGGGGCACGCCTTCACGCAAATCTCGCAGCGAGTGCAGATCTTCTCATCGAACGTGATGCGGGTCTCATCGAGGTAAATGCAGTTGAGCGGGCAGACCCCGACGCAGGCGCCGCAGTAGATGCATAGCTGCCCGCTTGACTCGATATGGAGCGTCTTCTTGCTCGGCACGTCGCTCTCGAAAAATCGAATCGACCCCCTCTATTAAAGGCTCCGTCGGACCCCTCGGTGCGCGCGAGCGCCGGCCGGCGGGTTGAAACCAGTTCCCGAGCCCGGCTCCCGAGTGCAGGGCGGTTCGTGCCGCCTTCATGGGTGCGTTGCGCACGCTATAACTGCTCCCCGTTCCGTCGGGAGGCGATGCGCGAGTGGGAGCGCTACCTGCCCGAAATCACCGTGACGGTGACGATCGGGCTCGCAACGGTCGCCTCGCTTGCGGTGTACGCATCCTACGGGATCCTCACCTGGGCGTTCTCGGTCATCTGGGGCCTCTCGGTCCTGAGCTCGGTCAGCCTGTTCTTCGCGGTCCGTCGCTCGGGCGAGGATTGGCACAAGGAGCTGCGGAACCTCTTCCTCATCGGGCTCGTCGTCGGGATCGTCAGCGTCTTCACCGGCCTCGGCAACAACGGCACCGACGAACCCTATGGGATGATCGGGTACCTCTCCGAGATCCTCCACGGGCAGGACCCGTTCTGGACCCACTTGGTCCTGAACTACACGGTCCATGTCCTCAACGTCTGGTCGTCGCCCGTCAACTCCTCGAGCTACTACTCCTACCTCCCGCTCCTCATCTTCATCCAGATCCCCGGGGCGGGGGTCATCGGATACGAGTTGATGTGCCTCGGCTTCTGGGCCGGGCTCGTCTACCTCGTCCGCAACGACGAGTTCGCCGCGCTCTCGCTCGCCTCTCCCGTCGTCGCGTTGACCGCGGCCAATGGGTTCACGGATCTTCCCGTGATCTTCCTGATGACCCTGTCGTTACGTGGGTGGACCGGTCCCAAGGCGAAGCTCGTCGAGTACGCCACCTACGGGATGAAACAGTTCGCGAATGTGTTCTGGGTCGTCTACTACATCCTCAAGCGGGACATCATCCAGTGCGTCCTCGTCGTCGTCATCACGCTCGCCTTCGCGATCCCGTTCCTCCTGTGGCACCCGCTCGGTATCTGGTGCCAGGCGCTCGCGTTCAGCATCGGGTCGTCGTGCACGGGCCAGCCGAACTCCGCCCGTCAGCTCTCCGACCTCTACTCGCACTGGAACTACTATCTATGGATACTCTGGGTCTACGTGCTCTTCCGCGGTTACATCCACCAAACGGGGAGACGTGTGATGGCGCGCATGCGGGGTTCGCGCGCCTCTTCGGAGGCCGCTCTCGCGCCGGTCGAGGCACCGTGAGGCGACGGGCAAGATCCACCGGGCGAACCCGCCGCGCAAGAACCACGTGCCCCTTGGGGCAGGAAGGGGGTCGCGGAGCGTGATGGCGGAGCCGGATGCGATCGACTCGCCCGAGGCGAGGCGCCGACGCCGCCTCCAGTACGCGGGGCTATGGACGCTCGGGCTCGCGATCCCGGCGGTCGTGCTCGGACTCGGGGGCGTCTATAACCCCGGCCAGCAGGTCTCGGATTCGACACCCACCATCCTGGGACTCTGGGCGCTCGTCTACCCCCTCTTCGTCTACCGAATGCACCTGATCCGGCTGTCGTCGTTCGCCATGATCCTGGTGTTCGCGAGCGTCACGGTCGCGTTCGTCTCGATCGTGACGGGCTGGGGCAACGGCATGACGGACGAACCGTACGCGATGCCGGCGTTCATTCACCCGCTCCTCCAGGGCCAGAACCCGTACACGACCCCGATCTACGTGACGTACAACCAGTACGGCACCATCTTCTATCTCGGGCCGACGAAATACGTCTACCTGCCGCTCCTGATCTTCCTACAGCCGTTCATCGGCGCCGGTACCGTTTACGCCGGCACGGTCTACAAGATCTACGTGGTCCTCGCTTGGGCCGCGACGCTCTACCTCGTCCGGAAGAACGCGTTCGCCGTGGTGGCGATTGGCCAGCCGTACATGGCCCTGCTCGCGGCCAGCGGCTTCAACGACTTCGTCGTCCTCCTGCTGCTCACCCTCGCGTTCGTCGGAGTCAACGGACGGCGTCAGAAGTGGGCCGAGATCCTCGCCCTCGGTTGTAAGCAATTCGCGAACGCGTTCATCGTCGTCTACTGGGCGATCAAGCGCGATTGGACCAACCTGACGATCGCCCTCGCCGTGAGCATCGCCTGGGTCCTGCCGTTCCTGATATGGGACCCGTCCGCCTTCATCTGCGATGCCGTCCTCCTCTCTCCCTCCGGCTGCGGAGGTGCGAGCACCGGCGGGGTGCTCCTCCATCTGAACTATTGGGCCTGGCCCGTATGGATCCTCGGAGTGTTCTTCGCCCCACTTCGGTCGTACTACTACCGCATCCGAAACCGGATGAAACCGAGAGCCCGCGCTCCCGTACCAAGGCCATTGGAGCCGAACGCGATCCGTTCCGCGGAACCGGGGCCTCCCCGCTCGCGTCCGGGATCGGTCGGATCGGGGGCCCCCGGCTCGCCCGCGGAGACCTCGGTTATTTCGGGGTGGAACCGGGTCGTCGGCGGGCCGTCGCACCGGCCTGCCGATACCGGGCCAACTCCCGCAGAAAGCTCGGGATGAAACCGAACCCTCGGATCAGCTTGGACTCGCCGGCGAGCCGCATGCCCATCTCGTACGGGACCTCGCGGATCTCCGATCGCGGATGGATCGCGAGGACGTAGAGCAGGAGCTTGTAGCCGGGTGGTGCGGGCGGGAGCTCGGAGACCCAATTCCGACGCGCGAGGAAGAATCCGGACAACGGGTCGCGCAAGCGGCGCGCCCCGGGTAGCACGAGCCGAGAGAGCGAGCGTGCTCCGCCGCTGATCACCCCTCGACGTCGCTCCTCCCATTGGACCGTTCCCCCCGAGACGTACCGGGAAGCGACGACGAGATCCACCGACGGCTCCCAGGCCGCTACCAGTCGATCGATGGTCTCCGCCGGATGCTGTCCGTCCGCGTCCATCGTCACCACGAGCTCGGTCGAGGAGCGCTGGAATCCGGCGATCTGGGCCGAGACCGTTCCGGCCTTTTGCGCGCGCTGGACGAGCTGCACTCGAGGCGTCGTCCAGGTCCGCTCCGCCTCGCGGACGCGCTCGACGGTACCGTCGGTGCTCCCGTCGTCGACGAAGATGAGATCGGTGAGGCGTGCCGAGCGGAAGGTGCCGGACGCGGCCCGGACCCGCTCCAGGAATGGGCCGATCGTGCCGCCTTCCTGGTAGGTGGGGCAGACGACGGTCACGTCTCGGGTCGCCTGTGCCGGGGCGCTCATGGCGCGCGACGGAAGGCTTCCATGACATCGTGCAGGGTCCGAGCGAGGTCGAACTCCGGCGCCCAGTTCGTGGCCTCTTTCAAGCGTCGAGCGTCCCCCACGATGTACGCTTCGTCGGTGGGGCGTAACCGAGCGCGGTCCAGCTTCCAGGTCGCCTTCTTCCGGGAGAGGCCGATGAGCTGCTGGAGGATCTGCCGTATGGAGTACTCGCGCCCGCTCGCCATATTGTAGACCTCGCCCGGTCGGCCGCGTTCGGTGATCGCGGCGATCGCCCGGACCATGTCCCGGACGTCCGTGAAGTCGCGGATCGGCCGCATGTTGCCGATCTGGACGACGGCCGGGCGTGCCCCGCGCTCGATGGCGACCAGCTGCCGGGCGATGTCGCTCGTGACCTCCCCGGTCTTACCGGGCCCGATCGTGTTGAAGATGCGTCCCCGGATCGTCTTCACGCCGTAGTTGACAAAGTACTGGTAGGAGAGCAGGTCCTGCGCGACCTTGCTGACGCCGTAGGCGTGCAGGGGCAGGAGGGGAGCGGTCTCGGCCGTCGGCGTTGCCGGCCGATGCCCGTGGCCGTACTCCGCGCTCGAGCACGCGATGAAGACCCGGGGGTCGGTGCCGAGCCGGCGTGCAGATTCGAGGACGTTCAGGGTGCCGCGGATGTTGACCTCGAGCGTCTTCCAGGGTTCTTTCCAGGAGATCGTGGGCAGACTGATCGCCGCCAGGTGGTAGATGTAGTCCGGTCGAGCGCGACGGAGCACGGTGTCGACGCGTCGCGCATCGGTGACGTCACAATTCCGCGCGTAGTGGGCCCCGGGCACGCGTTGCGCCACGGGGATCGGTCCGAGGCTCGCCGCCGTGGTCGAGATCCCTCGGCCCTCGAGGTGGGAGAGGAGGTAGCCGCCGATGAACCCCTCGGCACCGAAGATCACTGCGGACTTCTCTGCCATCGTCGCCGACCCTCCCGGGGCTCCGTTCGGGTCCGGCCTGTGGGAGGGATCGTTCGGTATAAGGCCGAGCCGTGAGCGCCCTCACCGGGCCTCCTCGGCCCCCGGTGCGGCCCATGGAGGCTAGGTTTCAAAGGCCCGCGGACCTCCGAGCCCGGGACGATCGGATGCCGGAACCTGGTGCGGCCTTCCCCCCGCGCGAAGACACCCCACTCGGTCGGTCGCGGTTCGTCGTGAAGTACGGCAAGTTCCTCGTCGTCGGGCTGACCGGATTCGTCGTCAACCTGGTCGTCTTCACTCTGGTGCTCGATGCGATCGCCCCGGGCCCATCGTCCGGGTTCTTCGAGAGCATCACGCACTTCCTGACCCAGACCTCATCCAATCCGGTCGACAGCCTGATCGCGAGCGCGGTCGCGTTCGCCGTCGCCACTCTATGGAACTTCACCCTGAACAATGCATGGACGTTCCGCACGCGCCTGCGCCGCCGGCACTCCCTCGGCTACCGGCTCGCGCTCTACTTCGGGGTCTCCTTGGGATCGCTCGTGATCAACGAGATCGTGCTCGTGCTCTCGAGCACGACGCTCCCGCCGCTCTACGGCCAGGGCGTCGGGATCATCGCGGGAAGCCTTGTCGGGTTCCTGGGCAACGCCCGCATTACGTTCGCCGAGGCCGAAGCGGTCGAGCCGAACTAGCGCGGCGCCGACGACTCTTCCAAGAAACGCTCCGCATCGAGCGCGGCCATGCACCCGAGTCCCGCGGCCGTGACGGCCTGCCGGTACCGGTGGTCGTACACGTCGCCCGCCGCAAACACGCCCTCGACGCTCGTGCGGGTGATGTCGTGCGTGCGGATGTATCCCCGCTCGTCCAGGTCGAGCGCCTTGCGGAACACCTCGGTCGCGGGATCGTGACCGATCGCGACGAACATCCCGTCGGCCCTCAGCTCCCGCGTCTCGCCGGTCCGCACGTTGCGCGTGAGCACACCCCGGACCGTGTCATCACCCCGGAGGTCGACCACCTCGTGCTCGAGCAGGAAGCCGATCTTGGGGTGGCTCTCGGCGCGGGCCTTCATGATCCGGCTCGCCCGGAGCGCAGGGCGCCGATGGACGATCGTGACGTGGGACGCGAATTTCGTTAGGAACAGGGCTTCCTCCATGGCGGAGTCTCCGCCACCGACCACGACGAGCTCTTTGCCTCGGAAGAAGAATCCGTCGCACGTGGCGCAGGCCGAGACCCCGTGACCGCGCAGGCGCTGCTCCGCGGGGAGGCCCAGCCATCGGGCGTTCGCTCCCGTCGCGACGATCACGGCCCGGGCGCGCACGTCGCCGCGCGAGCCCGTCCGGAGCAGGAAGGGCCTCACACCGAAATCGACGGACGCGACGTGGTCGTCGATGAACTTCGTCCCGAACCGCGCCGCCTGAGCGCGGAACTTCTCGATGAGCTCGGGGCCCTGGATTCCCTCGGGGAAGCCCGGGTAGTTTTCCACGTCGGAAGTGATCATGAGCTGGCCACCGGCCGGTACTCCCGCAATGACCAGAGGTTCAAGGTTGGCCCGCGCGGCGTACAGCGCGGCGGTCAGGCCGGCCGGTCCGCTCCCGATAATGGCGATGCGGACCTCGACCGGTGGGGCAGACATGGGGATTGGTTCTAGGGAAGCGGAGGATTAAAGGGCCGCCTCTCGAGCGCTCAGAGCTCCGTGTAGCGCGACCGGTGGAACACGAGGGGGGCGGCTTCGACACCGAGCTCCTGGGCAACGACCTCCCCCGCGAACAGGCGGTGGTCCGACACGTGGAACTCGGAGACCACCCGGCATTCGAGCGCCCCCAGGGATCCATCGAGGATCGCGGCGCCGGTGACCCCGCGATGGAGGGGAAGGTCCCGAAACTTCTCCTCCGACGCGAGGGAGAGCGCGAACCGCTCGCTGATCGATCGCTGCTGCGCGCTGAGGAAATTGGCGACGAAGACGCGGCTCTTCGCGACCACCGGGCAGGTGTCGGCGTCGTCCCCGAGACTGACGAGGAGCGACGGGGGATGGAGCGAGACCGAGAGCAGGCCGTTGACCGTGAGTCCGTAATCCGTTGTGCCGTCCCGCGTGGTGACGATCGCGACCCCCGTGGGCCAGCGACCCATCAGACGCCGGAAGACGTTCGGGTCGGTGCTCGGCAATCCACTCATTCGTCTCTCCACTTGAAGAAGTAGATCGCGAGGGCGAAAACGATAACGGCCCCGATCAGGACGACCGCGAGATCCCCGATCGCCCGTGGGATGTTGTTGAACAGGAGCACTTGGTTCATTCCGTCGATCACGTAGTACAGCGGGAGGACCTTCGCCACCAGCTGGAGCCCGGGCGAGAACGAGGATACCGGGAAGAACGTCCCGGCCAGGAACATCATGGGGAACGTGATGACGTTCCCGATTACGGCCGCGGTCTCGGGCGTCTTCGACACGGTCCCGGCGAGCATACCGAGCGAAACGAAGAACAGCGGGCCCACGATCAGGAAGGGCACCAACCAGATGCTGAAGGTGACGTGGGCGCCGAAGATCTCCGATCCGATAGCGAGCATGAGCGCGGCCGAGGCGAACGTGAGCATCGTGTACCAAATGAACCGCGATGCGAGCCACTCTCCCCGCGTGAGCGGCGTGAGCGACAGCTGCCGGAACAGGCCGTCCTTGCGATAGCTGGCGGTGACATCGACCATCGAGAACATGGGGCTGGTCAGGATCGAGAATCCGATCAGCCCCGGGACGAGGTAATCGATGTACGTGTAGACCTGGCTACCCACGTTCAGGCTGCTGGCACCGATGACCGGCGTGCAGTTCCCACTCGAGTTGCCCGCGCAGGCCGCCTGGAGGTTGAACGCGCTGATGACGCCCTGGAGCGCTCCGGCGGCCGTCCCAGCCGACGAGGCGTCCTGGGGATTGGTGTAGAGGATGACCTTGACGGGGCGATGCGCGGTGAAGTTCTGGCCGAATCCTTGAGGGATCACGAGGCCGGCGGAATCTCCGTTCTGGCCGAGATACGTTGAGAGGTTGCCGACCGAGGCTCCGACGACCTGGACCTGAACCAAGTGGGTCTCGTTGAGCGCCCGGAGGAACGCCACGCTCGTAGAGCTGTGGTCGAAGTCCTGGGCGTACAACGTCACGGTCGTCGCCCCCGTACTGGCGAAGATCAACCCGAAGAGCAGGATCAGGATGATCGGGAAGATCAACGAGAAGAACAGGGCGATCGGGTTCCGTACGTAACCATGGGCGACGATGGAGAGGTCCCCACCGATCCGCCGCGGGTTCACGGAGCGCCCCCGGCGGTCGGAGCCGCGGACTTGAGGACTCCTTCATCCATCTGGCCAACGAGGTGCACGAAGACGTCCTCGAGCGTGTCCCGTTCCGTGGCAAACCCGTTCCACGGGAACCCGCTCGCATCGATGACCGACAATATTCGCAGGGCGTCCCCCTTCTCTCGGAGAGCGATTTCGAGCCGGCCGGACTCGTAGCGGACCGCGATCCCCAACTTCTGGCGCACGTATTCCGCGAGCTCGGGAGATCCCTGGACCCGCAGGCGCTCCGGGCCGCCGTAGGTCTCGATGATCTCCCGTGGGGTTCCGCGGGCCACGATCCGCCCGTGGTTGATGATCGCGACCTGGTCGGCGAGGAGCTCGGCCTCCTCCAGGTAGTGCGTCGTGAGGAAGACCGTTCGACCGTCGCGCTTCAGGTCCCGGACGACCTTCCAGATCGCACGTCGCGCATGGGGATCGAGTCCGGTGGTCGGTTCGTCCAAGAAGCACACACGAGGCTCGTCGACCAGGGAGAGCGCGAGGCCGAGCTTCTGCTTCTGACCGCCGGACAGGGTGTCGAAGCGCGAATTCGCCTTGTCCGTGAGCTGCACCTGATCCAGGAGCGCCGCGGGATCGGGCTGCTTGCCGAAGAGCCGACCGTAGTACACGATCGCTTCCTTCGGGGTGACCTTCTCGAAGAAGCGGAACTCCTGGGGGATCACCCCGATCTGGTGATGCAGCTCCCGCCCGTCGGTCCACGGATCGAGGCCCAGCACGCGGATTTCTCCGGAGGTACGGCGTCGGAGTCCTTCGAGCATCTCCGTCGTCGTGGTCTTGCCGGCCCCGTTGGGACCGAGGAAGGCGAACACAGAGCCCTCCGGAACATCGAAGTCGATGCCATCGACGGCCGCGAGGGAGTCGTAGCGTTTGACGAGCTCACGCACCTCGATCGCATTCGACATCCTCCTCGCCGTGCGACGCTCGGTTATGTAACCTGCGGACGATCCCCGAGGGAACAATCGTCAGCACGAGCGCCGGGGCTCCAGCGGCCCGGAAGGGCCGCCGGAGTGGGCAGGGCATCGTCAGCGGAGGCGGAAGACGCAGGGACAGAGCGCGGAGGGCTTCGGCCATGGCCCGAGGGCCACCTGGTGCACCTGCCTCACCGCGCCAGTCGCGGAGGCCGCGAGGGTCTCGCTCCATCCGTCCCTGGTCGTCACAAAAAAAGGAACGCATCCGGAGTAGTTAACTATTGTAACGTTAAACTCGCTTAATGAGTTAAATCAGCCCCTGTCCCTCGAGAGCCGAACAGGACGAGGGCGACCTTTCCTTGCTCGGTCAGCCGGACCCGTCCCCGCGGCCCGGTACCCTCGATTCGGACGAACCCCCATCGCTGCTCGAGCGGTTCGAGCCGGCGGCGAAGACGCCCATGCTGAGCCTGGGGGGTGAGCCCGCCGCCCTCGAGACCCGTTGCGTCGAGGCCGAGCTCCCGGAGGAGCTCGCGCTTGCGAAGTGCCCCCCCTCGCCGGTCGAGGGCGTCGAGCACCTCGACGAGTTCGGATCCCGGCGCGCGCAGCTCGTAGACCCCCACGGGATCGATGCCGCTGACGACGTCGTTGACGGGTCGCACGCGGGGGGTGCGATTGGAGTACCACGAGCGGGAGACCCGAACGTAGTACGGCTCTCCCTTCCATAACATGCATGAGAGGGTTCCCGCGATCGACGTGATCTTGGTCCCGGTCGAGACGTTCACCCGGATCGGAACGACCGACGCGTCGTGGCGGTCGAGTCGCCGCTCCGACTCAAAGATTTGCCGGAACGCCCCGAGCGCTCCGAACACGTCCCATATCTCCGTCGGCGTCACCTGGACGTCCACGGGCCACGGGGCGGCACGCAGGCGCCGCACCACGGCATCGACGAACGGTTGCGCGGCGTCGCGCTCGGAGCGCGTCAACAAGTAGACGCGATCAGCGCGATCGGAGAGGATCGGTTCGGTGATGCGCTCAACCTCGAAGCCCACGGGGGCGACGTGGATCCGTGCGCGCGGGTCACCGATGGGAGTCCGCGGGATCGAGCGCGTCGAGCGTCTCGGCACGGCGGACGGAACACGATGAGTCGGATGAACTTGCGGGGTCCGACGGGCCGGGTTGCCTTGCACGAGGGGTCCTTGCACGCGTTGCAACACGGCAGCTGGGACGAAAGGTGATATCGCCCCGGACCCCGCCCTGCCTCCCCGAGTCAGATCCCGATGGCCGTACCGCTCGCCGCCGCACTTCGCTCGACCCCGCTCTTCTTCGAGCCCGTCCCGCCCGGTGCCCGCATGAGCGCCGAGCGTGCGGCGAAGCAGCTCGCCGCGGTCGTGGACGTCATCCGAGCCGTCCCGCGCATCGATGCGGTGGACGTGCCCGAACTCGTGGACGAGAACCACGAAGGACGTCCGTACTACCGGACGGGGGATCCCCGCGAGTACGCGCGACGGATCCACGAGAACACGGGGCGCGAGGTCATCGTCAACAAGGTCGTGGCCCACCTCGCGACCCCGGAGGCCGTGGCCGAGTGGGCCCAGGAAACGGTCGCCCGGGGAATCCGACACGTGGTTCTGGTCGGCGGCACGAGTCGGTACATCCCCTACCCCGGACCGACCGTCATCGAAGCGAACCGACTTTGTTTGCCAATCTTCCAGGACGTGCGGGGGAGCCTGGGCAACATCACGATCCCTCAGAGGGTCGGCGAAGCGCATCGGATGCTTGCGAAGACGCGCGCCGGCGCTTCCTTCTTCACGACCCAGATCCTCTTCGACGCCACGGCCGCGAGCGGGATGATCGAGGAGTATGACCGTTTGTGCCGGGAGGCGAAGCTCGCTCCCGCTGCGGTCCTCCTCAGCGTCGCCCCCCTCGGGGACGATAGCGACGTGGAATTCGCCCGTTGGTTGGGCGCCGAAGTATCCGAGGCGGCCGAACAGGAGATCCTCTCGGGCCCCGAGTCGGAGGCCGGATCTCGCAGCGTGACCCAGGCGCTACGTCTCTGGTCGACGGTCGATCAGGTACGTCGAAAGCACGGTCTCTCGGTCCCGCTGGGCGTGAACGTCGAACAGATCACGACCCGGCACCTTCCGCACGCGGAGGAGATGCTTCGAGCGTTCGCCGACGTCCTCCCTCGGGAGGAATCCCCTTCGGGCGCATCGAGGACCCCGGACCCACTTCGCTCCTAGCCGAGCGCGTGCGAGAGGGCGTCGATCGCCTCGCTCATGTCGTCCCGTTCGAGCACGAAGATCGTGTCCGTGTAGCACGACATCGCCTGGACGATGTTGATTGAACGCGTGGAGAGAACGCTCGTGAGCCGGGCAAGGAGCCCTGGGGTCTCCTCGATGCTCTCCGGGCTCGTGACCGCGAGCTCGACCAGTCCTCTTCGAACGGAGATGATCTGCGACTCGCGCAGCTTCCGTGTGAAGCGCGGGACCGAGTCCTCGTCGATCACAATCACCGTCCCTCGCGAGACTTGGATCAACCGGCAGATGGAATTCTCATCGAGGATCTCTTCGACGACGTCCCCGAGACGTCGGAGCACGTCGACTCCCTGGTCGACGGTGATGGTGGCCACCTTACTCCGGGTCTCGATGCGGCTCTTGCTGAGGACGCGGCGGACCGTCTTCTCCCGAGACTCGTGGTTGGGTCCGAGCGGGAAACGGCGGCATGCCGCCACGATCGCCTCCAGGTGCTCGGTGCCGATCTCCTCCCCGATCTTTCGCGCGATCGCGGAGTGATTGGCGATCCCGAGACGGAGCGCCTCGGTCACCGCGGGCCGGGCATCGATCCATTCCCGGACCGCACGAGCGGTCGTTCGGTCGCTATTCGACATAGTGTCTGAAATCCGACATATAAGTCCGGCTTGTCCAATCACGGTCAAATGGTACTTATAGGCGTCCCTTGCTTCATCGTCTTGTCGAAGCCCCACGAAATGGAAACCCGCAAGATTATTCTCGCTTACTCCGGCGGTCTCGACACCTCTGTCGCGATCCCGTGGCTTCGAGAGAAGGGATACGAGGTGATTGCGCTGACGATGAACCTGGGTCAGCCCATCGATCTCGAAGCGGTTCGCGCGAAGGCGCTCGCCGCCGGCGCCGCGCGCGCCTATGTGGTCGACGCTCGAGAACAGTTCGCCAAGGAGTTTATCGCGCCTGCCCTCGCGGCGAACGCCCTCTACGAGGGTCAGTACCCGCTCAGCACCGCCCTCGCCCGGCCGCTGATCGGCTGGCACCTCGTGGATGTTGCGCGTCGCGAAGGGGCATCGCACGTGGCCCACGGCTGCACCGGCAAGGGGAACGACCAGGTCCGCTTCGATCTGTGCACGGCCGGACTCGCGCCAGATCTCGAGGTCATCGCTCCGGCCCGGGTCTGGAAGATGACGCGCGAAGAAGAGGTCGAGTATGCTCACGCCCACCACGTAGCCGTTCCCACCGCCAAGCGCTCCCCGTATAGCACCGATGAGAACCTCTGGGGACGCTCGGTGGAGTGTGGGGTCCTGGAGGATCCCGCGATCGAGCCGCCAGAGGAGGTGTACGCCTGGACGCGATCCCCGCTCGAAGCACCGGATCGCCCCACGTACGTGAAGATCGGATTCGAAGGGGGCCGTCCCCGGACCTTGGGCAGCGAAGCACTCTCCCTGCGTGAACTTGTCGAGCGACTGAACCGGATTGGTGGCGAGAACGGCGTCGGCCGGATCGACCACGTCGAATCGCGTCTGGTCGGAATCAAGTCGCGCGAGGTCTACGAGTGTCCGGCAGCGACGATCCTCCTCGGGGCCCACGCGGCCCTCGAGGCGCTCGTACTTCCACGCGATCTGCTCGAGGCGAAGCGCTCGCTCGAGCAGCGGTACTCCCTGCTGATCTACGACGGTCTGTGGTTCACTCCGCTGCGGGAGGCGCTCGATGCCTTCGTGACCTCCACTCAGGAGCGAGTCTCTGGCGAAGTCACGGTCAAGCTCTACAAGGGCTCCGCGCGGATCGCCGGTCGCACCTCCCCGTACTCGATGTATCGACAGGATCTCGCGACGTACTCCGGCGGCGACCGATATCGCGCCGAAATGGCGGAGGGGTTCATTTACGTCTGGGGGCTGCCCACACGGACCTGGTCGGCGATCGGATCGAAGGCAACGGCGAAGCCGCCGCTCGCCGTGGGAACAGGGACCCCGCACTGATCGCCTGGGAGCTCAGCATGACGACCTCGACCCCCGCTCCCGCGTACGTTCGCACCCCCGCCACCGGCTTCCTCAGCTCGCTCTCGGTGGACCGCGCGCTTGCGCGGTACGACCTCGCGGGAAGCATCGCGCACGCCGAGATGCTCGGGCACGCGGGGATCCTATCCGCGAGCGAGGTCGAGACTCTCCGAGGCGGTCTCCGTCGCATCGCCCGGGAGCTCGCCGAGGGATCCTTTGACTGGAGAGAGGATCTCGAGGACGTGCACACGAACATGGAGGTCCGGCTCACCGAACTGGTGGGCCCGGTCGGAGGCAAGATCCACTCGGCGCGTAGCCGGAACGATCAGATCGCCTTGGACGAGCGTCTCTTCCTGCGGGTCGCGATCTACTCCGTCGCCCAGCGCACCCACGAGCTCGCCTCGAAGCTGCTCGAACGAGCGCGCCAGGAGATCGAGACGCCGCTGGCCGGGTACACCCATCTCCAACGGGCGCAGCCCGTGACCTTGGCGCATCACTTGCTCGCACATTTCTGGCGGCTCCAGCGGGACGTCGATCGGCTCCTGGCGACCGCCGCTCGTTCGAACGTTTCCCCGCTCGGAGCCGGGGCGCTCGCCGGATCCACCCTCCCGATCGAGCCGGATCGGGTCGCCCGTCGACTCGGGTTCGATCACCCGTTCGAGAACTCCCTGGACGCGGTCAGCGATCGAGATGGGTTCGTGGAACTCGCCTTCGATCTCGCGCTGCTCTCCGTGCATCTCAGCTCGATGGGGGAGGAGCTGGTCCTCTGGGCGTCGGCGGAGTTCGGGTATCTCCGTGCGAGCCCCAGCCTCGGCTCGGGCAGCAGCCTGATGCCGCAAAAGCGCAACCCCGACGTGGCCGAGCTCGCGCGTGGGAAGGCCGGACGGACGATCGGCGATCTGCTCGCCCTGCTCGTGACACTCAAGGGGCTGCCGCTCGCCTACAACCGAGACCTTCAGGAAGACAAGGCCCCAGTTCTGGACGCCCTTTCGACTACGGAGGCCACACTGGCGGCCCTGATCGCGGTCGTTCCGGCCCTCGAGTTCGAGCGCGAGCGCATGCGAGAGACCGCGACCGATCCCGCGATGCGCGCGACGGACGCGGCCGAGCACCTCGTCCGGCACGGCGTCCCCTTCCGGGAGGCGCACGAGCGGATCGCGGCCCACGTCGCCGCGCACGGTGGGCGGTTCGACGACCCCGAGGGTGTGGCCGGCCTCGGGCCGGGCCCTTCCGCTGCGGCCTGGACGTTCGATCCGTCAGATCCGCTGGCCGGTCGGCTCTCGCCCGGGGGCCCCGCCCCGATCGCGGTCCGACGCCAGATCGACCTCGCGGACGCGCGCATGCGCGTCGCGCACTCATCCCTCTCCTCGCTCGGCCGATCGGCCGGGCTCATCGAGGAGCTACTCCAGGAGGAACCGAAATGACCGAGTGCCCAGCGTGCGATGCCCATGTCGAATGCGCCACCATGGTGGCCGGAGAGATCTTTCCGTGCACCGACTGCGGGACCGAGCTTGAGGTCGTGACGACTCTACCGACCGCGGTCCAGCTGGCCCCGAAGGAGGCGGAAGACTGGGGTGAGTGACGCCCTCCGCCTCGGGATTTTCCTGACCATCGTCCGACCCGAAGAGAAGCAGATCTTCCAGGCCGCCGAGGCTCGCGGGATCACGGTCGAGCGTCTCGACGACGAGCGCATGACCTTCGATCTAGAACGACCGGACCTGCCCGTCGACGTGATCCTGAACCGTTCGGTCAGCCACTCCCGCGGCCTGTACGCGATGCGGTTCTTCGCCCACTACGGGATTCCGACCGTCAACACGGCCGACGTCATCGAGCGGGCCGGCGACAAGATCCTCGGATCTCTGCGGCTCCGGGAGGCCGGGATTCCGACCCCCCGAACGATCGTGGCGCTTACCCCGGAGGCGGCGTTGATTGCGCTCGATCAGATCGGCTACCCCGCGGTCCTGAAGCCTCCGATCGGCTCGTGGGGTCGGCTGATGGCCCGCGTGCACAGCCGCGAGGAGGCGGAGCAGATCATCGAGCACAAGGTCGCGCTCGCCTCTCCGCAACACTCCGTGTTCTACGTACAGGAGTACGTGCCCAAGCCCGATCGCGATCTGCGCGTCTTCGTCATCGGACGGACGGTGGTGGGAGCCATGTATCGACACTCGAGCGACTGGCGGACCAATGCGGCCCGTGGGGCCGAATCCGAGGCGTTCGATCCTCCGGAGTCCGTGCGCGCACTTGCGATCCGCGCCGCCGAGGCGATGGGTGGAGGCATCCTCGCGGTGGACCTGATGGAAGCTCCCAGCGGGCTCGTGGTCCATGAGGTCAATCCCACCCCCGAATTCAAGTCCCTGCAAGCGGCGACCGGCCTCGACATCGCCGACCGCATCCTCGACTACGTCGCCGAGGTCGCCCGACGATGAGAGCCTCGGTGGTGGGCGGCAGCGGGTACGTTGGTGGCGAACTTCTGCGCCTCCTCCTCCGACACCCGCGCATCGAGCTCGAGCAGGTCTCCTCCGACTCGATGGCCGGCAAGGCGGTGACCCGGGCCCATCCCAACCTGCGCCGATCGACCGATCTGAGATTCGTCCCCCACGGCGAGCTCAAGCCCGCCGAGGTCACCTTTGTCGCGGTTCCGCACCGCGAATCGATGCATCGGATGCCCGAATGGCTTGCTCGGGGCGGGATCGTCGTCGATCTCAGCGCCGACCACCGGCTGAAGGACCCGAGCCAGTATCCTCAGTATTACGGGGTCACCCACCCGCATCCCGAGCTGCTCGTTCGCGCGGTCTATGGCCTGCCCGAGCTCCACCGCGAGGAGATCCGCGGGTCCTCGTTGATCAGCAACCCTGGATGCATCGCGGCGGCGACGATCCTCGCCCTGCGACCGCTCGTGGCCTCCGGTCTCGTGGATACGGATCGGCCCGTGGTCGTGGACGCCAAGAGCGGGTCCTCGGCCGGAGGCAGCGACAGTGGCCCCGCGTCGTCCCACCCGGAGCGTTCGGGCTCGATGCGCCTCTATGCACCCGCCGGCCATCGGCACACCGCGGAGATCGAACAGGAGACTGGAGCGAAGATCGGCATGTCGGCGCATGCGGTCGAGGCGGTCCGCGGCGTCCTATCCACGAGCCACGCGTTCCTGCGGGCGCCTGTTGACGAGAAGGAGATCTGGAGAGTCTACCGGGCCGCGTACGGCTCCGAGCCGTTCGTACGGATCGTGCACGAGGCCGATGGCATCCACCGGGAGCCGGAACCGAAGGTGCTCAGCGGGTCGAACTACTGCGATATCGGCTTCGCGCTCGATGCCCACACGGGTCGGGTCATCGCCACCTCGGCAATCGACAATCTGATGAAAGGAGCTGCCGGCAACGCCCTGCAAGCGCTGAACGTGGCGGTGGGGTTTCCCGAGACGATGGGCCTCGAGTTCCCCGGCCTGCATCCGATCTAGACCCATGACGATCGTCGTCAAGATCGGGGGCGCCGAGGGCAACGAGGTGGGCCCCGTGCTCGCCGATCTCGCGCGCCGCACCGACTACGTGCTGGTCCACGGTGGCTCGGGGGAGATCGATCGACTGGGCGAGTCGATGGGCCACCCCTCGAAGTACTACACGTCCCCGAGCGGAGTAGTATCCCGACACACCGACTCCGAGCACATGGACGTGGTGGTGCTGGCGATGGCCGGGCGGATCCAGACCGAGCTCGTCCGCGCGCTCGGTGCACTCGGCGTGCGCGCGGTGGGACTCAGTGGGGCTGACGGAGGGCTCCTGATCGCCCGGAAGAAGGAGGCAAGCCGCGCGATCGAAGACGGAAGGGTCGTTCGCGTGAAGGATGACCGCTCCGGTGTCGTTGAGGAGGTGCGCGCGGATCTGCTCCGGGTGTTGCTGGGCGCCGGGTACGTTCCGGTCATAGGGCCGCCCGCCATCTCCCGCACGGGAGAATTGCTGAACGTCGATGCGGATCGAGTGGCCGCTCAGGTCGCGGTGGCACTCGGCGCCGAAACGCTCCTCCTGCTCACGAATGTGGTCGGCGTGCTGCGGGATCGGAACGATCCGGCGAGCCGTATCGACTCGGTCTCCCGGGATGCGGTCGATTCCATGATGCCGTACGCCGAGGGGCGAATGCGCAAGAAGATCCTCGCGGCCCGAGAGGCCGCGGTCGGGGGGGTCGGCCGCATCGTGATCGCCTCGTCCATGGTCCCCGAGCCGGTCGAACACGCCCTGGCCGGTCACGGTACGGTGATCGAATGAACGATGCCGAACCCGTTCGGGGAGAGTTCGCGGCGGTGGGGCGGCGCGAGATCACGATCGTCCGAGGCGAGGGCGCCCGGCTCTGGGATGATCGGGACCGATCGTTCGTGGATCTCGGCATCTCCCTCGGAGTGGGCAATCTCGGCCACTCCAATCCAGCCATCGTACACGCCGTCGAGACGCAAGCGCGGCAGCTCATCCACGTCGGAAGCGCGTGCGACACTCCTCCCCGGCACGACTTCGTTCAGCGCCTCCTGGAACTCATGCCCCCCACGCTCGACCGGGTCTTTCTGTCGAATTCCGGGGCCGAGGGGATGGAGACGGCGTTGAAGTTCGCCCGCTCCTCGACCGCCCGGCCGGGGTTCGTTGCCGCGTTGCGCGGGTTCCATGGACGGACGCTCGGGGCGCTTTCGGCGACTTGGCGACGCGATCTGAGGGAACCGTTCGAGCCCCTCGTTCCCGGCTTTTCCCACGTGCCGTACAACGACGCCGCCCAGCTCGATCGGGCCGTGGACCAAACGACGGCCGCGGTCATCTTGGAACTGGTCCAGGGAGAAGGGGGCGTTCACGCCATCGACCCGGAGTACCTCCGCGCGGCCCGCGCGGTCTGCGATCGCAGCGGTGCGCTTCTCATCTTCGACGAGATCCAGACCGGCATGGGCCGGACCGGGCGCCGGTTCGCCTTCGAGCGGTGGGGGATCCTCCCCGACATCCTGGTCCTCGCCAAATCGCTCGCCGGTGGGGTTCCCATCGGCGCGACGATCACGACCGAGGACGTCGAGCGCCGATTCCGCGGCACGCACCACTCCACGTTCGGCGGGAATGCGCTCGCCTGCGCGGCAGGACGCGCGGCGCTCGACTACCTCGTCTCCGAGCGCCTGGACGAACGCGCCGAGCGTCTGGGGACCGAGGCGATGGCGCAGCTCCGCCGTTCGCCGAGCCCTCGCGTCCGTGAGGTCCGGGGTCTCGGTCTCCTGATCGGGATCGAGCTCAAGGAGCGGGCCGCGCCGTACCTTCAGGCCCTTCGCGAGCGGGGATTCCTCGCGATCGGAGCGGGGCCGAACGTCATCCGCTTGCTTCCTCCCCTCGTCATCTCCGAGGCGGACTGGTCCGCCGGATTGGCGGCGATCTCCGAGGTCCTTGCGGATGGATGATCCCGAGGTCCTGGTCGAGCTGCTGGAGGCCTACAGCCCCTCGGGCCATGAAGGGCCGGCCGTCGAGCGGTTCCGGGCCCTCGCCCAAAGGCTCGGCTACTCGGTCTCGAGCGATGTCGCGGGGAATGGGATTGCGAGGCGAGGCTCCGGCCGGCCCCAGATTCTCTTCCTCGGGCACATCGATACCGTCGAGGGGGCCTTGCCGGTCCGACGCGAGGGAACCCGCATCTACGGGCGGGGCGCGTGCGACGCGAAGGGACCCCTCGCCGCCGCCTTACTGGCGGGTCGGACGGCGCCCACTCGAGGAGAGGTCGTGGTCGTCGCGGCGGTCGGCGAAGAGACCGATAGCCGAGGGGCCCGCGCGCTCCTGGAAGCGTTCCGACCGGAGTACGTGATCGCGGGAGAGCCGAGCGGGTGGGATGGCCTCGCCGTCGGGTACAAGGGCGATCTACGGCTGAAGGCCATCTTCCTCGGCGATCGCGCTCACCTTTCGGCACCGACCGCGTCCACGGCCGATCGGGCGGTCGAGTGGATCCAGGGCCTGCGGCAGGAGGTTGCGCGGCGAACGGGCCCTACCCCGTTCCGTTCCCTGACCTTCAAGGTCATTTCCATTGCGACCACGACGGACGGGGGCGCGGAGCGCGTGGAGGTCGTGGTCGATCTGCGGATCCCTCCGGGATCCGGGGCCGCGGCTCTCCTCGCCCAGCTTCCGCGGGAGGGCGGGCCCGAGACCATCGAGCCGCTTGTGGAGCTCGACCCGTACGAAGGGGATCGCCTCGATCCGGTGGTCGCTGCGCTCTCACAGGGGATCCGGGCCGCCGGTGGACGACCGACCCTCTGGCGAAAGACGGGGACCTCCGATCTCAACCTCGTGGCGCCGGCCTGGAGAGTGCGAGGAGCCGCATACGGACCCGGAGATTCACGTCTCGACCACACCGACGGAGAGTTCCTGGAGGTCGAAGACCTCGACCGCGCCGTTCGCGTGCTCGCCCACGCCTTCGAGATTCTGGCCGCCGGAGAGGCGAGGCCTACTCCTCGTCGATCGGACGAGCGTGCTTGATGAACTCCCCGCTGCGCAACTCGCGCGCGGCCTGAACAAGCTCCTCTTGCGAGTTCATGACGATCGGCCCGTACCATGCCACGGGCTCGTGCAGCGGGCGACCGGAGACGAGCAGGAACCGCAGCGGCGCGTCCGCGGCATCGACCCAGATCGACTCCCCGGGACCGTAGAGCAGGGTCTCTCCCGCGCTCGCCACGACCTCGCCGTTCGCGTCGAAGCGACCCGATCCCTCGATCGTGTGCGCGAAGGCGGTGTAGCCGGGGGGCGTTGGGATATCGAACGATCCTCCCGCGGGCACCCATACATCCAAGTACGTAGGATCGACCGAGAGGCCCGACACCGGACCGTGCGCGGTACCGAACGATCCCGCTACGACCTTGATGCGATTGCCCGTGTCGGTCTCTACCTCGGGGATCTCCGACGCCCCGAGACCCCGGTACGCCGGCACGTCCATCTTCTGACGCGCGGGTAGGTTGACCCAGAGCTGGAACCCCGACATCCGGCCTTCCGCGCGCTCGGGCATCTCCTGATGGATGATCCCGCTGCCCGCGGTCATCCACTGGACATCACCGGCGTCGATCACGCCCGAGTTTCCGAGGGTGTCTCCGTGGGCGACCCGTCCCTCGAGCATGTAGGTCACGGTCTCGATGCCCCGGTGGGGATGCCAGGGGAACCCGGCCATGTAGTCCGCGGGGTTCGCAGACCCAAAATTGTCGAGCAGGAGGAACGGATCGAATAGTGGAACCTGCCCGTTCGAAAACGCCCGCCGCAGCCGCACGCCGGCGCCCTCCAGCGTGGGAACTCCTGGGAAACGGCGAGTTACAGAACGTCGTGGCTCGGTCATCGGAATCACTTTCGTATATCAGATGGCGCAAGGTAACTTATAAGGCCTCGGGGGCGCGAACGCCACTGTTCGAGGGGCACGATGGGACCGCTCGGAGGACGTTCGTCCCCAGCGAACGGATGGCGGCGCCGATCGGCCCTACACCGCATCGAACCGCGCCTCACGATCTCGGCCGGAACGCGGAGGGACGGCCCGGGATGGACGGCATGGACTCCCAGTATCGATATATCAAATCGGGCGCTCCTACCGGTGTGGCACCTTCGGCTCGACCGCTCCGGAACTGGCCCGGTGGGATGATCGGGATGTACGCGCTCCATCAGATGAGCCGCGAACCGATCTACGGCTGGCAGCTCGCGGAGCGGATCGCCGAGACGACGAAGGGGGGATGGCGGCCGGGAGCCGGTGCGGTCTATCCGATCTTGAAGAGCCTCGTCCATCAGAAGCTCGCGCGGATCGAAGTGCGGGGCGGACGCAAGGTCTACCTCGTCACCCCGAGGGGGCGCGCGCGACTCGCGTTGATGCGGACGCGGATCCGGGACGGCGGAGGGCGATACATGGAGCTGCGCCGTCTGGTCCTCGATCTCGTCGATCCGGCCGAGCGTCCCGAGTGGGCGATCGAGCACCTGCGCCGCTCCCTCACGATGTTCGTCGAGCTGTCGGATTCCGTCGACCTCATTCCTTCGGCGCGTGGGCGGGCCCTCATGTACCGGCAAGGGGCCCGTGAACTTCGCGGGACGCTCGCGCGCCTCGAGCACGCTCGGCGGTCCGGCACGGGATCGCGTCGAGCCCGGAAGCGATGAATCGGTGACGGGATCGGGGTCCCTCCGCGGCGCGGGAGTCTTTATCAAAGCGAGCCGGGTCGCCGAGTTTCGTGATGGGCCCGTAGCTCAGGCCGGCAGAGCAGGCGGCTCTTAACCGCAAGGTCAGGGGTTCAAATCCCCTCGGGCCCGTCGTACCCTCGCGTTGGCGAGAACGGGGGATCGCGCCGCGCCCCCGCCGTCTCTTTCTACTTGCCGGAGGTGAACGGTGCCGGAGGCGAGAGGGTGGCGATGGGCATTCCCCGGGAGACGGTCGCTCGGCTGGTGAAGGAAAATGAGGGGCACGACTGCCCCGAGCACCCCGAGATCTGCGTACGGCTGGAGGCGGCGGCGGATCTCCCGACCCGCTTCGGGGACTACCAGGTGGTGGCGTTCTGGAACAACCTCGATCGGAAGGAGCACGCGGCCTTCGTCCACGGGGATATCTTCGAGCAGGAGGCGGTCCCGGTGCGGATCCACTCCGAATGTCTCACCGGGGACGCCATCGGCTCGCTGCGGTGCGACTGCCGCGATCAGCTCATCGAGTCGCTGGAGCGCATCGGGAAGATGGACACGGGGGTCGTACTGTACCTCCGGCAGGAGGGTCGCGGGATCGGTTTCACCAACAAGATCCGGGCCTACGAGCTTCAGGACGCGGGGTACGACACGGTTCAGGCGAACGAACTCCTCGGCTTCAAGGCGGACGAACGCGACTATGCCATCGCGGCGCACATGCTTGCCTCGCTGCACGTGAAGTCGGTGAAGGTGATGACCAACAACCCCCAGAAACTGGCCGACCTGGAACGCCACGGGGTTCGGGTCGTGGGTCGTATCCCGATCGTGGTTCCGGCGAACCAGGTCAACGGGCCTTACCTCGACACCAAGCGCAAGCGGATGGGCCACCTGTTGGTGGTGGAACAGCCGGACGACCTGGTCGACTATCCCAACCGAGCCGGTCCGAGCGGCTGACCCCTCGGCACGAACCCGCGATCCAGAGGCGAATCGGGCAGAACCGTGTCGGACGCGCGGAGGTTCGAGCTCGTCGACCTTCCCATGGGAGCCCGCGAGGTTGCCGTTCCGGTCCTGATCGACTCGTTCGTCGGGATCTATCGCTGGCACGCGAAGCGGACGCTCCGGGACGTCCGCTGGGTGCGGGGAGCTCGACTGGGGGAGGAGATCGTGGGGGTATCGATGCTCGAGCCGCTCACACCCGAGGTGGGGTACGTCTACTATCTCGCGGTCCTCGCGGCGCGCCGCGGCGAGGGCATCGGAGCGCTCCTGCTGGACGATGCGCTCGAGCGCTTCCATCGCAGCCAGATCCGGGTCGTGTACGGTGCGGCGGAGAAGGAGAACGCCCCATCGCTGGGCCTGTTCCGCTCCCGAGGGTTCCGCGTGGTAGAGCGGCGCGAGCTCGGATACGCGGAGGGAGGGCTCGGCGCGTGGGGGTTACGCGGTCGGATGCGGCTGGTGCACGGAGAACTGCTGATGGGCAAGCGGCTGGACACCGACGCCGCTCGGAACGAGTAGCGGCCCGGGCTAGCGATCGACCAGGGACATGCCCATCGGGGAGTAGCGATCGCCCGCGACGGAGGCCGGGGAGACGGTCGCTTCGATCCGCTCCCGGTCGCCTCGAGAGAGCACGAGATCGAGCGCGGCGACGTTCTCTTCGAGATAGGTCCGATGCTTCGTACCGGGTATCGGCACGATGTCCTCCCCTTGTGCAAGAACCCAAGCGAGCGCGAGCTGCGCGGTCGTGCATCCCTTCTCCGCCGCGAGGGCGCCCAACCGGAGGGCGATCTCCTGGTTCCGGGAGAAGTTCTCCCCCTGGAACCGGGGGATGCCTCGGCGAAAGTCGTCCGGAGGCAGCTGATCGAGCGCCACCAGTCGACCGGAGAGGAACCCCCTACCGAGGGGGCTGAACGGGACGAAGCCGATTCCGAGCTCCCGACAGGTCGCGAGGATGTCCTGCTCGGGGTCCCGGGTCCACAACGAGTATTCGCTCTGGACCGTGGTGATCGGGTGGACCGCATGGGCCCGGCGCAGCGTTTGGGAACGGACCTCCGAAAGCCCGAGGAAGCGCACCTTCCCTTCGTCGACGAGCCGGGCCATCGCTCCGATGGTCTCCTCGATCGGGACGCGCGGATCGAGGCGATGGAGATAGTACAGATCGATCGTCTCGACGCCCAAACGACGGAGGCTCGCCTCGCACGCCGCTCGGACATGCTCCGGTCGCCCATCGACCCGGCGCTCTTGGGCCGATGGGCCTTGGACGAGGCCGAACTTGGTGGCGAGGACGATCTCCGTGCGGCGCTCCTGGATCTCCCGGCCGATCAGGACCTCGTTGGTGTACGGACCATAGGCATCTGCCGTGTCGAGAAAATTGATCCCGAGATCGAGCGCCCGGTGGAGCGTCGCCACCGATTCCGCATCGTTCCGTGTACCGTACGAGGCCGACATCCCCATGCACCCGAGGCCGAGGGCCGAGACGAGGGGTCCCGTGCGCCCGAGCCGCCGTAGCTTCATGCGTCCGTGCGGCCCTCCTCGTGACCCGCCCGGGCCGTCAGGAGCTGCCCTCCTTCCCCGCCCTCGAAGAACGCGAGTGCGTCGGTGGGTACGCCGGACTCGCGGGCCCATCGCCCCAGGTCGGGATGGGTGACCTCGACCTCCTGGAATCCCGCGGCTCGGGCGAGGTCCGCCAGCTCTGAATCCGTGTACCAGTGAATCCGAGAAGCTACCGGCTCCGGTGCGGCGGCCGTGCCGCAAAGCGCGACAGAACCCGTGAACATCACGAAGCGCCCGTCCCGATCCAGGACGCGGTGGATCTCGCGCAGGACCCGCTCGGGATGCTCAAAGAAGGCGAAGGCGCCGGTCGACACCGCGCAGGAGTACGCGCGGGAAGGAAAAGGCAGGCTGTCGGCTTCGGACTCCCGTACGGTGAGGCGCCCCTCGGCGATG
>Ga0307373_10000039_pt1 | contig 193423 bp, 161 predicted proteins | sample OX2MG_FD_202534 | JGI IMG/M metagenome (GOLD analysis project Ga0307373, IMG submission 202534) | Soil microbial communities from Risofladan, Vaasa, Finland - OX-2 | ecosystem: Environmental > Terrestrial > Soil > Coastal area > Acid sulfate soil | place: Finland: Risofladan, Vaasa...
CCAGCCAGTATTAGAGCCGGTTGGGCGACCTAGGTGCCTTCCGCAACCTGCCCCTCCAGAAAGCATTGGCCGAGAGGAAGAGATTTGAACTCTCGATGGAACAGAGATCCAAAACGGTTTGGCAAACTGTTGCGACGCTGTCGAAATCTGGCTTCAGCAATGCCGGTCACAGCGGCGGATACACAGATCACATAGATGAAGAATGCGCGCGCGCGCGAGAGACCAGCCAGGAAACTCCGGGATTCCAGTAAATCGGTGACCCCTTCGGCTTAGCTTAGTTCGAGTTTGGCCGGCCACGCCCCCCTTAGTGGCCGCTCTTCGAACTCGGCGCTTGCACCCGCTCCCGATCTGATGTTGGAGCTCCAACTCCCAGCATCTAACTTTGGCCATAGCCTCGCGAACGGTTCACGCGTGGCTTGGGATCGGCTGGATGGAACGGATCAACTCAGCCGTAGTACCTTTGGCAGTCAATGCCCCGGCGCAACAAAGCTGAGGTCGTGCAAATCACCCTAACTAGGAGTCAGGGCATTTGGCTGGGTATCGCAGTGTGGCTTGCTCTCGGAGTTCTAGCCGCACTCGTGCCGTATGCGACGGGCTATTTGTATGCCGGACTTCACGGGGCATCCAGGTCGTCGCTTTTCGGTCATGGCGAGCTCTTTACGTCGTCATTTGCGCTCGCGGCTGCAGTAGCAAGCCGGGGTTGGGGATTCTTTCGAGGCGGGAAAGGCCTCACGGTTTGGCATCTCAGCTTAGTGCTTGCGGCAGGATGCTTACTGTCTACCGCCGCGCTGCTCATGGGGCTTGTGCAAGGTGTTTCCGTCGAAGGGTTGTTGTTCTGGATCTCCGTGGGTTATTTCGCGGTTGCATGCGCGCTTGGTGCCGTCGCGGAGCTGGTTGCATAGGTGACTTCCGCTGCGATTGCCATAGGCGCCATTGGCCTCGTGGGAGCACTGGCCGGTCTCGCGATCACATACTTCTCATGGCGCGCGGCTACGCGAGTTACCACGGACCTCACTACAAGAGTTGCTTTGAGGCAGCCGCTGAGGACCGGCGATACGATGGTCGTATCCATTCTGCTTCAGCCTGGCATGGCCAGTACGTTTCAGTTTCTAGCGGATGAACCGGTCTCCGCTCGTGTGGTAACGGCAATCGCCGAACATGCAATTGGTGCGCTCCGACCATATGTGGAGACGCGCAGCGATCCTCCCTCCGCCGTCAATGTGGATGTCGCTGGCCGAACCTTCACATTGAGAAGGGCGGAATCGCAATCGATCCTCCGGGAAACACAGGAAACTGACGCAGCATACGAAACGCGCGAGCGAGTGACTGTGCCGCGGTCACGAGATGATGACCTGAAAGCCTGGGATGCCTCGCAACGGCGGCCGATCGCCAATCCAGCAGCCCTAGGACTCGGTGCGCTTGCGCTCACAACGTTCGTGTTCAGCAGCCATTACGCTGGACTCGCGCCGGGTCTGACTTGGGTCGGTGTCGCATTCTTCTACGGAGGTTTGGCCCAGTTCACTGCCGGCATGTGGGCGTTCAAGACTGGGAACACCTTCGGAGCCACAGCATTCTCAACCTACGGAGCGTTCTGGCTGTCTCTTGCTGCGTTCATGGTGCTTGTCCTTGCGGGCTGGGTATCTTCCGATCAGGTAAACAACGACCTTGGCTGGTTCTTTCTCTCGTTTGGAATCTTCAATGCGTGCATGCTGATGTGGAGCACCCGGACCAACGTTGTGACGTTCCTGATTTTCCTGACCTTGGAGGTCACCCAAGTTACGTTGGCCCTAGGCTTCTTCTCCGGCAGCCGAGGAATCATTCAGGTCGGCGGCTACGCCGGAATAGTGACGGCAGTGGCGTCCTGGTACGGCTCCGCGGCCATCGTGGGAAATAGCGTCGGAGCGTTCCGGTTCCTTCCCCTTGGCCGGCCCATCTGGTCACAAACCCGAGGAGTGTCGGTCGCGTCTGCCCGACGCTAGAAAGCCACGAGCCGGTGCCTTTCCGAATATAAGGTCAAGTCAGCAACGATTGCTGAAACCGTTGCGACTGTTAAAAGGGGCTCACGGTCCCGAATTCGAGTGACTCCCGTGCAGACAAGCGCTTTCCAGACCCTCTAACTCGAAACCTCTAACTCTCGAACGCTGCATGAGCTTAGCCCGCGTTCGATACGAGATGAATGGACAACCACCCCCGTGTTCGACCTTCACGTGACCTCGAGCTCGTGGTCCGCAAACTACGAGTCGGACTTTCTTCCTACGTCGCGAATGCCGCCCAGGCGTGGCCTGATCTCTCGTTCAGGATGCGGACTAGAGCGTCTGCCGCGGTATCCGCCTCGAGTACCGCGCTTACCGGATAGTCGCCCGGGAGTTCGTAGGCCCACATGTAGGCCGCCTCTACGAGGTAAGCGATCCCGGGCCCGTCCGGCAGCAGACCTCGGCGTCCGTAGCAACTCCAGGGGTCCGATTCGACGCGAAGCCAACCATGTTCCGCGAGCCACGTGGACGCTGCCGCGCTCAGACCCAGATGGCGGCACGTGTACTCACACAATCCGAGTTCCGCAGCAACGCCTTCATCGGTGATCTCAAGGTCGACGAAGCGAGCCTGGTCAAAAGCCGCCTCGAAGGTTAAGCAAGCTTGCGCAGGGGCGGTCGACAAGAAGTAGCAGATCGTCTGCTCTAAGAACCAGAGGCGGTGCTCCGGGTCCATATGCCAACGGCTCAGAACTGCACTGATCCTCTTCAATCCCTAGTGGACCTCATCTGTTGGCGCCTAGCAATCCGGTGTAGCTTCAAGTCCCACAGTCCGGATGGGCTTCCTCCGTCTTCGGGGTAGTCGCCGATCTATCACTCAGCCGGCCCCTCGGCCTCGATCTGTTCCTTCATGAGCTTTTGATAAGCGCTGCGCAGAGGCTCGTCCTTCGGCGTCGTCCGCGCCAGGAGCACCCTCACCGCATCTCGCCACCGCAACTTGTCGCCCTTCCCGTGTTCGGCATCCTTGTTCTTCGTTCGCTTCTGTTTGCACAACGCTACGGCACGCTCCTCGAATGCCATGAATTGCTCGCACAGGTCGTCTCGCCGTTGCAGCAACTGCTTTCGCTCTGCCTTGTCGAGAATGCGACCTCGACTCTGTCGCCTCCTCCAGTTCTCGGCTAGGCGCTTGGCCCGCTCTTCGCGGACGTTCTTTCCAAACCCGGTGAACTTCTTGTGCGCATGTCCGTTTGCGAGCATCCCGAGAAAGAGGATTCGCTGCACGGAGTCGGGGTGGTGGTTCCATTTGAGATGGTTGCAGGGCCCGCACGCGGGTAGCCAATTGTTCAGTACATCTGGCCCGCCGAGTTCCAGGGCCCATACATGGTCTACGTGGAAGTCATCGAGAGCGAGCTTGGCACCACAGATGTGACAGCGACCGGCGGTGCGGTCGTAAGTGTCCTTACGCTCTTTCGGGGTCATTCTGATGTCTCTCCTAACAACTGCGATTCGTTCGGCGCGCCCCAAGTCTGCTGCGTTGCACTCCGATGTCAAGCGCGGCGTCACGGGCGCCCTTGCCAAATCACTTGGCTACCGAGGCGAATATCTCTCCTCACGTGTTCAATGACATTCGCCTGTCCGCATAAGATCTCGCTGGGTCTGGAAGTCTCCCTCCGGGCGGCGGATGAACCTGAGCGCCGAGGTCGGGCACCTACGACAGGGCCCACCGCCTCGGACGCGACCGGCGGTTGCCCAAACCGTTGCGTTGCAGTCGCGCCCCGATCTCCACCCAATGTTGACTCGGGCCAAACCACTCGGTGAACCACTATGGGAGGGGAATGGGCGGCCCGGAACGTTGATCGTGGACCGTGACTCCTGAACGCACTATCGCGCGCGCAACAGCGGAGCCCGCTGCGTAAGCGTTCGCGGCGGTAACACCAACAAACGCTCCGGTCGGCTCCACGTAGCTGATGAGGGCTGTGCCGATCGTCGGATCGCTGGCAACCACGTTGAGCAAGGCATCGGCTGCCGAGCGCTCTAGCCATTCAGTCGAGACTTGGACGGCGAACCGTGGCCAGACCAGGCGCTCGGCTTCAGTTAGGACTTCCCTGAGGTGGGATGCCGCTCTGATCTCTAGATTCTGAAACTTCAGCGTTAGCCTCGACGGAGACGGGCCTGGTGGTGCCGGCCGCCTTGTTACCAGCGCAAGCTCCCCTACGCATTGAGCACCGTCGGCCATCGACTGAACGAGATTAATCGCCCTATCCATAGTGTTCCGCTCCGCCAAAAGCGAGCGGAGGTGTATCCGCTGGACGCATCCGCGGAGGACCAATAGCAGATCTGCCGCCTCAATGGGTCGGTTGTGCGTCTCGATCTCCCTCCGAACACGGGCTTGCCACTTGTCATCGTGGATGGCGTGGTCTAGAACCTCATCGGCAATCGCGACGTCCACATGGCCTGGCTCACCAAGAGCTTTTCGGTATTCCACTCGGAGCACATCAGCGCGATGGCGAGTTTCGTTCTGAAGGTTGTATGCGAGCCGATATTCGAACGCTCGGTCGTACTCCAACCTGCAGGCGGAGCGGAACGCCTCCGCAGATGGAGTGTCGCCCCTAAACAGCTTAATAAGCCAATGCGGCGTCTGGTTGACGAATGCAGCAAAGGCCGAGAGAACATCCGAAAACAACTGATTCAGGGAAGAATCGGGCCGAGCCGGAACCCCAGCACTCATAGAGTTGAGCGCGGCCGCTAAGGCGCCGTCGAATTGCTCGAGGCGGTTTTCAAACCGTGCAAGCGGAGCATCTGCACTCGTAATCGCAAATAGTTGCGCGTTTGCCGCGCGCACCGCGGTTGCTTCCTCATCAGCGAGGCCACGAATCTCTCTGATGTCATGGTCTGCGTCAACGCCGCCATGGGAGATGCACGCGAGAACCCACGGCCACGTCTCCTCGGACGGGTCGAGTTCACCGATCTTCGGTTGAGGGCTCGTCGCTTGACCTCCATGATGTGCAGCAGTGGAACGGGGTTGCGGTCTAGTTCATTCCTACCGATGCCCCATCAAAAACATCGCCTAACCTCGTTCGCGCCGCCCGCCTGGGCCGTTCCCGAGACGGGGCCCTGGACGTCGCTCGTGCGCAATCAGAGCACAGATATTGGTCCATCAACGCTTGTCACGGGATTAACAGGCTATGGCAGTTCTCATCGGACGCAGCAGTTGCCGAAACCGTTGCCACGCACTTGTCGCAAGCGTGAATGGCTTCAAATCCGACGCGACCGGCTCGTCGCCAGGTTGACGCCGCCGATCTGACACGCATTGGTGCTCAGCCAACTGGGCTGAGGACAACAGTCAACCGAATGAATCGGGATGGCGCTTCGCGAAGTGGTGTGGTGGGTAGGCTAGGCTCCCGTGGGAACGACGAGACTCGCGAGCATGGGGATCGATGTGGCAATCGCGCGTGGTCTCGATATCGTGGTTCTCGATGACTCCTTTCGAATCGTCTTCGGCCCTACCACGGTGCGCCTTGGCGACCTCCCCGACCTCATCCGCCGAACCGAGCCTCACGTGATCGCGATTGACTCTCCTCCCGGTTGGAGTCTCACCGGCAAGTCACGACCAATCGAAAGGCAGCTTCAGGCGCTCGGCATAAACGTCTTCCCTACACCTGCAGCCGAATTCGCTAGGGACTTGCATCGCTGGATGGAGACCGGCTTCGACGTCTTCAGGGTTGCTGGCGACCTGGGGTACCCGCTTTACACAGGCGGCGTGTTATTCGCCCGGACCGCGATAGAAGTCTTCCCGCACGCCTCGGCGGTCGTGCTTCGCGGCAGCCTGGCGCCGGTCGGCATGGCGAAGCGTGTCTGGCGTCGTTCCGTTCTTGAAGCAGCTGGAGTTGCCTGCTCCGAGATGCGAACTACCGATCACCTCGACGCCGCGCTGGCGGCACTCACGGGCCTCCGATTTCTCACGGGTGATTTCTCCGTAGTTGGCACTCCGGGAGAAGCAGTGCTTGTCCTACCGATTGGCACGAAGACCACTACGCGATACGCGCGCGACCATGATGCGGCTATCGGCCGCATGTCGGATTTTCACGCCGGGCGGCGAGGACCCATGGACGAAACCCGCGATACGTGCGGCTGCGGCTGTGGCGCGCCGGTCCGGCGTCGATATCTGCCAGGCCACGATGCCAAGCACAAGTCGATGCTCCTCGCCCAGATGCGGGCAGGCAATGGCTCGGCCGCCGACGAGCTCCAACGACTCGGATGGGATCGGATCCCGGCTGCGGCGAATGGCCTGCCTCGTTAGCCAGCCCAATTGGACTCGCCAATGCGAGAACGAGCTATTGGCCTGGTGCTGAGGTGCCGTTAACAGGTAGCCGCGCTAATGAAAGTCATAGTAGTTCTGCGCGCTCCTTGAGCCACTTCGCAACCGCGCCGAGGCTGATGCCTTGTTCGACAACCGAGCGACCGACTTTAGGAATCGCCATCACCTAAGCGGTGGGGTTTCTGACATACCAACATCCGTCACTGCTGTCAGTCACGTTGGTCACTTGCGCACTGGTATGCGCCCGTTCGGGAACTGTGCCCGACGCTCATCGACCACCGACTGGTAAGGGCCGAAGTCGGTCGTCCATTTCTGTTTGCTGCGCTTGTGGTGCAGGGCGTATGCGTCATCAATCGACTTCTGCGCGGTTGGCCAGTCGATCCCGTTGACCTGCATGAAGTGGTCGTAGATCTCTTGGAGGTCCACCACCCCTTCCGTTGCCATGATGCCTGCCCGCCCGATGTGCATCACAGAACTGCAGGGTTGACAGACTGCCTGAATGCCGGTGAGTTTCCTGACGCCGGTTGCGTCGTCGTAGTGCCACTGCTCATGACAGAGCAGCCGTGCAGCTGAGTCGCCGCAGACCTCACACTGACCAGCCGCCCGATCCAGGGCGGGCTTCCGAATCTTGTCCCATCGACCGCGTGTGAGCAGCTTGTACAGGCTTTCACGCCACAGCGGAGTCGGGACGAGTTCGATGACGAGCTTCATGTTGGCAAGACAAACTGTTACACCATTCTTGAACGCTAGGGATGAATTCAGCCTAATCAACGGGGAGCATCATGCAGAAGTGACCGAAGGAATGCCGAATGGCCGTTGACCCGAACCTGCCAGCCTGGACGGAAATCGAGACCAAGGACGAGTGGAGCGGCTTGCTCGTCGGGAACGGCGCCAGTCGTGCCGTCTGGGATCGCTTCGCTTACGGCTCCCTGTATCAGAAGGCCATGTCGGCCGACGTTCAGCACCCACTCCTGCCAGCGGACCAGGGGATCTTTCAAGCGCTCGGCACAGAGAACTTCGAGGCGACGATGTTCGGGCTTGATCTCAGTCGCAAAGTTTGCGCGGCGCTGAGCATACCTACTCAGCAGATCGACCAGCGTTACAACGCAATTCAGACGGCTCTAATCGAAGCTGTCCAAGCAGTCCACATCGGGTGGGGCCTTATGCCTGCCGTCTCGCTTGAGAAGATGCGCAACGCGCTTCTTCCCTACGACTATGTGTACTCAACCAACTACGACCTGCTTATCTACTGGGCGATCATGCACGACCCTAAGGCGACTGGCTTCGCCGATTACTTCTGGGGCGCGAACTGCATTTTCGACTTGGGCAACACTGAGGTTTGGCCCAAGGTCACAAAGGTGCTTTACCTCCATGGCGCCATACACCTCTACAGACTGCTGAACGGCATTACGGTCAAAAAGACGGCGGTCAATGCCGGAAATCTCCTGACGACATTCGGGCAGCCCTTCAAGGGCGTGGACGTTCCCCTGTTCGTCGCTGAGGGCCAGGCAGATGACAAGCAAAGGTCCATCCGGCGCTCAGAGTATTTGGCGTTCGCCTTTTCAAAGTTCAGCGACCACCACGGCTCTCTGGTGGTCTTTGGACACGGTCTTGGAAACTCGGATCAACACCTTGTCAACGCGATGAAGCATTGGAGTCGGCTGACAGTGCCCCAGATCGCGATCTCGATGCAACCCGACACTCCTCAGAACATCGTGGCGAGGAAAGCGACCTTGCAGCAAGCGCTACCAAAGATGAAGCTTCTGTTCTTCGACTCGACTACCCATCCGCTGGGCGACCCAACGCTGAAGGTGAATCCCTAGGCGCACTTCCCGGAAACGGGGTCGGCGCAGTCTCTTGGTTGCGTGACGTTCTTCGTCGCGACGCGCTAGCCACTCGTCGCCGCCAAGCCGGAGGAAGGGGCGGAGCGCCTCAACTGAGCCCCCAAAGAGTCGCGGTTTGGCAAACCGTCGTGCCGAAGCCGTGGGGGCAGCCCGAGCCTCGAAACAATCCCCGAGTGTCTGCTAGCAAGTCTTCTCCCCTGGCGCGAACTCGTCGTTCAGCCAGCGAACAAAGTGGCGTGCGTGTTCCAGATACGTCTTCTTCGTCGGATCGGTGAGACGCGTTGCCTTGACGTCAGCCTGGTAGTGCCGAAATGCTTCCTCGATTTCCACGGAGTGCCGGCCGCCGCGAGGGGAGGGCTGCCATTCTAGCCTTTTCTAAGACATCCTTTAGACAGTTACCTCAGGGCTCCTCAAAGCTGGTGAGTGGGTGGTTCTCGCTCACGAAGTCGTCAAAGAGGGGAACAGTGAAGTCGATCAAACCCCGCCGCTTGCTCCATATCAAGCCCTTCTGAATCAAGGAATCGCGGTAGACGGAAACCCCACGCTGGTCCTGCGCGCCGTACTTGGCCGCAACTTCGCCTGACCGGTAGGGCGCTTCTCCCGCAGCGGCCATGGCCGCGAGGTACCGCTGCTCCGCGTCGGTGGCAAGTTGAAAACGAGGCTCGAAGAAGTTGCGAACCAGTGAGTCCTTGACGATCTCACGAACGACTTTTAAATCGGATTCGGTAGCCGGCGACTTGGCGGCGTAGTTCCATAACTCGCTCCCGTACTCCTGAATGAAATAGGGGAAGCCAGCGGAGTCCTTCATGACCTGCCGAATCACTGGGTCGCTGTACTGCAGCCCCAACCTTGCTGCCGGTCTCACAAGAGCCTCTCTGGCAGCCTGCGCATCGAGCTGGCCGAGCTCCCGATATTCGAAGAGCCTGTCGGCGTACGGCTTTGCTTGAATGAGCCGCACCTTCAAGTCCGGGAGTCCAGCGCCTACCAGAGCAACCGGCAGGTTGGTGCGACTGATCGCTTGGAAAGAGATACAGATCGCAGCAAGAGAGGCCGAATCGAGGTTGTGCATCTCATCGATCAGCAGCAGGACGCCGGAGCGGGCCGCCTGGGCGACTTCACCTAATTCGACGAGGAGGTCTCTGAGATCCTGTTCGGGGTCTCCAGAGTCGGCCTTCCCGGAGGCAGCGTCAACGTCGAGATTCAGCTGGATCGCGCCAGGAACGCCAATACTGAAGGCCTTAACGACGCCGAGAGCTCGATCGATCCTATCTTTGATGCGATGGCGGCGGCTCATCTCCCTGAGCAGCCTTGCGGCCATCCGGGCGAATGTCATCCGGAAGTCCGGCTGCGACCCGACCTCCTGCACTCCAGTGGTCGCCCAGCCAGCATCGCTAGCTATCGCATCGAACTCCATCAGCAGCACGGTCTTGCCGACGCCACGGAGGCCCGAGTAGATCGAGCTGCGGTCGTAGCCGCCGCCGCTCAAACGGTCGACTAGAGCTTGCATTGCCTCGAGGTCAGAGTCGCGGCCGGCGAGCACCGGCGGCTTTCGGCTAGCGCCCGGGGTATACGGGTTCTCCCGTTTGTTCACGACCGAATTCTAGAGGTTTCTAAAGAGCAAACTTGCCTCTTTAGAATTGATCAGACAGCGCTCTGCAGGGGGGATCGGCACGAACTGCGTAACCAACCTTCTTTCCTGCCAGACGAGCATCAGAGTCAACGTGGCGGTTGCGGAAACCGTTGCCACGCCGAAGCGAACGGAGACCACTTCCTTACTAATTGATGTCCTTTACCCGAGACACGCCCGCGAGATCAGCAGCACCACTCACCTAACCGGACCGTGAGAACAGCACCCCTTACCTACAGACCTTCTGACGACCGCGCGGACAGAAGGCCCGATCTGGCACCGCCTAGCACATCCTGCGATCTCGGTGGGATCCGACCTGACCAATCTGTTTGGGGGTACCGTTCGGGGGAACGTGATCGAAGATTCTAGTTACGGACCGTTCACAGATTTCTCGAACTGGGAGCAGGCCTCCGTCAGTAGTGCCTGGGCAGATTTCCTTGCCCCGCTCGACCTAGCGCGCGATTCGGCATCAGCCGAAGACGTTCTCCGAGGGCTCGAGTTCGTTCTTCGGGCAGCGGCGTTCGAAACGGGTGCCATCGAAGGCCTGTACCCGACGACCAGAGGGATCACCCGGATGGTCGCCCTGCAAGGGGCGATGTGGGAAGCTGAACTTGAGAAGCTCGGGCCGGACGTGCGTGGCCACTTCGACGCCCAGCTAGCAGCCCTGGACCTAGTGCTCGACGCCGCAACGACCAGGAGGCCCATGACTCTGGTATGGCTTCGGTCGCTCCACGCGCAGGTGTGCGCGAATCAGAAGACCTACAAGCTCTACACATCGGCGGGCGTAGTGGTGGAGCGTCTTTTGGAGCACGGCGCCTATAAGGCGGATCCGAACAACGTCACGCTGGCCGATGGAAACACCCACTGGTTCTGCCCTCCCGAGCAGGTCGATCAGGAGATGACGCGACTCCACGACCAGATGAGCACGCCCGCCTTCGAGCAGGCTCATGCCGTCGTCCAGGCTGCTTACTCGCACGACGCGCTCACTGCGATCCACCCCTTCTCGGACGGGAATGGGCGCACGGCTCGCGCCCTGGCCTCAGTCTTCCTCTACCGGGCCGCACGCATCCCCCTGGTTATCTTTTCGGACGACGATGAGCGGTATCTGGATGCACTTGCCGCGGCCGACCGAGGTGCTGTTCAGAGGTTCGTCACATACATCGAAGCCCGTGCTGTCGACGGTATGGCTCTGTTCACCAACCGACTGCGCGAGGCCGGAGGGACTCTAGAGGACAGCGCAGCAGCCCTACTAATGGCCTTTCGCTCGCATGGCGGTCTGAGTCCAGGTGAGGTCGCGGCAGTCGGAAAGCGACTCACCGACTACCTGCGCGGCGAACTTTCTCGAATCGTGCGTGATCCGCTTCCACTCACCGACTTTGCGGTTGAGGTCGGTGTCAAACAGGGTCGCCAGCAGTGTGATTTCAACGCGCCGTACCACACCCTCCCGGAGGGAGGAGCTTTCGTCCTGGATGTGCAGTCGCGCGATCCGATAGTGACCACCAAGGTTCAAACGACTCCGTTCGTAGGGCTTGCCAACGACACAACGAATCCTTTCGCGTTCATCGTTATCGACGCGAACCGACCCACTAGCGCGCCGCTAAAGCTTCGGATCGAAGGTCTGCATCCATCGATCAACAAGGCCAGCGCCGAGCTTATCGAAGGTTGGGCTCGGACGAAGACGAAACAGGTGATCGATGAGTTGACCCGCGCGATCGGCGGTGATCTGAAGCACGGAGGTTACGCGTGAGCAAACAGAACTGCTCGGCGGTTGTCCTTGAGCGACAAGTCGGTGCGAAGGCAGAGACGGCGCCGGAGTGAACACCTCGCACCTGGGCACTGGATGGCAGGATCAGCGCGCGCGACTGGGCCGATGGTACAAGCGTCTGACCGCCAACAGCTACGGCATCCCGACCGATGTGAGTAAAGCCGAGGCTCTGGACGATGCATACGCCTTCTTCATGAACTGCTAACCACTTGCGCGACCGGCTAAATATGACTGGGTTCCGCCAGCGAGCGGACGTCGACGCGTTCATAGACGGCAGCCCCGCTCTGAGCCATTGCAGGGACATCTGCAACGGCCTTAAGCACTGCCGCATAGATCCAGCAGGCGCCTCGTCGGCTTTTAACTGATCAACCGCAACGACCTTTCTGTCTGTCGTGTCCCGCTCGACGAATCCGCGCTCAGCGAAAGTCGGAGCTACGACCTCAAAGGCCCGATGTTCCAGCGATCGGATGGTCGACCGCTGAGCCAGAGCATCGTGGTCAAGAAGTGGCATGCCGCCCTACTCCGCGCCGGACTGCCGGCGGTCCGCTTCCATGACGCCCGGCATTCCGTAGCCACCATCCTGCTGCAGCGAGGCATGAGCGCCCGCGCTGCCGCCGACCAGCTGGGGCACTCCAACATCACGACGACGTTGAACGTCTACGCGCATTCAACCCCGACGCAGCACGAGCAAGCGGCCGCGATTCTCGGCGAGTTTCTGAGCTAGCGCCGCCCGACCCGCGTCAGCGTCCGCTGGAAGGCCTAGCGGTAACCGGCTCGGGCCTTACGGGTTGACCTCACGGGTCGTCGTCGACCCGCCACCGCTGTCCGGCGGGGGCCCGATCTGGATGATCGGCGGAATCATGCCGTCGGTGGTGGCCTTGATGTAGACGAAGGGCCGCATCATCGGGTTAATGAAGCGATAGCGGTACCGACGCTCCGGGCCGGTGCGCTCCAGCAGCGGCCCGTGGCTTGCGTCGGTCAGTTTCCCAAGGTGAAATGCAACGGTCTGCTGAATGACCGGCCGGCCCAAGATCATGCTCAGGCTCTCCTGGACGGCGCGACTCGAGAAGTAGCCCCGCTCATCGGTCTCAGCGTGAGCGCACGCGGCCACGACCTCGCGCCAGAGACTCCGCTTCTTTGTTCCAGTGATCGCAAGGTGGTATAGCTCGCGGTGGCTCTGATCGCCGTACTCGACGATCTGAACCATGCCGCGCAGGACGTCGTCGAGGTTGATGACCAACCGGCCGCCATCAAGTGCGTTTCGCGCAGCGTTCTGGCCGAGCGCATGGACGTAGTGCGGGAACCCTTGGGACAGGATCACGATGTTGCCCTTCAGGTCGGGAGACTCGACTGAAAAGCCAGTCGCGGTAAGCGCCCTGTCGATAATTTCGCCAAGCTCTCCGTCCGACATGCGCAGCAGGCGGATTTGCCGCATGCAGCGCTCGACCGAAGCATGGTTCTCGATCAGGTGGTTGATGTCCTCCGCAACGCCGACGAGAACCAGCGTCATGGTGGCGCCCCGGTCTGATAGAGCCTTCATCAGATCGGCAAAATCGGCCGTCTCGCTTCGAGGAAGGCGGTCGAATTCATCGACGACGAGGACGACATACGGTGGCAGCACACTGAGAAGGCCGGCCACTGTATCCGGAGAGAGGAGATTCCCATTCGCGCGAGACGGCAACAGCTGCCCCAGATTCTTCACCTGCTTTGCGGACGCACCCGTGAATCCGACTGGGCCTTTCTCCTCCGACCACACCACTCCGGCAAGGCTTCGCCTGATGACAGCCTCGAAGCTGTCCTGCTGGCTGCATTGCACGCGCGACATGCCCTTGACAACGGAGAGGATCTGGCTAATGACGTTAGTGAGCGAGGTCTTGCCGACTCCCCGTTCTCCGTAGAGGACGGCGTGCAGTCCCGGGGTTGTGACCGTGTCGGCGACCGCCCGAATCTGGTCGATCCGGCCCGAGAAGAAGGACACCTGGTTGATCGGCGAGTGGGGGCTGAACGCCAGCTTTATCTTCCCCTCGAGCTCCAGCCGAGCCGCTGGATCGAAAGCCGCAGCCATCTCAGGGACAGTTTACTTGTTTAATGGCCTTTGAGCCGCCGGCCGTGCGCCTGATGCTGTGGTCCAAGAACGCTTCTCGGAAGACCGCCTCGGCCTGCCCGGGCTACGTTGCGGTCGTGTGCGCGAACGTCGACACCGTCGTGCTGATCGCCAACCTTTAGTTTTCAGCTCCAGCCCGCAGCCCTCGACAGATCGACGGTGCGCCGGTGTCGGTGGACATAAACCCCGTCGCTTGCCATTGGTCGGTGGTGGTAGCAGCAGGCGCCGAGCGACCCTAGCATCACAGCCATGAGCGCTGCCACGGAAGCCCTCGTCTCCACCGTCGCGGCGGCGGTGGCTGCAGTCGCGGCTGCCGCTGCCCTCGTCGTTGCATTGATCGCTCTGATCGTGGCGAGGCGCACGCTGCAGGAAGCCCGCACCACCACCAAAGCCCAGCGAGAAACGCTCAAGGCCACGGAAGCAGTGGTGGCCAGCACCGGAAAACTGGTGAGCCGCGTGGAGGAGTCGACGCTCGCGCTTCACATGATCCTCACAGAGTCGCAAGCGACGCGCGGACTCGAGCTATGTCGTGGGATCGCGCGTCAGGTCTTCGAGGTCCGGCGCGAAATGCTGACCGTTCGCGAGTTAGGGGCACGGGATTGGCACGAGCTGAACGATGCCAAGCTGCTGCTGGCGGCTATCCTCTCGGGCCTCCCCGATGAAGAGCTGCCGGCATGCCGGCGCCTTGCAGCTCCCAGCACGGATCCGAGATTCGATGACACGTCGGCGGACGAGGCGGCTGAGGAGGTACGGACCGCGATCGAGCGATGGCGCCTGCGCCTGGCTGAGGTCGCGACCCAAGCGAATGCTCTGCTCCGACGCCTTGCGTTGGCGAGCGACGCCGCAGAGCCTGCGTCGTGACAGAGTCGCTGAGCCGGCAAGCAGAGGCTGCCGTCGCCGACGTCGGGGAGGCATGGTCCTCTGTGTCGAGTCGGCCTGAGGATTCACGACGACCGCGCGTGCTGCCCCTTGCTGCGGCGACAGCTAAACCGCTTCGCGGCTCAGGTTGAGGTCGAGAAGGCGGCTCAACAGATCATTGTCAGAAAGGTCGCTGGGAAAGCCATACGCATCGAGAACCGCGTGGTCCAGCCGTTCATGGGCTTGCAGTAGCCAGGTTGGGGGCTCGTTATAGAGGTTGGTCAAGGTTCTCTTCTCTAGTTCCTCCGGGTTCAGTCCAACAGGATCTAGCCAGCCCACGCGGAGACGATCCAGCTCCCCAGCAGCGTCACCAATCGCCTTCCTCGCTTCGGGAGTGCTCAGCGGGAACGGGAAGGTCTCGAAGGTCGTAGTTGGTGTGTACCTAGGACGTGTCTCCAACTGCGTACCCAAGGCGAGAGCCCACAGTTGGTGAACTCGGGAGTGAAGCACGCCGAATGAATAATCGTCATCCTTTGCGATCGCGATTAAGGCGTGGTCTGCAAGCATCTTTCTGTCGAGCCACACGAACAAGCGAAACTTTGAGATACAAGGCGTCGCAATGAAGCGATCCAAAACTCCTAGCGCGGCTCGCATTCCGGGTCGCGGCTCCATATGCAGCCACCAGTTCTGAACATAGGCCTCGCGGCGGATACCGACTCGCGTGGGCTGAACGTGCTCCTTGACGTGCTCGAACGGAGCCTCGTATAGAGCCGCCTCGGACATTGGCGTGGCGACCCCGAAGTCGATGACCCACATGTTGCGAGGCCGCCTCGTAACGTCTAGTGCGTTCACCCAACGGACGACTACGTCCTGGTTAGGCCGTCCATCAGGATTCGGCGACGCCAGCATCTGCTCGGCCGTCGAGTTGTCTATTTCGAAGGGACCGCCTTTCGTGTCTCCCATGAAAGCAGCGCCCAAGTTTTCTTTGAGCCGTCGGGCTCGACCCAGGTCCAGGCCCGCGGTGAGGTTAGCGTTGATCGACGCTACCGATTGCCCATTCAGGACCGCTCCCTTCTGATGACCTCCCTCGAAACATATGTAAGACACGTGAACGGCGGCTCCCTCGAGGACCCACGGCTCATCTGAGCGAGCCATGAAGATCTCGCCGATCGCTTTGACCCTTTCCAGGACTCGGCGATTAGCGCCCCCGCGGATTCCTTGGGTCGCCAGCAAGCCAACTCTTTTCACGCGCCCTTCCGAGACAAGCGTTCGGGCCTTTTCAAACCAGTAGCAGACGAAGTCGGCCTCGGCCGGTACCCGACCAGCAAAGACTTTGAATAGCGTTTCAACATAGTCATTGCCGAGGGAGGTCCGCAGCAGTTTTCCACCGAGGAACGGCGGATTACCGACGATTGCGTCAGCGGTCGGCCATTGAGCTTCTTTTGGCTGTGCCGGGTCCGATAGGTCGAGAAGCGCATCCCGGCACTCAATCGAGTTAAGCGGTTGAAGGATTGGGTTCGTGAGGTAAGCAAAGCCATTGTTCAGCATCCACTGGATCTCGCCGATCCAGATCGTGACGCGGGCCAGCTCTGCCGCGAAGATACTCACCTCGATCCCATGAACCGCGTGAGGGCCCACCTGCGGAAACTCTTGAGGCCTCTGAAGAGTTAGTGACCCCCACAAGATCGCCTCGCGCTCCAAGTCCTTAAGTGCCTGAAGCGCTAGGTAGAGGAAGTTTCCCGATCCGCACGCGGGGTCGAGAACGCGGATGCTGCGAATGCGCTCCAGGTAGGCATGGAAGACTTTCTCGGGGTTCTCCGAATCTGGAGTTCGCTTGGTCACCTTCTTCCCCGCCGCTAGCAGTCCAACGACCTGCGTCTTCATCGCCTCGAATTCGGCGCGTAGGGGCTCAATCACGACGGGATTGACCAGGCTGGTGATGGACGCCCGGTCGGTGTAATGCGCACCGAGTTGAGTCCGCTTATCGGGGTCGAGGCCACGCTCGAACAGAGTTCCAAAGATTGCGGGTTCGATCTGCGACCAATCGAGTTGGCTGACCTCACGCAACATCACCAGCTCGCTTGACTGCAGCGGCAAGACTTCGGCGCCATCGAATAGACCACCGTTGAACCACTGAATCCGCTCTGCTCCGAAGAGTCCGCCCGCGACGGACATCTTTCCAAATAGATCAGAGAGCCCTTGCGAAAAGGCGGCGGGATCGCTCTTGAGGTGATCAGCCAGCTGGTTAATGAGGCCTTTCGGCAGAAGGCCTGCATCCTCGGCGAACATGCAGAACACGAGCTTGTTCAGGAAATGCGCGACCGCCTGCGCTTCGTGACCTCGTGAGCGCAGGACTGAAGCTAGCTGGGCAAAACGCTTTGCGGCTTCCTCAGTTATCTCGGCTTTGGTAACCGAAGGCCGAAGCGTATAAGGCGCGCTCATAACGGCGCGAAGAATGCGGAGTGGCTCCTGCGGAGCGGTGGTTAGGGTGTTAAGGGAAAACTCGTGAACTGTCTTTGCCGTACCGGTGAAGTTGGTATGGACCTCAAACCTGTTGAGGTCGCAGACAACTAACAAAGGCGGATTCTCTAATGCTTCCCGGTACTGCAGGAGTTGCTGATACGCCGCGTCTAGATCCTTCTTCTTGCCCTTGTACTCCCAGGCAAAGTGGTCTCGCTTCCATACGTCAGCAAAGCCATCACCACCAGCAACCTTGTCGGCTCCCTTCTCAAATGCATACCAGTCACCAACCGGATCCGCTTCATTCGGGGTTGCGACGTCAAGCATCCGGCACAGATCGATGAAGTGCTCCTGTGCCGCGGCTCGCTCGGTTCGCCAGCTACCAGCCCACTTGGCCGCGAACTCGGAGGGCGTCAGTTGGCGTTGATACATCTTCAGGCCGTCCAATCTTAGAAGGCGTCGATCGCGTTGGCCCGTGACGTCGAGCAATCAGCCCGTCGAGCTGCGCGCGACTCATGCCGAGCCGCGTCGCCGCCTCTCCACCATGAGAACCGCGACACCGGGACCGTACTCGGTGCGTGTCGGAGGTAGCGCAGGCGGCGGTTGGGGCGGCTTCGGTCGACCGCCGTAGTCGTCAGCGACATCCGGATCCTTCCCCAGCGCAAGCCGAGCCTGCCGGCGTGCCGCCTCGACGTGCTCCCAGCTCCCCGACCTGCGACCGATCACAGCGGCAGCGTGAGGTAGCGACCTAGCTCAGCGATTTCGCCTGCAGGTGCCATACACATTCGGAAACTACCTTCAGGTAAAAGGTTCCCTGTTGATCGCCTCCGGTCAGCTCGCCTCATTCCACATCGGGCGCTGCCGGCGGATCCGACGCGTGGACCTCGAGGAATATCTCGCTCGGCAGGTTGCAGCCGAAGTTGAGCTGGTTCAGGTCGAGGCTCTGCCGGTCGAGGCGCTGCGAATTCTGCGCTCATCGCTTCGGCTTCTTGGTCTCCGCGCGCGGCTGGGAGATGAGCAACTCCGAGCCGGGCAGCAGGGGGATCTCAAGCAGCGCAGCCGTGAGCTTGCCCAGGGAACTCGGCCGGAGCTGCCGGCCGTGTCCGGCCCGCGAGATTGTGAAGGCGGTCACGCCCGAAACTTCAGCCAGCCGACGTTGAGTCACGCCTCGAATGGCAAGCTCGTAGGCGAGGCGATCAGGATCGACCGGGACTACTCCTGAACCGGAGGCTGTCTTCATGCATGTAGCTCCCGTTGCCTGAAGGCAACTGAATGGCGCTGCGATCACCGGATCAGGTTGCGCGAGCCGGGTAGTGTCCCCGCGAAAAGGGGGGCCGTCTACCCTTACGGCAGGCAGTCTAGAAACGAGCGCATATTTTCCGTCAACCCCTAGGGGCAGCGACGGAGCGTCGACCCCGCAGGTGGCGGGTGCAGGCGCCGACGAGCTGCCGGGCTCCAAGCGAGCCGCCCTCATCGCGCCAGGGCGCCCGCAGTGGCCGGTTGGGTCTACCGGCGGGGCATAACCGCGCCCGGCTGACGGCGCCGGCCTCCGGCTTCGTGGTGAGTTTGGGGGTCAGGTCGGGGGTCAAGATCCCCGATCCGAATACGAAAATTGGTGGAGGCGGCGGGAGTTGAACCCGCGTCCGTGGCGTGGGCACTTGCCGGAGGACATCATGTTCACAGGCGAGTCGCTTTGCCAATCTTGATGTCAAAACGGCGATCGCAAATCAAAGTCCTTGCCCAGGTCGCCCTTATCTAGATGGAGGTAGCGCATCACCATCACGTAGCTGGAGTGGCCAAGGATCCGGCGCAGGCGCTCGATGTCGCCCTCCCGGCGCAGGTACTCCGTGGCGAAGGTGTGCCTGAACTTGTGGGCGTGGACCTTGAACCCGACCCTGAGCTTGATCCTCCTCAACAGGTACTCGATCGTCATCATCCGGACGGGCTCGCCGCCGGCAGTGACCAGGAGCCGGTCGTCATCGGTTTCCGGACGGGTGCGGTTGAGGTAGCGATCGATCTCTCGGCGTAGGCGGGTCGAGAGCGGGACGCGGCGGAACTTGGCGCCCTTGCCCTTGCGGATCTTCAAAAAACCCACCGAGCCGTCGTCCTCGAAGTCCCCCACCTTCAGCTCGGCCAGCTCGCCGACGCGCATACCGGTGCCGAGCAGGATCTGGACGGCAAGCCGCGGCCAGCCGGCCGCCGCCGCCGCCAAGATCGCCTCCTGCTGGGCCTCGGTGTAGGTCTCAAGCTCTGTCACCGGCACCTTGGGCGGGCGCATGCGGACCACCGCCGGATCCACGGGGAACCCCTCGCGGAGCGCCCAGTTGGCGAAGGCGCGCACGACCTCGAAAAAGCCGTGGACCGTATTGGGCTTCAAGCCGCGGTCGATTAGGGTGCCCAGGAGCCGCTTGACCTCCGCTGAGGTCAGGCCGTCGAGGGTGCCCGGGCCGCTTTCATGACCCAGGTACCACTCCATCTTTTGCCGGTACCACTTGATGGTCTGCTCGCTGCGGCCCATGACCTTGAGCTCGGCCAGCCATTCGCGGACCAGGCTGGCCATCCGCTGGGTCTGGACTGGACGATGCAAGGGGGCTCTAAGGGCGACTACAGGCGCCAGCTCGCCGTCGGCGACCTCGGGGGCATAACCGACTAGCCGGGCGCTTGGACGGCCCGGCTGGGCCCCAGGTCTGGTCCTCGGACGGCGGTCCGGGGCCAGCTCTGGGGCCAGATATCGCGTGACAACGGTTTTCGAAAAACCCAACGGTTTTCGACGGTTTTTCGGCCGGTTCTGAGCCACCTGCAAGCCTCCTTGGAGCCCGGCATCCCGGGCCCTGAAAACACGAAAACCCGGTCCCAAGGACCAGGTTTCGAATACAGGCTACCCTTCAGAGGCCTTGGCAAAAAGAGTCTTGGGGTGGTGGGCCGGGACAGAATCGAACTGTCACAGCTTTCGCGGCGGTTTTACAGACCGTTAGGCTCGCCAATGCCCAGCCGACCCACGTAGGCCGCCGAAACCGGCGGAAACTAGAGGCTAATCGTAGCCGAACGCCGCGCGATCCCCGAACCCGGGCCGCCGCCGCTCTAGTAGATGAAGCCCACCAGCTTGCCGCCGAGCTGACCCGGCTTGATCGTCCGCTGGTCGATCACGTCGAACGCGACCCAGTTCATCTCGGACACGACCCACGAGCCGTCCGGGTTAACAGCCTCGACGTATGCCACGTGGCCCGCCCAGCTCTCCCAGGTCACCATGATCGAGCCGACCTTCGGCGTCGAGCCGACCGCGTAACCCTGGGCAGCGGCGTTGGCGTACCAGTAGCCCGCGTCACCACGCCAGGTCACGTTGCGCTTGGTGGCCACGTAGTAGGTGCACCACCCGACGGGGAACCCGTTTGCCGTGTACGGGCCGAGGCAGCACCCGAGCACCTTGATCGGGTAGGCGGACGAGGTGACGCCCGACCGCTGCAGGATCTGCCAGATGGTCGGGGGCGGAGGGAACGCGCCGCCGACGCCATTGGGGATGACCAGGGTCATTCCGCCGACCAGCTGCGGGCTGCGGAGGCGGTTGAAGTCCAGGATGACCTGCGGATCGACCTGGTACTTGGCGCCCAGGGCCGCCAGCGTGTCACTACCTTTGGCCGTGACGACGATACCCGGCACCGGCGGAATCAGGATCTGGTCGCCGGTGGCGACCGCGTCTGACGACATGAGGTTGGTGTTCGACCATCGGATCTGGGACACGGTAACGCCGAACTTGGACGCGATCGCTGCCAATGTTTCGCCCGGCGCGACCCTGTAGGTGAAGGCGGTGTGGCTGATCGGGGCGGCGGTCGGGATGGAAACCGGCTTGATGATCGTGCTGTAGCGGCCGAGCGAGACGTCGCCCACGCTGCCGCCCTGGCTGACGACCACGGCCTCGGCGTTCACGGCCCCCAACCTGGCTGTGAGGTAGGTGGGGAAGTGCTTGTCCATCGAGGCATAGCTCGACATAGCGACCGCTATCCCAAGCACGATTGCATGGGTCAGGTAACGATGAACTCGCATGCCTACCCCTAAAACCTACGAATCCGCCCGCGTCGGGTGGATCCCCCAGAGAACCGGGTCACCCTACCAGACCGCCGGCGGGCGAGTCAACCCGCTAGCGCCGTTCCCAGGGACCCGGACGGGCGCGACGGCGACGGCCCGGCCGAACTCGATTCGAATACGCGCTCGAGGACGCCAGAGGCTCCTCCGTCGAACAGCAGTTCGCCCACTCAATCTTTGCCGGACCCGGCCGAGCAGCCCATTCATGGTCCAGTTCAACGGTGGAGGGGTCTGCTACTTGCATCGCAGCACCCGTCACACGTATTCACGTATTAGTGACGCGCGCGCGAAATCCGGCGCGGACCGCCCGTCCCTAGGATTGACCTGTGAGCCGCCTGCACACGCCCGTCTGCGACCTGCTCGGGATCGAGGTCCCCATCCTCCAGGCGGGGATGGCCGGCTGCACGACACCGGAGCTGGTGGCGGCCGTGAGCAATGCGGGTGGGCTGGGGATCATCGGCGGACGTGGCATGACCGCCGACCAGCTCCGCAACGACATCCGCCGCGTGCGTGAGCTCACCACCCGCCCGTTCGGCGTCAACCACATCGTGTGCCTGCTCGACAATGCGGCGTTCGAGGTGACGATCGCGCAACGGGTGTCGGTGCTGTCACTCGCGTGGGGTCAGTCGAGCGACCTCACGTATCGAGCCCACGACGCTGGCCTCAGGGTGATGCATATGGTCACGAGCCCGGAGGAGGCAGGCCAGGTCGCCTCGGACGGCGCGGACGTGGTGGTCGCCCAGGGCTATGAAGGCGGCGGCCACGTGGGCCACATGTCGACCCTCCCGCTCGTGCCCCAGGTCGTCGACGCCGTCGGCTCCGTGCCGGTGGTGGCTGCCGGGGGGATCGCGGACGGCCGCGGAGTCGCGGCAGTGCTGATGCTGGGCGCGCAGGGAGCCCTGATCGGCACGCGGTTTCTGGCCACACACGAGGCGCGCGCGAGGGGCCGCTCGAAGGACGTGATCCTCAACGCGCTGGGCAGCCAGACCCTGGCGAGCAAGTTCTACGACGACGTGCTCGACATCGTGTGGCCCGGCTCGGTGGTGCGCTCGATCAGGCACCCCCTGCTCGACGAATGGGCCGACCGTCCCCAGGAATGGAGCCTGGCTGCCGGCCAGCTGCGGCCCGACCTAGAGGCGGCGCTGGCGTCGGGCGACTTCGTGCTCGCGGGCGAATCCAGCGGGCTCATCCACGACATCGTGCCGGCCGGTGAGCTCGTCGAGCGGATCGCCCGCCAGGCCGAAGAGGTGCTGGAAGCCGGCTACGGCCCTCCGCGGACGTAGATCGTCTGGCCGGACACGAACCCGCAGTCCTCGCTGCACAGAAACGCGATCACCGAAGCGATGTCCTCGGGCCGTCCCACGCGGCGCAGCGGCGTCTGCGACGCCGCGCCCTGCTTGAAGGCCTCGTAGTCGACGCCCATCCGCTCCGCCGTGGCGCGCGTCATCCGCGTGTCCACGAAACCGGGCGCCACCGCGTTGACGTTGACGTTGAACGGCCCCAGCTCGATGGCAAGCGTGCGGGCCATGCCCTGCAGACCAGCTTTCGCGGTGGAGTAGTTGGTCTGTCCTCGGTTGCCGAGGGCCGAGGTCGACGAGAGGAAGACCATCTTTCCGTACTTCTGCTCGACCATGTGCTTCTGCGCGGCGCGGGCGCAGAAGAAACTGCCCTTCAGGTGCGTGTCGATGACCGAGTCCCAGTCGTCGTCCGTCATCTTGAAAAGGAGGTTGTCTCGGGTGATGCCGGCGCAGGCGACCAGGATGTCCAACCGGCCCAGCTCCTCCACGGTCCGGGCAACCATCGCCTCGACCTGCTCGCGACTTGTGACGTCGCAGGCGACGGCGAGACCGTTGAGCGGGCGCGCCACCTCTTCGGCGGGCGCCAGGTCCATATCAGATACCGCGACCCTGGCCCCTTCGGCATGAAGCAGCTGCGCCGTGGCGGCTCCAATTCCGCGTCCACCTCCGGTGATCAGCGCGACTCGACCGTCAAATCTCATCGTGTCTCCGTGTCGAAGGCGGCGCCTCCGTCCTTCCTCGGGTCCGACGCGCCATGCAGGTAACCGTCGCGCTCGGCCACGATCACCTGCGGGCGGGCGAAGTATGAATCGTAGTTGAGGGTGCGGCGGTTGACCTTGTAGCCCATCGCCTGGAGGCCGTCGCAGACCACTCGGGGCACCCGCGCCTCCGCCTGCACGATGTCGCCCTGGAAATCCACGCGCGGAGCGCTCACCGCTTCGACCGGCGACATCTCGTGGTCGATGACGTTGACCAGCACCTGCAGAACCGCGGTGACGATCTTGGTGCCGCCCGGCGCGCCCAAACAGACACGGAGCTTGCCACGGTCGAAGACCATCGCCGGCGTCATCATCGTCACGCGCGTCTTGCCGGGTTGGATCGAGTTCGGCGTGCCCGGCCGCGGGTCGAAGCAGTTCATGTAGTCGTTGTAGCCGAAGCCGAGCCCAGGGGTGACGACGCCACTGGCGGAGCCGAGGGTGTGAGTCAGGGACACTGCGTTGCCCGCGTCGTCGACGACGCACACCTGCGTCGTCTCCGGCCGGTCGTGTGCACGCGAGGCGGTAGCCGCGACCTCACGCGCCTTGGCCGCGTACTGCTTGTCCGCGAGCGCGCCGCTGGGGACCTCGACGAACCGGGGATCGGCGACGTGGAGCTCGCGGTCCGCCACCGCCCAAGCCATGGCCTCCACCAGCAGCCGCGCCGCCTCCGTGCTCGGCCAGCCGTGAGACCCGACCTTGTAGCCCTCGAGGAAGTTCAGCATCTGGAGCAGCGTGAGACCACCCGCGGGCGGCCCCGCCGCCAGGACCTGAAGGCCCCGATAGGTGCCGCGTATGGGCTCGGTCACGTGGACCTGGTAGCCGGCGAGGTCTTCCCTGGTGATGTACCCGTCGTGGGCAACGAAGTCGGCCGCGATCTCGTCGGCGATCTCGCCTCTGTAAAAGGCGTCCGGCCCTCCCGCGGCCAGCCTTTCGAGGGTTCGCGCGTAGTCGGCCTGCACCATCCGCTCGCCGATCGCGTAAAGCTTGCCGTCATGCGTGTAAATCGCCTTCGCGGCGGGGGTGGCCTGGATGCGCTGGACGTTGGGGACCACGTCGGGGCCGTAGTCGGTGGTCCAGTAGCCGTGCATGAAGCCGGTGACCGGAAAGCCTTCGCGCGCGATCGGGATGGCCGGGGCGATCGCCTGCTCCCACGAGATGGTGCCGAACTGGGAAAGGGCCGCGTAAAGCCCTGCCACCGTGCCGGGCACGCCGACGGACTGGTAGCCCACGTCGTTGACAAAGCCCTCGAGGACGTAGCCGTAACGATCGGCCGCCTCGCGAAGAAAGATTCCCTCCCACTGGTCTTCGCGTGCCCGCGAGCCCGCCGTCGCATAGAACTCCAGCAGCGTGTCACCGGCCTTCGGGCTGTGAAGCAGCATCGCCCCACAGCCGCCAATCCCGCACATCTGCGGGTCGATCACGCCCTGCACGAACGCGCAGGTCACGGCGGCGTCGACGGCGTTGCCCCCACGCCGCATGACCTCGAGGCCGATCTCGGCCGCCTGCGGCTGGGGACAGACGATGATCGCCACCTAGCGTTCCGGCGTGTCGGCTTCCAGCACCAGGCGTTCGGAATAGCGCCAGATCCCGATCGCAACTGCCATCACCAGGATCAAGCCGACCAGGATCAGGAGCTGGATGCCCTCCGGGTTCCACTGGAAGCTCGCGTTGGCGGTCAGGGTGAGCACCCGCCGGATCCCGGCGATCAGCCCCACGATGAGGAACGGCTCGGCGGCCAGTCCCCGCTCGCGCACGGTGATGCGGAGCGTGTGCAGGAGCTCGGCCACCATCAACAGGACGAGACCCTTGTCGAGCACCGTCAGGACGATCGCGTACGGGTCGGGCGCGCCCTGCAGCGCCTGGATGGCCGACTGGCCGGCGCTGACCAGGAGCAGGATGGCCGCGACCGCCAGCAGGACGGCGACGACGAGGTAGATCCCTTCCTCGAACCGCTCGATCATGTAGACGGCTTTGGCGCGCAAGCTCGCTAAATCCTAGGGCTAATGGTTGTGCTCGTCCGGCTGCGCGTCGGGGTCGTGCGCGTGATGGTCGTGCGCCACGTGACCTTGACCCGGGTGGGCCATCATGCGAAGCATCTCCGGGCCACCGGTGCGCACGAAACGGTAGAACATCACAGCGATGAGTGCGATGAAGACAAGGTTGAGGAACGTCGTGTAGTTCCAGCTCGGTGATGCCGTGAGCGCAGCCACATGGAAGTGCGCCGGCGTGAGGCGGAGAAGGTTGAAGGCCACGCCGACGAGGAAACCGGCGAGCGCCATGGCCGCATAGGAGACGAGCAGCAGATAGATGCTCATCCGGCCGCCGTAGTACTTGCGGTAGATGTTGATGATCGGCAGGATGATCAGGTCGGCGAAGATGAAGCTGATCACCCCGCCGAAGCTGATTCCTCCGTTCCAGAGCACGGCGGCGAGTGGGATGTTGCCGACCGAACAGACGAAGCTGATCATCGAAAGCAGCGGTCCGACGAGCGGCCCCCAGAACGCGTTGACGGTTCGGTTCGACGTGAAGAAGAACGCGTGCCAGAAGCTCGTCGGGACCCAGGCGGCGAGCGCGCCCGCGATCAACAGGCCGGCGACCAGATCGACGTAGATGCTGTAGGCGTCCATGAAGAAGTAGTGGCTGATCGCCGTGTAGGCGTCCGCGTTGAACAGCCTTCGCAAGAAGGGGCCGCCGGCGACCGACATGTCCATCTCGCCATGGCCTTCCATGGTCGAAGCCACGATGCCCTTATCCGCCTGCGCCTGCGCCTCGGCGACCATGCGGTCGCGAAGCGTGAGCTTGAAAAGGACCCAGAGGATCGCGGCCATCAGGAGACCACCCACAAACTCGGCGCCGACGAACTGCCAGCCCAGGAGGATGAGCAGCACCAGCCCCAGCTCGAACACGAGGTTGGTCGACGCGAACTCGAAGATGATCGCGTTGACGAACGAAGCCCCTTTGCGAAACAGGCTGCGGGCCAGGGCCACCGCCGCGTAGGAGCAGCTCGAGCTGGCGGCGCCGAAAGCGCACGCAAACAAGAAACCCCGCGCATCTGACCGGCCCAGCGCACGGGCAACGGCCTGCTTGGGCACCAGCGCCTGCACGATCGCGGACAGCACGAAACCGAGCGCCAGGGGCCAGAGCACCTCCCAGAACATCTCGAAGGCTGCCATCAGCGCGGATCCGGTCGCATGCAGAAGAGGCATCAACTCTTTCTTAATCCCATTCTGAGTGGAGAGTTAAGTCTCGCGGTCGACGGCAAGACAGCCGTCGCCGGCACGTTTTACGCGCCAAGTGGAACACATGGCTGTGGGGCCACGGACGGAGTTGCGAAGGTCGAAGCTGCGCGGCCAATCGCTGGTCGAGGCAGCGATCTCGCTGCCGGTGGTGCTCCTTCTGGCGCTCGGGGTCACCGACATCGGACGCGCCTTCTACTACCGCGAGTCGGTAGCCAACTCCGCGCGGCAGGCGCTGCGCATTGCGGTTTCGGCATATCAGCAGAGCACGGCCGACGGCGTGTGCGCCGGCAGCGGCGGCGGACCGGTTGCGGTGACCGTCGTCTCATCGATTCCTCCTGCGGGAGGTTCCATCACGACGATCGCCAACCAGGCCGCGCTGGAAAGCTCGAGTGACGGTACGCCGGCGGGCTCCGTGCTCGCGGGCGCGGCCATCAGCGTCACGTTTCACTGCTTGAACAGCGCGGCCGTGACCAACGCCACAAGCGTCAGCGAAGCTCCGGGCAACCCTGGCTCCGATTCGATCACGGTGACCATCACCAAGCGCATGTCCGTGATCACACCGCTCTTGTGGCCGATCACCGGCTCGTCATTCCCGATCACGGTCACCTCCTCGCAGCGGAGCGAGTACTGATGGTCGTCACCTCCCGCAGAGGGCGGCGCGCGCGGGGCCAGGCCCTGGTCGAGTTCGCGCTCGTCTTTCCCATCCTTTTCTTCCTGCTCGCCTTGAGCATCGACCTGTTTCGAGTCGACTGGGCGACGTCGACGGTCGCGGAGGCGGCGCGCCAGGGCGCGCGCCAGGCGGTCGCCAACGAGGATCCGTCCGACAACGCCTTCGGCGCGAGCTCGGGCGCGTGCTCGGGCACCACCCAGACCCCGTCAGCCAACGGCAGCGGATGCCTGAGGGACGCGCGCATCTTCGAGACCGTCGTCTCGGTCCTGGGCGGCTTCAACCGAGGAGCGACCCTATACGAGGCAGTGCCTGCCGCATGCCCCAACCCGGCCGTGGGGGCTGTGTCGGTCTGCGTCTATCCGGGCGAGCAGGGCGCAGCCGGGGTATATGCCGGCTGCACTGCGGCCCGCAGCGCGCTCGGGCGCGATCCGATGCCGGGGGATCTCGGGTCACGCGGCGCCGAGTACCAGAGCCCGCAGTACAAGGGCTGCTTCGAGATCGTGGTCACCGTCATCTACCGGTACGACACCCTGGCGCCATTCCTTGGGGGTGCCGCGCCCAATTTCTTGCGCATCGCATCGTCCACGACGATGCTTGCGGAGTACTGACCATGAGTCAGGCGACTCGCCAATCGCAGCGTGGGCAAGCGATCTTGATCACCGGCGCGATGCTGGTCGCGCTGACGATCCTCGGCGTGCTGGTGTTCGACGCGGGGCTCGGGATGTCTGATCGCCGCAACCTGCAGGCGTACGCCGATGCCGCCGCCCTCGCCGGCGCCCGGTCATACGGCCCGGGCGGCAACAGTGCGCACTGGGTCGCCATGGAGTACCTGGGATCTTCGCTCGGATTCGGCCTGCCCACCGGCTCGTGCGCAAGCCCCGCGAGCTGTCCGGCGGGCTCGTACACCATCGCCGGCTACACAGTCACCCTGATCGACTCCTGGCGCGTCAACGGCATCCTCGACTACCCGAGCGTCCTCGACGTGCTGATCTCGCACCGCCAGCCCAGCATCTTCGCGCGGATGATCGGATTCAACACGTTGACGATCGCGGCTTCTGCCCGAGCCACGACGCCCGGGCCACAGATCAACGGCGCCGCGTACGCCGTCGCAGCGGTCAGCGGCGACGCGATGATCAACGGAGGCGGCGCCGCCTTCCAGACGGTCACCGGCCCCGTTTACGCGTACGGCTCGTTCGGCGCCAACAACGGCCCGCATTCGACAGGAGTGCCGTCAGTACAGACCAATTTCGACGGCACCGTCTGCCCCGGCAGCCCGGCCAATCGCCTGGACAACGGCGGTGGGAGCAACGGGCTCAACTTCCACACCACCGACGGCAACCCGATGCCCGAGAACAGCGGCATCCCGCCGCCGACCAACTACGACAACGCGTCGCCGGTGCCTGCCGCCCCCACGCCGATGTACTTCTCGGCGGCCGCGGCCCAGGACGGAAGCGGGAACTGGATGCCGGGGATCTACAACGGGTTCGCGCCCAGCGGCGGAAAGATGAACGGTGGCGTCTACAAGATCATCAACTCACCGAGCCTGGCCCTCGGCAGCATCACCAACACCATCCACACGCCGTCGGGCACGTCTGACCCCGCCGGCGCGGTGGCCATCGTGCTCGATTCGTCTGACACCGGCGCGCTCGACCTGAGCCAGGCGGTGCTCAACGGCCTCGACGACCTCAACCCACCCGGTTACGTCGGCGTGCGCGACCCGATGGGCACGCACAACTTCGTGGTCTGGGGCGGAAATGGCGCGAACGCTTATACGGCCGGGATCACCATCGGACCGCACGCGGGCACGGACATGAGCGGGATCATCTACCTGCCCAAGAGCCCATACGTCAGCGACGGTAACTCGAGCCCGCAGTTCACCGGGTCGGTGATGGTCGCGAGCATGACCGTGCAGGGCGGCGGCAACGGCCAGCAGGTGTTCAAATGGGTATGCGGGCTGAACGCGATCGCAGGCCAGCCTTACCAGGGAGGGCTCGTCCGCTAGGACTCGGGCCGCTAGCCCGGCAGCTCGATCGTGAACGTGCTGCCGGCCCCGGGCTCGGTACGGACCCGGATCGTGCCGCCGTGGCGCTCGACCACCCGCCTGGCGATCGCAAGCCCGAGACCGCTGCCAGAGTCGCTGCGCTGAAACCTGTCGAAGAGACCGGGCAGGCGGTCCTCGTCGATCCCGGGTCCGCTGTCGATGACGGCTATCTCGGGGCCGCTCGATCCCCTGTCGACGCGCAGCCTGACCGCGGCGCCGCGGGGGCTGACCCTCACCGCATTGTCGACCAGGTTGGCGACCGCCTCGCGCAGGAGGTCCTTGTCAGCGCTGATGCGCGCCGGCGCGCCCACCTCGTTGACGAGGCCGACGCCCGACGTGCCCGCCTGCGCGGCATAGGCGCGAACGATGTCGGCGGTGAGCTCAGCCAGGTCGACGAGCTCGCAGCGCAAAGGGACGTCTTCGTCCGCGTGGGCGAGCGCGCGCAGGCGGCCCAGCATCCTTTTCATGCGCTCAGCCTCGGCGACGCTGTCCACGATGGCTTCGCCGGCCACCCCACCACGGTTGGCCCGCATGAGGATGGATAGGTTGGTCATGATCGTCGCCAGGGGGGTCGCGACCTGGTGCGAGACGTCGGTCAGGAAGCGGCGCTGCGCGGCCAGCACTGCTGCGAGCTGATCGTTCGCGTCGGACTGCGCTTTGATCGCAAGGTTCATCCGGTAGATCAGAGGGAGCACGATCAGCGGCAGGGGAGCGGCGAGCGGAGCCTCCACCGCAAGCACCGACAAGGTGACGGCGCAGGCGCCCAGGGTGAGCAAGGCGGGCCAGGTGGCCAGGAAGACGTTATTCAGCAGCTCGCGGTACGGGCGCCGGGTGTGCAGCGCTCCCGGGAGAACGGCCAGGGCCAGGTTGACGACCACGTAAATGAGTGCGGCGGCCGTGGCCCTGAGATCTTGAGTGGCGTCGACGTCACGGCCGATCGCACCAACCAGCGCGGCGAGCGCCGCGGCGATCAGCACGGCGCCCGAGTTGATCGCGGCCTCGAACCAGGTACGGCGAACCATCACATTGGCCGCCATGACGCTGAGGGCGGCGACGGCCGGCCCTATCCCGGGAGGCAGGAGCAGGGCAGCCACCAGGCAGGGCAGCGCGCCCAGGTTGACTTTTTGCTCAGGTCCGATCTTGACCGGAAATCTCTCGGCGACGATCACCGCGACGGCGCACACTGGGACCAGCGCCCACCTCCAGGCTTCTGGCGGCGCAAAACCCCCCTGCAGGGCGGCAAGCACCGCGAGAGCCGCGCCTCCGATCGGGATCGCGACCACAGCCACCTTCAGCGGCGTTGACAGGTCCGCGAAACCGGGCCTCATCTGAGCTTTCAGCTGATGGGCACGTCGAGGTTCAGGGTGGTGACCACTCCCCCTTTACCAGCTCCCTCCGAGCTGACCTGGTAGCGATTTTCGGAAGACACCACCTGGGCTTTTGAGACGCCGCTCGGAATCCAAACCTGCACCGCGACGAGCGTCCCGCCGTGCCCGTCAGGAACGGCGCTGGCGTCCTCAGTGATCTGACGCGAGAGGTGCAAATACTTTGGAGGCAGGTAAATCATGTTGTTGACCGTGATGTTGTGGCCACCCGGCGTCACTAGCTCGATCGGCGGGTCCGTAAGACACCATGCCACGTTCGCGGAGGCGGTCGCCTGTCCCGCCACGAGCATCAGACCCGCCGCCAGCGTTCCCACCACCAACCTCTTCTTCATGTGCTCCACTCCTTACTCCGGACTGAACCTGTAACCGATGCCCCGAACCGTCTGGATCAAGCGCGAACCGCCACCCGCTTCGAGCTTTTGCCGGATCCTCGAGATGTGGACCTCGAGCGAGTTCGACTCGGGGCCGGTCGCGACCGCCCAGACTGCTTCGGCGAGCTGCTCATACGTCACGAGCTGGCCGTGGCTTCGCATCAGCGCCGCCAGGATGCGGAACTCGATCCCGGTCAGGCTGAGCTGGCGGCCGGCGCGCGAGGCCGTGCCCTCGCTGAGGTCGACCACCACGTCGCCCGCGACCAGGCGGGCGCCCCCCTTCCCCCTGTGGCGGCGGATCACCGCTTCGACCCTGGCCATCAGCTCCTCCAGGGCGAAGGGCTTGGCGATGTAGTCGTCGGCGCCCGACTTGAGGCCGGCGATGCGGTCGCTGACCGATGAGCGGGCGCTGATGCCGACCAGCGCGGCGTCGGTCTCGGCCCGGAATGCCTCGAACAGCTCGGGGCCGTCATTGTCCGGGAGCATGAGGTCCAGGAGGACCACGTCAGGGTTCCACTGCCGGACCAGCTCCAGCCCCCGGCTGGCCGAGTCGACGGCGCGGACGGTATAGCCTTCCTCTCCCAGGCCGGTGGCGACGGCACGGGCGAGACGCCGGTCGTCCTCCACCAGCGCGACCTTCCACTTAATGGTCATGCGGACGGAATTCTCCCACGGAACCCTCGCCGGTCGGCCCCGCTATCCGTAACTTGGACGGCGGGCGGCCCGTTGCTAACAGCGTGGGCGCGACGCTATGAGCTGGGCGCCGGTGCCGCCGCGCCGGCTGGCGCTGGCGGCGGCCGTCATCCTCGCCGTCCTTATCCCCAGCGTCATCACGCTGTGGGTCTCAACCCCCTCAACGGCCGACATCCAGGCACGGGTCCAGGAGGCTGTGGCGAAGCATGGAGCGACGGTCCTGCGCCCCGACGAGGTCCCAAGCCAGCTGTCCGAGGCTGTGATCGCCACGGAGGATGAACGCTTCTACTCCCACCATGGGGTCGATTCCATCGGCCTCGCCCGCGCGCTGCTGTATGACGTGGCCAACGTTTGCCTGTGCCAGGGCGGATCGACAGTGACCGAGCAGCTGGTCAAGGACGTCTACCTGGACGGCTCGGACCGCGGCTTCAACAAGATCGTGGACATGGCCCTGGCGCTGAAGGTCGAGCGCGTGATCGGCAAGCGGCAGATCATGGCCGACTACCTGAGCGAGATCACCACCGGTCTTGGCCGGTTCGGGGTCAACCAGGCCGCCTGCGCCTACTTCCAGGCGCCCCTGGGCGGCTTGACCCTGGGCCAGTACGCACTGCTCGCCGGCGTCACGCAGGCCCCTTCGATCTACGACCCGACGATCAACCCGGACGCAGCCATGGTGCGGCGCAGCCAGGTGCTCCACGCGATGGTCTCCGACCACTACATCAGCGCGACACAGGCCTCTGCGGCGGAGCAGGAGCCGGTGCTGGACCTCGGGCCGGGCCGGCCCGGATGCGCCTGAGCTCTGTCTTCTACTAGTTCAGCCAGGCCATCGGGGAGGTGGCGTCGAACCCGTCGTTGGTCGTCACCTCGATCGGCTTGATCACGGGCGCCGGCGGTGCGACGGTGGCCGAAGGCGACGGCAGCGGGCTGTTGTGCGGACCGCCGGGCGTCGGCGTGGGAACCGGTGTCGGACTGGGCGGCGGCGGAGCGTAGGCGTCCTTGGGGAGCCACCACAGCTGGAATGGACCGTCCGCCACCCCGGGCGCCAGGTAGGCGATCCCCGAGCCGTCGGGCGCCCAGGTCGGCTGGGCCACCATCTGGTCGGTGACCACGTTCTGGCGAGGGCCCAGCGTCGACCCGTTCCACGATGCGATGGTCAGGTACGAGACCTGCTTCACGTACGTGCAGATCATCGCGATCTGGGTGCCGTCGCCCGACAGCGCAGGGTTTCGGCAATCCTCCGCCTGGGTGGTGAGAGCCCTGCCCACGCTGTTGGCGCGGTTGGTGTACCAGAGCTGGCCGGTGGGCCGGCCCTGGTCGTCGTAGGTGTACTTGGTGTAGATGATCCCGCCTGACACGGGGAGCGCCTGGACGTCACCGCCCGGGACCAGGTTGGTGTTGGTCCAGGCATGAGCTTGGCGAATCCCCCCGTTGACCGGCATGGCCCAGATGTCGAAGGAGATGAGCAGGCAGCCAGAGCACTTGCCGCCGTCGTAGGTCATCCACAGGGTGCCGCCGTCCGGACTCAGCCGGGGGTACAGCGACCAGTGATTGGAGCTTGGATCTCGCATCCCGAGCCGCCCGGCGTTGCTGGTGAACTGCCTTGTCGGCGTGCCGTAGCGGTTGAGCTGGTACACGTCTGAGAAATAGCCCCCGTTCTTGACGGCGAGCAGGTTGTTGCCATCCGGCGTCGCGGTCGGCTCGCTCCAGCCGGCCTCGGCCGTCAGCTGGTGGAACCTACCTGAGCTGAGGCTGTACAGGGCGCCCGACTGGGCCAGGTAGAGGGTGCCGGGCAGGACCAGCGCCTGCACGCGCGGCGTCGCGGCAGTCGGTTTGGACGGCGGCGCGGCCACCTTCGACTGCCGGCTGTCCAGGACAAGGTAGCTGCTGACCCCGGTCGCCAGCATCAGGACCGACAGCCCGATCGCCAGCAGAATCCTTGAGATCACGGGAAGTACCTGTGAACCAGCGGCAGGATCAAGCTCCAGTTGGCGACCACACTGTCGCCAGGACCGCCGCTATGGGTGTACGGAGGAAGCAGGACGATCTGCTGGATCGCGTCGGGATTGTCGAAGCTGGACGCCAGAGGCAGCATCTCGGTCACGCGCGAGACGCTGATGCTCGTCTTCAACTCGCCGCCGATGGCGGCCGCGATCGCAGGAATGTCCTCGGGCGCCAGCTGCTTGGCCTTTTGCCGGATCGCCAGCAGCACCTGCTGCTGACGCTGGGAGCGGCCGAAGTCGCTCTCGAGGTCGCCATGCCGCGAGCGGACGTACTGCATCGCGTGCACGCCGTCAAGATGCTGTGGCCCCGGGAGCACGGCGATCCGTTCATATCCGTACGGGGAGTTGCTGAACACGTCTTGCGGATAGAAATCGTCCAACACGGGATTGCTCGTCACGACGTCGATGCCGCCGATGGCGTCGATCACCTTGATCAACCCGAGCAGCCCGACCCAGATGTAGTCGTCGACGTGGACGCCGAAGTCTTGCTCGACGGTCGCGATCGCAGCGCCCGCTCCGCCGTACGAATAGGCGCCGTCGATCTTTCCTGTGCCTCCGGTCGAGAGCGGCACGTAAAGATCTCGCGGGATGGACAGCATCGTCACTGTCTTGGCCGCCGGCCTGATCCTGACCAGGATCATCGACTGGGTCAGGACGTGGTCGGAGGTGAACTTGGAGTCGTCATCGGAACCGAGCAGCAGGACCGTGAAATCGCTCGTCGCCGCAGGGTTGCTGGCTGGTGTCGGGGTAGGCGTGAACAGGAGCTGCGCGGGCGACGGTGATGCGATCTTCACGACCTGACCGGTGGCCTGGTAGGCCGTCATCGCCGCCGGCAGGAAGTAGGCGAACCCGCCGGCCACCGCCGAGAGGGCGACGGCCAGCACGCCGAGGAAGATGGTGTGTAAAGGGCTTAACCGCCGGCGAGATGCTCTGGCGCGGTGCCCCGGTCTGGAGCCGAGTGGCACGGGCAAGGATTCTACCGCGGGGTGCGGTTTGCCTTTGTAAGTAGGTTGTTAAAGCCTTTGAAGAGCCGAGGCCATAACGCGAACTACCGATGGAGAGCGATCTGGACCGCCTTGACGGCGAGAAGCACGATCGCCAGGACCAGGTAGCCACTGAGGGTGAGCATCGAGATCCTACGGGCTAAGGACCAGGCCGGCCTCTCCAACAACGCGAGGCCTGGCATGCGCCAGTTCTCGCGATCGGCTCGCGAAACTTCCGGTTGAGGCGCTCCCTGCCGCCCGCTCAACATGAACCAGGCTCCTCCCGCCGCCAGCGCGACGCCCATGATTACGGCCAGCACCACGACGAGCTTGCTGACGTCGACCGATGGGAAGACGGTGGAGATCACGAGGACGAGTGACAGCAGAAGCAGGACGCTGACGATGAACGCCGCCACCGCGTTCAACCAGGCCCTGTTGACCCAGGGTCCGAGCACGGCACGGTCGTTGCACAAGAGGACGAGGAACACCGTCGCGCTCGGCAGAAGGATTCCGGCCAGCGCCTGAACCGCCGTGGTGATCAGGCCCAGCGGCGCATTTGGGATCAGGACGATGGCTGCCGCCACAGCCACCATCGCCGCGTACGAGGCGTAGAAGAGCTTGGCGTCTCGAATGCCGCGATGCAGTGAATGCCTCAGGCCGAAGATATCGCCGAAGGCATATGAAGTGGCGAGGGTCACGGCGGACGCTCCCACGATCGAGGCGTCGAAGAGGAGAAGAGCAAAGATCGTCCCTGCAAGCCCTGAGATATGCGAATTGAGTCCGCGAGCGACGTTCAAGGCGTTGCTGAAGTTGCCGAAGTCGCTGCTGCCTGTGTAAGCCGACGCAGCCGCGATCATGATCGCCGATGCTCCGATCACCACGACGATGGCGCCCAGGACCGTGTCGGCCTTCTCGTACTCCAGCCAGCGAGGCGTGATGCGCTTGTCGATCACGTTCGACTGCTGGAAGAACAGTTGCCATGGCGCCACCGTGGTCCCCACGATCGCGATGATCAGAAGCGCCGCGTTCGATGTGAACCCACCCTGAACGCTGGGCCGGACAAAGCCCCTGAGCACTGCCCCTCCGCTCGGATGGCTGAGCACCAGGAGCGGTAGGACCAGCAGGCTGGCAAACAGGAAGACGAACATCGCGCGCTCCCAGCGCCGGAAGTTGCCGCTGACCGTGATGCCGATCAGGAGCAGCGCCGCCAGAGGCACGACGAGATACGCGCTGAAGCCGAAATATTCGCCGGCGTACCCAATGCCGATGAACTCCGTGCTGATCGTCAGGAAGTTCAGCAGGAAGAGATCGCCGACCGAGAACCATCCCCAGAATCGGCCGAACCGTTCCTTGATCAGCCTGGCGTGGCCGACGCCGGTCACGGCCCCCAGGCGGACGACCATCTCCTGGTTGACGATCAACACGGGGATGAGCAGCAGCAGGGTCCAGAGCAGCGAGTAGCCGAAATCCTGGCCCGCCTGTGCGTAGGTCGAGACACCGCCTGCGTCGTTGTCTCCAACCATGACGATGATCCCCGGGCCGACGATCGCGGCCAGCGTGAGGAGCCGCCGGCGCCACGTGCGGCGGGGCGCGACGTCGCTGAGCCTGATGGTGCCGAACGCCCCGTGGATGTCCCCAAGGTGGGCCTCATCGAGGACGGCTGAGGTTGGCTTCAAGCGCGAGTCCTTGTCGATCGGCTCGCGCCCTGACATCAGTCGATCAGACTCCGCTGCTCGCTTCGGCCCGGTTGCGCCAGTCCTCGGGTACCAGTGCCTCCATCAGGTCGTCCACCGAGATCGCACCGATGAGGCTGCCGGTGCCGTCCGTGACGCCGAGCGCGGTGAGGTTGTAGTCGGCCATCATCAGAGTGACGTCCGCGAAATCGGCGCCGGTGCGCACGGCGCAGTTGACGAGGCCGAGATCCTCCACCGCGCGCGCCGGGGCGGCTCTCACCAGGTCCACCACGGCGACGCTGCCGAGGTAACCCCCCGCCTCATCGGTGACGAAGACCGTGTTGAGCAGCTGATGGGGCGATTTGTCGTCGACCCGTACCGCTTCCAGCGCCATCGCGACCGACGAGCCGCGGACCACCCAGACGTAGTCCGGGCTCATCATGCCGCCCGCCGTGGTCGGGTGGTACTGCAGCAGCTTGCGCAGCTTGTGCTGCTGCGCCGCCGACATGTGGTTCAGAACCGGCAAACGGCGCTCCTGGTCCAGCTCCCCCAGGAGATCCGCCGCATCATCCGGCGCCATGCGGTCGAGCACGCGCGCCGCCTCCTCGTTGGATCGCAACTTCAAGAATTCGACCTGGTGCTCGGCGTCCAGCTCTTCGAACACGTCGGCGGTAAGCTCGGCATCGCCCTCGACTGCGTGGATGATCTCCTCGCCCTCTTCGTGCGAGGCGCCCTCGACGATGTCCGCGATCTGCGCTGGATGCAGCCTGCGCAGGCGCTGCAAGGGCATCAGCAGCTTGGCGGTGGGCACGTGACCGACAAAAGGCTGGACGTCTTTCCAGTCGAGCAGCACATGGCGCCGCAGGTCCGGCCGGCCGCGCCTCGGAACCAGGCGCCGCAGCATGGCCTGTGGGCTGCGGTCGATCCCATGCAGGACCCAGCCGTCATCGCTGGGGGCAAGCACAAGGTCGTGCGCCTGCACGATCCGGCCGCGCGCGACGTCGACCAGGTGGCGACCCAGCACATCCGCCGCGAGCAGCACCTCGCCGGCTCGGCGCTGGAAGGCCGCAGTCTCCAGCGCCGGCGCCTTGAGACGCACCCCCTTCGGATCGAGCTTGTCGATGAGCTCGCGCGCCACGAAAACGTCCTGTGCGCCGATGCGCACCATCAATCCTTTGACCGGCGGGTACTGGCCCTCGGCCAGCTTGACGATGAAATCCTCCACGCGGCCGACCTGGCCGCCGTCCGGCGTCAAGACCGGGCTGTGCAGCAGCTGGGTGACCATGATCCGGCGTTTGTCCCGGCTGATCCTGGGATGCTCGGTCGTCGCGTCTCGGCCTCTGTCATTCATCGATCTACCTCTTTGCCCAACCTCGTTGACTCGGTCAATTATGGCCTCGCGCTGCAGGCACCGAGCCGGGTGCGGCCCTGTGCGCAGCGTCGGGGCGGTGCCGCCCGGTGCGCTGCAGTTACGATCGCCACAGTGAGCGACGGTGTCGAGCGTTACCGTGAAGAGCTTCGCCAGCTGGAGAGCTGGGAGCCATACCTCCACAAGCACTCGGGTCTAGCCGGTCCGCGGGCCAACCTCGAACTCGTGGCGGCGGTGGCCGAAGAGGCCGACGCGGACCGTCTGTGGCGGCTGTCCGCATCCGGTGACGAGTTCCTTGCCCTTTGCGGCACCGCGGGTCTCGGGCGAATCGCGTTGATGGAACCGGAAACGGTCATGACCTGGCTTCATGAGCTGGCCTCGGACCCGCGCTGGCGTGTGCGCGAAGGCGTCGCCCTCGCGCTCCAGAGATTCGGTCGCGAGAACATGGGACGGCTGCTGGCGGAGATGAGGTCGTGGGCGAACGAGGCGCCGTTCGTCCAGAGAGCGGCGGCCGCCGCGTTGTGCGAGCCCGACCTGCTCCGCCACCCCGAGGATACGGTCGAGGTGTTGATGATCCTCGACCGCATCACGAAATCGCTTGGCGCAGCGACGAACAGGAAGGATGAAGGGTTTCAGGCTCTTCGCAAAGCGCTCGGCTACTGCTGGAGCGTCGCAGCAGCCGCCTCGCCCTCGAACGCCCGACCTTACATCGAGAAATGGCTCCAATCGACCGATAAGGACATCGCCTGGGTCATGAAGAGTAACCTCGGCAAGGCGCGCATGGCCGGTTTCGCCGGCGATGCGGAGACCCCGGCCAGGCACGTGACACGAAGCCGCAAAGCGTCGGGCGCAAAGGCCAAACCTCGCTCCGCAGCCGAAGGACACGCTCCCCGCTCAGCTTCCTGAGCGCGGGTCAAGGAAGCTCGCGCCAACCACCGGATCATCCTCGGCGCATGATGAGAGCGTTCCCGACATGGCCAAAGCTGCAGGTGACCGGACTACCTCCGCTGTTCCGGACGTGACACGTGCGAAGCCGCTCGACGCGGAAGAGCTCCGTCTCATCCACGCGTACTGGCGCGCTGCCAATTACCTGTCCGCCGGCCAGATCTACCTGCTTGACAACCCGCTGTTGGAACGACCGATCCGCCTCGAGGACATCAAACCCCGTCTGCTGGGGCACTGGGGCACCACGCCCGGTCTGAACCTCATCTATTCGCACGCCAACCGCGTCATCAAGAAGCGCGATCTCGACGCCATCTACATCATGGGCCCAGGGCATGGCGGCCCCGCCGGAGTCGCAAACGCGTATCTCGAGGGCACCTACACCGAGTTCTACTCGGACATCACCATGGATGCGGTCGGGATGCGCAAGCTGTTCCGGCAGTTCTCGTTCCCGGGCGGCATCCCAAGTCACAACGCCCCTGAGACGCCCGGCTCGATTCACGAGGGCGGCGAGCTCGGTTATGCGCTGGTCCACGCGTACGGCGCCGCGTTCGACAATCCCGGCCTTACCGTCTTCGCCATCATCGGCGACGGAGAAGCCGAGACGGGTCCCCTGGCGGCGAGCTGGCACTCCAACAAGTTCCTGAACCCCGCACGGGACGGCGGGGTGATCCCGATCCTCCACCTCAACGGATACAAGATCGCCAACCCGACCGTCCTCGCCCGCATCCCCGAGGCCGAGCTCACCGATCTGCTCGAGGGCTACGGGCAGAGCCCGGTGTACGTGACCGGTGACGATCCCGCGCTCGTCCACCAGCAGATGGCGGCCGCTTTCGACTGGGCGCTGGACGAGGTGGCGCGGATCCAGCTGGCGGCGCGCTCGGGCGGCGAGAAGGCACGCCCGCGGTGGCCGATGATCGTGCTGCGCACGCCGAAAGGCTGGACGGGCCCCAAGACCGTGGACGGCCTCCAGATCGAGGGTACGTTCCGGGCGCACCAGGTACCGGTAACCGATTTCGCGACCAGCCCAGACCACATCAAGATCCTCGAGGACTGGATGCGGAGCTACCACGCTGAGGAGCTGTTCGACCGATCCGGCCGACTGGTGGAGGAGCTCGCGGAGCTCGCGCCGCGAGGCCGCCGGCGCATGAGTGACAACCCGCACGCCAACGGCGGAGAGCTTCTCAAGGACCTGCGGCTGCCCGATTTCCGCGATTACGGCGTCGATGTCGAGAAACCCGGTACGACGACCAGCGAGGCGACGCGCGTCCTCGGCGCCTATCTCCGCGACGTAATCAAGGCCAACTCTGACAACTTCCGGTTGATGGGTCCCGACGAGACCGTTTCGAACCGCCTCGGGGCGGTACTCGAGGCGACCGACCGGGCGTGGGATGCGGAGACGGTCCCCGGCGACGACCACCTCGGACCCGACGGGCGCGTGATGGAGATCCTGAGCGAGCACCTGTGCGAGGGCTGGCTGGAGGGCTATCTGCTGACCGGCCGCCATGGTCTTTTCGACTGCTACGAGGCGTTCATCCACATCATCGACTCGATGTTCAACCAGCACGCCAAATGGTTGAAGGTGACGCGCGAGATCCCATGGCGCCGTCCGATCGCGTCCCTTAACTACCTGCTCTCGTCTCACGTCTGGCGCCAGGACCACAACGGCTTCTCCCACCAGGACCCCGGATTCATCGACCACATCGTCAACAAGAAGGCAGAGGTCATCCGCGTGTATCTCGCCCCCGACACCAACTGCCTGCTCTCGGTCGCCGACCACTGTTTGCGAAGCCGCAACTACGTGAACGTCATCGTCGCCGGCAAGCAACCCGCCCTCAGCTACCTTTCGATGGAAGACGCTGTCGCGCACTGCACGCGAGGGCTTGGGATCTGGGATTGGGCCAGCACCGACGCCGGTCGCGACCCGGACGTCGTGCTCGCATGCGCCGGCGACGTGCCGACGCTCGAAACGCTGGCCGCCGCCGACCTCGTCCGGCAGCACCTCCCTGACGTGAGCGTGCGGGTGGTCAACGTCGTCGACCTGATGAGGCTGCAGCCGCCGAGCGAGCACCCCCACGGCCTGCGCGACGCCGAGTTCGACGACATCTTCACGCGCGACAGACCGGTCATATTCGCCTACCACGGCTACCCGTGGCTGGTCCACCGGCTGACCTACCGGCGCACGAACCACGACAACTTCCACGTGCGCGGTTACAAAGAGGAAGGGACGACCACGACGCCGTTCGACATGGTCATGCTCAACGACCTGGACCGCTTCCACCTCGTGACCGACGTCATCGACCGCGTGCCGGCGCTCGGCTCTAAGGCTGCCCATGTTCGGCAGAAGATGACCGACCTGCGCCTGCACCACCGCCAGTACACGCGCGACCACGGCGAGGATGCCCCCGAGATCCGCGACTGGACCTGGCCGTACTAGGCTTGCGCGTACTGGTCGTCAACGCCGGCTCCAGCTCGCTCAAGGTCAGCCTGGTGGATCCCGGCGACAAGGTCCTGGTCGAGGACGAGTTCGAGGTTTCGGAGGGCCGCCTCGACGAGGCCGGGCTAGCGACCGCGGTGCGCGCGATGGAGGGCGTGGAGGCGGTTGGACACCGGGTCGTGCACGGGGGCCCGCGATACACGGCTTCGACGCGTATCGACCACGAGCTCATCGCCTATCTCGTGAGCATCAGCGACCTGGCCCCACTGCACCTGCCCTCGGCGCTGGCAGGAATCAGCTCGGTGCGCGCATTGCTGCCGAGGGTCCCGGCGGTGGCCTGCATCGACACTGCGTTCCACTCGGGCATGCCGGCGGCGGCCTCCACCTATGCGATCCCGAAAGAATGGCGCGAGCGCCATGGAATCAGGCGGTACGGCTTTCACGGCTTTTCTCATTCGTATGCCTCGCGCAGGGCGGCTGAGATACTTCGGCGCCCCGCCTCGGAGCTGAGGGTCGTGACCTGTCACCTCGGCTCCGGCGCGTCGCTCGCGGCAGTGGCGGGCGGCCGCTCGGTGGACACCACCATGGGATTCACTCCGCTCGAGGGATTGGTCATGGCGACGCGGTCTGGCACCGTGGACCCCGGCATGATGCTCTGGATGCAGCGCCACGCCGGGACCGGCGAGGCGGAGATGTCGGAGGAGCTGGACCATCGCTCCGGGTTGCTTGGACTCGCGGGCACCCCAGACATGCGCGAGGTGCTGAAGCGCATGTCCGCCGGCGACGATGCGGCCGCGCTCGCCTTCGACGTCTACATCCACCGGCTCCGCGCCCTGATCGCAGCGATGGCGGCCGCGATGGGCGGGCTGGACGTTCTCGTCTTTACAGGAGGTGTCGGAGAGAACTCGCCGCCGGTACGCGCCGCGGCGGTGTCCGGACTCCGCTTTCTCGGGCTGGAGATCGGGCCGACGCTCAACGCGAGCCTGCTCAACGACGCGGACATCAGCGCGCCGGGCGCCAGGGTGGTGACTCTGGTGATCAAGGCTCGCGAGGACGTGGAGGTCGCTCGCGAGGTGCGCCACGTTCTCTCAGCCCCGGAATAGGCACCTCCCCATTCGGCCCAGAAGACCACCTTCCCCACTCTCATGGGAAGCGGAGATTCAGGTCAGCCGCTTCAGCATGTTGATGTTGGTCGGCACGTAGCCGAGCTTCTCGTACAGCGGCCGGGCGGCCGTGTTGTGTCCGAACACGTGCAGGCGGATGCTTTCGAGGCCCAGGCGTCTCGCCTCTTTCTCGAGCTCGAGCATCGCCTGCTCCGCGTACCCGCGACGCCGGAACTGCGGATAGATCTCGATGTTGTAGATGAACGCAGACGGTGCCGGCTTGTGCAGCGCCTGGAACCACACCATTCCGACCGCTTCGCCGCCACCGGCGGGGACGACGTTCCACAGGTGGTGGTCAGGCGTGGCGAGACCGTCGGGCAGCAGGCGGTGGTGCTCCTCGCGGCTGCGCTCGAGCGCCTCTTCCTCGGACCACCGGCCGGTGCGCACGTGCTCTGCTGCGTAGCCGGCGATGGTCCCAGGCAGCCATGCGCCGAATTGCTCGGAGGTCATGGGCACGAGCTCGATCTTCGCCATGTCGCGTCAGTCTAGATCCGGGCAGGGCTTGCCCAGCGAGGAGGGGCAACGTGACGACACAGGTCGTGACAGTGCATGCCAATCGGAACCTTTGTGGTCTAGGCTGCTGCCGTGAATGTCGAGCCGCCCCAACCGCCGCCGGTCTCACCGGATGGGCGTTTCTGGTGGGACGGCCGCGCCTGGCAGGCGATGCCGACGCTCTCCCCCGACGGCCGCCACTGGTGGGACGGACAGAGCTGGCAGCCGGTCCCGCTCGTGGAGGAGGCCGCGGCGCCCCCGCCCGAGCTCGGGTTCGAGGGACCGGGCCTTTCGGCCGTCGAGGAGACAGGGGCGTACGGCCCGTCGAGCACACCGTTCGTGGGTCCGCCTGCCGGCTACGCTCCTCCGGATATCGCCAATGCCGCGCCGGCCGCATACGGGCCCCCCGCGAACTACGAAATGGCGAGCTCCGTCTACGGTGTCCCGGCCGCTGCCGTAACCCCGAACTGGGAGCTGGAGCCAGCACGGCAGCGGAATCGCCGCAACATCGTCGGCGACGTCGTGCTCTGGGCCGGAATAGTGCTGGGCTTGCTCATCGTCATGTTCGGGGGAATCGACGTCATCCAGCTGCGTTCGGCGCGCTTGCTCCCCACCGACGAGGCGGCAGCGGGAGCGACGATCGGGATCGCGCTGATCATCATCGGCGCGCTGGTCATGTTGGGATGCGGCATGCGCCTCATGGGTCTAACCATGCTGGGTCTCTTTCGTCCCGTACTCAGCGAGCTTGCGATCTTCGGGACACTGATGCTGCTCAGCCTGATCTTCAGCGATGTGTTCATCCTGGCCACCCCTCCCGGCACACTCCCGTTCTACTTTCCCTTGACCGCGGTCGTGACGATGCTCTACAAGTTCTGGCGGGGGAAGTGGCTCGCTGGAGGCGCTCTGGGCTTTTTCTCCTTGCTGTCCGTCTTGCTGCAGCTCCCGTCCGCCGTTGGCTAGCACTCCATTTGCATTCGTAGTGCCCCGCTGAGGATTCGAACCTCAGATCCTCCGTTAGCGGGTACCGGCCTGTAGACGTAAATCTCCCATAGGGACGCCAGGCGAACCGGGCCGGTTAGGTCGTATTGCCGACCATCGCTGCCGGCTGAATGTCAGCTGGCCGGCTTCAGGGTCACCCAGGCGACTGGCGGGCTGTTGACCAACTGCAACTGCACTCCGCCGATGACGGTGGCGCCCCCTCCGTTGGGCAGAGAATCGCTGACCCATTGCAGCGCCTGGTCGGAAGCGGACCCATCAAACGGCAAGCTGGCCGAATCGCCCAGGAACCCTTCGACCACGGTGTTCGGCATGCCAAGTGTTGCAGCCTTCAGGTTCGCGACCCCCGTCCCCGGCCCTTCGAGGTCCGCCGTAGCCAGCGCATTGCTCGCGGTCTTGGAGCAGCGATGGCGGGTCCACGCCGGGTGGCTGGCCGGCACCACCACACAATCGAAGCCCTGATCGAGGTACAGCTGCAGCGCCGTGGCCTGGGTCAGGTTTGGGATGACGGCGACAGTGACCGGCGTGCGCGTCGGCGCCGGCTGCGCTGAGGCCACCGCCGGAGTCGGGCTGGGGGTCACGGGCGGAGCCGCACCCATGGAGTCCCCTCCGCACGCGGCGAGGGTGATCAGAAGGACGGCCGCGGCGCAGGCCCGCGCCACGCCACGACTCTTGCCGATAGCCCGCCTCATCGTGCTTTGAATTCTGCACGCTGGCACCACCCGGTTCGTGCTCGATCTTCCCCCTCCCGACGCCAAGGCGATCATTTAAGTTCAAGGTGCCCCGCTGAGGATTCGAACCTCAGACCCTCTGTTTAGAAGACAGATGCTCTATCCACTGAGCTAGCGGGGCGGTTGCGCCATTCGCGAGAATACCCGTGGGGAGGGTGAGACATGAGTGACAACCTGCAGCGGCTCAAGGCAATTCTGGCGGAGGTGACCGACCTCAGCCGGGCGGCCGCCGTGCTGGACTGGGACCAGGAGACGAACATGCCACCTGGCGGCGTGGCCGGCCGGGCGCAGCAGCTCTCGACGCTTATGACCCTGGCGCACGCCAGCTTCACCTCCGACGAAGTCGGCCACCTTCTCGACGCCCTCGAATCCGAGGTGGCCAACCAGCCTTTCGATTCGGATGACTCGAGCCTGGTTCGGGTGACCAGGCGCGACTACGAACAGGAGCGCAAGCTCTCTTCGGAGCTCGTATCCGAGGTGGCCATGGCCGGCGCGACGGCACGGCCTCACTGGGAGAAGGCGCGGCGTGACGCCGACTTCAAAGTGTTCGAGCCTTACCTCGAGAAGAACGTCGAGCTCAACCGCCGTATCGCAGACGCTCTGGGGTACGCGGAGCGGCCCTACGACGCCCTCCTCGACCGCAGCGAACCAGGCCTGAAAACCAGCGAGCTGGAGGCGATATTTGGAGAGATCAAGAGGGCGATCGTGCCCCTGGTCGCCGACATCGCTCGGAACGCCGACGCGGTTGATGACCGCATGCTGTACCGCGGCTTCGAGCCTGACCTCCAGATGCAGTACGCCCTCGACGTCGTCGGGAGGCTGGGCTACGACCTCGATCGAGGACGGCAAGACGTATCGACCCATCCGTTCTCGACGTCGTTCGGCCCAGGCGACACCCGCATCACCACGCGCGTCTCGCGCGACTTCTTCAACGAATGCCTATTCGGCTCGATCCACGAATGCGGCCATGCCATGTACAACCAGGGCATTGGAGCCAACCTTGACCGCACCCCGCTCTGGGATGGCGCATCGCCCGGTGTCCACGAATCGCAGTCGCGCCTGTGGGAGAACCTGGTCGGCAGGAGCCGGCCTTTCTGGCGCCATTTCTATCCCAGCCTTCAGGCGGCGTTCCCTGAGCCGCTCCGCGGGGTCGACGAGGAGATGTTCTACAGGGCGGTCAACCGCTCGTATCCCTCGCTGATTCGCGTGGAGGCGGACGAGGTCACCTACAACATGCACGTCCTGCTCCGCTTCGAGCTGGAGACCGAGATGCTCGACGGCACTTTGAAGGTGAGGGATTTGCCCGAGGCATGGAATTCGCGCGTGAAGTCGTATCTCGGCATAACCGTGCCGAACGACCGCGAGGGCGCGCTGCAGGACATTCACTGGTCGTCGGTGAGCTTTGGGATCTTCCCGGGCTACACGCTCGGCAACCTCATCGGCGCCCAGTTGATGGAGAAGGCGCGCGCCGACCTACGCGACCTCGACGCGCAGATCGAGAAGGGGGAGTTCACCGCCCTGCTCGCGTGGCTGCGCAAGAACGTGCACCGCCACGGCCGCAAGTTCACCCCCAACGAGCTGCTCGAGCGCGCCACCGGCAAACCGCTCACGGCTGCGCCCTGGATCGCGTACGTGCGGCAGAAGTTCGGCGCCCTGTACGGCCTCGAGCCGGCCCGAAAGTAGCGGTGGGCCGCAACGCCAGGAGGCGGGCCGAGCAGCGCGAGGAGCAGCGGCCCCACGGCGTGGCCGAAGAGGCGCAGGAGTCAAAGAGTGAATCGCTGTCGAGATGCCCGCGGTGCGGTTCGACCAACCTCGTCGTCGGTCCCTACATGGCGGGCATCACACAGGGGACGGACGTGGTGTGCGGGAACTGCAACTGGCACGGGATGATCCAGCCGGGGATCTGGTAGCGGGCCCGGGAGCCCCGGCTAGTGGACCGTAACGGCTGAATGGTGAGCATGGACTCGGCGGCTGGGATCGGCGTATTTCCACTTGATGGGGCGGGCCGTCTTGTTGTGCTCACGGATGTATTGCATGAGCTTCCGAGCGAGGTCGGTGGTGGACTTAAAGATGCCCCGGACTATGACTTGGCGCTCGAGCTTGGCAAACCAGAGCTCCACCTGGTTGAGCCAACTGGAGTACGTCGGGGTGAAGTGAAGGCGCACATTGGGATGGCTGCCGAGGAAGTCCCTGACCCGCTTGGTCTTATGAGCCGACAGGTTGTCAGCGATGACGTGGATCTCTTGGTCGGCGGGGTGCTCGGCGACCAGAGCGCCGAGGAAAGCGACGAACTCCTCACTGGTATGCCGGGCGACAGTTTTCCCCTTGACCTGACCGGTTCGAGTGTTGAGGGCGGCGTAGAGCGAGAGGGTGCCATTGCGGATGTATTCGAAGCCGTGGCGTTCGGCGCGACCGGGAGAAAAGGGCAACACCGGCTGCGTCCGGTCCAAGGCCTGGATCGCGGTCTTCTCGTCGACGCTGAATACGACTGCATGTTGAGGCGGGTTGACGTAAAGCCCAATCACGTCGAGCGCTTTGGCCTCGAAGTCGGGATCATTGGAAGCAACGTAGCGCTGCATCCGGTGCGGCTGCAGACCGGCGTTGGCCCAGGCGCGCGCCACCTGCATGTGATTGACGCCGAGCTTGCGTGCCAACCTCCGCGTGCTCCAGTGGGTGGTCCCATCGGTCGGGGTTTGCATGGTGGCTTTCAAGATTCGGGCCTCAGTCCGCAACGACGTCGGTCGCCGACGCGTGCCCTGATGTCGGGGATACAGACCCTCCAGCCTGTCAGCCGCAAAGCGTGCCCTCCAGCGGGCGATGAAAGCTTGGCTGCAACGCAGACGATTCCTGATCTCCTGCCACGACAGCCCGGCGGCGAGCAAGAGCACCAGACGTGCCCGTTGCACGTCGGCGGCCGGCAAGCTGCGGGAGCGGGAACGCGCTTCGAGTTCGGTTCGTTCGGCTTCGGAAAGGACGATGGGAGAGCCTGAAGTGAACATGAGCCATTCTACCACGCACGGTCTGCCAATGACCGTTACGGCCCACTAGTTGAACTCGACCGGCGCCAGCCGCTCCCGGTTTACCTCGAGCTTGAAGATGTCCGGTCGGCCGTAGTGACCCGCCACGTCGAGCGTCCGTTTGGCGGCTGACGCGGCGGCGGGATCACAGTCCGCGTACAGGATGCCGTGCTGCCCGTGCAGAGGCCCCGCCACCACCCTCCCGCCCGGCTCCACGATCACGGAGTCGCCGGGGTTGTACCACTCCTCCAGGTCGGGAAACAGATCGGCGCGCTTCGGAAAGTCCCTGGGGATGTCCTTGCCACGCATAGCGCAGCCGTTGCCGAGCACCCAGCACCTGCCCTCCGCCGCGATGTGCCGCATCGTGGACACCCACGTGCTGCCGGCGTCCCAGCTCGGCGCCACGTACACCTCACAGCCCTGCGCGAACAGGGCGAATCTTGCCAGCGGCATGTAGTTCTCCCAGCAGATCAGGCTGCCCACCCGCCCGGCGGGGGTTGGGATGACACGTAGTCCGGTCGCGTCACCGGTGCCCCACACCATCCGCTCCGGGTTGGTCGGCATCAGCTTGCGGTGGCGGTTCAACACGGTCCCGTCCGGACCGATGAGGACGACAGTGTTGTAGAGGGTCCCGCGGCTGAACTCGCCGTCACGCTCGTGGATCCCGATCGACACGGTCACCTTGAGCCGCCGCGCGGCCGCCTGCATCGGCTTCAGGTCGCCCGCCTCGAGGTCGATGGCGTTCTCAACCAGTCGCCGGTGGATCTCTGAGGTGAGCTCGTAGTCGTTGCCCGGGCGCAGCCGCCAGAGCCATTCGGGATAGCCGGGGAGCCAGGTTTCGGGAAACGACACGAGCCGCGCGCCACGACCTGCGGCCTCCTCCAGCAGCTTGACCCCGCGCTCGAGAGTCTTCTTCCGGTCCAGCGTCACAGGCGGGTGCTGAACGACTGCGACCAGGTGCTTGCTCATCCCTTTCTTCTTCGGCATGGCGCCCATAGTGCGCTAGGCGGGCGCGGGGAAGTCACCGGCTCGGGCCAACATGCCCGGAAGCTCCTTGCCCAGCTGCCCGCCCAGCCACCTTGACGCCTCGATCAGGGCATCCAGGTCGATCCCGGTCTCCACCCCGAGGCCGCGCAGCAAATAGACCAGGTCCTCGGTCGCGATGTTGCCGGTGGCCTTGGGAGCGAAAGGGCAACCGCCTGCGCCGCCCACCGACGCGTCGAGCGAGACCACGCCTTCCTCGAGCGCCGCCACAGCATTGGCGTAACCCGTGTTGCGCGTGTTGTGGAAATGCGCGCCGGTCGTGGCGCCGAGGTCACGGGCGCCGCGCACCAGCTCGCGGACCTGGGATGGAACTGCGACCCCGATCGTATCCGCGAGGCAGACCTCATCCGCCGGGATCTCCATCAGCCGCTCGACGATGGACAGCACGCGCGCTGGAGGCACCGGGCCTTCGAAAGGACAACCGAACGCGACGCTGAGCGTGACGGTGATCGGCATCCTGTCGCTGCGCGCTCGGGCCACCAGCGCCAGAGCCGTCCTCAGGCCCTCGTCGGTCGTGGCGTTCTGGTTGCGCCTGCCGAACTCATCCGTGGCGGCAAACGCGTAGTGGACCTCATCGACTCCCGCGCCAACGGCCCGCTCGTATCCCTTCTCGTTGAGGACCAGGCCCGCATACGTTGTGCCAGCCTTGCGGTGCAGCGCTGCCATCACCTCTTCGGCGCCCGACATCTGGGGAACGAGCTTGGGGTTGACGAAGCTCGCGGCTTCCACGCGCTTCACGCCGGCCGCCGCCAACCTGTCGCACAATTCCGCGCGCAGCGCCGGCGGCAGAGCCTTCGCCTCGTTCTGGAGCCCGTCGCGTGGACCGACGTCACAGACGATCACCGCCATGCGAATAAGGTAGTGCCGCGTTGCTGGTCACCGTGCACGTCCATCCGCGTGCCTCCCGCGCCAGAACCGAATGGAAGGGTGATGTGCTCGAGGTCTGGGTCAACGCGCCGCCGGTCGAGGGCGCGGCCAATCAAGCCGTGCTCGAGGCCGTAGCGAAGGAGATGGGCGTGCGCCCATCGGCGGTCAGCCTTCGCTCCGGCGCCCGCAACCGCACCAAGGTGTTCGAGGTGACGAAGGACGGCGGGCGCTGACGCCCGCCGTCCTTGAAATCTTGCTAGCTAGCCGACAGAGGCGAAATAGGCGTCCTCACCGTGGCCGGTCCGACCTGCAAAGGAGATCGAGTTTCGCATGTCGGTCCAGTAGGCGACGACCCCGCCTGTCGACGTGGCGGCGATGTTGCTGTAGTCGCCGAGGAACGAGGTCGGGTTGGGGAAGGCTTGATCAAGAGTAGTCGACGAGAACCAGCGGTCTCCCTGCGTGGGGTCGGAGTTGACGTCCGAGACCTGCCCGACGGTGAACGTGAGAGGGTTGGCGGCGGTCTCGGTGGCCAAGCTGTATGCGTATGTGTGGTTGGCGGAGTCGACCGAGCGGTCGAAGAATCCGATCCGAAGCATGCCGGAAGTGTCGTACACGCCCCAGGGCATGAACTGGTCGCCGTCCAGCACCAGCGCCGTCGGTGTCGCCGACCAGTGCTTGCCGCTGTCGAATGACTCGCTAACGATCACGTCGGAGTTGGTCTTGGCCGTGTACGGGTCTGCGGGAGCAGGGGTGACGCTGTTGCGCATGTCAGACCACACCACCGCGAGGTGGTTGGCATTTTTCGGGTCGGCTGCGATGTTTCCCGCCGCCCAGCTGCGGAAGACGCTGTCCTGGTAGGTCTGGCGCCCGAAAGCGATCGGGTAATCGGTCGCGCCGTCGGTGGTGGTCGCCACCTTGACCGGCAGGCCAAGAGCCCCGCCGGTTGAGGGGTTGACCTGAACGACCTCGTAGTCGTCGCGGCCTGTGCTCAGGTCGGTGGTGTTCAGAAACGAAACGAAGATCCGGCCATCGGCGGTGACGACGGGGGTGGAGACGAACGCCTGGTCCAGATTGCCAGAGATGACAACTGGGGTGGTCCAGGTCTGACCACTGTCATGAGTGACCGAGGCGAAGATTCGAGCCGAGATGAAGCCTCCCTTCTGGCCGAGCCGGAAGTCGCCGTAAGTGACGACCGCGTTGCCGTTGCCCCAGGCCGCGACGTACTCCTTGTCGAGCAGGTCGCCCACGCTCGTCTCGACGCCGCTGCCCGAGGCGACTCGAACCACCTTCCAGTTCTTGCCGCCGTCCCCCGAGTTGGAGACGAGCACGTCAGGGTTGGTGGCGGTGAACGGGCCGACGAAGCGGAAGCCAAGCGTCCCGTAGTAGGCGTGGCCGTTGCTGTCAAAGGCAAGGGCGGGGTCGCCGGTGCCCTGATAGGCGGAGTTGGCGAAGACCGAGTACTCCGCCCAGGTCGCGCCACCGTCGAAGCTCACGTGCGCGCGAGAGCGGACCTCTTCGGTCAGGTGGCCGGCGGGGTTGAGCGAGAGCTGGTAGTCGTTGGCGCCGCCGATGATGTTCAACGCGTTCTTCGGATTGATGGCGATCGAAGTTTCGTTGTGCGGCCCGACCGTCGTCACCTCGTTGCAATCGGTGTTCTTGTTCGAATCGCTGGACGCCGTTGTCGTACAGATCGCGGTCCCGGGCGCGGCGTCCGGAGCCACGCCGAACTCGGCTCCGGCGACCGGCGCGGGAGCTTTGATCGCGTTGTGACTGAAGTCGACTGGCTGCGGGTTGGAGTCCGCCGCCACCGAAAAGACCTGGCTCACGGCGACGATCGAAATCGAAGCCAGAAGTAAGCGCTTGAGTCCTCTCACCACATCCTCCCTTGGACACGAACCTCTCGGGCCAGTACAACCCGAACAACCAGGTTCATGACTCTCGCACACTCGGGCTCGTGATGCCACTTTCGCACTCGGCGCTACCGGATGAGGTCTTCCATCGGTGTTGCGTGCACGGCATCTGCCCATCTCCCTGACGCAGCCACCGGGATCAGGCCGCGGGCGTCAACCTGATCACCGGGATCTCCCGGTCGGTCTTGGCCTGGTACTCGCCGTAGCGCGCCGCCACCTTGGCCACCCTCGCCAGGGCGGCTTCACGCTCGGTTCCCTGGAGCGACTCGACATGGGCCCGGAACTTTCGCTTGCCGACTTCGAGCCACACCTTGTCCGGGTTCTTGGCCAGGTTGACGAACCATGCCGGGTGGGTGCGGGCGCCCCCTTTTGACGCCACGATCAGCCAAGCGTCGTCGCCATCCGCAAACCCGCCCAGCACGTTCGTGCGTTCGCGGCCAGTCTTGGCTCCCACGGTAGTCAACAGGACGACCGGAAAGCCCATCATCACGGGCGCGGTGACGCCGGCGGTCTTGCGGTACCGCGAAACCTGCATGTCCATCAACGGCTTGCCCACCTTCATGAGTGACGCCATCCACGCCATGCCGCCTGCCCGCGTGCCGCTGGGCGGAATCCGGATCTTCTCGGTCGAGTCACGCATCGGCTAGCTGAATCTACGCCGGTTCACTGATATTCGCCGTTGTCGCTTCGCGGAAGGCATCTGCCACGCGCTTGGGAACGACCATCCGCCAGGCATCCAGCACAAGCTCGCGCATCTCCCGCTCGTCGAGAGCCGCCAGCCTCGCCAGGGCCCAGTGGTACCGAAAGTCCCCCTTCTCCGGTTGCATGAACTTGCCTGGCGACCCGCCGACCAGCCAGTTGCGCTCTTCCTTCGGAAAACCGAAACCCATCACGGTTTCGTCACGTGAGAAGGACACATAGACCATGCGCCCCACGCGGAACTTGACGCGACCGTGCACCAACGCCTCGGTCGTTCTCGGCAGCGAGGCAGCGTATTTCCGCACATCGTCAAGAGTGACCATTCGAAGCCTTCTCAATTTTGCGCGTGATGCCGGCGTCCGGCCAACTGGCGAGCCCGCCACTTAGGATGGGCCCGGAATGAGGACCTTGCTCACGACCGGGGGCCGGGCGGCCCCCGGCGATGCCGACATCACGGCCTGTTTCGCAAAAGCGCACGAGGACGGCTTCTGGCTGGATATCGAGGCGCCCGACGCGGCCGACTACAGGCTCCTCGAACAGGAGTTCAAGTTTCACCCGCTGACCATCGAGGACATCCAGCACCAGAACCAACGCCCCAAGCTCGAGGAGTATCCCGACTACAACTTCGCGGTCATCTTCCAGGCCGATTGGCTCGGCGACGATGTCGCCTTCCGTGAGCACCACCTCTTCATCGGGCCTCACTACCTGGTCACGGTGCACCTTGACCCGGCGCCGGTGCTCACATCTCTGGGGGAACGACTCGCGAAGAGCCCGGGCATGACCAAGGGGCAGCCCGCCTTCCTGACCTACCTCGTGATCGACGCGCTCGTGGACGCGACTTTTCCCATCCTCGAACGCGTCGATGACACGGTCGACCAGATGGAGGACGACATCATCGCGAAAGCAGCTCCAGGATCTGTCGACCGCCTCTATCACCTCAAGCACTCGGTGACCGAGCTCCGACGGTACCTAGGCGCACAGCGCGACCTGTTCCAGCGGCTGATCACCCACGGCATACACCTGCAGCAGCAGGACATGACCCTCTACTACCGCGATGTCTACGACCACATCGTTCGCCAGTACGAGACCGTTGACTCCTTGCGCGATCTGTTGACGAGCGCCATGGACGTATATCTGTCGACGGTCTCGAATCGCCTGAACCAGACCACCAAAGCGCTGACCGTTATCGCGAGCCTGTTCCTGCCCCTGAGCTTCTTGACTGGTTTCTATGGCATGAACTTCCAGTACCTGACCCAGGTGCTCGAAACGCCGTACTGGACCTTTGCAGCCGGCGTCGGCACGATGCTCATCGCCACGGGCATCCAGCTCTACTTCTTCCGGCGCAGAGGCTGGATCTAGGGGCTGCCGAGCCGCCGAGGCGCTGGTACCGTAGCGGCGATGCCGCTCAGCTCGACGGCTGCGCCCGCCCGGCAGCCTCCCAGCCTCGCGGCGGTTCTTCTCTATGGCGGGGCGGCGGCAGTCGTCATCGCCATCCACCTGGCGACCAACAGCACCCTGGGCTTCCATACCGATGAGCTCTACTACCTCAACAGCGGCAACCATCTTGCCTTCGGGTACGTGGACTTCCCACCGATAGTCCCTCTTTTCGCACGGCTCGAGACCGGACTGCTTGGAGTAACCCCTTGGACCCTTCGCCTTCTCCCCTCACTGCTGGGCGGCTTCCTCGTCGCGCTCTCCGCAGCCTACGTCCGCCGGCTAGGCGGATCGCTGCGGCTCCAGGGACTGGCCCTGATCGCGGCCATTGCGGCGCCGTTTCTCCTCGGTTCGAACTGGGTGTTCCAGACGGTGACCTTCGACCAGGTGACCTGGATGGTCGCCGTCTACTGGTTCCTGTGCCTGGTCATCGATCGACGGCCCAGGTACTGGATCTACCTCGGCGTCACGCTCGGGATCGGTCTCGAGGTCAAGTACACGATCGCCGGTCTCATCCTGGGCATCGTCCTCGCCGTCCTCCTCACGCCGGCGTTGCGATCAGCGCTGCGGACCACGTACCCATGGATCGCCGCCGCGGTCGCACTCCTGATCTGGGCGCCGAACCTCGCCTGGCAGATCGTCGAGGGTTATCCCACTCTCGCCTACCTCACCAACCATCAGGGGAGCGGCGGCGGCCCGGTGACCTATCTGATCGAGTTCGGCCTCTATTTCTTCTTTCTTATCCCTCTCTGGCTGGTCGGCATGATCTCGTTGTTGCGCACTCCACGCATGCGGCCAATCGGAATCGCGTGCGCCGTTCCCCTTGTCCTCTTCCTCTTCGTCGGCAAGTCCTACTACGCGGCGGGGACGATCCCTGTCGCCATGGCGGAAGGGCTCATGTTGATCTCCCGGATCGAGCGCCCAACCCTTCGGGGCCGACTCGAGATCGCAGTGGTCGCCTCGACCGTGCTGGAATTCGCCGTCTTCTTCTTCCTTGTCGTCCCGGTCACACCTCCCGATCGGATTCACAGCACCAATCTCGACGCTATCAATGAGGTATTTGCGGACAGCGTGGGCTGGGAAGACATCGCGAACCAGGTGACGACGATCTACCGCGATCTCCCCGCATCGGAGCGCGACAGCACGGTCATCATCTCGGCTTACTACGGCGTACCTGGGGCGCTACAGGTGTATGACAAAGCCGACGTACGCCCCGTGGCCGTCAGTCCGCAGCTGAGCGACTGGTACTGGTTGCCCGACAACCTCGAGGCGACAGCTGCTCTCATGGTCGATTACCAACCCTCCGACGTGGCGTGGATGTGCAGCTCACCCACTCTCGTCACGCACCTGACGGTGCCGTACCAGGTCAAAGGCCTCGAGCAAGGCGCGCCAGTCACGTTCTGTCAGCTCAAGCAGCCGATCTCGCAGATCTGGGGACGGCTCCGCAACTTCTCTTGAGCTCATCCCGGCGTAGCGCGCGGAGCTGGTCGGTGATCCACAATTGACGGCGGTGTCGAAGCAAGAGATCGACGACTACTTGGCGAAGGTCCCAGAGCCCAAGCGCGCCACGCTGCAGAAGCTGCGCGAGTCCATTCGCGACATCCTCCCGCGAGCCGACGAGGTCATCTCGTATGGGATGCCGGGATTCCGGCACAACGGCACCGTCATCGCCGGCTTCGCAGCTTTCAAGAACCATCTCGCGTACTTGCCTCACAGCGGCTCGGTGCTGGCCGAGCTGCATGACGAGCTCGCGGACTACGAGAGCACAGAGGGTTCCCTGCATTTCCCGATCGACAAGCCACTCCCAAAGGCGCTCGTGAAGAAACTGATCTCCGCCCGCCTCAAGCAGGTCAAAGCGAAGCAACCTCGATCCTGACCGCTTGGACGTGGGAGTTGGAAAGTCGCTCGTTGTCCGGCCATCGCGATGCGGTGACATGAGAGACCACCCAGCCGAGGCCCAATCAATTTGGAGGGGGTTATGACCACCAGCGGGAAGAGGGTGAGCTTCGGTATCAAGACCAGCCAGTCGAGCCTCACATACGAGGAGATCCTCAACACTTGGGTCCAGGCAGAGGATGTCCCCGTTTTCGAACATGCGTGGCTCTGGGATCACATGATCCCGTTGCGCGGACCGGTGACCGGCGCGGCGCTAGAGGCCTGGACGCTGCTCGCCGCTCTGGCCGCTCAGACCAAGCGCCTCCGCCTGGGCGTCATCGTCACCAACAACCGCCTCCGTCCGCCCGCCGTCCTCGCCAAGATGGCCGCCACCGTCGACATCATCTCGGGCGGGCGGCTCGAGCTCGGCATCGGTGCTGGCGCGGGCGAACAGCACGATGCCGCCTTGAGCCAGCTCGTTCACCGCGAATACGATGCCTACGGAGTCCCAGTGGTCCCGACGCCCGAAACTCTAGGAGCGCTGGGTGAAGCCTGCACGATCATCGAGCGCATGTGGGCGGAAGATGAGCCGTTCGACTTCAAAGGTCGCTACTACGGGTTGACCGGCGCGATATGCGAGCCGAAACCTGTCCAGAAGCCTCACCCGCCGATCCTCATCGGCTCAGCGGGTGAGCGGCTTGGGCTGCGCGTAGTCGCGGAGCACGCCGACATCTGGAACTGTCCGACTCGTGGCGACGTCGAAGAGTTCAAACGCAAGAGCGCTGTTTTGGACGAGCACTGCAAGGCGATCGGTCGCGATCCGAAAGAGATCCGGCGATCGGTGCAGCTTATCGTCAGCGCCAGGCGGCCGGGGGACGCGGCGACGACGGGCGAGCGGAACCTACCGCCTGCACCTGATCCCGCGCTCACTCGCAACCTGCTGATCGACTTCATCGAGGCGGGCGCCAACCATTTGGTCCTGGCGCCAGTCGGCCTGACGCCAAGGTGGCTGGCCGACGAGGTCGTTGAACCCGTGCTGGCGGCCGTCGGTCAGGAGCGCTAGACCCAGCGTTTTCGTAACGCGCCAGCCAGCGGTGCATCGGCTGCCGACACACGCCCGACTCGCTCGCCACCTCATCCACCGTTCGACCGGCGCCAATCACCGCTTGATCCGCCTTGTACCTTCTTGTCGCCCAGGTGCCGAACTTGTACAGGTTGGGGTGGCTAGCGGGATTTGAACCCGCGACACCCAGATCCACAATCTGGTGCTCTGCCATGCTGAGCTATAGCCACCACGGACGGGCCAGGAGCCGTGCTCTCGAGGAACCCCGATTTTACCCGCCCGTTTGTCAGAGAATGGGAGAGCGATGCCAACCACGGCGGAATTCGCGCAGGTGATCCAGTCCGGCGAGCTCATCGAATCACCCAAGGAGATGACGCCGGAATACCTGAAAGAGCTCAAGCACACGCTGATCGTTTCGGGCGACACGGAGCTCATCTCTGCCCCCGCGTACTACCTCGCCGCCAAGCGCGCCCCTTCCATCAACGCCTTCATGACCGGCATCGCGATCATCCAGGACGAGCTGGCCCACGCCCATATCGCCTACCACATCCTCGAAGAGCTGGGCGAGGATCAGGAGAAGCTCATCTTCAGCCGCGATCCCAAGAGCTTCCGTTATCCGTACGCGTTCGACGTTCCGCTCGACAGCTGGACCGAGCTAGTGGTCGCCAACGGGATGTACGACCAGGCCGGGTTCTGCCTTCTGGGCGACATCCACGACAAGTGCTCGTATGGGCCCTGGAAGCGCGGATTGAACAAGGTCATGGCCGAGGAGAACTTCCACCTTCGCAACGGCCGCACCTGGATGAAGCGCATCAGCGCCGCCGGCGGCTCGGCCAAAGACGAGCTGCAGCGCGCGGTGGACTGGATGTTTCCGCTCAGCGTCGAATGGTTCGGCCTGCCCGACTCGAAAAAGATGCATTCCACGCAGCTCGAGTACCGGCTGAAGGGATTGACCAACGACCAGCTTCGCCAGTGGTGGCTCTCCACCGTGGTCCCGTACTGCGAGCAGATCGGGATCAAGGTCCCAGCGCACAAAGAGGTGCGCGACGGCAAGGACGTCTGGGAGCTGGACTACCCGTTCCCGTGCGAGTTCGACGCCGACGCGAAGCGCTGGGACTTCAACCAGCCCAGCTCGTGGGACGACGTGCTCAAGCGCTGGCGTGCCCGCGGCCCTCGCAACACCGAGATGGTCGCGATGTTCCAGGAAGAGTTCCACAAGTTCCGCAAGACACACCGCAACCTGTCGTGACAACCGACCGTCTGTGGGCCGCGCTATCCGAGGTGCGCGATCCCGAGATGCCGGTCAACTTGGTCGACCTGGGCGTGATTTATGGGATACGAGAGGTCGATGGCACGATCGACGTGGACCTCACGTTCACGGCCATGGGCTGTCCTGCTTCGGAGTTCATCCTCGACGACGTGCGCGAGCGGCTCATGCGAGAAGAGGGGGTGCGCGAGGTTCGGATCAACGTCGTGTGGAACCCGCCCTGGACCTCCGCCTGCCTGACTCAAGCCGGCCGCGACGCGCTCGAGGAATGGGGCCTGGCGGTATGACCTACAAAAGGGTCAGCGGCGATGCGCTGGAGTACGAAGTGTTCGCGCGGAAGACGCGAGTGGAGCCTCTGCACCAGGTCGGCAGCGTCGTCGCGCCGGACGACGACCTGGCAATGGCTTACGCGCGCGCCACCTACGACGAGGAACGATGGTGCGAGATGGCCATCGTCCGAAAGGACCACGTGATCGAGCTCTGGAGCCCCGGAGAGCCATGAGCCTTTCCGACCTCGTGCTCAGCATCGCCGACAACAAGCAGATGCTCGGGCTCCGCTACGCCGAATGGGCCACTCGTGCCCCGTCGCTGGAGGCGGACATCGCCGCGGCCGCGATGGGCCTCGATGACCTGGGCCACAGCCGCGTCCTGTACGGATGCCTCGAGCCGCTCGGCTCCGATCCACGCGGCCGCGAGCGCGAATCCGACCCCGCCAGCCTGCGGGCCCTCCCCTACTTCGACCGGCCGTGGACCGAGTGGGCGCAGTTCGTCGCGGCCAACGCGATCCTCGACACCGCGTTCACGGCAATGATCGAAGCCTGCGTCGGCGGCTCGGTCGAGGTGCTCCAGCAGCGACTGCGCAAGATGCTCATGGAAGAGCGCTACCACTTCCTGCACGGCCGCAGCTGGCTCAAATCCGGCATCGACGCCGGCCCCCTTGACGAGGCCTGGCGGCAGGCGATCGAGTGGTTCGGGCCGCCAGATGGCGAGTCCGCCGCCCTTCATCGAGATGGCCGCTTGAGCATGGGCCCGGCCGAGCTGCTCGCGCGGCTCGAAGCACAGCTCGGCGTGCGAGCTCCTTTGGTCAGCGTCGACTGGAAGGCGTGGGATCCAATCCGGCGGCGAAGCAGGGCGGGAGCGATCGACGAGGCCACGTTCGCCATGCTTCGCGGCCTCGAGGAGAAGAAGTTTGCCCCGTCGAGTGCCGCCGCCAAAGAGGTCTGACGGCCCGCGGCCCGAGCCACGCTGCCCTCACTGCAGCGCGCGGGACGCCGAGGTGATCTCGCTGTTCGGGACCCAGGCCATGACCCTGCAGTACCGGTGCCGGCGGTGCGCGACGCTGTTCGAGGCGATCAAGTACGAGTAGCGCTAGCCCTCGTCGTCGTCCTCTTCTTCCTCACCCCCTTCCATGCCCGCCGAACGGCGGCGCCGCATGATGGCCAGCGGCAGCCCCGCGAGCACGACCACCACGATGAGCCCGGCGACGATGATCGGCAGCGCCTGCCCCCCGCCGACCGTCACCGCCCCTGCCGGCGGCGAAGCTGCGGAGTAGCCGGCCGCGAAGTAGCCCAGCGACGACGTCTGGGCCTGGAGCACGAACGGTCGTGTCGGTTGCGACTGGAGCTGGTGGTATGGACCGCTCGGGCTCGCGGCGATGTAGATGTTGTTCGGCGCCGGGAGGAGGTTGGAGAACACCATCTCGAGGTTGGCCGGCTGCTTCAACGGGGCGTCGGCGGTGATCTGGTAGACGTTGGTCACGAGCTTGATCCCTGCCGGGCTCGGGCATGTGGTGAGCGGCGAGATGTCCACCGAGATGCTCGATTTCCCGGTCGCGTCAAAGGCGCCTGGCAGGAACCCGATCACGATCTGGCCGTCGTTGGTGAAGGCCGAGTTAGCGTCACTGACGCCGCCGATCACGTTGATGCTGAGATGCCCTGAGCTCGGCTTGAGGTTGGATCCTGCCTGTGCGGGCGGACACACCCAGTTGTACGGCGCGGCCGGGCCAAACCCGTCGTAGAAACCGGGCGCGACCATCCATGCAGCCACCCCGTAAGCCGCGGCCGCGGCGGCCAGGATGGCGACCCTACCTCGGTGCGGAGTCACAGCAGCAGGTCCGCGATCACGTGGCCGATGATCGGGCCGACGAGGTCCCGGCAGGCCCACCGCCACAGGGCGAGCACGAGACCGGCCGCGGCGACCGCGAACAGGAAAGCCGGGGGATGCGAGAAGGCATGGGCGAGGGTCCACAGGGCGGTGCTGCCGATGATCGCCAGGGGAGCCCCACCCAGGTCGTCGAGCGCCGCATACAGCGCGCCGCGAAACGCGAGCTCCTCGCCGATCGAAATCGCGACGGCAGGCAGCGCCAGGCCGGCGGGAAGAATCGGCGCGGCGTCCGCGCGCACGGCGGCGGGCAGCAGGAGGACCGCGCCGAGGGCAAACCCGCCGATTATGCGCAGCCCGAGATGCGAAGCACCCAGGCCGAGGCTCTGGGCGCGCCAACCCACGGCGGCGAGTCCCAGCGCGGCGCCTCCGATGACGAGCGACGGGACCGCTGCATGCGGTGCAACAACGACCAGCGATCGCACCCACTCGACCAGCAGCACGTATGCCCCGATCTCGCCCACCCTGGCGTAGGGACGCCACCCAACGGCTGAGACCACGGCTCGATTATCGCCAGACGGTCAGGACGCGGTGAGGCGCTCGGGCGCCGAGTAGACGTTGAAACGTTCCCCGCGAAGAAAACCGACCAGCGTCTGGTTGAACTCGCGCGCGAGGGCCACCGCAAGGCTCGAAGGGGCTCCGACGGCGCAGAGCAACGGCATGCCGGCGCTGATCGACTTCTGCACGATCTCATACCCGGCGCGACCGCTGACCACCAGAACCGTGTCCGATGCGGGCAAGCGCTCATCGAGCAGCCGCCCGCCGACCACCTTGTCGACGGCGTTGTGCCGGCCCACGTCCTCGCGCAGGCAGACGAGCTCGCCTCCGAGGGTGAAGAGGCCCGCCGCATGCAGGCCTCCCGTGCGCTCGAAGACTCCCTGGTGCGACCGGAGCTGCTCGACCAGGGCGGGCAGGATCTTCGGATCGACCACGGGGCCGTCTTTCAGCGCCGACAGATCTCGACGCAGGTCGTCGATGAGAACTGCCCCGCACACGCCGCACGCCGAGCTCGAGAGCATGGATCGCTCGGGACGGCGACGCGGAGTCGCGGCCAGGTGAACGTCGACCTGGTTGGATTCGACGAGGGAGGCGTCGACACGGACGCGAGAGTCGGATTCACCCGCTTCCGCGCTGATCCTGATCTCCTTCACGTCGTTCCGAGACCGGATGATCCCCTCGGCGAACATCAGGCCGAGGGCCAGCTCGATGTCCTCTCCGGGCGTCCGCATGAGGACCGACAGCGGCGTCCCGTCGAGCAGTAGCTGGAGCGGTTCCTCGGTGACCACGGCGTCCGGCGAATTCGACCACTCGCCCGCCTCCCACCTCCGTACCTGCAGCTCGGGCGCGGACGGCCTGGCCACGGTTAGGCCCGCTCCTCGAGAACCCTGAGCTCCCGCGCCGAGCGCGGGACTGCGGTCGTGACGGAAAAGCCTCGCCACGCCGTCACCCTCTCGGCACGCATCGTGACAGTCCGCGGAACAGCCGCCGGGTCCATCGCGTAGCGCTCGGCGATCGCCTCCCGGTCCCCTTCGCGGTCAAAAGTTCCGCGCACGCACGCTCCGACCATCAACGAAGGACGGAAAGGATGGTGTGCTTCGATGACCACAGCCCCCGCGCTGCCCGAGCGTGGGCGGCCGCTGATCGGAGCGACGCTGACCTCGCCGCGTTCCACGTCCCAGTAGGCCGGGCGGATCACCGGCATCGCGCCTTCGATCCAACACGCGTAACCGCGCGACACGCCCGCGAGGCGCCGGCTGACGTCGGCCGGGACGGCCGGGACGCGCGCCGCCTGCGCGGCGGGAAACGGGGCGGCCTCGATGATGTCGGCGTGGCTCAGCCGAAGGCGCAAAACGACGCGGTTGTACGGCAGCCATGCGCGCGGAAGGCGCGCCAGGTCAAGCACGTACCCCGCAAAGTAGGGGGCGTTCTTCAGTGCGTAGGCTGCCATGCCAAGGAAATAGCCCGGCCCGTCGAGCATGGCCCGCACCTGGCCGGAGACAGAAAGCGGGTCGAACACATCGAGCGAGCCGCGCAGGTGCAACGCTGTCGACTCCCCGTCGACGAGGAAGGCGGCGCGAGGATCGCGTCTCGCCATGATCGTCTTGGCCGCATAGCGCGAGGTGGTCATCCACAGCGAGCCGTCCGCAAAGCTGAAGACAGCCGGGTTGACCAGCGGCGCACCGTGCGCAGCGCGGCCGGCGCGCAGGGCGAGCATGCCGATGGAGGCCCGACCCAGGATGGCGCTCGCTTCGCGGGTCAACCTCATTCGCCCACTCTAGTGGGCTGTCCGGCGCCTTGGGCGGTGGACCTTCAGGCTTCCAGCGTCTTGCGGATCTGCTGTAGCGCGCGCTCAAGCCGGCCGCGCACCACCCAGTCGACCCTACGGGCGATGGCGCCACCGATGAACGCGGCCGGCGGCTGGTAGGCGATGCGCAGCTCGATCAGCACGCCGCCTCTCACCTCGGTGAACGTGAACCCGCCCTCCTGCCGGATCACGCCCGACTCGGACTTCCAGCCGATCTCCTCGGGCGGTGACCAGCGGCTGATAACCAGCACGCTCTTGAGCGGGAATCCGAACGCGACCATCTCGACGTGGTAGCGGGCTCCGACGCCCTTGGTCTTGCGGCCAACCGGTTCCCATTTGCTGACGCCAGCGAGCACCTGGGCGACGTGCCGGAAGTCGGCAAAGTAGTCGAAAGCCTGCTGCGGCGTGGCCTTGACCGTCACCTCCGCCGAAAACTCGTTCCACGCCACACCTCCAAGATATGGGTTGGATGAGATGGGTTGAGGGCCGTGTGTCGATCGAAGACTCGGTTGACATGCCGCGTGCGGCACCGGCCCGGCTGCTCCGCGACTCGTATCTGCCCGGCATCAGCGCCGAGACGCTGGGGCTGGTGCGCGCCGATGACAACTCCTTGCGCGTTGGACGGTTCGAGCTGCTGCGGTTCGGTGCGCCCAAGCTGGGGCGCACCGCGGTCGAGTGGCCGATCGAAGGCGGCCTCCTGGCCAGAGCCCCAGGCGGCACCTTGCGCCTTCATTCTTCGGGCCGTCGGCTGGTGGCTTCCGTCGACGGATACCGTCCACGCCTGCCGGCGGCCGTCTACTCGGTGACGCAGCTTCCGTTACACCACCTGCTGACCCGCCTCTACCTTCTGCGGCTTCGCGGCCGCGATCCGGCTCCGGGCATCACCGCTACCTCTTCCAATCGCATGCGCGCCGCCGCAGTCGACCTGGCCTTTTGCGCCACGCTCGCCGGCGTGGTTGGACGCGGCCGGCGGGTGCGGGTCCTGTTGGGAATTGCGGCGGTCTATCACCTCACCTGCTGGAGCCTGTCTGGACGCACGCTTGGCGGGTTGGTGATGAGGCAGCGTGTGGTGTCGGTGGACGGATCGCGACCCAGCCCGGCGCAAGCGCTGGTGCGCCTGGTCGCCCTTCCGATCTCGTGGATTCGCGGCCGGCCGGACCACGACGAGATCGCCTGCACTGATGTGATCGGCGCCGGGCCGTAGCATCTTCACCGTGGACACGCGAGTCGACCTGGTCATCTTCGGCGCTTCGGGCGACCTGGCTGAGCGCAAGATCCTGCCTTCTCTCGGCCGCCTGGCGGCGCGAGAGGGCCGTCAGATCCGGGTCGTGGGCGCCGGCCGCAGCGAGAAGGCGACCGACGACTTCCGCCAGATGGTGCGCGAAGCGAGCCGCAACGAGAAGCTTGCGGCCTCCGCGGAATGGGTGAAGCTCGATTACAGCGATTGGGGGACCTTCGCCCCGCTCAAAGAGTTGTTGACCGGTTCGCCCAGCGTGATCTTCTATCTCGCCACGCCGGCCGAGACCTTTTCCGACATCGTGGCGGCGCTCGTCGAATCGGGCCTTTCGACCAAGCAGGACGAGTCGCGCAGCGTCGTGGTGGAAAAGCCGCTTGGCCATAATCTGTCGTCGGCGCAGAAGCTGAATGCCCAGCTCGCCGAGGCTTTCCAGGAAGAGCAGATCTATCGCATCGATCACTACCTGGCCAAGGACACCGTGCAGAACGTGCTCGCGCTCCGCTTCTCCAACTCGCTTTTCGAACCCGTCTGGAACCGGACGCTGGTGGAGTCGATCCTGATCACGGTGGCAGAGGAGGAGGGCATCGGCCAGCGCGCCGGCTACTACGACCAGACCGGCGCGGTCCGCGACATCATCCAGAACCATGTGCTGCAGCTCCTCGCCCTGATCACGATGGAGCCGCCGACCACTTTCGACGCTGAGTACGTGCGAAGGGCCAAGCGCGCGGCCCTGCGCGCGATGCTGCCGATCGACCCGACCACCGCTGTGCGGGGGCAGTATGACGGGTACCTGGAGGAGGATGGCGTCGCGCCCGACTCGAGGCGCGAGACATACGTCGCGGCGCGGGTCGCCATCGAGAACTGGAGGTGGGACGGAGTGCCCATCTTCGTCCGCACGGGCAAGGCGCTCACCCGCCGCGTGACCGAGGTCGTGATCAAGCTGCGTGACGCGCCGATGCTGCGCATCGCCGGCCGCCGCCAGCGCGGGATCCCGACCCTGATCGTGATCCGCATCCAGCCGGACGAGGGCATCTCGCTCCGCATCGGCGCCAAGCGCCCGGGGCCGCGGTTCGAGATGGTGCCGGCCGGCATGCGGCTCGACTATGCACGCCTCACCAAGGCGGCACTCCCGGATGCCTATGAGAACGTCCTGTCAGAGGTCCTGGCCGGTGGCCACTCGGCCTTTCCCGGCGCTGAAGAGATCGATCTCTCTTGGGAGATCGTGGATCCGCTGATCGCGGCCTGGGAGGCAGAAGGGCATCCCGAGATCTATCCGGTCGGCTCGTGGGGTCCCCGCGCGGCTGACGATCTCGTCGATGACGGCGGCGCCGGACGCTGGATCGTCAGCGGAGACGAACCGGGCACGAGCTGACGCCGAGAGATTCGGCGACCGAGGGGTCGTTTCTCCCCATCCCCGGCCTTCGGCCGGTACTTCCCCCCAAGCGGGGAAGTAAGAACTTCCCGGTCGGACGGATGGAAATGAGAAAGGGGCAGCGGTGGCTGCCCCTTTGCGTCGGGCGACAGTTTGAACTAAGCGCGGGCGCCTGCCGAGGTGCCGCCCTGCATCCAGAGGGCCGGCTTGTTCGGGTACAGCACCAGGAGAAGCACTGCGACGAGGATGGCGACGATGAACGGCATGATGTCAAAACGTCCGATGCTAATCGCGTCGAAGATCTGCCAGACGACTTCGAGGATCGCGTAGACGATGAGCGCGCGAACCCAGCTCACGTTTGCGATCGGGTCGAAACCCGCGATCATGACGCCGGCGCCGAAAGCGACGCCTGCTACTGGGGCGCTGATGCCCCAAATGCTGTCGAACTGAAAGAAACTGTTGCCGACGAAGCTCAGTCCTGAGCCCACTACGAGCAGGACTCCCATTACCCACATCAGAAGCTTCAACGCCAAGGGGTTCCACTTTGCCACTAGCAGACTTCCTCCATTTTCGACCGCGTTTATTGATTCGTGTTCGCAGCGCGGCGGCCGTGTATGTGCAACTTATATGCCGATTGCACGTGTTTAGCAACTCAATATCAGGCAAATACTTGCGACCCGCCCCGCCAGACGACGCGCGGCTTGAGGCCGTAAGCCCACGCAAAGGCGCCCTCGTGCTCTGCCTCCCACAGCACCAAGTCGGCCAGCTTACGCGGAGCGACGACCCCGCGGTCTGAACGCGAGAGCGAGTGGGCTCCTCCCACCGTGGCCGCGATCAAAGCGCGCTCCGCGGACATCTTGAAGACGCCGACCGCCATCGCCACCACAAGGCTCATGCTCGTGATCCCGCTCGTTCCGGGATTGTGGTCCGTGCCGAGGGCGATCACCGCGCCCGCCGCTGCAAGCTCTTTGACCGGCGGCAGCCTGCCGATCGAAAGGGCCGTGCCCGGAGCCAACGTGGCGACCACGCCGGCATGGGCGAGTGCGACAGCGTCGGCCTGGTTGGCTCGTAACAGGTGGTCCGCAGAAACGGCGTGCAGCTCTGCCGCGAGGCGAGAGCCTCCGGTCCGAGCGAGCTCGTCCGCATGGATTCGAGGTATGAGCCGCGCCTCGATCGCAGCCTTGAGAATTGCGCGCGATTGGGCGACGGTGAAGTAACCGCGGTCGCAGAAGACGTCGCAGAATCGCGCGCCGGCGAGGTGCGCGTCCACACACCAGCTCGCGGCTTCTTTCGCATACGAGGCGGTGCGCGCCCACCGGTCAGGAGGAACCGCGTGAGCCGCGAGGAATGTGACCTCGATCCTCGGCAGGTCCTTGCGCTGCGCCAGCCGCGCCAACATCCGGGTGGTGGCGAGCTCGCCCTCGCGCTCGAGGTGGTATCCGGTCTTGGCCTCGACCGTGGTCGCGCCGCCCTCCAGCCAGGTCCATAGCCTGCGCGCAGCGGCTTGCTCCAGGACGCTGACCGGCTCGGCCCTCGTCGCCTTCACGGTGGCGCGAATCCCTCCACCGGCCTGCGCGACCTGGGCATATGAGGCGCCCGCGGTCCGCATCGCGACCTCGGCCATCCGGTCACCGGCATACACGGGGTGCGTATGTGCGTCGATCAGTCCGGCGGTGACGAGGCCGCCGGCGCAGTCGTCATCTTCGATGATCGACTCCATCAGCTCGCGCGGCTCGTCGCCCTCCTTGCCGCACCAGGCGATTTGCTCTCCGTCACAGATCACCGCGGCGTTTTCGATCGCGCCCGCCGAGGTGCCCGTGAACAGGCGGCCGATGTTGTGTAGGCGCCTCATCGCGAGACGACAGTCTTGCCGCCGACGACGACGTTGGTCACGTCGCGGCCCGAGAGGCCGAACACCAGGTAGGCCGGATCGAGATCGAGATCAGGGGCGCGCAACGTCACGAAATCCGCCAGCCTGCCCACTTTGAGCTCGCCGGCGTCCCAGCCGAGAGATCGCATTCCGCCGGCGGTCGCCGCTTGCAACAGTGCCACGGGTTGGTGATGCACCCGCCGCCCGGTCGCGCGGCGTTGGTCGAGCTCTAGACCTCGCGCCTCTTCGAGCATGTCGATGACAGCGTTCGAGTCGCTTCCCACGGTCAGACGTGAACCGGCCGCGGCGAGCGCGCCGAGCGGCCCGACCTGGTCGCCGAGGTCCCGCTCGGAGGTGGTGCATGCGCAGACGGCCACGCGCCGGCGCCCCAATAGAGCGATGTCGCGCTCATCGAGGTGGATGGCGTGCACCGCCGTCACATCATCGCCGAGGATGCCTTCGCGCTCCAGCAATGCGGCCGGCGTGCACCCGTGAGCTGCCATGCATTGGTCCACCTCCGCCGGCTGCTCTGCGAGGTGGACGTGGAGGGGAGCGCCTCGGTTGCGCGCCCATGCGGCCACCACGCGCATGGACGCGGGGTCGACGGCGCGAACGCTGTGGATGGCGGCCGCGATGCGCACCCCTTCGCCGTCTTCGAGCTGGTCCACCCGGGCAGCCCATCGCTGTGCGTCGCCATCCGAGAACGAGCGCTGGGCCCCCTCGAGCGGGCGACCGTCGACGCCTCCTTGCAGGTAGCAGGTGTCCAGCAGCGTGACGCGAATACCGGTCCTCTTCGCGGCCGCGATCACCGACGCGCCCAGCTCGTTCCCCAGGGCGTGGAGGTAGTGGAACTCACCGACCGCCGTGATCCCGGCCTCGAGCATCTCTTTGAACACGGAGACGCAGTGGTCGAGGTAGCGCTCCGCCGTCCACTCGGTGGCGCGGTACATCTCCTGCCGCCACTCCCAGAAGTCTCCGCCCCCGGCCTCCGCCCTTCCGCGCAGCACGCGCTGGAACGCGTGGCTGTGCACGTTGGCCATACCCGGGATCGTCCAGCCCTTCAAGACCGTGGCGCCCGGCGGCACCGCCGCGCCCTCGGTGATCGAGCTGATGAGGCCGTCGTCGACCTCGATCAGCACGTCTACTGCACGGTGGCCCAGCCACGCCTGCTCCGCGTGCCAGAAACCGCCGCCCTTCATTCCCGCATGGGGATGCGGACGCCACGCTCCTGGGCGACCTCGATCGCGCGCTCGTAGCCGGCGTCGGCATGCCGCATGACGCCTGTACCAGGATCGTTGGTGAGGACGCGCTCGAGCTTGCGAGCGGCGTCGTCCGTCCCGTCCGCGACGACCACCATGCCAGCATGGATCGACCGTCCAATTCCCACGCCGCCACCATGGTGCACGCTGACCCACGACGCTCCGCTTGACGTGTTGAGGAGAGCGTTGAGAATCGGCCAGTCCGCGATGGCGTCCGAGCCGTCGAGCATTGATTCCGTTTCGCGGTACGGCGAGGCGACCGAGCCGGAGTCGAGATGGTCGCGGCCGATCACGATTGGGGCCTTCACGTTTCCGCTGCGGACGAGCTCGTTGAACCGCCTGCCGGCGCGGGCGCGCTCACCGTAGCCGAGCCAGCAGATGCGCGCGGGCAGGCCCTGGAACTTGACCCTCTCGCCAGCCGCCTCGATCCATCGCACGAGGGCGGGATCGTCGGAGAACTCTTGGACCATGGCGCGGTCGGTGGCGGCGATATCGGCCGGATCACCCGACAGGGCGACCCATCGGAACGGCCCCTTGCCCTCGCAGAACAGCGGCCGGATGTAGGCAGGCACGAAGCCTGGGAACTCGAATGCGCGCTTGCTGCCGCCGAGCCGCGCCTCGGCGCGGAGGCTGTTGCCGTAATCGAACACCTCGGCACCGCGGTCCATGAACGCGACCATCGCGTCGACGTGGCGGGCCATGCTCTCGCGCGCGCGTCTCACGTACTCCTGCGGATCGTCCAGGCGCAGCTCCAGCGCGTCCTCCGGGGAGAGGCCCGCCGGCACATAGCTCAAAGGGTCATGGGCAGGGGTCTGATCGGTGACCACGTCGGCGTCGAAGCCGCGAGCGGCCAGCGCAGGCAGCACCTCGGCAGCGTTTCCGAGAAGGCCGATCGACAGCGCTTGCTTCGCCCTCCTGGCATCGCCGGCGAGTCGCAGCGCGTGCTCCAGGTCATCGGCTTTGACATCCAGGTACCGATGCTCGAGACGCCTTGCGATGCGCTCGGCATCGACCTCGATACAGAGCGCCACCCCGCCGTTGAGCGTGATGGCGAGCGGCTGCGCGCCGCCCATGCCCCCGAGGCCCGCGGTGAGGGTGACCGTCCCTGCGAGCGAGCCGCCAAACCGCTTGCGCGCGATCGCCGCAAACGTCTCGTACGTGCCCTGCAGGATGCCCTGCGTGCCGATGTAGATCCACGAGCCGGCGGTCATCTGGCCGTACATCGTCAGGCCGAGCGCTTCGAGTCTCCTGAACTCGTCCCAGTTGGCCCACTCGGGCACGAGCATCGCGTTGGAGATGAGCACGCGCGGCGCCCACTCGTGGGTGTCGAAGACTCCAACCGGCTTGCCCGACTGGACGAGCAGCGTCTGGTCCCCCTTGAGCCTGCGCAACTCTCGGACGATTACTTCATAAGCCTCCCACGAGCGCGCGGCGCGCCCCGTGCCCCCGTACACGACCAGGTCCTCGGGCCGCTCCGCGACCTCCGGGTCGAGGTTGTTCATCAGCATTCGCATCGCGGCCTCCTGCGGCCAACCCAGGCAGCTGATCTCCGATCCGCGCGGCGCGTGGATCACGTGGCTCATCGCAGCGGACCGGTCACGGATTCGGCCGCCTTGATGATCGCCCCGCTGCGGATCAGCTCTTCGGCGGCGGCGAGGTCCGGCGCCACGACCCGATCCGGACCGACGCCGGCAACCCGAGTGCGCAGCAGATCACGGACCGCGGCCGTCGCCGGCGAGGCCTCAAGCGGCCTGCGGAGGTCCTGGGCGCGGGCGGCCGACACCAGCTCCACGGCCAGGATGTGCCCGAGGTTGGCGAGCACGGTGCGCAGCTTCAACGCCGCCCCCCAGCCCATCGAAACGTGGTCCTCCTGCATGCCCGAGGTCGGGATCGAATCGACGCTCGCAGGGGCGGCCAGCCGGCGGTTCTCCGCCACCAGGGCCGCGGCCGTGTACTGCGCCACCATCAGACCCGAGTTGACCCCCGGCTCCTCGGCCAGGAAGGGAGGGAGTCCCTCTGAGCGGTGTGGATCGAGAAGGCGGTCGACGCGGCGCTCGGCGATCGCGCCCACCTCTGCTGCGGCGATGGCCAGGAAGTCGGCCGCAAATGCGAGCGGCTCGCCATGGAAGTTGCCGGTCGACTCGACGTCGCCATTTTCCAGCACCACGGGGTTGTCGACCGCGGACGACAGCTCGATCGATGCGGTGCGCCGCGCGAACTCGAGGGTGTCGCGCGCTGCGCCGGCGACTTGCGGGCTGCATCGCACGGAATACGAGTCCTGGACGGCATGCTGCGAATGGCGGTGCGAGGCGACGATCTGCGAATCGCGCATCATGCGCGCGAGGTTGGCCGCGCTCGCCACCTGGCCGGGGTGGGGCCGGATCTCGTGAAGGCGAGGCTGAAACGTGCGGTCCGTGCCTAAAAGCGCCTCGGCCGACATCGCGGCCGTCACGTCGGCAGTCCGGAAAAGCAGCTCTGCTTCCGCGCACGCCAGGGCCAGCATGCCCAGCATCCCGTCGGTCCCGTTGATCAGCGCCAGGCCTTCTTTGGTCTCGAGCTTGACCGGCTTGAGCTTCGCGGCCTTCAGCGCTTGCGACGTCGGCTTCCTCGTGCCGTCCGCGTCGAAGACCTCGCCTTCCCCGAGGAGCGCGAGGGCGATGTGTGCTAGAGGGGCAAGGTCGCCGCTCGCCCCGACCGAACCGTGGCGCGGCACCACGGGCGTGATCCTGGCGTTCAGCATCCCTATCAGCGCCTCCGCGATCAACGGTCTCACGCCGGACAGGCCCATCGCGAGCGTGCGCGCCCGCAGCAGCATGGTGGCCCGCACCACCTCGATCTCGACCGGGGGTCCCATCCCGGCCGCATGCGAGCGGATGAGGGCAAGCTGGAGCTCCGGCTGACGGAGGGGCGCGATACGGGTCTGGGCCAACGCCCCGAATCCGGTCGATACGCCGTAGACCGGCTCGCGGGCCCCGGCCGCGCGCTCGACCCGGGCGCGGCTTCGCTCCATCCTCGTCCGGGCCGCCGCGGCCAGGGCGACCGTTTCCCCATGGCGTGCCACGGCCACGACCTGACCCTCGGTCAGGCCCGGACCCCGCAGCGTGACCGTCATCGGTGCAAGGCTAGCTGAGATTCTTGAGAGCTTCGCGGCGGCTCAACCCGCTCAGCTCAGCTTCATGTTCTCGGACGTATCGCGCGACCTCCTTCGGATCGGTATGCGCGTACTGGCGCAGCGCCCATCCGATCGCCTTGCGGACGAAGAACTCGCGATCACCGAGGTTAGGCTCGACGTTGGCGTAGAGGAGCTCGAGGTCGGTGTCGCCCTTGAAAGAGAGCTGGCAGATGATGGCGACGCGCCGCTTCCACATGTTGGAATCGGTGCTCCAGGCGCGCATCACCGGCTTGATCTCCTTCGGGTGAGCGCGTAGAAGCCCGCCCACCGTGTGGACCAGCTCGTCGACGAGGTCCCACCATGCGCCGGTCTCGACCATCTCCTCGATCATCGGCATGAGGCCTGGGCCCACGCATTCGCGATATCGCTTCTCCCGCAACAGGTACAGCGCAGCGTGTCGCTCCTCGCGATGCCGGGCGCCCCGCCACAGCTCGAGCACTGCGCTCTTCCAGCCGGCGCACGAGCCGGGCTCGCGCTCGGAGAACACCTCCTTGCAGACTCCCCGCACCTGGGGGAGGCTCAGCCCGTAATACGGCATCGTGGATTTCATGTACGCCCTCATGACCTTGGCCCGTGCCGGGTTCGCGAGCTTCGACATCTCGGTGCGCAGGCTGCGCGAGAGCGCTGAGGCGGCAGCGCTCACGGGGCCTCGACGAAGCGGGCGTGGACCGGGGTTCCGGCCTCGACGTCGACCACCCAGGTCGCCCCTTTCTCATAGCCCCCGTCACCCGGTTTGACGACATGACGGTTGACCAGGTCCTCGACCAGCTCCCAGACGATGTCGCCATGGGTGCTCAGCACGACGCCATCGAGGGCGGGGTCGCCCATGAACTGCATGGCGCCGGCGAGACCGTGGCCTTCCGCTAGCGAGGCCGACTGTTTCACCGGCAACCCCTTCGCACGCGCAAGCGGTTCGACGGTCTGCACGCACCGCAGGTATGGGCTCGAGAAGATCGCCGTGACGCGGAGCGCCTCGAAGATCGAACCCAGGGCCTCGGCCTGCTTGAAACCCTTCTGGCTCAGCGGCCGGAGGCGATCGTCTCCGGTCCAGTGCCCGCGACTGCCGGCTTTCGCATGGCGCATGACGTAGAAGGTCGCCACAGCGCCCCGGCTCAGGCCATCCAGTCGCGCAGGCGTTTTTGCTCCAGTGACTTCCAGGCCTTCGGCCACCGGCTTCGGGCTTCCTCCGCGGCGATGTGCTCCATCGCGATGAGCTCGCCGGCGACGAAGGCGCGTCGTCCGGTGACCCTGGCGGTCCGCAGCCACGCTTGCGCGGTGACGCTGTCCTGGTGCTCACCGAGCACGGTCTGCAGCTTGGCCGCTGCGCGCCCGAACGCCTCCGCCCCGCTTCCGGCGACCGGCGCCACGGCCTCGGCTGCATAGCGCGCTCGTTTGGCGAGGATGCGGATCCGGTGCAGCTCGGGATCGGCCGGCTGCTCGGGAAGCTGGCGTACCGCCGAACGGAGGCGCCGCCACGGGGTCGACGCCAGGGCCGGGAGGAGCGATATCGCCGGCTGATCGGCATCCGGGAGCGTCGCCGGCGCGTGCGCCGCGGCTACCAACCGCTCCAGCAGATCGACGTATCGGCTCGAACCCAGGTCGGCGAGGAGCTTCTGGCGCATCGCCTCGATCTCGGTCTCGAGCAGGCTGAGCAGCGAGGCCGCAGACCGAGCATCGCTGGCGGGCAGCGAGGCCGAGCGGTCGCGTAGTCGCTCGAGCAGCACCTCGCTGTCCCTCACCGCGCCCAGGCTCATCGCGATCCAGCCGAGCTCCGACCGAAGGGGGTCGGTCCACTCGATCTCGAGCAGCGGGGCGAAGGTGCGGAGGTGCGAGCGCAGCTTGCGCGTCGCAACGCGGGCCTGGTGCACCGCCTCGGGGTCGCCGCTCGTGCGCACCAGCGGGTCTTGAAGGAGCAGCGCCGCCACCGAGTCCGCGAGCATGCTCCGGATCACTGCTTGGGCGGATGCATCCTTCTGCACAGCCTGGGAAGACACCTCCGGCGGCTCCATCGCCCTGGGGCCGAGCGCCCGGATGTACTTGGGCGTGGGGTCCGGGGCGCCGGCGCCGGCGCCCCGCAGGCGCATCACCAGGGGCGCGACGATGCCATCGCCGGCATCGCCGTCCGCCGCCACCTCGACCTCGATCTCCCTGAACCGCGCGGCCACCCGGCGGCCGTCGCGGACTGACACCTCGTCATCCACCACCTCCGCAATGCGCCTGCCGGCGGCGTCGACCAGTCGGATGCGACGCCGAAGCGTCGAGAGCCGCGCAACCGGCACGAGCTCGGCCTTGCGAACGTAGGCGCGGACGAGTGCGACCGCCGCCTCGGGCGGCTTCTTGGCGCCTCCTTCGAAGGTCAGCTCGTCACGCTGAAGGAGATCTGCTGTCTGCTTGCCCACCGGGGCCTTCGGAGCGAGCTTGAGGGTCCAACCCTCGCCCGCGCGATGACGGAGCGAGACCCCCCAGCGGGCGAGCCGCAGATCTGGAGTGTCGTAGTAAACGGTCTCCATGCGTACCGCCTCAGGCGCAGTCACGACGACGCCCTCGACGACTCCGTTGAGATCCGGGAGGTGGAACGCGGGGCCGGCCCCGAGCTTCACCTCGCGCTCTAGCACCGCCGGTCAGGCATGCGGCACGCCGTTCACGACCGTCAGGCCGCGGGCAACCTCGAGAGCCATCTCCTGGAAGCGTCGATGCGAGTTGAGCCCGGCGACCGTCGGCACGTGCCGCCATCCGCCATCCGGCCCGAGCTCCCATGCCAGGACGTCGTCGGCAAGGTAGATCTCCAGGATCTCCGCCAGCCGACGGCGCAGCAGCGGGTCGGTGACGGGGACGACCGCCTCGACACGGCGGTCGAGGTTGCGAGGCATGAGGTCGGAAGAACCCAGGAAATACTCCGGCTGGCCGCCGTTGCCGAAACAGAAGATGCGCGAGTGCTCCAGGAAATGGCCGACGATGGAACGGACCCGGATGCGCTCTGAAAGACCCGGCACGCCGGGGCGCAAAGAGCACATGCTGCGGATCAGGAGGTCGACCTGCGCGCCCGCCTGCGACGCGGCGTAGAGCCCGTCGATGATCTCGGAGTCGATCAGGTTGTTGACTTTGATGACGATCCGGCCGCCCACCACCGCCTCGCGCTCGATGAGCCGCATGATGTCGGCGCGCAGGCTGGTCGGCGCGACCAGGAGCTTGCGGTACTTGTTCTGGCGGCTGTAACCCGTGAGCAGGTTGAACAGCTCGGTCACGTCGGCGCCGAGGTCCGCATCCGCGGACAGCAGGCTCACGTCCTCATACGCGCGCGCCGTGTTCGGGTTGTAGTTGCCGGTCCCCACGTGAAGGTAGTGCCCGATGTGAGCACCTTCGCGCCTGACCACGAGCGTCACTTTCGCGTGGGTCTTGAGACCGAGCAAGCCGTACACCACGTGCACGTTGGCTTCTTCGAGCGCCCTCGCCCAGCCGATGTTCGCCTGCTCGTCACCGCGGGCTTTGAGCTCCACCAGCGCAACCACCTGCTTGCCGCGCTCGGCAGCGCGGATGAGCGCTCGCACGATGGGGCTGGCAGGGCCTGACGTCCGATACAGCGTCTGCTTGATCGCCAGCACGTCGGGGTCGCTCGCCGCGTGGTCGATGAACGCCTCGACCGAGGTGGCGAACGAGTCATAAGGGTGGTGCGCAAGAACGTCGCCGGCACGCAGCACGGCAAACAGGTCCGGGACCTCGGCGCCGAGGCCGCGAAGGCGGGGCTGGGTGGTCGGCGTCCACGACTCCTCTTTGAGGTCGGGACGGTCCAGCTGTGCCAGCGCCGCGAGGCTGCTCAGGTCCAGGAGGCCCTCGGCCTGGTACACATCGGCCGGCTGCAGCTCGAGCTCGCGGGTGAGGAGGTCGAGAACCGCTGGCGACATTCCCGGGTCCACTTCGAGGCGCACCACCCTGGCGTGGCGCCGGCGCCGGCGCAGCTCGGTCTGGATGGCGGCAAGCAAGTCTTCGGCATCGCTGTCGACGTCGTCGAGGTCGCCGTCGCGCGTCACCCGGAACGGGTGGTGGGCGACGATCTCCATGCCGGGAAACAGCGCCGGCAGATGCAGGGCGATCACGTCCTCGAGTGGCACGTAGCGCTCTCCTTCGACCAGCGGGATGAACCTCGGCAGAACCGGCGGCACCTTGACCCGGGCGAACCGCTGCTGGCGGCGCTGCGGGTCCCGGACCATGACCGCGAGGTTCAAGGAAAGATGCGAGATGTACGGGAAGGGGTGGCCTGGATCGACCGCCAGGGGGGTCAGGACGGGAAAGATCTGCTGCCGAAACATCGTGTGCAGCTGGCCCAGCTCCTTCTTGCTGATCTCATCGCGCCTGACGATGGCGATTCCGGCCCCGGCCAGAGCCGGCGCGATCTCGCGGGTGAACAGGCCCTCCTGCCGGTCGACCAGGTTTTCGACGCGGCCCCGAATCGCCTTCAGCTGGTCGAGCGGCGACATGCCGTCAGGTGAGGCAACCGCAACGGCCGCCAGGACCTGCTCTTTGAGACCGGCGACGCGGACCTGGAAGAAGTCATCCAGGTTCTGGCTGAAGATGGCCAGGAAGCGCACCCTCTCGAGCAGGGGCAGCCGGGAATCCTCCGCCATGGCGAGCACGCGTTCGTCGAAGTCCAGCCGGGACAGCTCCCGGTTGATGTACCGGGAGACCGGAAGCGCGAGGACAGGCGACTGCTCGGAATCCGGCTGGGCCCCCACCACGGATTGAACTCTAGCGGGTGGACGGCGATACTTCGGTTAGGCGTCGGTAAAGGCTTTCAAAGACCGCCTCGCGGCCCTCTGCTGGGCTGAGCCTGCGGGTTTCAGCGCCCCGCAGTCGGGCCGGGCGAGCGCCCGGCCCGCTACGGGAAAGATCGATCTAGCCGAGCGCGGCGACGACGTTTGAGAACACGTCCTGGATCTGGTTCCCCATGGTCAAAAGAATCACGATAACTACGATCGAAACGAGAACCAAGATCAGCGCGTATTCGACCATGCCCTGGCCGCTCTGGCGACCGGACATTATTCGGCTCTTCACCGGCAAAATCACCTCCTTTCTCGCCCGCGGCGAGGGTCTGGAAACCGTAACTGGTACAACGCTGGAGTTCAGCTTTCATTAAGAAATTCATTTCAACTCTTTGTAATGGATTTCATAAGCACGGCTAATATGTTGCCATGCGAAGACCGGTCTTCACCCTCGAGCAGCTCCGCTCCTTCGTGGCCGTCTCCGAGCACGAGCACATCTCCAACGCGGCCGCCTCGCTTTTCTTGACCCAGGCCGCGGTGACCCAGCAGATCCACCACCTGGAACGGGCCCTCGGCCTGCAGCTCCTCGAGCACTATGGACGGCGGATCCGCCTGACCGGCGCGGGCCGGGAGCTCGCAATTTCGTGTCGAGCCGTGCTGAGGGCCGTCGAGGTGCTCGAGGACACGTCGGAATCGATGAAGAACCTGCAGGCGGGCTCGCTGCACATCGGTGCGAGCCCCACCTGCGCGAGCTACTACCTTCCCGATCGCCTGGCCGAGTTCTCACGGCTCCGCCCGGGCATCAAGCTGGATGTCTCCATCGAATCCACCTCCAACATCAACCGGCAGGTGGTTGCGGGCACGGTCGACTGCGGGCTGATAGAAGGAGAGGCGGACCCAGAGCTCCTCTCATACGTCCTCGCGGAAGATGAGCTCATCCTGGTCGCCCGGCGCGACCATCCGCTATCGGCGCTGCCGACCGTCACCCCCGCGCAGCTCGCCGAGCACCGCTACCTCAGGCGCGGACCGTCCTGGTCCGCCGAGCACAAAGTGCGCGAGATGCTCGGCGAGGCGTACGAAACAGCAGACGTCCTCAACCTTGGACACCCTGAGTACGTCCGCGCGGCCGCAATCGCCGGACTCGGCTTCGCGGCCATGCCGCGACTGGCGGTTGAGGCCGACATCGCCGCGGGAATCTTGAAGGCGCTGCCCACCCCGTCGATCTTCAGGTCGATCAGCGTGATCCGCCGCAAGGCGAAGGGCGGCCCGGTCCAGGAGGGTTTCTGGGAGTACCTGACGCGCCGAGCGCCTGGCGTTTCCAAGACAATCTAGCGGGGTGGCCGATACGAACGGTCCGGCTGTGATCGAGACTCAAGGGCTCCGCCGTGTGTTCAAGACTCGCGCCCGGACGGTCGAGGCGGTGGCCGGCGTCGACCTGACCGTGAAGGCCGGAGAGATCTTTGGCTTCCTCGGCCCGAACGGCGCCGGCAAGACCACGACGCTCCGCATGCTGGCGACCCTCATGCCGCCGAGCGGCGGCACCGCTCGCGTGGCGGGATGCGACCTCTCGACCCAGCCCGGCGAGATCCGCAACCGCATCGGGTACGTGGGACAGGCGGGAGGCGCCGACCGCGAGATCACGGGCCGGCGCGAGCTCGTTTTCCAGGGTCGCCTTTACGGGATGTCGAGCGAGCAGGCCAAGAGGCGCGCAGCCGAGCTGATCGAGATGCTCGAGCTCGAGGTCTGCGCCGACCGCGCCGGCAGCACTTACTCGGGCGGGCAGAAACGCCGGCTCGACATCGGGCTCGGCCTCGTCCACAACCCGCAGCTGTTGTTCCTCGACGAGCCGACCACTGGGCTCGACCCGCAAAGTCGGGCCCGGGTGTGGGACGAGGTGCGGCGAATGCATGAGAGGGGCACGACGGTCTTTCTGACCACCCACTACCTCGACGAGGCAGATGCGCTGTGCGATCGGATCGCGATCATCGACTCCGGCAAGATCGTCGCCCAGGACACACCCGAGGAGCTCAAGCGCGCCGTCGCCGGCGACGTGGTGACGCTGAGCGTGGCCGGGGATCAGCAGCGTGCCCTCGACCTCCTGAAGAACCAGCCCTTCGTTCGCGAGTCACGGCTCGAGAACGGTTCCATTCTTCTATACGTGGACCGCGGCGAGGTGGCCATGCCGGCGATCCTCCGCCTGCTGGACACGGCGGGCATGCAGCTCATGACGATCGGCCTTCACCGCCCGAGCCTCGACGACGTCTTCCTCCGCCAGACGGGACGGTCGCTGCGGGAGACCGCGGCATGAAGCTGGCCCGGGACACCTGGCTGGTCTTCGGCCGCTACTTCGGACTGTTCATCCGCAACCCTGCCTGGGTGGCGATCGGGGTGCTGCAGCCGGTGCTGTACCTGGTGCTCTTCGCCCCTCTGCTCAAGCCGCTGGCCGGCGTCCCGGGCTTTCCGTCGGGCGGCGCTTACAACGTGTTCGTGCCCGGCCTGCTGGTGCAGCTCGGCATGTTCGGCGCGGCCGGCGTCGGGTTCAGCCTCATCTCCGAGCTCAGGATGGGGGTGATCGAACGGCTGCGCGTGACGCCCGTCAGCCGGATCGCCCTTCTTCTCGGCCGGGCGCTGCGCGACATGCTGTCGATCCTTGTTCAGTCCCTGATCCTGATCCTGCTCTCGCTGCCCTTCGGGCTCAGCATCAACCCCATCGGCGTCGTGGTCGTGCTGGCCCTGATCGCCTTGATCGGGCTTCTAACCGCCTCGGTGGCATATGCGGTCGCGCTGTGGGTCCGCGACGAGAACAGCTACGCGCCCATCGTCTTCACGTCTGCCTTGCCCATCCTCTTGCTCTCGGGAGTGCTGCTCCCGCTCGGCTTCGCTCCCCACTGGCTGCGCAACATCGCGGCGGCCAACCCCCTTTCGTACGCGGTTGATGCCGCCCGCGCCATATTCGTCGGTCATCTGGGAGATCCGAGCGTGGCCAAAGGGGTGGTGATCATGCTGGTCCTGTCGATCGTCGCGATCATGGTCGGCGCCCGCGCCTTCGGCCGCGCGGTGGCATAGCGGCATTTGGAGATGGTTCCGTTGATCGACACGTCCACCGAGTTCGGCGCTCGGGCCGCGAAGCGACTGCAAGAGGAAACCATCGGCTGGCTGGTCACCGTGGCCAGAGACGGCACGCCTCAGCCCAACCCGGTGTGGTTCTCCTGGGACGGCGAAAGCATCCTGGTCTACAGCGAGCCCGGCCAGGCCAAGCTGCACAACATCGAGGCCAATCCAAGGGTCGCGCTCCACCTGGACAGCCGGAGCAGCGGTGACGACATCGTCATCGTCATCGCCGGGGCGGCGCTCGACCCGTTGGCTCCGCCGTTGCACCAGAACGCTCGTTACGTGGCTAAATACCACCAGGAGATGGCCAGACTTGGGCTGGGGCCACCCGAAAAGATGACTGAAACCTTCAGCGTGGCGCTCCGGTTGATCCCTAGCAAGGTCCGCGGCTTCTAGCCGATGGCGTTCCGCACGATCATCGAACCGTTCCGCATCCACTCCGTGGAGCCGCTGCGGATGACGACGCCTGGCCATCGGAAAAAGGCCATCCGTCAGGCGGGCTTCAACCTCTTCGCCTTGCATTCCGAAGACGTGATCATCGACCTGCTCACCGATTCAGGCACCGGGGCGATGTCGCGCGACCAATGGGCGGGAGTGCAGCGCGGGGACGAGAGCTACGCGGGGTCGCCCTCGTACTACCGCTTCCTCGAGAGCGTGCAGGACCTTTTCCCGTTCAAGCACGTGATCCCGACCCACCAGGGTCGCGCGGCAGAGAAGATCCTTTTCACGGCGATCGCCGGGCCGGGCAAGCTCGTGCCCAACAACACTCACTTCGACACCACTCGCGCCAACGTGGAGTTCACGGGCGCCGAGGCCGTCGACCTGCTGTGCGACGAGGGAAAGGATCCCGCCGCCGTCCACCCGTTCAAGGGCAACATGAACGTCGAGGCGCTCGACACCCTTTTGAAGTCGCGCCGAGCTGATATCCCGGTCGTGTTCGTCACCATCACCAACAATTCAGGCGGCGGCCAGCCGGTGTCGCTGGCCAACCTGCGCGCGGTGCGGGAGGTCTGCTCACGCCATGGTGTCCCGCTCTTTCTCGACGCATGCCGCTTCGCCGAGAACGCCTGGTTCATCCGTGAGCGCGAGCCGGGCCAGCACCGCCGGAAGGTGAGCGACATCGTGCGCGAGATCGCCTCGCTGGCGGATGGCATGACCATGAGTGCCAAGAAGGACGGCCTTGCCAACATCGGAGGCTGGCTCGCCATGAACGATGACGATTGGGCCGCGCAGTGCAGGAACCTGCTCATCCTCACCGAGGGCTTTCCCACCTACGGCGGCCTCGCGGGTCGCGACCTGGAGGCGATCGCACAGGGGCTGAAAGAGGTCGTCCAGCACGACTACCTGCAGTATCGGGTGCGCTCGACCGCCTACCTCGGAAACGCCCTGGGCGGGTTGGGCATCCCCATCGTGCAGCCGCCCGGCGGCCACGCCGTGTATTTAGACGCGCGCGCGATGCTCGGCCACATCCCGCCCCTGCAGTACCCGGGCCAGGCCTTGGCCGTGGCCCTGTACGAGACGGGCGGCGTGCGAGGGTGTGAGATCGGGACGGTCATGTTCGGGCGCCGTCCGGACGGGACCGAGCAGCCTGCGCCTCTCGACCTGGTGAGGCTGGCGATTCCGCGCCGCACATACACGCAGAGCCACATCGACTACGTCATCGAGGTGTGCGCCGAGGTCGCTCGCGGCGCCGCCCGACTCCCCGGGTACCGCATCGTGGAGCAGGCCCCCACGCTTCGTCACTTCACCGCGCGTTTCGAACCTCTTCGCGGCTGACCTCGGGCGCCTGCGCGATCAGGCCGGCACTGCAACCGGCAGCGGCTCCATGCCGAGCTGCTGAAGCAGGCCCAGCATGTCGTAGATGATCCAACCTTCGACGATCTTGCCGTTCTCGTAGCGGTTGATGTCGACCCCTTGCACGATCGCGTGCTTGTGGCTGGCGGCGATACCCATCAGAGAACCGTCGTTGGTCCCGCCGGCGCTCCACCGCGTGACCACCTTGTCGCTTTCCGCCACCTGGTCGTGGATGGTGAAGTGGAGGTCCGGAAAGGCGGTCCGATAGATCGACACGAACTGTTTGTAGCCTTCGGGCTCCGCGAACTTGCCCCCCGGGACGTTGGGGTCGTGAAAGATCGCGCTGTGGGCGATCAGCTCGTCGATCACCGCGATCTTGCCCTGGTTCCAGACCTCTTCGATATTGCGACGCGCGAGTACCTTGTTGTGCTCGGACACCAGCTGCTCCTTCCCTCCGGGTACCGACGGTGGCGTGATGGCGCCTGGAACTCCTTGCATGCTCCATGCCGAAGGGTTTCGTGAAGGAGCGGGAGGTTCGGTGCTCTCAGCATGCGACTTCAAGGACCAACGTGCCGCCGATCGTCCGCGCGTAGCCGCTCGTTGCGGCGGTGGTTGGAAGACCGGTTGGTCGGGGAGGCGGGATTTGAACCCGCGACCACTTGACCCCCAGTCAAGTGCGCTACCGAGCTGCGCTACTCCCCGACGGAGAGGTAATCGTACCCGCCGCCAAAACGGGGCTCAGCCGCGGTTGGCGTAGGCGACCAGGCTGCGGTGCGTCGATGAGAAACCCGCTTCCCGCAACAGGGCGTTCAGCGGGGACTCCATGACCGGCGCCCCGTCCACCTTCTGCAGCTCGAGCTTGCCCGCCCGCGTGGCGACCGCGATCAGCGCTGCCAGGTGGGTGGCCGTGACCTCTCCGCGCGTGATCAATGACCGTCCCCCGCGCTCGAGGTAGAGCACCAACCCTCCGCCGTCCAGGACGCAGAATGCGCCGGCCGCGCGCGCCATCCTCCCATCGGACTCAGGCCACGGCAGCACCGATCCGTATGCGTTGGCAGGGTCGGTCGCGGCCAGCGCCACGATGCCCCCACCCTCGTCCCGGTGGGAGCGCAGCCGGTCGACCGCGCCGGGGAGGGCGAACTGGGAGCCGCCGAGGCCTTCTACGAAGTAGCCGCGGCGAATGCGCCCGGACTCCTCCATGGCGCGGAGCACCGGATACAGGCCGGCGAAACCTCCGGGCCATCCCTCGGCGATCACCGCCTCGCGGGTCAGGACCCCGTGCCTTTGCAGCAGCACACCGGCCTCCGAGTGGAGCCGCTCGGTGGCGTTGGCGCCGAACCCGACCAGGTCCTCCACCAACGACCATCGCCCGGTCGCGCGAGGCTGAATGAGGCGCGGTAGGCGAGGGCGGCGCGCCGGCTTTCGCGCCGCCGGGCCCAGGAGGCGCAGGGGCGCAAAGGTGTCGTTGGTCACCTCGCCCGACCAGACCAGATCCCAGAGGGCGTCGAGAACGATTTCATCGTCGCCGCCTCCGGCCGAGTTGTAGAGGTCGCGATAGAAGCTCGCGCCGCGTGACTTGAGATGCGCTCTGATCAGGTCATGCAGCTCGGAATGCGGTGGATCGGTGGGCGCGGGGACGAGTCTCGGCGCGTCCCCTCGAAGGTAGAGTGCGACCCGCCCGTCGCTCGGACCCAGCGGACCGCGCCCGACCCAAACCACCTCGCCCATGGAGACCAGCTCGTCGAGCAAGCGGTCGGAGTAGTTCGCGACACGGCTCGCGATGACGTCGCGCTCGATGACGGTGGCAGGCAGCGCGAGGCCCTGCAGCTGAAAAACGACCTCCAGCAGGCGGTCGATCCCGCCGGCCTTGACCCCGATCCCGTGCCACGCTGGAAGGAATCGAGCGACCGCCTCGGGCGCGACCGACTCGACCTCGCGACGGAGCGCGGCGAGGGAGCGCCGGCGGAGGATCCGCAGCACGTCGGGGTGACACCATTCGCGGCCGTGAGCCGCCTTTCTGAACTCTCCCGCCAGCACGTCGCCCCGCGCCGCGAGCCGGGTCAGAGCCGCCTCGACCGCAGGCGCGGCGAGCGCCCATCGTGCAGACGGCTCGGCGGTGACAAAGGGCACGTGGGTGCGGGCCCACCGGCGAAGCAACGCCTCGAGCGGATCGGGGCCGGGGTCGAGAAAGACCTCCGGCAGGCCGATCGGAAGACTTGCCCCAAGGGCCTCGCGGTAGCGGCCCCCATCCTCGGCGGCGATCCACCGCGCCTCGCCGGCAAAGCGGACGGAGACCGCTCGGCGCTCCTTCTGGACCCCGAGCAACCATTCCTCGGCGATGCCCCGCGCCCTAGCCTCCTCGACCGACAGGTCGCCCAGCCTGATGAGCAGGTCGTGGGCCTCGTCGATATCGCGCGGAAACCGTTCCGGCAACAGGCCCTGGAGCTCCAGCTCCACGGCTGCGATCGCCTCAGGGTCGAGAAGCTCGCGGAGATCCTCGCTGCCGAGGAGCTCGGCCAGTAGCTCGCGGTCCAGGGTCAGCGCAAGTGCTCGACGCTCCGCCAAGGGAGCATCGCCCTCGTACATGAACTCGCCCACGTACGAGAAGAGCAGCGATGACGCGAACGGGGAGGCACGCTCCGTGTCGACCGCGACCACGCGGACCTCGCGGGATCGGATGGAGCGCAGCAGTGCGGTGAGCGCCGGCATGTCGAAGTGGTCGCTCATCACCTCGCGCCACGTCTCGGCCAGGATCGGGAAGTCCGGGTACCGACCAGCCACCTGAAGCAGGCCCGCGCTGCGCATGCGCTGCTGCCACAGCGGGGTGCGCTGGCCTGGCCGGCGGCGCGGCAGCAGAAGCGATCGTGCGGCGTTCTCACGGAAACGGGCGGCGAACAGCGCCGACCCCGGCAGCTGGGACCCGACGAGGGCTTGAACCTCTTCGGGATCGAGGATGAGCTCCTCGAGCGACGGGGGCGACTCGACCTCCGGAAGGTGCATCGCGATCCCGTCATCGGTCCACAACGCGCGCGCATCGACGCCGAGCTTCTCCTGCAGGCGCGCCTCGAGGGCCAGCGCGAGCGGCGCGTGCACGCGCCCCCCAAATGGGGTGAGGAGGCAGACCCTCCAGTCGCCGACCTCGTCTCGAAACCGTTCCACGACGATGGTCCGGTCGTCCGGGACGACGCCGGTCGCGGCGGCCTGGTCGTCGAGGTACGCGAGCAGGTTTTTGATCGCGAGGTCGTCGAAACCGGCACGGTCGCGCAACCTGGTCGCCGCCGCCTCGGGGCCGACGGCGCGAAGCTCCCGGACCATCTTGCCGAGCGCGGCCCCGAGCTCGACCGGTCGGCTTGGCGCGTCGGCTTTCCAGAAAGCGATCTTGCCCGGCTCGCCTGGAGCCGGCGTGACCAGCACCTGCGAGGGGGTGATCTCGGCGATGCGCCAGGTCGACGCGCCGAGGACGAACGTCTCCCCCACGCGCGTCTCGTAGACCATCTCCTCGTCGAGCTCGCCAACTCGCCGCCCGTCCTCGAGCAGGTTCACGGAGTAGAGGCCCCGGTCGGGGATGGTCCCCGGGTTGGTGACCGCCAGGCGCTGCGCGCCCGCCCGCCCGCGAACCTTGCCGGCAACCCGATCCCAGACGATCCTAGGACGCAGCTCTACGAACTCGTCGGACGGGTAGCGGCCGCTGAGCATGTCCAGCACGGATTCGAAGGCGCGAGGGCCGAGGTCGCCGTAAGGGTATGCGCGGCGCACGACGCGGCCCAGCTCGTCCACGTCCCACTCGTCCATCGCGCACATCGCGACCACCTGCTGGGCGAGGACGTCTAGCGGCTTGCGCGGCACCACCGTCGACTCGATGCGGCCGTCCAGCATCCCCTCGACCACGGCTGCCGACTCGAGCAGGTCGCCGCGGAACTTCGGGATGACAACGCCTCGCGATATCTCACCCACCGAATGGCCCGCGCGGCCGACGCGCTGGATGCCCGCGGCCACGCTCGGCGGCGCCTCGATCTGGAGTACGAGGTCGACGGCACCCATGTCGATCCCGAGCTCGAGGGTCGAGGTAGCCACCAGACCGCGCACGACGCCGGCCTTCAGCTGGTCCTCGATCAGGAGGCGTTGCTCTCGCGCGATGGAGCCGTGGTGAGCGCGCACCAGCTCCTCCCCGGCCAGCTCGTTGACGCGAGCTGCGATGCGCTCGGCCAGGCGGCGGGAGTTGACGAACACGATCGTGGAGCGGTGCTGCTGGATCAGCTCGAGCAGGCGCGGATAGATCGCAGGCCAGATGCTGTTGGCGACCTGGCCGCGCTCGTCCTCGACAGTCAGGCGTGCCATGTCTTCGACCGGGACCTCGACTCTGACCTCCATCGTCTTCAGCCGGCCGGCGTCGACGATCGCGACCTCGCGGTCCGTCCCGCCCAGGAAGCGGCCCACCTCGTCGAGGGGCCGCTGCGTCGCGGAAAGCCCGATGCGCTGAGGCTCGACCTTGGTGAGGGCGCAGAGCCGTTCGAGGCTGAGCGCCAGGTGGCTGCCGCGCTTGGTGGCGGCCACGGAATGGATCTCGTCCACGATGAGCCACCTGACCGAGGCGAGCATCTTGCGAGCCGCGCTGGTGAGCAGCAGGAAGAGCGACTCGGGAGTGGTGATGAGGATGTCGGGCGGGTGGCGCTCCATCGAGCGGCGGACGTCTGAGGGGGTGTCACCCGTGCGGATGGCGACCGAGATCTCGGGCGCCGTCAGACCGAGCGTCTCCATGTGGTGCCTGATCCCGACCAGGGGCGAGCGCAGGTTGCGGTCCACGTCGTGGGCGAGCGCCTTCAAGGGCGATACGTAGAGGACGCGGCAGCGCTCCGCCTCCGGCGGCGGCGGCTCGCTGGTCAGGCGGTCGATGCACCACAGGAATGCGGCCAGCGTCTTGCCGCTGCCGGTCGGCGCCGCCATGAGCACGTGACGCCCGGCCGCCACCTCCTGCCAGCCCCGTTCCTGGACATGCGTCGGCCCCGCGAAAGAGGCCTGAAACCATTCGCGCGTGGCCGGTCCGAAGAGGTCGAGCGAACTTCCCACTCAAAACAGTTTGACCGCTTCCCAAGCCACAAACAAGTGTTCGTCAACAGGCCCCGACTAACATCCTCCGGTGATCGAGCCCCAGCGTTTCCGGGAGGTGATGGCCAGCTTCCCGAGTGGCGTCGTGGTGCTGACCGCCTTCGGCGACGACGGGCGGCCGCGCGGGCTCACGGTCAGCGCTTTTTGCGCCGTTTCGCTGGAGCCCCCCCTGGCCCTGGCCTGCATCGACAAGTCATCGAACACCCTTCCCGCCGTCCAGCACACAGGTGGCTTCACGGCCAACATCCTGGCCGCGGGGCGCGAGCGGCTGGCGCGGCACATGGCCACCAAGGCGACCGACAAGTTCGACTCGTTGTCGTGGCGAAAGCCGTCCAGCCCGATCGGCGGCCCCATCCTCGAGGATGACGCCGCGGCGTATGCCGTCTGCACTCTCCGTGACACCATCGAAGGCGGCGACCACTGGGTCCTGATCGGCCTGGTCACCGAAGGCGTGCACCGGGAGGGAATTGCGCCCCTGGTCTTCAGCCGGCGCGGCTATTTCGACCTCTAGAGGGTCGGCGAGGGCCAGGACGGAACGAGCTGGGAGATTCCGGCCGACAGCACCGTCAGCTTGTTGGTAAGCAGCAGCACTCCCATCACCAGCAGCACGGCCGCCGAGGCCAGGTCGATGGCACGGCGGTGCTGGTTGACCAGCCGTACCAACGGCTTGGCGCTCTCGAGCGCGAACGCGAGCGCGATGAACGGAAGGCCGAGACCGAGACAGTAGGCGACCATCAAACCGAGTCCTTGCGCGGTCGTCCCGGCGGTCACGGCCGAGCTCAGGACAGCGCTCAGCGTCACGCCGATGCATGGCGTCCAGCCGCTCGCGAACCCCATGCCCAGGACGAAGCCGCCCGCGACTCCACCCCCCTGCGGCGCGCTTTTCATGACGCGATACTCGCCCGAAAGCAAGGGCAGGCGGATGAGGCCCGCGACATGCAGCGCCAGGGCGATCACGAAGATTCCCGCCACGACCGGGACGAATGCGCGCACCGGCTGCACGACCAGCGAGAACACGTAGAAGAAGAGGATGAAGACGAGCGACAGGCCGGCCACGAAACCGACGCCGGCGGCCGCGACGGGAAGCGAGACGGAATTGGTGATTGCACCTCCCCATCCGGCCCTGCGGGCACCTACCCCACGCTGGACGCGCGGGGTCCCCGAAGGAAGCGGGGAAGCGCCACCTCCCCACCCGTGGGGAGACGCCTCCGGGCTGCCGACCGCGACCGGTTGGGCCGCTCGCGCTCCGAGATAAGCGAGGTAGCCCGGGACGAGCGGGAGCACGCACGGCGAGACGAAGGAGACCAGGCCGGCCAGCACCGCCAGCGCGGGACTGACGCCGTCCAGGCCAGTTGCCCCCGCAGCCAGAAGGACGCCCGCCATGTCGATCAGCTCGGCTGCAGCGTGCCGGCGCGTTGGGACAGCGCCACGATCTCATCGAGCAGCTGCGGCCAAACGCGCTTCGGCAGGTCGTGGCCCATTCCCTCGATCTCGACGAGGCGGGCCCCTGGCACCGCACCGGCCACGGCGCGGCCGTTCTCGACCGGGATGAGGATGTCGGAGAGTCCGTGGATGACGAGCGTCGGCACGCGAACGCCCCTCAGCAGCTCCAGCCGCGGCTGGGTCGCGAGGACGGCCGCGAACTGCCTGCCCGTGCCGGCCGGGTGGTACGCGCGGTCGATCGCACGCTCGGCCCGTGCCCGCTCGATGCGCTCGTCGAAGGGGTCGGCCGGGCCCATCAGCACCTGGCGGATCCACATCTCCTGCGTGATGCGCTCCTCTCGAGTCGCCGCGGGCGGCGCGAAGAGGATGGCGGTGGCCTCGGGAGTCGGAGATGCGGACTCGGGATGCGCCGGGCCGGACATGATCGAGGTCAGGGTGAGGACGCGCTCGGGATGGTTGATGGCGATCAGCTGCACGATGAATCCGCCCATCGACGCGCCGACTACGTGCGCCGCCCGGATTCCCAGCGCGTCGAGCAGCCCGACCGCGTCGGCGGCCATGTCGTCGAGGGTGTAGGCGGGAGCCGCCTCACCGCTGATGGCGCCCGCGATGTCGGCGGGCCCCGCTTCGTCCATCCACGTCGACAGCCCGCAGTCGCGGTTGTCGTAACGGATGACATGGAAGCCACGCCCGGCGAGCAGCTCGCAGAACTCGTCGTTCCAGCTGATCATCTGGGCGCCGAGGCCCATCACGAGCAGCACCGGCGGAGCGGCCTGGTCGCCAAATGTCTGGTACTCGATGTCGATCTCGTTGGCCGTGACGCGAGGCACCTGCCCATGCTAGCGACCATTACGCTTAACGATCGTGACGAGGGCGCTCCCGGCGCGGACCGAGGTGGACGCGCGTTTCACGTGGGACAGGGAGAGCGTGTTCCAGACCGAGGCGGGCTGGGAGCAGGCCCTCGAGACGATCCTCGCCCGCCTCCCCGACCTCGCCGAGTTCAAAGGCCACCTCGGCGACTCGCCGGATGCGCTGGCGGACTGGTTCGACGCCTCGGAGCGCGTGCACCGCGAGATGGGCAAGCTGATGGTCTACACCACCATGGCGTACTCGGTCGACGTGGGCGACCAGGCCGCCGCTGCACGAGCTGACCGGGCGCGCTCGGTCGCGGCCCAGGTCGGTGCCGCCACCGCGTTCGCGCAGCCCGAGATGATCGCGCTGGGCATCCCCAAGCTGCGAGAGTGGGTTTCCGTTTCGCCCCGGCTGTCGCACCTGGGCCACTACTTCGACCGCATCGAGAAGCTGCAAAAGCGAATCCGAAACGCCGAGGTCGAGCAGCTGCTCACTCAGGTATCGGACCCGCTCGCGACGGCTCTGTCGGTTCACAGCGTGCTGGCGAACACGGACCTCAAGTTCGCGCCGGCGACGGCCGCCGGCGGCGAGCAGTACGAGGTCGCCCAGGGCACCATCGCGGCGCTGCTCACGAACGCCGACCGCGAGGTGCGCCGCACCGCGTTCGAGAGCTACGCCGACGCGCACCTGGCCATGCAGCACGCCATGGCGGCGAGCCTGGCCGGGGGCGTCAAGCGTGACGTCTTCTTTGCCCGGGCGAGGGGCTATTCGTCCTCTCTCGAAGCGGCGCTGGAGCCGGCTCACATCCCAACCGAGGTCTTCCACAACGTCATCCGCACGTTCCGGGACAACGTGGGCACGTGGCACCGTTACTGGCGCGTCCGCCGGAAAGCTCTGGGCCTCGACACGTTGAAGCCGTACGACACCCGCGCGCAGCTCGGGGCTTCGACCCTGAGCGTTCCGTACGACCAGGCCGTGGACTGGATCGCGGAGGGCGTGGCGCCACTCGGCGACGAGTACGTGCGCATCCTGCGCCGTGGCGCGCACGAAGAACGATGGGTCGACATCTATCCCAATCGGGGCAAACGCATGGGCGCGTTCTCGACCGGCGTGATGGACACCAGGCCGTTCATCTTCATGAGCTACAACGACGACGTCTTCTCGATGAGCACCCTCGCGCACGAGCTGGGACACTCGATGCACTCGCATTACGCGCGCCACACCCAGCCGTTCATCTACTCGAACTACGGGCTGTTCCAGGCCGAGGTGGCATCCAACATGCACCAGGCGCTGACCCGCAGGCACCTCCTCGCCGCCAAGACCGCCCCCGAGTTTCAGATCGCCGTCATCGAGGAGGCGATGTCCAACTTCTACCGCTACTTCTTCATCATGCCTTCGCTCGCGCGCCTCGAGCTCGAGGTTCACGAGAGGGTCGAACGCGGCGGCGCGATCACCGCCGACTACCTCAACCACCTGATGGCGGACCTCATGCTCGAGGTCTACGGCCCCGAGATCGAGGTCGGGCCGCGCGACTACGAGCGCATCGGCTCGACCTGGGCGCAGTTCCACACCCACCTGTACAGCAACTTCTACGTCTATCAATATGCGACCGGGATCGCGGCGGCCGACCACCTCGTGGGACGCGTCGCGGACGGCGACCCCAAGGCGGTCGAGTCCTATCTCGCATTCTTGAAGAGCGCCGGCTCCATGTATCCGATGGACGGGTTGCGGATGGCAGGCGTGGACATGACGTCGAGGGAGCCGGTCGAGGCCGCGTTCGCCACGCTGGCGGCGATGGTCGACCGGCTGGAGAAGCTGACCGCGACTAGCTGAGACTGGTGCGGAAAACGTCGGTGTCGCGGATCTCGAAGCCCATCCTTTCGTAAAGGCGATGGGCGGCAGCCCGCGCCGGGCCCTTCCCCGATTGGAGCTCCGCCACCTGCGCTCCCGCTCGCCGGCCGACCTCTAGGCTCGCCTTCACCAGGGCCTCACCCACTCCCTTGCCGCGCGCCGCCCCATCCACGACCACCTCGTCCAGGCGCGCCTTGATCCAGAACGGTGTCGTGTAGACGATCACCGTGGTGGTGCCGACGATCTGGCCCTCATCCCGAGCGATCAGAAGCGTCACGGCAGGGTCTGCGACCAGCCGGCGCAGGCGCTCCATGTCGGGCACCGGCAGCGCGGGGTTGAGCTGCGGCAGCAGGCGCGTCAGCGCGGCGTGGAGCTCTGGAGTGGCTTCGATCGCCTTTTCGACCCGCATTGCAACAGACTAGTGGCCCGTGGGCGATCTAGAGCTTTCCGCGTACTCAGTCCGGGGGGAGCCGGTGAGCTTCGACGAGGCGATGCGCGGGGAGTTCCTGCCCTTCCACGCGGGCGACGCCTGGGGAGCGCCGTGGAGCACCACTTGGTTCCACGTCCGCGGACGGGTGCCGGACCAATGGAAGGGCCGCAACGTGGTCGCGATCTTCGACCTCGGCTTCGAGGGGCCCCCCGGCTTCACGTGCGAGGCGCTCGCCTGGAAGGAAGGCAAGCCCTGGCGGGGGGTCGACCCCAACCACCGCCGGCTGCCCGTCGAGGGCCCCGAGATCGACTTCTACCTCGAAGCGGCGGCCAACCCTCGCGCGAGCGAGCAGGGAAGCGAGCCGGCGCCTTCGATGATCGCGCTGCGAAGCTCGCCCGAACCGGCGTTCGTGCTGCGCCAGGCCGAGCTCGCGATCTGGGACCAGCCCCAGGGACAGACCGTGCACCTGGACGCCGGGACGCACGTGATCTCGGCTGTCGGACACGCTCACATCGACACCGCGTGGGAGTGGCCGCTTCGTGAAGGCAAGCGCAAGTGCGCGCGCAGCTGGTCCACCCAGCTGGCCTTGATGGACGAGCACCCCGATTACGTCTTCGCCTGCTCGCAGCCGGCCCAGTACGCCTGGATCAAGCAGTCGTACCCGGATCTCTACCGGCGCATCAAGGAAAAGGTCGCCGCCGGCCAGTGGGAGCCGGTCGGCGCGATGTGGGTCGAAGCGGACTGCAACCTGCCTTCAGGCGAGTCGCTCGTCCGCCAGCTGGTGCACGGCAAGCGGTTCTTCATGCGCGAGCTCGGCGTCGAGACCCGGATCCTGTGGCTGCCCGACGTGTTCGGCTATCCGGGCAACCTCCCGCAGCTGATCAAGGAATCGGGCTGCGATTACTTCCTCACTCAGAAGCTCTCGTGGAACGACACCAACAAGCCCGCGCACCACACGTTCTGGTGGGAGGGCATCGACGGGACGCGGGTGTTCACGCACTTCCCGCCGGCCGACACCTACAACGGCGACTTCAGCGCCAGCGAGGTCGAGTTCAGCGTGCGCAATTTCAAGGACTCGTCTGGCTCCAACCGGTCTCTGTACCTCTTCGGCTACGGCGACGGCGGCGGCGGCCCCACGGCGGAGATGATCGACTCGGCACACCGCCTCGGCGTGGGGTTGGGACGCGCGGCGGACTTCTTCGAACAGGCGGAGGCCGAAGCACGCGACCTGACCATTTCGTCCGGCGAGCTTTACTTCGAGCTGCACCGCGGAACCTACACGAGCCAGTCGCGGACCAAGCGCTTGAACCGGATGGCGCAGCAAGCCCTCCGCGAAGCGGAGATGTGGTCGGTCGCCGCGGGAGACTATCCGGCGGAAACGCTTGACACGCAGTGGAAGAAGCTCCTGCTGAACCAGTTCCACGACATCCTCCCGGGCTCGAGCATCGACTGGGTTTACGAGGAGACGGAGCGTGACCTCACGGACGTTGCCTTCAGCGCCAACCGCGTGATCGCTCGCGCGATCAAGAAGGTTGCAGGAGACGGCTACCGCACCGCGGTCTTCAACGTCAACTCGCATCGGCGGCGCGAGGTGGTCGAGTTCGGCCACCGGCTGAGGTTGGTCGAAGTGCCGGCGTGCGGTTGGGCGGTCCAGCAGGAGCTCACGATCCGCGAAGAGCAGCGCGTTCGGGTCTTCGAGCGCGGCATGGAGAACAGCCTGCTGCGCGTGCGATGGGACGATCGCGGCCTTTTGACCTCGATCTGGGACAAGCATGCGCAGCGCGAAGTTCTCGCGGCTCCAGGCAACGTGCTGCAGCTGCACGACGACAACCCGAGTCGCTGGGACGCCTGGGACCTCGACCTCGAATACCGCGACTCGATGACAGACCTGACTGGGCTGGCCGAGCAGACCATCGAAGAACCCGGAGGCTTGCGCGGGGCTGTGCGTTTCACCCACGAGTTCGGCCGCTCGCGCATCACGCAGCGCATGGTGCTCGACGCGGATTCGCGCGTCCTCCGTTTTGAGTGCGAGGCGGACTGGCACGAGGTCCACCGGTTGTTGAAGGTCGCCTTCCCAGTGACCGTCAGCGCGCGCGAGGCCACCTATGAGATCCAGTTCGGACATTTGAGACGGCCCACCCATTCGGATACGAGTCATGCCGCAGCCATGTTCGAGGTGTGCGCTCAGCGCTGGGCGGACCTCGGTGACGGCGACTACGGAGTCGCGCTGCTCAACGACTGCAAGCACGGCTACGACATCCACGGCTCGGTCATGCGGCTGTCCCTCCTGCGGGCGCCGACCCACCCCGACCCGTCCGCCGACCAGGGCCGGCACCAGTTCACGTACGCGCTGATGCCGCACCCCGGCGGCTTCCGCGAGGCCGGCGTGATCGAGGCGTCAGAGGACCTCAACGCGCCCCTGCGCACGGTTTTCAGCAACCTGGACGAGAGCGCGGTGGCCTCGCTGCTGGAGGTCGACACCCGGCAGGTGATCGTCGAAGCCATCAAGCGCGCCGAGGACTCGAACGCGACGATCGTCCGCCTTTACGAGGCGTGGGGCCGGCCGTGTCGCGCGCGGATCAAGACGAAGCTTTCCATCGGTCGCGCGTCGTTGTGCGACCTGCTGGAGCGTGAGCGCTCCGAGGTTCAGGTGCGCGGCGGCGAGATGGAGCTCGACTTCACCCCTTTCACGGTCCTGACCCTCAAGCTGGAGGGGGCTGGGTAGGGGCTGGCTGCTGCGGCACCGGTCTCCACTCGCGCCCGTCCCACCACCAGCGGCCGTCGGGCGAGAAGAGCGGCGCCGCATGGCGGCCGGAATGTCCGGAGACGAGCAGGAGCACGACCACCACGATGAGCGCCGGCAGGCCGAGCAACATCATCGGGACGAACCAGAGCAGATGAAAGCCCATGACCGCCCAATCATTACACCAATCGGAGCAATGCAGCGGTCGCGGCGGCGGCGGCCACCACGACCAGGAACGGGGCGCGCAAGAGGACCGCGATCACGGCGACCAGGAGGGCCGTCGCGCGCGCGTCCAGGACCAGGTGGCGCCCGGTGGAAAAGGTCTGGGTGGCGACCAGCGCGGCCAGCAGCGCGATCGGGATGATCGGCACGGTCTGCTGGATTCGCGGGTCCTCCAGCCAGCGCTGAGGCAGCGACAGGCCGGCCAGCTTGAATCCGTAGCACACGGCTGAGGCGGCCAGCAACCCGGCCCACATCATCTCGGTCTCCGGGACAGGCCGTACAGCGAGACGAGCAATGCGACCACGAGCAAGGGCCCCCCGGCCGGGAGGAACGGAAGCAGGAGGAGGGCGACCAAGCCCGAGGCCAGCGCGATCGCAAGCGGTTCGCGCGCCCTGATGCGCGGCGCGAGCAGGGCCAGGAACGCGGCCGGAGGAGCGGCGTCGAACCCGAGCACCTTAGGGTCGGGCAGGGCGTGGGTCGCGAGCGCCCCGATCAAGGTCCCGAGGTTCCAGAAGGCGAAGACCGAGAACCCGGTCGCCCAGAAGGCATAACGGCTCATGGGCGCTGTATCCCTGGCGATCGCCATGGCCGTGGTCTCGTCGATCACGAAATGAGAGGCCGCGGGCCGCTTCCAGCCGCGCGCCTCCAGCAGCGAGGCGAGGCGCAACCCGTAAAGCGCGTTGCGGGAACCGAGCAGGGCGGCGGTGGCCGCTCCCGCCCACACGCTCCCGCCCGCACCCACCACGCCCACCAGGGCGAACTGCGAGGCCCCGGTGAACATCAGGGCCGACAGCGCGCAGGTCTGCAGCAGCGACAGGCCGGCCGTCGTCGAGATCGCCCCGAAGGAAAGCGCGTAGGCGCCCGTGGCGCTGCCGATGCCGAGCGCATCGCGGACGATGCCGCGGTGCGCTCTGGTCAGATCAGGAGAAGGCACCCGCAGAAGTTAACCGCCTTCGGCGGCCGGCTGGTGCCCGAGCGCTAGTGGGTGATGGCGGCTCCGGCAGGCGACATCACCCACCAAAGCGCTCCGAAGCCGTTGACACCCTGCCCGGTGGTGTCGCCGGCGGCCTTGTCCTTGAAGAAGTAATAGAGAGGATGGCCTGCGTAGGTCACCTCGATCTTGCCGTCGGTGCGAGTCGTGGTGCCGAGCAGAGACTTGTCCACTCCGGCGCCAGCCTGCGGGGCGCCGTCGGTGAGCACGGGAGGCCAGATCGTGGCACAGCTCGTGTAGCACGTCGAGCTGGTCCCGGTGTCCGCAACGAAAAGGTAAACGGTCATGCCTTTGCCGTCGACCAGGATTTGACCATGCGTGGTGTTGGCGGCGACGGCGATGATCGTGCCGGTGGCCGCCGGACTCGGGGACGGGCTCGGATTGGATGCAGTTGGAGTTGAGCCGCCACAAGCTGTGGCAATAACGGCGAGCGCGACCAGGCCAGTCGTGGCGAGTCTCGAGTGCATTGGAATGCTCCTGAATGGACCTCCGAGGACGCATCCCGATACCGGGGCGGGTTACGTGCGCGGCACTATTCCGGGGTCACGTATGCGGCTGTGAGACCCCCGTCCACGAGGAACGTCGAGCCGTTGACGTAGCTGGACTCGTCACTGGCCAGAAACAGCGCGGCATTGGCGATCTCGCGCGCCTTCGCCAGCCGCCCCATGGGCAGGTGCACTCGGCGGCGCTCGTACGCGCCCGGCGTCTCGGAGAACAGGCGCATCAGAAGCGGCGTCTCGACCGGTCCTGGGCACAGGGCGTTCACCCGCACTCCCTGGCGCGCGAACTGCACGGCCAGCTCGCGGCTCATCGACAGCACTGCGCCCTTCGACGCCGTATACGCGATCTGCGAGGTCGCGGCACCCACCAGGGCGACGAACGACGCGACGTTGATCACCGATCCGCCGCCGGCCCTCAGCAGGTGCGGTATGCCGTACTTGCAGCAGAGGTAGACGCCCTTCGCGTTTACGGCTTGCACCCGGTCCCACGCATCAGGCTCGGTGACCAGGATCGAGTCGTCGTCGGCCGGCATGATCCCCGCGTTGTTGTAGAGAACGTCGACGCGGCCGTATCGCTTTGCGGTCTCCGCATACATTGCCTCGACGCTCTTCGGGTCGCTGACGTCAGCTCTGAAGAAGAACGCCTCCCTGCATTCCGCCGCGGTCTTCTCGCCCGCCTCTTTGCCTACGTCCGCCACGCATACCCGGGCGCCCTCGGAGGAGAAGAGGATTGCCGCCTCGCGGCCGATGCCGCCCGCCGCGCCGGTGATGACCGCGACCTTGCCATCGAGCCTTCCCATGTGTCTCTAACCCCTTTCGAAGAGGCGCTCGCGTTCGTAGGTCGTGACGACCTTGTCGAACAGGGCCTGCTCCGTACGCGCGTAATTCAAGTAGTGGTCGATCACGTCGTCGCCGAATGCCTGGCGGGCCATCGTCCCGTGCTCAAGCGCGGTGATGGCGTCGCGCAGCGCGTGCGGAAACCGCTGAACGTCGGACTCGTAGGCGTTGCCCTTGAACTCGGGCGGCAGCGTCAGCTTCTTCTCTATGCCATGCAGGCCCGCCGCGAGCAGCGCGGCGCAGGCGAGGTACGGGTTGACGTCGGCGCCGGGGATGCGAGACTCGGTCCGCAGGTGCTGCCCGTGGCCGACGATCCTGAAGCCGCACGTCCGGTTGTCATGACCCCAGGCGAGCGTCGTCGGCGCCCAGCTGCCCGCCGCGTAGCGCTTGTACGAGTTGATGTTGGGCGCCAGGAACACGGCGAGCTCGGACGCGTACGCAATGTGCCCGGCAAGGTACTGGCGGAACGTCTCGGACTCCCCGTCGAAGACGTTGCGGTTGTCCTTCCAGAGGCTCGAATGGATGTGACAGGAGCTTCCGATCCAGCGGTGGTCCGGCTTGGCCATGAAGGTCACAGAGCAGCCGTGCTGCTGCGCCATCTCCTTGATGCCGTTCTTGTAGATCACGTGGTTGTCGGCCATGGTCAGCGCGTCGGCGAACCGGAAGTTGATCTCCTGCTGGCCCGGCCATGCCTCGCCCTTCGAGCTCTCGACCTGGATCCCGGCGGCCTTCATGCCCTTGCGCACGGCGCGGATGAACGGCTCATCGTAGGTCGTCGCGAGGATGTGGTAGTCGAGGATGTAGGGCACGGACGGCGTGAGGTCGATGAAGTGCTTGGCGTGCGCTTCGGCAAAGGTCTCCTTGAGGAGATAGAACTCGAGCTCGGTGCCGAACATGGGCTCGAAGCCGAGCTTTCGCGCCCGCTCGATCTGGGCGCGAAGCACCTGCCGGGGCGAGGGACGCACCGGCTTCCCGTCACCCCAGGCCACATCGCACAGGACCAGGACGGTCGACTCGAGCCAGGGGAGCAGGCGAAGGGTCGAGAAGTCCGGCACCAGGTCGAAGTCGCCGTAGCCGGTCTCCCAGCTCGCCATCTGGTAGCCGGCGACCGGGTCCATCTCCATGTCGACCGTCAGGAGGTAGTTGCAGCCCTCGGTCGACTCGCCGTCGAAGGAGGTCTCGACGAAATATTCGGCGTCGACGCGTTTGCCCATGAGGCGGCCCTGCATGTCGGTGAAGGCCACCACGACGGTGTCGATCTCACCGGCCGCGACGGAATGCGCCAGGTGCTCTTTGGTCAGCAATCCTTCTACCCCGCGCCTATTTCTCCTGGCGGCGGGCGTCGCGGGCGCGCGCGACAAACCGCTCGAAGAGTCTGCGCGCCCAGGGCAGGTCCGTGGTGAGCTCCTCCGGGTGGCACTGGACGGCCACGATCAGGCCGTCGTCCGATTCGACGCCCTCGACGATCCCATCCTCACCCTTGGCCGTCTGCTGGAGGCCCGGCGCAAGCTCGCGGATCGCCTGGTGGTGGAAACTGTTGACGCGGATCCTGTGCTCGCCGGCGGCGCGCCCAAGCTCGGACGACGGGTCGACCTCGATGGAGTGCGCGAGGTGCCTGCGGCCATGGGCGCGCACATCGTGGTCGTCCAGGTGCTGGACCAGCGACCCGCCCATCGCGACGTTGATGACCTGCTGGCCCCGGCAGATGCCCAGGATCGGCAGCTCCTTGGCCCGGGCCTCGCGGAAGAGCCGCAGCTCGGTCTCGTCGAGCTCGCGGTCGATCGGACCGACCTTCTCGTCGGCCTTCTCGCCGTAGAACGAAGGATCGACGTCCCAGCCGCCCGGGAGCAAGAGGCCGTCCAGCTCCGGCAACGCGCTGGTCCCGGGCGGCAGCTCGACGGCCTCCCCACCGGCGGCTTCGACCGCGTGCCGGTACGGCACGTAGTACGGCTCGCCCCGGCGGGGGCTCACGGTGATCCCGATCCTCGGCTTGTCCGCCACCGGGCCTCCGGTCAGCTGTGGGCTCCTGCCGGCGAGGCATGGCCGACCGACTCGAGGTCTGCCTCGATCGCCGCCAGCTCTTCAGGACTGCCCTGGACCCGCGGCCCCTTGAACCAATTCTTCGCAGACAAGAACCAGTACCCACCCGAGTAGATCAACACGACCGCGACCATCACGATCGCGTAGTTGAAGGTGGTCAAGGTGTTGCCGGGCGCCGCCTGCGGCAGGACGAACAGGATCGCGATGAACACGATCCACGCCACGGCGACGATGCCCACCGGGCGGCTCCACTGGCCGAGATGCCAGGGACCGCGCTGGAACCGATCGCCGGCCATCAGCCGCAACAAGATGGGGATGCCGTACGCGATGTAAAGCCCGATCACCGCGATCGAGGTCACGGCGAAGTACGCGACCGGGCTCCAGAGGTAGGGCAGGCCGAGGATGAACGCGCCGACGGCCGCGAACCAGATCGAGTTGGTCGGAGTGCGCGTGCGCGGGTTGATCCGGTGCCAGAACTGCGAGCCCGGCACCGCGCCGTCGCGCGAGAAGGCGTAGATCATGCGCGAGTTGGCCGTGACCGATGACATTCCGCAGTAGAACTGCGCGCCGACGACGATGAACAGCAGGAACAGGCCGAGGTTGTGTCCGACCGCGTCGATGAAGATCTGCGCGGCAGGGGTGACAGCGGTGGCTTCGCCGGTGTAGTTCTGGATCGCCGAGGTGACGCCGATCAGGAGCACCCACCCGGCGAACAGCGAGACCACGATCGACCACACGATCCCCCTCGGGCCCGCGATCGCGGCGTTGTGCGTCTCCTCGGTCATGTGCGCCGACGCGTCGTAGCCGGTGAACGTGTACTGCGCGAGCAGGAGTCCAATCAGGAAGACGTAGATGGTCGCTCCGCTGAAGCCGAAGCCGGTGTTGTTGACGAATTTCGTGAAGACGAAGCCCACCGACTGGTGGTGCGCCGGCACGAAGAAGAGGACCACGAAGATGATGGCGACACCGATCAGGTGCCACCACACCGAGATGTCGTTCAGCCTCGCGACCAGACCCACGCCGAACGTGTTGAGGAGGCCGTGGAGGAAGAGCGCGACCGCGTAGATCAGCACGATCCAGCCCGGCGTGGTCGGATAGTTGAACAGCGAATTGAAGAGGGCGTCGGCAAACAGGGCAAGTCCGAAGTCGATCCCGGCCGTGACGCCGACCTGGCCCAGGAGGTTGAACCAGCCCGTGAACCAGCTCCAGCCTGCGGAGTTCTTGCCGCCCAGCTTGGCCGCCCAGTAATAAAGACCTCCCGCGGTCGGGTAGCTGGAGCAAACTTCGGCCATCGCGAGACCGACCAGGATGACAAAGATGCCGACCAGCGGCCACCCGATGTTCATGATGATCGGGCCGCCGGTGTTCATGCCGTAGCCGTAGAGGGTCAGACAGCCGGAGAGGATCGAGATGATGGTGAAGGAGACGGCAAAGTTGGAGAACGTGGACATCCTGCGCCGTAGCTCTTGGGCATAGCCCATCCGATGGAGTGTTTCTACGTCCGAATGAGCCTCGACGGCCATGTTGGGCCCCTCCCGTTGTCGTGCCGGCGTCGCGGCGAAGCTAACAGGGCCTTGGTGGGTTGTCAAGGATGATTCTCAGGGCGGTCGATTGAACCCTGATGTAACAAACGTCACGGGACCCCAGCCGAGGGTCGGCGAGCTCGTCCGCCAGCGCCTGGACAGCCTGAGCCCCGCAGAGCGGAAGCTGGCGCGCGTGCTTCTCGCCTCGTATCCGATCGCGGGACTGGAGAGCGTGGCCCGCTTCGCCGAGAGGGCGGGGGTCAGCCCGCCGACGGTCACGCGGTTCATCACCAAGCTGGGCTTCCGGGGCTACCCCGAGTTCCAGGAGGTGCTGCTCCACGAGGTCCAGGCCCGGCTGAGCTCACCGCTCGCGCGGTACCGCGACGAGCCGCAGGAACACGCGGCCGGCTCTTTGCTGGCCGACTCGCTCGAGGTCTCGATGCACAACCTGAAGGCGACGCTGAACGTGCTCTCATCGAGGGACCTGAACGAGGCGATCGAGCTACTGGCGGACGTGCGCCGGAACATTCACGTGCTGGGTGGCAGGGTGAGCGCCCCGCTGGCCCGATACCTTGCCGCTCAGCTCCACCTTCTCCGGCCTGGTGTCGCTCTCGTGGACGCCGAGCGAAGCGCGCCGGCCCAGCAGCTGATCGACCTTCGCAAGACCGACGTGCTCGTGATCTTCGACTACCGGCGCTACCAGCCCGACACGATTGAGTGCGCGCGGGTCGCAGCATCGAAAGGGTGCAGCGTGATCCTGTTCACCGACCCCTGGCTCTCGCCGGCCTCCGCGTTCGCCCGCCAGGTGCTGGTGACCAGCGTCGAGACGGTCGGGCCGTTCGACTCGCTGGTGGGGGCGATGGCGGTGGTGGAGGCGGTCGTGGCCGCCGTCCTCAGGAGACTCGGCCCTCGGGCTGAGGCTCGGATGCAAAACCTGGAGCGTCTACGCGCGGGCGGCGTGCTGGGCGGGAACGGCTCGCAGGGATAGCCGCGCCGGTCGGGCCCGCCCCCGCGGCGGCGCGCAACGCGCGGAGCTGCATCAGCTTGACGGCCCCCACGGTCTTGCCCATCTCGGCGGCCACCTCCCGCAGCGAGCATTCGCGCAGGAAGCGCAGCTCCAGCACCTGGCGGTAGTGGGCAGGCAGGGCCGCGAGCGTCGACTCGAGCCAGGCGGCGGCCGTGGTCGACGGCCCTTACCGGATGTCGCCGACCCGCCTGTTCAAAGGCCTGATGCTCTCCTCCGCCGGCATCACCAGCCGGCTCGACCGCCTCGAGAAGCGCGCCCTGGTTCGGCGGCTGCGCGACCCCAACGACAGACGCGGGGTGATGGTCGAGCTGACCGAGGAAGGCCGCTCGGTCCTGGAGCACGCAGTCCAGGCCAACACGGCCGCAGAGCGTGAGCTGGTGGCCGATCTCGGGCCGGCCGAGCTCGAGACGCTGGCGGTCCTGCTCAAGAAGGTACTCGCCCGGCTTGAGACCCAGGGCGACCGTAACTCATGGTCAACTCGCCACGGGGCCTGTGTTAACGTTGCGCACTACGGCCGTAGTGACTCAGGGGGCGTGCGACGCATGAAGACCGTGCCTGAATCCGCCATCTCGATCGCGGAGCGGCTGACCCAGCTGGGCTTCTCCCAATACGAGGCGCGGACATACGTGGGATTGCTGATGTCCGACGGCGCCACCGGCTATGGAATCGCCAACGACACCGGGGTGCCGCAGCCCAAGGTGTACGAGACGCTGCGCCGCCTGGTCGATCGGGGCGCCGCGGTCCTGACCGCCGAGCACCCCGCCCGGTACGCCGCCGTGCCCCCCTCCGACCTGCTCGCCGCGCTCCAGAAGGAGTTCGGGGCCAGGCTGGAAGCCGCTCGTACAGGCCTCGAGAGCCTCCCCCTGCGAGCAGCGGCGCGGGCAGGGCTTCCTCTGGCCCGGCTGGACACTCTTTCGGCCGCCACGCGGCGCGCGGTAGACGCGATCGCGACGGCGCACACTCGCGTCTACATCAGCGGGCGGGGTGAGGACCTCAAGGGTCTCGCGGAGGCGATCGACGAGGCATCCGGGCGCGGGGTCCAGTTCGTGATCGTCCACTTCGGCAGGCTCCCCTTCGTTGCGCCGCGCGGCAAGGTCATGCGACACGCCAGCACCGAGGGCACCATCTACGCGTCGCGCAAGACGCATCACCTGGCGGTCGTGGTCGACTCGAGGTGGGCGTTGTGGGCGCTGGCGCGCGACGGCCACGATTGGGAGGTCATGCACGGCGAGGTGCCGCTGGTGGCGAGCCTGGTCAAGTCGTACATCCGGCACGACCTGTTCGTGCAGCGCATGTACGCCGACCTCCCCAACGAGCTCGAGGGTCTGTACGGGCCTGGCTTGCTACAGCTCAGCAACCTCTCGGGCGGGGATTGGTCCGGCGAAGGGGCGCCCGAGACCGCCGTCTCGGAGTCCTGACGCAGCTCCGCCGGTTGAGCCCGATGCGCAAGGTCGACCTCCACTGTTATCCCGGGACCCAGCCGTGGATCGATTCTTACGGCCCGTTTGCGAAAGCGCTTGGGGCTTACTGGAAGCACGACTGGGTGGCGAAGTCGGAGGATGAGGTCATCGGCGAGTTCCGCGCGGCCGGTGTGGAAGCGGTGCTCGTGGCGTTCGACATCGAATCGGTGACCGGCGCGCCGCCCTGCAGCAACGATTACGTCGCCGGGATGCGCGACCGGCACGGCGACACGGTGCTGCAGGCCTGGGCGGCGGTCGATCCGCTGAAGATGGACGCCGCGCTGACAGAGGCGCGGCACGCGATCAAGGACCTGGAGATGATCGGGTTCCACTTCCACCCGATCATGGGCCGCTACTCGGTCGACGACCACCGGCTCAGGCCGCTCTTCGAGCTCATCGACTCGCTCAAGGTGCCGGTCATGATCGACGTCGGAACGACCGGGATGGGGGCCGGCCTGCCTGGCGGGCTCGGCTCCAAGCTGCGTCACGCACACCCGCTCGCCATCGACGAGCTCGCCTCCGAGTTCCCCAACCTGACGATCATCGCAGCGCACCCCGGCTGGCCCTGGGTGGAGGAGATGACCGCGGTCGCGCTGCACAAGGGCAACGTGTTCTGGGAGCTCTCCGGCTGGGCGCCCAAGTATTTCCCGGAGAGCCTGAAGAAGGACATCCGCGGGCGGCTGCGCGACAAGGTGATGTTCGGCAGCGACTACCCCAGCCTCCCCTACGAGCGGGTGCTGAGCGAGTGGACCGAGCTCGGGTACAGCTCCGAGGTCATGGACGCCGTGTTCCACGGCAACGCTGAGCGGGTCCTGCCACTGGGCAAGCCCAAGACCGAATCGCACCGGGCCGCGCGGTGACAACCGCAGGTCGCGTGGCGCTCGTGACGGGCGCCGGGCGAGGCATCGGCCGAAGCGCCGCGCTCGAGCTGGCGCGCCACGGCTACGACGTGGTGGTCAACTACAGCCGGAGCAAAGAAGCGGCCCTAGCGGTTTCCGGCGAGGTGGACAAGCTCGGCGCCCGATCGCTGCTCGTCAAGGCCGACGTGGCGGACGAGGCCGAGGTGGTGGCGATGGTGGCACAGGTCAAGGACGAGCTCGGGCGCCTCGACGCGCTCGTCAACAACGCGGGTACCACGGTCCCGACGCCGCCCTCCGACCTCGCGGGCCTTGACATGTCCGAGTGGGACCGCATCTTCGCGGTCAACGTGCGGGGCATGTTCCAGGTCGCGCGCGCGTGCGTGCCGTTGTTGAACGAGTCCGATTCGGCCGCCATCGTCAACCTCTCCAGCATCGCCGGCCTCCGTCCGGGACCGCAGCCGTTTCCCTACGCGGCCAGCAAGGCGGCCGTCGCCAACCTCACGCGCACGCTCGCCGGCGCGCTCGGGCCGAAGATCCGCGTCAACGCCGTCGCGCCTGGCTGGATGGTCGGCGAGTGGATGGAGCACACGCTGGGAGACAACTACCAGCGTTTGATGGACCGTCGCGCAAGCCTGACGCCCCTGAAGCGATGCGTGACCCCTGACGAGGTCGCTATCACCATCGTCAACCTCATCACGAGCAACCCGATGGTCAACGGCGAGGTGGTGGTGATCGACGGCGGCTTCTCGGCCACGACGTAGCCATGGCACTCGACGGCGTCGTCCCCTTTCCGCCCGATTTCGCGGCTCGCTACCGCCGCCTGGGCTACTGGCAGGACCGCACCCTCGACCAGGTCTTCAGCGACCTCTTCGCAGAGCACCGCGACCGAATCGCCCTGATCTCGGACGGCGCCGAGATCACCTATGGAGCGCTCGGAGAGCGAGCTTCGGCGCTGGCCGGCGCGCTTTACGAGAGCGGGCTTCGCCCACTCGACCGCGTGGTCTTGCACCTGCCGAACGGCCCTGAGTTCATCTATCTCTATTTCGCGCTGCAGAAGATCGGCGTGGTGCCGATCCTCGCGCTGGCACCGCACCGCCGGCTCGAGATCGACCATTTCGTGAGGCTCGCAGGCGCCGTGGCCTACTTCGGGACCGACCCCGAGCTGGCCGCACAGGTGCGCGCGGCCAACTCGTGCCTCGCGCACGTCGTCATGCTCGACGAGCTGAAGCAGATGTCCGGACGCCATGCGCCTTCGCTGGACATCGACCCCGACGACCCCTGCGCCCTGCTGCTGTCGGGCGGCACGACCGGCATCCCGAAGCTCATTCCGCGCACGCACAACGACTACCTCTACAACACGCGGGCCGCGGCGGCGGTCCAGGAGATCACGCCGGAGAGCTGCCAGCTGTCCGTGCTGCCGCTGGCGCACAACATGCCGCTGGCTTGCCCAGGCGTGCAGGGCTTCCTCATGGCCGGAGCGCGAATCGTGGTCGGAACCAGCACCAAGGCGCCGGACGTCTTCGAGCTGATCGAGCGCCACCGCGTGACGCACGTGGCGGGAGTGCCCGCTCTTTACATCCGCTGGATGGCCGACCCCGCCGCCGGCAAGCACGATCTCGGTTCGGTGCGCCTCCTGCAATCCGGCGGCCAGCGGCTGCAGCCGGAGGTCCGCAAGCGGATGGCCGAGACCTTTCCCAACGCCTTCGTACAGGAGAACTTCGGCATGAGCGAGGGAACGCTCTTCTTCGTCCGGCCCGACGACCCCGAAGAGGTGCGGCTCGAGACGGTCGGGCGGCCGGTCAGCCCGGACGACGAAGTCCGCATCACCGATGAGGACGGGCGCGAGGTGCCGGACGGCGAGGTCGGCGAGCTAACCGTCCGCGGCCCTTACACGCTTCGCGGCTACTACCGAGCGGCCGAATACAACGTGCGGCAGTTCACACCCGACGGTTTCTACCGCTCGGGCGACCTGATGCGCCGCCATCCCTCCGGCTCATACCTGGTCGAGGGGCGAATCAAGGACCTGGTCAACCGCGGCGGCGAGAAGATCAGCGCGGAAGAGGTCGAAAACCTCATCCTCACCCATCCCGCGGTGCGCAACGTTGCGTGCATCCCGCTCCCGGACCCGGTGCTCGGCGAGCGCATGTGCGCCTGCGTCATCCCGCACGAGGGCCGGACGCTCACGCTGGTGGAGCTGTCCGCCTACCTGACTGAAATGGGCATCGCCAAGTTCAAGCTCCCGGAGCGGCTCGAGCTTATGGACGACTTCCCGCTGTCGACCTTCGGAAAGGTCTCTAAGAAATCGCTGGTCGAGAGGCTCCGCGCATCAGGTTCCACAGCTTCAACGGGGTGACCGGCACCGAGTCGACGCACACCTCATAGCCCATCGCGTACAACGCGTCTTCGACGGCATTGGCGATGGCAGCCGGGACCGCAATCGTCCCCGCCTCGCCGACTCCGCGGAAACCTTCCGGGTTCTGGGTGCTCTGTGTCTCGGTGTGGATCAGCTCGGGCTCGACCCGAAGCTCGGGCGCGCTGACGATGGTGTAGTCCAGGAACGAGGGCGACTGGAAGTTGCCGTCGGGTGAGTACAGGGCCTCCTCGAACATGGCGTAGCCGAGACCGTGCGCATACCCCCCGTGGAGCTGGCCCTCGAGCGTCAGCGGATTGATGGCGCGCCCGGAATCGTGCGCGATCACGTAGCGGTACAGGTCTACTCCGCCCGTTTCCGGGTCGAGGCGCACCACGGCGACATGACAGCTCGAGGCCCAGGCGGCCTTGCCCTTGGAGTCCCAGACCTCTGCCGCCTCGAGGCCGTCGCCGACCAGGTCCTGGAGCGAGATGCTCCGGTCGGGAACACCGCGGACGCTCACGCCATCGGCGCCTGCGACCAGGTCCTCCGGGGCGGCCTCGAGCTTGTCGGCGGCGCGCTCGAGGAGCATGCGCCGGGCCGACGCTGCCGACATGGCGGCCGAGTTGCCGACTTCCAGCGCGCTCCTGCTCCCCGCGGTGACGAAGGAGAACGCGACGTCGCGGCTGTCGCCGGCGCGCACCTCGACCCTCTCGATCGGCCAGCCCAGGCGGTCCGCGACGACCTGCGCGACGAACGTCTCGTGGCCCTGGCCCTGCGGAGTGCTTCCGACGAACACCACCGCCGTGCCGTCCCCTCGGACGGCCACCCGCGAGGGCTCGGGCATGCCGATGCCGGTCGACTCGACGCACATGGCCACGCCTATGCCGACCGGCTCGCCTGCGCGCTGCCGCTCGCGAATCGAGGCGGCGCCCGCGCGCTCGACCGCGAGCTCGAGCAGCCGCGGGTAGTCGCCACCGTCGAACACGATCCCGTTGAGCCCGGTGTCGTAGGGCATGTCGGCGGGCTTGACCAGGTTGCGGCGGCGCAGCTCGATGGGGTCGATGCCCAGGCGACGCGCCAGTCGGTCCATCATCCGCTCCACCGCGAAGTTGCCGATCGGCCGGCCGCCGCCCCGGATGAAAGCCGCGGGCGGGGTGTCGGAGAAGCGAGGTGCGACCTCTACTTCGAATGAGGGCATCCGGTAAGCCGACATGGCGTGCGCCGCGATGCTGTCCGCCTGGAAGGCCCCTCGGCCGAGGTAGGCGCCGACCGTCCACTCCACCCGTCCGCGCAGTCCGGCCACGCGGCCATCGACGTCGGACGCGATCTCGAAATCAAGCTCGGCGGAGTGCGCCTGGCCGGTGGTGTGGCCGTCCTCGGTGCGGGATGCCACCCAGCGGACCGGTCGCTTCAAGATCCGGCTGACCGCCGCGGCGATCACGTACTCGGGGTACGGGTGGTTCTTGGCCCCGAAGCTGCCGCCGACGTCCCGGGCCAGAGCGACCACGTGGGTGCGGTCGAGGCCGAGGCACCGGCAGAGCGTGTCTCGCAGGATGTGGACGCCCCCGACGCTGGCCCTGATGTAGAGGGTCTGCTCGTCCTCTTTCCACTCCGCGAACGCCGCCCTGGGCTCCATCGCCGCGCCGCAGATGCGTGCCATGGTCAGCTTCTCGCGCACCCGGACCGGCGCTTCGCCGGCGGAATCGCCGGCTTTGCGGACCTGCAGCGCCGGCAGCGGAGCGGCCTGGGGCGCGACCTGCTCCAGGTCGACCTCGATCGCGTCCACCGCGTCCTGGGCCCAGTACTCGGTCTCGGCCGCCACCACCGCGACCGCATCACCCTCGAATCGCACCTCGTCCCTGGCGAGCACGGGACGCCGGACCGGCAGCGCCTGCTGAGGGTTGGGGTCCGGCATGTAGTCGTCCGCCAGGCCCAGCTGCCCAAAAACCCACGCGCCGACCACGCCAGGCATGCGCGACGCAGCCGACAGGTCGACTTTGAGCCCGTTCGCGCGTGGCACGCCGGCGCGGCGGATGGCCAGGTGGACGGTGCCAGGCGGGTTGTGGTCCGCCGCGAAGCTGCCCTGGCCCTGGACCAAGGGCGGGTCTTCGCGCCTGCGCATGGAGCGGCCGATATAGCCGTCGGCTTTCGTCACTACCGTCGCAGGTATTATCGAATGAGCATGGTCATCGACGCCTACGCGCATGTGTTCCCGATGCGGCTGATCGATGCGCTGGCAGAGGTCAAGCCCAGCGCCGAGCTCGCCGCCCTCAAAGCGCAGAGCAAGCACAACTTCGAGCACGAAGGCCGTCTCGCTTACATGGACGAGCACGGTTTCGATCTCCAGGTCCTGGTGCTGGCCCGCCCTCCGGTGTGGCTCGGCATGCAGCGCCCCGACATCCATCGCCTGACGCGCGTCGCCAACGAGTCGATCGCGGAGTTCGCCTCGCGCCGGCCGGACCGCTTTGCAGGAATCGGGGTCATGCCGGTGGTGGACGACGTGATGATGGATGAGCTTGAGCGAGTTCATGGCGAGCTCGGCCTGAAGGGCGTCCTCATCTTCTCGAACATCGAGGGCAAGCCTCTCGACGACGCGTCGATGTGGCCGCTGTACGAGCGCTGCGCTGCCCTCGACTTCCCGATCTGGATTCACCCACAGCACGCCAACTACTACCCGTGGATAAGAAAGGACGTGCTCGACCGGGCGCTGGCGTGGCCCTTCGACACCTCGCTCGCGATGGCAAGGCTCGTCTACGGAGGGTTGTTCGAGCGCTACCCGGACATCAAGATCGTGACCCACCACATGGGCGGGATGATCCCGTACTTCGCATCCCGCCTCGCCGCGTTCGCCGAGACCACCGCCGAGGAGTACGCAAAGCTCGGCCTGGGCGAAAGCGGGCCCCAACTTACGGGTGCGCCCCTCGACCACTTCCGGCGCTTTTACAACGACGCGATCAGCAACGGGTCCCCGGCCGCGGTGCGCATGGCGATCGATTTCTTCGGCGCCGACCACATCATGTTCGGCACCGATTTCCCATTCGGCCCCGACGACGGGGAGCGCTGGCCGCTGGACGAGCTGCGCAACATCAAGACCATCGCGATGAGCGAGGAGGACCGTGCCAAGATCCTGTATCGGAACGCGCAGCGTCTCCTGAAGCTGCCGACAGGAGTCGCCCGGGGCGTTTAGCCATAACCGACAGCGTCCGCTTAACGTTGCATCGTCATGGCTCGAGGCATCGCGATCGGGATCGCAATCGTGCTGGCCGCGGCGGCTGGCACACTCACGCTGAGCCCACGGGCGCCTCGTCCACAACCGGTGGCCGCCGTCACGTCCCCGAGCGCTCAGCCGGCTCCGAGCGCGAGCCCGACGCCGGCTTCGCCTCATGACTACGGAACGCCGCCGGCGGGAGTGCCGCTGATCTACGGCGGCGACCCGGCCAACCCGCTGTGGATCACCGCTTTCGACTGGCAGGGCAACGCACGAGGGACGATCAAGCTCGCCGCTCCTCTCACTCACGAGCTCGTGGTCGAGCCCCACTGCTACGTGCTGGAGGACCAGCAGACCTTCGACGACGTCCTTTACACGGTGCTGGGCGCCGCAGCGCCCAAGCGCATCGCGGTCATCGGCAACGAAGGCAGCCTGGGCCAGACCGGAATCGATGCCGTGGAGTGCAACTTCCAGGCCGACCTTGCCATCACGGTCCGCACCGCCGTCATGGCGCCGACCGACACCTGGGCCGTGAGGCTGTCGGATGGAGCCAAGCTCGGCCACTGGTCTTACTCAGGCGGGGTGACGGGCGTGGCTTCGTCCAGCGACGGAAAGCTGATCGCCGAGAACGGGATCCAGGTGACACGCATCCGCAGCATCCCGGATGGCGCGATCCTCGCCACTCTTCCCTCCGCGGCCGTGTACGCCTTTTCCGGCGACGATCGCTTCGTGCTGGAGGGACCGCTGAGCACCGCGGCGCCGATACGCCTGGTCGACTGGCGCACCAACCGTGAGGTGTGGCGTGCGGCCGGCAGCGGCTGGCCGGATCCGGTCCAGGTCGAGCCGGGAACGGGTGACATCGCCATCGCGGTCGCATCACAGGAACAAGAATCCAGCCTCACCCAGGATTACTCGAAGCCGATCATCATCGTCCACGCCGACGGCACCGAGACCGACCTGCCCGGCAAGTACGTTCCCCTCTTCCCTCCGTACGCGGACGGGCACTATCCGTACAAAGGCGGCCCGCCCTAAAGCGAGTCGATCAAGCCTCCGCCGCCTTTCTACTGGCTCTCGTCCGGCTCGCGGAGATCCGCGACCTCTTGCGGGCCCTGCGCGCCAAGGAAGATCTCGCGCATGTCGGGGTTGGCCAGCACCTCGGCCCCGCTCGCGGACATCACGACGCGGCCCCGGACCATCATGTAGGCCCAGTCCGAGACCCCCAGCGCGGCAACCGCCTTCTGCTCCACGAGCAGCACCGATTTACCGTGGTCGCCCAGCGTGCGGACCTGCTGCTCCAGCACGGTCCGCGACAGCTCGGGAGACAGGCCGGCGGTGGGCTCGTCCAGCAGAAGGACTGCCGGGTCGAGCATGAGCACCCGGGCGATAGCGGTCATCTTCCGCTCGCCGCCGCTCAGCGTCTCGACGAAGCGGTTGAGCTTGCTGCGAAGTGACGGAAAGACGTCCAGCGCCTTCTCCGCCCGCAACGCGCGCTCGCGACCGCTGAACAGGTAGCCTCCCATGTCGAGGTTCTCCCTCACGCGCAGTCCTTCGAACACGTCCTCGATCTGCGGCACGTAGCCGATGCCGGCCCGAGCGAGCTGGGACAGCGGTAGGCCGGTCACGTCCTTGCCGTTGAGCACGACGTGGCCGCCCGCGAGCCGTGCGATGCCGAGGATCGCCTTCAGCAGCGTGCTCTTGCCCGCTCCGTTGGGCCCGACGACTGAGACGACCTTGCCCGACATGACCTTGATGTCCACGTCGTAGACGATGGGCGTGTCGCCGTAGCCGGCGGTCAGCCCGCGGATCTCCAGGGCCGGCGCCGTTACGACGCTTTCAGCCGATGACATACGCGTCCTGCACCTCTTTGCGAGTGCGCAGCTCCGTCATCTTCCCCTCGGACAGCACCTTGCCCTGCGCCATCACGACGACCTTGCCGCAGATGCGCTCGACCGTGTCGAGGCCATGCTCGACCAGGAGCAACGACATCCCCTCGCCTGTCAGCTTGAGAAACAGGTCCTCGAGCTGGCGCGAGAGGCTCGGGCTCAAACCCGCCATCGGCTCGTCGAGCAGCAGCAGCTTCGGACGCATCATCAGCGCACGCATGGTCTCGACGGCGCGCTTCTGGCCGCCGCTGAGGTTGCGCGCGTACTCGTCGGCCTTGGCCTCCATCCCAAAAGACCGCAGCATCTCGCGCGCCTGTAGGATCAGCTGCTTCTCTTGCGTGCCCCAGTACCTCTTGCCGGCAAGGATCCCCCACGCCGACTCGCCCCGGTGGCCCGGCGCCGCCACCAGCAGGTTTTCGATGGTGGTCAGTCCGCCGAACACGCGGGCGAGCTGGAAGGTTCGCACCAGGCCCCGCCGGGCGAGCCGGTGCATCGGCCACCCAGTCACATCCTCGCCGTCGAAGATCACCCGCCCGCCGTCCGGCGACAGGAAGCCGCCGATCACGTTCAGCGCTGTCGACTTGCCCGCGCCGTTGGGCCCGATCAGGCCGGTGATCGCGCCGCGCTCCGCCGTGAACGTGACGCCGTTGACCGCGTGCACTCCGCCGTAGGTCTTGAACAGATCGCGGACCTCGAGGATCGGGCCGCCTTCGCTCAAGGGCTGCCGCCGTACCTGGGGCGCTTTTCGGCGACGACGCCCTGCGGCCGCGTCCAGATGAACACGATCGTCAGAACGCCCAGGACGATCCAACCAAGGTCTTCGCGCAGGCCGATCCGGATCGTATTGATCGATTGCGGCAGGAACTGCACTCCCTGCAGGATCAGGATGGCGATCAGAAACGTCCCGATCGTGACGCCGCGGTTGTTGCCCATCCCGCCTACGATCACGGCCGTCAGGAGTGCCAGCGTCTCGATGTAGTTCCACGCTCCGGGCGACCAACCACCGATGAACGCCACCAGTAAGGCCCCGCTCAAGCCGCCGAACGCGCCTCCCACGGCCTGCACCATCAGGCGCATCGCCACGATGTCCTTGCCGATCGCGGCCGCGGCGTACTCGTCGTCTCGCATCGCGCGCAGCGTGCGCCCGATCGGCCCGTCGGTGAAGCGACGCAGGACCAAGTAGCCCGCGATGCAGCACACGGCCACGATCGCCACGTAAGCCCAGCGCTGGAACTCGGGATCCTGGTCGGAGAACGGAGCGGGGATCAGCCCAAGTCCGGCATTTCCGTTGAGAAATCCTGTGTCGGCGCTCACGATTGTGGCGGCCATCAACGAAACGACAAGCATGGCCACCGCCTGATAGTCAGGACGCAGGCGTTTGAGGCCCGTGATGCCGATCAGCACCCCCACCACGGCCCCCGTCAGCGTGCCGGCGGCAACCGCTACGGGGAACGGCAGCGTGAAACCGCCTACGTACTGCTGGAAGTTGCCCATGGCGGCAGGCGGACCGAGGGTGCAGATCGCATAGGCGTATGCCCCGGCGGCTATGGTCACGATGAACGCGAGGTTGGCGATGCCCGACACGCCGAACTCCAGGTTCAGGCCCCACGCCGCGAGCAGGTCGGTGCCCAGGTAAACGAGCAGGACGACGACGTAATACTCCATCTCAGGCCGCCAGGCGCCTCGTCGCCGACGCCGAGCCGAACAGGCCACTCGGCCGCAGCAGCAGCATGAGGATGAGAATCGCAAAGGCGACCACTTCGCTGTATTCGGGGTTGGCGAAGCTGGCGGCGAGCTCACCGGCGATCCCGACCACGAGTCCGCCGACCATGGCGCCGTATGGCTGCCCGATCCCTCCAAGCACCGCCGCCGCGATCATCGGGATGAGAAAGATCGGGCCCAGGGTGAAGTCGAAGCTCACGGTCGTGATCGCAAGAGCGACCCCGGCGGCACCGCAAAGAGCCCCCGAAAGAAGCCACGCCGTGTCGCTGATCAGGTCGGTATTGATTCCGCAGCTCTGCGCGAGGATGCGATTGGAGGCGGTCGCGCGCATCGCCCGGCCCAGCGTCGTCCGCGTCAAGAGAAGGTGGAGCCCGAGCATCAAGACGAGGGTCAGGACGATGATCGCGACCTGGCTTGCCGTCAGCAGGAAGCCTGCAAAGCGGAACGTCTGGCCGCTCTGCTCCCCGTAGCTCTTGGCATCGGGGCCGGCGAAAGCGACGATCACGTACTGCAGGACCACCCCGGCCGAGACTGTGACGATCACGATCGCGAAGGCGCGGGTGCCCTTCCTGACCAACGGGGCCAGCAGCCAGCGGTGAAAACCCACCGATACCACGCCGATCACCATGCCCGCGATGAGCAAGGCGACCCACGCGTTGATCCCACGATCGATGAGATACAGGCCCATGTACGCGCCCAGGGTCATCAGCGACCCGTACGTGATGTTCAGTATGTTGCTCATCCCGAACTGCACGGAGAAGCCCACCGCACCCAGCGCGATCACCGCGCCGGTCGCGATACCAAAACCGATCGCCTCGACCGCCTGGACCAGCAACTGCGCCTAGACCGGCCTGCTCATCGCAGGCTCTTCAAATCGGGTTCTGACCTCTAGCCAAGCAGCTTGATGACCTGGGCCCCGGAGATCGTCCCCACCTGGGTCGCGCTGCCGTCGCTGTTGAACTTGTTGGCGTCGAACTCCCCTGTCGAGTTGTGATACTGGTCGAAGGTGGGCTGACCGAGCACACCGATGTACTGGATCGACTTGCCCGCGGCCAGCGCCTTGGCGCCGTCGGCGTAGTTGTTCACCACGGTCGCACCCGATTTGGGCTGGACGACCTGGAGGATGTACTGGTTGTAGTAAGAGCCAACGGTCGTCTTGGCCATGATCATGGCCAGGGCCATGATGTTGATGCCGTCGTAAGCGCCGGCGGGCGGACCGACAGTACTCAGCACGGGGGCGATGTCGTGCGTCTTCGAGTCGGCGAGCAGAGCGTTCTTGTAGGTGTTGAACGCGGGAGTCGTCTGGTCGAAGTACGAGCCGACGAGCCAGATCTTGTTGGTTACGTAGTCGACGCCGACAGCGCTCTTGACAGCGTTGAAGAAGTCAGGCGTCAAGGAGTCCGTGGCAGTGACCATGGGAGGCAGGTTGCCGTTGTTCAGCTGCTTGTAGTTGGACATGAAGGTCGCAGTAGTCTGCGGGTCGGCGGACCAGATCAAAACGTCGGGGTTGGCGGCGATCACGCTGGCCGCCTCAGCAGAGTAAGAAGCCGCGTCCGCCGGGATGGTCTTGTTGATCACGATGTTGCCGCCGAGCTTGGGCATCGCGGCCTGCAACCCGGGCAGGTTACCGTCCGATCCGATTCCGTTCTGGAAGACCACGGCCACCTTCTTGTAGCCCTGCTGCACCGCCCACACGGCGAAGGCCGCGCCATTGGCGTCGTCACCGGGCGTCATGCGGTAGTAGTACGAGTAGTTGTTCCTGGTGAAGGCGACCAGGCCGTTGGTCGTCAAGAACGGGATCTTCGCGTTGTTCACGATCGGGACCGTGGTCGCTGCGGTGTTGCTCTCCAGCCCGATCGCCATGTCCAGGTTGCTGCTGGTGGCGATCGCCTTGGTCACATTCGGCACGGCGTCCGCGGGGTCGCCCGTGTCGTCGATCGACTGGCAGCTGACCTGGTGGTTCATGATGCCGCCGGCCGCGTTGATCAGGTCTGTGGCGGCCAGGCACGGCGCCGTGAGCAGGGTGCCGAACTCGGCGGCAGGACCGGTGAACGGCGCGATGACGCCGATGTTGAGGGGCCCGGTCTGGGTGGGCACGGTGGTGCCGGTGTTTGCTCCGCCGCAAGCCACGAGGATCAGGGCCGTCCCCAACGCGACGGTTGAGGCCAGTCGATTTCGCAGGATCCGCATCCGAAACCCTCCTGTTCCAGCGTGTCCAACCAGCAAAAAGCGCACGGCGGGAGCGTACACCCTACCGCCGTGATGAGTACCATAGTTGCCGCGGGTCGCCAGCGCAAGTGGAAGCACGCCGGCATCCCCTGGCCGCTCGGGAAAGCACGATGAACGCCGATACCTTCGAGACCAGGTTTTTACCCGGCCTGCCGCCGTCCGACGGCGGCTGTCCGCCGCTCGATCACCGCACCGTTCACGCCGACGGGATGGTCATCGAGTACGACGCGCCGGTGCGCATGCGCGACGGCATCGAGATCTACGCCGATGTCTTCCGGCCTGAGGGCGACGCCCCGGCGCCCGTCATCGTCGCCTGGGGGCCATACGGCAAGCACGCTCCGGTCAAGTACGACATCTTCCCCAACCACGGGGTGGACCCGAGCTGGATCTCCAGGTACGCCGGCTTCGAGGCCCCGGACCCGCTCTACTGGACGCGCCACGGATACGCTGTCGTCAACGTCGACCCGCGCGGGATGTGGAACTCCCAGGGCGACGCCACCTTCTACAGCGCCCAGGAGGCCGAGGATGTGTACGACCTCATAGAGTGGGCTGGAACTCAGCCCTGGAGCAACGGAAAGGTCGGCATGTCCGGCGTCTCATATCTCGCGATAGTGCAGTGGCGGGCTGCGGCCGAGCATCCGCCCCACCTCGCCGCCATCAACCCCTGGGAGGGCGTCAGCGACCGGTACCGCGAGATGGCGTATCACGGCGGCATCCCGGAAAACCGCTTCGGGCCGATGTGGCGCTCACGGCGCGTCCCCTACTCGCACCACAGGGTCGAGGACACCGTGACGATGTACGCCGAGCACCCGCTGTGGGACTCCTACTGGGAGAGCAAGACGCCGGACCTGGCGAAGATCGAGGTGCCGGCTTTCATCGTCGCGAGCTGGTCGGACCAGGGCCTGCACACGCGTGGGACCCTCGAAGGCTTCAGGCGGATCAGATCCAGGGACAAATGGCTCATCGTCCACGGGCGCAAGAAGTGGCAGTACTACTACCAGCCCGACAACGTCGAACGCCTGCGCTTGTTCTTCGACCGATTCCTAAAGGGGGTGGAAAACGAGGTCACACGATGGCCGAAGGTCCGCATCGAGGTTCGCGAGCGCTTCTATGCCGGTGACGTTCGCGACGAGAAGGAATGGCCGCTGGCGCGCACCCGGTACGAGGTCCTGTACCTGGACGCCGCTGCCGGCACGATGGCCTCGCGCCCTTCCACCGCCGAAACGTCCGCGCGGTATCCCGCCGAGCACGGCCGGGTTGAGTTCGTTCACCGGTTCGCCGAGAAGACCGAGCTGACCGGGCACATGAAGGTGCGCCTGTGGGTGGAGGCCGAGGGCGCGGACGACATGGACCTTTTCCTCGCCATCCAGAAGCTCGACGCCGGCGGCAACCTCGTCCCTTTCTCGTTCCTCAACGCCCTGGAGGACGGCCCGGTGGCGCTGGGCTGGCTTCGGGTGTCACACCGCGAGCTGGACCAGGAGCGTTCTCGACGCGAGCAGCCATGGCACACGCACTTGCGCGAGCAGCGCTTGAAGCCGGGCCAGGTCGTGCCCGTCGACATCGAGATCTGGCCCTCCGGCACGCGGTTCCTGGCGGGTGAGCAGCTGCGCCTCGTGGTCCAGGGCAGCGACGTCCAGCAGTACCCTCCCGGCGTGGTCGCGATGGGCCACTCTGTGACCCGGAACAAGGGCGCGCACGTGATCCACACGGGTGGCCGCTACGACTCTCACCTGCTGATCCCGGTAATCCCCTAGGTTCGGTAAAATCTTTCGATGGACCTCAAGCTCGAGCTCGTGCTGGTTCCTGTGGCGGACGTCGACCGGGCCAAGGCCTTCTACACGGAGCAGGCCGGCTTCCACTTGGACATCGACCATCGCGCGGGCGAGAGCTTTCGCGTGGTGCAGATGACCCCGCCAGGCTCGGCGTGCTCGATCAGTGTCGGGATCGGCATCACCGACGCGGCGCCGGGCTCGGTGAAAGGCCTCCACCTCGTCGTGACGGACATCGTCGCTGCGCGGGCGGAGCTACCGACGCGAGGGGTGGCCGTGAGCGAGATCCGCCACCTTGGCGACGGCGGTTGGGCGGCAGGACCCCACCCTGAGCGGGCCGACTACGGCTCGTTCGCCGATTTCAGCGACCCCGACGGGAACACCTGGATCCTGCAGGAGCGCGGGTACGGGTCCAGCGCCGGCAAGTAACCGAGCCGGCGGCGGCGGCGGCGGCTAAGCCTCGATCGGGCGAAGGTAGCGAGCCGGCTCTTTTTCGAACTCGGCTCGGCAGCCGTCGCAGCAGAACCAGTAGGTGGTCCCCGCCTGAATGGCCCTGTGCTGGGAGGTGAGGGGGTCGACGGTCATGCCGCACACCGGGTCCGTCGCGAACAGGACGGCGGGCGCCGCCGCCTTCTGGGGAACAGGTCCGCGCCGGCGGCGGGCCGTGACCACCTCCGCCAGTGCCAATACGGCGATCTCCTCCTGGCTCGCACCGCGGACCCTGCCCGCGGGCGTGTGCAGGCGGCCGAGGACATCCTCGCCCAGACCGCGCGCTCGAAGCGCTTCGCGCACGGCCGCCGCCCTGCGCGTGCTCGCGACCAGCGCGACCTGCAGGTGAGGATGGGTCAGCGCCGCTTCGACCGCATCCTCGTCGTAATGGCCCATGGTCGCCACGACGGCCCAGCTGTCCACGCCTGGGTTGGCCCCCGCGACATCGAGCGTCGACAGCACCAGGTCGGCCCCCGGGAAGTCCTGCGTCCTGGCGCCAGGATGGACCGCGCAGCAACGGAATCCGGCGACCGAGGCCATCTGGACGATGGCCCGGGCAGCCGGGCTGTCGCCGAACACCACCAGGAGCGGCCTCGGCATCTGGGGCTCGATGAAGATGTCCAGGGCCCCGCCGCTGGGGCAGGTGGTGGCCACCGTGAGCTCTCCGCGCTTGCGGGTCTGTTTGACCTCTGGGGCGGGCATGATGCGCACGATCTGAGGCACGCCCTCCTCGAGGGCGCGCAACGCCTCGCGACGCACGATCGGCTCCGAGCAGCTGCCGCCGATCCAGCCGCGCAGCCGGCCGTCGGCCGTGATGACGGCCTTGTCGCCGGGCCGCGCCGAGGTGGGTGGCTCGCACCGGACCACGGTCGCGAGCACGCAGGGCGTGCCCGTCACCGCGTACTCGTGCAGAAGGTCGATCAGCTCGTCGGCTATTCCGTCACCCCCTTGGACCGCAAAGCGGCCCAGACCTTGTCAGAGGTTACCGGCATGTCGATGTTGGTGATGCCGTACGGCGAGAGCGCGTCGATGACGGCGTTGACGTACGCCGCGGGCGAGCCCACCGTCGGCGACTCGCCGACTCCCTTGGCCCCGATGGGGTGGTGGGGCGATGGGGTGGTCGTCTCGCCCAGCTCGAACCTGGGCGATTCCCAGGCGGTCGGGATCAGGTAGTCCATGAGATTGGAGCCGATGCAGTTGCCTTCTGCGTCGAAGGTGATCAGCTCCATGAAGGCGATGCCGTAGCCCTCGGTCAGCCCGCCGTGGATCTGGCCCTCGACGATCATCGGGTTGATGCGCACGCCGCAGTCGTCGACGGCGACCATGCGGCGGACCTTGGTCTGACCGGTGCCCTTGTCGATGTCCACGACCACGGCATAGGTCCCGAACGGGAAGGTCATGTTGGGCGGATCGTAGTAGTGGACGCCTTCGAGGCCCGCTTCCATTCCCTCGGGGATGTTCGTGTACGCGGCGAAGGCGATCTCCTGGATCGTCTTGGCGCGGTCGGGCGATCCCTTGACGTAGAACTTGCCTGTCTCCCAGACGAGGTCCTCTTCGGCGGCCTCGAGCAGGTGCGATGCGATCTTGCGGGCCTTGTCGCGCAGCTTGCGCGCCACCATCGCGGTCGCCGCGCCCGCCACGGGCGTGCTGCGCGACGCGTAGGTGCCGAGGCCGTAGGGAGCGGTGTCGGTGTCGCCCTCCTCGAACGCGATGTCGGTCGACGGGATGCCCAGCTCCTCGGCGACGATCTGGGCGAAGGTCGTCTCGTGGCCCTGGCCCTGGGACTTGGTGCCCGTGCGCAGCATGGCCTTGCCGGTCGGGTGCACCCGCAGCTCCGCGCTGTCGAACATCCGGAGCCCGAGGATGTCGAACTCGGCGCCATGGCCGGCGCCCACCACCTCGGTGAAGCTCGCGATCCCGATGCCGGTCACCTCGCCTTTCTTGCGCCTGGCCTCGACGTCCTTCTTCAGCTCGTCATAGCCGAGCTTGTCCAGCGCGACATCCATCGCCTTGTGATAGTCGCCGCTGTCGTACACCCACCCGGTCGCCGAGTGGTAGGGGAACTGCTCGGCCTTGATGAAGTTCTTCTTGCGGAACTCAGCCTGGTCCATGCCGATCTCGATGGCGGCGTTGGTGACCAGCCTCTCGATGAGGTAGCTCGCCTCGGTGACCCGGAACGAGCACCGGTACGCGACGCCGCCGGGCGCCTTGTTCGTGTAATAGCCGTCGGCCGTGACGTGCGCAGTCGGGATGTCGTACGAGCCGGTGACGATGTGGAAGAGGCCCGCCTTGAACTTGCTCGGCTGGGCGTCGGAGAAGAACGCCCCGTTGTCGCTGTCCAGGTGGACGCGCAGCGCGAGCATCTTGCCGTCCTTGTCGAGGGCGAGGTCGCCCGTCATGTGGTAGTCGCGCGCGAAACCGGTCGAGATCAGGTTCTCGTTGCGATCCTCGATCCACTTCACCGGCCTGCCGATGAGCAGGCTCGCGGCGGTGGCGACCACGTACCCCGGGTACACCGGGACCTTGTTGCCGAAACCGCCGCCCAGGTCCGGCGAGATGATGCGGATGTTCTGCTCGGGCAGGCCCGTCACCAGCGCGAAGACCGTCCGGATGGCGTGCGGCGCCTGGCTGGTCATGTAGATCGTGGCCTTGCCCGTCGCGGGGTTGACGTCCGCGATGCACCCGCATGTCTCAAGCGGCGCGGGGTGACAGCGTGGATAGAAGGTGTGAAGCCGGACCACCTTGTCGGCCTTGGCAAAGGCCGCCTGCGTGGTGGCCTGGTTCCCGGACTCCCAGTGGTAGATGTGGTTGTCTTTCTGACCTTCCTTGTCGTCCCGGATGAGGACCGTGCCCGCCTCCTTGGACTGCTGCGGGCTGGTGACCGCCTGCAGGACGTCGTAGTCGACGACGATCGCGTCGCGCGCGTCCTCAGCCTGGTACTTCGTTTCGGCGATGACTGCCGCGACCTCCTGGCCCTGGAACCTCACCTTGTCCGTGGCCAGCACCGCCTGCGTGTCTCCGCTCATCGTCGGCATCCACGCGAGCTTGTGCTGCGCCATCAGCTCGCCCGTGACCACGGCGATCACACCGGGCATCGCGCCGGCCGCCGCGGTGTCGATCGACTTGATGCGGGCGTGCGCGTGGGGGCTGCGCAGGATCGCCATGTGGAGCATGCCCGGCAGCTCGATGTCGTCCATGAAGTTGCCCTTGCCCCGGAGGAAGCGCGCGTCTTCCACGCGCTTGACGGACTGGCCGATCCGGCCGTGTACATGCAGCTCGGTGGACATCTACTCCCCTCCCGCGACGGCGGCCGACGTGGCTGGTGATTCCTTTTGAGCGTCCGCGCGAGCCTTGGCCGCGTGCTGGATCGCCTTGACGATGTTCATGTATCCGGTGCAGCGGCAGATGTTGCCGCTGATCGCCCAGCGGATCTGCTCCTCGGTGGGATCGGGGTTGCGCGCCAGCAAGGCCGTGCCGACGAGCATCATCCCAGGCGTGCAGAAACCGCACTGCAGCCCGTGCTCCTGGTGAAAGCCGTTCTGGATCGCCGAGAGCGCCCCGCCCTCCATGAGGCCTTCGACGGTCGTGATGCTCCGGCCGTCGGCCTGGGCGGCCAGGACCGTGCAGGACTTGACCGGCTCTCCGTCGATCAGCACCGTGCAAGCGCCACAGCTGGTGGTGTCGCAGCCGATATGCGTCCCGGTGAGCCGCAGGTTGCTGCGCAGGAAATCGACCAGCAGCACCCGCGCCTCGATCTCGCCGCCGCGCTCCGCCCCGTTGACTTTCATGGAGACCTTCACGCCCTTCCCTCCTTGGCTCGGCCGAGCGCGGTATGGAGACCACGCTGCACGAAAACGCGTACCACGTCTTTCTTGTATTCGGCGCTCCCCCGGATGTCGCCTTTGGGCTCGGCCGCCTGCGCCGCCAGGCGGGCCGCCTCGGCGATCAGCTCGTCGGTCGGCTCGTGCCCGACCAGCGCCTTCTCAGCGGCGGTGGCCTTGATGTTGGTCGCTCCGACGGCGGTCAGGCCGATGCCGGCTTTGGCGATCTTGTTGCCGTCCATCTCGACGTGGACCGCCACCGCGGCCGACGCGAAGTCGCCCACCTTGCGCTCGAGCTTGAGATAGGCGCCCCCAGAGGGGCCTTTGGGCATCGGGATCCGAATTCCCGTCGCCACCTCGTCGGCCCTCAGCGTGGTCGTGAACGGGCCCTGGAAGAACCCGTCTATTGGGATCACCCGCTCGCCGGCCTGGGAGTGCGCGACGAGCTCGGCGCCGAGGGCGAGCATCACCGAGCCCCAGTCGCCCGACGGGTCGGCGTGGCAGATGGATCCGACGAGGGTCCCGCGGTTGCGGACCAGGGGGTCGGCGATCCAGTGAGACGCCTCGATCATCATCGGCAGCCACGCTTCGAGGTCCTTGCTGCGCTCTACGTCGACGTGGCGGACGAGCGCGCCGATGGCCACGTGGCCGTCGTCGCGCTTGATCGAGGACATGGCGGGAAGGCGCCCGATGTCCACCACCAGCTCGGGGCGGGCGAACCGCAGCTTGAGCAGCGGGATGAGGCTCTGGCCGCCCGCCATCACCTTGGCGTCGTCGCCGTGCTGCTTCAAGAGGGCAACAGCGTCGGCGAGGGTGGCGGGAGCTTGATATTCGAAAGCGGCAGGAAACATGCTGTCTTCCCCTCCCACGCGAAACGGCAGAAAACGGCGCCGGGACATACCCGGAACGTGCGGTGCGTTTGTATCACCGGGGTGGTTGCGTTGTCAAACAAATGTCGAAGCCCGGCATAGCCGGCGAGCTACGATCTCAAGCGTGGTGACCGAGGCAGTCAAGGCGCTCAGCGCCGAGGAGATCAGCGAGCTCTGCCTCCGTCACACGCTGTACGACTGGTCCGCCCAGAAGGGCCTGAAGCCGCCCGCGGTGGCAAGCGCCCAGGGCATCTACTTCACCACCGTCGACGGGCGCAGGTTCATCGATTTCAACAGCCAGCTCATGTGCGTCAACGCCGGGCACGGCGACCGCCGCATCATCGATGCGATCAAGGCCCAGGCCGAGCAGCTCGCGTACATCAGCCCCTTCATGGCGACCGAGGTGCGCGCCAGGCTGGGCCGCAAGCTGGCCGAGCTGCTACCCGGAGACATCGACAAGGTGTTCTTCACGCTCGCGGGCGCGGACGCCAACGAGAACGCGATCAAGATCGCCCGCGCCGTCACGGGCCGCTCCAAGATCCTCGCCCGTTACCGCTCTTACCACGGCTCGACCGGGAGCGCGGTGCAAGCGACCGGCGACCCGCGCCGCTGGGCCAATGAAGGCGTGAGCGGCGGGGTGGTCCACGTGCTCGACCCCTACCACGGCATCCAGCGCGGCTGGGACACCGCCGCAGACGCGCTGGCCGACCTCGAGGAGACGATCCAGCTGGAGGGGCCCCACACGATCGCGGCCTTCATCCTCGAGCCCATCACCGGCACCAACGGGATCCTGGTCCCGCCCGACGGCTACCTGCAGGGCGTGCGGGAGATCTGCGACCGGCACGGGATCCTGATGATCTGCGACGAGGTGATGAGCGGTTTCGGACGGACCGGCCGGTGGTTCGCGGTCGACCACTGGAGCGTGGTGCCCGACCTGATCACGCTGGCCAAGGGACTGACCAGCAGCTACGTGCCTTTGGGCGCGGTGGGGATGCGGCCGAAGGTGGCGGCCTATTTCGAAGACCACGTCTTCTACGGGGGACTGACCTACAACAGCCACCCGCTGGGCTGCGCTGCCGCGCTGGGAGCCATCCAGGCCTACGAAGAGGACGACATGGTCGGCAACTCCGCGCGCATGGGCGAGGTGCTCGCGCGTCACCACAAGAAGCTTCAAGAGCGACACCCCTGCGTCGGAGCCGCCCGATCGATCGGCCTTTTCGGCGCGCTGGAGCTGGTGCGGGACCGCAACACGATGGAGCCGCTGGCGCCGTTCAACGGCACCTCACCCGAGATGAAGGCGATCAGCCAGGCGCTGCTCGACGCCGGGATGCACACGTTCGTGCGATGGAACACGATCATGACCAACCCGCCCCTGTGCATCACCGAGGCCCAGCTCGACGAGGGTTTCGAGATCCTCGACTCCGCACTTGAGATCGGCGACCGCGCGCTCCGGGGATAGCCTGGACACGATCCGCTCGGGGCAGCTCGAAAAGCTGCGGACTGGGCTTGCGGGCGTGCTCGAAACGAACACTTTCTGGCGAGCCCGGCTGCACGGCGTGCGGAGCTGGGACGACTTCGGACGGCTGCCGCTGACCACGAAGCCCGAGCTGCTCGCCGACCAGGATGCGCATCCTCCGTACGGCACCAACCTGACGTTTCCCGTCGACCGCTATGTCCGCCTGCACCAGACTTCGGGCTCCAGCGGTGACCACCCGCTCCGATGGCTCGACACCGCCGAGTCCTGGGAGTGGTGGTTGCGCGTGTGGTCGGACCACGTGTACCGGGCGGCCGGCGTACACGCGGGCGACCGCGTGTTCTTCGCCTTCTCGTTCGGCCCGTTCATCGGGTTCTGGAGCGCGTTCGGCGGAGCCGAGCGGCTGGGAGCGCTCGCCATCTCGGGCGGCGCCATGACCAGCGAGCAGCGGGTCCGCAACATGCTCGACCTGCGTGCGACCGTCTTGCTTTCGACACCGACCTATGCCCTGCGCCTGGCGGAGGTCGCACGGACGATCGGACTCGACCTGGCCGCCTCAGAGCTCCGGGTCACCGTCCACGCCGGCGAGCCGGGCGCCAGCATCCCTGCCACGAGGGCCGCCATCGAAGCGGCTTACTCCGCGGCGTGCTTCGACCACACGGGAATGACCGAGCTCGGCCCGACCGGGCACAGCTGCTCGCAGCGGGACGGCATCCACGTCGTCGAGTCGGAGTTCATCTTCGAGGTGCTCGATGCCGGCGGACACGCGGCTTCGGAGGGCGAACTGGTGGCCACCAACCTCGGCCGCTGGGGCATGCCGCTGATCCGCTACCGCACGGGCGACAGGGTGAGGGTGTCGCGCGAACCGTGCTCGTGCGGCAGCCCCTTCATGAAGCTGCAGGGAGGCATCCTCGGCCGCGTCGACGACATGTTCACGGTGCGCGGGGTGAACCTCTACCCGTCCCAGGTCGAGGACATCGTGCGCCGGCACCCCTACGTGGACGAGTTCGTGATCGAGCATCGCCGCATGAGGCAGATGGACGAGGTCACGCTCGTGGTCGAGCTGGCGGGGGACGGCCTCTCGACCGCCCGGCTGGAGGCAGACCTCAGGCAGGCCCTGGGGGTGCGGCTTGGCTGCCGGGTCGTCGGGCGCGGCACGCTGCCCCGCTCGGAGCTGAAGTCCAGGCGTATCGTCCGGGTCGAGGCGTGAGCCCGCCTGGTGACTAGCTCTTAGGAGGTTGCGGCTTCGCGGCGCGAGGCTGCGCCCTTTCGTTCGTCTTGACGACCTCGGTCAGGAGGCGCAGCAGCTCGTCCCGCTCTCCCTGCTTCAGTCTCCCGACGAGCCTTCCGGTCATGGCATGCGTTCGCGGGATAAGTTGGTGAAGCGCGTGCAGGCCTTTCGGGGTCAGCGAGATCACCTTGCGCCGGCCATCACGCGCGTCGCGCTCGGACCGGATCATGCCCCGGGCGCTCAGTCGAGAGACGACGTCCGCGGCCGTCGAGCGATCGAGCGACACACGCTGCCCGAGGGTGACCTGGTCAATACCGGGCTCGCGGTAGAGGGCGTTGAGGGCGGCGAACTGCGGGGAGGTGATCGTGTGCGACACCTCCTGGGTCCACAGGAGGTTCATGACCTGCAGCGCGCGGCGCAGCAGGTGGCCGGGATGGCGCATCAAGTCCTCTGCGGGGGGCGCCACCGTCACGATTGGGCCGGGGTCTCCAGCTGGCGCGATTCCACGCGGTAACCGACCGGCAGCAGGCGCAGTCCAAGGCGCTGCTCGATCGTGCCCCAAAGCCCGCGTGGTAAAGCCAGCGCGAACAGGGTGGCGGTCGCTCCCAGGCCCACGAGATACCACGGTCCTCCCTGGGTGAACGTGGTCTGGATGGCGAACAGGAGGATCGCACCCAGGATCGGCCCTTCAAATGTTCCTAGGCCACCGACCAGCACCATGAAGATCATGTAGGCCGTCCACTGGACGCTGAATACCGATCCCGGTTCGATGAACAGGGTGTTCGCCACGACCAGCACCCCTGCGGCTCCGCAGCCGAAGCCTGCCAGGACGAACAGCAGCCGTTTACGGGACGCGACCCTCACTCCCAGCGACCGGGCGGCTTCTTCGTCGTCGCGGATTGCCTGCAGTGATGCGCCCAGCGGCGAGCGAAGCAGGAAGAACAGGGCGGACAGGAACAGCGCGGTGAACGCGAGGGCCAGCCAGAACGTGTAGGCCTGGCGGTAGTTGGGATCGAACTGGTTCATCTCGATGAGCGAGATCCCGGTCCCGGCGCCCAGGTTCTGGTCGAGCCTGACGAGGATCGAGAGCACCTCCGCGATGACCCACATCCCGATGGCGAACTGGGCGGCGCGCAGTCGCAGCGCGAAAAGAGAGATGGGGATGGAGACGGCACCTGCCAGCAGCATCGCGAGCACCATCGCGACGTAGGGCGTGATGCCGAGACTGGCGAAAAAGACGGTGGCATAAGCACCGACTCCGATGAAAGCCTGCTGCCCGACCGACAGCAATCCTCCGTACCCCGCCAGGGCGTTCCACATGGCCGCAAGGAGGACGAGGATCAGAAGGTCGGTCAGCTTCTGCACGACGTCAGGATCGAAGACCAGGGGCACGAAGGCGAGGCCGATCGCCACCGCCACCGTCCCGCCGGTAAACGCCTTTGACGTACCGGTCCACCGCCTTACGTTCATCGCGCCAGCCTCAGGGTCCGCAACGTGATCCGCCCGCCCCCGAATCGCACCACCAGGACGGTCAGGAACAGCAGGTGGCCGGCGAGGACCGAGAACTCGGGATTGATTTGCGCCCCGAGAGTCTGCGCCAGGCCCAGGGCGATCCCGCCGACCAGGGTGCCCCACAGCGATCCCAGCCCGCCGATCACGACCGCCTCGAAGGCGAAGATCAGCTGTGTCGGCCCGCTGGCCGGGTCGAAGACGGACCGGATGGCGAGGAACAGCCCACCGAGCGAGGCGATCGCCACCGCGATCGCGGTGGCGCGCGCGTACACCGACCGCGAGTCGATCCCGACCAGCTCGGCGGCATCCGCGTCCTCCGCCGTTGCGCGCATCGCCCATCCGGCCCGTGTGCGTGACAGGAACAGCTGCAGGAGGCCGAAGACGACCACCGCGACCGCGAGGACGAGCACGCCTAGCGCGGAGACTGAGAGCTGGCTCGTCACGTGCCAGCTGGCGGTGGTGAAACCGCCCGCCGCCCCTCCGAGCGAGCGCACATCAGGCGAGAAGGTGAGCAGCAGGAGGTTCTGTATCACGATCGAGAGCCCGAAGGTCGCCAGGAGGGGAGTCAGGATGCCGGCCTTGAGGCTGCGCTCGAGCACTGTGAGCTGGAGGACGTAGCCGAGCACCAGCATGATCGGCAGGGCGGCAGCGAAGGCGACGAAGGCCGAAACGCCCGTCCGCTCGACAATCACAAACGCGATGTAGGCGCCAAGCACGGCGATGTCGCCATGCGCGAGGTTGATGATGCGCATGACGCCGAACATGATCGAGAGCCCACACGCGAGCACGGCGTAAAAGGCTCCGAGGAAGATGCCTTGCACGACCGCGTTGAGCAGGATCACGCCGGAGCTCCTCCCACGGCCGGCCGTCGCAGTCCGAAGTACGCGTCGACCACGCGGTCGCGGTCGAGCGACGCGGCGTCACCCTGCAGCACCACGCGCCCTTCGAGCAGGCAGACCACGCGGCCGGCGACCCGCAGGGCACGCGTGAGGTCCTGTTCGACGAGCAGAACCGTGGAGCCTCCGCCGATGACCTCTGCGAGCGAGCGGTAGACGGCACCGACGACCACCGGCGCGAGGCCCAGTGAGACTTCATCGAGCAGCAGAATGCGCGGGTTGCTCATCAGCGCCCGCCCGATCGCAACAGCTTGCTGCTCGCCACCCGAAAGGTTCGCTGCAGGCATGCGGCGCCTGGGCTGAAGGAGCGGGAAAGCCTCCAGCACCGACTGCAGGTTCCACCGGCCGCGCCTGCCGCCTGCCGCCGCGACTCGCAGGTTCTCCTCGACCGTCAAGCCCGGGAACAGCCGCCGCCCTTCCGGCACCAGGGCGAGCCCGAGAGCTACGCGCCGGTGCGCCGGGACGTGCGTGATATCGACGCCGTCCATCAGGATTCTGCCCGCGTGAGGGCGGTGGGCCCCGGCTATCGCCCTGAGGAGCGTGGTCTTGCCGGCTCCATTGGCCCCGATGAGGGCCACCGTCTCGCCGTGCTCGACCTGGAGGGAAACTTCGCGCACGGCCTGGAGCAGGCCGTACCGGCAATCGAGCTCCTCGACCTGGAGAACCGTCACGCGCGGCTGCCCAGGTATGCGTCGATCACGGCGGCATGCCCGACCACGGCCTCCGGCGCACCGTCGGCGATGACCCGCCCCGCATCCATGCACACCAACCGCGAAACCACCTGCATGAGCACATGGACGATGTGCTCGATCCACAGGATCGCGATGCCGCGATCTCGCAAGCCGGCGACGGTCTCGACTAGGGCCGCGGATTCGGCGTCGGTCAGGCCACCGCCGATCTCGTCGAGAAGCAGCACGGCCGGTTCCACCGCGAGCGCCCTCGCCAGCTCCAGACGCTTGCGCTGCAGCAGCCCCAGGTCCGCCGCGCGCCGGTTGGCGAGGTGCGTCAGCGCGCACTGCTCCAGGACGTCGAGGCATAGCCGGTAGGCCTCGGATCCTCGCTTGCGGCCACCGGCGGTCGCACCCACAAGCACGTTCTCGAACACGGTCATGCCAACGAACGGCCGAGGCACCTGATGCGTGCGGGCGACGCCGAGCGTGCAGCGATCGGCTGCACCCCTGGCGGTGACGTCTCGACCCCGGAACAGGACGGTACCCGTGTCAGGCCGGAGCGAGCCCGACAGGACATTGAGAAGCGTGGTCTTGCCGGCGCCGTTCGGACCGACGATGCCGACTGCCTCTCCCGCCCCCAGTGCCAGGTTGACCCCGTCCAGCACGGCAAGCGCGCCAAACCGCTTCCGAACGTCAACCGCGGCGAGGACCGCCGCCTCCACGTCTAGCCCTGGTATGGCTGCAGCGTCGACGCCACGGGAACGTTGGTGTCCGACGAGTTCTCACAGATCACGAAGTCGATCGGCCACTTGGAGACGTTCGGCTTCCACTGGCCGCCGATGATCGGCGTGCTCACGATGCCGGACACCGCCGGAGTGCCGGGACCGAAGTTCGGATTGTTGGTCCAGTCCAGGTGGCCGACGGGCGTATCGACGGCGAGGGTCTTCATGGCGTTCGCCACGGCCGTCTTGTCCTTCGGGTTGCCGCTCGCCTTGAGCGCCGCCGCGGCAACGTCGAACAGAGCGAGGCTCGGACCCAGCTGCTGGTTCCATTGCTTGCTGCTCGAAGACTCGTAGCCGCTCGCGAGGTCTTTGTTGGCGATGCCGGTCAGCGACGATTTGTACGGCCACGTCGGCGCCCAGTACACGCCCGACGCGAGACCGTTGCCAAGGTTTCCGAGCGCTGTGACCTGCGACGGAAAAAGGCCGGTCTTGGCGATCTGCCCGATCTTCACGTGCTTCGTGTATCCCTGCTGGGCCGCCTGCCGCCAGAAAGTAGCGAAGTCGGGGGGAATCGGGAAGGTATTGAAGATCTGGCAGTCCTCGCTGATGAACTTCTGGATCTGGGCCGTGTAGTCGTTGGTCCCGTCCTCGTAGGCGCCCGGGTCGACGATCGTGTAGCCGGCGGACTTCAGCAGCGGGGCGAGCGCGCCTCGGATCGCATTGCCATCGGCGTCGTTCGGATACATGACGCCGACCTTCTTGTTGGTCGTGACCTGCGGCCACAGATGCGTGTAGGCGCTGAAGAACTGCGCGACGCCAAAGCAGAAGTGGAAGGTGTACTTGAACGGCGACGGCTGCCCGACCTTCCCGCCTCGCCCGAGGTACCACGATTCCCACGGCACGACCGTCGAGATGCACGGGACGCCCGCCGCCTCGCACGCGTCGGAAACCGGGTTCACAGTCTCGGGAGTCGAGGTCGCCAGCATGATGTCGACCTTCTGGTTCTGGATCAGGTCCTGCGCGACCTGGGAGCCGACCGAGGGCGTGGACTGGCCGTCCCGCGAAACGATCTCGATGGAGTAGTTCGTGCCGCCGATCGAAAGGCCGCCGGTGAGGGCTTTTCGGGCCAGGCCGATGACGTACGAGTCCGGCTCGCCGAAACCGGATGCAGCTCCGGTGATAGGGCTGACGAAGCCGATCTTGATGCTGCCGCTGGGCGTCGAGGAGGGGGACGAGGTCAGGCATGCCTCCAGGGCGCCCGGAATCGCCAGGCCTCCGAGGACGAGCCCGGTGCCTTTAAGCATTTCGCGCCGAGTGATCCCACCGGAAACCTTTCTCTTGCTCACGAGCTCCTCCTTAAACCGACTGGTTTGAGGCCCTTGAAAGCCGATGCTCCGTGTACCGACGATCGGAGTTTGAGTCAAGCCATAATGCGCGTCAAGGGTGTCTGACTCCGAAATGCCGTTCGAGCCGCCCTATCTGCACCCGGATTACCGCTCCACCGTGCTGCGGGCGCCGCGTCGCGAGCTGGTGCGGCTTCCCGCCGAGTGGTTCCATCACGCTGCCGGGCCCTCCTTCGGGCGCATCCCCGTGCGGCCCGAGGACGCCGACCTCACCCGCCAGCACCTGGGCGAGCCGCTGGGCGAGCGGATCATCGTCAGCGGTCGCGTGCTCGACAGCGACGGGCGGCCCCTGCGGCACACGCTGGTCGAGGTGTGGCAGGCGAACGCGGCCGGCCGATACCTCGATCCGGTCGACGACCATCCCGCTCCGCTCGACCCCAACTTCACGGGCGCGGGCCGCTGCCTGACCGACGACCAAGGCCGCTACCGGTTCGTGACTGTCAAGCCCGGCGCCTACCCCTGGCGCAACCACGCCAACGCCTGGCGCCCGGCCCACATCCACTTCTCGCTGTTCGGCACCACGCTGGCAAGCCGCCTGGTCACTCAGATGTACTTCCCCGGCGATCCCCTCATGCCTTATGACCCGATCCTCAACTCGATCCCCGACCCGCGCGGCCGCGAGTTGCTGGTAGCGCGCTTCGACCTCGATACGACCGTTCCCGAGTGGGCGCTCGGCTACCGCTGGGACATCGTCCTGCGCGGCCGAGGCGCAGCTCCATTGGAAGCGGGATGAACCCGACGCCGTCGCAGACAGTGGGACCGTTTTTCGGCTTCGCGCTGCCTTTCGAGGACGACGCGAACGCGCTCGCGCCCCACGCCGCCGGCGCCGTTCGGATCGAGGGCCAGGTGCTCGACGGAGCCGGCGAACCCGTTCCCGACGCGCTGCTGGAGGCCTGGCACGGCGAGCAGTTCGCCCGCTGCCGGACCGACGCCGAGGGCGCGTTTCACTTCACCCTGAGCAAGCCGGAGGCAGCCCCCGGCGCGGCACCGTTCCTGAACGTGATCGTGTTCGCCCGTGGCCTGCTGCGCCAGCTGTGCACGCGCATCTACTTCCCCGATGAGCGGGCTGCCAACGACACTGATCCTGTTTTGGCGCGCGTGGAACCACAGCGCCGGCACACGCTTGTCGCGCGACAGGACGCCGGCGCTTTGCATTTCGACGTCTGGCTGCAGGGCGAGGACGAGACCGTTTTCTTCGCCCTCTGATCGTTATTGGAAAAAGGAGCTGTGTATGAAAGATGAACTTTGGGAGCGCGGAGACAAGGTGCGGCGCAAGGTGCTTGGCGACGAGCACGTCGACCGCTCGCAAGCCACCCGCACGGCGTTCAACGGAGACCTGGTCGACCTGATCACCCGTTATGCCTGGGGCGAGATCTGGAGCCGGCCGGGGCTTGACCTCAAGACGCGCAGCTGCATCAACGTCGCCATGCTCGTCGCCCTCGGGCGCGAGGAGGAGCTGGTCATCCACCTGCGCGGCGCCCTCAACAACGGCGTCACGCGCGACGAGATCAAAGAGATCCTGCTGCAGGCGGCGGTGTACTGCGGGATGCCGGCCGCCAACTGGGCGTTTCGCATTGCCTCCCAGGTCCTGGCATAGCTGTAGATTGTCCGGTGGAGTGATGTCGTGAGCTTCCTGAACGTCGTGCTGCCGCTGGGTTCTTCGGTGCTGAGCTTCGTGTTTGCTGCGATGGTGCTCGACCAGTGGTGGCAGCGGCGCCACAGCTTCCAGCTCGTGTGGGGGATCGGACTTGTCTGGTACGGGATCAGCGCCGGCACCGAGTTCCTAGGCGGCGCCTTCGGCTGGAGCGAGCCGCTCTACCGCACCTGGTATCTGATCGGAGCGTTCTTCGTCGCCGCATACCTGGGGGCGGGGTCGATCTACCTGCTCTCCAAGTCGCGCTTCGGCTACTTCGCGGGCGTCACCGTGATAATCGGCGGCCTGCTGTCGCTCCTTTTCAGCCACGCCAATGCGCAAGGCACCAACACGCCGCTGTACCCGGGTTCGGGGACGGCGGGCACCGTGGCCTTCGTGATCGCGACGGTGGGCGGAATCGCCATCATCGCCGCCACCGCTGTGCGCAGGCCCCTGGCGGCGCACATCGCGATGACCGTCCTGGTGGTGGGCTCGATCGGCGCGGCCTGGATGGTGTTCGGCGCGTCGCTGCCGGCGCCGGGTTATGCCCTCGACCCCAACACGCACGTGCCCGTCGGATCGGCCTTCCCCGGCTACGTCAGGGTCCTGACCGGGCCGTTCAACATCGCCGGCGCTCTGTGCCTGATTTTCGGGGCGATCTACTCGGCATACGTCTACATGCCCAAGCACAAGGTGCTGCGGGCGAAGGTTAGGACCCCGGTGCTCGCCCAGCTCTATGGGGTGGCCGCGATCGCCGTCAACCTGGTCGCATCTCTGCCCGGCGCCGTCCGGGCGCTATTCCAGGGCAAGCTCAACTCCCGCGTGCCGGCCACGATCCTGATCGCGATCGGGGCTTTCATCCCCGGCGTGACGAGCGGCTTGAACCGCTTCGGCGTGACCTGGTCCTTCTTCCTGGGCGAGTTCCTGGGTGTGCTCTTGATCTTCGTCGGGTTTTTGGTCAGCGAGGAGGTCTTCCGCAACGTCCGGCTGGGACGGACCTTCTGGTCTCGCAGCTCACTCGAAAGCGAGGCTGGTTGATCTCGATAGCGTAAACAGGCGGTTCTCACCGATCAGATGAGCCTGCACACGTCGACGCACTCTCTGACCGCAAAATTCCCGCTCGCGTCGATCTCGGATTCCACCCGCTGGCGGCTCACGATCTCCGCCTCGTCCTTATACGTGGCGACGACCTGGGCCTGCCAGTCAGAGTCCGGCCACTCGAACCGCAGCTCCACGATCTCGCCTGGCCCCTTCGCGGATTCGAGCAGGGCGAGAGTCCGCTTGAGGATCTCCCGTTGCAGGTCTGGCCGCCCCGGCGGCCCGGCCTGGTTCCCCAGCGGGAAGTTCAGGAAGGCCGAGCGCGGGGGGCGCACCCGCTCGGTGACGTCCAGCGCCGACGTGAGGGTCACGGTCGATATTCCCTCGCGCTCGAAGACCCTTGCGACCAGTCCCACGGACTGGTGGCAGGCGGGTCAAAGGGGCACCAGCAGGGCGGCGTCGGCGCCGGCCTCACGGGCAGCCTGCACCATGTCCAGAGCCAGCCCCGTGACCAGGTCGGTCAGCTTCTTGATGGTTCCGAGGAAGCTGAGATGGTAGGGCGTCACGCCGCCGATCAAGCCTTCATCGGCGAGCTCTTTCAAGCGCTCGTGAGGGAAGATGACGTTGATGTCCTCTTCGCCAGGCCGTCTGACGGGGGTGGGGTGCGAAGGGGCGAGCTGGTCGCTGCGCGTGTTGGCGCCGATCCTGCGAAACGAGAGGTCGTTGACCGGGCTGAATGGCGGCTCGCCCCGGAGTCTCACGCCGGCGCTGGTCACGATGATGACCCGGGACTCGTTAACGGGCTTGCGCAGCTTATGGAGCACTGGCGGCCCAAGATCGGCGATGGGCAGTGGCGGCAGTTCAGAAGTGACGGAGCTGACCAGGTCGATGTAACGCAGCGGCTCCATGCCGCCGAGCTTACAGCCGGTTGATCAGGTCGTTAGCCCAGCCGATCAGCAGCGCCGCGTGGGCGGCGTTGATCGTGTTAAGACCATTCTGCTGCTGGACCAACGTCACAAACGATGCGAGGTAGCTCTTGGCCACCGTGTGGTTGCCGGCGTTAAGCGCAGACTGGGCGCTCGACAGGTAGGAGAGCAGCTGTGATGACACTGTGGTCGAGGTGATCTTGAACGTCTTGACCCCGTCGTTGACAGCGGCCGTCACCCCGGCCACGGTGGCATGGACGGTCAGAGTGATCGTCGTCGTCGACACGTTGCCGAGCCCGTCCTTAGCCGTGATCACGAGCGTATGCGTCCCGGCGGCCAGGGTCTCGGTGTTGAACGCCACACCGCTGGCGATTGCTATCGTGCCGTCGAGCACAGCGCCAATCGATGCCACGTTGTCCACATCGGTCGCGCTAGCTCAGCGTGACGGCTTGCCCGACGTCATAGGAACCTGAGTGGTGGGCGCCGTGATCGAGTAGCCCACCGTCGGGCCGGTCCGGTCGAGGCGGACCTGCTTGGTGAACGTGGCCACGTTGCCGGCATTGCTGGTCACCTGGACGGCGATCGTGTACAGGCCGTCGGCGCCGAGCGTCACTGATGCGGTCGTGGAGTAGGGCTGCGGGGTTCCATAGGTCGAACCGCCGTTGGTGGATAGCGCCACCGTTGCAATGCCAGAAGCCGCGGTAAACGACAGGTTCAGCGCGACCAGCGGATTGGTCGTCGCGATGACGCCGTTGATGGATGTCCCGGTGATCGTGAACGAGCCCGCCGGCGCGACCGTGTCCTTGACCTGGTTGACGACCACCGCGGTCGGGTTGCCCGCCGGATCGGTCTCGGTCACCGTCAGTGTGACCGGGCCGTCCTTCAACAAGCTCAGGCCGATGTTCGGCTGCCACTTTTCGCTTCCGTTGAAGAACTTCTTCCCGGTCAGCGTAGTTGTGCCGTCGGTGATTGAGTAGTTGACGGTGGCGCCGTTCTCGCCGGTGAAGACCGGCTGGAAGCTATACGCGACGTATTGGGGAGCGGACACGTTCAGGACCGGCGCCAGGGTGTCCTTGCTGACCGTGAGAGTGGTCGCGTAGCTGTTGCCCGCGCCGTTGGTAAGCGTCACCGAGATCGTCAGCGTCCCGTCGATGAGGCCGGTCACGTCGACCGGTACGACCACGCTCCCGTTCGCGCCCACGAAGTCCATCCCGTTCGACTGGTTGGGGATCAAGGCGCCGTCGGAGATCACCACGCTGGCGATGGCGCCCACCTGCCCGGTGACGGTGACGTTGTAAGTCGAGGAGTTCGCGATGTTCGCCCAGGCCGGCGACGCAGCCGCCGGAGCGGGAGGAGCGACACTGTTCTTGCCCATAGTCCCGGTCAGCGTCGTGGTCTTGCCGTTCGCGGTCAGGTTGGCGGTCACGGTGATCGTCCCATCGGGGAACCCGGAGACGTTCACGCTGGTGCCGTACCTGCCCGTCGCTCCGATCACGCCACTGCCCGAGACGGAGTAGGTGGTGCCTTCCGAAACTGTGTAGCTCACGCTCGCTCCCGGTGTGCCGGTGATCAGCAGCGGCACGGCGATGGAGCCGGGCGTGTTCGTGCCGGACGGCAGGTTGGCGCCAGAGCCGTTCGGCGTCGACAGGAACGGCGCAGCGCTGCAGGCGGGGACCTCACTCGCGTAGTTGCAAGTCCCTGGCGAGTTAAACGGCAGCACGTTGGCCGTCTTCTGCACGTCGATACCGACACCGCCGAGGTTCTCGGGCATCTCGTTGAAGGGCGGTCCGCTCTGCTGGTGCCAGGCGGCGTCGTGCTGGAGGACCAGGCCGAGCTCGCCGAACGGCTCGCCGTTGCGTGCCGCCGAGCCGCTGTAAGTCGGGTAGTCGCTGCAGGCGGGGTTCGTCGAGCCCGCAGCGCTGGCACAGAAGGCGTCGGCGCGGGGGCCGAGCGTCTGGTCGGCGCCGTCGCTCTTGGACAGCGCGTACAGGAACTCGGGCAGGAACGGCATCAGCGTGCGGCTCACGGCGGGCATGCCGAACTGCGAGAACGGCACGTAATAGCTGTTGTGGTTGCCGACCCAGTCGATCAAGCGGTCGCCCCCGGTGCCGGCGAAGAAGATGTCCTGCCCGGCCCCGCCGTAGGCCAGCGCCTCCCAGGCCGGCGTGCCGGCGCCATTGTGCGAGTTGGGCACCGGCATGTCGTTGAGCCCGCCGTCGACCGCCGTACTGGCACGCAGGTCGATCAGGTCGAAGCCCCAGCCGCCGTAGACCCGCACCCGGCCCATGCCCGCGACCAAGTAGTCGTTGCCTAGGTCGCCGAACAGCGCCTTGTCGCCGGTGACCGGGTCCGGCAGGTAGCCCGCGGGCTGGTTCCAAGTCGTGTCCATCGGCAGGTTCGGGTCGATCTGGTTGAAGGTCATGAAGAACGGCAGGCCTGTGGCCGTGCCCGCGTCCGCGCAGGCGGAGTTGATCAGGCCGGTCCACTCGCAGTCCAGCGGGTTGTAGCCGGTGGTCGGCATCAGACCGTCGATCGCTACGTTTGGATCGATCACGGTCGGGAAGAGCTGGATCTGGCGCCGCGGGTCCTCGGCGTTGAAGTACAGCGACTTGCCGATGTTGTAGCCGCGTCCCGCGTTGCCGTGCGGCGGGTCGCTGTTCGGCATGAAGCCCGCCGCGTTGCCCGGGTTGTACGGGTGGAAGAAGTCGGTCTCCACGGGGACCGTGTTGAGGACGTAGTCGGTCAGGACCGTGTCGGCGATCGCCGTGCTCATGTACTGCGCGGCAGTCTCAAGACCGTACATGTTGAAGTTGTCGGCGAACGCGTAGGTCGGCGCCTCGGCACCTGAGATGGCCGAGTTGCCAGGCCCGCCGTGCACCACGCCGTTGCCCCAGCCGCCGTAGATGATGTTGTGGCCATACACCGTCTCGTAGGTCGGGCAGGTCTTGTTCTCCTTGCAGTTCGTGGAGTAGGTCGGGTTGCCGTTGGAGACTCCCGGGGCGGCGTACGTGGCGGGATCCCAGTTGTACGGGAACAGCAGAGGCGTGTAGTTAAGCGCGCCGGCGACGTTGATGGTCGCCTGCTGGACGTTGCCCGGGGTCGTGATCAGCTGGTTGAGCGACGGCGAAGTCGTCTTCGTAATGGCGGCAACGCCGTACAGCGGCTCTGAGCTGCCGTTGCTGCTGACCAGGCAGCGACCGCCGCCGCCGATGATGCACTGGTCCCCGCGGCCGCCGGAGACCCAGTTGTCACCGTAGCCGAGGATGATCGTGTCGTTCTGGGCGCCGCCGAACACCATGTCGTTCGCGGGGCCGCCGTAGATGAACGCGTCCCCACTCTCGGCGTGGATCTCCGAGCCCTGCATCAGCGTGCCGGCCGGCTGGCCGCTCCCGCCCCAGCCGCTGGGCACCGCGTTGCCGCCGATGTCGCCGACGCCATTCGTCGCCTTGGCTCCGGTCACGAGCGGACCGCAGACGACGAGGGTGCCGCCAACGGTCTTGCCGCAGTTCACACTGCCTGGCGCCTCGCCGGCCAGGTCGGGACCGCCCGGCGTGTTGTCAAGCACGGTGACGGCGCGGGCGATGATCCGCTCGGTTGCGGTCGGGTAACCAGCGAGGTCGTAGTTGTAATTGAGATACGCCCCGCCGCCGGCGAAGTTGAATGTCGCGACGACGCCGCTTCCAGTCCCATAAGTCTTGTTCGTGCCGACGAGCCGGATCACGTCCGCGTTGTTGGCGGTAATCACGTTGGCGTCGTGCGCGTGCCCATCCGCCGATGTGACGCACTCGAAGCTCGAGTTGAGCGAGTCGAACGTCGTGTTGGTGCAGTCGCCGTAGCCGACGTTATTGCCGGAGCCGCCGAAGATCAAGTTCGACCCGCTGGCGCGCAACCCGAGCAGGTAACTGAGCTGGCTCGGCGGAGTGCCGGCTGGCAGCTGGAGGCTGAACAGGTCGGAGTTGCCGCCGACGATGTCGTTCTGGCCCTGGTTGGCGAAGATGACGTTGTTGCCGCGACCGCCCTCGACGTAGGTCTCGCCGTCGGTGACCCACAGCGCGCAGGCGACTGCAGAGCAGCCCGACACGTTCGGCTGGCCGCTGAGCGTGAGAACGCTCACGCCTGTCGTCGGATTGAACGTCACCGCAGTGACCACACCGATCTCGGTGCCGCCGACGTTAACCGTCTGCCCGACCGCGAACCCGAAGTCCGCCCACGACAGGCCGTCGGACCGCGCCACGGTGTAGTTGCCCGCGGAGCCACCGAAACCCCAACCCGTACCCGAGGCCGAGTAGTTCGGGCCGGAGTTGTCCTGCGACGGGTTGATCTGCAGCGGCAGCGTCGGGTCGACCGGCAAGGCGTCACCCGCGGTGGTGCGGCATGCGCCGACGCGATCGCCTAGGCTGAAGCCGGCGAACGGACAGCTTGCGGCCCCCGCGTACGGGTCGCCGCTCGTCTCCGAGCCAGTGGCTGCCTGGTTCGCGACCGAGATCGGGTTGGTGGCGCTCGTCGGGTATGCGATGTCGATCGAACCGTGCGCCTGGATGATGTTGTTGTTCGACTCGCCGAAGATGTAGCTACTGCCCGAGCCGCCCGCGATGTAGTCGGCACCCTTGTAGGCCGAATCCTGAAGGAACAGCGGCCAGCTCGGACCAATCGGACTGGTCAGGGGCGCGGATAGAGTGATCCCAATCACGCCCGCGCTACTACCCGGCGTGCAGCTTGGCGCTGACGGAGACCCCACCGGGGCACCGCTGCTGGACAGGAAATCGCCCCACCACGCGTGACCCGTCGGGTCGCACTGAGCGGAGCCGTCGTTCTGCGATTGGCCGAACGCGGAGGTGTTGCTGGGCGTCACGTTGTAGATCACGGTCCCGCTCAGGTCCTGGAAGCGCGGGTTGGTGTAGTTGAACAGGTGCGTGTTGGCGTCAAGCTGCGGGAATCCGTTTCCGCGGTAGAGCAGCACGCTGCCGCCGATGATCAGGTTGCGACCCGGGCCGCCCTGGATGCTGTTGTTGCCGTCGCCGCCGATCAGCACGTTGTCGCCACCCGAGCCGTAAAGAGTGTCGTTCCCGTGGTTCTGGGGCCGCGTCGACGAGATGCTCGTTATGTCAGCGGTGGTCAGGATCTTCTGGACGCGCGCGTCGCTCCAGGCGGTGGTCCCGCTTGCCTGGCAGTACGGGCTGTTGGAAATCGCGCCTGCCGGTCTGCAGTAGCCGTGCGGCGGGCCGACGATCACGCTCAGGCCGGTGATGGTCAGGCCACCCACCGGGACACTCACGGCGTTGCGCGACAGGGTCGCGACCGTGCCCGCGAGGTTGACCGAGACGATGACGGTGCCAGGGGACAGGTTGACGTTGCTCACGCCCAAGACAACGTCGGTGACGTTCAGGCCGACGTCGCTCTGGTTGAAGCACGCCGTCAAGCAGGTCAGCGTTGCGGCCGGGATCCCGTTGACCGAAGCGGTGCTCGGGGGGTTCGCGTTCAGCGTCACGGTCACGGTCCGCGTGCTGAAGACGGTCACCGTCAGCCCGGAGGTGGACGCTGAATTCAGCGCGTTGCGCGACAATGTCGCGACCGTGCCGGCGCTGTTGACCGCCGTTATGGTCGTCCGGGCGCCGAGGAAGCCGTAGCTGTCCTGGACGGCCTGCCCGATGTCGCTCGAGCTGAAGCACGCTGTGTCGTTGGGGCAGGTAAGGGTGGCAAAGCCGATGCCGCCGCCGTTCGAGACCAAGGTCAGCCCGCTCACAGGGCGTGACTGGTACGGCCCGGTGTTGCCGATGACGCCGACCGTCGCTTCCTGCGTGTCCTGGGTCACGATGCCGTCGGCGCCGAAGATCACGTTGTTGTAGTCCTGGAACCGGTCGGTCACGACCTCGCCGTTGACCGGTTGCAGGCTCGAGTTGCTTGGAGTAGCGCTGTTCTGCGGTGAGTTGCCGTAGATCAGGTTGGTGCAAGTCGGCGGGTACTGGCCGCAGAGCAGCAGGTCGGCGTTCGGGTACACGCTCGAGTTGACGGTCGGGAAACTGATCGCGCGCGTGATCACGTCGACGTTGATGCCGTCGCTGCCCAGGATCTGGTTGTTGCCACGGCCACCCCAGATCGTGGTGTTACCCGACCCGCCGGCGATGAAGTCAGGCGCCTGGCTGCCGTAGATGGTGTTGTTGCCCGGGCCGCCGTACAGGATCACGCCCACGCTCGGCACCTGGCCTTCGGGCACGCCGACGTTCGGCTGCGACGGGTTGGTCGACAGCGGCGCGATCGGGAAGTCGGCGCTCGCGTCGATCACGTTGTTGCCGGCGTACTTGAACGTGTCGGCGACCGGGAAGATGAAGTCGGGCGTCCCGTTGCCGAGCTGGGTCGGGAACGGCTTCGACCCGAAGTCGCGCTGCGTCATGGTGTGCGGGTCGCCGCTGTACCAGATGCCATCCTGCGAAGTGCTCCCGTACACGACCAGCGGTGAGGGCGCAAACCCGATGAAGGTCGGGCAGGTCGTCACCGGAGGCGCGCCGGCAGTGGTGCACCCCAGCGTCGGCATCGTGTTCGGCCCGCTCAGGTCGAGCGTGGTAGCCGAGACTCCGGTGATGGTCCAGGCCGGGACGCCGTCGATCTGCAGAATCATGCCGTACACGTAGCCGTCGGCCAGCCACGAGCCTCCGCTGCGCGTCAGCGTTTCGGTCGAGGCGCCCGTGACCGTCTCGGTAAAGGACAGCGTGCTCGATGCGGCGACCGACGGTGGCTGCAGGCCTGGACCGGGCCCACCGCCGCCAGTGACGGTGATGTCATTGCCACCCAGCCGAATGGCGTTGTTCGCCGGGATGCTCGAGTAAGCCGCAACTGTTGTCAGGCAGGCACCAGGCAGCGAGGCGCATGCGGCGGGTGCGGGAGCGCCGGTCACCGTGAGGGCGTCATTGGTCGGGCCGCCGATCGTCGCAATGCCGACCGGCACGCCGTCGACCGTGACTGTCTGGCCGCTGGTGAAGCCGAACTCCATCCAGCTACGTAGATCGGTCCTGGTGATCGAGCTGCCCGAGTAGGAGAAGTTGCCCGTCGAGTAGACGGCCGGGTCGAACACCGCGATCGTGCCCGTCACGGTCCCGACCGTCAGCGGCGTGCCGGCGACACCCGCCACCGTCAGAGTCGAGCCGTTGAGCGCGACGATGATCCCGAACGGAGTGCCGTTCCACAGCAGCTCCTGGCCGGCCACGAACTCGTAGTCCGCCCAGTTCAGGTTGTCGTCGCGCTTGATGGTCCAGTGCTTCGAGTCGATGCCCGCGGCGATGTCGAACGTGCCGTTGTTGACGGCCAGGAACGCGGCGCCACCGCCCTGGACCTGGGTCAGGCCTCCGTGCACGAAGGTGTTCAGCTGGCCGTCCGTGTAAAGCGAGCCGTTCGGGTTGGCGTACGGCCCGGGCACGAGGCTGCCGGTCACCGCCAGGTGGTCGTTCCCTTGGCCCAACATGAGGTTCAGGACCTGGATCGTCGACAGGCTGGCGTTGGTCAGGAACTCGCCGGTAGCCGGATCGATCGTGATCGAGCCGAAGCTAATGCCGCCCGGGAACTTCGCCGGCTCGCCGAAGGTCGGGTGCTCGGCCTGGCACGTCTTGAGCGCGATCCCACTAAGGCCCGTGCACGTCACATAGCCCTTGTGCCCGGTGAAGTCTAGGCCCGGCCCCATGCCGAAGCCGGTCAGCGACGTCGAGCTCAGCGTGCCGGTCTGGTCCTGCTGCGAGCCGTCGTCGAAGATGTTCAGCACGTTGACCTGCTGGGACTCGGGCGGCTGCACGCCGATTCCGAATGGCGCCGCGTTGGTCTCAGACGGCAGCATCACCGGCAGCTGCAGCTGCGTGTGGTCGTTGCCCGGGTCTGCGCCTTCGACCGAAAGAGGGCCGCGGATGTTCGACAGCAGGTGCGGAATCTTCGGGAAAGACAGGAGGCTGCGGCTGCCGGCCGGCACGTCGTAGTACGGGTCGGCCAGGACCGGCACGGCCACCGGAACGAACCAGTTGCTCGCCGTGAAGGTCACCTCGCCCGCCCACTGCGTGAGCGTCAGGCTCGCGGAGCCGGTACCGCTGAGCCCGACGAGGCCCAAGCCTCCCACGCTCTCCGCGCCACTCGTCGGGTCGTGCACCGCTGCCGTCACGATCAGGATGTCGACCTTGGTCGGGGTCGTGCCGGTCAGGGCCTGGATCTTGAACAGCGGGCCCGTGCCGTTGATCTGGAAGAGCTGGCCCTCGAGGAAGCCGTCGTCCAGCCAGCTCGAGCCGTCGGCGCGGGTGAGTGCGCCCAGGCAGTTGCCGGCGCTGTCGTGCAAGTAGCAGGCGTCGTAGTTGACCAGACTAGAGAACAGGCCGTGGTTGACCGTCCGACCGATGGTCAGGGGGTTCGGCACCACCGGCGCTGCGGTATTGAGCGTGAGCATAGAGTCGCTCACGCCGGCGATCGTGAAGGGTCCGAGGCCACTGATCGTGATCTGCTGCCCGACCTGGAAGCCCTCTGAGATGAAGCTGCCCAGCTCAGATCCGGCGCCGCGCGTGATCGTCGTACCTGAGATCACGACGTTGCCGCTAAACATGGTCACGCTCGCCGCGTTGCCGATCGCGGTGTTGAAGATTCGGCCGCCTGGGGTGGCGTCAGTCTGGCCATCGGTGATCAGCGCGACGTTGACATCCACGGTCGGCGCCATGGTCAGCCGCAGGCTGTAGCTCGAGCCCGGTCCGGGCGTCGTGCACTTGGTCGGATCGGCGTCGCCGCACTTGGTGACGACCATCCCCGCAGGTGACTGAACGATCCCGTTCGGCACCCGGTTGCTGTACACGTAGAAGAAGAGCGGGCTGGCGCTGATCGCGGGAGTGGTGACGTACTCGGGCGAGGTCGTCTGCGCGGCGACCACGGTGTGCGTGATGAACTCGTTGTGCGGGTCGTACGGCGCGAACAGGTTGGACGCGCTGACCGCGATGACGACCGGGACGCTGTAGTTGCCGGCGTTGAACTGGAGGTTGTAGTCGCCCGCGCTGGCGCCAACCGGCACCTGCACCGTGCTGAACCGGGGATCGAGGCTGCTCAGCGAAACGTAGCCGTCGAGCGGGCTGACATCCACGGTGACGGTCGCGCTCGGCTGCGCCTGGAGGGTCACCGAGTAGTAGGACACAACCTGGGTCTTGTTGTCGCCCTCGAGGACGATGTTGCTCGCATTGCGCGCCGGCAGGGTGAAGACGATGCCGGTGGCGCCCCCGCCAAGCGTGTTGGACGACAGGGTGGCGACAGTCGAGTCGCTCGACACGCCGGTGATGACCGTTCCGGCGGCGATGTGTCCGCCGGAATCGACCTCGACAATCGGCCGGCCGATGTCGGCTCCGCTGAAGGCGGCGGTCGTCGACTTGATCTGGTTGGAGCCTACCGACGCCGTGTCGCCATCACGGAAGTCCCCGAACGCGGAGAGCCGGCTCGGCAGCACGAACGCGATGCCGCTGTGTCCCGAGACCAGAGCGGGCGTGATCTCGACCTGGGTCGGGCTGTCCACAAACTGGATGGCCGAGCCGGTGGCGATGTAGCCGCTGCCGTCGGTCTCCAGGATCGGTTGGCCGAGGTCGGCCAGCGTGAAGTTGGCCGTGCTTGACGTGAAGACGGTGGTGCTGACCGTGGTCCCGTTCGAGAACTGCGCCGGCGGCGTCACTCTGCTCGGTAGCGAGAACTGGATGAACGTACCGGCGGCAACCGCCGCAGCCGGCGCCGAAAGCGTCACCTGCGTCGGGCTAACGTAGGCGGCCACCGTGGTGCCGGCAGCGATGTGCCCGGTCGAGTTGATCTCGTAGATCGGCTGGCCGACGTCTGCCAGAGTGAAGGACGCGGTCGCGGAGGTGAAATTGGTCGACCCGTCGGTCACGCCGTCCGAGTAAAGACCCGGCACGTCGGTGTTGCCGAGCTGCGTGACCTGGATGCCAGGCGTTCCTGGGTCGATCTTGGTGACCTCGACGTTGCGCACGACCGCGTTGTTGAAGAACGGATCGGCGCTAATCACCGAGTGGCTGACCTCGTAGACCCGCTGGCCATCGTTCAGCGCGTCGTTGATCGCGCCGACGTCGACGGTCTGCGGCACCGAGTAGTTGCTCGGATCGAACTCGAGGACCAAAGCTCGCTGCGGTGTGTCGGTCGATTGGGCGTCGTAGATCGAATGCAGGTAGAAGTTGGTGTTTGACGTGTTGGTCCCGATGCACGAGAGCGAGCACAGGCCGGTCGTCAGGAGAATCGAGTCGCCGTGCGGCATGCCGGTGCGGTTGAACAGGATGTCCGGCTCCGCGGTCACGGTGACGTAGACGGGTGCAATCGGCATCTGTGCCAGGCGGACGGTGTACGAGTCGATTCGCGTGCCGATCGATCCGGCCGGTGCGCCGGTGTCCTCGTAGACGGTCGTGCCGCCCGCGTGCTCGGTGATGATGACCGCGCCCTGTGAGCCCTGAGCGACGGACAGACTGACGCCGGGAATGACGAGGTCCTTGTAGAGGGCGTCCTGGGTCAGGACGTCGTGATTGATGGTCGCACTCGTCCCGTTGATGTCCTGTGAGAACACGTCACCATTGACGTCGCCCGCGACGTTGATTTGGTTGCTGCCGAGCCCGCCTATGACCCGAACCGCGACTCCGGGCGGCGTCGAGATGATGTCGATCGTGTCGTCGCCTTCCAGCGCATTGATCTCGATGACCTGAATGTTGCGGAAGGTCACGTACATGCCGGCACCGAAGATGCCGTGGTCCGTGACCACGATGTGGTCGGCAAACTCGGTGCCCAGGATGATCAGCTTGTTGAAGCCGGTGCCACCGTCGACCGATACGGGCGCGTTCATGTTGTATTCGACCTGGTTCTGCCCGGCGCCCGTCCGCACGTCCGTCTCCGCTGCGGTGGAGAAGCCGTTGGTCAGGATGGGCAGCGGCAGGCAGTACGGCGCGGAGATTGTGGTGCAGCCGCCCGGCAGCACGATGTTGCCGACGCTGTCGACCTGCGCCAGCGCGAAGCCGCGGACGATGAACAGGTTGTTGCCGCCGTCTCCCTCGAGGTGGACGACCGCGTGGTTGCTGTAGACCACGAAGGTGTTGTTCCCGGTCCCGCCCTGCGCCACCAGCGGCGAGCTCGTGCCGCGGGAAAGCCAGCCGCGCGTGGTCGCGATCGTCGCCACGTCGAAGATGTTCTCGGCGGCCAGGTTGCCGGAGCCGTTGAACGTCGGCGGCACCGGTGACGTCACCGGACCGGCGTTGCGGCGCAGGCCGTAGATCTGCCCGATCTGGAAGTAGTTATCGCCCTGCCCGCCATCGAGGTAGGTCGGCGCCGCGTTGTCGTCGACTGCGAAGTAGTCGTTGCCGCCAAGCGAGTACACGTGCACGCCGCCGTTCATGGCGCTGTCGTAGTTGACACGCTCGACGCCGTAGTTGCACGTCTCGCCCACGGTGCCCGTGCCGTTGCAGCCGGTCAGGTTGCCGTTGATGTCGGTCGCCTGCGTCTGGTTCAACGTCGCGTGCAGTAGAGCCACGAACGCCGACCCGGCCGAGTACTCGTCGCCGGAGTCGTTGTCAGGCGAGGTCTCCGCGTACTCGTTGTCGCCGTCCGGATCGCCGGTGCCCTGGTAGGCCGACGGCCGCGCTGCGGTTTCGCCGTTGATGCCGGCGGGTGTGCTGCGCAGAAGGAAGATGTCATTGGTCGAGTAGTCGACACCGGTCGTCGTGTTGACACCGGTGCTGTCGGGCGTCGACCCGTTCGTGTAGGTGTCGTATCCGTACACGTTCAGCGTGTCGGTGCACGAGTTGGTCGCCGGCACGTTCGAGCACACGTCTGCCGGCTGGTGCGAGCCGAGCACGTTGATCATGTAGTTGTTCTGGGTGAACTGGCTGCCGCTGGTGTAGATGTCGTACGTGTTGGCTCCGTTTTGACCGTCGAGGGTCAGCGTGATGGCCATGCCGACGTCGGTGCCGAGATTCACCATCGACTGCAGCCGGTTGACGATGAAGGTGTCGTTGCAGGTCTGGCCACCGGCGCATGGAGAGGGCGGGAACGCACCGGCCACGGTCGCGGCGTCGCTGCCGTAAGCGCGCGTCTGGCTGCCCAGGATGGTGCGGTCGAAGATGATCGTGTCGGCCTCGGAGTTGCCGTAGACGCGGGTGAGTCCGCCCAAGCTGTTCGGCGCGCCGAGCTCGCCGGGCAGCCCTCCGGCGGCGGGCTGGCCGCTGCGAAGCACGATCACGGTGCCATCGCCGGTGGCCGCGTCTGGGGAGCTGATGGCAACATTGCTGCTGATGCCCTCGCCGATGGTCCAGCTGTTGGACCCACAGCCGTTCGTGTGGCAGTCGCCGTAGATGTCGATGTTGCCGGTCGTGTGCGTGGGCAGGTTCGGGTCCGTGGCGTGGGTTCCCGGGTCGCCCGACTCGGTGTAGGCGAGGATCTCGCTGCTCGGGTCGGTCACGACGTCGTCCGCCGAGCGCAGCTCAAGGTTGCCGTTGTCGGCCTGCACCAAGCCCTGCGGCACGAATTGTGGTGAGTTTTCGACCACGAGCGTCGTCATCGCGCCGTTCAAAACGAGGATGTCGTTGCATGCGATGCTAAGCGTCGCGCCGCAGTCCGCTCCGGTCTCGGTCGTGGTAAGCCGGATGTTGTCCGGAGCGGCGACTGTGCCGGGGTGCTCGCCGGCGTGGGCGAGGAGGACGTTGAGGGCGCGCTCGGTCTGAGTGATGAAAATGCTCCCGTCCGCCTGGGCCGCGACGTCGCAGGTCGCGGTGACCGAGCGGTTGCCGTCGCCGGTGTTCTGGTAGTTGGCGCCCTGGTACAGGAGCGTGTAGTAGCTCTGGCAGCCGGAGCCCTTGGCCGAGTCCAGCTTGAGGTCGTTGCCGCCGTTCGGGTTGCCGATGCTGCCGTTCAGGGCTTGCAGGTCGACCGTGTTGCCAAAGACATTGGCCGTCGTGCCGCCAGCACCTGCGTTGTGGCCGTCGGTGATCGATCCGTTGTCATTGACCAGGCTGACGTCGTTGCAAGTCGTGGCGCTCGTCCCGACGCAGGTCGTCACGGTGTCGATGTGGAGGTCGATCGCGGCGCTACCGGGGTCGACCGGGGTGCTGATCGGCGTGCCCAACGTGTTGTCCGGCGTCTGGGCGATGCGGATGACGCCGGGGGCCGACGCGTTGAGCACCCCGAACTGGTCGATCGAGGAGATGATCTCCAGGAAGTTGCTGTTCTGGCCGATGCTGCCGGCGTCCGCTGTCAGCGTGACGTTGACCCCGACGACGTCCGGGGCGCCGCTGGTGTCGGGACTCCCGGTCGGTGCCGGGTGCCCGCCCGGTAGCGGGTCGCCAGTGGCCGGCGGGTCGGCCGGGCAGACGGTCGGGGACGTGCAGTCCGGTGTGTCGACGATCGAGTTCGGCGCCTCGAGGGTTACGTCGTCGTTCGTGGACAGGATGACGCCCACCCGCATGTTGCCGTTCTCTGCGGTTCCCTCGGTCAAGGTGATCGCGCCATTGACGTCGGCGTTCACGTTGCCCAGCTGGTGGACCTGGATGAGCGGGCTGGTGACGTTGATCTCGGTGGCGGAGGGGCTGTCGTTGGCTGCGAACACGTCGATGCTCCCGTCGAGGTAGCCGGATCCCGCGTCGAGCGTGCTGAAGTTGTAGGTGCTGGGCACGGGGCTGGTGCCCGAGCCGACCGCTCCTGGGTTGTAGTTGCCTGGGCTGCCGGTGTCGTCGTGGTAGTAGTTGTAGAAGGTGCCGCTGGGCCCGTGGTTCGCGTTGACCTGTATACCGGGTAGGGCCAGCGCCCCGACGCCGAGCAGCGTTGCTTGAAGCCGGACGTTGATGCTCCGGCCGGCGACGAACGGGTCGATGCCGATCAGGTACGGCGAAAGGTCGGTCGGCGTCGAGACGCTTGTGTCGCGGATCCAGGTCTCGAGATCCAGGCCGATGTCGGTCCCGGCGTTCGCATCGATCTTGAGCGGCACCGTCGCGCCGCCGGCGAAGTACGGGACCAGGTTGACGTTGACGCAGAGGTTGCAGCCGTGCGGGAAGTTGGACTGACCGATGCTGCCGGTGGTTGCGGTGATCTGCAGGTTGTTGCTGGTAACCAGGCTGGTGTGACCGTCGCCCGTCGCGGCGCCCCTGGTGGTGCTGGCCAGGATGTTTCCGCCGCTGTTCGTGATGTCGGTCTCGCCCAGCGGGTTGTCGATGGTGCCGTTGAGCAGGATGTTGGCACCGCTCATGCCCGTGATCAGGACCTTGGTCGGGGTCGCGTCCTGGAAGACTGCGAATCCGGGGTCCGGGCCGCCGAAGTTGATCGTGCCCGCGGTGAGGTTGACCGTCGGCTTGCCGCTGAAGTTGATGACGTTGATGTCGTCTACCTGCATGGTTTCCGACGATTGGTTGGTCAGGGTCACGTACTGGTAGTTCTGGTGGAAGTTGAAGGTCCCCCAGTGGTGGCCACTGATCGTCGTGCCGCCGGCGATGGTGCCGCTGTTCGACGTCATCTGGACATCGCCGACGTCTGGGTTGGTGATGTCGGCCACGATGCCGTTGGTCCCCACGTGGGGCGCGGGGTTCGTGACGCAGCCGCCGCCGCCCAGGCGTGCGCAGTTGATCGTGATGTTGACCGCGGTCTGGACTGTGCCGTCCGGTGCGATGACCAGCAATGGACTCGGGCCATCGAAGATCACGACATCCGCATTCCAGTTGATGTTGTGGCTCGCATGGTCGATGTCGTTGTTGCTGGTGCTTTCGGCTTGGACATATAAGGCCAGATGGGGGTCGGTGGTCTTCACCAGCTTGGTGTCCCACGCCGGGTCATTCGTAGTGCAGTTCGGGGCCACGTGCGTGGCGTCGCAGAGGATGACCCGCGGGCCGGCAGTCACGGTCGCGCCCGGATGCGCTGACGCGGTGTCGTTGTAGGTCAGGCTGCGGCCGCCGTGCGGGATGGACGGTCCGATGCAGATGCATATGGGATCGTCGTTGTTCGAGCCGTGGTTGTTGTCATGGGTGGCCCGGACGTCGACGCCGTAGGTGCCCGAGACAGCCGTGTTGTCCCCGGCCTGCCCGTCAATCAACGCGGTGTCGTTGCTGGTGATGTTGGACTCGGAGTCGGAGTCCGCCTCGCCAATGAAGGCGATGAAGAGGGACCGGGCATCGCTGGTGAGGTTCGAGTTCACGGTAGTGGCGAGCACGTCCACGCTCGCGGCAGGGACCTGTGCGCCGGCACCGATCACGGCGCTGGTGTCATCGGTGAAGTTGATCGTTGCTGTGGCATGCGAGGCACCACCAAGGCCGCCGCTCTCGGTATCGGAGGAAACGTCGGACACGAGCGTGCTCGTCGCCGAGACCTTGACGTTGCCGCCTGCTTGAATCTTCACGCCGCTTGCGGTGACCTGGGTGGAGCTCGAGTCGCCCGAAATCCCATCCGGGCCGGTCCCGACGTAGGCGCTCGTGTTGTTGGTGCCGTCGACGGTGGCATTTGTGCTGACGCCCGAGATAAGGCCACCGGAGCCATTGCTCGTAGAGGCGGTCGAGTTGGTCTGCACCTGAGCGGTGATGGACACGTCGCCGCCTACGTCGATCATGGCCGCGGCGTCGAAAGCCTTCGCGGTCGGGTTCACATGCGTCGAGGCGTTCTGCAGCGTGAAGCTCACACCGCCACCGCTGCCACCGTGCGCGGACGCGCGCGTAACGCCGTCGCCCAAGGGTGGAGCAGCGGCGCGCAGGGACGATCCGTCCGGCGCGAGCAACTCCTGCGTTGACCCGGAAAGCGAGCCCAAACGCTCGTACACCTGCTGGGCGCCGCTGGCCGCCTGCAGCACCGAGCCGGCGAGGAACAGCTCCTGATTCGAGTCATGGGCGTCGCCGAAGATGACGGTGTGCCCGGCCCCGTCGGTGGGGTCCAGTGGGAGGTCGGTGCTCGTTCCGACTGCCTGAAGCGCGATGTTCGAGCTGTCGATTCGGTCCACCACATAGGTGACGCCGTCTTGGAGCCCGCCCATCGGGGCCGGCACGATCGCGTAGCTCACATTGTTGGCTGACGGCGCGGTGATCGGGATGAAGTTCTGCTTGATCGGGTTCATGCTCACATCGACGCAGCTGCTGTCGTAGCCGTAGCCCACGGCCTCGCAGTAGGTGGAGGCCAGGTTGATCGTCCAGGCGTCGACGACGTTGACGTAGTACGTGGCGCCGTTCGTCAAGCTGCCGACATCCTGGCTCGATGTGCCGTTGGACTCGTAGACGACTGCTTGACCCTCGTGGAGGCCGTGCCCGTTGATGGTCGGCGGGTTGCCCGGGGAGGTAACGAAGCCCAGGTCGATGTTGTAAGCGCCGCCATTGCTACCGGTGGGCTTGCCGTTCGACTCATTGACATCGACCGCGGCGTAGTTGAACACCAGCGGCGCGGGCGCACTGTAGGTGACCCGGGTACCGGTCTGAAGGTGGCTGTCTGAGTTGCTGATCTCCGTGCTGCTCGACAGGCTGCCGGCATTGAACGGGTCGCTCCCCGAGGTGGCCGCCGATTGGGAGGTGTAAAGCTCGATCACGTTGGGGTTGATGACCCGAACCCAGAGGACCTGTCCATCGACGAAATCGCTGCTGATCGAGCTGCCGCCCGTTCCGATGCGGTAGATGACCGAGTCGCCCGTGCTGAGGTTGTGCGGGGAGGCGAACCGGAGCATGGCGCGGTTGGTGTCCACGCCGACCACGCCCTGTGACAGGTCGAGCGCATCGACCGCGGCACCCGTGAACGTGTCGCCGAAGCGGAGATTGTTCGGGTCGACGACGATCACGTTGTACAGGTGCGGGCTTTGCTGGCCCACGACGAGCGGATTGCCATTGGCGTCGTAGAGCACTTGGTCGCCCGTCACCAGGCTGTGGGTGGGGAAAGTCACCGAGTTGTCGGTGCTGCTGGTGTCCGGGGAGCTGCCGCTGCCTGGCGTGCCGCCCGTGAGGTAGTTCGTAGGAACCGGACCGCTGGGCTCGGAGTTGGACTCGGCGTCGACCACGACGCTGCCACCGGCCTTGATCGTCGTACCGCTGTCGAGGTAGGCCTTAACGGTCGGGTCGGAGGTTGCGTTCGCCTGCGGGAGGCCAGCGCTGATCACGCCACCGCCGGCGGCCTTGGCGTTGCCGTCCGCCTCTGCCCGGTGCGAGATGGCCTGCACCGTCAGTCCGCTGTCCGTGGTGTCGCCCAGGACCACCTTGACGCCGGTGCCGAGGTAGGCATTGATCGTGGGGTTGACCGTGGCGTCACCCTCGCTGTAGCCGGCGCTGACCACACCACCGGTGATCACCTCGGTGTCGCCGCTGGCGACGGCGGCATCGTTGGCAGTGACTGAGAGTCCGCTTGGCTTGCCCGCGCTTGTGCCGACCGTGGCGCCGTTGTCGACGAAGGCCTGCACGGTGCCGCCGACGTGCGCTTGCGACACCATGCCAGCGGCACCGATGAGGCCGCCGGCGCCGCCGGTGGTGTCCCCGACCGCTTGGGCGCTTCGGGTGGCATCGACCGAGATGGCCGTGCCGCCGCTGTGGATGTTTGTGTCACTGCCGAGCGAAGCCTGGTCAGTGCCGTCGATGGTCGACGTGTCGTAGACGGCGCTGACCGAGATACCGAAGCTGATCGAGACCACGAACAGCTGGGACTTCACGTTGTCGGTGGCGTTCGCCCATACGGTCAGTTGCGAGGCACTGACCAATTCGCCGTCGAAGGTCGCCGTGCTGCCACCGCTGTCCTGGACGCCGGACGCGACCGCGCCCACCGCGAGTCCGCCGCTGGCGTTGAGATCGCCAGTCTTCGAGTTGGCTTGATTGTCTGGCTGCGCGGTGATCTGAACCGCGCCTCCGGTGATCGTCACGGTGGAGTTCTTGGTCACCGCCGCTCCGGTGCCGGCGTGGCTGGTCACCTCGGCGTCGGAGGAGTCAGCCGCGACTCCGGCCAGGCCGCCCACCGAGACCAGCACCACGTTTGTGGTCGCGGAGTTGGCACTGATGGCCTTCACCGTCAGATTCCCGGCCGAGTTCGACGTTCCCGAAGTGACATTCGAATCGACCGATGCGTTTGTGGCCGCGGCGACCTTGGCGGTCGGAATGGACACGCTTACGCCAGCCAGCCCGCCACCGGAGCCCATTGCGGTATCGGTCTCAGCGGTGTTGGCCGACTGCGCCTGGAACGTGACCCCGCCGGTGCTGACGATCGACTCGTCGTTGGATGAGTCGATCGACAACGCCTCGACCTTGGCGGCCGTGCCGATCTCCGCGTCGGCGATGCTCACCCCGATGCCGACGAGGCCCGACACCGAGATCACCAGGAGCTGCGCCTGGGAGTAGTTCGCACCTGTTGCCATGACGCTGACCCCGGTCGATCCTGCGGTGACACTCCCGTCGAGTTCGGCCCGGACTGCGCCGCCGATGTAGGACTGGGCCGCGAAGATGGACGCCGCCGCGAACAGGCCGGCGTTGAGGTTCTTGCCAGTCGCGATCGCCTCGTTGCGAGTGTTCGACCCCTGCAGCTCAGCGGTCACCTTAACGAACGTGGAGGAGGTGATCGAGGCGCCGTCGGTCACCGTCGCCTGCACGTCCGCGCCGTCGGAAACCGTCGCCCGTGCGACGCCCACCGTGACACCCACACCGGAGATGCCGAGGATGTCGACTTCGGCGTCGGCGTGGTTCTCCCCGATCGCGTGCACCGTGGTCGAGCTTGACCCGCCGATGGTCCCAGAGATTTGGGCGGTGGTGTGCCCCGACACGGTCGCGATCGGGATCATCGCGGCGATCGCGGCGAGGCCGACGGTGACACCCGGGGTGAACGCGGTTGCGATATTCGTCGCGTTCGACTCCACGTCGACTGTGCCGGTGGTCGTCACGTTGCCGCCGAGCTCCGCCTCGGTGTTGCGGCTGCTCGTCGCGATGGTCAGCGTGAACCCGACGGCGACCGCGCCCGTGGATATGTTGACGTCCTCCCCTTCGAGGTTGCCCCGGTTGCCAGTCGCCGAGACCGTGATCGGGCCGCCGATGGTCACCGTGCCATGGGCGAAGGAGGCCGCGCGCGTGGTGCCGCTGTAGTTGATGATCGACACGATCCCGCTGACCCCGACCGCGATACCGCCGGTGACGCCGACCGCGAGGACTGTTGGGGTGAAGTTGTCTGTGGCGCTGACGTTGATCCCGCCGATCGCACCGCCAGACCCGATGGAGACATTTCCGATCAGCGCCTTGGTGTCACCGCTGATGTTGACAACCGAAACGGACACGCCGATCGCGCCTGCGGCCACCGTGATACCCACTGCGTAAGCAGAGATGGTCCGGTCGGCGACGGCGGTGACGTCGATCTTGGTGCCGGCCTCGGGCACGGAGGCCGTGTCATCGATGTGCGCCGTCTCCTGGCTGCTGTCGTTGAGGATCACGATCTGGCCGGTGACCGCAGCCAGGCCCAGCGCGCCGGTAACCGCTATATCGGTGACGTTCTCATCGAGCTCGGAGTGCACGCCAACCGTCCCGGATGCGCTGACGGAGGCACCGGCCTGGATTCCGGCGTCGACGTTGTCACCGATGGTCATGATGGTGACGCCGGCGCCGACCGCCGCGACACCACCCGCGGCCGCGCCGGCGAGGCTGAACACGTCCAGGTGCTCGTTGGCGTTCACCGTGGCGTCACCCCCGAGCGAGTGCACCGATCCGTATATCTCCGCCGAAGTGCCCGCCGGCGGCGCTGGCTGGGTGAACTGGTCCTGGGTCGGGCTGCTGTCGGCGTAGGAGCCGCTCACGCTCTGCGCCGAGGCCGACCCGGTGCTGTCCTCCTGGAACTGATACTGGCTGTCGGCGTTCGCCCAGTCGGATGTGTCAGTCGTGGGGTCAGAGGTGCTCGTGGTCGCCGAAGAGACGTCCTTCGTCGCCTGGTAGTGCACTCCGCCGAAGACGACGTAGTCGCCCTTGCTGTAGGGGGACCCGGAAACGAAGGTAGGGGTGGTGTCCTTGGGCCGACCGTTGAGAACCGACTTCCAGCCATCGCTCACCGCATACCACTTGTTCCCGGCCGCCACCTTGTGGGTTACCGGGTCGAGGGTGTCGGGGTTAGGCCCGCTAGGAGCAACGTTGTCCGTTGCCTCGTAGGTTTGCCCGTTGAACGTGACGTAGTCGCCCTTGTTGTAGCTCTTGGTGTCGTCGAACGCCGGCGCTCCTCCCCCGCTGCCGTTGCCCGATGCGATCGTGTCGGCCTGCTGCTGCCCGTTGGTGCCTTGGCCGCTCGTCGCAGTCTGTGGCTGGTCCAGCTGCCAGTAGCTGGTATCCGTGATCGCCGGTTTCGGACCGGACTGAGGAGTGTTCTTGACTGCGGTGTAGGTGTTGCCGCCGCTGGTCACGACATCGCCGCTCTCGTAAGTGCCGCCGGAGTCGAACGCACCGCGGTTGGGGCCATTGCCGTCACTGGTGTACGTCGCGTTCGGCGCCGTGCCGACCGACCATACCGACACCGCGCCGGCGACCCCGACGAAGCCACCGCCAATGCTCACGGCGTAGGTCTGCACGTGCTTGATCGACAGCGCGTTGACCTGGACGGTGCCGTTGGCCCAGATGTCAGTTCCGGTCGCGAGGTACGCGGTAACGTCGATGGACGCGACGCCGATGTCGACGCCGCCCGACGCGCCCACGAAACCGCCCGCGACGCCGCCGGCGAACGTGAGTGAGTAGAAGTTGTCGGTGGCGGCGACGGCGACCCCTTGCGCACTTGACACGCCGCTGGTGATGGTGCCGGCGTCGGCTCCGGTGCCCTTGTTGACCTTGGTCCCGAGGTCCACATAGGCCTCGGTGTCAACAGTGAATATGTTGACGCCGACGTTGGCCGTCACACCCACGAAGCCAGCGCCGACACCGGCGACGACGCCGAAGAGCGTTTCCTGCGAGTCGGCCTGGACCACGAGGCCTTGAAGCGTCGCGGTGCTGAAGGAATTCTCGTTGACGGTGCCGTTGTCGACGTTGGCGAGCGCGCCGCCCCGCGCCAGGACGATGACCGTGTTGTTGCTGCCGATGTGGGCCTTGGTCTCCTTGGAGACGACGGCCACCCCCACGCCCACGCCGACACCGACGAAGCCGGCTGCGATTGACGCCGTGACGAGGATCAGCTTGGACTGCGAGGTGGCGAAGACACCGATGTTGTTGTCGGAGCGGAGGACGTCGGAGTCGCCCGTGTAAGCGTGCGTGTAATCGTGGATGACCGAAACCCCGACGGTGCCGGCCACACCGACCGTGCCGCCGCCGGCGGCCGCGTTGACCGAGATCACCGAATCAGTGGCATCCGCGTGGAGCTCGATGTTGTTCATCGCGTTCACGACGACGTTGGCGCCGAGGTAGGCATCGTCGTGGAGCTCCACGACCCGCACGGTCGCCGAGGCGCCCACACCCGCATCCCCGCCGATCGCGATGGAGGCGGCGATGCCCAGCGTCCGGAAGCTGTTCTCGGCCGAGACGAGCACTGACTGGTTGGTCGACGCGGTCGGGTCGTTCTCGGCGCAGGTTCCGTCGCTGCAGTTGATCTTCGAGTTGTCGCCCACTGCCGCCGTGGTGTGGACCGTGACCACCGCCACCGAGCCGGACAGGCTGACCGCAGCGGACCCGGCGCCGCCGGCGGCGATGCCGATGCTGGCGATGTAGTCGCTGTTCGAGGCGGCGACCGCCACGCCGCCGAAGCTCGAGCGGCTCGGAGGGGTTATCGTCTGCGGGCCCATCTCGGAGGCGTCGGCGGCCGGAAGCACGCCCGAGGGCACGAAGCTCTGCGAGCGCCCGGTGCCGGTCGACGTGAAGGTGATCGGCACGACCGATCCGGGCACCGACTCGTGGTCGTTCTTGCAGTCGCTCGGGTCGAGGGTCGCTTCGCACTTCGTCTTCGCCACCTGGAAGTGATCCAGGCTCGGGTCGACCACGTAATAGGTGGCGCCGTCGACGAGGCCGCCGATCGGCGTGCCGCCGCCGGCGCTGTAGACGACCGGATCCCCGACCGCCGGCGGGACGTTGCTCCCCCCGCTGTCCCAGGTGTAGGGGAGCACGACGTAACTCGTGCCGACGCCGCCATAGCTGACGTCGAATTGAGCGGTGAAGCGCTTCGACGTGTCGGAGGCCACTCCCGGGGAAGTGGTGGCGACGAAGCGCTGGTTCTCGCCCATCCGCTGGCCGGCGGGCAGGCTCAGCCCGGTGATGGCGACGAGCGGTGAGCGCGTCGTCGACAGCTGGATCTCGGTGTCGGAGACCGGGATCACGTAGTAGGTGGCCCCGTCGGTCAGGCCGGTGATTGGCGCGCCGCCGCCAGCGTCGTAGACGACCTGCTGTCCTGTCTGGAAGCCATCTTTGTAGCCGAGGTCGATGGTGGAGCCGTCCTCGAGCCCGGTCGCCGGGACGGGGTTGCCGTCGGGGTTCGGCGGTGCCGTCGGATATGTGCAGATGGCCAGCTTGACGCACTGGTAGGCGCGGGGATCGAATCGGATGTCAGTGCCGGTCGTCGAGTAGCTGCCCGCGTTGACCGTGTCGTGCGTGATGTTGGCGGCGGTTGCCAGCGCGGTCACCATGGCGTTGGAGCCGATCAGCGCGCTCGTGTTCTTGGTGACCACCGGCACGGCGATGCCGGCGCCGACAGCTGCAGTACCGGCGACCGAGATGTTGCCCGCCACGGCGAAGAGCGTCATCTTCTCGTCAGCGGAAACGATCACGTTGCCGTCGGCCCGGACCTGGCTGTAGTCGCCCAGAGATGCGGTCGTGGTCACGTCGATCACGGGAACAGCCGCATTGACCGAAACAGCCGCGGTCCCCCCGCCCGCACCACCGACCGAAACGGACTTGATGTTCTCACTCGACTTCGCCTGCGCGACCACGTCGCCCTTCGCCTTCAGGGTTACGGCCTGGCCCGCCGTTCCGCCCGGGGTGGTGCCGACGCTGGTGCTGGTGGTCTTGTGGATGTCCTCCACGTCGACGCCAACTCCGACTCCGGCGGTCCCGCCGACCGCGACGGCGCCGGCCAGGGCCACTATGTTGCTGGTGTCGGTCGCGCCGACGACGACTGCCTGCGTTGGATTAGTGCTGCCATCGGTGCAGCCGCCGCCGGCGCAGTTGACCTTGGCGCCGTTGCCGATTGCCGCCGTCGTGTGGTCCGTGAGGACGTCGACGACCACGGAGCCGCCGACAGCGGCCGAGTCCGCACCGGCACCGCCGATGGCCAGCAGCGTGTAGTTCTCGCTCTGGGTTGCGTTCAGCGTGAGGCCGGTGCTCCCGTAGGCCTGGACGTCGGCGCTCGGCGCCACGGAGGCTTCGACCCGGCCGTCGCGAACGACGACGGCGACTGAGACCGCCACCCCGGCTGAGGATGTGCTGATCGCAAGTCCGCCGGCGAGGGCGGTCAGTGTGATCCCGTCGGACGCCTCGACGTCGAGGTTGCCCTGGGTGTGAACGATGCCGCCGACCGTCGCGGCGGCGACCGACTGGTCACCGGCGTTGAAGACGACGACGATGATCGAGCCGTCGACGGCGGCGCTGGAGCTCGATCCGGCGGCGTCCACGGCCAGCTCAGTCAGAGTTTCTGTCGCGGTCGCGGTGACCGTGATGTCACCAGCAGAGGAGACCGTCGCGTTCCCGATCGACGCCGAGACCTGCTTGGTGAAGACGTCGACGACCAGACCGAGCCCAATGCCGGCGCCGCCGCTCGAGAGTGACAGCGTGCCGGCGAGGTTGGTCATATGGGTCGTGTCGGTCGCGGTCACGCTGACGGTCTGCGTCGAGTCGCGTGTCCAACCGACAAGCGGGTGCTGATTCACTTCCGCGTCGTCGGCGATGGAAGCAGTCGTGGTCAGCGACACGACGTCGACGATCACCGAGCCGGTGACCACCGCCCCACCGGATGAGATACCGCCGGCCAGAGCGACCGACGACAGCTTGGGCAGCGTGATCAGCGGAACCGTCGGAGCGGGCGCCTCCACGAGGCTCGACGCCGCGGATACTGTCAGCGCTTTCAGCACGTCCACCGTGGCAGCGCCTATGAGCGCTTCCGTCGTGACGTCCGGAAAGACGTTGACCGCGATAGCGCCTCCGACCGCGGCACTGCCCTTGGAGCCGCCGCCTGCCAGGGCAAGGTTCTGCAACCCGATCAAGTTTTGCGCTTTGACTTCCATGCCACCCGACGATGTGATGTGGGCGCCACCCCCGATCGAGGCTTCGGTGTGATAGCTGAGCACCTGCACACCGACTGAGGCGGCGACGCTGGGTTTTGACTTACCACCCGCGGCCGACATGCCCCAGACGATGAAGTCGTTCTCCTTTCCGTTCGAGTTGACCGCGTCCACGCTGACGCCGTTCGCGTTCACGGTCGAGCCTCCGCCCACCGTGGCGTCGTTGATGACGTTCTCGACGTTGATTCCGACCGCGGCGGCGATATGGGTTGAATCCGTGGTATCGGCCGACAGTCCGGTCGCCTTTGCCGAAGCTCCCGCAGCCTCATTCGCGCCGACGCTGACGGCGCCGGTGGTGGTGATCGTTGGAGTGTTGGTCCCGTTGCCGATCATTGCTTGGTTGGTGTGACGCGCCCAGTTGAGGGCGACGCCGGCCGCGATGTCGACGCCGCCGCCACTGTCACCCGACTTGCCGCTCGCGCTGCTGTTGCCCTGGCTGGTGCTGTCCGACCCCTTCGGGAGCGAGCCATCGGTCTTGCCGCTCGTGTTGGGGTCGTTACTGACCTGATCGTTGGTCTGTTGGTCGGCGCTCTTGCCGCCCGATCCGCTGTCGTTCTCACCTTTCGAGCTGGCCTCGGACTTCGCCTCGCTGCTCGCGTCGGTCGTGGCGCTGACCGTGAGGGAAGAGGCGGTCAGATTGCGCTCGAGATCGGCCGTGGTATTCGTCTCGACCACGTTGATGGCAACGGCTGCGCCGATCGCGACGTCGCTGCCCCCGGCCTGCGCATTCGAGTCGAGGCTGGAGCTGAGCTCCTCCGCGGCCTGGATCGTCGCAGAGCCGCCGAGGTTCAGGCCCGAGCCGGTGCCGACGTACGCGGCCACCTTGTCGGTGATGATCGCGAGTGACACCGACGGACTGATCGCGATGGTGCCGCCGGAGCCTGCCTTGTCTTCCGTCTCGACGTCGTGGTGGTACGAGGCGCTGACCGTGAAGTTGGTCCCCCCGTTGATCGTAGCGCCGTCTTCGACCGCCGCTCGAACATTAGGAGCCACGCCGTCGTTCAGGACCTGGATCGCGGCTGAGGCGCCGATGCCCACCTTGCCACTCTTCGCGTCGGAGTCGGCCTTCGCGGCGTCCTCCTCGTTGCTGAGGGCCTTCAGCGTCACGTCGCCGGTGCCTGGCGTGCAGACACCCAGGGTGACCGTCCCGATGCAGACGACGGCTCCGCTGTTCACGATCGCCTCGGTGTGGTCGTGGACGAGGTTCAACGCAAGCGCGCCGGCGATGCTGACCTTGCTGCTGTCACCGCCTGCGCCGGACGTGGCCTCGGCCGAGATGTCGTGCTCGGCGAGCCGGAAGTAGGCGTCGTTGCTCACGCGAACCCAGGTCGTACCGTTGTAGCGGTAGATGCCCTTCGTGAAGGCGGGCGGGCCGGTGATGTCCTGCGTCAAATCGAAGTAGTCGCCGGTCGATGGGCTCGTCGGGAAGCTTGTTCCCGTCTTCAAGTCCGGCAGCGTGGTGCCGTCGCCGATCGAGTTCCAGTTCGTCCCGTCGTACTGATAGAGCCCGGTAGCGAAGGCCTGCGGCCCGGTGATGGCCTTCGTCAGCTGGAAGTAGTCACCTGTCGACGGGCTGGTCGGGAAGCTCGCACCGGTCGGGATGCCCGTGATCTGGAACTGCCAGGTCGACGAGGAACTGTCCCACGTGTAGACGCCTGGCTTGGAGCTGATGCGCGTCACTGCCGTCCCGTCCTTGACCGTGCCGGTGCACCCGGTGACGCCGGTCAACGTCGTTCCGGAAGCGCCGGTGTACGAGCAGACGGTCTTGCCGCCGTCGGTGGAGAAATAGCCCGTCCCTCCGCCGGTGTCAAATCCGCTGATCGAAGCGACCGTCAGGTTGCCCCCCGGGAGATTGGCAAGGTCCTGGTTGCCGGAGACCGTGGTCGCCGTTGTCATCGTGATGGTCGCGGCCTTCTCCGGCGTCCCGGCGCAGGAGGTGCTGCTGGCGAGGGTGAAGGTCGTAGCGCTCGCGACCGTGTAATTGCAGCTCGCCGAGTCGAGGCCGTCGACCTTGAGGGTTCCCGTCGCGCCTATTGCGCCGAAGGGCGCCGTCGACTTGACGGTCAGCGTGCCGGTGTTCAGGTCGGTCGGGCTCGACTCGTCGAGGGTCGTGGTGCCGGGCACGCCCTGGTTCAGCTGGAAGAAATCGCCGCCCTGCGGCTGCTCGGGGAAGCTGGGCCCGACGTCGATCGTCTTCCAGTCCGTGCCGTCGAAATGCTGGATCCGGTCCTGGCCGTTGACGAGCATGCCGGCCTCGATGTCGAGGCCCTTCGAGGTCACCGTCGCGTTGCCGGTCGTGGCCAGGTTGGTGATGTCGACCTTGTTCACAGAGACGCCGACGCCGATACCCACCGTGCCCGCCGAGTCGGCCTTGCCACTGGCGGTGGCGTTCGCGTCCGTGTTGGCCTGGGTCTTGATGGTCACGGCGCCGCCCGCAGCGGTCACGTTTGCGGTGTCGGCCAGCGACGCCTGGGTGATCGAGGTGATGATGTTGATCGCGGCGGCGCCCGCAACGGTCACCGTGTTGCCACCTGACTCGTTCTTGTCTGACGTCTGCGCCTTCGCGTTGTTCGTGTCGGTGGTGCTCGAGGTCTTCCCGGTCCCTGTCGAGCTCTCGGAGTTCGCGTTGCTCACCTGGTCGTTGGCCTTGCCGTTGACGTCCTTGCCCGAGGTGTCATCGCCCTTGCCCTTGGCGCCGGTCGCGCTGGCGTCGGCTTCGGTCGGGCTGTTGGACGAGCCCGACGCGGTGAGGCTTACCGTCTTGGCGCTGATGACAGTCCTGGAGATCGTCGCGGTCACCTCATCGTCCGCGATGTTCAAGGCGAGGGCGAGACCGATGACCACGGTGCCGTTGACCGCGTCGGCCTTGGCCGTGCTGGTCGAGCTTGCCGTCTGTGAGGCGCTGAGGCTGACCGCATCCGTTGTCGATATGGTCTGCCCGATCCCGGCGATGGTTGCCGTCGTCTTGACCGTGGGCAGCGCGATCGCGGCGTCGGCGGTCAGGCTCAGGGTCGAGCCGCTCGGCCCGGCCGTCCCGGCCTCGGCGTAGGTCGTCATCGCATCCGTGTCGGCGGCGGACAGGGTGAGCTTGTTCGCGCCGGTGATCGCCGCGCCGTCATCGATCGACGCGTTCGTATCGTCCGTCGTGATGGCGATCGCTGCGCCGGCGCCGATGCCCACCGTGCCCGCGCCCTTGTCGCTCGCCATCGCCTTGGTGGTCGTTGAAACCGATGCCGCGGCGGAGACGGTGAGGTCGTTCGCGCCGGTGCCGGTGAGGGTTACGCCGCCGCTCCCTGTGGCTCGGATCTCGGCGTTGGTCTCGATGTCCGCGATCGTCAGCGCGAGGGAGCCTGCGATGCCGACCTTGCCGTCGCCGGCGCCGGCGGTCGATTCGGTGTCGAGCGTGCTCTTGCCGTCCGGCTCGCTGCTGAGCGGCACCCAGTTGAGAGAGTCTGCGCTCGGCGCCGTCGTGTCGTTGGCCTGTGCGGCCTGCGACACGTACTGCTTGCCGTCGGCGGGGTCGGTGACGACGTCGCCGACCGCGTAGGTGGTGCCGGACACCCAGTTGTTGATCTTCAGCCAATTAATGCCGCCATCGGCGCTCGGCGCAGTTGCGTTGTTGACGGCGTTCTTGGCCACATAGCGGTTGTGGTCGGTGGTGTCCGTGACGACGTTGCCCTGGGCGTAGCTCGTGGCCGCCGCCCAGTTGCCCTTGTCCTGCCCGGACTTGTTGACCGAGGCGGTGAAACTGAGGCCGTTCGAGGTGATCACGCCGCCGGTCCCGGAGCTGGCCTCGTTCCGCGAGTTGACGAGGTTAATGGCGACGGCGGCGCCGATGTCCGCGGTCTTCGCTTTGGCGGCGCTGCCCTTGGCGATTACCTTCGAGTCGACCTCCTCGCTCGAACTGAAGCTCGTCGCGCCGGTCGTGCTGAGGGTCGTAGACGGGGCAAGCGTGGCTTCGGCGTTGGCGGTGACGATCGCAATCGCCGCGGCGGCGGCGACGGTGACCGAGGTGCCACCGTTCTCACCACTCTGGGCCTTTGGCGTCTTGCTTGTGCCGGAGCCCGTGCCGCTGGAATCGGACGAGGTCTGGTTGCCGAGCGCCAGGTTGTCGTCGGCCTTGCCGTTCACGTCCTTGTGACTGGAGTCGGTTGAGTTGTCGTTCTGCGTGACGGCGGCACCCACATCCGGCGTCCCCGAGCACCCGGTGATGCCCGTGAACGTGTTGCTCGAGTTGCCGGTGTAGCTGCAGGTGCCGGTCACACCCGCGACCTGGAAGGTGCCGGTGCTGGCGAAGCCCGAGGAGTCATCGACTTGCAGGCTGCCCGGCAGGGCGCTCGAAACCTTCACCGTCGTGCTCGCCGACGAGCCCGTCTTACCCTGAGCTCCGGCCGCGCTCGCGTTGGCTTCGGTGTCGTTGGCCGAGGCGCCGTTGGCGGTGAAGCTCACCGCGCCTCCGGCGGTCAGGTTGCGATTCAGCTGCGAGAGGACGATGTGGTTGGCCACGATCAGGCCGAGGGCAAGGCCGATCGCCGCATTGCCGCCCTTGGCCACGCCGGTGGAGGTCGTCGTGGTCGACGCGTTCTGCGTGGCGCTGGCCGTCAGGCCGCCGCCTAGCGTCAGGGCGGGGCCGGTCCCGATCGACGCTGTAGTCGTGACGTTGGAGATGGCGATCGCTACCTGAGCCGAAAAAGCGACCGCGCCGCTGCTTCCGGCCGAGGCGCCACCGTTGGCGACCGTGACCATCCGGTCGAACCCGTTGGAGGTGGCCTTGAGGTTGTGCGCTCCGGTAAGCGCTGATCCGGCGGCCAGGCCGGAGCTGGTCGTGTCGTTGACGACGTTGACCGCCACCGAGGCGCCGATGCCGCTGGTGTTTTTCGAGCTCGAGTCACTCGGGTCCGTGCTCTGCTCGGCCTCCGCCGTTGCGTTGTTGAGCAGGCTCGAGGTCGCGTTCATCGTGACGTCACCGTTCACGGCGACCGGCGTTGGCGTCTGGACCTGGGCGATCGTGTTGCTGACCACGACGTTGACCGCGATCGACCCGGCCACGCCGACGCTCGTTCCGCCGGCGCCGGAGATCGAGTGGGCCGTGTAGCCCGAAGGCCCGTCCGTGACGGCTTCCAGCGTGACGCCGCCCGTGGCACCCACAGTCGTGTTGCCTGAGAGGTAAGCGTCGGTGTTGATGACGGCGACGTCGACGGCGACTGCGATGCCCACCCCGGCCGCGGCGTCGGAGTCAGGCGGGGTCGCCGTGCCGGTGGCGGCACCCAGGTCGTCGAACTGCGTGACGGCGCCGACCGTGGTCAGTAGCGTCTCCTTGCCCGCCGTGTCGCCACGATAGATCCGATAGCCCGTGGCGCCGCTGATCGCGCTCCACTTCACGGTGACCGCGGTGTTGGTGCCCGGGACCTTGTAGCTGGCCTCGGGACCGGCGGCACTCTCGTCGACGCCCATCACCTGCTTGCTCGCCACCGATGTCCCGGTACAGCCCGAGACGCCGGTGAATGACGTAGCCGTCGTACCTGTATATGCGCACGTTGTTCCGGTGGTTGGCGTGATGCCGCTGCCGGGGCCTGCGGTGAACGACCCCTTGCTGTCGAAGCCGGCCGTCGAGGTCACGTTCAGCGTGTCGCCGGTTCCGGTGAGGCTGTCGCCGCCGGTGACGGTCGCGTTCGGGCCGGGCTGGATTGCGGTGACCTTGTAGTAGTAGGTGGTGCCGGCGGTCAGTGAGCCGGCGGTCGTCAGGTCGGCGAAGGACGGCGCGTCGGGAGCGAACTTGACGTTGCCCGCGTCGGCGATCGCCGACACGTTGTTGGCGGCGCCAGCGTGCACTTTCGCCGTCCCACTGCCTACGGCGATGTTATGGGCTGACGTTGGCACGCTCGTGACCTCGGCGCCGTCGCTCGGGGTGCCTGTGCACCCGCTGACTCCGGTGAATGACGTGGGGGTTGTGCCGGTGTACGAGCATGTACCCGAAGCGCCGTCGATCGTGAACGTTCCGCTGGGGTCGAAGCTAGCTGTCGAAGCGACCGTGACGGTGTCCGAACCAATGCCCGTCAGAGTCGGAGCGCCGACCAGCGTGGTGTGAGCCCGCGGGGCGATGTAGGCCTTGGTGGTCGCGACATCGACCGTCACGGCGAGCGCTGCCGCCAGGCTCTGGGTGCCGTCGCTGGTCTGCGACTTGCCGTCGCCCTGTGTCGCCGAGGACGAGCTGTATCCGTCGGTGCCGGAGCCTCCCTCCCGCGCGCTTGGCGTATTGGCAGAGGAGTCGTTCGCGCCCTTGGCGCCGCCGGGGCTCGCTTTGGCAGTCGTCGGTGCTGTGTTGTTGGTGTCGGCAGAGATCGTCAGGCCCTTGGCGCTGATCGGCGTGGAGTTCGTGCTGTCGATGAACGCCTCCGAGTCGGTGGTAAGCACCGCCACCGCGATGCCGGCGCCGGAGCCCGACAGGCTCGAATCGGCGGTCGAGGTGACGTTCGTCGTCAGGTTCGACGCGATCGACACGTTGCCGTTCGACGCGACGATGCTGCTGGTGTCCGAGAGCTGGCTGTGAGCGTTGACCAGCACCTGGGACGCGGTGACCGACGAGTCGGTGGTGGTGATGTCCTTCCAGTTCCCGGAGTCCTGGTCCGGCGGGGTCGCGTCTGATGTGATGTCCATCTGCGCCTGCCAGCGCTTGCTCGCGTACTGGACGACGTCGTCCTTGCTGTAGCTGGTGCCGGACAGCCAGTAGCCCTTGTTCGAACCCGCCGAGTTGGCGGTCGCCGCGACGTTGGCGACGCTGTTGACGGTCACATCCCCGCCCGTGGCGGTGATCGTCGAGTTGCCATGGATGTAGATGGTCGCCTGGTAGATCAGCTGCAGGATCGCGTGGCTGATCACCTTCGAGTTGCCGTCGTTCTCGATGTTGGTCTTGACCGCTGACTTGTCCTTGGCTGTGCCCGTGCAACCCGACACGCCGGTGAACGCGATGCTCGGCGTGCTCTGCGTTCCGGTGTATGTGCAAGTCCCGAGGCCGTCGACGTTGATCGTGCCGCTGGAGGAGAACCAATAGTCGTTGGCGACGACCAGCGTGTTGCCGCTGCCGGTGAGCGTCTGGTCGCCGTTGACGGTCGTCTGGAACGTGCCGGCGAAGGCCTCGAGGTCAACCGACTTGCCACTGATATTGGCGCCATTGACGTCGATGCTGCCGTTCACGCCTCCCTTGGTCGTGGTGATACCGACCCCGGACGTGCCGTCGCTCTGATACACAGCGTTGAAGTTGATCGCACCCGGAGCACTGACCGTGTCACCAGAGTCGACCTTGATGCTGGTCGCGTCGATCTCGAGCGTGCCGCCCAGCCCGTCAAGGTTGCCGTTGATCTCCACGTTCGACTGACCGGCATTGATGATCAGCGAGGTCATCGCCGACCGCGCGGTCGTCAATGTCCAGGAGAACAGGGTCGAGGCGAACTGAATGGTGCTGCCGCTGTCGCTCACTTTCAGGGTGTCGAGCCCGGTCGGTTCCTTGAGGCTGATGACAGCAGTGGCCGAATCGTTGTAGCAGAGCGTGTTGGTCACATCGACGCAGGTGCGGCCCAGGTCGAAGAGGCTGAAGTGCGTGACCGTGGCGACCAGCTGACGGTGCGCCCAGTCGAGCGTCGTCGCCTCGGGCACCCAGGTTCCGCTGACGGGGTCGTAGTGGAGGACGGTCAGCGTCTGAGCCTGCGCCTGGGTCACGCCGGTCGGCAGCGCGAAGGTAAGGGTGGCGGGCTGGTCGAGCAGGTGGACCGCGGACCCGCTGGCGAGGCTGGTGGCGTTGATGTCGTACGCGGTGCCGAATGCGCTCAGACCGCCGGTCATGGCTGGCGGCGCGGTATTGGGCGTGACGGCCACAGCGAGCTTGTCGCTGGTGGCCTGTCCGACGCCGACCGAGAGCTGACCGTCGGAAGAGGTGGCCTGTCCGTTGGAGTTGAACGAGGACCGCGCGGTGGCCGTCGTCACGGAGGTGAAGCCGAGCGACGGTGCCAGTTGAACTACCTGGTAGCTGTAGAGATCGCCGGGCAAGGCCGACACATCGTCATAGCTGGTCGAGGTGGTGGTGCCCAGCGAGTAGAAGCTGGCGCCTACGCCGAAGGCTCGGCGAACCTGGAAGACTGCTCCCGCCGTCCCGCTCCAGGTCAAGTGGACGCCGGTTGTGGTGGCAGCGATGGAAAGATCAAAACCCTGGGTTGGAGGGCCGCGGGCGCCGGCGGCTCCGACGAAGAAGTGGTCGAGCTGCTGGGCGTTCTGGCCTGAGTTGTCCGTGGCGGTGACCCGAAGGTCGTACTTGCCGGCTGGGAGGCCGGTGGTGTTCAGGGTCGTGGTCCAGGCGATCGAGCCGCCCGCGCCGAGGTTCGGTCCGGGAGGGGAGGTCGGCGAGGTCGGCGACGACGGCTCGAGGTTGGCGATCGACTGCCACGCCGTGCTCCCGCTGGGAGCGAACGAGAAGTCGACCAACGCGAGGCCGCCGCTGGCGCTGACCAGCGCCGCCAGGTCGATCACGGCCTGGTCCGGGCGCTCGGCGGCGTTCGGCGTCAGGATCGTGATCGAAGGCGCAGCGCCCGCGCGCCACGCGATGGGGGTGGTGATCCAGACCGCCTGCGAGAAAGCACTCTCATTGCCGACGCCGTCCGTCTGCGTGACCACGTATCCAGTCGCCTGGCCGCCCACCAGCCAAGAGTCGGTGAACGATCCGCCTGCGATGCCGGTTGCCGCGAGCGAGAACCCGCCGGTCCCGATCGCTCGGTACACGTTGTAGGTCGAGCCGGCGGCCGCAGTCCAGGTGACCCGCACCGTCGTTCCGGTGATCGACGCGCTGACTCCGGTCACGGCTGGCGCGGTGTGAAAGACGGTCACGGTCGAGGATGCGGTCGCACCGACCGGGGTGCCGTTGGCGGCCAGGGCGACCGCGCGGAACTGGTGATCGCCCTCGGACAGTGAGGTCGTGATGACCGTGCCGGCTGCAGTCCATGTCTGGCCGCTGAGCAGGGCCGAGAGCTGGCCGACCACGTACCAGGTGCCCGATTCGAGGGCCTGGACGTCGACCGTGAACACTTTTGCCGAGGCCGTGCCCGAAGCCGAGATCGTCAGATTCGTCCCGGCGGTGCCTGTCGACTGAGTCGAGCCTAGGGTGATCGAGCCGGGCGCCGAGTTGGTGGTGGACGATGTTCCGGAGGCGATCTGGAACGGCGCCGTCGAGGTCGCTGGAGCTGCGACCGGCACGACCGCGGCCGAGACTACGCTCGACTCGCCACCCGCCTGCCCGGGTGCGAATGCCTCGATCCGGTAGTACGCGATGCCGCCGATCGACGAGCTGTCGCGGAATAGTGCCTCACCGGTCCGGCCGAGCTCTACGAAAGGCCCGGTCGCGCTCCAGCCGCGCTCGACGACGTAGCCCGACGCGCCTTGCACGGTGTCCCAGAGCACCGTCACCACGCCAGGTCCGCTCACCGCGCGGACGTCGGACGGAGCGGCCAGCTGGGCTTGTGGCGTGAGCCCGTTCGACGCTCGGGTCACGGTCGGGACCACGATGCTCGCGGTCACGGAGGGCTGGCCGAGCGCGCCGTCGGTGTTGTAAGCCTGGACCTGGTAGTCGTTGTTGCCCGGTTCAGCGGTTCGGTCGAGGAACTGTGTTCCGGAAACGGTGTCGAGGAGAACCCAGTCGCCGCCATTGCGCCGACTCACCGCGTAGCGGGTGGCGAGCTCGTTCTGGCCGGCTGACCAGATGACCGACACGCCGTCCGGCGTGATCAGGACCGTCGGTCGTTCAGGTGCGGGCAGCCCGGGGTCGCCGCGGAGAGTGAAATCCTTGACCAGGCTTGTGCCGCCCGATGTCGTGACGCGCACGGAGTAGTGGCCGTGCGCCAGGCCAGAGACATTCCAGGCGACGGTGCAGTTCGGCGAGCAGGACATGTCGCCGGTCACGTCCGACCACGAAACACCGTTGGTCGTGTACTGGAACTGGACGTCGCTCGGGTTGGTGGCGTCGCTGACCAAGAGCAGCCGGCCGTCGACTGCACCGTCGGACGCGAGCTCTTGACCGTTGGGCAGCGTCAGCGAGAGGAGCGGCGCCGACGGCGTGTCGGTGCTCGCGGTCACCGTTGCCGAGGCGCTCACCGACGGGCTGTAGTGGCCGAACTGGTCTTCAAGCACGATGGAGTACGAATGCTGACCACTGCCCGCGCTGCCGTCGGTCCAGGACAGCGCACCCGCCGCAACGGCGGCGACCGGCGTAAGGTCGCTGTCCTTCTGGACCAGGTATGCCGCGCCGTTGGCGGATGCGGGCTGACGCCACGTAAGCACCACCTTCGTTCCGACGGTCGTGGCGCCCAACGCCGTGGGGGCTGCGGGCGCCGCGTTACCCACTCTGACCTGCGAAGCGAGCTGCGTGCTGTGTCCTGATCCGTCGGCGACAGTGACGATCAGTGTGTATGCGCCATCCGCCGCGCCGCGAGAATCCCAGACAGCGACCGCGGTTCCCGTCAACGGGTCACTGTTGCTCGGTGTTGAGGTGGCGGTCGCAACCTGGGTGGTCGTGCCGCCCGGCGCGGTGATCGACCAGGTCACCGTCGCCACGCCGTCGCCAGTGCTGACCTCGGCGCTCAAAGCGACCGAGCCGCTCAGCGTGCTCGACTGCGGCGCCGTCTGCAATACCACCGGCATGGACGTGGCCGCCGCCCATGTCGCGGTCGCGGTTTGGACCTGCGTGGTGTCGGGTCCGCCCGCGAGGACCGGAATGATCTGGTACGCGTACTGCGTGCCCGCGACCCCTCCGATGTCGGTAAGCGACGTTGCCGTCGTCGTCGCCACGAGCGTCGGGGTGGCCGTCCCGACCGCGCGGTAAACCTGATAGCTCTGCGCGCCGCCGACGGCCGTCCATGTCAGCGACACATGGCCGTCAGTCGGTGACGCCACAAGCTGGAGCGGAACGCCTGTGGTCGCCGGAGGCGGCGGCACGTCCGTGCTTGTCCACCCGTTTCCAGTCGCGGTCGACGTCGTGGGCGTCTGGGTGGTCGCGACCGTCGAGGAGCCTGACGTGGAGTTGCTATTCGACGTGGTCGAGATGCCTGGGCATGCCGTCGAGGATGCGCTCACGCATGCGACCTGGGTCGACGACGTGAGGGTGGATGTGGCCTGGCTCTGATTGGCGACAGGCACCGTAGCAACCGCAAGCTCGGTGTTGCTGTCGAAGCTTGTGATCTGACCTCCGACTTGCTGCACGGCCTGCTGCGCCTGCGTGAAGGTGGTGCCGGGCTTGAACGCGATGTAGAGCTTGGTGGTCTGTCCTGATGTTCCGTTGACGGTCGTCGTCACTTTCGGCTTGACTGTGCGGATGACTGTGCGCACGTAAACGGGCTTGGGCTTCGGTCCTTGAATCAGCAGCTGGCCGGTCGTCGGCTCGTAGCTGATGACCTGGATGCCGTTGGTCTGCGCCCATGCCTGGATTCGACTCGGGTCGATGCCAGGGGCGAGCATCGCGCGCCAGATGCCGAGCCTCGCGTTGTACAGCACCGGCTTGACCTGCGGGAGCAAGACGACTGCGACGCGTCCCGACGAATCATCCGTTGAGCTCCACCCGATGACGGTGAGCGCGTTCTTGGCGAAGTAGGAATCGATGTCGCCTTGCGTCGCGAAGGGTGGAAAGTAGATCACCGCCGTGTGCTGCTCAGGTCCCGGCCCGATTTTGATCTGGGGCAGCGAGAAGATGTACTGGCCGAACGCGGGGAAGGACGAGGTCAGCTGCATTCCGTACTGCGCCCCGAACGCGCCCACCACGCGGTCGGAGGTGAAGGGCGTGAACGTCATGGTCGCCTGGCCGAGCGCGCTGTCGACCGTCACTCCGTAGATCCGAGTCTGCGGAACGTAAGCGCTGTGAGAGGAAGCGGGAAGCTTCTGCTGGACCATCGCGACAAGCGAGCTGTACTGCGCAAAGTTCTGAACGGTGAGGACGAGCGCTACAGCGCCGGCCATGGTGCCGGAGGCGAAGAGCAGCTTGAGTAGTGCTTTCAGCTGAAGGCGCCCCCGGGGTTCGTGGTGCGATCAGCTACATCGCCCGGGCGCGCGCCCACGCTATGTCTTGAGCACGATGCTCGACTGATGACCAACCTTCCTCCCTCTGGATACGCTGCGCCCGGTGCGCCTCGAAAAAGTTGCAGCACTATAGCACCGCCCCGAAAAAGAGCAAGAAGGAACTTTCAGAAACGTTAGGGCGCCCTTGGTTAAGGCGGTGGGAGACCCACCTTTTGGGTGCTGGACCCGCCTCGCGGCTCGACCAGGAGGCTCTGGGCGCTGCTTCCGATCCTTCCCCGGCGGTCGTACAGCGCGCCCTCCGCGACGCCCACTCCTTGCGGGGCGAGCCAGGTCGCCGCGTCGACCATCACCCACTCGTCGACCGGCAATCGATGGACGTGGATGGTCAGATCCGGGTTCAAGAAGCTCGTCCTGCGTGGGTCGACCACGTGGCTGATCCCGTTGGGAAAGTCGGCCGCGGCGCAAATGCGAACCAGGCCGCTCGGCACCTCGCCCTCGACCAGCGGGAGTCGGAGGCGAAACCACGCCCACCCCGGCCCCACCTCGCGTCGCTCCTGGGCCGGGCCCCGGACCTCCACGCCTTGAAGGTGATATGCGGCGCCCGGCCTCCAGCCGCCCGACCACTCGGGCAGCGACTCGGGCGGTGGATGCGGCAAGGGCTGGTCGTCGACCGGCACCCCGACCTCGCCAACCCGCATCCGCAGCGCGGTCGTTCGCGCCACCTCCTGCTCCCCGTTCCACAGCGAAGCCTCCACCAGATGCACCTTGCGCCCCGGTCTTACCAGGCGCGAGCTGACGCCAAGAGGTGTCCTACCGACCGGACGCAGGAGCTCGACGGTGAGGCGCGCCACGAACATCGGCTGATCGGCAGAGAAGCGCTCGAGCTCGCGGGCCATGAGCATCGTGGGCGGACCACCGTGGAGAGACTGGTCGCCCCACGGGCTCAGCGTCGCCTCGGTCGCGCGGTAGAGACCCTCATCAATCTGTTCAAACAGGGCGTCCGCCACTTCAGCCAGAAGTGTGCCCGAGCCAGGCGCGTGGGAGCGCTTTCCAGGCCACTAGGATTGACCGCACCGGTCTCGTGTCCTTTACTAATGTGAACTGATGGAAGCGCTCTCAAACCCCCCGGCCACTCTTGACCAGGTGGCGCGGGCCGCCGGCGTGTCCAGGGCGACGGCTTCACGCGTGTTCAGCGGAAGTCAGGCTGTCAGCGACGAGGCCCGGCGGTCCGTCGAGCGCGCCGCGCGGGAGCTTCGGTACGTGCCCAACCGCGCGGCCAAGAGCCTGGCGGCCGGCCGCAGCGAATCCGTCGGCGTGGTCGTCCCCCAACCCACCTCGCCACATTTCCTGGACCCTCTGTTCCCGCGCTTGCTGCGCTCGATCGGTGAGGAGCTCTCCGCGAACGGACTTCAGATGGCCGTCTTCGCTCCGCAGTCCGAGCTCGACTTCGACCGGCTCGAGCAATACCTGGGGGGGGGGGACATGTCGACGCGGTCCTGATGCTGAGCCTGCCCGAATTCGATGCGCTCTCCGTCCGGCTCCAGGCCCGGGGCATCCCGGTCGTCTTCGGGGGCAGACCGAGCAATCCGCTCGTGAGCTTCGTCGACATCGACAACCGGGCCGGAGGCAGGAGCGCCACAGAGCACCTGATCGGGCAGGGCCGGCGGCGCGTCGCCCACATCGCCGGGCCGCAGCAGCTCGGCGCGGCGTCCGAGCGGAAGCAGGGATTTCATGACGCCATGTGGAGCGCGGGATTGAGCGCCGACCTCGTGGAGCACAGCGAGCTCGACCGCGACGGCGGTGAGCTCGCAATGTCACGACTGCTGGCACGAACGGATCAGATCGATGCGGTGTTCTGCGCCTCGGATGCGATGGCCGCCGGGGCGATGTGGGCGGCGCAGGTCGTCGGGCGCCGCATCCCTGACGACGTCGCGATCATCGGATGCGACGATTTGCCGCTTGCCGCGTTGACACAGCCGCCGCTTTCCAGCGTGAGACAGCCGATCGAGCGCATGGGCCGTGAGATGACGCGGATGGTCCTCGGCATGTCGGCGGCCGGAGCGCATCCGCCCCAGCAGGTCATCGTCGGTCCAGAGCTGGTCTGCCGCGAATCGACGGTCGGGCGCTGCGGCTGAGAGCGTCCATTCCGAGCGGGGTGCCGCTTCAGGCGCGCTCGGTCAGGCGGCTCGGAACCTCTTCGATCAGCAAGGCCAGGCGGGGGCAGGTGCCGACCGCGCGCCGTGCGTGTCCAAGTACCTCCTCGTCCTCGATCGACTCCGCGGCCACGATCGGAAAGCCCCAGTCGTCCAGTGCGATGCGCTCGGGCACGATCTCGGCGCAGTAGCCGTATCCGTCGCACAGGATCGGGTTGACCCGCAGCTTGCGCTGCACCAGCTCACTCATCGCCAGCGGTCTCCTGACGGCGGCGGTGGCGGGAAGCCCGCGACGTCGTGACCCGGGCATGCTCGCCCCGACATGTGAAGGCCCAGGTGTTCGCTGAAAGCCGACAGCGCGCCGGCCAGCTGGCCCACCGCGCCGTCGGGGTGGTGGCACGCGCCGCGACCGCGCACCATTCCGATCCATCGGTGCACCCGCTCGAGATCGCCGGGCTGCGGTGCGGACGAGGCGATACGCTCCATCGCCTCCGAAAGAGCCGCCAGGCCGTTGACGCACGGCCCGCACTGGCCTGAGGTCTCCGCCGCCAGGTAGGTGAGGATCCGCGTGGATTCGACGATCCCACATCCGTCGCGCGGCAGGACGGCGACGATGCCACAGCCCAGCGAGCCACCATGCTCCGCGCGCAGCCGCTCGGCGTCGAGAGGAAGGCCGGCCAGCGCCTGGGGCGCGACCCAGGTCCCAAAGTAGCCGCCGACGAGCGCGCCGGCCGGCGGAGTAACGGTGCCGCCCACGGCGTCAAGCACCGAGCCCAGACGAGCTCCCAGGTCGACCTCGTAGACGCCGGGCTGCCTCACGTTGCCGCACAGGGTCAGCAGCGTGCTGCCCGGCGACTGCGCTGTGCCCAGCTTGCGAAACCAGTCGCTTCCATATCGGGCGATGGTCGCGACATGGGCCATCGTCTCCGCGTTCTGGACCAGCGTCGGTCGATCGTCCACGCCTTTCTCGGTCGCACGCTGCAGGGTGAACATCGGCTTCGACGGTCCACCCGAGGCCCGATTGACGACGGCCGACGACTCGCCGGCGATGTAGCGGTGGGCAGTGCGGACGACCTTGATCGGCGCCTCTTGCAGCCCCGCTCGCCGGCGCTCCTCCAGGGCGCGCTCCACCGCGCCGTTGGTGCCGCGCGAATCCCGCGACAGGTAGAGCACGACCTCGGTCGCGCCGATGCTCTCCGCTGCCAGCGCCGCTCCATCGAGCACCAGGTGTGGCCGCAAGCTCAGCAGCGTCCGGTCCTTGGAGCTGAGCGGCTCGCCCTCCGAGCCGTTGATCACGACCACCGCATTGCCCTGCGAGGCCGCAGCGGCGGCGGACCATTTGCGTGCCGTCGGAAACCACGCGCCCCCTCGGCCTCGCAAACCGCTTCTTGCAATCACCTCGATGAGCCACGGTCCACCCGCAGGACGCCGCTTGAGTCGCTGCTCGTGATCTTCCAGGCGCTCGCAACCAGTGTCGAAAGCCGGACCGGCCATCAAGCGCCAGCCGACGGGGGTATACGCAGCGCTAGGCGCGGCCGGCAAGTTCATTGCCATCAGTTCAGCGGGCCCGAGGTGTCAAGCCGTCCCGTGATCTGGCCTCCCGAGGTGAGCACCAGCTGCGAGCCGTAGAACGTGATGAGCAAGCGGGTTGTGCCGCACACGGCGTAGAGCGTCGCGCCTGCCGTTGCCGGGACCGTGCAGAGCACACGCGAGCCTCGCGCGACCGTCACGACGGGAAGGGTCTCGTTGCTGTCGGGCGAGCGGATGGCGACGGTCAGCGCGGTGTCGACGGTGTCGCGCATCGAGATCTGTAAACCGCCGCTCGCGTCGCGGACCAGGACCCCGACCAGCGGGTCGCTGAAACCTGCGGGTCCCGGGTGGACCGGGCCGACGTGCGCGGCCACCTTCACTGGTGGCGTGCCTGCCCTGGCCGACCAGTTGGATTGCAGCGGGCCGCCCAACGCCCACCGCGTCGAGAGCACGAGCACGACCGCGGTGACGATCGCCGCGCCCGCGCGTATCGGCGCCGTCGACAACGGCCCCTCGCGGATTCGTGTGAGCAGCGCCAGGACAACGGCCACCACGCACGACACGACGACGCCGATCAGCCACGGAGCGCGTGCATCGCTGCCGGTGCCCAGCCCGTGGATCACCGCGATCGGCCAGGAGGCATAGGCGATCCAGTGGATCGCTCGCCATGCGCGCGGACCAACCCGATCACGCAGCATGCTGGTCGCCGCGACCACGATCATGATTTGGGCCGCCACCACGCCAAGGCCCAGCCAGATGGGACGGTACGTCGCCCCGAAAGGAATGATCACGTCGCGCACGCTGATGTGGGCGAACGGGTCGAGGACTGTCGTGATGATGTGTGCGAGGAGCAGCCCGAGCGCGATCATGCTGAGGTTCCGATGCAGGTCGGCGGTCACAAAGCCGGGCGTCGACCGTCCGATCCACCGCGTCGCGGTCACAATCCCCAGCACCACCGTGCAGGTCAGCACGATCAAGGTCGCTGCGCCCAGGCCGCGCGTCGCGTACCACAACCAGCTCGGGTTGCTCGCGGTCGCCGCCGCCAGGTGGAGACTCACGCCCGCTTACGCGCTCCAGCCGCCGGCATAATGCACAGCCCCGTCGAGGTCGACGAGGCGTGCTGGCAGCGCGAGGTCGGAAAGCCACTCGATGCCCCGTTTTCCCATGATCAGCGCGGCGGTGGCCGCAGCGTTGGCCTCGAGGCACGTCGCGGCGGCCACCGTGACCATCGTCCAGGGCGTTTGCGCTGGCAGGCCGGTGGCCGGGTCGATGATGTGGTGCAGCTCCACACCGCCGCGCCGCCACCGTCGCGCCGTAGTGCCGGAGGTCGCGAGACCGCCGTCGAACATCACTATGTCCTGACCGTCGGACGCGTCGACGTCGGTGGCCACGCGCATCGGCCAGCCGCCGTCGGGCAGCGGCCCTCGTACGGCGATGTCACCGCCGCAGTCGACCGCCACCGCGACCCCGAGTGTTTCGGCGACCGCGTCGGCAGCGCGGTCGGCGGCCCATGCCTTGCCGCTGGCGCCGAGGTCGATCGAGGTTCCGGGCGGCAGTGTCAACGTGTGAGCGGCGGGATCGAGGTGAAGGGCCCGCCATCCGGGAATGTGGCGAACGCGGAGCTCGAGGGGCGGCCCATCAGGCAGCATGTCGCGGAAGGTGACGGTGTACCCGGCCTCCTCCACCAGCCGGCCGACGCTCAGGTCGACCAGGCCGCCCGTCATCTCGGCGGCCTGGAGAGCGGCGGTGATCGCACCCTCCAACAAGGGCGACAGCGCAACGTTGGCCGATCCACCGGAGCGGTTGAGGCGGGACAGCTCGGAGTCAGGGCGGAAGCGGCTGCACACCTCGTCGATCTCCTCGAGCTGCCGCCTGACCATCGCGGTCGCCGCCGGCAGGGCGGCCGGGTCGTCGACCACCACGGTGTTGGCCGTCCCCATGCACCGGAACCAGTCGCGGCTCAGCAAGGTTTGGAAGGGGTCGAATGGCAGACCGGGGCCGGTGGCGGAGCCGGAGCAGCAGCCGGACCCTGGGAGGGAGGGCGCGGGGCGCCCCCCGAGGTGGGCGGGTAGCCCGAGTGGTGGACCACCGTCTGGACCACGGGCGGAGCCTTCTGCACGGGAGCGGCTGCGACCGGGACCGCGTGCGGCAGCTGGGCGGCGGGCGCCTTGCCGGAAAAGAACGCCTCGGCCAGGTTGCTGAAGACCCAGGTCAATCCAAGGGCGCCCGCGAGACCGCCGAAGGTCGCCACACGGACGATCAGGATGGCGCGGTCACGGGTCGCCTCCTCGGGCCGCCGGTCCATCAGTTGTCCCCGGCTTCCGGCGGCTCAGGCTGCTGGCCGGGCTCGGCCGTCGGCTCGGGTTGAGGCCTGGGCGCCTGCTTGGGCGGGTCGTACACGTCGATTACCTTGTGCACCGGCTGAACCGGCGGGAAGATCGCGCTGGCCTGGATCTCGGGCGCCAGCGCCGTCGGGAAGACCAGGCCGAGCAAGGTCGGGACGCCTGCGATCGCGATGGCCACGAGCGCGGCCAGGGCGCCGGAGCCGAACGTGAGAACAAGGAAGCGCACGACCCGGTTCTCACGGGGCTTCCGATCCCGCGGAGCCGCTTTCATCGACCTTCCGATCGCAAGGCGCCTGATCATCTTCCCTTCCTCTTGCTCGAGCCGGAATGCGCTGAAAACAGTCCGAAGATGAACGAGAAACGCATGAACGCGCCTGAGTCGGAACCCATGGATGCGCCAACGATGCCCACGCCCCTAACTTGCGTCGAGGCGACCTGTGCCGCGCCCGCGCTGGTTATCTACTTGACCGCCATGCTTGCTACCCTCACCGCTTGATGCAGACCCGGGCGGCTTTCGGCGTCCGCGCCCTCGACAACCGGAGCTTCCGCAGAGTCCTCCTCGCCCTGGTCGGCGTCCCGATCGCGCTTGTGTATGCGTGGCGGGTCGTGATCGAGCCCCTGGCCTTCGGCACGTATCTGGGCGACTTTCAGGAGAGCTACATGCGTGCAGCCGGCAGGCTTGCGGCCAACCTCGATCCCTACGACCTCTGCGCCACCATGGGCTGCCAGGAGCCAACCGGCCCCCAGTACGTGATGCCGCCGCTTCTCGCGCGGCTCCTGCAACCGCTGGTCGGCGGCGACATACACGTCATCGACGCGGCCGTCGTCGTCGTCCTCAACCTGTCGCTGGCAATCTTCCTCGTATGCGCTCTCCGCGCCCTCGAGGTGCGGGACCGGGAGCTCGCGGCGCTGCTCGTGATCACCGCCCTGAGCTTCGGTCCGGTGATCGGCAATATCGACGAGGGCCAGATCAACCTCGTTCTGCTCGCGCTGTCGGGCCTGTGGCTGGTGAGCTGGATGTCGGGCGGATGGTGGGGCGGCATTCCTCTCGCCCTGGCCGTCGCCCTGAAGCTGATCCAGGCCCCGGTCGCGTTTCTCTTGCTGTGGGCGAGAAGATGGTCGATGCTGTTCACGACTGCTGTCACCGGCATTGCGGTCACCCTGCTGGCAGCGCCGCAGTACCTGTTCGAATACCTCTTCAAGGTGCTGCCCGTGGTGAGCGGCGGCACCGGCATCTTCGAGAACCACTCGCCTGGAGGGACGATCACGCGGCTCATCGAACCTGCGACGTTCTTCGGAGCGGAGCGGGGCAGCCCGCCGCTGGCACGCGTCATCACGGTCGTCGTCGCCCTGGCAGCCTTGCTGATCACGTTCGCAGTGCTTCGCACGCCGGCCCGCGACCGCGTCGGCAGGAGCTTAGAGGCGGCGGCGATCGTCGCCGCCGGCCCGATGGTCGCCCCGTACTCGTGGGGAACCCATCTCGTTCTTCTCCTCCTCCCGATGCTCGTGCTCGTGGCGTGGGGCGTGCGTAATCGCGACTGGACCGTGCTCACTCTGGTGGCCGCGAGTTCGCTCCTGTTGGGACCCGGCCAGCAGCGCCTGCAGATTATGCTGGTGAGCGGTTACTCCAACGTCGTGGTGCTTCGGGCGTTGGGCGAGATGGGCCTCGTCGGTGTCATCGCGGTCTGGGTCGCATGCCTGCTGGCGGTGCGGCGCGAGCGCTCCAGGGCCATGCTCGCCTCGGTCGCGCCCGAACTGGCGGACCGCCCCACTGCGTACTCCTCCGGCGCGAACTCCCGTGATCGATGACCCAGTCCTGATCGACGACTGGCACCCGATCGCCCGCGTCGACCAGCTTGCGGAGGGCGGGCCGCTCGCGGCCCGCTTGCTCGGTGAGGACATCGTGCTGTGGAGGTCCGGCGACGAGCTCCTGGCGTGGCGCGACCTGTGCGTCCATCGCGGCACGCGCCTTTCCCTGGGCCGCATCGTCGACGACTCACGCCTGGAGTGCCCGTATCACGGTTGGACGTACGGAACGGACGGGCGCTGCGTGCACATTCCAGCCCATCCCGAGCAGGCGCCGCCCGCGAAGGCGCGAACCACCACTTATCGGGCAGCCATCGCCCACGGGGTCGTCTGGGTGACGCTCGGCGGCGGAACCACGGCGATTCCGACCTTTGACCTGCTCGACGATCCCGCGCACGCCGTCCTTCTGGCGGGCCCCTACCGCGTACGGGCCAGCGGCCCTCGCATCGTCGAGAACTTTCTCGACGTCGGCCATTTCCCTTTCGTGCACGAAGGCGTGCTGGGAGACCGGCAGACACCGGAGATCGCGGACTACAGCGCGCAGATCGACGAGAACGGCGTGCTGGCGACCGGCGTGCAGGTGTTTCAACCCGACCCCTACGGCACCGGGCGCGGCTCGACGGTGACCTACACGTACCGGGTGCACCGGCCGCTGTCCGCCTCCCTGATCAAGCACGGCGAGCTGTCGTTCGGGATCCTGCTCTCCGTGACACCGCATGACGTGACGGACAGCACCGCCTGGATGTGGATGGCGATGAACTACGAACCGCCGCCGGGCATGGTCGAGTTCCAGGACCGCATCTTCGAGCAGGACCGGCCGATCCTGGAATCGCAGCGACCCGAGCTGCTGCCCCTCGATCTGCAGGCGGAGCTGCACCTGCGCAGCGACCGCACGGCGATCGCATACCGGCGATGGCTGGCGCAGCTGGGGGTTCGGACGGGCGCCTCGTGAGCGCCGGAGAAGGTCAGCCGAGCTCGAACAGCTTCCTGGGCAAACGGTGTAGCCTCTCGACCTCACCCTCGGCGGTGAGCAGGAAGTTGTCGCAGGCCCACGAATAGGTGCGCGCCGTCGAGAAGGCGGGATGCAGCGCGAAGTACATGTTGGCCGCGACGGGCATCGTCTCGTCGAAGCGAATGAGCGGGCGCTCGACCATGTCGTAGCCCTGGCCGTGGAAGTGGACGCGCTTCTCCTCGGTGCGGCCGTGCTCGCGCATGAACGCGTTGTAGGTTTCCCACATCGCCGCCGGGTTCGCGCCCGGCCGGAGCAGCCGCGTGCAGAACTCCTGCGCCTCCACCACGAAGGCCTGCTGCTCGCGCATCTCCTCGGTGGCCTTGCCCAACACAGCCGTGCGCCCGAGCTCGCAGTAGTAGCCGCCCGGGCCGTTGTTCTCGACCAGCAGGCTGAACTGGTCCCCCTCTTGCAGCACCCTGCCCTGGAGATGGCGATTGACGATCTGGCCCGGCGAGCCGGAGGGGGCAGAGAACGAGAGGAAAAGACCTTGCTCGCTGCCGGCGTCGTGGCCCGCCCGCTCGGCCACCGCGGCGACCTGCAGCTCGGACATTCCAGGGCGGATGGCTTCGAACGCCGCGGCCATGGCCGCGTCCTGCGCCAGCGCGGTGCGGCGGACGTAAGCCAGCTCATCCTCGCTCTTCACCGCTTTGATGGGATCGACCAGCTCTGACGCATCGACCACGTTGGCCCTGGCAAGCACTCCTTGCTTCAACCCGTCCACCAAGGCGAACGAGATGGACGCGACGCCCAGAAGGCCGACGGTCGCCCCGGCGTAGCCTTCCAGCGCCTTGGCCGCAAGGTCGGCGTCGTAACCCGCCGTGTAATGCGCCGACGAGTAGCTCGGTGTGCCCATCAACCTCCCCACCCCGCGGCGGACGCCGTCGCCTTCCGGCGGCAGCCTCTGGTCGAGACCGAAGGCTCCCTGCCCGATCACAGTCATCGGCTCGTCGCGCGGGAATATGACCGTCAGCCAGTAGCCGTTGGTAGCTGGCATGTCGGTGAGATACCTGACGTACCCGCCCATGAAGTCGTTGTTGGCCTGCGCCAGCAGGACGTCGATCCCGCGCTCTGCCATCGCCTTACGGAGCAGCGCCCAGCGCCGCTCCAGCTCGCGATCCGGCAGCGGATGGTTGACGCGCTCGGACATCTCTCCCACCAGGGCCCTCCTACCGCTTGACCACGTTGATCATGCCCTCGAGGTCGCCGGCCAGGTAGCGCCGCAGGTTCTCCTCGACGATGGGGAGCGCGTCGGCGGCATAACCGACGTGGAACCCCGCCATGTGCGGCGTCACGATCACGTTGTCCATCGAATAGAAAGGATGGCCTTCTGGCAGCGGCTCCTCGGCGAACACATCGAGCGCCGCACCCGCGATGGCGCGGCTTCGGAGCGCATCGATCAGCGCCGGCTCGTCGACGATTCCGCCCCGCGCAAGGTTGACCACGAACGCCGAGGGCTTCATCGCGGCCAGCACCTTCGCATCGATGATGTTGTGCGTCTCTTTCGTGTAAGGCGTCAGGAGGACAAGGTAGTCGAGCCGCGAGACGACGTTCATCAGCTCGCCCTTTCCCATCATCTCGTCGAAGCCCGGCAGCTCTCGCGTGGCTGAGCTCAGGCCGATCACGGTCATGCCCAGCGCTTTGCATCGGAGGGCCAGCTCCTCGGCGATGACCCCCACTCCGAAGATGCCAACCGTGGCGCCGGCCAGCAGGGTGACCTGGAAGCGCTCCCATCTGCGGTTGGCCTGGTTGCGCACCGCCCGTGGCAGGTTGCGAGCCAGCGCGAGCATGAACGCGAGAGCCGCCTCCGAGACCGATTTCCCATGGAGCCCACGAAGGTTGGTGACGATCACGCCTTCGCGCAGCGAGGGCCGGTCGACGATCCCGTCGACCCCGGTGCCGAGCGCCTGGATCCACCTCAGCCGCGCACCCTTCTCGAGCACACGATCGCTGATGTGGGCGCCGAACGTGACCAGGATCTCCGCGTCATCGATGTACGGATCCACCTTCGAGTGGTGGTCGACCAGGTCGACCTGCACCTCGGGAAAGCTCGCCGCCAGCCTGTCCCGGTACTGGTTGCGCACCGACTCGGGAAAAGCAAGTACGAGCAGCAGCTTCACTCGGCCGCCGCGAGTCCTGTCTGCGGATGCGGGCACCACCCTCGGAGGGTAATGCAGGCGAGGACGCCGCCGCCGCTCCGCGTTACGCGCCGGCCTCCTTCGGCCTTACAGTCGGTGCCAATGCGCATGGACGGTCGCGGCGAGCCCACCCGCTCGAAGCTCGCGTTTCTCGAGGGCGCGCTCTCGGGAAAGCGCTACGAGGCGGACCAGCTCCAGGCCACCGACCCCCTCGACGGCCACACCCTGCTCGCCCGCTACGACCTGGCGGCGGCGGCGGCCACCCTCACGCGCGAGTCGGTGACCTCTCGGCGCGGCAGGCTCTGGCGGTGGTCCGAGCTGCTTCCGGTTCGCGATTCGGCGTTCGTGACCACGCTTGGCGAGGGCGGCACGCCACTGCTCGGGCCGGGCCGGCTCGCCAAAGAGTTGGCGCTTCCGCATCTTCACATCAAGGCGGAAAGCCTGAACCCGACCGGGTCGTTCAAAGCCAGGGGCATGGCGGTGGCCGTCAGCCGCGCCGCCGAGCTCGGGGCGCGTCATCTCGTGGTCCCGTCGGCCGGCAACGCCGCCGGCGCGATGGCCGCGTATGCCGCCGCCGCCGGGCTGCAGGCGACGGTCGTGATGCCCGCCGACGCGCCGCCGGCCAACCAGCACGAGGTGCTCGTCGCCGGAGCGCGCCTGATCCTTGTCGAGGGGCTCATCTCCGATTGCGGGAGGCTCGCACGCCTGCTCCGCGATAGAACGGGCGCGTTCGACATGGCGACGCTTCGTGAGCCCTATCGCGTCGAAGGCAAGAAGACATTGGGCTTCGAGCTCGCGGAGGACTTCGGCTGGGAGCTGCCCGACGTCGTCGTCTACCCGACCGGCGGCGGGACAGGCCTGGTGGGGATGTGGAAAGCTTTCGACGAGCTGGAGGCGGTCGGCATGATCGGAACGGGTCGGCCACGGATGTTTGCCGTGCAGGCCGAGGGTTGCGCACCGATCGTTCGCGCCTTCGAGCGCGGCGTGCGGTTCGCCGAGCCGTGGCTGGACGCAGTGACGCGGGCAGCCGGAATTCGCGTGCCAAGCGCCTTGGGCGACTATCTCATCCTCGACGCGCTGCGCGGCTCAGGAGGTGGCGCGGTGGCGGTGCCCGAAGACGAGCTGGCGAACATGCAGGTTCGCGCTGCGTCGCTCGGGGCCGGCTATCTCAGCCTGGAGACCGCGGCGGCGCTAGCGGCCTTGCCGGCCCTTCGAGAACGAGGGCTGATCGATGCCCGCGATCGCATCGCTCTTTTCGACACGGGGGCGGGATTCAAGTCCGCTGCCCCCGACGTTCCGGCGCCGCAAGCCGTCAGCTGCGATCCGGCCACCTGGGAGGCGCTGGTCAGCTCGCCTTGATCTGCCCCGATGCGCACCGCACCGCGAGGCCGGTACCGTAACCATGACGATGTGGTGCCCATGAGCCTCGCGCGCCTCGGCAGCGTGAAACCCGGCCGACTCGGCATCTTCGCCGGGTCGCTCACGGCGCAGCCCGCAAGCGTCATGAGGGAGGTCACTCGGCTGATCGAAACCCTGGGTTTCGGCACGCTGTGGTATGGCGAGGCAGTGGGGCGCGAGGTGTTCGCGCAAGGGGCGATATTACTGGCGGCGACCACGGACCTGGTCGTCGCGAGCGGCATCGCCAACATCTGGGCGCGCGACCCGATGGCGATGGCCGCCGGCGGACGTTCCCTCGCCGAGGCTTGGCCTGGTCGATTCATACTCGGCCTGGGCGTCAGCCATGCCCCGATGGTCGGCGCGCGCGGGCACCACTACGCGCGGCCGGTGGGCGCCATGCGCGAATACCTCGACGGTATGGAGAGCGCGCCCTGGCGCGGCCCCGAGGCACCGCTGCCTCCTGTCGTGCTGGCCGCCCTCGGCCCGAAGATGGTTGGGCTGGCGGCTGAAAGGGCGGCAGGCGCCTATCCCTACTTCACCACGGCCGAGCACATCGAGCAGGTGCGGCATCAGCTCGGTCTGGAACCGTTCCTCGCCGCAGACCTGCCCGTCGTGCTGGCGCGCGACCGCGACGAGGCACGGGTCATCGGAGACCCGCACACCCGCCTGTACCTCGGTACTGAGAACTACAGGAACAATCTGATCCGGTTGGGCTGGGATCCGAGCGACCTCGAGCCGCCCGGGTCGGACCGGCTCTTCGACGCGGTCGTCGCCTGGGGCGATCCGGCCAGGGTGCGCGAACGAGTCGAGGGTCTTTTCAACGCCGGCGCGGACCAGGTTGTTTTAAACCTTGTCACGCGCGACCGCTCTGTCCCCTATGTGCCGGAGCTGGAAAGGCTGGCGGACCTGACCTCTGCGTTCGCCTAGCGCGACGCCCCGGGGCGTTCGCCGGCGATCCATTCGAGGGCGTCGCTCATCGTGGTGAAGATGCGCCAGTCCAGGATCGGATCTCGACTTTCCCCATGCATCTCGTCGATCGCGAATCTCGCCAGCCCGTAGCGGGCCGCCACCACGGCGATGCGTTTGGCGCCTGCGGCCAGCGCAAGCGGCGCCCAAGTCTGGCGAAGCCACCGCCGGTCCTCGTCGTTCACCGATTCGAGCTTGCGGATGTCGTTGACGAAGCCATCCGCCTTCCTGTCAGCCAGCGCTTCGACTGCCTTCATAAGCGCGCCCTGGAATTCGGAGTGGGTGGCGAACGCCTTCCACTCCGCGACCACGCAACGGTGAGTCCCGTCCCAGCTCATGAGCAGCCACGGCGTGTCCATGAGGATCTCGTGGTTGGGCGCATGCCCTTCAGGGCTCACTCGGCGTTCACCGCGATCGCCAGGATGGAAGCCCGGCTCCTCCACGCGAGGATGCCTCCGGCCAACGAGAGCGATGCGCCGACCAGGCCCAGGTAGACGCCGGTTCCGATCGCCCTTCCCATCACCAAGCGGGAATCGTCCAGACCGATCGCCTGCAGCACGCTCACGGCGTTCCACGCGGCTAGGCCGAGCTCCGCCAAAGCCAGGGCGACGAGTCCAAGCGCGACCGCGGACGGGGCCGGATGTCGAATCAGCACACCGCTCGCGATGAACGCGGAAATCAGCGTTAGAGCCACCAGCGCCGGCACCAGGTCCCGGAGCCCAGAGGTCACCACGGTAACTCCGAAAAGGACCCTCAAGAACCACGGCGCCGCAGAGCCCAGGAGCGTAACGCCGGAACCCACCAACGTGATGACGCCCGCGTTTCGGGCGGAGGCCGCGCGCTCCGCACCTCCGGCCGAGGGTGCAGCCTCGGTCAACTCCAGGTCAACTGGCCACCTCGAGTCGGATGGCGGGAAGTTCGGACAGCAAGATCGAAACCAGCTCTCTATCCCACTGCTGGCCCGCGCCGCGCATCAGGGTTTCAACCGCTTCGTCCGAGTTTCGGCGCGTCCGGTACGGCCGGTCGCTGGCCAGGGCGTCGTAAGCGTCGCAGACCGAAACGATCCGCGCGAGCAGCGGGATCCTGTGGCCGATCAGCCCATCGGGATAACCGCCGCCATCGAATCGCTCGTGGTGGTTGCGGATGATCGGTAGGAGGTTCGCGGCCGAGGGCATCGGCTTGACGATGCTTTCGCCGATGACCGGGTGCGCGCGCATCTGCCTCTCCTCCTCGGCGTTCAGCGGCCCCGGCTTCAAGAGGATCGAGTCGGGTACGCCGATCTTGCCGATGTCGTGGATCCGGCCGCCCTGATAGAGCGCAACGAGGTCCGGTTCCCGGAGGCCTAGCCGCGTCCCCAGGTGCAGAGCTGCACTCGCCACCCGTTGTGCGTGGCTCACCGTGTACGGGTCCCTCGCCTCCGCGGCCGCGGCCAGCGCGAAGATGAGCTGTTCGGAGTCGAGTCGAACCGTTGACGCCATGTTCACCATTGTTCGGAAACTTCGCCGCAGAGTCGCCATCCCGCAGCAGTGGTGCCGGGCCATAAATTCGGAGGTTTCCGAGACCCTGAGTTCACAGGGTCGGCAGTCGTTCCCAGCTCGGCCGGGCGGGGTCCCGCCACGCCTGCCGACCTCGCCTAGATGACCTCGCCTATATAAGGACGCGAGCTTCAGACGCCTCCCTGCAGCCCCTGCGCGGTCGAACAGGTAGAAGCAGGCCCGATCGGGTTTTCTCATCAGGGGCGCTTTTCGCGCAACACCATCCGGCGCGATTCGCGCTGAATTGAAACTGGAGGGCTTCGATGCATCTGATCGGGTTTTTGATCCTGGGAGCGATCGTCGGCTGGCTGGCCGGCAAGATCATGAGCGGCCGCGGCTACGGGATCGTGTGGGACATCGTGCTCGGAATCGTCGGCTCGTTCGTCGGCGGCTTCGTCTTCTCTCTGATCTTTGGCACCCAGCCCGCCGGGCTCGTCATCTCGTTCGTGGTGGCCTTGATCGGCGCCTGCCTGCTGGTCGGGATCGTGCACCTCGTCAAGCGGGAGCCGATGCGGATTGCCTGATCTCCACATCTTGAGCACGCTATGACTGCAACATATCTGGCCGTGGCGCTTGCTGCCGGCCACGCGATCGCGATCAATCGCGGAGCGTCCGGCGACCAGGGCTTCGCGCACTTGGCGCTGTGGCAAGTGGTCAACCTGGTGGGTACGCCGCTGCTGGCCATGCTGTTCCTGTCGCCCGTCATCGACGATGTGCAGGCGTGGCTTCGATGGCGCCGCGAGGAGCAGGGCCGGCAGCAGAGCTAGAGCTCTGCGACCTAGAGGCTCTCAGCCGGTCGGCGGCCAGATCCCATCGACTGGGTAGGCCTCCGCCGGGCCAGGAGGGCATCGTCACGCCCACGACCTGTAGGGGCTCCCGGCCGAGGCAGCGAAACTGGAACCGCGTCCCGGCCGGGATGGACAGGCAGACGCCCGGCTCCATCGAGACCGTCTCCTCCCTATCACCCTGCCCGCGCCACATCTCGCCGCGGCCATGCAGTACCAACCAGATCTCTTCAACCGTTTTGTGGGCGACGGATCGGGAGGTGTGGCCGGGAGGGATCTGGAAATGTGCCATCGACCCACGTTCGAGCCCCAACGGGATCCTGGCCTCGGAACCGTCCGGGGCGATCACGTCCAGGTCGGCGGACAGCCGTTTGGTCTCGAACTCCATCACTTTTCACCCCATGATCGTCGCTAAAATTCACTGTCGCGCGGCGCGCCGCGGATAAATGGGCGGCCTGAGCAGCCGGTCGTCTCGGTGTTCCCCAGTTCCAATGGCATTGCCGAAGAGCATGAGATGTTTGTCCACAAGGTAGCTTCGGTGATCACGGCCATCGCGGTGGTGGCCGGCCTGACGATTTCGGCCGTGACCGGACTATGGCCGGTGTGGATCGGATCCCTGGCGGCGGCCGGGACCGCCACGACGGCCTTGTCCCAGCCGGGAGCACCCGGCATCGTGCCCTCCGTGCCGAGCGCTCTTTCTGCCCCGAATGCCGAGCCGGCGACCACCACGCCGGTCAGCGTGGTCCAAGCCCTGGGCATGACCCCGCCGATGGGCTGGAACGGATTCAACCGCTTCCACCTCGCCGTCAACGCGGCCATGGTCGAGGCGGAGGCCAGGACGCTGGTCGCTTCGGGCATGAGGGCGGCCGGATACACCTACGTGAACCTCGACGGCGGCTGGGACCTCCGCCGCCGGAGCGCCGCCGGCGACTTGGTCGCGGATCCCTCGAAATTTCCGCACGGCATCAGACCGGTCGTCGACTACGTGCACTCGCTGGGCTTGAAGTTCGGGATCTACACGAGCGCGGGCACACAGAACTGCGCGGGCACTAGCGCCGGGAGCTTTGCCCACTACAAGCAGGACGCCGCGACCTTCGCCTCGTGGGGGGTCGACTACCTGAAGCTCGACTGGTGCAGCATCCCCTACTTCGACTACCCGCGCATGACTCACCTCCAGGTCGCCGAGCTGCTGGCCACGCAGATGCGATTCGCGCTCACGGCCACCGGCCGCTCCATCGTTTACGACGTGAACGACTGGACCAGCGACAACCCGTCGAGATGGGCGCGCGGGCTGGCGCAGATGTGGCGGACGGCTCCCGACAGCCAGGACCGGTACTCGAGCATGCTGTGGAACTTCACCCACACCGTGGGCCAGTTCCGGCAGGCAGGTCCCGGCGGGTGGAACGACCCGGACATGCTGGAGGTCGGCAATGGTGGGATGAGCACGACCGAGTACCGGAGCCAGTTCACCCTGTGGGCCGAGATGGCGGCTCCGCTGATTGCCGGCAACGACCTGAGCCGGATGTCGGCGGCCACCCGCGAAATCCTCACCAACCAGTCCGTGATCGCAGTGGACCAGGACCCGCTCGGGCGCCAGGGCTACCCGGTGGCAAGCGCGGGCGGCCACTGGGTCCTGGTCAAGCCGCTGGCCAACGGCGACAGGGCGGTGGTCCTCTTCAATCAAACCGGCGCAACTGCGACGATCTCCACCAACGTGGCGCAGGTGGGGATGGGAATGGCGGGCCAGTACACGTTGCTCGACCTGTGGACTGACAGTGCCCTCGAGACGACCGGGGTGATCTCGGCCACGGTGCCGCCTCACGGGGTCGTCTTTTACGCGGTCGGAAAGAGCGTCGCGCGACCGTTCACGACCGGCTGACGCCGGCAGGGATGAAGCTGTACGACGAGCTGGCGGGTTGGTGGCCGGTCTTCTCGGATCCGAAGGAGTACCGGCGAGAGGCCGCGCACGTGATCCGGGTTCTCCGCAAGTCGGCCAAACCGGCGCCGCACACGGTGCTCGAGCTCGGCTCTGGCGGTGGCAACAGCGCCTTCCATCTCAAGACACGTTTCGAAATGACTCTGGTGGATCTCTCGCCGCAGATGCTCAAGGTGAGCCGGAAGCTGAACCCGGAGTGCAAGCACATCAAAGGAGACATTCGGACACTCCGTCTCGGTCGGACGTTCGACGCTGTTTTTGTTCACGACGCGATCTGCCACATGACGACCGAAGCCGATCTGCGGGCGGTGTTGGAGACGGCCTACAAGCACTGTCGGCCCGGTGGCGTCGCACTATTCGTCCCCGACTTCGTGCGGGAGACGTTTGCGGCGGGCACCGATCAGGGGGGCAGCGACGCGCCGAACAGGGGCGTGCGATTCCTGCAATGGATCGTCGATCCCGACCCGAAGGACACCACCTACCTGGTCGACTTTGCCATCCTGCTTCGCGGCCGCAAGGGCGAAGTCCGCGTGGCGCACGACTGTCACGTGCTGGGGTTGTTTCCGCGCGCGACATGGTTGCGACTGCTGCGCGAGACCGGCTTCGTCGCAACCATCGTCCGAGACGATGAAGTGCGAGACAGTTTTCTCGGACGTCGCCTTCGTTGATCGCACACGGCGTCGTAGATGAAGTGACGACATGCGAAATGCCATTGACAGCGAGTGCGCATGCGAGTATCACAACGTTGCGTAAGGCGATGCGGCCGATGGTTGCCACCACAGAGGCGACGACCCGACGCGAGCAGCAAGCCTTACGCAGGACCGCGAGAGAAATCTGAAAGGTCCGAATCCAATGTGAAGGAGGTAACCAATATGGCCGCGAAGAAGAAGGCTGCAAAGAAGCCGGCTGCCAAGAAGAAGGCTGCCAAGAAGAAGTAACGACTTCTTCTCTCATTTCTGATTCGTCTGTTTCACGCCGGGGTTCTGTGGCCCCGGCGTCTTCGTGTGATCCAGCCACCGGAGGCCGGTGATTGCGCAACGAGCTGCTGAACCTGTCCTAAGTCTTACGGCCGGCAGGGATCACGTGGAGCAGCAGTCACAGCCGGTGCTAAGCGTCGAGCCGCGCTCGCCAACCGCAGTGTTGACGCCGCGAGAGATGTCCGCAAACGCCCAGGGTTGAGAAAACGAGACCGTCGGCTGCGGCGGCCTTAGCCTGCCTCCAGCACGACCTCCTCGACAAGCCAAACGTATCCATCCGCCACGTCAGCCGCATCCTCGACGATCCACCCGTTCAACTGCAGCTTGCCTACCATCGCGTCCACCAGACTCGCGTAGGTGCAACCAGCAGAGGACGGGCGGCGGCTCGTCGCACCACCTCGAGCGCCCGATCAACTTCCGCCCATTCACCCAGAGCGTGGTCGGATTCGATCGCCAAATCTCGGGCATCGGCCAGCGGCATCACAGTCTCGCGACAGCGCAGGTCGGGTCCGGTGAGGATTCTCGCGATGGGCCGGCCCTGAAGACATGCGGCCAACGCTCTGGCCTGCTGCCTTCCTTCGCGCGTGATCTGTCGCAGGCGCGCGGGTCCTGGCCACGCGCTGGGACTGCCTGAATCCGCCTCCTTGACGAGGTAGATGGTCATCGCGGGCGAGCGTAGACCCGCCAGGTTAAGCGCTGATTAGCGGTCCGCCAACAATGCGATCAATCGCGATGACCTGGTCTGAGTTCCCAGCTTCGGTGCGTTCAGCGCGAGGCGGCCGAGCCTCTCCTTTCGCTCTCGTCAGTTCGAGCGGTGAGGTTTTGAATCGAGAGGTACGAGCTGCTTGATCTGGTCGCGAGTGAAACGACCGACGAAGAGCGGCACGAACTGCGGCACGCGGGAACCTGCCAAGCGCCGGAGCGACTGATCCGCCAACGAGTCGATGGACTCCTCGGACAGCAAGCCGCGGTACTCGTTCTTGATGGTGCACACCTCTGACTCAACCATCTTGAGCACCTTTTCATCGAATGCTACAGCCATGCCAATCGCTCCCTTGTGTGCCCGACGCTACATGCCCAACCCTAGGCTGCCGGCTCTGTCCACCCGCAGGGCCACTCGACTCCCTAAGGTTAGGACTTCGCCAGGTCCAGCGACCTGGAACCCAACCCTTAACCTGGCGTTAAACCGAGCCTGCCACGAGACCATGGTGGTAAGCGTGGGGGTACGACCGTTCTGCGACCCGCAGCGAAACGAGCGCTTTCAATGAGTCACGCGCGGGCTGGGGTCGTCAGCGCGCGTGACCGATCGCTTCCGTACTTTGAGCGTGTTCAGCCGCACAGCTTCGAGAATCAGCACCTTCAACGCAGCCTCATCGACGGCGTCACCTTCGTGGAAGTCGATGGATCGAACTGAATTGCTATCCAGTCGTGTGTTGAAAAGATCCTTCGGGTCCTTCATCGAAGCGCCTTTGGGGAAGGTCAGCCTGACCGCGTTCTTGAGCGCATCTCCTACGCACACGATGCCGTCATGGGACCAGACGGGTACTCCCATCGGATTGCTGGGCTTCTTCCACTTCACTTCCTCGACCATGTCCGCGTCGGCCTGTTGGATCACGGCCCGTAGCTGTGACAGCGTCTTGCCACGCCAATCGCCCAGCGCCTTGATCTTGGTATCGATCAGCTGAGAGCTGGACGGGTCTTTCAGAGCATGGCCCGTGCTTGCCTTCATCCTCAACGCAACCTCTCCTGTTGCCGAACTTTCCGATTCAACAACGAGATTACGGTTTTCTCCGAAGCCAATCGGCATCGGGCGCAAGACTCGACGCAGCGTGCCCCCGCTCAGTGAGCGGAGCGGTTGCGGACGAAACCAACCAACCAGAGCACGACCAGCACGATGATCACCAGCCAGATCAGGTTGACCAGGCCGCCGGCGGCGTGGAACAGCAACCAGATGACGAAAAGAATGACCGCCACGACGAGTAACGCATGGATCATTTGGACACCTCCTGTTCGATGTGGCCTGAGTGATTACGATCGAAATGACTCACGTGCATCCTGGTCGGGTTCCCATCGCATCAGCAGGCGGATCAGGCGTCGGCGCGTGCGCGGGCCAGACCTGCCACCGAAGCGCGTAGCGAAGGGTTGACGTGATTCGATACAGCGTCGTCGAGGTTCCGTAACAGAGGCAGCAACAGCTGTTGACCTGGGGTAAGTCATCAGGCGCAAAACGCCACCGGATTCATAACCTTCAGGCACACTCGCTTGCTGCTTCTGTTACGCGCCATCGGCCATGGTGATGCCGCCAGGCCAACGGGGTGTAGTCGCAAGACCGCCCCTTGGGCTCGGCACCAACTATCCCTTGGCCGAGGAGGCAATCATGAAGTGCGACGTATGTAATCAGGAAGTCGGGAACTCAGAAGAGCTGCAGAAGCACAAAGAGCTGACACATCCTGCGGGCGTGGAGAACCTGGAGAAGCCGGACCTCGAGAAGCCGGACCTCCTAGGGGATACGCCGGAGGAGTCAGCGGCCGTCGAGGGCGCTCAGCCGACCCACTAACCCGCTGCGCGGTGCCAACCACGAGGCACCTATCTCCCGCGCGTGCCACACAACATCATGGTGGCCATGAGCAGGGGTGTGAATGGGATCAGCCAGGTCAATCCGGATGGCCTCCTTCCGACTTGCAAGGCGGCAGGGTGGCGAAACTCCAAATAGATGGGCAATCGGCCTTGTGTAGGGGTAGACCTCGCAGGGCCGCTATTGCTCCAGATCAGTCTCTTGATGGTTCCAGTCCTGATCACCTACGCCGTTACTGACCCTGTTACACCTGTCGATACATCCTCTCAGACATGGAGTCAATCGCTGCAGGCGGGGCCCGGCTTGAGGATGCTTGTTGAGCACGATCATGGTCGTTGACGATGACGCCGGCACTCGTTTCGTGCTGAGGATGATCCTCGAAAGGGAGGGCCACTCTGTACTCGACGCCCCGCACGGCGAGGCGGCTCTGGCCCTGATCGCCAGGGATGCTTTGCCAGATGTCGTAACGACGGACCTGATGATGCCCATCCTGAACGGCGAAGAGCTGATCCTGCGCCTCCGATTGGAGCCGAGCACTGCCGCCATTCCGATTGTCATAATTTCCGGCAACCTCGGCGCAGCACACGCACTCCACTCTTCAGGTCTGGTTGAGGGGGTCGTTCACAAGCCTTTCGAACCTGCTGAGCTCGTTAAATGTGTTCGAGCGGTCGCCGGCAACGCGCTGAGGACACCGCTCACGGAATAGGTAGCGTCTGACCCCAATGAGATGGATGCACAGATCGCGCGTAAATTGACTCGGTGAAGTGTTGGACGCGCCGGAGCAGTTGATCCCCACCCCGCTGGAGGTCAGGGATCTTCGAGTCAGCTATGGTCCCACCAAGGCGGTCGATGGAGTATCGCTTGAGGTCCGCGCCGGAGAGATCTTCGGCCTGCTGGGTCCGAACGGCGCCGGCAAGACCACCACCCTGAGCGCCATCGAAGGCCTGCTGGAGCCCGATTCCGGCTCGGTCACGATCGGCGGGATCGACCGCCGCGCCAACCCGCGTGCGGCAAAGGCCCGGCTCGGCGTGCAGCTCCAGTCGACCGGCTTTCAGTCCGCGCTCACGATCGCTCAGATCACGAGGCTGTATGCGGCCCTTTACGGGGTCGCAATGTCCAGGCAGGGCTCCCGCGAAGTGCTGCGCACGATGGGCCTGGAAGACGAATCCTCGAAGCGATTCGGCCAGCTTTCCGGCGGGCAGCAAAAGCGCCTGTCGCTGGTGATCGCGACGATCCATGACCCTCCACTCGTCCTCCTCGACGAACCGACCGCCGGTCTCGACCCACAGGCTCGGCGCCAGCTGTGGAACCGGATCGAGAAGATGCGCGAGAACGGTCGCAGTGTGCTTCTGACCACGCACTCGATGGAGGAGGCTCAGGCCGTCTGCGACCGGGTCGCCATCATCGACCACGGGAAGATCGTCACAGTCGACACGCCGGCCGGCCTGATCGAGAAGCACAAGGACGACCCGCGCGCCACCAGCATCGCGCACGGCCAGGTGACCCTGGACGACGTGTTCATCGGCCTGACTGGAGAGGACGTTCGTGACTGACGCGTCGGCACAGGCCGGCGGCCCGCGTCCTGAAGGAGCCAGGAGTGCGGAACCGGCTCTCGGACCAACACTGGCTGCGCTGCTCGAGGTCGACTTTACCGTGCAGCTCCGCAACTACCGCTCGGCGCTGCTCAGCCTGGTCCTGCCTCTCGTCGTGCTTATCGCGCTGTCCACGAACAAGCGCGCCGTAGCACTGGGCGATCCCAGGATCCGCGTCTCGCTGGTGATGTTGCTCGGCATGGCGACGATCGCGATCCTTGGCTACTCGTTGAACGTCGCGCAAGACCGGGAGGCCGGAGTATTTCAGCGCCTGCGCGTGACCCCGGCCCCGGCGTGGGCGATCATGGGCAGCCGGCTCGTCGTGCAGGTGGCCTTGATCCTGCTGATGGCGATCTTGGTTTTCGTTGTGGCCCGAATCGCCCTGAACGTGACCCTGGACCCGCTTGCGTACGTGTTGACGCTTGCAGTGGTCATCGCAGGTTCGGCCGTGTTCCTCGCTATCGGCCAGGCCCTGGTTGGGCTGATCAGGTCGGCGAACACGCTCAACGCCGTCAGCCGGCTGGTCTACATCCCGCTCTTCGGGCTCGGGTTACTTGGTCAAACGGACATTCTCGGTTCGACCATCGAGAACATTGCGCGCTGGTCGCCTGGTGGGATCGTGGGTACGCTGCTGCTGGCGGCGATGCAGCAGGCGACGTGGGGCTCGGACGCTTGGTGGTCGCTTCTCGCCTGTCTGGGCTACACGGCGGTGTTCGTGTTCCTCGGCATCAGATGGTTCCAGTGGGGGGCGCACTGACGCCATTCGTGCCTGACCGGCGTCCGAAGAGGGGGCTAATATTCGCCGGACTTGCGTGGTTGGTCGAGGACTTTCTGAAAACATCTCGCCCCGCTAAGTGCAGAGGTAGCGCATCGCCACTGCGCCCGACTCGAACTCCAGCCGGCTCACGAGCTTCAAGTCGACGTGCTTCGACAGCCCCGAGAACAACGTCGGCCCGTGGCCCGCAAGCCTGGGATGCGCCACGAACTCGTACTCGTCGATCAATCCCAGTTCCGTCAACGCCAGCGGGAGCTTCACACCTCCCACGAACAGGCCCTTGCCCGACTCCCGCTTGAGCTGCTGAACGGCCCTGCCCAGATCCCCGCGCACGAGTTCCGCGTTCCAATCTACCTGCTCCAGGGTGCTCGACACGACGTATCTCTTTGCCGCGTTGATCGTCTGGGCGAAGGGTTCCATCCAATCAGGTCTCGCTCCCGTCGGTGCCGGCGACCGCCTGGCTGATTCCATCATTTCGTAAGTCACCCGGCCAAAGAGAAGGGCATCGGCCTGGGTGAGGTTCTCGACCGCGTGACGATGCAAGTCTTCGTCCGCGGGGATTGCACGATGATCGCAGCACCCGCCCAACGTGACGTTGATTGCGTAGCGAAGGGGTCGCATTTTGCAAGAGCACCGTCGATGGGTAGACCAGCGATCACCTCTGATCCTTGGTCGTGGCTTTCGCCTTGCACGACCAGGCCTCAACCGGTCGGTTGGCCGGTCGGATAGGGTGCAAAGTCGGCCCGCCGCCTCTCATTTCCATGCGCCGCCCGATTTTGATCTCAGAAATTTGGTGGACCCGAAGGGATTCGAACCCGCGACCTTCGGAATGTCATGTACCCGGGCCTTCTGGAAGTCCTAGAGAGCATCCAGCCCTGACAGGCATGCGGCTGAGCGTGAGCGTGCGAGCCACTATGAACTGCCTGCTCGGTGCCGATCGCGGTTTTCTCATCGCGATTCGACCGATGTAGCGCCAAGCGGCAGAAGCTGCAATCGTCCACCAGAGTCCACCGAAGTCCACCGGATAGGCTGTTGCGCTTCTCAGTCAGCTCACCCGCAGCACAATAGGCAGCAAACACCCGTCCATCGCGACTCCGAAAAATGGAACCGGGCCATTTTTGAACTCAAAATCGGATGGTGGACCCGAGGGGTGTTCACGAAGACTGGTTGGCGCAACAAGCCGACCCTCGAGTCCAGGACCAGTTCGCTCAGACTCGCAGGGTCAGCGGAGATTCGGACTCCAACACGTTCTGACTATTTGTTCTTGCTGTTGCCCTGGCCGCTGATTAGCGCAGGTCAATCACGACGTCGCCGGTTTGGTTCCGTGCGGAGCGCTGATGATCCTGATGAGCATCACGAGTCCCCAGCCGATCACGGCGTAAACGACGATCGCCACGAGGTCCGCAGTCTCAAAGCTGTTTGCGGTCGATCCGCCGTTTCCAAAGATGCCC